>Ga0268264_10000021_pt1 | contig 481580 bp, 457 predicted proteins | sample KBSSwiS32_FD_190357 | JGI IMG/M metagenome (GOLD analysis project Ga0268264, IMG submission 190357) | Switchgrass rhizosphere microbial communities from Kellogg Biological Station, Michigan, USA - KBS Switchgrass S3-2 (SPAdes) (version 2) | ecosystem: Host-associated > Plants > Roots >...
GTTCGCCACCCGCCAGCGGCTCGACCTCATCCTCGAGGCCGAAGCCGAGGACGACGGCTTCCTGGAGATCCCGCTCGAAACCCACATCGCCCGCATCGCCAAGGCCCTCGGGCTGAAGCCCCCGCCCGCCCCCGAGGCCGCGCCCGAGCCCGGCGAAGCGGCTCCCGCTCCCGCTCTGCGGCGAAGCTCCGCCTGACCAAGCCCCTCCGCTCATCCCCGCTTTCGCGGGGATGAGCGGCCTTGGGTCAGACCGAGGCGATTTTTCTCAGGCCCCCTCCCCGCAACCCGCGCTTCAACGCCGCGTTGACTTAGAGTGGCTGCGCCCTATGTTGCGCCGCGCACGACGATCGCCGTCCGCGCCGCCGCGGTTCGTGAGCCTTCCAGGCGAGCCTGCCGCCCCTTATTGCCATTGATGACCGAATTTTCTGACTTGGGCCTTTCGCCCGCGACCCTCCAGGCCGTCGCCGACACCGGCTATACGACCGCCACCCCCATCCAGGCCCAGGCGATCCCTGTGGCCCTGGCCGGCCGCGACGTGCTGGGCATCGCCCAGACCGGCACCGGCAAGACCGCCGCCTTCACCCTGCCGATGATCGACCGGCTGAAGGCCGGCCGCTCCAAGGCCCGCATGCCGCGGGCCCTGGTCATCGCCCCGACCCGCGAACTGGCCGACCAGGTGTCGCTGGCCTTCGAGCGCTACGCCAAGGGCCAGAAACTCTCCTGGGCGCTGTTGATCGGCGGGGTGTCGTTCAACGACCAGGAACTGAAGCTCGACCGCGGCGTCGACGTGCTGATCGCCACCCCCGGCCGGCTGCTCGACCATTTCGAGCGCGGCAAGCTCCTGATGACCGGGGTGCAGATCCTGGTGGTCGACGAGGCCGACCGCATGCTCGACATGGGCTTTATCCCGGACATCGAGCGGATCTTCAAGCTGACGCCGGTGAAGAAGCAGACCCTGTTCTTCTCGGCCACCATGCCGCCGGAAATCACCCGCCTCACCAAGCAGTTCCTCAACGATCCAGTGCGGATCGAGGCGACGCGCCCGGCGACGGCGGCCACTACCATCACCCAGAACATCGCCCGCATTCCCTCGGCGGACCCCAAAGCCAAGCGCACGGCGCTGCGGGCCCTGGTCGAGCGGTCCGACGTGAAGAACGGCATCGTCTTTTGCAACCGCAAGCTGGAGGTCGACGTCGTCGCCAAGTCGCTGAAGGCCCACGGGCTGGACGCCGCGCCGATCCACGGCGACCTCGACCAGCAGACGCGCATGCGCACCCTGGAGAACTTCCGCAAGGGTGAGCTTCGCCTGCTGGTGGCCTCCGACGTGGCCGCGCGCGGCCTGGATGTTCCGGATGTCAGCCACGTCTTCAACTACGACGTGCCGCACCACGCCGACGACTACGTCCACCGCATCGGGCGCACCGGGCGGGCGGGCCGGACCGGCCAGACGTTCATGATCGTCACGCCGGCCGACAGCCGCAACCTCGACAAGGTGCTCAAGCTCATCGGCACGACGCCGGAAGAGGTGACCCTCGACATCGACTGGTCGCAGATCAAGGAAGACGCCCCGCGGCGCGGCGGTGGCCATGAGCGCAGCTCGGGCCGCGGCGGCCCTCGCGAGCGGTCCGGCGGGCGTGAACGTCGCCCTCCGCGCGTGGCGCATGGGAGCGAGGCGTCGACCGAACCCGCTGTTGTCCAACCGGCTGTGGTCCAACCGGCCGCCGTCGAACCGGTCGCGCCGCAGGCTGCGGAGCCGCGGGTCTCGGAGCCGCGCGCGCCCTCCCATCGTCCGGAACGGCGCCCCCGGCGCAACGAAGAACGCCCGGCCGCCGCCGCCGAGCCGGCCTCCCCGCCGGCCCGGGGCCGCCCGCGCGAGGACGACGACGATCGCCATGGCGTGAAGGGCTTCGGCTCCGACGTCCCGGCCTTTCTGAGCCGCCCGTCGCCGCGGGTTTCCCCCAAGGACTAAGGGATTCCGGGGGCGCCTTAACGCCTCGTTTGACTCTGCGCCCTATCGTCACCCTCGCGGGCCGCAGCCAAATTGGGGGGCGTCGGCGCGCCGAGGAATGCGATTCATGGCCGGCGACGTCGAAATTCTCCTGAGGGGTCCGGGCGCCTACGCCTTCGCCCGGCAGGCCTTGGACGAGATGGAGAAGCACCACGTCTGGCCGACGGCGCTGAACTTCGAACTCTGGACCTACTTCGTCGCCGCCCCGGACAGCCCCCTCGCCCGCGAGATCGCGCGGTTGATCAAGGCCGGCGAGCCCTTCACCGACAACGTCTCCGACGAGCTGGCGGCGGCCTACCTGCCGAAGATCCGGCTCAACGACCAGATCCGCGACGCCGGCGACGCCCTCTCCGCCGAACTGGCCTCCGTCTCCGCCGCGATCCGTTCGGCCCAGAAGTCCAGCCAGGCCTATGGCCAGACCCTGGCCAGCGCCAGCGAGCAACTCGCCGAGGAGCATGACCCCGCCGCCCTGCGGGCCACCGTCGAGAGCCTGTCGGCCGCCACCCGGCGGGTGACCCGCGAGAACCGGGGACTGGAACGGCGCCTGGCGGAATCCACCGACGAGGTGAACCGCCTGCGCGAGCACCTGGAGCAGGTGCGCCGCGACGCCACCACCGACGGCCTGACCAATCTCGCCAACCGCAAGGCGTTCGACGACGAGCTGGACCGGGCGTGCGGCGAGGCCGAGGCCAACAACGAGATCCTCACCCTCGCGGTCATCGACATCGACCACTTCAAGAACTTCAACGACACCTGGGGCCACCAGACCGGCGACCAGGTGCTTCGCTTCGTGGCCAGCGTGATCGGCCGGATGGGGCCGCCGCCGCGCTTCGCCGCCCGCTATGGCGGCGAGGAGTTCGCGCTGATCTTCCCCGGCGAGCCGGCCTCGGTCGCCTTCGCGGTGCTGGAGGAGATCCGGGTGGAGGTCTCGTCGCGGATGCTCAAGCGCCGCTCCACCAACGACGACCTGGGCGCCATCACCGTCTCCTCGGGCCTCGCCGAGCGTCGACCGGGCGAGCCGGTCCACGCCCTCCTCGAACGCGCCGACGAGGCCCTCTACGCCTCCAAGCGCGGCGGACGCAACCGCACCACCGACGCCGGCCGAGTGGCCGACGCGGCCTGACCGCCTACCGGGCGCCTGCCCGCTGCGGCCAGGTGACCGCCACGGCCGCCTCAGGCCGGGCTGCGGCCATCGGCAGCGCCAGCGCCCCGCCCCGGCCGCCCACGGCCGCGACCTGGATGCGCTGCGCCGGAAACGTCGTCGAGATCGCAGGGGTCTCCACCTCCAGGCGCAGCCCGAACCCCGCCGCGAAGAGCGCGGGGTCGCCCAGCTTCGCGACGATGTCCGGGCGCGGCAAGCGGAACGCCGTCGCCTTCAGGATCCGGCCGACACTCTCATCGAGGCTGACGCGAAGGCGCTGATCCGGGCGCACGCCCGACCAGTCGGACCAGCCGCCCGCCGTCACCCCCCAGCGCCGGGGCCCGAGCTGGACGACCGCGACCTGCTCGACGCCGCCCCGCTCGGGTCCCTGCGCGCCCGTCACGCGCGCCTCCACGTCCGCCGGCAGCGGGATGGCGAAGGGGTCCGGCGGCGCCGCCGCCACATCCGCCAGGGCGAGGCTCGGGCTCCAGGCGATGGCCGGCATGATGTGGGCGTAGCGGTTGAAGACGCCGTTGAGGGTCTTCCGATCGAGGTCCGGATAGGCGGCCCGGAACACTCCCAGCTGCGGCTGCAGGAGGGTGTGATTGATCGCCGGCGCCCCTGCGCCGTTGATCGTCGAGCCGTACATGCCCAGGGCGATCACCCACCCCTTCGGATTGGCCTTCGCATAGGCCGCGAACGTGTCGAGCACGGCGCTCTTCTGGGGCGCGAAGATCGGGACCGCCGACTGGATCGGGTTGAACCCCCCGAAGGTGATCGCGGTGGTCAGCGCCACCGCCGACAGCGCCAGCCGGCGCGGCGGCAAGGCCTGCGGCGCCAGCCCCCGCAACGCCAGCAGCAGCAGCAGGACGGGGATGATCACCAGGTCGAACCGGTCGGGCTCCAGGGGCGCGTGCGACAGGACCAATTTGGAGGCCGCCCAGGCGGCGGCGACCACGCAGGTGAAGACGGCGACCCGGGCGCGCGTGAGCGTCCAGGATGCGCCGTCGGCGATGACCGCCAGCCCCATCGTCAGAAGCAGGCCGAACCCCCACAGCATTCGCGAGGGCGGCGTGAGGTTGAGGATCGGGGCGAAGCGCCCCGGAATGGGGAGCAGCATCCAGGCCAGCATGACCAGCAGTCCCGCCGACCAGACCGCCACCGCCCACCGCCGTCCGGCCATCCACCGGGCGACGGCGCGGTGGTCGCAGAAGCAGGCCATCGCCAGCGGCAGGAACGAACCCACCACGGCGATTTCGCAGGCGTTGGTGGGCCACAGCGCAATGGGCTCGAAGCGCTGCGTCACGAGCGAGGGGAGCAGGTGCGCGGCCAGCTGCAGCGGGGCCACACCGCCTCCGTCGGCGACGCGCTGGCCCGGGTAGACCGTGGCCGAGAGGATTGGGATGAGGTCGGCGTAATGCAGCCAGGCGATGGCCCCGCCCGCGCCCGCGGCGAGGGCTGCGGGGATGAGTCGCCCGGGCCGCAGGGCGTCCGGCCGGAAGGCGGCGATCGCGAAGGCGCAAGCCAGGCCCGTCGATACGACCAGCGGCGGATAGATCTGGCCGATCAGCCAGACGGCGACGACGCAGGTCAGGGCCGGCAGCCGCCACCACCACCGGACCGGCCAGAGGTAGGCCACCGCGGGCCACAGGCTCAGGCCCAACGCCGGGGCGCTGCTGGTCCACCAGACCTGGACGAACTGCGAGAGGAACAGCATCGCCGAGACGGCCAAGGCGACGCCGGCGCCGCATCCCAACTGCCGCAGCAGCAGGATCGCGCCGAACAGGCTCGCCAGCGCCAGCAGCGCAAAATGCAGCGAATAGGCATGCGCCGGATCGAGAACCAGGAAGCCCCAGAGATCGGGCTTGAACGCCATGCTCCAGTCCCGCGACGGCAGGGCGAAATAGGTCTTCAGCGGCTCGTGGTAGGGGGAAATTCGATCGATCGGGCCGAGATCGCTGGCTACGGCGATCTGGAAATAAGGCGTCGCTACGCTCCACTCATCGGACCGCACAGGCCGCGACTTGCCGAACACAGGACGGACGTCGGTGAGGCCCAGGATCTGCGCCGCCTGTTGATAGTGCGATGGCGTCCAGGCGTTCAAAACATAGATGAAGGCGACGAGCAGGATTACCGGCATCGCCCACCACGCGGGTATTGGCTTCTTGAGCCACCTGTGGATCACGGGCCCCGCCAGTTCTTTCCCCCGAGGCGTCACGCCTCCCTTCTCCACGCCTATGTTGCGCGGAGGCGCAGCTCAATCCGCCAAATGGCCGCGCTTGACGAGTCTCGCGCAGATGTGAGTGAGCGCTCACTTGCATGCCTGCGCCCCTCACGGCAAGGCTTGCGCCCATGTCCGCAAAGGCCCGCATCGACGACGCCGCCATCGCCCTGTTCGGCGCCCAGGGGGTCGACGCCACCACCACCCGCGAGATCGCCGGCGCAGCGGGCGTTTCGGAGGGAGCGCTCTACCGCCACTACCGCAGCAAGGACGCCCTGGCGGCCAGCCTGTTTCTGGAAACGCACCGCCGGCTGTCGCAGATGGTCGAGGCGGCCGCAGCCGGCGCGCCAGACATCCGCGGCAAGGCCGCCGCCATCGTCGCCGCCTACTGCCAGGTGGCCGACGAGGACTGGCCGCGCTTCGCCTTCCACCTGCTCTCGATCCACCGCTTCCTGCCCTGCTACCAGGAGGACGGGCGCGACCCGGTCTCGATGGTGGAGGGCCTGGTGAAGCGCGCCATGGTCACCAACGAGATTCCGCCCGCCGATCCGCGCGTGCTGGCCGCCATGGCCATCGGCGTCATCGCCCAGACCGCCCAGAACAAGGCCTATGGCCGCATCGACACCCCGCTTTCCGCCCACGCCCCGCTGATGACCGCCGCGGTCCAGGCGGCGCTGTTCGCCCGCTGAGGAGCCCCTCCCCTTGCGCAGCCTCGCCTTCGCCGTCGTCTACTGGTGGCTCTCCGTGTTCTACGCCGTGGTCGCCTGCGTCCTGGCGATCCTGCCCGGGCGCGCCCCCATGGCCTGGGCGATCCGGCTCTATACGCGGCGGATGCTGTGGGCGATGCGCTGGATCGCCGGGATCAGGATCGACCTGAAGGGCCGCGAGCGGCTTCCCGAGGGTCCCTTCATCATCGCCGCCAAGCACCACTCCTGGGGCGACGGCTTCGTGATGTTCGCCAACGTCGACAACCTCGCCTTCGTCACCGGCGACCACCTGGAGAAGATCCCGCTGCTGCGCGGCCTGCTGCGCAAGCTGGGCGCCATCGTGGTGGACTCCTGCGGCGGGCCCGAGGCGCGCAAGGCCCTGTCCGACAGCGCCGCCGCCGCCCATGCTGAAGGCCGGCGCATCCTGATCTATCCGGAGGGCCACCTGGCCAAGCCCGGCGAGCGGTTCCGCTACCGCAGCGGCGTCTATTACATGCAGCGCGACTTCGGCCTGCCGGTGGTGCCGGTGGCGACCAACCTTGGCCTCTTCTGGCGCCAGCAGGACTTCAGGAAGACGCCCGGGACGGCGACCATCGAGTTCCTCGACCCGATCCCCCCCGGCCTCGATCGCACCCCCTTCCTGACGCGGCTCGAGACGGTGGTCGAGGCGCGCACCCAGGCCCTGATCGCCATGGCCACCGGTCAGCCCGAGCGGCCCTCGGTCCTCGTTTCGACCCCGGACGAGGCGGCGAAGGCGGCCTGAGCCGAAGCGCCCGGCGTCCTTGCCACGCTTGAGATAACGGACTTCACTATCGCCCGGGCGGACGGCCATTGACGGCCGGGTCCACGGGGGCTGCCGCCCGAACTTCGACGGGAGAATCTCGCATGAAGTCCTTTGTTCGCTCCGCCGCCCTGGCGGCCATGCTCGTCTTCGGGGCCGGCGCCGCTTCGGCGCAGACGGCCGAGCGGGTCTACGAAAACGGTCCGGTGTGGATCATCAGCTACGTCGAAACCAAGCCGGGCATGTTCGACGACTACATGGCTTACCTGTCCACCAAGTGGCGCGACGTGAACGAGGCCGACAAGAAGGCGGGCGTCGTGCTCGACTACAAGGTGCTTGCGGTCGACTCGCCCCGCGACCACGAGGCGGACGTGATCCTGATGATCGAATACAAGAACATGGCGGTCTTCGACCGACCGCTGGCGGAAGTGGAGGCGACGGCCGCCAAGACCTTCGGCAGCGTGGTGAAGAGCAACCAGGCCTTCGCCTCCCGCGAATCCATGCGCACCAACCGCGGCAACCTGACGACCCGCGAGGTGCTCTTCAAGAAATAGCCCGCCGGGCTCCGGGCGGCCGATTCTGCGTCGCCCGGTCCCTCGCATGTCGAAATCGCCGGGGCCGGCGCGTCATGGGAGCGGCGGGCGATCAGGCTCGCCGCAAACCCCGACGGAGATCCCGCATGCAATACCTTCTGATGCTCCACCTCGACGAGACCGCCTGGCCGCAGATGACGCCGGCGGAGCAGCAACAGGGGGCGGCCGCCTACGCCGCCTTCACCGAGGCGCTGTCGGCGCAGGGCGCGCTGGCCGGCTCGAACCGCCTGCAGCCCAGCTCGACCGCCACGACCGTGCGCCTGGCCGACGGCAAGCCGCAGGTGCTGGACGGGCCGTTCGCCGACTCCAAGGAGCAGGTGGGCGGCTACTATCTGATCGACGTTCCGGACCTGGACGCGGCCATCGCCTGGGCCGCCCGCTGCCCCACGGCCAGCCACGGGACCGTGGAGATCCGCCCCGTCTGGGCCATGCCGGCTTGACGGACGAGGCCCAAGCGGCGGCGCGGCGGGTCGCCGACGCCGTCGCCCGGCGCAGCTATGGCAAGCTGGTCGCCTATCTGGCGGCGCGGACGGGCGACGTGGCCGGGGCGGAGGACGCCCTGGCCGAGGCCTTCGCCGCCGCCTTGGCCGACTGGCCGGCCAAGGGCTGCCCGGAAACCCCCGAGGCCTGGCTGCTCACCGTGGCGCGGCGCAAGGCGGCGGACGCCGGGCGCCGCGGACGGACCGCCATGGCGGCGTCGGGTCGGCTGAAGCTGATCGCCGAGGAGCTGGAAGCCGCCGCCGCCGCGCCGGAGATTCCCGACCGGCGGCTGGCGCTGATGTTCGCCTGCGCTCACCCGGCGATCGATCCGGCGATGCACGCGCCGCTGATGCTGCAGGCGGTGATCGGCCTGGATGCGGCGCGGATCGCCTCGGCCTTCCTGGTCTCGCCGGCGGCCATGGGCCAGCGGCTGGTGCGGGCGAAGGGCAAGATCCGCCGGGCCGGCGTGCCCTTCGCCATCCCGCCGCGCGAAGCCCTCGCCGAACGTTCGGAAGCGGTGCTGGACGCCATCTACGCCGCCTTCGCCGAGGGCTGGAGCGACCCGTCCGGCGCCGATCCCGCCCGGCGCGACCTGACCGAGGAGGCGATGTTCCTGGCCCGCCTGGCCGCCGAGCTGATGCCCGACGCCCCCGAGGCGCTGGGCCTGCTGGCCTTGATGCTCTACGCGGAGGCCCGCCGCCCCGCCCGCCGCGGCCCGGGCGGCGAGTACGTGCCCCTCGCCGATCAGGACCCAGCCCTGTGGGTCGCCCCGATGATCGAAGAGGCCGAGACGGTGCTGCGGCGCGCCGGCGGACTGGGCGCCATCGGGCGGCGCCAACTCGAGGCGGCGCTGCAGTCGGCGCATGTGGCCCGTGGCCGCGCCGGCCTCTCCAACTGGGCCGAGACCGTGCAGCTCTACGACGCCCTCTACGCCCTGACGGCCTCGCCGGTGGTGGCGGTGAACCGGGCGCTGGCGTTGGCGGAGACGAAGGGGGCGGCCGCAGGGCTTGCCGCGATGCCGGCGGAGGACGAGCGGCTGGCCGCCTACCAGCCCTATTGGGCGGCCCGCGCCGAACTCCTGGCGCGCAACGGCGAGGCGGAGGGCGCGCGCCACGCCTACGACCTGGCGATCGGGCTGGAGCTCGACCCGGCGGTCCGCGCCTTCCTGCAGCGGCGGCGAGCGGCTCTTCCGACCTGACGCTAGGCGCTCGCCATGTACCCGTACCGGCGCAGGGACGGCCGGGCCCCGTTCGCCGCGTACCTCGACTTGAGCGCGGCGAACCGATCGGTGTCCAGCGCGGCGCGGGCCTGGGCGTCGACGCCGTAGAGCCGCGCGTTGTTGCCGCCCAGGATCGCGGATTTCACCGGCCCGTCGGCGGGGCCGAGCTCGGCGAAGCCGTATCTGCGGCGCATCTCCTCGGGGATCTCCAGCCGCCGCAGCCCCTCGATCTGCCATTGCGGCGAGCCGGTCCAGACGGCGTCGGTGCCCCAGCAGACATGGTCCGCGCCCAGGCCCTTCACTAGGATCCCGACGATGGCCGCGCACACCCGCGGCTCGGCGATCATGGTCTGGGCGAACACCTGCCCCAGATCCGCATAGACGTTGGAGACGCCGTGCCTGGCGGGGATCTCCGCGAGGTCGCTGACCCAGTCGAGCCGCCCGGTGCGCTCGAACTCCGCCCAGGCGCTGGCCGGGTCGCCCAGGCGATAGGCCGAGTGGTAGATGACGAAGTTGAGCTTCGGCCAGTCCCTGGCCGCCTGGCCCACGTCGCGCACGTCCGCGTAGGGCCGCAGCTTTGGAAACCTCCGCTCCGTCTCGGCGTCGAACAGGCCCTTGTGGACGCAGACAATGGTCCGGCTGGCCTCGGCCATGCGCTCATAGCCCTTGTAGGCGACGGCCGGGTCGTCCATCCGCCAGGGGTGGCGGCTGGTCTCCTTGTGGGTGTTGTCGCCCACCGTGTAGCCCTTCAGGGAATCCGGCTTCAGCGCCAGCGCCGCGTCGAGCTGGTCGAGCCAGCCGGGTGCGCCGGGCGTGAAGATCGCGTGGCTGTAGAGCCGCTTGCCGCCGGCCCTGGCGTTCACCGTCGCGCGGGCCTCGGCCATCTGGCCGTTGGTCAGGAACCAGTCCTCCGGGGTGTCGGATGGGGCGGAGGAGATCAACGCCGCCTTGGTGTCCGAATCCAGGAACACCTCCTTGAAATAATTGTCGAACTTCAGGTCTTCGATGGTCTGGGGCCGCTCGGCGGTGAGCTTGGGGTTCCAGCCCTGGCGGCCCACCGCCTCGCGCATGCGCACGAAGCCGGTCAGGCGGGTGTCATCGCGCAGGAAGTGCGTGTGCATGTCCATGACGAACTGGCCCTTCAGCCCGTCCGCCCTCGCCTGCGCCCGCTCCGGCTCGGCGGCTTCGGCGTGGCTGGCGGCGAACACCGGGCCGTAGACGTCGTTGAGGGCGACGAAGGCCGCCGCCATCCCGGCGGAGGTCTGGAAGAACCGCCGGCGGCTGAGCCCCTGGCGCCGGCCGAGGTCCTGGCCCATCGCCAGCACGCGGGCCTGCACCTCGCGCTGGCGCTCGTCCTGCGGCCTGGGCGCATATTCGTCGGAGGAGACCATCTGGGTCGGCAGCGGAGTGCGGGATCCCGCCTGCTCCGCCGCCGCCAGCCGCCGAAGCTCGTCGTCGCTCAGGAACCCCATCGGCGCCTCCTTGGCCCCCCTCGCCCATGTTCGTACCGAACCGGCGGTGCGTGCAACGCAGATGACCGGAAACTGAACAGCGCGGTCCGGCAGGGGTTCAAACGCGGTGAGTCATAAGGGCTGCAACATCGTCGTTCGGCGGTGAGCAGAGGAGCCATCCCATGAAGACCTACGGGAAGATGACCAAGATCGCCGTCGCCGCCGCCGTCACCGGCGCGATCATGCTGCCGGCCAGCGGCGCGCTGGCGGCCGACAAGACCGAGCGCGCGCTGATCGGCGCCATCCTGGGCGGCGTGACCGGCGCGGCGATTTCCAAGGGCGACACCGGCGCGACCGCGGCCGGCGCGGCGGCCGGCGCCCTGCTGGGCGTCGCCACGGCCAAGAACAAGAACCACTATCGCGGCTACTCGCAGTCGCGCCAGTATCGTCAGGCCCAGTACCGCGGCTATGACAATCGCTACGACCGCGACGCCTACGGCCGCTACGACACCCGCTACGATCGCGGCGACTATCGCCGCTGGTAGACGAAGCGCGCGTCAGGCCGCATCCGCGGCCTGACGCAGCTGGGCGATGTCGATCTTGACCATCTGCAGCATCGCCTGCGTCGCCCGCTGGGCGCGGCCGGGGTCGGGATCGGTGGTCAGCTTGATGAGTTCCTCCGGCGTCACCTGCCAGGACAGGCCGAAGCGGTCCTTGAGCCAGCCGCATTGCGACGGCTGGCCGCCGCCGGCCAACAGAGCGTCCCAGTAGCGATCGGTCTCGGCCTGGTCCTTGGTGGCGATGGTGAACGAGACCGCTTCGGTGAATTGGAAGTGCGGCCCGCCGTTGAGGCCGATGAAATCCTGGCCGTCGAGGCTGAACTCCACCGTCATGACCGCGCCCGCCGGCGCCGGAGCGCCCTCGCTGTAGCGGGTGACCTTTCCGACCTTCGAGTTGGGGAAGATCGAGCAATAGAAGCTCGCGGCCTCCTCGGCCTGGTTGTCGAACCAGAGAAACGGGGTGATCGTGGGCATGACGTCGTCCTTCAGGTTGGAGGTCCGAGCCTAGGACGATCCTGCCGGCCGCCAGCCGACAGCCAACGATGAAAATCAGGGAGGCGCCCATGGCGCAGCGGGTCGCCGTCGTCACCGGGGCCGGCCGGGGCATCGGCCGGGATTACGCCAAGGGCCTGGCGGAGGACGGAATGGCCGTCGTCTGCGCCGATATCGCCCTGGATGGGGCCAAGGAGACCGTCGAGCAGATCCGCCAGGCGGGCGGCGCCGCGGAGGCCGCCCCGGTGGACGTCACCGAGCCGACCAGCGCCGCCGACCTGGCGGGCTTCATCCGCGAGCGGTTCGGCCGGCTCGACGTGCTGGTCAACAACGCCGCCATGTTCATGGGCAACAAGCCCACCACCGGCATGACGGTGGAGATCGACTACTGGCGGCGGATGTTCCGGGTGAACCTGGACGGGCCGCTGATCATGACGCAGGCGCTGGCGCCGCTCATGCTGGAGAACGGCTGGGGCCGGATCGTCAACCAGAGCTCGACGGCGGCCTACACCTATTCGGGCGATCCCTACGCCGTCACCAAGGGCGCGCTGATCGCGCTGACGCTCGGGTTCTCCGCCGAGCTGGCTCCCAAGGGCGTGACGGTGAACGCCATCGCCCCCGGCCCGATCCCCACCGACGCGCTGCTCAGCGTGGTCGACCAGTCGAGGCTGGACACCATCGCCGAGGCGAGCTCGATCCCGCGGCTGGGCGCCACCGCCGACCTGATGCACGCGCTGCGCTACCTGGTCAGCGAGAACGCCAGCTGGGTCACCGGCCAGACGCTGCTGGTGGATGGCGGCTGGATCAAGCGGTACTGAGCCCTATGCCCACGGGAGGGGCGAACCTGGATGTCGAAGAAGATCAAGGCCGTAGCCGGCCTGACGCTGACCGGGTTCGCCATGGCGGCGGCCCTGTCGATGGCCGCTGGGACGGCGCAGGCCAGGCCCACGATCACCGAGGTTCCGGGCAAGCCGGTCCTGGACCTCGCGGCCTATGACCTGAAAGCCCTGGGGTATGAGGTCGACGAGTTCTTCCTCTCCGGCAAGGCCCTTTCCTACAAGGCAGCCGGCCCGACGGGCGCCGACGGGCGCTGGGCCGCGGCGGCGGGGCCGAGCGCGCCCTACGTCACCCGTGTCGTCGTGGTGCGGCCCGAGCCGGCCAGGTTCAACGGCACGGTGGTGATGGAGTGGCTGAACGTCAGCGGCGGGCGCGACGCCGCCCCCGACTGGCTCTACCTCCACCGCGAGCTGCTGCGCGCCGGCTATGCCTACATCGGTGTCTCGGCCCAGAAGGTCGGGATCGACGGCGGCCCGGCCCTGACCCCGGGCGAGTTCCTGAAGAAGGCTGACCCCAAGCGCTATGGATCACTCGACCACCCCGGCGACGCCTTCGCCTTCGACGTCTTCTCGCAGGCCGGGATCGCGGCGCGGGGCGGCCGGGTGCTGGGGCCGCTGAAGCCGAAGCGGGTGCTGGCCGTGGGCGAGTCGCAATCGGCGATCTTCCTGACCACCTACGTCAACGCTATCGACCCCCTGGCCAAGGTCTACGACGGCTTCCTGATCCATTCGCGGTTCGGCGGCGCGCCGTCGGTGGAAGGCGCCCGGGTGCTCGGTGCGGCGTCCGACACTGCACTGCCGGACGCCGTGCGGTTGCGCGCCGACCTGCGGGTCCCGGTCGTGACGCTGATCAGCGAGACGGACTTGGTCGGCGGCGGCGGCCTGGGCGGCTTCTTCGCGGCCCGCCAGCCGGATAACGACAAGCTGCGGGTCTGGGAGATCGCCGGGGCCGCCCACGCCGACAACTACGTACTCGGCGCCGGGGCGCTGGATTCCGGCCAAGCGCCGATCGAGGCGCTGGCGGCGGCGTGGAAGCCCACGGAGTCGATCCTCGGCGCGAAGATAGTCGAGAAGCTGATGAACGCGGCCCCGCAGCACCATTACGTGGCCATGGCGGCCCTGGCCGGCCTCGACCGCTGGGTCCGCACCGGCGAGGCGCCCCCGAAGGCCGAGCCGCTGCAGACGAGCGGCGCGGCGCCGCCCACCCTGGCGCTGGACGCCAACGGCAACGCCCTGGGCGGCGTGCGCACTCCATGGGTCGATGTCCCCACGGCGAAGCTGTCGGGGCTGGGCAACAGCGGCGGGCCGTTCGGCTTCCTGCTGGGGACCACCGAGCCGTTCGACGCGGCGACCCTGGCCAGGCTCTATCCCGGCGGCAAGGCCGACTACCTGCAGGCGTTCGACGCGGCGCTGGCCAAGGCGATCGGCGCGGGCTTCATCCTGAAGGCCGACGAGGCGGAGATCCGCGCCCTGGCCGCCGCCCTCTATCCGGCGAGCTGACCATGGCGGGCATGCTGGACGGCAGGACGGCGCTGGTGACCGGCGCCGGTCGCATGCGGGGCACGGGCCATTCCATCGCGCTGGCCCTCGCCCGCCACGGCTGCGACGTGGCCCTGGCCGGGCGGGGCGGCAGCGGCGGGACCTTTCCGGACAGCGAGCTGGCCGCGGGCTGGCGCGGGCTCGACAGCGTCGCCGAGGAGATCGCCGCGCTGGGCCGGCGCGCCGTTCCCGTCACCGCCGACCTCACCCGTCCGGAGGAGGTCGAGCGGATGGTGGACGAGGCGGCGGATTACTTCGGCCGCCTGGACATCCTGGTGAACAACGCCGCCGCGCCCCGTGGGGCCGATCGCACCGACGTGGTGACCCTGAGCGACGAACTGTGGCTGAACGTGCTCGACGTGAAGCTGAACGGGGCCTTCTACGCCAGCCGCGCGGCGGCCCGGCGGATGATCGCCCAAGGCCAGGGCGGACGGATCGTCAACATATCGTCGATCGGCGGCAAGCTGGGCTCGGCGCGGAGCGCGGCCTACAGCGTCGCCAACGCCGGGCTGCAGATGCTGGGCGCCTGCCTCTCGCGGGAGCTGGGGGCGCACCGGATCACGGTGAACTCCCTGTGCGTGGGCGTGGTCGACACCAGCCGGATCGACGACATGGGCCGGGGCGAGGCGTTCAACGCCTTCATCGCGACCCACGTGCCGCTGAACCGGGTGGGCGCGCCCGAGGAGATCGGCGAGGTGACCGCCTTCCTCTGCAGCGAGGCCGGGAGCTACATCACCGGCCAGAGCATCAATGTGGACGGCGGCTACGTCATCCACTGAGACGCAATTCGGCGGCCCCTTCCCCGCGGATGGAGAAGGGGCCGCTCGAGCATGTTTGGTTCAGCTTGAATCAAACATGCTCAATACGTTTTGAAGTTGGAGCGTGACGGGTGCCGAAGCCGCACACACTTTCGGCTGTCACGCTCCGGTCGATCAGACCTCGATGACCACCGCGCCGGCCATGCCGCCGCCGGCGCACATGGTGGCGAGGCCGACGCCGCCGCCACGGCGGCGCAGGTCATGCACGAGGGTGGTCAGCATCCGCGCGCCGGTGGCCGCGATCGGGTGGCCGAGGCTGCAGCCGGAGCCGAAGACATTGACCTTGTCCTCGTCGATCTCGAGCTTGCGGACCGCGGCGATCGGCACCGAGGCGAAGGCCTCGTTGATTTCCCAGAGCGTTACGTCGTCCCGCCGCCGGCCGGCGCGGTCCAGCACCTTCGGGATCACCGAGATGGGAGCCATGCCGGTGAAGTAGGGATCGACGCCCGAGGCGGCCCACGCCTTGACCGTGCCCAGCACCTCCAGGCCGTTGGCCTTGGCGAATTCGTCGGAGACGATCATCAGGGCCGCGCCCGCGTCGTTGACGCCGCTGGAGTTACCCGCCGTGATGTTGAAGCCCTCGATCTCGGGGTGGATCACCTTCAGCGAGGCCATCCGCTCCATCGAGGAATCGCGGCGCGGGTGCTCGTCCTTGCCGAAGTCCTTGTAGGACCCGTCCTTCTGCAGCGCCTTGATCGGGATAATCTCGCCGTCGAAGTAACCGGCGTCCTGGGCGGCCACGGCGCGCTGGTGCGAGCGGAGCGCCCAGGCGTCCATGTCTTCCCGGCTGATGCCGCATTCCTTGGCGGTGTTCCAGCCGACCAGCCAGCTCATGTCGCTGTTGGGGGCGTCGGGACGGTCGGGGTGGCTCGGCGGACGCCAGTTCTCGACCATCTCCTCGCCGCCGGGCTTGCGGCCGGTCATGCGCGGCGCCAGCGAGCTGGCCTGCACGCCGCCGGCGACGATGGCGCGGTCCATGCCGGCCCGGATCGAGGCCGCGGCGTTGCCGACGCTGGTCAGGCTGCCGGCGCAGTGGCGGTTCACCGCCTGGCCGGAGATGCCGAGCAGGCCGGCCTCGACCGCCGCATGGCGCGCCAGGACGCCGCCGCCGTACTGGGACTCGGCGAAGATGATGTCATCCACCTGTTCCGGCTTGAGGCCTGACCGGGCGATCGCCGCCTCGAGCACCACCTTGGCGATGGTCTCGGCGGTGGTCTCCGTGAGGCTACCCTTGCGGGCGGTGGCGATGGGGGTGCGGACAGCGCTGACGATAACGGCTTCGGGCATAGGCGCCTCTCTAAATGGGTGATGACGGGCGCGCGAAATATGCGGACCCCCAGCTTGGTATGGAATTCACATAACCCTGCAGGGGCTTGCGCGCCAGAGGGGCGGCTGCCCGCTGCAGGCGGGACGCGCCTGCCCGCGCCGGCATTGAGGGGGAATCGCCGCGCTTCGATGTGAAAGGCTCGGCTTCCGCCGCCGCCGTGGCGTGGCTAGCATGGTCAGATCGGAAACCCGTTTAGGAGCGTCACGCCATGCAGTGGGGCACCGTATTTTCCTCCACCATCTTCCCCGGACCCGACGAAGCCGCCGCGCTCGGCGAGATCGCCGAGGAAGCGGGCTTCTCGGTCCTCTGCGCGCCGGAGCACATCGTCATCCCGGTGGAATACCAGGCGAACTATTTCGCCGACAGCACGGGCAAGATGCAGCAGCTGGAACGCACCGGCGTTCCGGACCCGCTGATCTGGTTCGCCTTCGTCGCGGCGCGCACCACGAAGATCAAGTTCTGCACGGGGGTGATGCTGCTGACCGAGCGCAGCCCCCTGCACACCGCCAAGGAGGCGGCGACGCTGCACGTGCTCTCCAAGGGCCGCCTGCAACTGGGCGTCGGCTCGGGCTGGTGCAAGGAGGAGTACGATGCGCTGGGGATCTCGTGGCCCAACCGCGGCAAACGGCTGGACGAGTACATCGAGGCCATGCGCGAGCTGTGGCGCGAGCCGATCGCCAGCTACAAGGGCGAGTTCGTCAATTTCCACCGGGTCTATTCCGATCCCAAGCCCCCGGGCGGCGAGGTGCCGATCATCATCGGGGGCAATTCCGAAGCCGCCGCGCGCCGGGCCGGGCGGGTCGGCCACGGCTACTTCCCGGCGATCTTCCCCACCGAGAAGGTCTATGAGGAACTGCCGAAGCTGCTGGCCTGCGTGCGCGAGGCGGCGAAGGCGGCCGGGCGCAACTACGACGCCATCGAGATCACCTCCGGTGGCACCCGCTCGGCGGAGAAGGCCAAGTGGTTCGCCGACCAGGGCGTCCACCGCCTGACCATCGCCCCGCATTCCAAGACCATTTCGGCGCTCCGCGAGGAGCTGATGCGCTTCGGCGACGAGGTGATCGACAAGACCCGCGACCTGGGACCGAAGGTTCCGGTCGCCGCCTAGGGGCGAGCCCTTCCCTCCCCTCTATGGGGAGGGGCGAGCCGGCGACAGTCGGCGAGGGGTGGGGAATTGCTGAGTCGCAGACTTCCCCACCCGTCCGCCGCTTCGCGGCGGCCACCCTCCCCATGAAGGGGAGGGTTGGACAGCGGACTACGCACCCTTCAGCCCCAGCATCTGCGCGATGCGCGCGTACATCGCCAGGTGCGCGTCGGGATTGGCCAGGCCCATGGCCATGGTGTGGATGTTGACCCCGGTGGCGCCGGCCGCGCGCCAGCGCTCCGCGTCGGCGACGGCGTCCTCGGCGGTGCTCACCGGACCGCCGACGGTGGCGCCCAGCAGCACCATGTTGTCGAGCCCGACCGCGGCGGGATCCCGGCCGGCGCCGCGCAAGGCGGCGTGGAAGGCGCCGACGGTCTCCTCGGCCTTTTCGGCCGGCAGAGACGGCATCCAGCCATCGCCCAGGCGCACGGCGCGCATCATGGCGGCGTTCGACCAGCCGCCGATCCAGACCGGGATGGGCCGCTGCAGCGGCAGCGGATTGATCCCGGCGTCGGTGATGCGGTGGAACCGGCCGGCCTCGGTGAGGGCGGGTTCGGTCCACAGGCGCCGCAGGACGCGGATCTGATCGTCCAGGCGCGCGCCGCGCTCGGCGAAGGGCATGCCGAGCGCCTCGTACTCCACCTCGTTCCAGCCGAGCCCCAGGCCGACCCGCAGGCGGCCGCGGCAATAGAGGTCGAGGTTCGCCGCCTGCTTGGCGAACAGCACCGTCTGGCGCTGGGGCATGATCACCACCGCGGTCACCAGCGTCATCCGCTGGGTCAGGCCGGCCAGGTAGCTGAACAGCGCCAGCGGTTCGTGGAACGGGGTCTGGTGGGTGTAGGGCCCGGTCCAGCCGGGGCGGCTGGCGGTGTTGGCGCCGACCACGTGGTCGTAGGCGGCGAGCTGGTGGTAGCCCATCGCCTCCACCGCCTGGGCGAAGTCGCGGATGACGTAGGCGTCGGTCCCGATCTCGGTGGTCGGGAACGAGACGCCGACGCGGAAGGGCTTTGCCATTCGTCCTGTTCTCCTCGGCTAGGCGTCCAGCGCCCGCTTGATCGGGGCGAAGACGTCCAGGTCGTCGCAACGGATGACCAGGCCGGTAGGGCCGGCGTCGCGCCAGCGCCGGGCGCGCTCGGCGATGCGCGGGATCGGACCCACCAGCCAGCCGTCGTCGATGTAATCGTCGGGGACCGCGGCGGCAGCCTCCTCGAGACGGCCGGCCAGGAACAGCTCCTGCACCCGCTCGGCGGCCTCCGGATAGCCGCGCCAGACCATCTGGTCCTTGTAGACGTCCTTGCCGAGCTGCTTGAAGCCGCCGACCATCTGGGCGGTGAAGGCCTTGAACGGCTGGAATGCGGCCTTCACGTCGTCGCTGACACGCACGTCCACGTGCGACCAGATCTGGAAGTCGGCCAGGGTCTTGGGCCTGGCCGCGCGGGCGAAGCCCTCCTCCAGCATCGGCCGGTAGACGTCCATCATGCCCGGCGCGAAGCCCAGCGACAGCCAGCCGTCGGCGATCTCGGCGGTCATGCGCACCATGGCGGGCGAGCCCGTGCCCAGCATGATCGGGATGTCGGGCCGGGGCTCCAGCAAGCCGGACATCGGCGCGGTGTTCGAAGCGTCCGGGCCGCCGTAGGGCTGCGACAGCGCCGCGCCCTCGTACTGCAGCGGAAAGTCGCCGGCGAACACCTTGCGCATGATGGCCACGTAGTCGCGAAGCCGCGCCTGCGGCCGGCCCCAGGGGCGGCCGTGCCAACCCTCCGAACGGGTCGGGCTGGAGTTGCCGATCCCGGCCAGCACGGTCCGGCCACGGCCCATGTGCGACAGGGTCAGGAAGGACGACGCCGTGCAGGCGGGCGAGCGCGCGGCGGTGACGGCCAGCGAGGCGCCCACCCCGATGCGCCCGGTGCAGGCCAGCACATAGCCCAGCGGCGTGAAGATGTCGGAGCCGGTGTTCTCGGAGGTGAAGACCAGGTCGTAGCCCAGCCGGTCCACCAGCTTCAGCTTCTCCACCGGGACCTCGAACCGGTGCTGGAGCTGGGAAATCTCGGTGGCCAACTGCATGCGCGCCTCCCCTTCCCCGCCCGCCAGATGACGAAAAGCAAATGTACGGCGCAGGCGGCCGTCAGGTTCGCAGCCGAGGCTTCGCGCGTCCAGATGCATCCGGAGCGCGCGACCGACCATGCCGGCCCCAGGCCCCGTCCTCCTCTTCAGCGCCGACCTCGCCGGAACGGGCGTCGCGCGCAACACCGTCAACCTGGCCAACGCCCTGGCGCGCCGGCGGGTGGAGACCGAAGTGGTGGCGCTGGCCGGCGGCGCGCTGGCCGGAGACCTGCAGGGCGTGCGGCTGACGCTGCTGGGCCGGCCGCGGGCGCCGCGGGCGCTGGCGCTGACGGCGGGAACGCCGGAGTTGCGGCGGCGGATCGCGGCGCTGCGCCCGTCGACGGTGGTCTCGATGGGCAATCACGCACACCTGGCGGTATGGGCGGCGATGCGCGGGCTGACCGGACCGGCGCTTGTCTATCGGATCAGCAACGAGGTGGCCCATCCGGGCGAGCGGGCGATCTCGCGGATCCTGCGCCGCGCCGGCCTGCGCCTGATCGCGGCGGACGCCGACCGCATCGCCTGCGTGTCGGGCCGGCTCGCCGCCCTGCCCGACCTGGCGGACGCGCGACAGGCGGGCCGGGTGGAGACCACCCCGAACGGCGTCGACCTGGCGGCCGTCCGTCGGCGGGCCATGGAACCGTCGCCGCATCCATGGATCGCCGACGGCCGACCGTTCCTGGTCTCGGTGGGGCGGGTGCATCCCCAGAAGAACTACGACACGCTGATCGAGGCGCTGGCGGCGGCGCGTGCGGCGGGCGCGGACCTGCGGCTGGTTATCCTGGGCGGGGGCCCGGCCGCGCGCATGGCGGGGCTGCGGGCCAGGGCCGATGCCCTGGGCCTGCAGGAAGCCCTGCGGCTCGAGGGCGAGGTCGCCAACCCCTTTCCCCTGCTGGCCGCCGCCTCGGCCTTCGCCCTGCCCTCGTGGTGGGAGGGGGCCTCCAACAGCCTCCTGGAGGCGATGGCTTGCGGCACGCCGGTGGCGGCGTCCCGCACCGCCGGGGACGCGGCGCAGGTGCTGGACGGCGGACGCTACGGCCGGCTCGTGGATCCTGGCGACGCCCGGGGACTGGCGCGGGCCCTGGTCGAGCAGTCCGCGCCCGGCCCTGCGCGGATCATGCCTGGCGCCCGGGCCGAGGCCTTCGGCCTGGAGGCGGCGGTCGACCGGCTGGCCGGGATCGTCCTGGCCACGCGCCGCCGGAGCGCCGATGCGACGCCCGCGTCCGGATCCCTGCCGGACGCGGCGCGCACATGACGGAAATCAAATGTGGGCCGCAGGCCTCCGACATCTGAAGGGCGTTTGATGTCGCAATCCGGGGGGCCAAACCAAGGAGACCTGACATGAACCGCACCCTTCTCACCGCCGCCGCCGCCGTCGCCGCCGGCCTCGCCTTCCAGGCCGCGGCCCAGGCCGCCGCGCCCACGCCGGCCCCTGCGCCCCAGCTGGTGGGAGTCGCCAAGGCGGTCGCCGCCGCCGAGGCCGCCCTGGGCGCCAGGGCTTTCGAGGCCGAACTCGACCACGAGCATGGCGCGCTGGTCTATGAGGTGAACCTGGTGAAGGACGGCCGCGCCCTGTCGGCCGACATCGACGCCACCACCGGCCGGCTGGTCCGCCAGAGCACCGCGCCGCCGATCCCCTCGCCCTTCGACCGCGGCGAACTACGCGCCGCCCAGACCACGCCGCGCAGCCTGAGCCAGACCATCGCGATGGTGGAAAGCTCGACCAAGGGCCGGGTGACCGGCATCGACCTGGAGCAGAGCGGCGGACGGCACTACTACGAGGTGGAGCTGGCCGGCGCGCAGGATCGTGACGTGCGGGTCGACGTTGTGACCGGCGCGATCACGCCGATGATCGACGATTGAGGCCTCGGAGACGCCCATGCATGTTCTGGTCGTGGAAGACGACAAGCGGGTTGCGGACCACGTGGTCAAGGGCCTGAAAGGGGCCGGCTGGCTGGTGGACCACGTGGCCGACGGGCGCGAGGCTCTGTTCCGCGTCGCGTCGGAGACCTACGACGTCGTCGTCCTCGACCGCATGCTGCCGCAGGTGGACGGCCTGAAGATCCTGCAGACCATGCGGGCCACCGGCGACGATACGCCGGTGCTGATCCTCAGCGCGCTGGGCGACGTGGACAACAAGGTGAAGGGCTTGCGCGCGGGCGGCGACGACTACCTGGGCAAGCCCTTCGCCCTCTCCGAGCTGCTGGCGCGGGTGGAGGCGCTGGGGCGGCGCAAGGCGATCGTGCAGGAGACGTCCGAGCTGACCTATGCCGACCTGGAGATGAACCTGCTGACCCGCGAGGTGAAGCGCCAGGGCAGGCCCATCGAGTTGACGGCGCGGGAATTCCTGCTGCTGGAGCACCTGCTGCGCAACGCCGGCCGGGTGGTGAGCCGCAGCATGCTGCTGGAGGCGGTCTGGGACTACAATTTCGACCCGCAGACCAACATCATCGACCAGCACGTAAGCCGGCTGCGGCAGAAGATCGACAAGGACTTCAGCCCGGCGCTGGTGCAGACCGTGCGCGGGATGGGCTACGCCTTGCGCACATGATCTGGCGCCGGCCTCTCCAGAGCCTGACCGTCCGGCTGACGCTGGTCTATATGGCGCTGTTCTGCGGGTCCGTGGGGGTGATGCTGGCCGTGAGCTACGTCGCCGGCGTCTGGCGGCCGCTGCAGATCGTGGAGTCCGAGATCCGCAGCCAGAGCGACCGGCTCGTCCAGACCTACCGGACCGACGGACGCGACGGCCTGATCCGCGCGCTGGCGCGCCGCGCCGCCGCGCCGAAGGGCCGCCTGCCCTACCACGTGCTGGTGGCGCCCGGCGGGGCGGTGGTGGCGGCGAACCTCACCGACTGGCCCGTGGCGAAGGGCCCCGAGTGGCGGCGCTATGAATTCGGCACCTATGCGACCGGCGCGGAGGAGGAGCACGAGGCCGTGGTCCGCGACCTCGCCCTGCCCGGCGGCTACCGGCTGATTGTCGGGCTCGACACCGAGGACCTGGACGAGCGCGAGGATCTGATCTTCGAGGCGCTCTCCTGGGGCGCAGGGATGAGCGTGCTGTTCGGCCTGCTGGGCGGGCTGGTGATGACCTATGCGGTGTCGCAGCGCCTGGAGGCGATCAACCGGGCGGCCCGGGCGGTGATCGCCGGCGACCTGTCCGGCCGGGTCGCACTGCGCGGCAGCGGCGACGACTTCGACCAGCTGGCGGCGACGCTGAACGAGATGCTGGAGCGGATCGAGGGGCTGGTGGCCTCCATCAGCCGGGTGTCCGACAACATCGCCCACGAGCTGCGCACGCCGCTGAGCCGCCTGCGGGCCGAGCTGGAGGAACTGGCCGAGACGGACGACCCGGCGGAGATGGCGGCGCGCGGACTGGCGGCGCTGGATGAGGCCGGGCGGCTGCAATCCATGTTCGAGGCCCTGCTGCGGATCGCCCGGCTGCAGAGCGGACCGGCGGGCCAAGCTCCGCCCGTGGACCTCTCCACCCTGCTGGAGGACGCGGTCGAGCTGCACCGGCCGGCCGCGGAAGACAGGGGTCAGGCGATGGGCGCCGACATCGCGGACGGGCTGAGCGTACCCGGCGACCGCGACCTGCTGTTCCAGATGGTCAGCAACCTGCTGGACAATGCGGTGAAGTTCGCGCCGGCCGGCGGCAACGTGGCGCTGACGGCCCGGACGGACGCCGGCGCCGTCGAGGTGACGGTGTCCGACGACGGGCCGGGCGTTGCGGCGGCCGAGCGCCAGCGCGTTTTCGAGCGGTTCTATCGGATCGGCGGCGCGGCGCAGCCGGAGGGCTTCGGGCTCGGCCTCAGCCTGGTGGCCGCGGCGGCCGAACGGCACTCGGCGCAGGTGAGTCTGGAGGACGTCGGCCCGGGCCTGAGGGTGACCATCCGCTTCGCGCGGAGCGGTTGACCGGTCCGTTCCCGCCGCCTCATAACCGCCGGCGAGCAGGGCCGGCCTGAGGAGAGAGCCATGAGCGACGAGACCGCGGAATACCTCGGCATCCAGCGGACGCTGGCCGCCTACAACCTGGCCGGCGACCGGTTGAAGGTGGCCGAGCTGGCGGCCCAGTTCACGGAGGACGGGGTGCTGGAGACGCCGACGGGGCGGATGAACGGACGCGCCGAGATCGTCGCCGGCCTCGGCCCGGGCGGCGCCCGCGAGGGGTCTGCGCCCCCGACCCGCCGGCCGAACTTCGTGCGCCACAACCTGACCACCTCGCGCTACGAGCTGACCGGACCGGACACGGCGGAAGGGAAGAGCTATTTCCTGGTCTACACCGACATCGGCGCCGACCACATGGGCTTCTATACCGACAGGATGCGCAAGATCGACGGCCGCTGGTACATCGCCCACCGCAAGGTGGCGCTGGACTGGATGGCCGAGAACAGCCTGTTCGAGAGCCAGCTGGTCTCGCACAAGGCGCGTCTGAAGGCGCTTGGGCGGCTTTGATCAAGCTCCTCCCTCGAAGCGAAGACTTCGGGGGAGGTGGCGCGGCTCGCACGGCGAGCCGTGACGGAGGGGGCGCAAGGCGGCCTCGACCGTGAGGGTGGCCTTGCGCCCCCTCCCTCGCCCTCTTCGGGCCGGGGGAGGAGCTGACCTACTTCACGCCCGGCAGTTCGTTGAACGGGACCTTGTCCATCCTGGGCTCGCTGGGCATGCCCAGGGCGCGTTCGGCGAGCTGGTTGCGGAGGATCTCGTCGGCGCCGCCGGCGATGCGCAGGGCGGCGGACCAGGTGTACTGGTAGAAGACCCCTTCCTGCTCCGGCTTGTCGTCGCCGAGGAACAGGCCGTCGTACTCGTCGGCGTCCATGTGGAAGGCGTTCATCTGCTGCAGCTTGGAGGCGGCGACGAGCTTGACCATGGCCACGGGCGGGGACTCGCCGCGGGCCAGGGCCGCGTTGATGCGTTTGCCGAAGTGGGCCAGCCCCTGCTCCTCCACCCACCACTGGGCGAGCTTGGCGCGGACAGCGGCGCTGTCGAGCCGGCCGCTCTGCGCCGCCTTGGCGATCAGGGCGCGCACCCCCCCGTCGGTTTCGCGCAGCGATCCGGATGACCCGTTGCGTTCATGGGTCAGCACCGTCATGGCGCAGGCCCAGCCCTCGCCTTCCGCGCCGATCCGGTTGGCGTCGGGGATCACCACGTCGGTGAGGAAGGTCTCGTTGAAGTCGGACTTGCCGGAGATCTGCCGGATCGGCCGCACCTCCACCCCCGGGGTCCTCATGTCGAGGACGAAGAAGGTGATGCCGGCGTGCTTGACCACTGTCGGGTCGGTGCGGGCCAGCAGGATGGCGTAGTCGGCGTGGTGCGCCCAGCTGGACCACACCTTCTGGCCGTTGACGATCCAGTTGTCGCCGTCGCGGACCGCCTTGGTGCGCAGGCCCGCCAGGTCCGAGCCGGCGGAGGGCTCGGAGAACAGCTGGCACCAGGCCGCCTCGCCCCAGAAGGTGGGCTTGCCGAAGCGTTCGTACTGCTCGGGGGTCCCGTGCTTCTGGATAGTCGGCATCGCCATGCCCTTGCCGATGCCGAGGCCGGTGAACATGGGGTAGTAGTAGCGCCCCTCCTCCTCCGCGAAGATCGTCGCCAAGCGGTTGGCGCCGTTCCGGCCGCCCATCTCCGGCGGCGCAGGGATCCAGCCGTAGCCGGCCTGCGCCTTCTCCTTCTGCCAGGCGAGGCTGGCGGCCACGAGCTCCTCGTCGGTGAGCTCGACCGGCTCGCGGAACTTGGCGGCGTGCTCGGCCAGCCAGGCTTGGGCCTCGGCGCGGAAAGTTTCGTCCTGGTCGCTCATGACGGCTCCCATCTAGGCGGCGGCCGGGGCGTTTTCGGCGGACAGGGCGTCGATCAGCTTGCCCTCCCACACCTCGGCCGAGCCCAGGTTGAGCGCCAGCAGGCGCGCGCGGCGGTAGTGGAAGTGGCAGTTGGCCTCCCAGGTGAAGCCGATGCCGCCGTGCAGCTGCAGGTTCTCGCGGGCGGCGATCTCGTAGGCGCGGGTGGCGGCCAGCCGCGCCGTGGCGGCGGCGACCGGCAGGTCGGCGGCGTCGGCGTCCAGGGCCGCCGCTGCGTACAGGGCGTTGGAGCGGGCGAGCTCGACCATCACCAGGATGTCGGCCAGCCGGTGCTTGATCGCCTGGTAGGAGGCCAGCTGCCGGCCGAAGGTGTAGCGGCCCAGGGTGTAGTCGCGGGCCATCAGCATGGCGGATTCCGCCGCGCCGGTCTGTTCGAAGGCCTCGAACACAGCGGCGCGGTCGTACAGCCGGCGCAGGGTCTCGTGGCCGTCGGCGGCGTCCATGGCCTCGGCGTCGGCGTCGGCGAAAAACACCTTGGCGTGCTTGCGCAGCTGGTCGAAGCCGGTGAGCGGCTCCAGCCGCACGCCGGACTGCTTGAGGTTCACCAGGGCGAGCTTCGGGCCGGCGACCACTACCACGGCCAGGTCGGCGAGCTCGGCGTCCGGGACCGGCGACTTGATCCCCGTGAGCTTGCCGCCCGCGAGCTTGGCGGTCACCGAAGCGGCGTCGGCCGCGCCCGGGCCCTCGTTCCAGGCGAAGGTGGCGATCACCTCGCCCGAGGCGATCTTCGGCAGCCATTCGGCCTTCTGGGCCTCGGTCCCGGCAAGCAGCAGCGCCTCGGCCGCCAGGCAGATCGAGGAGAAGAACGGCACCGGGGCCACCGTGCGGCCCATCTCCTCGGCGATGACGCAGAGGTCCTTCGCGCCCAGGCCCACGCCGCCGTATTCCTCGGGGATGGCGGCGCCCAGGAGGCCGAGCTCCGCCACCTGGGTCCAGAGATCCCGGTCGATCCCGGCGTCGGAGGTGATGAGCTTGCGCAGCGCGTCGGGCGTGGCCTTCTCGTCGAGCAGCCGGCCGACCTGCTCCTTCAGCTGCTTCTGCTCGTCGGAAAGTTCGAGATCCAAGGGGCGCTCCGTGCGGGTCCGGCGGAAATTGGCGGGGCCAAGCCGGGCTGTCTGAAATCTGCGGCCTTCATATCCTGCGCGCCTCGCAAAGGCCAAGGGGCCGCGCTTGACCCTCGCTGCGTCGGCGATCTAACCACAAGCGGTCAAAGGATCGGGAGGATGGGATGCGCGAGCTGACGCAGATCAAGTACGAGCGCGACGGCGGGATCGCGACGCTCACCCTCAACCGCGACGAGGTGCTGAACGCCCTCTCCCCCACCCTGATCGATGAGACCCTGCACCTGCTCCAGGAGGTGGCCGAGAGCGACGACGTGCGGGCGCTGATCGTCACCGGCGCCGGCCGGGCGTTCAGCGCCGGCGTCGACCTCAAGTTCGCCTCCTCGCCCGACTACACGCGCGAGGTGCACCGCAAGTTCAGCGAACAGGCGCGCGAACTGGTGAAGACCCTGGAGACGATGCCCCAGGTCACCATCGCCATGGTCCGCGGCTATTGCTTCACCGGCGGGCTGGAGCTGGCGCTAGGCTGCGACTTCATCGTTGCGGGCGACGATGCGCTGTTCGCCGACACCCACGCCAAGCTCGGGCTCACCTCCGGCTGGGGCCTCAGCCAGCGGCTGTCACGGCGGATCGGCGTGCAGCGCGCCAAGGCGATGTCCTACACGGCCAAACGGATCGGACCGGCCGAGGCCGAGCGCATCGGCCTGATCCTAGAGCACATCGCGAGCGACAAGCTGGAGGCGCGCGTGACGGCGCTCGCCCGCGAGATCGCCGCGATGAACATCGACTCCATCTCCGGCTACAAGACGCTCTACAGGGCCTCGCTGAACACCGGGCTGGATGACGGCCTGGCGATCGAGAGCGCGCACAAACGCGCCAAGCGCAAGGCGCCGATCACCGAACCGCTGAGCAACATCCTCAAGAAGTAGCGGAACCGGCGGCGACCCTTCCCCGACGGCGCCTCGGCTGGACAAGCCGCGGCGGCAGCGTCTAACACCATTCAGATCCGTATTCACCGCAGGCTCGCGCGCGCCTGGAAGGAGACTTCCGTGACCTTCAAGACCCGTCTGACCGAGCTGCTGGGCATCGAGCATCCGATCGTGATGGGCGGCATGAACGCCGTGGGTCGGGCCGAGATCGCGGCGGCGGTGTCGAACGCCGGCGGGCTGGGAACGATCACCGGCCTGACGCCCGGCTCGCCCGATCTGCTCGCCCAGGAGATCGCCAAGACGCAGAGCCTGACGTCGAAGCCGTTCGCGGTGAACCTGACCATCTTCCCGACGATCAACTCCCCGCCCTACGAGGAGTACCGGGACGTGATCATCAAGTCCGGGGTCAAGATCGTCGAGACCGCCGCGGGCGTGAAGATCGCCGAGTACTGGGAGGCGTTCAAGGGCGCGGGGATCAAGGTGATCCACAAGTGCACCAGCGTGCGGCACGCGCTGTCGGCCGAGCGCGCCGGGGTGGACGTGATTTCCATCGACGGCTTCGAATGCGCCGGCCACCCGGGCGAGGACGACATCCCCGGCCTGATCCTGATCCCGGCGGCGGCCGACAAGCTGACGGTGCCGATCATCGCCTCGGGCGGCATCGGCGATGGCCGCGGCCTGGTGGCCGCCCTGGCCCTGGGCGCTGACGGGGTGAACATGGGCACCCGGTTCTGCGCCACGAAGGAATCGCCGCTGCACCAGAACTTCAAGGATCAGATGGTCCTGAACGACGAGCGTTCGACCAACCTCGTCTTCCGCACCATGCACAACACGGCCCGGGTGGCGAAGAATTCGGTCAGCGACGAGGTGGTCAAGCTCGAGAAGGAAGGCGCCAAGTTCCGGGACGTCAGGCACCTCGTCGCCGGCGATCGCGGTCGCGCGGCCCTGGTCAGCGGCGACGTGGAAGGCGGCATGTGGTGGGCGTCGATGGCCCAGGTGCATGTGAAGGACATTCCCACCGCCCAGGAGCTCATCGAGCGGATCATCGGCGAAGCGCGCGACATCGTCCGTAAGCGGCTGGACGCCTCGCTGGCGGACAAGCTTCCGGCCTGACAGAAAGCAGCCCCATGGACGTTCAGGAACTGCTCGACCGGCAGGAGATCGAAAACCTTCGGGCCGCCTACAACATCGCCGGCGACCGCGGGCGGCCGGAAGGGCTGGCCGCGGTGTTCGCCGAGGACGGGGTGCTGGAAGGCGCCAGCGGCGCCCGCCAGGGACGCACGGCCATCGTCGAGATGCTGACCGGGATCTCGGCCGGCGAGCACAACCCGAAGGGCGGCAAGCCCTGGCGGCTTTCGAGGCACCACCTGACCACCTCGCAGACGATCTTCGAGGACGCCGCGCACGCCAGCGGGCGAACCTATTTCGTCGTGGTCACGGAGACCGGCCTGGACCATTCCGGCGTCTACACCGACCGCTACGAGAAGCGGGACGGCCGCTGGTGGATCGTCCATCGCCGGGTGCGCATCGACTGGGCCGCCGCCGACGGACACGTCGAGGCCAGCAGGGTCTTCAATTGAGGAAAATCATGGAAGGCCCGACGTCCCACTTCTTCTTCTCGCAGCGCCTGCGCCTCCACTACGCGGATTGGGGCAACGAGGGCGCGCCGCCGCTGCTGCTGATCCATGGCGGGCGCGACCACTGTCGCAACTGGGACTGGGTCGCCGAACGCTTGCGCGACCGCTACCACATCATCGCCCCCGACCTGCGCGGGCATGGCGACAGCGCCTGGGCGATCGGCGGCGGCTACGACATGCCCAGCCATGTGGGCGACATCGCCCAGTTGGTGCACCAGTGGGGCAAGGCGCCGATCACCATCATCGCCCATTCGCTGGGCTCGGCCGTGGCGCTCAGCTATTCGGGCGCCTTCTCGAATAATGTGAAGAAGCTCGTCGCCATCGAAGGGCTGGGGCCGCCGCCGGAGATCGCGGCCCAGTTCGCCGAGCAGTCCCTCGAGCAGCGCCTGCGCCTGTGGGTGAAGACCCGGCGCGAGAACTCCGGCCGCCATCCGCGCAAGTACGCGACGATCGACGACGCCATCAAGCGCATGCATGACGAGAACCCGCATCTCAATCACGAACAGGCGCGCCACCTCACGATTCACGGGGCGCACCAGAACGAGGACGGCACCTACTCCTGGAAGTTCGACAACTATGCGCGGTTCGGCGGCGTCAGCGTCGGCGGGTTCTCCGTCGACGACCAGCACCAGCTCTGGAGCAGCATCACCTGCCCGGTGCTGCTGGTTCGCGGCGCCGAGTCCTGGGCGACGGATCCGGTGGCGGACGGCCGCATCAAGGTGTTCCGGAATGCGCGCCCCATGACCTTCCAGGGCGCCGGCCACTGGGTGCACCACGACAAGCTGGACGAGTTCCTGACTGAGACCGAGGCGTTCCTGGCCGAGTAGGCCCCTACCCCACCCGCGCCTTGATCTCTTCCGCCAGGATCGGCGCCTCGGCCAGGGCGCGCAGGGCGTCGTTCAGGTGGGTGCATCCGGCGGTCTTGGCGAGCTCCACGAGCACGATCTGGCGCAGGTCCCGGACCGGCGCGCCCAGCAGCCGGCCGACGTTGCCGGCGGCGGTTGAGCATTCGCGGTACGGCAGGGTCCGCGGGTCGGCGGCGACGCTGAGCAGCGTGCCGCGGGCGGGGTCGGCGGAGGCGGTGAGCAGGTACTCGTGCACGGCCGTGCGGGCGCCGCCTTCGGGAACGCTGGCGCTGTCCTGGAAGTGGGAATCGACGCGGATCAGGTCGTCGACCCAGACGTCGATCCGCCGGGCCCGGCGCATGGAGACGCCCTGGAGGTCCGCCACCTCGTGCCAGCCGGCGGGATCGTCCGGCCGCGCCAGCGGCGGAACCACGGTGCAGTTGTGCCTCGGCGACGAAGTGCTGTCGCGGCGAAGCGCACTGGAGCCGGGTCGGAAGCCGGTGCAGATCCCCTCCATCGGGCGGCGCGGCGCTTCTGGCGGTCCGGACGGCGGGTTGAGCCAGTCGTCCTTCCAGCGCGACCAGGCCCAGGTGGAGATCAGGCTGGCCCCCGAGAGGTCGTCGAGCAGCAGATAGAGCGGCGAACCCTTGGCCTTCTCTTCGGGGAGCACATGCTGCAGGGCGTGGCGCAGGTGGCCGCCGCCGCGCGAACCCACCAGCTTCTCGATCCCCGGCCGGGGCGGATCGCATTCGAGGGCCAGGATCGTGCGGTCCATGGCCATGCGCACCCGCGCCGTGTCCTCAGCCAGCACGACCGGCGCGCCGCCGGCCGGAGGGGTGAAGATGTCCCGGGCGCGGCAGACGAGCTGCAGCCAGGTCCCGCGCCCCTCCGGCCAGGTCATGTCGATGGTGGAGGTCCGGCGCACCGAGCCTGGGCGGCGCGCTGGCGCAGGGCCGGCGGGGTTCTGCGGCGCCGGCGGCAGTTCGCCGGCCGAGGACACGACAGTGTCCATGGATCAAAATCCTTCCTCAAGGCCAACGGACTCCGACGACCGCCAAGGACGCGGACCGGCGCCGGCGGCGCGCCGGAATCCAGCGCGGTAAAATTCAATAGATCTTCAAATGCATGTATCGCAACTCGTCGGACCTGGGGGCAACCCCGGTCCGGCATGGTTGAATCCGAACAGGATATCACAAAAAACCAAGTTCCTTCCGAGGCCTGCGAGCGGCGCCCAGCGAGGCGCAATTCGGAGCGGTCGCCACCCGCATCGCGGCCGCGCTAGGATTTGAAGCCGAAACGGGCGAATATATCCCGATGAAAAGTTTACCGGATTCCGCTGCAGGCCTCGGGCCGGGCGCCGTCGTGGCCGAGGCCCCGCCGCTCGCCGGCCCGGACAAGCCCGTGGGGCATCGCGGGCGCAAGGGCGAGCAGACGCGGCGGCGGATCATGGAGGCCACCGACGTCATGCTGGTCGAGCGGCCGTTCACCGACATCCGCATCACCGACATCGCGCGGGCGGCGAACATCGCCCAGCCGAACTTCTACACCTACTTCAGCAGCATCGACGACGTGATCCTGGCGCTGGCGAAGGAGGTCTCGTCCGACCACCTGGGCGTCTACCTGGAGCCGGACTGGAACGGGCCGGGCGGACTGGACCTGGCGACCCAGTTCGTCGAGGCGGCCATCGAGACCTGGCTGCGCCACCGCGGGGTGTTCGCCATCGTCGACATCCTCGCCGACAAGCGCAAGGGCGAGTTCGCCGCCGTGCGGGTGAGCCAGATGCGGACGCTCTACAAGTCCTTCGAACGCAAGGTCGCCGAATCCCAGGCCGCCGGGCGGATCGATCCGGGCGTGGTGCCGCGGCTGGCCGGATATGAATGCGTCGGCCTGGTGGGCTCCCTGGGTAAGAAATACGAGCTGCTGCAGGCCTCCGGCTTCTCGCACCAGGACCTGGTTGGGACCACCGCGCGCATGCTTCACCTGATCGCCACCGGCGCGAAGCCCTGAAGCGCCGGCGCGGCGGGTTGGCGCCGTCGCGGCACATGGTGTTAGCTGGAGACGCGGCGGCGCCAGCGGCCGCGAGAGATACTGGCAGGAAACGAAAGGCGGCGAGGCGCATGGACTCCCGGGACGAGTTGAAGTCGGGCGAGGCCAAGGGCGCCTTGGAAGTCGTTGAGTTCGAAGGCGCCGGCCTGCATCTGACCGCAGACGTCGCCGGACCTGAGGACGGCGCGCCGGTGCTGTTCCTGCACGGCGGCGGCCAGACGCGTTCCTCCTGGGGCCGCGCGGCGAGCGCCGTGGCGGAACGCGGCTACCGCGGGATCAGCCTTGACCTGCGCGGCCATGGCGAGAGCGGCTGGGCTTCGGACGGCGACTACACCCTCGACCGGTTCGTGGACGACCTGGCGGAGGTGGTGAAGACACTGTCGCAGCCCCCGGTGCTGGTGGGCGCGTCGCTGGGCGGCCTCACCTCCCTGCTTGGCGTCGGCGAGCGGGGCGTGCCGGCCGCCGGGCTGATCCTGGTGGACGTGACGCCTCGGATCGAGCCCGCAGGCTCGGAGAAGATCGGGGCCTTCATGCGCGGCGCTCCCGACGGGTTCGCGAGCATCGATGAGGCCGCCGACGCCGTGGCGGCCTACCTGCCCCACCGCCCGCGGCCCAAGGACGTGAGCGGTCTGAAAAAGAACCTGCGCGAGCGCGATGGGCGGTTGCACTGGCATTGGGACCCGGCGTTCATTGCCGGCCGTGGCCTCGGGGCGAGCATCGAGCACGAACGGCTGGAGGCGGCGGCCGCGGCGCTGAAGATCCCGACCCTGCTGATCCGGGGCGGTCTCAGCGAGGTGGTGAGCCAGCAAAGCGTCCGCGAATTCCTCTCGCTCGCCCCGCATGCCGAGTTCGTCGACGTCGGCGGGGCCGACCACATGGTGGCCGGCGACGCCAATGACGCCTTCAACGCCGCCGTCCTGGATTTCGTGGGCCGGCATGGCGCGCTCACCGGGGGAGCACGCCCTTGAGCCCAGCGGCGCCGCTCAACTTCCAGGGCTTCGGGGGCCTGAACCTCGCCGCCGAGGGCTTCGGCGCGCCGGACCAGCCGGTGGTGCTGCTGCTGCACGGCGGCGCCCAGAACCGGCGTTCCTGGCGCGATGCGGCCCAGGCGCTGGCGGCGGCCGGCCGCTACGCCATCACCATCGACCTGCGCGGCCATGGCCAGAGCGATTGGGCCAAGGACGGCCGCTACGACCTGGAGGCCTATGCGGCCGACCTGCGCGCGGTGCTGAGCCAGCTGCAGACCCGGCCGGTGGTGGTGGGCGCGTCCATCGGCGGCTACATCGCCCTCGCCGCCCTGGCCGACGGCGGCGCGGCCCTGGCCAGCGGCCTGGTGCTGGTGGACTCGGGCCTGACCATGGACCCCGCCGAGCGCCAGCGGATGGGCGACATCCTGCGCCGGCACGCCAAGGGCTTCGCGACCCTGGAGGAGGCCGCCGAGGCCTCGGCCGAACTGACCCCGCAGCACAAGCCCAGTTCGCCCGACAGCCTGCGCCGGCACATGCGCCAGGACGCGGCGGGGCGCTACTACTGGCCCTGGGACCCGGAGTTCCTGGGCGGGCTGGACGTGACCCCGCTGGCGGATCTAGAGCCGAAGATCGCCGAGCTGAAGCTGCCGACGCTGGTGATGCGCGGCCGCGAGAGCAAGGTGGTGACCGAGGCGGAGATGGACCGGTTGCGCGGCCTGATGCCGACGGCCGAATTCGTGGACATCGAGGCCGCGGGCCATCTGATCGCCAACGAGCGGGTGGATGCGTTCAACGCCACCCTGCTGGAGTTCCTGGAGCGGCGGGCGCCGCGGGCCCCGATCACCTTCGAGGCCGGCTCGGACGCGCGCACCCTGCGCGACGCCCTGGGCTGTTTCGGCACCGGCGTGGTGGTGGCCACCACCCTGGGCTCGGACGGCGAGCCCAAGGGGCTGACCGCCAACTCCTTCACCTCGGTCTCGCTGGATCCGCCGCTGGTGCTGCTTTGCGTCGCCAAGACAGCCTCGAGCCTGCCGGCCTTCTCCGCGGCCGACACCTTCGCGGTCAATGTGCTGCACATCGGCCAGCAGCTCGACTCCCAGCGCTTCGCCAAGCGCGCCGAGGACCGCTTCACCGCCAGCGCCTGGGAGACCTGGGAGACCGGCGCGCCGATCCTGAAGGGCTCGCTCGCCGCCATCGAGTGCGACAAGCACGCCTGGTACGAGGGCGGCGACCACGTGATCCTGGTGGGCAAGGTCCGCCGCGCCTGCTTCGAGCCGCGGCGCGACCCCCTGCTGTACTTCCGCGGGGCGTACCGGCGGCTGCACTTCATGTAGGGCGGGCGGCCGCCTTCCCTTCCCCATTCCGGCGGTCTACCACCTCGGCCGAACCGGCATCGGGAGCGGAACGATGGATTATGTGCGGATGGGGTCCACCGGGGCCCAGGTGTCGCGGATCTGCCTGGGGGCGATGAGCTTCGGAAGCGGCGCCGACTGGATGATTCCCGAGGACCAGAGCTTCGCCATCGTGCGCAAGGCCCTGGAGAACGGGGTCAATTTCTTCGACACCGCCAACGCCTATTCGCGCGGCGAGAGCGAGCGGATCCTGGGCCGGGCGCTGAAGGAGATGGCCCCCCGGCGCGAGGAGTTGGTGGTGGCCACCAAGGTGTTCATCCCGATGGGCTCGGGGCCGAACCAGGGCGGCCTGTCGCGCAAGCACATCATGACCTCCATCGACGCCAGCCTCTCGCGACTGGGGATGGACCATGTGGACCTCTTCCAGATCCACCGGTTCGACTACCGCACGCCGATCGAGGAGACGATCGCGGCGTTGGACGACGTGGTGAAGGCCGGAAAGGCGCTCTACATCGGCGCGAGCTCGATGTTCGCCTACCAGTTCTCGAGATACCTGCACACGGCCGACAGGCTGGGCCTGACGCGGTTCGCCACCATGCAGAACCAGCAGAACCTGCTCTATCGGGAAGAGGAGCGGGAGATGAACCCGCTGTGCGTCGAGGAAGGCGTCGGCCTGATCCCCTGGAGTCCCCTGGCCGGCGGGGTGCTGGCCGGCAGCCGCGAGGCCGGCACGGTGCGCTCGCAGGGACGCATGGGCGGCGGCCAGTACAAGAAGCCGTCCGACCTGGCGGTGCTCGAAGCCCTCAGGCAGGTGGCCGCGCAGCGCGGCGAGACGCCGGCGCAGGTGGCGATCGCCTGGCTGCTCGCCAAGCCGGGCATGACCGCGCCGATCATCGGGGCCACCAAGGTCGAGCAGCTCGACGCGCCCATCGCCGCGGTGGGCTCGCCGTTGTCGGCCGAGGAGATCGCCATCCTCGAGGCCCCCTACCAGCCGCAGAAGATCACCAACGTCGTCCGACCGGAGGATGATCCCGTGGTCAGGCCGAAACTGAGCCTGGGGTCCAGGTAGGCCTTCGGCGCGCGGGGCCTCGCGCGGGTTTCCTTGTGGTTCTCCCCCGATCTAATCTGGCGATGCAGAGAGAAAGCGGGAGGACGGCATGAAGCTCAGCGTGGCGATGGGACCCTGGGACGGGGTGCGGCCGATCCCCATCGAGATCATCAAGCGGGCCGAGGAGCTGGGCTATCACTCCGTCTGGTCGGCGGAGATCTACGGCGCGGACTGCATGTCGCCGCTGGCCTACATCGCCGGCCACACCAAACGCATCAAGCTGGGCACCTCGATCGCGCAGCTGGACGCGCGCACGCCGGCGAACCTGGCCATGTGCGCCCAGACCATCGATGCGCTGGCCGGCGGCGGCCGGATGATCCTGGGCCTCGGCGTGTCGGGGCCGCAGATCGTCGAGGGCTGGTACGGCCGGCCCTGGGGCAAGCCCACCCGGCGCTACCGCGACACGGTGGCGATCCTGCGCAAGATCTTCCGGCGCGAGTACGTCAGCCACGACGGCTACGAGATCAAGCTGCCGTACGAGGGCGAGGGCTCCAGCGGCCTGGGCAAGCCGCTCAAGAACATCATGCACCCGGACCCGAACCTGCCGATCATGCTGGGCACCGACACGCCGCTGAACGTGCGGCTGGCGGGAGAGATCGCCGACGGCTGGCTGGGCTTCCACCTGACGCCGGGGATGATGCCCCACTACAAGGCCCAGCTCGCCGAGGGCATGGCCAAGCGAACCGACGGCATGACCTTCGACAGGTTCGAGATCAAGGCGTCGGTGGGGGTGAAGGTGAACCCCGACGTGAAGTCCGCCCTGCAGGAGCCCAAGCCCTATATCGCCCTCTACGCCGGCGGCATGGGCGCGGCCTCGATGAACTTCCACAAGGACGCGATGATCAAGCGCGGCTACGCCGACGCGGCCGCACGGATCCAGGAACTGTTCCTGGCCGGCCGGCGCGAGGAAGCCGCCGCCGCCGTGCCCGACGACTACGTGGACGAGGAATGGCTGATCGGCACGCCGGAGCGCATCAAGGAACGCTTCAAGCCCTGGCGGGATTCCGGCATCACCATCCTCAACCTGCGGATGAACTCGCCCGAGATCCTGGAGATGATGGCGAAGATGATGTGAACCCTGCGAGGTCGGTCGACGAGGCTCGACGACGTGCGCCGCAGATCCCGTCGCGGGGTTGGCGTCGTTCAGAGCGGGATGCGAAAAAGTGGATACCGGTTTTTCGCGTCAATTCCGCTCTAAACTATTAGAATCGATCACGTTTATGATTTTGGATTGATTCAATCCAAAATCATCGTGATCTACGCCCCCGCCTTCGCCGCCTTTTCCACGCGGCGCCTCTCGCGCAGGGCCTCGAAGTCTTCCGAGGCGAAGAGCGCAAGCTGCTGCTGCAACTCCCGGCGAATGGCGGCGCGCACGCCGTCGGCCCACAGCTCGTCCACCAGGCCCTTGGCGGCCCTCACGGCGCGCTGCGGCTTGGAGGCGATCTTGCGGGCGAGCGTCTGGACATGGTCGTCGAGTTCCTCGAAGGGCACGACGAAATCCACCAGGCCCCAGGCGAGCGCGGTCTGTGCGTCCACCGGCTCGCCGGTCATCAACATCCATTTGGTGCGGGAAGGCCCGATCAGCGAGGCTGCGAGGGCCGAGCCTCCCTGGTCGACGGCCAGGCCGTAGTTGACCTCCGGAAGGGCGATGCGGGTGGTGGGCGCGGCGATGCGGACGTCACAGACCAGGGCGTACTCGGCCCCGCCGCCGTAACAGGCGCCTTTCAGCGCCGCGATCATCGGCTTGCCCATCTCCAGCATCATTTTGATCTTCTGCTGCCCGGCCACCATGAAGTCGTGGTGCGAGACGCCGGGCGGGCGCTCGCCCATCTCGCGGAAGTCGCGGCCCGAACAGAACGAGCGGCCCTCGCCCCGCAGAACCACGACCGTGCCCGCGGCGTTCTCGCGGGCGTCGGCCAGGATCTGGTGTAGCTCGTCGCCGAAGGCGTCATTGAAGGCGTTGTGCACGTCCGGGCGGTTGAAGGTGATGGTGATGACGCCGTCTTCGCAGCGTGACTCCACATAGGCCATCGAAGTCTCCCGACTAGGTCTTGGAACGCGCCCAATCCCGAACCGGCTCGAATTCGGGGAAGCGCAGCCCCCGGCGCAGCCAGTTGGCGCCGTCGATCACCAGGTTGTGGCCCGTGATGTAGGAGGCGAAGGGCGAGCACAGGAACGTCGCCGCCCAGGCAAGCTCGTGCAGCTCGCCGACGCGAAGCGCCGGGATCCGTTGGGCCTGGGTGTCGCGGCCGGGAAGGTTCTTCAGCACCGCCGGCTGGTCCTCGTGCGGGAACACGCCGGGCATCAGACCATTCACGCGAATGCCGTCGGGGGCCCACTCCACCGCCAGCGACTGGACGAGATTGGCCACGCCCGCCTTGGCGGCCGCCGAGGGCGAGGCGCCGGGCCCGCCAGTCCAGGCGTAGGTGGCGCCGATGCAGAGGATCGCTCCTGGCAGGCTGGCCGCTAGGCGCCGGCGGGCGAACTCGGTGGAGCAGAAGAACGGGCCGTCCAGCGTGATCTGGGTGACGGCCCGCCAGCCGTTGGCGGACAGCTCTTCAGCCGGCACGGGGAAGTTGGCGGCCGCGTTGTTGATCAGGATCGAGACCGGGCCCAGCGCCGCCTCGGCCTCGTCGAAGCCAGCCTTCACGGACTCGGCGGAGCGAACATCCATGGCGATGGCGGCAGCCTTGCCGCCGGCGGCCTCGACCGCGGCGAGGCCCGCCTTTCGGTGCTCCTCACCCCGGCTGGCGATGACGATGGACGCACCCAGGCGTGCGAACCCCTCGGCGATCGCCTTGCCAAGACCGGTGCCGCCCCCAGTGACCAGCACGACCTCGCCCGCGAAGGTGTCCTTCGGCAGGAAGGGCGCGTCTTTGGGACGTGGGGGCGGCAGCGACATGGCGACTCCTTTCGCGGACCCGTTCCGTCGCTCTTCGGCTACGGCCAGCCCCGGTCAGGCGTGTCCTGAACGACAGGCGATGGCGCAGATTGGCCCTGCAAATCCGCATGCGTGCAAGATGGCGGCGGAAGCGAGCATATATGTGCTGGAGATCCGGGCCGGGGTGGCCCGGCGTCAATCTTCCGGTCGCTCAGGCCTTGGCCTTCGCGAGCACCTCGGCCCCATATTTCCGGGCGTTGTCGCACCATTCGGAGACGGTCTTGCCTTCGATGTGCACGCCCACCCAGCTGACGCCCATCTGCTCCAGCCGCCCGGCGGCGTCGAGGACGGCCTGAGGCCCGCCTTCCGGAGCGCGGAAGCTGTCGAGGACGATGGCGATCGGCCGGGTGCGCCCCTGCGTCTCCACCTGTTCGCGCAGGTAGGCGATCCCGGCCGCCAGGTCGGTCTCGTCGCCCATGCTGACGGTGCGGGCGGTCTTCACCACCGGCGAGTCGGCCGGCACGTTGAAGGGCAGCCAGGCGTCGCCGTACTGGACCGCCCGGCGGATGGCCCGTTTGGCGTTGCCGCCGACCCAGATCGGCGGGTGCGGCTTCTGCACCGCGTGCGGCAGGATGCGGTTGCCCACCGCCTGGTAGCCGGTGCCGGCGAACTCGAACTCGTCGTTGGTCCAGGCGGCCTTCAGCGCGGCCAGGTACTCGTCGGTGAGGTCGTTGCGGGCGTCGTGGTCGACGCCGAGCGCCTTGTACTCGCCCTTCAGGTAGCCGACGCCGACGCCCAGGATCAGCCGGCCGCCGGAGAACAGGTCCACCGAATTGGCCGCCCGGGCGACCAGGAACGGGTTGCGGTAGGGCAGCACCAGGATGGCGGTCTGCACCTTGATGGTCTTGGTCGACGCGGCCACGAAGCCGAGCGCCGTGAACGGGTCGGGCGACAGGTGTCCGCCGCCGTCCAGCCAGCGGCCGGTGGGGACCGGGTGGTCGGTGACGCTGCAGGCGTGGAAGCCCGCCGCCTCGGCCGCCTGGGCGAGGATGGCGAGCGACGAGCGGCCGTCGATCCAGTCCGAGATCAGATCCTGCGGAAGCGCGACCGAGAACTTCATCCTACCCTCATGAGCCGTATTTGGTTTCGGCCGGGACAGTAGGCGCCCGCCTGCGGCTCGACAATGGGCCGCGCGCACGGCCAATAGGACTGGCGCAGCGCGGGGAGAAAGCAGCTTTGAGCGTATTGTCCGAGGCGGTCCGCACGACCCTGGCCGAGGCGGAAGGCGACGCCTTCGAGATCGACGGGGCATGGATCCCCTGGTCCCGGGTGAAGGCGCTGACCGGCGCGGTGCGCGAGGCGCTGGCGGCCGGCGGGATCGGGCCGGGCGCGCGGGTGGGGCTGATCGCCCGCAACCGCCTGGGCCAGGCGGCCGGGCTGATCGCGCTGCTGGCCGACGACCTCTGCGCGGTCCCGCTGAACCCCTTCCAGAGCCAGGCGTCGCTGGCGGCCGACATCGGGCGGCTGCAGCTCGCGGCGCTGGTCGGCGAGCCCGCGGACCTGCCCGAGGCGATCCTCGCGGCGGATCCGGCGGCCGGCGTGATCGCGGTGGATGCGGGCGGCGTCCGCACCCTGCGCAAGCCCAGCTTCGCCGGCGCGCGCGCCACCCCCGACTGCGCCCTGATGCTGGCCACCAGCGGCACCACGGGAGCGCCCAAGCGCATCCCGCTGCGCCCCGACACCTGGCATGCGACCCTGACCGCGGGGACCCGCAAGGCCTCGGCGGACGTGGTGATTCAGTATTCGCCGCTGGCGCACATCGCCGGGGCGCTCACCGTCTCCGGGACCGTGGTCCGGGGCGACGCCGTCGTGCTCCTGGAAAAATTCAGCGTCGAGGGTTGGCTGGACGCCGTGCGGCGCTACCGGCCCACCAGCGCCAGCCTGCCGCCGACCATGATGCGGATGGTGATGGACGCCGATCCGGATCCCGTGGACCTGGCCAGCGTCGAGGTGGTGATGTCCGGCCAGGCGCCGGTGGACTGGGAGTTGGCCCGCGCCTTCGAGGCGAAGTACGGCGTCGTCGTCTGCGGAAACTATGGCGCGACGGAGTTCTGCGGGCCGATCGCCGCCGGCTCGGCGGAGCTGCGCCGCCAGTTCGGCGACGCCAAGTGGGGCAGCGTGGGCCGCCTGCGCCGCGACCTGGCCGACGCCCGGATCGTCGATCCCGAGACCGGCGCCGAGCGGCCGGCCGGCGAGGCCGGCGTCCTGGAGGTGCGGGTGCTCCGTATCGGGCCAGAGTGGATGCGCACCAGCGACCTGGCGCGGCTGGACGCCGACGATTTCCTCTACATCGAAGGGCGCGCCGACGACGCCATCATCCGCGGCGGCTTCAAGATCGTCCCCGAGGTGGTGGCCGATGCGCTGCGGGCCTTTCCCGGCGTCGCCGACGTGGGCGTGGCGGGGTTGCCCGATACACGGCTCGGCGCCGTGCCGGCCGCCGCGGTGGAGATGCGTCCGGGCGTGGCGGCGCCCACGGAAGCCGAGCTGATCGCCTTCGCCCGCTCCAGGCTGCTGGCCTACCAGGCGCCGGTGAGGGTGAAGGTGGTGGAGGCCCTGCCCCGCACGCCGACGCTGAAGGTCGATCGGCGCGCGCTGATCGCGCTGCTGCAGACCCCTACTTCCGCATTATCATGAACACGGCGATCGCGATCAGGACGATGAGCGCGAGCAGGACGTCGCGCGGCTTGATCAGCGGCTCATCGTCGGACTCCGACCGCCTGCGGCGTGATCGCCGCCGGACGACCCTCACCCGCTGTTCCAGGGGCTCCAGCACCCCAAGGGTGTCCATGTCGGCGCCGTTGGCCGGATCGGCGTCCTCGAGCGCCTCGCCTGGCTCCGCCGGTTCAGGGGTTTCGAGCGCGCGCCGGCGCGGGGCGCGGTAGACCGCGTCGAGGATATCCTCCATCGACAGCTCGCCCTCGGCGAACCCGGTCTCGCTCATCGCGCCGGGTTCCGTCTGCGTATCACCCGCCCCGCCCACGTCTCGCGAAGTCAACAGCCCTCCAACTCCCCCGTTTGAAGACGCCTGCCCGAGACCTAAAGCAAATTAACCTTCGGGCATAGCGCCGTTCGGGGAACGCGCCGTCAGCGCGCCCGGGTCCGCCGCACCAGCACCGCCACGGCATGGGCCAGGCTCCTGTGGCCGGCGGCGTGGTAGCCCGAGCCCGCGGGCAGCGCCTGGACCAGGCGGCGGTGCGCCTCGGCGAGGTTGTGGTAGGGCACCCTGGGGACCAGGTGGTGCAGGGCGTGGTAGCGCAGCCCCACCGGCGCCCACAGCAGCGGCAGCCAGCCCGGCGGCGGCACATTGACCGAGTCGCGGAACTGGTCGGCCAGGCTCATCGGCGCCCCGTCGCTCGCCCAGGCGTGGGCGACCAGGGTGCGCAGCTGGTTGACGAAAGTGGCCAGCGCCATGACGGCCACGCCGGCGAACACCGCGCGTGCGGCGAGCCCGCCGCTGATCGCCAGCCCCGCCAGCGTCCAGCTCCACAGCCAGCAGGCCGCTTCCTGCGCCCGCCAGGCGGGCGTGGCGGCGCTGGCGAGGTCCTTGCGCCGGAAGCCGGGGTTGATGGACATGGCTGAAAAGCGGGCGAACACCGCCGGACGCAGCCGCGGCGCCGCGACCGACAGCGGCGCGAGCACGGCGAAGCGCAGGAACGCGCCCAGCGGCGCCAGGAGCGAGACGGCCACGAAACCCACTAGGCCGCGCCAAGTGCCGTGCGCGAGCGGCAGGTATTCCGGATCCTCCGGCGTGCCGTAGCGCTGTTGCACATGGTGGACGTTGTGGACGCCCTCGTAGAGGAACGAAGGGACCAGGAAGGGCACGCCGATCAGGGCGTTCCAGGCGAGCTTGAAGCCCGGGATCTCGTCGGCGCGCAGGTGGGTGAGCTCGTGGATGAAGCTCATGGCGCGATAGAGGGCGAAGACGGCGACGGCGCCGCCCGCCAGGCGCGCCGCGCCTGGACCCAGCACCGCCAGAGCCAGGCCTGCGAACAGCGCCGCGCTCGTGATCGCCAGGTCCGCCCAGTAGATCGCGCGCGAGGGCCGGCCGAGGTCGGCGGTCAGCCGGCGCGCCTCTGCGGTGAAGTCGTCGCTCATCGGCGCGACAGCGACCTGGGGCGTACGTGCAACAGTCGGCGCATCCATGCTAGACAATGGCGCCGCTCCCTTTGCACAATTCATTAAGCTTCTTAACTGTTCGATCGCTGATCATGCCGCCAATCCCGCACGCGGCCTTATGACATGTTCGCCGCCGCCGCATCAGGCCCCCATGGACCGCAGTGGCGCGACCGCCACGAGGAGTGTTCGAACTGGCTCGACAGAACCTGGCTCTACGTGAAGACGTCGCCGTGGCGTTCGCTCCGCTGCGCGAAGCCGCGCCTCGTGTGGAGCGGCTGCGCGCGCCCCTGCGCGCCGGGGTGATCGTCAACACGAGGAGCCACCGCAACCGCGGAGAGCCGGCGCGGACGGCAGGGTCCGACCATGTGCTGACGGCGCATCCGGAGAGCACGGCCGACCTGGACGCGATCCTGGCCGGCTTCGCCGCGCGCGGCGTCGAGCTGCTGGTGGTGGACGGTGGCGACGGAACGGTGCGCGACGTCTTGACGCGGGCGGCCGAGCACTTCCCCGCCGGCCTTCCGCGCCTGGCGGTGGTGCCCTCCGGCAAGACCAACGCCCTGGCGCTGGACCTGGGGGCGCCGCGGGGCTGGACGCTGGAGGCGGCGCTGGAGGCGGCGGAGACTGGCCGGGTGCGCCGGCGGGCGCCGCTGGAAATCTGGCGCGCCGGAGCGACGTCGCCCGAGATGAAGGGCTTCCTGTTCGGAACCGGCGCCTTCGTGCGCAGCACCCAGGCGGCCCAGCGGGCCCACGGGGTGGGTCTGGTGGACGCTCTGGCGGTGGGCGTGACGCTCGCAGGGGGCGTGGCGAAGACCCTGTTCGGCGGTGCGCGCGACGGCTGGCGCGCCGGCGATCCCACGCGGCTGGCGCTGGACGGCGGCCCGGCCGCCGACGGGTCGCGGTTCCTGGTGATGGCCTCCACGCTGGAGCGCCTGCCCCTGGGCCTGCAGCCGTTCGGCCCGCCCCGGGCGGGCGTCAAGGTGCTGGACGTGGATGCGCCGCCCCAGCGGCTGCTGAGCGCCCTGCCCGTCCTGCTCGCGGGGCGCGATGCGCCCTGGTTGCCCGCGGCGGGATACCGGCGCGCGGACGCCGAGACCCTGACGCTGTCGCTCGACGGGGACTTCGTGCTCGACGGCGAGATCTATCCGGGCGGCGAGCTCACCGTGCGCAGGGGCGAGCCGCTGGAGTTCGTCGCGCCTTAGTCTAGTTCAGCGCGGGCGGCGAGGAGACGTGGGGGAAGAGCTCCTTGAAGCTCCCCTGGGTGATCCGCTGAGTCACGTCCGCGGGCTGGCCGTCGAAGAGCTCGTGCAGGGTTTCCTGGGTGTGGCCATAGGTGCCTTCCAGGTGCGGGTAGTCGGACCCGAACATCACGTTGCGGTATCCTTCCTTGAGCGTCGGGATCGCCGAGGCCTCGTGCTGGAATGAGCAATAGACCTGGCTGTAGAGGATCTCCTTCGGCGAGCGGGAGAGCTTGGGCTTCACGAACATGGCATGCTGCCGGTAGCCCTCCTCCATCCGGTCGGCGAGGAACGGGACCCAGGCCGCGCCGCCCTCGGAGATCAGCACCTTCAGGTTCGGGTGGCGGTCCAGGGCGCCGCAGGCTGTCAGCACCATCGCCGCGCGCTGACCTGAATAGGTGGAGTTGGTGTAGTTGAGGATCGCCCCGCCGGGGCCGCTGTACATGGTGTGCTCGCTGGCGTCGCCGCCGATGTGGAAGGCGCCGACGAGGTTCAGTTCCTCCAGGGCGGCCCACAGCGGCTCCCAGTAGTCGCTGTTCAGCGGCGGGACCTTGTCGTCGAAGTTGCGGGAGTTGGGCAGGGCCGGCGTCGGCAGCCCCACCGCGTACATGCCGATCTCGGCGGCGTGGCGCGCCTCGGCCACCGCATCGCTCACATCGCGCATCGGCAGCGACGCGACCGCGACCAGCCTGTCGCGGCCGATCCCCTGGACCTCGCGCACCTTCCATTCGTTCTCGGCGGCGGCGGCCCGGCGGATCAGTTCGCGGTCCTGGATCATCCCTTCCCAGATGCCGATGGAGGAATAGACCACCTCGCCCCAGATGCCTTCCCGGTCGAGATCGGCGAGGCGGGCGTGCAGGTCGCGCGCGCCGGGGGGACGGCCCGACAGCTCGACGATCGAAGGGCGGCCGTCATCGCGCTTCTGAGCAATCTTCGGGACCGGGAAGTGATAGACTTCACCGTCCACATGGATGCGCTCCATCCGCCCGTCCTCGACCAGTTCCGTCCAGGGCATGCGCGCCGCCAGGTCCTTCGGCAGGATCTGGGTCCACAGGTCGTCGGGCTCGATGAAGTGGGAATCGCCGGAATGGGCCCAGATCTTCGCGTTGCGCGCCATCGCACGGCTCCCTTGCATCTTGTCGCTTTCCAACAAGTTTGACGCGCCGGCGCCAGGGGGCAAGAGAGAAAGTCCTTCAAGCTTGGGAGCCGGATGATGGCCGTGATCAGGGTCGGCGTCGTGGGGGCCAATCCGCAGGCGGGCTGGGCGCGCGGCGCCCATATGCCGGTGTTCGCCGCCCTGCCGCAGTTCGAGCTGACGGCCGTGGCGACTCGCAACGCCGCCAGCGCCGAGGCCGCCGCGACGGCCTGGGGCGCGCGCCACGCCTTCGACGATCCCGCAGCGCTGGCGGCCAGTCCGGACGTCGACTTGGTGGTCATCAGCGTGCGCGCGCCCTCGCACTTCGACGTCGCCCTGGCGGCGATCGAACAGGGCAAGCATCTGCTCTGCGAATGGCCTGTGGGCTCCAACCTGGCGCAAACCAGGGGAATCGTCGAACGGGCCGCCGCCGCGGGAGTTCGCGCGTTCGCGGTCCTGCAGGCGCGCGCTGCGCCGCCCGCGGTCCACGCCCGTGCGCTGATCGCCGAAGGTTACGTCGGCCGGATCTATTCGGCGTCGATCCATGCGGCCTTCCCGACCTGGGGAAACCCGATCGCGTCGGCCTACAGCGCCGACGTGGCGGCCGGCGTGAACGTGCTGACCATCGCTGGCGGCCATGGACTCGACCTGGCGACCTTCGTGGTCGACCAGGACGTCGTGGACATCGCGGGTGTGGAGTCCCACCTGCGCCGCGAGGTGAAGGCGGCCGACACCGGCGAGACGGTTCCATTCACGGCCCCTGACCAGTTCGCCTGCGTGGGCTCCCTGGCGTCGGGCGCGGCGCTGTCGGCCCATATCGTCGGGGCGTCGCTTTCCAGCCGCCACTTCCAGCTGCGCATCATCGGCGACGCTGGCGAACTGACGATTGACGCCGATGGAATGCCGGAAATCGCACCGCTGCGGCTGTCCGGGACGCGCGACCCCGCACAGGCGCCCTCGCCTATTCCGGTCCCGGACAGCCGCTATCTGGTCCCGGGCGTCGAAGGGTCGGCGCTGAACGTCGCCCATCTCTACCGGCAGGTCGCCGATGACCTCGCGAGCGGAAGCCGCACCGCGCCAGACCTCGCCTCCGCGCTGAAGACCCGCGCCCTGCTCGACGCCGTGCAGCGCAGCGCCGCGGGGATGGGGCGGATCGTGCTGGAATAGCCGCGGGTCGACCCTTTAGCGCGCCCGCGGCATGATCTCGGCGGCGATCCAGCGGAGCCAGTCGAGATATTCCTCGAAGTCACGGTGCGGCGGGCGCGGGACGTCGGTCTCCGTGACGCCCAGGCTCTTGAGGTAGCCGATCTGGTCGAGGAGCTTTTGCACATCGGTCACCCCGGCGGCCTGTGGGGCGTCGCGCACCGCATGGGCCTCACCGATCTTGAGCATGTTCAGCGAATAGACGATGTCGATCGGCCGACCGTGGTAGTCGGGCTGCGACTTGATCCAGTCCATGCGCTCGGGGATCGTATCGGGTGGGGTCTGGAACGGCGACCAGCCCGAACCCCAGCGGGCCACCCGTCTTTGGACCCCCAGCGCGTCACCGCCAAACCAGATGGGAATGGCCGGCTTCTGGATCGGCTTGGGCGCGCTGCCGATGTCGCGGAACTGCACGTACCGCCCTTCGAAACTGGCGACGTCCTTGGTCCACAGTTCCAGGATCGCGGCGACGTACTCGTCGCAGATCGCCCCGCGCTCTTTGAAGGACACGCCGAGCAGTTCGAACTCCGCCTCCAGCCAGCCGACGCCGACCATCATCACCGAGCGCCCGCCGTTCAGCCAGTCGAGCGTGGCCCACATCTTGGCGTGCACGATGGGGTGCAGCAGCGGCAGGATCGTCACGCCCGAGGCGAGCTTGATCCGGCTGGTGACCCCGGCCATGAAACCGAGCGCCGTCGTCGACTGCGGATAGTGGTCGCCGGACAACTCGAAATGGTCCTTGGGGATCGCGAAGTGCTCGCAGACCGAGGCCTTCCAGAAGCCCAGTTCGTCGGCCAGGCGCAGCGCCCGCGCCTGGTCCGCCGCGGTCAACGCACGCTCCCAGGCGGGCTGGCCCAGGGCCTTAACATGCGCAGCGTTGAGCAAGCCGACGTTGAATTTCATGACGTTTCTCCCGGCGCCGCGACTTGGGTCGGGCATTTTTCGTTGATGCGGATACGGCGCGAACGCGGCCGTGGATCAGGTCCGCAGGGCCGCTTCGGTGGCCTCGATCTCGTCCTTGATCCAGTCGTGGCCGTTCTTCACCAGCACGCCGTCGATGGCCTCCAGATGGGCGCGCAGCCGGTCGCGGATCTCGGGCTCCACGTCAGGGCGGGTCGCCATCCACTTGGCCACCAGGTGCAGGCCGAAAGCGCTGTGCAGGGCGAGACGTTCGAGTTGGTCGTTGGAAAGCGCCATGGATCTGCCTCCTCAAGTCGGAAGGCACGATAGCCCCGCCAATGGCGGTTCGTCCCGCCCTTCCTCGCGGAAATTCTCAAGGCCGCAGCCGGCGCTGTTCGCACAGGACGTGACGGCCCGGGCGGCGAAGGTGCGGCCCATCGGCCAGTTTGCGCTTGCGACGGCCGACTCGCCTCGCGTCACGCCGTCCTCTAGGGTCCGCCGCGTCCAGCCTTGGCCGCGCAAAGGATCACCTTGACCTTACAGAGCTATTTCGAGGAGCGGGCCGATGGCGTGCATCCTTCGCCGATCGCGCGCAGCCCCTGGAACGCCGAGCACCAGAGCGGCGTGGCGGTGGCCGGCCTGCTCACCCACGCCCTGGAGCAGGTTCCGTCGGCCGAACCGATGATGTTCGCGCGGATCGTCATCGACATCGTGCGGCCGGTGCCGATGAAGCCGCTGGCGCTGTCCACCCGCGTGACGCGCGACGGACGGCGGATGCAGAACCTGATCGCCGAACTGGCGTTCGACGGCGAGGTGGTGGCCAGCGCCTCAGCCCTGCGGGTGCGGCTGGCCGAGACGCCGAAGGTGATGCCCGAGATCAGCTACCCCAGCCCGGAGGACTCCCCTCGCGAATCGCTGATCCGCCGCGAGCCCCGCCGCACCGGCCTGGAGACCCGCGTGATCAAAGGCCGGCTCATCGAGCCCGGGCCGGGCATCGTCTGGGCGCGCGTCGACGGCGACTTCATGCCCGGCGTCCCGGCTTCGCCGCTGGTGACGGCGATGATGACCTGCGACCTGGGCAGCGCCATCTCGGCGGAACTGGACTCGCGGGTCTGGAGCTTCGCCAACCTGGACATCTCGGCCCACTTCGTGCGCCCGCCGCGTTCGTCCTGGTGCCTGATCGACGCCCGCACGATCAGCCACGGCGACGGCATGGCCCTGGTCGATTCGACCATCTGCGACGAGGAGGGCCTGGTCGCCCGCGCGCACCAGACCCTGTTCGTGGCGCCGTTGAAGCGCTGACGGCCTACGCGTCAACCTAGAGCGGGATGCGAAAAAGTGGATATCGGTTTTTCGCGTCAATCCCGCTCTAAACTCTTAGAATCGATCACGTTTATGATTTTGGATTGATTCAATCCAAAATCGTCGTGATCTGGTAGCCGCAGCCGCGCAGGAACGTGCGCACGGCCAGGTCGACGTGCGCCTTCGCCTCCTCCCGGCTCATCGGCTTGCCGATCACCGCGCGCAGGCGGGCCCGCTCCACCAGCATCGTCAGGCATAGCGCCGCGGCCTTGCCGAAATCGTCGTGCAGGTCCGGTAGCCTGCCCTCGGCGCTCCACGCCTCCAGGCCGCGCCGGATGATCGCCTCGCCGCGGCCGGTCGCTTCGAGGAACAGTTTCCCCAGTTCGGGAAAGCGGCGCCCCTCGGACAGAGCCAGGCGTATGAGCCCGGCCGAATCCGTCGTGATGCCGTCGATGATCCCCAACCCCATGGCGGTCAGGTACGCGTGAGCGTCGAGGCCGCGCGGGTCGGGCGGGGCGGCAAGCTGGAACTGGGCGATGGTGCGGTCCTGCAACCGCGCCACCACGGCGCCCAGGATCTCCTCCTTGTTTCCATAGCGGGCGTAGATCGTCTTCGTCGACGCCGCAGCCTTGCGGGCGATGCGTTCCATGGTCGTACCTGCGTATCCGTCCTCGATGAACAGCGCCAAGGCCGCGTCCAGAATCCGGTCCGGCAGCTCCGCCATCTGCTCGGCGGAGAGCCGGCCGGGGCCGGAAGGACGTCTGGGCGAAATTTTTTCTACTGACATTTCAATCCTTTGACACCAATCGGGGTCGCCCGATCAACGACGGCTGCAACATAGCACTTGACCAAAGGAAAAGAAATCGTTTCTTTCCTTTCGACGACGAGGCGGCGATCGGACGCAAGCCCCGCGACGAAGGAGACCGCGATGTTTGGAAATCAAAACGCCTCGCGTCTGGGACTGGTCCTGGCGTCGGCGAGCGTGCTGGCGGCGTGCGCCACGCCCCCTGACCTGGGCCCCCGCCCTTCCCTGGCGACGCCGGACCGGTTCGCCGCGGGGCGCAGCTTCGAGGCCCCGGCGGACGCCTGGCCGCAGGACCGGTGGTGGAAGGCCTATGGCGACCCGGGGCTCGACCGCCTGATCGAAGAAGGCCTCGCCGGCTCCCCCACTCTCGCCGCGGCCGCCGCGCGGCTGCGCCAGGCGGAGGCCGCGGCCCAGCAGACCGGCGCGGCCCGGCGGCCGAGCCTCGGCGCGCAAGGGTCGGTGCAGACCTCGCGCGTCGACCTGGCCGTCGACGAGGCGCCGGCGGCGCTGGGCCAGCTGATCCCCAACGACCTGACCACGCGGGCCAACGCCAGCCTGCGGCTCGACTACCAGCTCGATTTCTTCGGCCGCAACCGCGCGGCGCTGGCTGCGGCCACCTCGCGCGCCGAAGCCGCCCGGGCCGAAGAGGCCGCCGCGCGGCTGGAGCTCTCCACCGCCATCGCCCTGGCCTATGCCGACCTGCAGCGCCTGCAGGCCGACCACGCCGCGGCGCTCGACATCGTGCGCCTGCGGCAGGACAGCGACGCCCTCGTGCGCCAGCGGCTGCAGCGCGGCCTGGAGAACGAGGGCCAGGCGAACCAGGCCCTCTCCGAGGTCGAGGGCGCCCGGGCCGAGGCCGCCGCCCTGGAGGGCCAGATCGCCCGCACGCGCAATGCGCTGGCGGCCCTGGTCGGCAAGGGGCCGGACCGCGGCCTGGAGATCGCCGTCCCGCCGCGGACGAGCCTCGCGGCCCGCGGCCTTCCCGCCGACGCGGCCGTCAACCTGATCGGCCGGCGGCCGGACCTGGCGGCGGCCCGGCTGCGCGCCCAGGCGGCGGCCAGGCAGATCGACGTCGCCCGGGCCGACTTCTATCCCGACGTCAGCCTTTCCGCGGTGCTGGGCCTGCAGACCCTCGGCGTCGACCGCCTGGGCGGCGGCAGGCTGGCGTACGGGCAGGCCGGGCCGGCGATCTCGCTGCCGATCTTCGACGGCGGACGGCTGGACGGCGCCTATCGCGGCGCGCGGGCGGAATACGACGAGGCGGTGGCGCTGTACGACCAGGCCCTGACCACGGCGTTCCGCGACGTCGCCGACGCCCTGGCCGACCGCCGCGCCCTGGAGGCCCAGCTCGCCCACGCCCGCCAGGCGCTGGGCGCGGCCGAGGCCGCCTACCAGATCACGCGCACCCGCCACCAGGGCGGGCTGATCTCCTACGCGGACGCCCTGGTCGTCGAGAACGGCCTGGTGGCGCAACGCCGGGCGGCGGCCGACCTGGAGGCCCGCGCCTTCTCCCTCGACATCGCCCTCGTGCGCGCCCTCGGCGGCGGCTTCGCCGAAACCTGAACCCCTACTTGGCTTGGAGAATTGTCATGGCTGACGGAACACAACCCCCGAACACCGCTCAGGCGGTCGAATTCGAATCCTGCCTGGACGCCGAATCGGAATTGGCGAAGGCCCACCGGATCGGCAAGCGCAAGATCCTGCTGCGCGGCCTGGCGCTCGCGGTGCTGGCCACCGGCGCGGGCGCGGGCGCCTACTGGCAGGTCGTGGGCTCGCACTATGCGTCCACCGACAACGCCTACGTCGGCGCGTCCTCGGCGCAGATCACCGCCCAGACCGCCGGTCCCCTGGCCGCCGTACGGGTGGATGACACCCAGCGGGTGCGCAAGGGCGACGTCCTGGCCGTCATCGATCCGGCGGAGGCAGAAATCGCGGTGGCCCGGGCGGAGGCCGACTACCGGCGGACCCTGCAGCGGGTGCGGCAGTACGAGGCGCAGTCCGGCGCGGCGGCGGCGCAGGTCCAGGCTCGCCAGGCGGAACTGGACCGGGCGCGCACCGACTACGGTCGCCGCCAGGCCCTGGCCGCCACCGGCGCGGTCTCGGCCGAGGAGGTCACCACGGCCCGCACGGCGTTCGAGGCGGCGCAGGCCAATGTGGCGGCCGCCCGGCAGAGCCTGGCCGCGCAGGCGGCTCTGACCAGCCGCGGCGGCGTGGACGATCATCCGGAGACGCTGGCCGCCCGCGCGGCCCTGGACGCCGCCCGCCTCGACCTCGCGCGAACGGTGATCCGCGCGCCCGTGGACGGAGTGGTGGCCCAGCGGCGCGTGCAGGTGGGCCAACGGGTGCAGTCCGGTCAGGCGCTGATGACCGTCACGCCGCTGGCGCAGGCCTATGTCGACGCCAACTTCAAGGAAGGCCAGCTCGGCAAGGTCCAGGTCGGCCAGAAGGTGAAGCTGACCTCCGACCTCTATGGCGACCATGTCGTCTATTCGGGGCGGGTGGCCGGCCTGGGCGGCGGCACCGGCTCGGCGTTCGCGGTCATCCCGGCCCAGAACGCCACCGGCAACTGGATCAAGGTCGTGCAGCGGGTCCCCGTCCGCATCGCCCTGGATCCCGCCCAGCTGGCCAGGCGCCCGTTGCGGGTCGGTCTCTCGATGAACGCCGAGATCGACCTGCGCAGCTGATGCCCCTGTCCTCAGTTCATGCCGCTCCGCTCGCCCCGGTGAAGACCGGGGCCCAGACGAACCGCCTCGGCCCCCGGGCTGAATCTGGGTCCCGGTCTTCGCCGGGATGAGCGGAGTTGGATCGCCCCCAACCCTCATCCCGCGAGACTCCCATGTCCGCTTCACCAACCCCCCACGACGCGCCGCTGCAGGGCGGCGTCCTCTGGCTGGCGGCCATCGTGCTGGCCAGCGCCAACTTCATCGCCGTGCTCGACATGACGATCGCCAATGTGTCGGTGCCGAACATCGCCGGCGCGCTGGGGATCAGCGCCAGCCAGGGCGCCTGGATCATCACCTCCTATGCGGTGGCCGAGGCCATCGTCGTGCCGCTCACCGGCTGGCTCGCCGGCCGCTTCGGCGCGGTCCGCGTCTTCGCCGCCGCCATGGCGATGTTCGGCCTGTTCTCGGGGCTCTGCGGCCTGTCGACCTCGCTCGCCATGCTGGTGTTCGCCCGGGTAATGCAGGGCCTGTCCGGCGGCGCCTTGCTGCCGCTCTCCCAGACCCTGCTGCTGCGCATCTTCCCCAAGGAGAAGGCGCCGGCGGCCATGGCGCTCTGGGCCATGACCACCCTGGTCGCCCCGGTGCTGGGGCCGATCATCGGCGGCTCGCTGTGCGAGACCTTCTCCTGGCCGGTGATCTTCTTCATCAACGTGCCGCTGGCGCTGTTCTGCGCGCCGGTGGCCTGGGGCCTGCTCAAGCGCTATGAGGCCGCGCGGATCCGCAGCCCCATCGACGTGGTCGGCCTGGCGCTGCTCGTCATCTTCGTGGGTGCGCTGCAGATCATGCTCGACATCGGCAAGGAGCATGAGTGGTTCGCCTCGGCGGAGATCTGCGCCCTGGCGGTCGTCGCGGCCATCGGCTTCGCGGCCTTCGTGATCTGGGAGCTCACCGAGCGCCACCCGATCGTGGACCTGCGGGTCTTCCGGCATCGCGGCTTCACCGCCGGGGTCATCTGCCTGGGCGTGGGCTACGGCGCCATGTTCGCTTCCAATGTGCTGACCCCGCTCTGGCTGCAGAGCCACATGGGCTACACCTCCACCTGGGCCGGGCTGACCACCGCCTGGACCGGGGTGCTGGCGGTGGCGGGCGCGCCGATCGCCGGCGCCCTGCTAGCCCGCGTCGACCCGCGCCGGCTGATCTTCTTCGGCCTGTCGTGGCTGGCCGTGGTGATGGTGTTCCGCAGTGCGGTGACCAATGACGTCACCTACTGGCAGATCTCCATCCCGCTGATCTTCATGGGCCTGGGGCTGCCGTTCTTCTTCGTGCCGCTCACCGCGCTCGCGCTGGGCAGCGTGGAGGAGCACGAGACCGCCTCGGCGTCGGGGCTGCAGAATTTCCTGCGCACGCTTTCCGGCGCCGTCGCGACCTCGTTCGTCACCACCGCCTGGGACGACAAGACCCACTACGCGCATGCGGAGCTGGCAGGCCTCACCGACCGCTCCGGCGCGGCGATGGACGCGATGCTGGCCCACGGCGTGCCCATGGACACTGCGCTCGCGCGCCTCGACCAGATGGTGACCGGCCAGAGCGTCACCATCGCCACCAACCAGGTGATGGCGCTCTCCGCCATCGCCTTCGCCCTCTCGGCGCTGTTGATCTGGCTCGCTCCGAGACCCGCCCGCGCCATCGACCCGACCCAGGTCGGGCACTGAACGAAGGAGATCCCGTCATGACCTATCCCCTGCATCCCGGCCTGACCCATACGGAACGCCTGTGCGTCACCGAAGCGCTCACCGTCCCGGCCGTTTCGCCCGCCTTCACCGGCTTCGCCGACATGCCGCCGGTGTTCGCCACCGCCTACATGGTGGGCTTCATGGAGTGGGCCTGCGTCGAGGCGCTGCGCCCCTACCTGGAGCCCGGCGAGCACACGGTCGGAACCCAGGTCGACGTGACCCACGTGGCCGCCACCCCCGTCGGCATGGAGGTCACCGCCCTCGTGGAGCTGGCCGCCGTCGCCGGCCGCAAGCTGCGCTTCAAGGTCACCCTCTGGGACGACGCCGACCTGATCGGCGAGGGCTGGCACGAGCGCTCGGTGATCGACCGCGCCCGATTCCTGGGCCGCATGGCGGTCAAGGCCGCGGCCGGCTCGGCGCAGCTCGAGGCGGCGGCTTCCTAGCTGCGCCGCCGACTCGCGGGCCGTCCTTGCGGCGGCCTGCGGCGAGGCGCAGGATGTCTCGTCAACTGCGCGGATCGAAAGGGATTTCCCATGACCGCCGACGAAACCGAACGGGCCGTCCGGCTCCTCAACCGCATCCTCGAACAGGAACTGGCCGGCGTCGTCCGGTACACCCACTACTCCTTCCTGGTGTTCGGCTTCGGCCGCATACCGATCGTCTCCTGGCTGCGGACGCAGGCGGCCGAATCACTGGCCCACGCGCACCTGGCGGGCGAGATGGTCACCCACCTGGGCGCCTATCCGTCGCTGGCCATCGGCGAGCTGCTGGACAGCCACGAGCACGACATCGGCGGCATCCTGCGGGACTCGCTGAAGTCCGAGCAGCAGGCGCTGGCGCTGTACGAAGAGCTCCTGAAGGTCGTCGAGGGCCGTTCCGTGATGCTGGAGGAATACGCCCGCCAGATGATCTACGCCGAGGAGCAGCATGCCGGCGAGGTGAACAAGATGCTCCGCCGCCCGGGCGACGTGGCGGCCTTCCCCGCTGGAGCGTGACAGCAGGAGGCGGGAGCCGGGGCGTTCCGCGACGGAAACGCCCCGGCCCGCCGTTTACTCCTCAGGCTCCGTCCACGGCGCCTCGTACTTGAAGCTGACCCGCAGCTTGATGCGATAGGACTGCACCTGCCCTTGCTCGCCGATCACGAGGTCCTGCTCCACCACCTCGGCGACCCGCAGGTCGCGCAAGGTCCGCGCCGCCGTGGCCAGGGCGTGCTTGGCCGCATATTCCCAACTGTCGTCGCTGGTGCCGATGATCTCGGTCACACGATAGACGGTCATGGTGCTCCCTTCCCAACGTCAGCCCCCCGCGGGCCATTGGTCACCGTCCATCCTGGTGGCGCAAGAGATGTCAGGTTGCGTGCGGCCGTTACGTTTCGAATACAATGCCGTCCAACTGTCTCCTCTTCGGCGGTATGAAGTGTCGCGAGCGGGGCGATGCGCGGAGCGTGATGCCGGGAAATCGAAGCCGGCTCCGGCGGCCATCACGCTCTGGACTTTCGATTGGGGCTGAGGCGGGCGAAATGGAAGGTCGGATCATTGTGGTCGATGACCGCGGCCGGACGGGCGGCGGGCGGGCCGGCGGCCCTGCGCGGCCGCGCGACCACGCGCCGGCGATGGGCGTCGAGCCCCAGGGGTCCCCCACCCTGCTGCTGGTGGAGGACGACGACGAGCTGCGCCGGGAGATGGCGGCCTACCTCGCCGCCAACGGCTATCCGGTGGAGGAGGCGGCCGACGCGGCGGCGGCGCGGCGGATCCTGAAGGCGCGGCCGATCCACCTCGTGGTGCTGGACGTGAACCTGCCGGGCGAGGACGGCCTGTCGCTGTGCCGGTTCATGGTCGACGAGGGCGGCCCGCCGATCCTGATGCTGAGCGCCCTGGGCGATTCCATCGACCGCATCCTGGGGCTGGAGCTCGGGGCCGACGACTATGTGGTCAAGCCCGTCACGCCGCGCGAGCTGCTGGCGCGGGTGCGGGCGCTGCTGCGGCGCAGGCCGCTGACGCCCTCCAACGCCGAGCGCACCGCCTACGCCTTCGCGGGCTTTCGCCTGGACCTGGCCGGCCGGCAGCTTCGCGCGCCCAACGGGATGATCCTGCTGCTCACCCGCAGCGAGCTGGCGATCCTCATCGCCATGGTCGAGCGGCCGCGCGCGGTGATCAGCCGCGAGGAGCTGTTGACCGTGGTCCGCGGCGTGGCGCCCGACGTGGTCGGCCGCGGCGTCGACCTGCACATCAGCCGCCTGCGCCGCAAGATCCAGGACCAGGCCGGCCACGAGATCATCCGCACCCACCGCGGCCTGGGCTACCTGCTCGACGCCCACGTCACGCCCGAATGAGCGCCGCCCGTCCGCGCTGGCCCGGCCTGCCGATCTCGGCCCAGATCCTGGCGCTGCTGGTGAGCGGCCTGGTGGCGGCCCAGGCCACCACCCTGATCCTGACCCTGGTCCTGCCGCCCTCCCCGCCGCAGCAGCACAGCCTGCACGACGTCGCCGCCGCGCTGCGTGGCGGCGACGTGGCCGAGCGGTCGGCCAGGCCGCTGGTGCGCAGTGTCGAGGCCGCGCCACCCAGTCTGCAGAGCCCGGGCTGGCTGGTCTCGCAATCGGCCACCACCGACCTGGCGCGGATCCTCGCCGTGCCGGAGACCGACGTGCGGCTGCTGTTCTACGCCCCGCCGCCGCTGGCCGGCGCCCCGCCGCCCCGGCGCGCCGACGCCGGCTTGCCGCCGCGCCTGGCCATGGCGTCCATCGGCCTGATCGCCCAGGCGGGCTCCGTGGCGGCGTCCGGGCCCGTGACGTCCGCCGGCGGCGTCTCCGGCGACCCGGGCCCTCTCGGCGCCCCGCCGCCGATGGGCGCGGGGGGCTCGCGCATGATCGCGCCGGACGGCGCGACGCCGGGCGGGTTCATGATCGACCGGCGCTCGCAGATGTCCGCCGGCGGCCCGGTCATGATCGGACGGCCAGGCGAAGAGGCGGCGGGCTTCCCGTCGGCGCGGCTCGACGACAAGGTCCGGGCCGCGACGCGCGAGCGCCTGCGGGCGGGCGTCCTGGGGCTCTCGCCGTCGGGCGTCACGATCTCCGGCCTCTCCTTCGCGCCTGGGCTGGGGGTCACCATCGGCCGCCATCCGGGCGGCGTCGCCGTCTCCCGGCCTGGGTCGGTGTTCGGCTCGGAGCCGTCGCAGGTGCGCTCGCTGCCGTACGTGCGCGTCCCGGTTCCGCGGCTGCAGACGCGCTCCACCCTCGAGGCCGCCGCCTTCGCGCGCGGCGACGAGGCGTCGGAACGGTTCGAGGCGCCGCGTTACCCCATCAAGCTCGCGCCGCTGCCCCCGAAACCGGCGCCCAGGCCCGTCGAGCTGGCCGCGCCGGTGATCGCCGCCTCGCCGCCGCCGCGCCCCGCCGAGCCGCTGGTCACCCTGCCCCCGCCGAAGGCCGAGCCGCCGGCCCCCATGGCCGCGGCGAGCGTTCCCGCCCCGCCCGCCGACCGGCCCCTGCCCCAGCCCGCCGCCCGCGGCCTCTTCGGCCTCACGCCGGCGGCCTATGTGGAGGGTGAGTTCGTGGCCGCCTACCGGCAGGCGCCGGGCCGCTGGGTGACGGTGCGGCCGCAGCCCGAGGGCTTCCCCAACAGCTGGCAGCGGCGGGTGCTGCTCTGGTTCGCCATCTCCTTCGCCCTGGTGGCGCCCCTGGGCTGGCTGTTCGCGCACCGCCTGGCCGCGCCGCTTCGCCGTTTCGCCAGCGCCGCCGAACGCCTGGGGCGCGATCCGTCGGGCGAGGTGGCGGCGCTGGACGGGCCGGCCGAGGTGGGGCGCGCGGCGCGGGCCTTCAACCTCATGCAGGGGCGGCTGAAGCGCTATGTGGACGACCGCAACGGCATGATCGGGGCGATCTCCCACGACCTGCGCACGCCCCTGGCGCGCATGCGCTTCAGGCTGGAACGCGCCCCGCCGGAGCTGCAGCGCGCCATGGGCCGCGACATCGCCCAGATGGAGGCGATGATCAGTTCGGTGCTCACCTTCATGCGCGACGACGCGGCCGGCGGCGCCCGCGAGCGCGTCGACCTGCGCTCGCTGCTGGAATGCGTGGTGGACGAGGCCGGCGCCGGCGGGGCCGTCATCGACCTGGCGCCCGGCGGCGCGGCCGAGGTGGAGGTGGACGTGCTGGGCGTGCAGCGGGTGTTCGAGAACCTGGTGGACAACGCCCTCAAGTACGGCGAGCGCGCCGACGTGCGGCTGTTCCTGGACGGCGGCGAGGCGGTGGCGGAAGTGGCCGACCGCGGTCCCGGCCTGCCCGACGAGGATCTGGAGCAGGTCTTCAAGCCCTTCTACCGCGGGCCGGCGGCGCGGCTCTCGAGCCAGCAGGGCATCGGCCTGGGCCTGGCGGTCTCCCGAGCCACCATCCGCGCCCACGGCGGCGATCTGAAACTGGCCCGCGCCGCCCGCGGCCTGGTGGCCCAGGTGCGCCTGCCCCTGGCGGTGGCGGCGTAATGCGCTCCTACCTCCCCCATCGCGGCAGCGATGGCGGGAGGGGGACCGCCCGCCGAAGAGCGGGCGGTGGAGGGGGCAAGCCGCACCCCTCGCCTCTCCGCCACGACCCTCGGCGACGCAGGCTTGAGGACACCATCGGCCCAGGGCGCGACGGCGCACGCTCCTGACGGCCGCTCGCCCCCTCCACCACGCGCTCTTCGGCGCGCGGTCCCCCTCCCGCCGCTTCGCGGGGGAGGTAAAGGAAGCGCGGCCCGTTCGGGTCTTCCCGGGGTTCGAGGTTCAAAAAACCACCCCACGCCCGCCGCCTTGGCGCCCGCCTCGGCCACGGCCAAGATGACCCCATGAAGCCCACCCCCGAACGCCTGGCGCTGGAGAGCTACCCCTCGCGGGTGGAGATCGCGGCCCGATTCTCCGACGTGGACATGTTCCGCCACCTCAACAATGTGGCGATCGGCCAGTTCTACGAGGAAGTCCGCTTCGCGCTCACGGGGGAGCTGCGGGAGCGGATCCCGCGCGAGCGCAATGGCCGGGTGCTGGTGGCCAACGTCGACACCGCCTTCCTGCGGGAGGCGCGCTATCCGGGGACCGTGACGGTGGGGAGCGGCGTCGCCTCGTGCGGGCGCAGTTCCTACGTGCTCGGCCAGGCCCTGTTCCAGGACGGCGCCTGCTTCAGCTGCGCCGACACGGTGCTGGTTTATCTGGAGAACGGGGCGTCGGCGGCGCTGGCGCCCGAGTTCGACGCCGTCTTCCGCGAACTCGCCCTGCCGGGCTTCGTCGACCGGCGCTGAGGGTCAGGCCAGACCGGGCGGGGCGAGCTCCTCGGCCGGGGCGGCGTCAACCGGGGCGAGGCCGGTGAGGGTTGAGGCCAGGGAGAACAGTCCGGCCGGACTGCCGAACAACATGAAGAACAGCCACATCACGCATTGCTTTCAAGCATCTCAGGTGGGGCGTTAACTGTGTGAACGACGGAGCCGTTCCGAAGGCGAAGCTTGATCGGCGCCAGGCGCCGCTACGTCAACATTGCGCTGGTTGCGCGAAGCGTGTGCTCTAGGCGCAGCAGCCAACACATCGATAGGGAGGACGGCGATGCGCCTGCTGGCCGAAGGCTTGAAGTTTCCCGAGGGGCCGGTCGCCATGCCGGACGGCTCGGTCATCTTCGTCGAACTGGCGGCGTCGCGAATCTCCCGGGCCTGGGGCGGCGGCAGGACCGAGGTGGTCGCCGAGGTGCAAGGTTCGCCCAACGGCGCGGCCATGGGGCCGGGCGGCAAGCTCTATGTCTGCAACAACGGCGGCGTGAAATTCATCGAGAAGGACGGCGAGATCGTGCCGCGGGGCAACCTGCCGCAGAACGGCTGGATCGAGGTGATCGACATCGAGACCGGCCGCGCCGAGCGCCTCTATGACCACTGCGGCGACAACCTGTTCAACCACCCCAACGATCTGGTGTTCGACCGCCACGGCGGCTTCTACTTCACCGACAGCGGCAAGACGATCGGGCGCAAGGTCGACCGTGGCGTGGTCTACTACGGCCTGGCCGATGGCTCGGGGGTGCGCGAGGCGGCCTTCCCGCTGCTCAGCCCCAACGGCGTGGGCCTGTCGCCCGACCACAAGACCCTCTACGTCGCCGAGACGCCGACCGCGCGCGTCTACGCCTGGGACATCACCGGGCCGGGGCAGCTTCGCAAGCTCAAACAGATCGACATCCCGCACGGCGGCCGCTTCCTGATCGGCTCGGCCAACTTCCAGCGGTTCGACAGCCTGGGCGTCTCCGGCTCGGGCCGGGTGATCGTGGGCACGCTGACCAACGGCGGCCTGACCGAGATCTGGCCGGACGGCTCGGCGAGCCGCCACCATCCGCTCCCCGACGGCCACGTCACCAACGTCTGCTTCGGCGGGCCGGAGCTGCGCACCGCCTTCGTGACCCTCGCCGGGACCGGCAAGCTCGTGGCCCTCGACTGGCACGAGCCGGGCTGCCGACTGGAACACCAGGAGCTGCCCGACTAGACCCTTTCCGGTTCGGAAGGACTCATCTGAACCGGACAAAAAGGGTCTATCTTCAAAAGTTTAGAGCGTGACAGGCGCTTCAACCGGTATCCACTTGAAGCTGTCACGCTCTAGGCCGGCGCAAACCAGGAGGACGCATCATGACCGCTCCATCCCCAGCCCTCGATGGCGACGACTATGACGAATTCGGCCTGCTGGAGGAGACCGCCCGGGAATGGGGCGTGCCCGTTCCGCCCCTGACGCCCCGGCGGATCGAGGTCGAGACGGCGCCCGGCCAGACGCTCAGCGGCATCCTCTGGGGCGACGCGCCCGAGATCGTCTTTCTGCACGGCGGCGGCCAGAACGCCCATACCTGGGACACCGTGGTGCTGGCGCTGGGCAAGTCGGCGGTGGCGTTCGATGCGCCCGGCCACGGCCATTCCTACTGGCGGGAGGATCGCGACTACGGGCCGTGGAAGAACGCCGAGGCGCAGGCGACGGCCATTGCGAAGCTCGCCCCGAACGCCAAGGCGGTGGTGGGCATGTCGCTGGGCGGCGCCACCACCATCCGGCTGGCCTCGACCCGGCCGGACCTAGTGAGGAAGGCGGTGATCGTCGACGTGACGCCGCAGGTGAACGACCCCAGCCGGCAGTGGACGCGGGCCGATCGCGGCACGGTCGCGCTGGTCGGCGACGATCCGACCTACGACAGCTTCGAGGCGATGGCCGACGCGGCGATCGCGCTCAGCCCCAACCGCTCCGCCCAGTCCGTCCGCCGCGGCGTTCGCCACAACGCGAAGAAGACGCCCGACGGGCGCTGGACCTGGCGCTACGACCGGCTGCGCGCCGGCGGCCGGCCGAGTTCGGACTTCGCCACGCTCTGGGACGACGTCTCCAGCATCAAGGCCCCCGCCATGCTGGTGATCGGCGGCGCTTCGAAATTCGTGCTGGAGGAGGACGCCGCCGAGATGAAGCGGCGGCTCCCCGGCCTGCGCGTGGAGACGGTGGCCGGCGCCGGCCACGCCGTGCAGAGCGACCGGCCGCTGGACATGGTGCGGCTGATCAAGGACTTCGTGTTCGGCGAATAGGGCGCTCTAATCCACCCACAGGCCGCGCTCACGGTGCCAGTCCTCGATGGACTGTTCCGGGTAGAGGTCGAACTGCGCGTCGCCAGGCCCGACCTGCGGAATCACCCACGCCGGCTTGAAGCGCAGCATCAGGTGGACGGAGTTGGGCGGCGTCGGCAGCTCGCTGTCGATGGCCGAGGCGAAGGGATGGATCAGCTCCGGCCACTCCGGCGAGAACAGCCACAGAGCCGTTCCGCATCGCGAGCAGAAGTTCCGCTCGGCCGTGGACAGCTCGCAGGTCCCGTCGTCCTGGCGGATCTCCGCGCGGAAGATGCGCATGGCGCCCTCGGGGTCCTGTACGTCGAGGGTCCGGGCGTCGGCGGACAGGTTGATGGCATAGCCGCCGCCGCCGGCGGTCTTGCGGCAGATCGAGCAGTAGCAACGCATGTACGGCTGCGGCGCATGGCTCTGGCAGCTGAATTCCACCGCGCCGCAGCGGCAGGAGCCTTCGAGGGTGACCGGCATGGCGTCGTCTCCCGGTGATGGGACCCTAACGCCCGAACGCCGGTCGGGAAACGAAAACAGCCGGCTCGAAGGCTGGCTGCATCGCTGGAACGAACTTGGAGCCTACGCCGCGATGGCGAACTCCGGCCGCGGCAGGCGGAACAGGCGCGCGGCGTTGCCGCCTATGATGTCGGCCTTTTCCGTCTCTGAGATCTCGATGCCGTCGAACAGGCGGTCGATCACCTTGCGGGAGTTCGGGAAGGTGCCCTCGTGGTGCGGATAGTCCGAGCCCCAGAGCAGCGCCTTATGGCCGGTCACCGAGCGCGACATGATGCAGGCCCGGTCGTACTGGAACGAGGCGGCCACCTGGCGCTGGATGATCTCCCGCGGGGTCAGGGACAGCTTCGGCCGGACGAACATGTGGTGGGCTTCGTTGACCTCATCCATCCGCTCGGCGAGGGCGGCCAGCCAGCTCGCGCCGGACTCGATCACCGCCACCTTGGCCTTCGGGAAGCGGTCGAGCACGCCGCCGGCGACCATGTACATGATCGAGTGCTGGGCGTCGCACATCTGGATGGTGTAGTTGATCACCGCCCCGCCGGGGCCCTTCTCGGCGCGGACGTCGGGGCGGCCGGTGCCGGTGTGCAGCACGAAGACGATGCCGGTCTGCTCGGCGGCTTCGAACACCGGGTCCCAGACCTCGTTGTTGTAGTCCGGCACGCCGGGCGGCACGATGCTGGGCAGCATGGCGGAGGTGAAGCCCAGGGCCGCGATCCGCTTCATCTCCGAGACGGTGTTGCGCAGGTCGCGCACCGGCAGGATCCCGCAGCGGATGAACTTGTCCAGGTGGCCGGAGAAGAAGCCGTTGTTCCAGTCGTTGTAGATCTGGGTGGTGGCCAGCTCGGCCTCGGCGTCCTCGATCAGGAAGGTCCACAGGCCGGAGCTCGGGAACACGATCTCGGCGTCGACGCCTTCCATCTCCATGTCCTGGAGCCGGCCTTCGAGATTGTTGGCGCCCAGGCGGTTGGCGCGGCCGAAGGTCTCTTCGCCCGGTTTGGGCGGCGCCATCTTGGCGAGCGGGATCTTGTTGATCACTGTGTTGCCGGACAGGGTGACCATGTAGCCGTCCTGCATCTCGGAACGGACGCCGAATTTCTGCAGCGACGGCGGTAGGCCGTCGCTGAGCAGGCCGCGCGGCTCGACGATGTGACCGTCGGCGCTGAAGACGAACCTGGACATGCGTTTGTTCTCCACGTGCGAAATAGGGTTCTTGAAACGAGGTTGGCTCAAAGGCCGACAAAATCCAAGGCCGCGGCCCCGGAACCACAATCCTCCCCATATGGACCGTGGCGGGCCGGCCCGCCAGCCCCACGGGGACGCCGCGCCGGCCGGCTCTTGCGCCCACGGCGGATGTGGAGGAACAGCGTGTCACGACCCATGTGTCCGCAGGTGCGAACCAGAGCGAGCGGATCGTCTTGAGTCCATATGAGAGCCGCGCCGACGATGGCGCCATGACGGCGCCGGTCGGGCGCGCGCCGCTGGAGCCGCCGCCTTCCGAGGACGGCCTGCCGGTCCCGCGCCGCTACTGGGCGATGGCGACCATCTGGCTGGCGATCGCCATGTCGGTGCTGGACGGAGCGATCGCCAACGTCGCCCTGCCGGTGATCGCCCGTGACCTGAACGCCAGCCCAGCGTCCTCGATCTGGATCGTTAACGCCTACCAGCTCGGCATCACCCTGTGCCTGCTGCCGTTCGCGGCCCTGGGCGACAAGCTGGGCTACCGCAAGATCTATGTGGCGGGGCTCATCGTCTTCACCCTGGGCTCCATCGGCTGCGTGCTGTCGCAGGGACTCATGGGCCTGGCCGCGGCGCGGGTGGTCCAGGGGCTGGGCGCGGCGGGGGTGATGAGCATCAACCCGGCCATGGTGCGCTTCACCTATCCGCAGCGTCTCCTGGGGCGCGGGATCGGGATCAATGCGGTGGTGATCTCGATCGCCGCCGCCGCGGGACCGACCGTCGCCTCGGCGATCCTGGCCGTCGCCTCCTGGCGCTGGCTGTTCATGATCAATGTGCCGATCGGCATCGCCACAGTGCTGATCGCCTTGCGCGCCCTGCCGCGCACGACCGGCTCCGGCCGGCCGTTCGACTACGCCTCGGCCCTGCTGAGCGCCGTCTCGCTCGGCTCGCTCATCGTCGGCGCAGAGAGGGCGGCCCGGATCGGCCTCGCCACCGGCCTGCCGCTGATGGCGGTGGGCGCCGTCGCCGGTGTTCTGCTCGTGCGGCGCGCGCGGGGGCAGACGGCGCCCCTGGCCCCGGTCGACCTCATGCGCATCCCGATCTTCGGGCTGTCGATCCTCACCGGGCTGATCGGCTTCGCCGCCCAGATGGCCGCCTTCATCGCCCTGCCCTTCGCCTTTCAGGGCACGTTCGGGCGTAGCGCCGTGGAGACGGGCCTGCTGATGACTCCCTGGCCGCTGGCCGTGGCGATCGCGGCCCCGATCGCCGGCCGCCTTGCGGACCGCATCGCCACGGGCTGGCTTGGGGCGGCGGGGCTGGGGGTGTTCGCCCTGGGGCTGGCGCTGCTGGCGAGCCTCTCGGCGGACGCGTCCACGGCCGACATCGTCTGGCGCATGGCCGTGTGCGGCTTGGGGTTCGGCTTCTTCCAGGCGCCCAACAACCGCGCCCTGGTGACCTCCGCCCCGCGGGAGCGCAGCGGCGCGGCCGGGGGCATGCTCGCCACCGCCCGCCTGCTCGGCCAGACCGTCGGCGCTGTCACCGTGGCGGTCTACTTCCACCTGATCCCGTCATCGGCCACCCACGCCGCCCTCGCCACGGCGGCGGCCGTCGCGGCGCTGGCGGCGGCTGTCAGCCTCCTGCGCCTGCGCCAGGATACGCGGCCCGCCAAGGTCCCCACGGACGCCGCCGATCCAGCGGACCCGACCTGAACCCCCTCAGGCGCCGAACAGGGCCGCGAGCCGCACCACCGCCCAGACCGCGAAGGGCGTCAGCAGCGTGGCCACGGCCAGCAGCGCCGACCAGGCCAGCAGGCTCGGCCGGGGCCAGGACCCGTGTGACCGGTGTTCTCCAACGTCATCGTACAGCATGCGCCCCTCCCCGGGCCGGACGTTGAACACGCCCCTCGACTTGTAAACTTCGGGCGCCGAATTCGAGTCCGACGCTCCCCAGCGAAACCGCCGGCGAGCTCAGGAGTTCACCGCAAGCAGGGCCGCTTTCGGCCATTGTTCCAGGAGAACCGCGATGAAGTCGATGCTTTTGGCGACCGGCCTCGTATTCGCACTCGCCGCGACCGCGGCCACAGCCGGCCCGGCGCGGCAGAAGGCCGTGCCCACGCCCAGCCAGCCGATCCCTTATTCCATGCTGGACGCCTACCTGAAGGCGTCCCCCGCCAAGCGTCAGGCGATGCTGGCCAACGCCTCCAGCACCACCATGCAGTCCGACGCCTCGGCCAACGCAGCCGCGTCCACGGACGCCACGGCCGCGGCGCCGTCCAGCTCGAACACGGGCTCCGAGCCGGGCGCCAGCGCCGGCGCGACAGGGTCGACCAGCGGCTCGAGCACGACGGGTTCCAGCAGCTCAGGGATGACGCCGGGGCCGGTCAATCCCACCACCTCGACCACGCCCACCGACGCCGGTTCGTCCACGTCGTCGGGCAGCGCGACCTCACCCGCCACGAGCGAGACCTCGTCGCCGACCAAATAGGCGTCGGCGCAAGTAAGCATTTGGCGACGGCGCGCGGGGTCAGGCTTCCAGCCGATAGACCCGGCGCGCCGTGCCGCTGAACAGCGCGGTCTTTTCGTCGGCCGAGAAGCCGGCGGCGAGCCGCTTGAAGGCGTTCCACAGCACCGGATAGCTGCAGCTTCCCTGATCCACCGGGAAGTTGCTCTCGAACATGCTGCGATCCGGGCCGAAGGCCTCGATGCAGGTGTCGATGTACGGTTTCCAATCCGCAGCCAGGGTTTCGGAACTGGCCCTCGGCTCGGCCATGTAGGTCTCGAAACCAGGGAAGGACATGGCCAGGCCGCCCAGCTTGACGGCCACATTGGGCGAGGCGGCCAGGGCGCGGATGTTCTCGCGCCAGAGAGGGAAGCGCTCTTCCCGCTTGCCGGCATAACCGCCGACCCCCAGGGGCGTGCCCACATGGTCCAGGATAATCTGAGTGTCCGGGAAGGCGCGGGCGAGGTCCGCCACGTCGCCGAGTTGCGGCTCCAGCAGCCAGGCGTCGAAGGACAGGCCCAGCGGGGCCAGGCGCGCGAACCCCTCACGGAAGGTGGCGGCGCGATAGACCTCGGGGCCGAGCCGCCAGCGCGAGCCCAGCACCACAGGGTCGGGATCATAGGGCGCCGTTTGGCGGATGCCGCGGAAGCGCCCGCCGCCGGCGGCGATGTGCGCCTCCAGCACTTCGGTCACGCGCGCGCCCAGGAACAGGTCCGCGTGGCCCACGATGCCGGCGGCGACGCGGGCGTCGCCGTAGCGGCCGCTGGCGGTCATGGCCGCCATCCCATTGACGAACTCGGTCTCGCCCACCGGACGCAGTTCGGGCGGCCCGTCGGCCCGGTACATGGAGCCACATTCCAGATAGACGGTGGCGCGGATATTGTGGCCACTTCCGAGGTCAGCCAGCAGATCGTCCAACAGGTAGCGGGGCGTCCCCCGCGTGGCGTTCTCGAAGGCGAAGCGCGACAGCGGCGGCGCCGGGGGCGCTGGCAGGCGGTCCCAGAGATGGTGGTGCGGATCGATGATCGGCAGGTCGGGTTCCAGGATCGTTTCCTGCAAGGACTCCGTTTGAGGCATCGGGATCTCTTATGGTTGAGGGCGGGATGGCTCCAAATTCACTGCGCCCGGCCATCCGCCGGGCGATTTTGGTCGCGCTGGCCGGGCTTGTCGCCCTGCAATTCGCGCCGACCCATGCGGCGCCCGCGCGGGCCAGGCTGACGGACGCTGCGGTGCGGGCCTTCATGGCGCAGCAGGAAGCGGCCTGGAACGCCCGCGACGCGCGCGGCTACTTCGCCCTCTTCGTTCCCCAGGCGACCTTCGTCGAAGAGGGCCGCGCGAACACCGGCGGCGTGATCCGCTACGGGTCGAGCCGGCTTGAGGAAGCGCGACAGCAGGCGCAGCGCTACTTCGCCGGTCCGGCCTCCAGCGACCGCACCAGGATCATCGGAATCACCATCGCCCCGAACCGCCGCAGCGCCCAGGTCGCAGGCCAGAAGGTCACCACCCTTGCCGGTGGCGCGCGCCGCCGTTGCGCCGAAGTCCGCCAGACCCTGATGCTGACTTCAGGCCGGGTCCTGTCGCTGGGCGAGACCTCGACCGCCATCCGTTGCCGAGACGCCGGCCGATGACGCGCAATTCGAAGATCATCGGTACGAATCGCGCACACTCCCAAGCACAACCCTACGTATTTGCCGGTGATACATAGTCGGGTTCCCGACTTTAATCTCGCAATTGGACGGCCGATTTCCGACGTATTCTCAAAATATCTGGGCGCGGCGGAATGAATCCCGGAACGACGTTCGGAACCGTTCATTCCTCTACGGCGGTGTCGTCAACCCCGATTGACGGCGCCGTCGGCGTTCAGCCGCGAACCGCCCATTTCGCGGCCGCGCTAAAAGAGCCTCCGGCCGAACATTCCGGCCGGAGGCTTCCAGCGCCCCCAATCCTGGAGCCCAAATTGACGTCCGCGCGGAATTGCGGCGAGGTCCTCGCCTGAACCAAGCGTTGCTGCGACAGTGGCCGCGCAAGACCGACGGAGACACGATGACTGCGCCGACCCGGCCCAACCTGGTTCCCGAACTGGCGGCCTTCCATGCCGGCGTGCGAGGCGACGCCACAGCCCTGCAGCTTGAGGGCGGCGGCGCGATGACCTACGGCGAACTGCACGCCCGCACGCAGGCCGCGGCGGCCATGATGCAGGACCTGGGGGTCCGTCCCGGCGACCGGGTGGTCTGGATCGGCCGCACGAGCCTGGCCTATTTCGCGGTGTTCCTCGGCGCGGCGCTCGCCAGGGCCTGCCTGACGCCGATCAACACCCGCCTGGCGCCGCCCGAGATCGGCTACATCCTGGACGACAGCGGCGCGAGCCTGGTGTTCGTCACCCCGCAATATTTCGACGTCGTCGCCGCCCTGTCCAAGGGGATCGACCGGCCCTTGACCCTGATCGCGGTGGACGGCGAGCGCGAAGGCTTCGCCGGCTTCGAAGCGCTGATGAGCGTCGGGCCGCGGCGGTTGGCGCCGGTCCAGGCCGAGGACGACCTGATCCAACTCTACACCAGCGGCACGACCGGCCGCCCCAAGGGCGTGCGCCTGACCAGCGCCAACTACGCCTTCTTCATCGACGCCGCGCCGAATGTGAAGGGTTTCGGGTTCAACGCCGACGAGACGGTGCTGGGGGTTATGCCGCTGTTCCACGTGGCGGGCGTCAATTACGCGGTGGGCAGCCTCGCCGGCGGCGGCCGTCTCATCCTGCTGCCGGAGTTCGATCCATCCGCCGTGCTCCGCATCATCGAGGCCGAGCGGGTGGCGCACGTCTTCCTGGTGCCGGCGATGATCCAGATGGTGCTGCAGGCGCCGGAGATCGAAGGCGCCGACCTCTCCAGCCTGAAGACCGTCAGCTACGGCGCCTCGCCGATCAGCGAGGCGGTGCTGCGCGCGGCCAAGGCCAAGTTCGGCTGCGGGTTCGTGCAGTTCTACGGCATGACCGAGACCACCGGCGCGGGCTCCTACCTGCCGGCGGACGACCACACCCCCGACAAGCTGCGGTCCTGCGGCCGGTCCTGGCCGGGACTGGAGATGCGGATCCAGGACGACGCCGGAAACGCCCTGCCCTGCGGCGAGATCGGCCAGATCGCCATCCGCGGCCCGGCGATCATGCCGGGATACTGGAAGCGCGACGAAGCCACCCGCGACGCCATCGCCGCCGACGGCTGGCTCGCCACCGGCGACGCCGGCCTCTGCGACGAGGCGGGCTACTTCTTCGTCCACGACCGGGTGAAGGACATGATCGTGTCCGGCGGCGAGAACATCTATCCGGCCGAGGTGGAGAACGCGATCCACGGCTGTCCCGGGGTGGCCGACGCCGCCGTGATCGGCGTGCCGTCCGAGCGCTGGGGCGAGGAGGTGAAGGCGATGATCGTCGCCGCGCCCGGCTGCTCGCCCACCGAGGCGGAGATCATCGCCTGGGCGCGGCAGAAGATCGCCGGGTTCAAGGCGCCCAAGTCGGTGACCTTCATCGAGGCCCTGCCTCGCAACGCCTCCGGCAAGATCCTGCGCCGTGAACTGCGCCTGCCGTACTGGGAGGGTCACGGCCGGGCGGTCGGCTGAGCGAGCGACGATTCGTGCTCATCGAGACCGTGACCGGGCGTCGCGACGCTCGTAAAACGGCCGTCGCAGCGGCGCATGTGATGCGGAATTGCCACGCTTTGGTGCAATGCGGCGACACCTCCGTAAACTTTACCCGGGGACCTTCAGTTAAGGACTGTGAGCGCATATTTGCCGATGTGCGGCTCCTCCCCGCCGTCCGCCCTGATTCACAAGTCTCTCGCCGTGTCATTCGCCAGCCCGCCCCTCGCCTTCGATGAAAGTGACGCTCCCGCGGGGCCGTCGCTGTGGAGTTCGCTGACCCGGATCACCCTGCTCACCCTGGGCTTCCTGCTGCTGGCGGTGGGCTTCGTCGGCGCCCTGCTGCCGGGGCACCTGGGCGTGCCGCTGTTGATCATCGGCCTGATCCTGGTCCTGCGCACGTCGCGGCCGGCGCGCCGCCGCTTCATCCACCTGCAGCGTCGCCATCCCAAGATCGTCTTCCCGATCCGCCGCCTGCTGCGGCGCGAGCCCGAGGTGATGCCGGTCTTCTGGCAGCAGGTGTTGCGAACCGAGCGGATGCTGTTGCCGCGGCGCTGGCGCCACGCCCGCGTCGTCCGCCGCCGGCTGATGCGCGGCCGCCGCGCCGACCCGGCCGACGCGGCCGCGGACGGCGAGTTCACCCTGCTGCCGGCGGAATAGCTCTCTTTCCCGACGCGACTCTCGCCTTGCGCAATGCGACGCGCGGAGCCAAACGGCTATGCAGCGGTTAGACATGCGCTGCACCGGGAGGTCTGACGCCCCATGGCTCGAGACGACCATCGCGACTGGATGTGGTCGGAGGCGCTGAACATGCTGGCCCGCGCCGACCGCATGCATCGCCAGTTCTTCCGCCCCCATGCCGGCCCGACGTCCAGGCCCATGTGGGAGCCGCCGGTGGACATGCTGGAAACCCCCGACGCGGTGATCGTGATCGCCGGCCTCCCGGGCGTCGACGCCGAGGCCGCCCACGCATCCGTCGAGGACGGCGACCTGGTCATCGCGGGCGAGCGCGCCCTGCCGCAGGAGCTGCGCACCGCCCATATCCACCGGCTGGAGCTGCCCCAGGGACGGTTCGAACGGCGCGTCCCCCTGCCGGCCGGCCGCTACGGTTCGATCCACCGCTTCGCCGCCCACGGCTGCCTGGTGGTGCGGCTCGCGAAGGCCGGCGCATGACCCCCGCCGACGCCCCCGCCCCGCCCGAGGCGCCCGCGCCCAGCACGCGCCCGCTGATCGTCGTGCCGGTGCGCCACGTGGTGCTGTTCCCCAACGTGGTGTTCCCGATTAACATCAACCGGCCCGCCTCGGTCGCCGCCGCCCAGCAGGCGATGCGCGAGCAGCAGCCGATCCTGCTGGTCCTGCAGAAGGACCCGACCAAGGAGGAGGTGGGACCCGACGACCTCTATCGGGTCGGCTGCGTCGCCAACGTCCTGCGCTACATCACCGCCCCGGACGGTGCGCACCACATCATCTGCCAGGGAGTCGAGCGCTTCCGGATCTCGGGCTTCCTGGAGGGCCAGCCGTTCCTCACCGCCCGCGGGGAGGCGCTGCCCGAGCCGACGACGCTCAACTCCGACATCGAGGCCCGCTTCCTCGTGCTGCGCCAGCAGGTCGGCGAGGTGCTCGAACTGTTGCCGCAGGTCCCCGCCGAGCTGCGCGAGACCATGGAGGCCACCGCCGCGCCCGGCGCCCTGGCCGACCTCGCCGTCGCCTACCTCGACGCCAAGCCCGAGGAGAAGCAGGCGATCCTGGAGGCGATCGAGCTCAAGCCGCGGCTGGAGGCGGTGTCCGCCCTGCTGGCGCACCGCCTGGAGGTGCTGCGCCTCTCCGACGAGATCGGCCGCGAGACCAAGAGCACGCTCGACGAGCGGCAACGCAAGATGCTGCTGCGCGAGCAGATGGCCGCCATCCAGCGCCAGCTCGGCGAGGACGAGGGCAACAGCGCCGAGATCGCCGAGCTGGAGGCCGCGATCGAAAAGGCGCAGATGCCGGAGGAGGTGGACGCCCAGGCCCGCAAGGAGCTGGTCCGCCTGCAGCGCACACCCGACTCCTCGCCCGAGCACGGCCTGATCCGCACCTACATCGAGACGCTGGCGGAGCTGCCGTGGGCGATCCCCGAGAGCCCGCCGATCGACATCGCCGAGGCCCGCCGCATCCTCGACGCCGACCACTTCGGCCTGGAAAAGATCAAGCAACGGATCGTCGAGTACCTGGCGGTGCGCAAGCTGGCCCCCGCCGGCAAGGCGCCGATCCTCTGCTTCGTCGGCCCGCCCGGCGTCGGTAAGACGTCGCTAGGACAGTCCATCGCCCGGGCCATGGGCCGCGCCTTCGTCCGCGTCAGCCTGGGCGGGCTGCACGACGAGGCCGAGATCCGCGGCCACCGGCGCACCTACATCGGGTCCCTGCCCGGCCGGATCATCCAGGCCCTGCGCCGGGCCGGGTCGCGCGACTGCGTGATGATGCTGGACGAAATCGACAAGATGGGCGCGGGCGTCCAGGGCGATCCCTTCGCGGCGATGCTGGAGGTGCTGGACCCCGAGCAGAACAACGCCTTCACGGACAACTATCTGGGCGTCCCGTTCGACCTCAGCCGCGTGGTGTTCATCACCACCGCCAACATGCTGGAGACCGTCCCCGGCCCGTTGCGCGACCGGATGGAGATCATCAGCCTGGCCGGCTACACCTCCGGCGAGAAGCTGGAGATCGCTAAGCGCTACTTGCTGCGCCGCCAGCTGGAGGCCAACGGCGTCACGGCCGAACAGGTGGAGCTCTCACCGGCGGCGCTGGAGCGGATCATCGTCGGCTACACCCGTGAAGCGGGCGTGCGGAACCTGGAGCGGGAGATCGGCCGGACCCTGCGCCACGCCGCCGTGAAGATCGCCGAGGGCGCCAGCGACAAGATCGTCATCGACGTCGACGACCTCGAGGACATCCTGGGGCCCGTGCGGTTCGAGAACGAGACCGCCATGCGCACCAGCGTCCCCGGCGTGGCCACCGGCCTAGCCTGGACGCCGGTGGGCGGCGACATCCTGTTCATCGAGGCCGCGCGCACGCCGGGCAATGGCCGGCTGATCCTCACCGGCCAGCTGGGCGAGGTGATGCGCGAAAGCGTGCAGGCGGCGCTGAGCCTGGTGAAGGGCCACGCCCTGGAGCTGGGGATCGATCCCGCCCTGTTCGACAAGAACGACATCCACGTCCACGTGCCGGCGGGCGCCACGCCCAAGGACGGGCCCAGCGCGGGCGTCGCCATGTTCATGGCCCTGACCTCATTGTTCACCGGACGCACGATCCGCAGTGACACGGCCATGACCGGCGAGATCAGCCTGCGCGGCCTGGTGCTGCCGGTGGGCGGCATCAAGGAGAAGGTGGTGGCCGCCGCCTCGGCGGGCCTGACCCGCGTCATGCTGCCGGCCCGCAACCGGCGCGACTACGACGACATCCCGCCGGACGCCCGCGACAAGCTGGAGTTCGTCTGGCTGGAGCGCGTCGAGGACGCCGTCGCCGCGGCCATGGACCCGCCGGGCGCGGCGTCGGAGGCCGTGGCCGTGACCAGCTCGGAGGGCGCCCGGGATCAGGCGGCGAAGGGGTAGGTCCTAGCCCGCCGGCACGTCGCGCGGGTCGGCCTCGTTGAGCAGCGGCTCGCCGCGCAGGTAGCGGCCGAGGTTATCCACGAACAGCTCGTCGTTGCGCAGGGCCTGGCCGTCGGTGGAGCCCGAGGTGTGGGCCGTGAGCGCCACGCGGGGGTGGGCCCAGAACGGGCTTTCCGGCGGCAGCGGCTCGGTCTCGAACACGTCCAGCACCGCGTGCTCGGGCGTTCCTCGGTCCAGCGCAGCCAGCAACGCCGCCTCGTCGACGAGGCCGCCGCGGCCGACGTTGACCAGCACCGAGCCGGCCTTCATGGCCGCCAGGAAGCGGGCGTCGACCGTGTGGCGGGTGGCCGGGGTCAGCGGTGTCGACAGCACCACCACGTCGGCGTGCGGCAGAAGCTCGATCACACGATCGGGCGGCGCGATGGCGTCGGCCTGCGGGTGGGCGGTCTGGTCGCGCCGCACCCCGGTGACGCGGGCGCCGAACGCCCGCGCCCGGGCGGCGACCCCCTGGCCGATCGAGCCGAAGCCGATCACCAGCCAGTGCGTGCCGTGGACCTCGCGGAAATGGACGCGGCGCCAGTCCTTGGCCGCCTGCGCCTCGCGCCGCTCGGGGCCATGCTGGAAGTGATCGAGGACGCCCGCCAGTACATACTCCGCCATGCCCAGGGCCTGCCCGTGGCTGGTGGTGAGGCGCACGCCCCTCCGTACGAACGTCCCGAACACCGAATGGTCGAAGCCCGCCCCGCCGCTCTGCAGCCAGCGCAGGCCCTCCGACTTCAGCAGGGCGACGAAGTAAGCCCGCTGCACGGCAGAGCCGAATACGTCGTTGCCGACCCATCCGATGTCGGCCCGTGCAGCGGCGACGTCGACCGATTCGCCATTGAGCGAAATCGTGCCGTCCGGCGCCATGAGCAGCACCTCGAAGGGCGCGCCGACATCGTCGAGGCGCACCTTGAGGCGCCGGTAGGACGGTTCATAGATCAGGAGTCTCGGAGCCATTCGCCCGGCTTAGCAGAGCCCGGCGCGGCTCGCGAGACTGTCGGTACGGAAGCCTATGGCCGATCCTTGCGCGGGATCGCGGCCACTTCCTCCGGCGTGAGCAGGGTCAGCTTCTGGGCGATCAGCGGCAGGTAGTAGCCGTGGTTGTCGGCCACCGCCAGGTCGAGGTCCAGCGCCGAGCAGATCGAGCTCGACCCGCGCACATTCGACACCAGGAAGTTGCCCGCCGACTTCAGGCGGTAGGAACCGCCCACCACGTCGACGCGGTAGATCTTGTGTCCGCCGACATCGAGATAGATCACATTGGGGCTCGGCGAACTCCAGCCACGCCATTGGGTGGTGAAGAAGCAAGGCGACCGCGAGACCGCGCCCGGCTCGGCGGCGCTGGCGACCGAAGCCGCGCCCGCGAACGCCAGGGCGACCAGTCCGGTTTTGACGACTTTCGACAGGATAGACATGACGATCCTCATCTCGTCCCCTGGGCGGAGAGATTGGATCTCAATCGGCGGCTGTCAAGCCACGCTTAGTGTGTCTTATAGTTCAGAATCTCACCGACCCCCGCGGCGGGCTCGGGGTGAATCTCAGAATCATAGAATGCACTATCAGCGAGATGTTTTTGTTGCATTTTCCTGATCTGACAGTCGCGCGGCGCATGACTTGGCTTTCAAGCGAACGGGCCTGCTAGCGCGTGCCGAACATCCGGTCGCCGGCGTCGCCCAGGCCCGGCAGGATGTAGCCGTGGTCGTCGAGGCCCTCGTCGATGGCGGCGGTCCAGACCGGCACGTCCGGATGGTGGGCGCGGAACGCCTCCAGGCCGCGCGGCGCGGCCACCACGCAGACGAACCGGATGTGACGAGCGCCCTGCTCCTTCAAGCGGTCGACGGCGGCCACTGCCGTATGGCCCGTGGCGAGCATGGGGTCGAGCACGATCACCAGCCGCTGGGCGATGTCCTCGGGCGACTTGAAGTAATATTCGACGGCCTGGAGCGTCGCCGGATCGCGGTAGAGGCCGATGTGCGCCACCCGCGCCGAGGGCACCATGTCCAGCATCCCTTCCAGCAGACCCACGCCGGCGCGGAGGATCGGCGCCAGCACCAGCTTCTTCCCCGCCAGCGCCCAGGTCTGGACCACGGCCATCGGCGTTTCGATCTCGACCGCCTCCAGCTCCAGGTCGTGGGTGACCTCGTAGCAGAGCAAGGTGGCGGTCTCGCGCATCACCTGCCGGAAGGTCTTGGTGGAGGTGCGCTTGTCGCGCATCACCGTCAGCTTGTGCCGCACCAGGGGGTGGTCGATGACCGTCACGCCGTCCATGGCTAAAACACCGTCCCGTCGCTGATGATGGTGAGCGGCGGCCCGCCGTCGGCGCGCGCGGCCTTGGCGGCGAGGCGGCCAGCCGCCCAGGTGCCGCCCTCCAATACGCGGGCCAAGGGGAAGTCCGCCGCCGGAACGCCCAGGTGGTCACGCACCAGGGGCGCGATGCGGTCGAGCAGGGCCACCGTGAGGGCGCGCCAGCCGACCACCAGGGGATCGCCCACCGCATGCGACCGCTCGGCGTCCGCCGGGTCGGCCAACTCCAGCACGCCGCGGTCCAGGAACAGGCCGCCGTTGCGGTATTCGGCCAGGCCGGTGAGCCCGTCCACGTCGACCACGTCCAGGCCCGCCGCCTCCAGCGGCTCGATCAGGGAATAGGCCAGCCACTGGGACAGCTTGTGCAGCGGAACCAGGCCGTCGGTGGCGTCGTCGCGCCGAATCGCCGGGTGGCGCCAGCAGTCGCCGAGCGGCGTCCCGTCCAGGGTCAGGCGCTCGGGCCAGATGGGCCCCAGCGCCTCCAGCAGCACCTCCAGGATCGCAGGGGCCGGCAGGCGCCGGCGCTCGGACCGCGCCGCCATGGCGTCGAACAGGCCGCCCGGCCGCGGGCTGTCGGCCAGGCCGAACAAATCCGGCCGCGCGCTCGCCCGCGCGCCCAGCCGGCGCAGCAGGTCCGCGCGCCCGTCCAGCCCCACCAGGGGATTGTCCGGCGAGGCCTGGAAGGCCTGCCCCAGCACGCCCTCGCCCAGGCTTTCCAGGATGCGGGCGTCGGCGCGCAGGGCGTCGTGCGGGGCCGCGGAAAGCACCCCCTGTTCGAACAGGCGCAGAGAGGCGATGGCCAGCCCCTCGGAGCGGGCCGCACCCAGGCCGGTGTCCGGATCCTCGTAGCGCCAGCGCCCGCCGGCGCCGGCGTCCAGCAGCACCGAGGTGATGGCCAGGTCGAACTCCGCCCGGCCCCGGGCCGCGGCGTCCGGCCAATGGGTGCGGTTGGCGCGCGCGCCCCAGAGGTCCTGGCCGCCCAGGACGAAGTGCCGCCAGCGGGCGTGGAAGGGCACGGAAAGATCCGGATAGCGCTCGCGGATCACCTCGGCGACGAAGGCCGCGGTCTCCGGCAGCCGGTCGATATGGACCCGCCAGGCGTCCAGCCCGCCCGCCAGGGCGATCTCCAGGAGTTCGTGCGCGCGCTCGCGGACGGCGGCGGCGCTGAGCAGGGACGAGGCGTCAGAACGACTCAAGGTCACGCCCGATCACGCGGGTCAGGTCGTCGGCCGAGGGGGCCGGTTCGGCCGTGAAATAGCCGGCCGCCTTCTTGGCCTCCATCTCCACGGAGGCGTCGGGCGGCACCAGCTCGTCGGGGATCTGCACCCGCTCGCCGACGCTGATCCCGGCGGAGGCCAGGGCGTCGTACTTCATGTTGGACATGGAGACGAACCGGTCGATGTGGCTGATCCCCAGCCAGGACAGCACGTCGGGCATCAGCTGCTGAAAGCGCGCGTCCTGGACGCCGGCCACGCACTCGGTGCGCTCGAAGTAGGTGGCGGCCTGGTCGCCGCCCGGCTGGCGCTTGCGGGCGTTGTAGACCAGGAACTTGGTCACCTCGCCGAGGGCGCGGCCTTCCTTGCGGTTGTAGACGACCAGTCCCGTGCCGCCGGTCTGGGCGCTGCGCACGCATTCCTCGATGCCGTGCGTCAGATAGGGCCGGCAGGTGCAGATGTCGGAGCCGAACACGTCCGAGCCGTTGCACTCGTCATGCACGCGGCAGGTCAGGGCGCGGTTGCGGTCCCCGATCGCCGCCGGGTCGCCGAAGATATAGAGCGTCTGGCCACCGATGGGGGGCAGGAAGACCTTCAGGTCCGGCCGGGTCACCAGCTCGGGGTACATGCCGCCGGTCTGTTCGAAGAGGGTGCGCCGCAGGCCGGTCTCGCTGACGCCGAACCGCTCGGCCACGCCCGGCAGCCACCAGACCGGATCGAGGGCGGCCTTGGTCACCGCCACGTCCAGGCCCTGGTGCAGCACCTTGCCGTCCACCTTCAGCCGCCCCGCGGCCACCGCCTCGGCGATCTCCGGCAGGGTGATCCGCGCGCGGGTGACGGCGATGGAGGGCCGGATGTCGACGCCCTCGGCCAGCTCGGCCGCGAAGTCCTGCGCCACCCGGTGGCCCCAGGGGTCCAGCGAAACGATCTTGCCGGGATCGGCCCATTGCGGATGCGGCCCCAGCTCCACCACCGGCGAGGTGTCGGTGAGATCCGGGCGCACCAGCGGATTGAGCGCGCCCGACGAGATCGCCAACGCCCGATAGATCGAATAGGCCCCCCCATGCGCCCCGATGGCGTTGCGGTCGGAGCCGGCGTTGACCGTGGCGATCACCGGCCCGCGGGCCCGCGCGTCGGCGGCGCCCCACTGGATCGGAAAGCGCGAGGGCGCGCCTGCGCCCGGGTGGGACGTCAGGCGGATGTGGGACGTTCTGTTCATGACCATCGGGGTCTCACGGGGAGCCTTGTCATCCTTCACCCGACATTGCGCCGGATCGACTGGAGAAGCTCCGCCAAAACAAAAAGATAGGAACTGTTGTGAATTTCAGCCAGCGGAGACCGCCCCCTGGGCGCCGGCGGGCTCGGTCGCCGCGTCGTTCAGGGCGTCCTCGATGGCGGCGAACAGGGTCTCGGCCTGGATGGGCTTGGCGACGACGCCGTTCATGCCCGCCGCCAGGTATTCCTCGACCTGGTGCGCCATGACATTGGCCGAAAGCGCCAGGATCGGCGTCGCCGGACGTCGGGCCTCCCGCTCCGCCCGGCGGATGGCCCCGGTGGCCTCGACCCCGTTCATCTCCGGCATCTGAATGTCCATCAGGATCAGGTCGAAGTCCGTAACCTCGGCCGCTTCCACCGCCAGGCGGCCGTTCTCCACCAACGTCACGTCGACGCCGAAGGGCTCCAGCAGCGAGGTCAGGATCAGCCGATTGGTCGGGTTGTCCTCGGCGGCCAGGAGGCGCAGCGGCCGCTCGCCCGCGGAAATGGCGGCTGGGGCGGCCGCTTCCGTCGCCTCCGGCTCGACCGCCCGCTGCAGGGGCAGGTCGAAGATGAAGATCGAGCCGACCCCCTCCTCGCTCTCCACGCGGATCGCGCCGCCCATTTTCTCCACCAGCTCGCGGCTGATGGCCAGGCCCAGGCCGGTGCCCCCGTAGCGGCGCGTCGTGGACCCGTCCACCTGGGAAAACTTGTCGAACACCTCGCCCAGGCTGTCGGCCGGGATGCCGATGCCGGCGTCCTGGACCTCGAACCGCACGCCCTGCGGCGTGCACAGAATCCGCACGGCGACGCCGCCCGAACTGGTGAACTTCACGGCGTTGGAGCAGAGGTTCGAGAGCACTTGGCGGATGCGGTGGCCATCGCCCCACCAGGCCCCCTGCGCCCTGGACGGGAGGTCGACGATGAAGCTGAGGCCCTTCTCCGCCGCCACCGCTGCGAAAGGCTCGCACGCCGCGCGGGTCATGGCGGCGAGATCGAAGACGTGGTTGTCGATCTCCAGCCGCCCGGCTTCGATCTTGGACAGGTCGAGAATTCCGTTGAGCACGTTCAACAAATCCTCGCCGGACTGGCGGATGACCTGCAGCCGGTCCCGCTGGGCGGACGTCTCGGCGTCGCGCACCATCACCTGGGTCATGCCCAGGATGCCGTTCAGCGGCGTGCGGATCTCATGGCTCATGTTGGCCAGGAACTCGCTCTTCGCGCGGTTCGCGGCCTCGGCCTTCACGCGCGCCAGCTCCAGGGCGTGCTCGCGTTCGCGGATGCCGCGCGACATGGAGTTGAAGCTGGACTGCAGGGAGGCGATCTCGTCCACGCCCATCGCTTCCACCTCCGCCTCGTCGCCGCGCTCCAGCCGCTGGACGGCGTCGCGCAGCGCCAGCACCGGGCGGGTCACATTGCGGGCGAGCGCCCAGCTTCCCAGCGCGATCAGGCCCAGCCCCACCCCGCCCAGACCGAAGATCACGGCCAGCAGCGGCTTGTAGGGCGCGAAGGCGCGGGCCAGCGGATAGCGCAGCAACAGCGCCACCTGGTCGCCGGTCATCGACTTCAGCGGTTTGATCACCGTGACGGCGTCGCCGATGCGGGTGACGTTCTGAGGCGCGGCCGCCGAGGCGTTGCGGCTCAGGAACGCCGCCACCGCCTCGCGCTCCTCGGGCGTGGCCAGATCCGCCCCACCCGTCCGCCACTGGCCCTTGTCGCTACGGATCAGCACCAGCGGTTGCAGCGGGATGGCGGAAAGCTGCTCCAGCGCCTCCATCTCGCGCATGTCGAGACGGACGGCGAACACCACCCAGCCGCTGAGCGACGGGGTGAGGATCGGCGCGGAGACCCCCTGGTAGGGCACATGGCCCATGATGAATCCGCCGGACGCGCCGTCCTGGGCGGTGATCGCCCTGATCACATCGGCGTCGGGGGCGGCGCCGTCCGAAGCCAGCACCTTGCCATCCACGCCGACGACGAAGGCCGCGCTGATGCCCAGGCGGTTCTTCAGATTGCTCAGCGCCGAGCGGATCGTCGCCTCGTCATGGGTGGCCACCGCCGCGCGGAAGCCGAAATCGCGGGCCAGGAGGCCGGCGCCGTTCTCCAGCTCGTTGGAGCGCATCGACCAGATCCGCTCGAACACCGTGCCGCTGGCGGCCAGTTCCTCCTGCACGATGCGCTCGGCGTTGCGGGTCACCGCGACGAAGACCGCGGCCAGGATCATCACCAGGATGACCACGAACAGGGCCGAATAGAGCACCGTCAACCGGGTGCCCAGCCGCTGGAACCGATGCGGCCGCCAGTTTCCCAGACTGCGCAGCCCCCGGGGCTCCGGATCGCTTCTGGATGGAAATCTCGACATCGGGCGGCGCGGACGACCTGAAACTTTCGGGCGCCGACGACGCCCCGACCTTCCCCTTCGCACGCCGACTGATAAGGCCGCGTAAACTCGCAGATCGTCGTTCGATCCCCGGCCGTCGGCGTCGGCGTGAGGGGGCTTGCCCACCGTAGTTTCACCGGCGCATTAGACGGCCATGACCCAATCGATCGATCTTTCCGGCCGCACCTTGCTCATCACCGGCGCCTCCTCGGGGCTGGGCCTCGAGTTCGCCAAGGCCGCCGCCGCCGCCGGCGCCAAACTGGCGCTGGCCGCCCGCCGCACGGAGCGTCTTGTGGAGCTCGCCGCCCAGATCGAGGCGGCCGGCGGGCGCGCCGTGCCGATCACCATGGACGTGCAGGACGAGGCCTCGGTGATCGCGGGCTTCGACGCGGCCCAGGCCGCGCTCGGCCCCATCGACAGCGTCATCTGCAACGCCGGCATGAACAGCGTCGGCTTGGCCGTCGAGATCCCCGCCGACGAGTTCGAGCGGGTGCTGTCGGTCAACCTCAAAGGCCCGTTCCTGACCGCCCGCGAGGGCGCGCGCCGGATGATGACCGCCTTCCCGCGTGAGGCGCAGCGCGGCCGCATCGTCATCGTCGCCTCGATCGGCGCCCACAAGGTTCTGCCGGGAGCGACGGCCTACTGCGCGTCCAAGGCGGGGGTGGCCATGCTCGGCAAGAGCCTGGCGCGGGAGTGGGCCAACCGCGGGATCAACGTCAACGTGGTCTGTCCCGGCTACATCGAGACCGAGCTCAATTCCGAATGGTTCGCCAGCGAGGGCGGCAAGAAACAGCTCTCCGGCTTCCCGCGCCGCCGGCTGATGGAAGAGCCCGACCTCGATCCGATCATCCTCTACCTGCTGTCCGACGCCTCACGCACGGTCACCGGCTCGGTCATCACCCTCGACGACGGGCAATCTCTCTAGAAGATTAAAGATCGGCAATGAATGACTTTCCGGTAATGTCTTAAGTCTCTGTCATTACTCTAACTTAACGAGACTTCTTGCCGGGCCCCGGGTATCTCCAAGCCAGCCGCCCATGCGGCGGCTCCACACTCCGCGCATCCCCCTCCCGCGGAGACCGGGACCCAGGTCATCCCCTTCCAGCCTTCCCCACGCTGAGACCTGGGTCCCGACGGGGGCTCGCCGCCCCGAGCGCCTGCAGCTCGCCCTTGCCCTGAGGCCCGAACCTCCGCAATGCTCGCCGGGTGACGAGCCAGGCGGTGATCATCGACGGCGACCCCGGCGTGGACGACGCCGTGGCGCTCTTCCTCGCCTTCGCCTCTCCCGCCGACCTGGAGATCCTCGCGGTCACCACCGTGGCGGGCAACGTCGGCGCCGAACTCACCGCCCGCAACGCCCGCATCCTGCGCCAGATCGCCGAGCGCGAGGACGTGCCGGTCCACGCGGGCGCGCAGGGTCCGCTGGTCCGTCGGGCGGTGGAGGCCGGCCATTTCCACGGCGAGAGCGGCCTGGGCGACCTCGCCATCTTCGAGCCGACCGCGCCGGTCGCCGAGGGTCACGCCGCCAACGTCATCATCGAGAAGATCATGGCGCGCCGGGCCGGATCGGTCAGCCTGGCGGTCATGGGACCGATGACCAATGTGGCGCTGGCCATGGCCCTGGAGCCGGCGATCATCCCGCGCATCGGCCGCATCGTCGCCATGGGCGGCGCGCGCAGCGAGGGCGGCAACATCACCGCCACCTCCGAATACAACATCCACGCCGACCCGCACGCCGCCGCGGTGGTGCTGCGGTCCGGCACGCCGGTCGTGATGCTGGGCCTCGACGCCACCCACCAGGTGCGGGTGACGCCCGAACGCATCGCCGCCATCGCGGCGCTGAGCGGCCCCGCGGCGCGCGCGACCGTCGGGCTGCTGGAATTCTCCGTGCGCGTGGAGAAGGTGCTGGTGGGCTGGGACCACCCGCCGCTGCACGATCCCTGCACGATCGCCTACCTGCTGGCGCCGGAGCTGTTCGTCACCCGCCCGTGCCGCATCGAGGTGGAGACCGCTTCCCGCGTCACGCTCGGCTGCACGTCCGTCGAATTCCGCCTGCCGGACCCAGGCGCCGCCCACGTCCGCTGGGCGACGGAGATCGACGCCGACGGGGTGTTCGCCCTGATCACCGAACGGCTCGGCCGATGAGCCCGCCGCGGATCGTCGTCGTCGGCTCGGTGAACCTCGACCTGGTGGCGAGCGGCGCGCCGCTGCCTGCGCCCGGCGAGACCGTCACCGGCGCGACCCTGGCCCGCCATCCCGGCGGCAAGGGCGCCAACCAGGCGCTGGCCGCCCGCAGGCTGGGCGCCGAGGTGAGCCTCATCGGGCGGATCGGGGCCGACCCCTTTGGCGAGGAAGCCCTCGGCCTGCTTCGCGCTGCAGGTGTCGACGTCTCCGAATGCCGCATCGATCCGCAGGCCGGCACGGGCGTGGCCCTGATCGCCGTCTCGCCGGAGGGGGAGAACCAGATCGTCGTAGCGCCGGGGGCGAACGCGCAGCTGACGCCCGACCGGCTCGAGGCCCTGCCTGAGGGCGCGCTGATCTGCCAGCTGGAACTGCCGGTGGAGACCGTAGCCCGCGCGGTCGCCCTGGCCCGCGGCTTCGTGGCCCTGAACCTCGCGCCGGCCGCCGACGTCCTGCCTGCGCTGTTCGAGCGGGCCGACCTGATCGTCGTCAACGAGACCGAGGCCGCCTTCTACGGCCCGCGGCTGCGCGAGGCGAAGAGCCTGGTGGCGGTCACCCTGGGCGCGAAGGGTGCGCGCCTGCTGCTGGGCGGGCTGGAGGTCGCCTTCGCCGAGCCGCCGCGGATCGAGGTCGTCGACACCACCGGCGCCGGGGACGCCTTCGTCGCCGCCCTCACCGTCGCCCTGGTCGAGGGCCAGTCGCCTTCGAAAGCCCTGGCCTTCGCCTGCGCGGCCGGGGCGCTGGCCGCCACCCGCCCGGGCGCCCAGCCCTCCCTGCCGACGCGCGCGGAGGTGGCGGCGATCCTAGCCCGATGACCCGCAGAGTCCCCGAGCTCAGCCTCAAGGCCTTTACGGAGGGCGACGCCGCCGCCCGCGCCGGCTTCTCCGCCGACCTGATGGGCGGCCTCATGGACTACGGCTTCGTCATCCTGGCGGACCATCGGGTCGCGCCGGAGCTGCTGGCCCGCGCCTATGCCGAGAGCGCCGCCCTCTTCGCCCTGCCCGAGCCTGAGAAACGCCGCTACGCCAAGGGCCTGCGCGGCTACACGCCCTTCGGAACCGAACACGCCAAGGACAGCGGCGTCGCCGACCTGAAGGAGTTCTGGCAGATCGGCCATGAGCCGCCGCCCGCGGACGCCGCGCCGGACGAGCCCTTCCCTGCGAACCTCTGGCCGCAGAACCGTCCCGGCTTCCGCGACACCTTCAGCGCCCTGTTCGCCGCTCTCAACGAGACCGGCCTGAGCCTGCTGCGGGCGCTGGCGCCGCAACTCGGCGTGGCGGCGGACTATTTCGACGCCCGGGTCCGCTACGGCACATCCATCCTGCGCGTCCTGCACTATCCGCCGACGCCCCCCGGCGCCGACCCTCGCGCCCTGCGCGCCGCCCCGCACGAGGACATCAACTTCCTGACCCTGCTGGTGGCGGCGAAGGGGGCCGGGCTGGAGCTGCTGGACCGTGACGGGACCTGGCTGCCGGTGGAGACGGACCCCAGGAACCTCATCGTCGATTCCGGCGACATGCTGCAGCGCCTGACGAACGGCATGATCCCCGCCACCACCCACCGGGTGGTGAACCCGACAGGTCCCAACCTCAGCCGCTACTCCATGCCCTTCTTCCTGCATCCTACGCTGGCCACGTCCCTGGCGCCGCTGCCCGCCTGCCGCGGCGACGGCCCGAAGTGGCCGGAGATCACGGCCGGCGAATTCCTGGCCGAGCGGCTGAAGGCGATCGGGCTGGGCGACTAGCGGCCTTCTCCTCCCAGGCGAGCCGAACCACGGCGCCTCCCTCCGCGCGTGAAATCCGCCCAAAATTCGAGCGTTTGCCGTCTGCTTCGGCGCCACCGCGAAGCCTTCGGCCGGCATTGCAACGAAACGGCGTCGCTATTCGTTCGCATGGCCCAACACCATCCCAGACCCTCCGAGTTCGCCATGCTCCCCCGACCCGCCCCGTCCGCCTCGCTGCTTATCCGCCACGGCTACGAGATCACCATCTCCGTGGTCCATCCGACGCCGCTGGTCTGCATGTTGACCAGCCATTCCGAGCGCATCGGCGATTTCGAGACGCGGGAGACGTTCACGACCAGCCCGGCCGTCCCCTCCACCACCTACTTCGACCTGTTCGGCAACACCTGCCGCCGGCTCATCGCCCCCCCAGGCTGGCTCACCCTGACCGGCGATGGGGTGATCCGCGACCACGGCGAACCGGACCCGGTGGTGGCGGACGCAGCCGAGCACCCGGTCCAGGACCTGCCGGACGCGTGCATGGTCTTCCTGATGGGCAGCCGCTATTGCGAGACCGACCGCATGAGCGCCATCGCCTGGAACCTGTTCGGCCATGTCGCCCCGGGCTGGGGCCGGGTGCAGGCGATCTGCGACTACGTCCATGAGCGGATCAAGTTCGACTACAATTGCGCCCGCCCGACACGGACGGCTTTCGAGGCCTATGACGAGGGCCAGGGGGTCTGCCGCGACTACGCCCACCTGGCGCTCACCCTTTGCCGGTGCATGAACATTCCGGCGCGTTACGTGAACGGCTACATCCCCGACATCGGCGTGCCGCCGCCGGATTCGCCGATGGACTTCTGCGCCTGGATCGAAGTCTACCTCGGCGGCGCGTGGCGCACCTTCGACCCGCGGAACAATATCCCGCGCATCGGGCGTGTGGTGATCGCCCGCGGCCGCGACGCCGCCGACGTGCCCCTGATCAATTCCTTCGGGCCTCACGCCCTGGAGTCGTTCAAGGTTTGGGCGGACGAGGTGTAAACGGGACCGTTGCAAGGCGGGCCCTTGTGTTTGCCCGGTCGCCACCCTCTCGTGGGGTGCGCCGTCCTGAAGCCACCTGGAGACCGCCTTGACGATCGTCGCGGCCCTGCACCACCTCACACGCTATGTCTACGACCGGCCAGTGACGCTCGGGCCACAGGTGATCCGCCTGCGGCCTGCGCCGCACACCCGCACCCGGGTCCCCAGCTATTCGCTCAAGATCAAGCCGGCCGAGCACTTCATCAACTGGCAGCAAGATCCATTCGGCAACTGGATGGCCCGGCTGGTCTTTCCCAAGCCGGCGACCGAGTTCTCCGTCGAGGTCGACCTCACCGCCGACATGGTGGTGATCAACCCCTTCGACTTCTTCGTGGAGCCCTATGCCGAGGCCCTGCCCTTCGCCTACCAGGAGGATCTGGCCCGTGAGCTCGCCCCCTATCTGGAGGTGGCCGAGCACGGCCCCAAGCTGACCGCCTTCCTCGACAGCCTTCCCGCCGAGGCGCCCAACACCGTCAACTTCCTGGTCGACCTGAACGCCCGCCTGCAGCGCGAGATCCGCTACGTCGTGCGCATGGACCCGGGGACCCAGACTCCCGACGAGACGCTGACCCTGGGGTCCGGCTCCTGCCGCGACTCGGCCTGGCTGCTGGTGCAGATCGCCCGCTCGCTGGGCCTGGCGGCCCGGTTCGTCTCCGGCTACCTGATCCAGCTAAAGCACGACATCGAGGCCCTGGACGGCCCCACGGGCGCGACCCACGACTTCACCGACCTGCACGCCTGGGCGGAGGTCTATTTGCCGGGAGCCGGCTGGATCGGCCTCGACGTCACCTCGGGCCTGTTGACCGGCGAGGGCCACATCCCGCTGGCCGCCACGCCGCACTACCGCTCCGCCGCCCCCATCACCGGCGTGGTCGAGCCCGCCGAGGTGACCTTCAGCTTCGAGATGAACGTCCAGCGGCTGGTGGAGCCCGTGCGCATCACCAAGCCGTTCGAGGAGGACCGCTGGCAGGCGCTCGACGCCCTGGGCGAGGCGGTGGACGCCGACCTCCAGGCCCATGACGTGCGCCTGACCCTGGGCGGCGAGCCCACCTTCTGCTCCATCGACGACTTCGAGTCGGCCGAGTGGAACACCAGCGCCCTGGGGCCGAAGAAGCGGGGCCTGGCCGACCTGCTGATCCGGCGCCTGGGCGAGCGCTTCGCCCGCGACGGCCTGCTGCATCACGGCCAGGGCAAGTGGTATCCGGGCGAGCCCCTGCCCCGCTGGGCCTTCGCGCTCTACTGGCGCCGCGACGGCGAGCCCGTCTGGCGCGGCGACGCCGAGATCGCCGCAGAGCCGCCGCCGGAGCAGAAGATCGCCCGCGGGGTCGGCAATCTCGAGGCCGCGAGCTTCGCCCGCCGGCTGGCCGAGTCGCTGGGCGTCGACCCGGGCTGCGTCCTGCCCGCCTTCGAGGATCCCCTGCACTGGATCGGCAAGGAGGGCGAGGCGCCCGTCAACGTCGACGCTGAAGGCGCCGAAGTGGACGACGCCGCCGGCCGCACCTCCCTGCGCCGCGCGCTGGAGGGCGGCCTTTCCCGGCCCACCGGCTACGTCCTGCCGCTGCGCCGCTGGCGGGCGGGCGGCGACCAGGGCTGGGCGACCGAGGCCTGGGCGCTGCGACGGGGCCGGATGTTCCTGGTCCCCGGCGACTCCGCCGTGGGCTACCGCCTGCCGCTGGCGAGCCTGCCGGAGCTCAAGCCCGAGGACTACCCACACGTCATCCCCCGCGATCCGCTGGAGCCGCGCGGCCCGCTGCCGCCCTACGAAGAGCTGCGCCGCGCGGCCGAGGCGCCGGCCACCCAGGCCCAGGCCAAGGCCCGGCGCGCCGCCCGCTCCGGCCCCGTCCGCACCGCCATATCCTTCGAGCCCCGGGACGGCATCCTCTACATCTTCATGCCCCCCGTGGAGCAGGCCGAGGACTTCCTGGAGCTGGTCGCCGAGGCCGAGGCCGTGGCCGCCGAGATCGGCGCCCCGATCCGCTTCGAAGGCTATGGCCCGCCCGCCGACCCGCGGCTGGAGGTGATCAAGGTCACGCCCGATCCCGGCGTCATCGAGGTGAACATCCAGCCGGCCGCCACCTGGCGCCAATCCGTCGAGATCACCCAGACCATCTATGAAGAGGCCCGCCAGATCCGCCTGGGCGCCGACAAGTTCATGATCGACGGCCGCCACAGCGGCACCGGCGGCGGCAACCATGTGGTGATCGGCGGCGCCACGGCGGTCGATTCGCCCTTCCTGCGCCGGCCCGACCTGTTGAAGAGCCTGCTGATCTACTGGCAGCGCCACCCCTCGCTCTCGTACCTGTTCTCCGGCCTGTTCGTGGGTCCCACCAGCCAGGCGCCGCGCGTGGACGAGGCGCGCCACGACGGCCTCTACGAACTGGAGATCGCCCTCGCCGCGGTGCCGCCCCCCGGCGAGGGCGAGCCGCCCGCGCCATGGCTGGTGGACCGGCTGCTGCGAAACCTGCTGATCGACGTGGGCGGCAACACCCACCGCACCGAGCTTTGCATCGACAAGCTCTATTCCCCGGACGGGCCCACCGGCCGTCTCGGCCTGGTGGAGTTCCGCGGCTTCGAGATGCCGCCGGACGCACGCATGAGCCTGGCCCAGCAACTGCTGATCCGCGCCCTGATCGCCTGGTTCTGGCGCGAGCCGCAGTCGGGCCGGCTGGTCCGCTGGGGCACCAGCCTGCACGACAAGTTCATGCTGCCGCACTTCGTCTGGACAGACTTCCTCGGCGTGCTGGAGGATCTCAACCGCGCCGGCTATCCCTTTGATCCGGTTTGGTTCGAGGCCCAGCGCGAATTCCGGTTCCCCGGCCATGGCCGCGTCAGCCACGGCGGCGTCGAACTGGAGATCCGCCACGCGCTGGAGCCCTGGCACGTGATGGGCGAGGAGAACACCCCCGGCGGGGCGGTGCGATTCGTCGACGCCTCGGTGGAGCGGCTGCAGGTGCTGGCGCGCGGGCTCACTCCCGACCGCCATGTGATCGCCTGCAACGGCCGGGCCTTGCCCATGACCGCCACCGGCGTGCCCGGCGAGGCGGTGGCCGGCGTCCGGTACAAGGCCTGGAAGCCGTACAGCGGACTGCATCCGACGATTCCGGTGGATTCCCCCCTCACCTTCGACGTCATCGACCGCTGGAACCGCCGCTCCCTCGGCGGTTGCGTCTATCATGTGGCCCATCCGGGCGGGCGCAGCTACGATACCTTCCCGGTGAACTCCTACGAGGCGCAGGCGCGCCGACTCGCGCGTTTCCAGAGCCACGGCCACACGCCGGGGACCGTGGAGCCGCCGGCGGAGGAGCCGAGGGGGGAATTTCCGTTGACGCTGGACCTGAGACGACCCGTTGGCTTCTGAGCAGACCCTTCGCCGCGAGACGGACAGGTCGCGCGGGGTCACGACCGAAGACCGGCTGGCCGGCTGGCTGGCCGGCTACCAGCCGCTGCCCGGCGTCCCGGACGAACTGGCGCCGGAGGGCGGCCCGCCCGAAGCCTGGCGCCGGTTCCTGGGGGCGCTCGCCGCCTTCCCGGAGGGCGAGTTCGAGGACCGCTTCACCGTCGCCACCCGCCACATCCGCGACGCCGGCGTCTCCCACCGAGTCTATGGCGACGTCAACGAACGCACCTGGCCGCTCAGTCCTCTGCCGCTGATTCTCGGCGAGGCGGAGTGGGCGGAGCTTGCGGCCGGGGTGGAACAGCGCGCCGGGCTGCTGGAGGCCGTGCTCAACGACCTCTACGGCGAGGCCCGGCTGGTGGCCGACGGCGACCTGCCCGCCGCCGCCGTCACCGGCTCGCCCGACTACATCCGGGCCATGCGCGGGGTGAAGCCGCCGGGCGGGCGCTACATGAACCTCTACGCCGCCGACCTCGGCCGCGGCCCGGACGGCCACTGGTGGGTGCTGAGCGATCGCGCCCAAGCGCCGTCAGGGGCCGGCTACGCGCTTGAAAACCGCCTGGTGCTCTCGCGTGCATTCCCCAATCTTTACAACGCCATGAACGTGCAACGTCTGGCGGGGTTCTTTTCCGGGTTCCGCGCCGGCCTGGTGAACGCCGCCTCGCGCAGCGAGCCGCGCGTCTGCCTGCTGACCCCCGGCCCGTTCAGCGAGACCTACTTCGAGCAGGCCCACCTCGCGCGCTACCTCGGCTTCCTGCTGGTGGAGGGCGACGACCTCGTGGTGCGCGAGGGCCAGGCCTATGTGCGCACCATCGCCGGGCTGAAGCGCGCCGACGTCATCTGGCGCCGGGTCGACGCCGACTTCATCGACCCCATGGAGTTGAACAGCGCCTCGCGCCTGGGCGTGCCCGGCCTGATGGAGGCGGTCCGCGCCGGCGGCGTGGTGGTGACCAACGCGCCGGGCTCGGGCCTGGTGGAATCGCGCGCCCTGCTCAGCTTCCTGCCGGCGCTCGCCAAGCGGCTGCTGGGCGAGAGCCTGCGGCTGCCGAACGTCGCCACCTGGTGGTGCGGCCAGCCCGCCGAGCGCGCCCACGTGGAGCGAAACCTCGATTCACTCGCCATCGGCCGCGCCTTCGGCCAGGCCTCCGGCGCCGAGGCGGGCGATCCGCGCCTGCTCAGCGACCTGACCGCCGCCGGGCGCGAGGCGCTGCTCACGGCGATGCGCGAGCGGCCGGTGGACTATGTAGCCCAGGAGGTGGTGCGCCTGTCCACCACGCCGGCCTGGCGCGACGGGCGGCTGACGCCCAGCCCCTTCGTCCTGCGGGTCTATGCGGCGGCGACGCCCGACGGCTGGAAGGTCATGCCGGGTGGCTTCTGCCGCGTCTCCGACCAGCCGGACGCCCGGGCGATCTCCATGGGCGAGGGCGTCCAGGCGGCGGACGTGTGGGTGATCTGCGACAAGCCCGTGGAGCGGGTCACCTTGCTGGCGTCCGATGAGGACGTGCGGATCGTGCGCATCCTCGGCAACCTGCCCAGCCGTGCGGCCGACAACCTGTTCTGGCTCGGCCGCTACCTGGAGCGGGCCGAGGCGACGCTGCGCCTGGTGCGCAGCCTCTGCACCAGCCTGATGGACGCCGACGCAGCGGCCCACGGCGCCGGCGAGACCCTCTCGCGCATCCAGGGCCTGCTGATCGCCTGGGGCGCCGCCGAAAAGGAGGCGCTCAGCGGCAAGGCGGCCGACGCAGCGGCCGCGGCCATGCACGACGAGGCCGCCTTTGGCTCGGCGGTCTCCCTGGTGCGCTCGGCCCGGCGCACGGCCGCGGGCATGCGCGAACGGCTGTCTGAAGACTTCTGGAAGCTGCTGCTCGACCTGGAGCAACGCCTTTCCGGCAAGGGCGCGGACAGGCTGACCGAGGCCGAGGGCATAGCCCGCGCCGAGGCCGCCCTGCGCTCGCTGGCCATGCTCTCTGGCCTCACGCAGGAGAACATGAATCGGGTCGCCGGCTGGCGGTTCCTGGACATGGGCCGGCGCATCGAGCGTGCGGTGAACACCTGCCGCTTCACCCGCCAGTTCGCAGGCGAGGACGCCGGCCAGGATGAGCTCGACGTGTTGCTCGACCTGGTGGACAGCCAGATCACCTATCGTTCGCGCTACGTCATCGGCATCGCGCTCACGCCGGTGCGCGACCTGGTGATGCTCGATCCCTTCAATCCACGCTCCACCGCCTTCCAGATCGAGACCCTCAAGGCCCACCTGGAGGCCCTGCCGCCGCTGCACAACGACGGCATGCCGGAGGAACCGCATCGGCAACTCATCCGCTTGGCTGGCGAGGCGGAGACGGTTCGCGCCGCCGAGCTACGGCAGGAACAGGTGCTCGCCTTCGAACAGATGTTGATGAAGCTTTCCGACGCCATCGCCGCCCGCTACTTCCTGCAAGGCTCCAACGCGACCCCGACCAAGAAGCTCACCGGCCTGGCGTGAATTACAAGCTTCGGCACGTAACGACCTATCACTACGAGGACGAGGTCACCTTCGCCCGTTGCTCCCTGCGGCTGACGCCGCGGAACGGCTCCGACCAATCCGTGTTCGAAAGCTCGGTGACCGTCACCCCCGCCCCGGTCAGCGTCGTGGAGCACGTGGGCCAGTTCGGCGAGCGGGTGATGACCGCCATGGTCGAGACGCCGCACACCGAGCTGATCATCGAGGCGCAGGCCAAGGTCGACGTCCACCGTCCCGCCCCGGCGGAGCTGAGGGGCCTGCCCTGGGAGGTCGTGCGCGAGCTGGCCTTCGGCGTCGAGAGCCTGGACATCGCCTCCCCCGCCAACTTCCTGTTCCCCACCCGGATGACCTCGATCCGCCACGAGATCACCGACTACGCGCGGGCGAGCTTTGCGCCCGGCCGCCCGAGCCTGGAGGCGGCCTTCGAGCTTGCGGGCCGGATCAAGCGCGAGTTCGCCTACGATCCCAAGTCCACCGAGGTTTCCACACCGGCCCTCGAGGCGTTCCAGGCCCGCCGCGGCGTCTGCCAGGACTTCGCCCACATCATGATCTCGGGCCTGCACGGCCTGGGGCTGCCGGCGGCCTACGTCAGCGGCTACCTGCGCACCTACCCGCTGCCCGGCCAGCCGCGCCTGGAAGGCGCCGACGCCACCCACGCCTGGGTGGCGGTGTGGTGCGGCGACCAGTCGGGCTGGGTCGGATTCGACCCCACCAACGCCGTCGTCGCCGCCGACAACCACATCATCCTGGCGGTCGGCCGCGACTACTCCGACGTCGCCCCGATCGGCGGCGTGGTCCTGGGATCGGGCGACCAGACCATCGACGTGGCCGTGGATGTGGTTCCGATCTGATTTCGATTTCGTTCCAACAGCTTGACGCAGTATATTAGACCGTGACGATCCACCCGTCGGTCAGCGACGCTGCGCCGACATTCACCAGCACCATCTGGTCGCCGTTCCCCAGGTCCACCACCGTGTCGGCCCCCGAGGCGTAGACGCTATAGGTCGCGCCCTCCACGCGCACCCGGTCGCCTTCGGCGGTGGAGAAGTCGAGCACCCGGTCCAGGCCCGCGCCGGCGAAGGTGTTGAAGACATCGGCCCCGTCGCCGCCAGAGATCGTGTCCGCCCCGCGGTCGCCGCTGAGGAAATCCGCCCCCGCGCCGCCGACCAGGCTGTCGTCGCCCTGGCCGCCGCGCACCAAGTCGGCGCCGTCGCCGCCGTCGCCGGTGTCGTTCCCAAGGTTGCCGTAGACGATGTCGCCACCCGCCTCGCCGGCCAGGGAGTCGCCGTCCTGGCCGCCCACCACCCAGTCGTCGCCCCCGCCACCCGAGGCGGTGTCGAGGCCCATGTTGCCGTTGATGTCGTCGAAATCCGCCCCGCCCACGAGCCGGTCGTTCCCCGCCTCGCCCCGTAGGTAGTTCTGGCCTGCGGCGCCCTGGATCACGTCATCGCCAGCGCCGCCGTAGAGGCCGTTGCCTGCATCGTTGCCGGTCAGGGTGTCGGCGCCCGAACCGGCGCGGGCGTTCTCGATCACTGTCCCCTGCGCCACCGCCACATCGCCGGTGAGCCCGCCGACGTCGGAGAAGTAGCCGGCCCGCAGCTCGATCTTCTGGTTCTGCGAATAGCCGGAGAAGTCGAAGGTGTCGTTCCCGCCCGCGTCCCAGACGGCGAACACCAGGCGCGAATTGGCGGAGGTCGCCTCGAACCAGGGCCGCCCGGCGGTGGAATTGAAGCCGTAGACCGTGTCTCCGGTGCGGGTCGACATGTTCGCCCCGTACTCGAGCTGGACGGCGGCGATGTCGTCCAGCATCGGGGCGGCGGCGTAGGTCCCGAAGGTGCGCCCGCCGGTGTTCGCGACACTGAAGTAGCTCATCAGCGTGTACTGTTGGGAATCCTCGTAATAGCTCGCGTCGTTCGCGTAGGTGGGCGTGCTGTCCGGGTCCTGGTCGTAGTCGGACGGGTGCTCCAGGCCGATCGTGTGGCCGAGCTCGTGGGCCAGCACGAAGGCGCCATAGCTTCCCACCGTGGGCGACTGGTTCCCCGCCAGGCTGATGTTCACCCAGACGTCCCCCGCCGCGGAGCTGGCGCGGGTGGGACCGGGGAAGTACGAGAAGGCGGCCGCGCCGTCCTGGCCGCTGGTGTAGTCGCCAAACAGGATGGTGGCGTTGTTGGAATAGGCGCCCTCGCCCGTTTCGCCCGCGCCCACCCGGTTGAAGCTGATATTGGCCGCGTCCGACCAGCCCTGCAGGGCGAGTTCGGCGGCGTGGATCTGGGTGGCGTTGAAGCGCTGGAAGCCGCTTACGCCGTCCGGCATGGTCGCGGGCGCATCGGACCGGAAGGCGTAGGTGACGCTGGCCCCCTGGCCGAGCGCCCCGCTCCAGCCCGGCTCGCCCCGGATGATCTGGTTGGCGGCCTCGTCGATCGTGTAGTTGGGCTTGCCGGCGATGGACCCGGTCCGCTCATCGGCGTTGACGTAGGCCTGGGGCGCGTCCCCCGCCTCGCCGGAAGGATCCGCAGAAACCGCGTCGGGGGATTGCTCAAACGCCATGTGTCACGCCGCTTCCCCCAAGGTTGACCTTAGGCGCAGGCCATGCCGGGAGCAAGCCGCCAAGACTGCGTCGTTTGTCCACAGGGTCCGAATTTCGTTGAACTTTTCGCCCTCGCGCACTTCGGCTGGAACAGCCGGCCGCGACGGGTGTTCTTCCTCACACCCGCAAAGGAGACGCGCCATGGCCGACAAGGACCAGATCCAGGGCGAAGGCGACTACGAAGCCGCCCGCCGCTACCGCAAGGAGCAGGAGGAGTTCGCCAAGTCCGGCCAGGTCGACAAGAAGGCCCACGAAGCCGAAGAGGCCCTCGACGGCCCGGAGGCCGCCGAGCTCGAGCGCGCCCGCAAGGAGACCGGCGAGGGCAAGACGCACTGATGGCTCAAGTCCCCCTCCCGCGCAGGGAGAGGGCCCCTACCCGGTGATCACCTCTTTCGGCGGCGCGTCGGCCGGCAGCGCGCCGGCGACCGTGCCGGGCGGCTGACGGGAATCCAGCGCGATCCAGTCCAGCCGCACGTCGCGATGGACGATCTGCCAGCGCCCGCCGATCTTACGGATCTTGTCGGCGTAGAGGCCCGAATGGTCGGGGCCGTGCTCGGTGTAGTTGATCCAGTAGCTGCGCGCCGTGGCCGTGTCCGGCCCGGTGAACTCCACCAGCGACGAGGTCAGGTGGTGGCGCATGATGCGCCCGCGCGTGCCGCCGCGGCTGCCCGGCTCGCGCGGCGGCGGCGCGACCCCCGTATCGCCGCTGAGCGCCTTGATGATCCCCTTGCGGCCTTCGGCGCGGAAGCGGGACGTCTCCAGCACGCCGTCCTCAGCGAACACCTCGGAGAGCGCATCCACCCGTCCGCGGTCGCCATTGATCGTGTAGGTGTTGAGCAAGGTGTTGATCGCCAAGCGTTCGACAGTCTCGTCCACGACGGTTCCTCCTTAAGGGCTTTGCTGTTGGCCGCCAGCTTAAGGACCCCCTTTCACGGCGTCATCCGAAACCCGCCGCCGCGGTCAGCTCAGCAACGGCGTCATGCCGGGGTCGCCCTTCTCCATCGCGCGCCGATAGGCGGGCCGCTCGCCGATCCGCTTCAGAAAGGCGCGAATGTTCGGATAGACCGTCAGGTCCCTGGGCGAATAGATGCGCATCGTGGTCAGCGGAAAGACCATGATGATGTCCGCAGCCGTGAAGTCATCGCCAGCGAAATAGGGCTTCGCCCCCAGGCGGTCCTCAATCAGCTTCCACGCCCGCCCGTTTCGCTCGCGCACCATCCGCGCCCGCGGGTTCTCCGCCTCGCCGGGCTTGGCGGCCGCCACGCCCGCCCCGCTCGGCAGCAGCGTAGCGTTCGCGAAATGCAGCCAGAACAGATAGTCGGCGAAGTTGGGCGCCGCGGGCCCAACGGCCAGCCGACCATTCCCGTACTTGCCGATGACGTACTGGATGATCGCCCCTGACTCGGGCAGCACCACGTCGCCGTCGGTGATGATCGGCGCGATACCGATCGGGTGCAGCGCCCTGTAGGCGGGAGGGGCGAGCCGAGTGTCCGGTTCCCGGTCGTAGCGCTTGAGCTCATAGGGAATTTCCAGCTCCTCGCAGAGCCAGACGATGCGCTCGGATTGCGAAACGCCGAGGTGGTGGACAGTCAACATGGGCGGGCTCCCGGATTGCCGGGCGAGCCTAGTCGAACGCCCTTATGGAGTCTCCTGGGCCCCTGCCCGCTGCGCCGAGCACGCCACGTGGAAGCAACCGCCCACGGAAAGCACGATCCAGTCCCCGGGCCGGGCCGTCTGGAGCCCGTCGGGCGTGCGCACCTCCACCGATCCCGCCTCGCCGGACTCGGCGCCGTCGTCCCCCAGCCATAAACGCAGCTTGCGCCAGCTGCGGGCGTCGTGGGCCGGCGGCACGCGGAGCGCGGCGCCATGGTCGAAAGCAGGGTTACGGGAAGCGCGCATGGGTACCTGTGAAGCGAATCACCTGTGCGGGAATACGCAGTGCTTCGGTCACCAAGGTCTTAAGGCGCGACAGCAGCGGTCGCAGGCCGCCGGGCCTCAGTAGTGGATCGCCGTCTTCGCGCCGCCGCCGCAGGCGACGGCGTCGCCGGTGATCGCCACGCTACGCGGCGAGGCCAGGAAGGCCACCACGTCGGCCACCTCCTCGGCGTCAACCATGCGACCGATCACCACGAAGCCCGCCATCTGCCTCTCCATCGCCTCCACCGAGAGGCCGGCCGCGGCGGCGCGGGCGGCAACCAGGGGCGCGGTCTTTTCCGTACGCGTCAGCCCTGGATGCACCACGGTGACGTTGATCCCGTGCGGGCCGAGTTCGTCGGCGAGGTTCTTGGTCAGCGCCGCCACCGACACGTTACGGATCGAACCGATGATCGTGCCAGCCTGCCGCGCCGCCAGGCCGCTGACGTTGACGATCCGCCCCCAGCCGCCGGCGATCATGTGGGGGGCGGCGGCCCGGGCGCAGCGCAGGTAGCCCAGCACCTTGACGTTGACGTCGTCCCAGAACGCCGCGTCGGTGATCTCGGCCAGCTTCGGCGGCGGCGTCTGGCCGCCCGGCTTGGCGGCGTTGTTGACCAGGATGTCGAGGCCGCCCAGCGCCTCCACGGTCCGGCGCACGGCCTCGTCCACCGAGGCGTCCTTGCTCGTATCGATGGGGACGGCGACCACCTTCGCGCCCGTCTCCTCGGCGATCTCCTTCGCCGCGGCTTCCAGGTTGGCCATGTCGCGCGCGGCGACCGCCACGTCGCAGCCTTCCCGCGCCAGTTGCCGGGCGATCGCCTTGCCGATGCCGCGCCCGCCGCCGGTGACCAGCGCCCGCTTGCCCTTCAGTTGCAGATCCATGCCGTCGTCTCCTTCACATCTTCAGCGGGGCCACATAGCCCGTGAGCTCCAGGTAGCCGCGGCCGCCTTCGACCCGCGCCGCCCCTTCCCAGTAGACCGGCCCGCCGCCGGCGCGGCTGTCCAGTTCCTGGTCGTCGAACAGCGGGCGGATGCGCCAGCGGCGTTCGCCCTGCGGCAGCCGCACGCTGAGGGCCTGCTCCACCGGATAGACCGCGCCGGTGCGCGGCGAGCGCCAGCGGCGCAGGGTCGAAAACGCCACGTCGCCGGGCGCGAACACATGCGTCCGCCCCGCCTCGCGCAACGCCCCGCCGGCCCACAGCGCCCGGCCCTTGGCGTCGCGCACCCGGAACGCCATCAGCGCGCCGCCGCCGTCGAGGTTGATCCCCGTCCAGTCCCATCCCACCGCCCCGCCGCCGAGGATCGAGGACGACCACTCCCGGTCCATCCAGGCCTCGCCGGTCACGGCCGCCGCCCTGCGCCCGCGCCGCAGGGTCCCCGCGACCGCCAGGTGCGGCAGGCTGTAGTAGTAGCTCGCCTGCGCCGGCAAGGGCCCCTTGCGGCTGAAGCCCGCCTGGCCCTGCAGCAGCGGCGCCTGGGTCGGGGCGAACGTCAGGTCCAGGGCGAAACCCTCGCCGCCCACGCGCGTGTGGAACCGCCCGTCGGCCTCGCGCCAGAACCGCCAGTCGTCGAGGACGACGTCGGCGTCCCCCACCTTCGCCTGGGCCAGGCCGAAGCCCGCGCGCGCCACCCGCTGGTCGTGGGCGAGGCGCCCGGTCCTCGGGTCCGACAGGGCCGCATGGGCGAACAGGACCTGGCGTGGGGCGAAGGCGCTGGGGTTGGTGGGGTCCACGTCCGGCCGGGTGCGGAAGAAGGTGACCTGGAAGCCCAGGTCCTCGCCGTCCGGCGTCCGCAGCCAGCCGGTGACGTACCACCATTCCGTCCGCTGCTCGGGATGCGCCCCATGGTCGGCGGGGAAGGCCAGCGGCGTCCCCGGCCGCAGGACCGGATAGCGCACCTGCCCGGCCGCGCCGGCCGGCTGCGTCGCCGCGGCCAGCGCCAGCGCGCCCAGCGCGCGACGGGTGAGCGGGCTCACCAGTCCTCCCGCACGGCGCGCACGGCATCGGCCGACAGCGCGCGGCGCCCCGCCGCCAGGGCCGCGCCCGCCGAGGCCGCCACCAGGGCGGCCGCCACGCCCCCGAACAGGCCCCAGGGCGCGCGCGTCTGCATGGTCCAATGGAAGGACTGCGGATTGACCACGTGGATCAGCACCTGGCTCATGGCGAAGCCCAGGGCGACGCCGGCCACCGCCCCGACCGCGCCCAGGATGGCCCCCTCCGTCGCCAGCATGACGACGATCTGGCCCTTCAGCACGCCCACGTGGCGCAGCATCCCGAATTCCTTGGTCCGCGCCAGGGTCTGGGCCGCGAAGGTGGCCGCCACGCCGGTCAGGCCCACCACGATGGCGATGGCCTCCAAGAGATAGGTCACCGCGAAGCTGCGGTCGAAGATCCTCAGCGCCACCGCGCGGATCTCCCGCGGCTGGCCGATGGTCGCCCGCTGGCGCAGCGCCGACGGCAGGGCCGCGCGCAACGCCTCCGCCGTCGCCGTCGGGGCGGCGCCGGGGGCCAGCGTCGCGGCCGCCTCCGTGCGCAGCGCATCGCCGGTCAGCCGCAGGTAGTCCGCCGCATCGATGGCGATCGCGCCCTGCTGGCGGGAGTAGTCGCGCCAGATCCCGGCCACGGCCACCTCCGTCGATCCTCGCGGACCGAGCGGCAGCCGAAACCGCTGGCCGGGCTTCAGCCGATAGACCCAGGCCGCGGGCTCCGAGACCCACACCGGCGTCACGCCCGCCGGAACCGCTTGCGCCCGGCCGATCAGCGGCAGCTCGCGGCCCGGGTCGGCCGGATCCACGTCCGCCACGATCAGGGCCACCGGCGGCTGGTCGGCGGTGAGGCTCAGCGGCGCGAGGCGGCGGAAACGGATCGCCGCCACGCCGGGAACGGCCGCCAGCCGCGCCTGGTCGGCCGGCTCGAACCCGCCCCCGCCCTCCAGCCGGAGGTAGAGGTCGGCGGGCAGGATCTGGTCCAGCCAGTCCTCCACCGAGCCGCGGAAGCTGGTGACCATGACCGCCATGGCGATCATCAAGCTGGTGGAGGCGACGATGCCGCAGAGCGCCAACGCCCCCTGCCCCGGCGCGCCCCACAGCCGCTTCAGCGCCAGGTCCGCCGCCGGCCAGCGCAGCGCCCGCCCCTGCATCGGCGCCAGCAGCAACCGCGCCAGCCAGGGCATGGCCGCCACGCCGCCGCCCAGCATCAGGCCGATGGAGAGGTAGCCGAACACCGAGACCCCGCCGACCGCCGGCGCGAAGGCCGCCGCCGCGCCGGCCGCCAGCAGGCCCGCCGCCCACCAGCCGCCGGCGGGGCTGGGGGCGTCGGCGACGTCGCCCGCCGTCTTCAGCGCCACCGCGGCCTGGGCGCGGGCCGCCGACCGGGCCGGGAGCAGGCTGCCGGCCAGGGCCGCGGCGAGGCCGAGCGCCAGGAACACCACCGCCGCCCCGGGCGCGAACACCAGGGCCGGGCGCCGATCCCCGAAATAGCCGCCGCCCAGGTCGCCGCCGAGCAGACGCAGCGCCGCCTCGGCGAGGCCCAGGCCCAGCGCCAGGCCGGCGCCGGCGCCCGCCGCGCCGACGATCAGCCCCTCGACGAGCACCTGCGCCAGCAGCGCGCGGCGGGGCGCGCCCAACACCCGCAACAGCGCGAACTGCGGCCGCCGCCGGGCCACCGACAGCGACTGGGCCGAATAGACCAGGAAGGCGCCGGTGAGCAGGGCGACCAGTCCCAACATCTCCAGGTTCACGCGGTAGGCCTGGGAGAGGCTGTCGCTGCGCCGCGCCGCGGTCTCGCGGCTCGCCGCCTCGGCGTCCGCCGGCAGAACCTTGGCCAGGTCCGCGCGCACGGCGGCCGGGTCCGCCCCCGCCGCCAGCTTCAGGTCGATCCGCTGCAGCCGGCCGAGCTGGCCGAACCGCCACTGCGCCGCGGCGATGTCGACAGTCGCGATCTTCTGTCCCTCCGGCACGCCCGGGAGCACGCCCGCCACCCTGAACTGCGCGGTGCGCCCCGCTGCGGTGATCGCGACGGCGTCGCCCACCCCCACGCCCGCCGCCGCCAGCGCCGAGGGCGAGAGGCGCACGGCCTCCGGATCGAAGACATCGCCCCCCGGCGCGGCCTGGCCGCCCGCGGGCCTGGCCAGCAGCGCCGGCGTCACCGCCGCCGCCCGCAGGGGATCGAGGCCGATCAGGGTGACGCCGCCCGCCCCGCCCACCGTGGCGGAAAGCTCGACGCCCGGGCTCGCCGCCGCTACGCCGGGCGCGCGCGCGACGCGGGGATAGGCCGCTTCGGCGAACCCCAGCGGGCTGGCGGCGCGCACCTGCAGATCCGCATCGCCGTTCACCGTGCGCAGGGCCTGGGAGAATTCGCTCAGCGCCGAGGCGTTCACCAGGTGGACCGCGAACCCCAGCGCCACGCCGATGGCGATGGCCAGGGCGGCCGTGACCACCCGCGCCGGGTGCGCCCGCCATTCGCCCAGGATCATCCAGCGCGCCGCCGTACGGCTCACGGCGCGGCCGATCCCCTCAGCCATGGCGCGCCACCAGCCCCCGCGGCGTCAGGGTCAGCGCCCGGTCGGCCGCCGCGGCGACCACGCCGGAATGCGTCACGAGGATCGCGGCCGCGCCGGCGTCGCGCACTTGGCGGGTGAAGAGGTCGAGGACCCGCGCCGCCGTCTCCGGATCGAGGTTGCCGGTGGGCTCGTCGGCCAGGATCAGCGCGGGGCGGTGCGCCAGCGCCCGGGCGATCGCCACCCGCTGCAGCTCCCCGCCCGAAAGCTGGCGGGGCGCGTCGCCATCGCGCCCATGCAGCCCTACGGCCGCCAGCATCTCGCCCGCGCGCGCCAGCGCCTCGGCCGCCCGGACATGCTGCAGCGCCAGCGGCAGGGCCACGTTCTGCACCAGGGTCAGGTGCGGCAGGATGTGGAAGGCCTGGAACACGAAGCCGATGCAGTCGCGGCGCAGCAGCGTGCGCGCATCGTCATCCAACTCGCTCAGCGAGCGCCCATCGAGCCGCACCTCGCCGCTATCGGCGACATCGAGGCCGGCGATCAGGTTGAGCAGGGTCGACTTGCCGACCCCCGACTCCCCCGTCACCGCCACCAGCTCGCCGCTGCGCAGCGTCAGGTCGAGCCCTGAGAACAGAACCCGTCCGCCCGGGACGGACTTGCTCAAGGCGATGAGTTCGAGAAGGGGAGCCGTGGGCGGCCCGGGCAGCGGCATGGCCGCACCCTAGGCTATCGCGAGCCCAAACAAGAAGCCCTCCCCCGCCAAGGGGGAGGGTCGATTCGCGTCCTCAGCCCGCGGCGGGTGCGCGCTTGCGGGTCTTGGCCGGCGGCGGCGGCGGAGCCGCGGCGGCGGGGCGTCGACCGCCCTGGCCCAGTCCCATGGACTTGGCCAGCGACGAGCGGGCTGCAGCGTAGGAAGGCGCCACCATCGGATAGTCCTTCGGCAGGCCCCACTTGGCGCGGTATTCCTCGGGCGAAAGATTGTACTTCGTCCGCAGGTGCCGCTTCAGGCTTTTGAACTTCCTGCCGTCTTCCAGGCAGATGATGGCGTCAGGCGTGATCGACTTCTTGATCGACACCGCCGGCGTCTTCTGCTCCACGGGCGCGGCCTGCGGCGTGGCGATTCCGGCCAGTGCGCCATGCACGTTTCGGATCAACGTCGGCAGATCGCTCACCGATGCATTGTTGTTGCCGACATAGTTCGCGACGATGTGAGCCGTCAGATCCAAAATGTCGGATTTCTCGTCTTCCATAGGGCGCCTCCAAATCTGTGGCCTGGAGATACAAACATCAGCATCGATTCACAAGTGTTCTTGCGAAGAAAGACTTTCCCACCGATGGTTGCAGCCGCTGAGAAGACGCTGAATGCGATTCAAATCGCTAACGCGCCGGCTTCCATCAGGGCGAGGTCGGCGCGCGACAAGCTGAGCATCAGGCGCTCGTCGCTCCATAGATCTGCGGTATCGCAATCCTGATGCTCGCGCAGCAGACGCGCGGCGTACAACACGGCGCCGGCCTGCGAACATTCGGGCAGCACTTCGAAGTGGGGCATGTCGCCGGACGGCTGGCGCATGTAGCAGATGAACGGCGCGAACGATTTCGAGGTCGGCATGACCAAATCCAGACTCGCCCCCCGGCGATGGCTTCCTACTTGAAGCCGAACTAGGCATGGCGGAGCTTTGCCTTGGGCTCGTGGCGCCTATATGGCGGAGATGGCGCAGATTTCCGTACTCGACCTGTCACCGATTGTCGCAGGGGGCGACGCCCGTCGGGCGCTGTTGAACAGCCGCGACCTGGCCCGGCGCGCCGAGCGCCTCGGCTACACGCGCTTCTGGATGGCCGAGCACCATAACATGCCGGGCGTGGCGAGCGCGGCGACCGCCGTGGCCCTGGGCTTCGTGGCGGAGGGCACCTCGACGATCCGCATCGGCGCCGGCGGGATCATGCTGCCCAATCACGCGCCCCTGGCCATCGCCGAGCAGTTCGGCACGCTGGAGGCGCTCTATCCCGGGCGGATCGACCTGGGGCTGGGCCGCGCCCCGGGCTCGGACCAGCTCACCGCCCAGGCCATGCGGCGCACCTTGGCCGGCGACGTGGACCGCTTCCCGCAGGACGTGCTGGAGCTGATGGCCTATTTCGAGCCGGAGCAGCCGGGCCAGCGCGTGCGCGCCGTGCCGGGGGCGGGCCTGAAGGTGCCGGTGTGGATCCTGGGTTCCAGCCTCTACGGCGCCCAGCTCGCCGCCGCCCTGGGCCTTCCCTTCGCCTTCGCCTCGCACTTCGCCCCGGCTTTGCTGGACGAGGCCCTCGCCCTCTACCGCCACCGGTTCCGGCCGTCGGAGAGCCTGGACGCGCCGCACGCGATGGCCGGCGTCAGCGTGCTCGCGGCGGAGACGGACGCCGAGGCCGCCCGCCTGTTCACCTCGCAGCAGCAGTCGTTCCTGGCCCTGCGCACCGGAAATCCCGGCCAGCTTCCGGCGCCCGTGGACGACCTCGCCGAGCGCCTGGACGCCGCCGACATCGCCTTCATCGACCGCAGCCTTTCCCACGCCATCGTCGGCTCGCCGGACACGGTGAAGGTCGGCCTGGCGCGGTTCCTGGAGCGCACCAAGGCCGACGAGCTGATCGTCGCCTCCCAGGTCTACGACCACGCCGCGCGGCTGCGGTCGTTCGACATCACCGCGCAGGTGTTCGCGGCGCTTTGAAACCCTCATCCGGCGGCTTCGGGCCGCTGTTTCCTGGTGCCGGCCTTTCGCTGGCAAACACATTTTCGGGTGGCGGTCAGCATCTCTGAGCTCAGATGTAACCAGCGTCTTATCAATGCCTTATGTGAGAACACGGCATTGACTGGCGGGTTGACCGGTAAACACCCGCAGAGTTCTGAGGCGGCTTGCGCCCTGCGCCTCACCCTTCCCCAGGGAGAAGGGCTCGGAGAGACCGGCGCGTTGCGCCCCAACACCAAGCGGCCGCGGAAACGGCGCGTGGGGAAAGCGTAGCTTAAAAGACGCGGATTTTCAAGAACAAAACAGCAACACGAGCCGGTTCAGGCCCCGCTCGCCGCGAACGCCCCCTCCAGGTCGGCCAGGATGTCGTCGATGTGCTCCAGCCCCACCGACAGGCGCACATAGCCCTCGGTGACCCCGGTCGCGATCTGGTCTTCGGCCGAGAGCTGCGAATGGGTGGTCGAAGCCGGATGGATCGCCAGGCTGCGCGCGTCGCCGATGTTGGCCACGTGGTAGAGCAGCTTCAGCCCGTCGATGAACCGCCGGCCGGCCTCGCGCCCGCCGGCCAGCTCGAAGCCCACCAGCCCGCCCAGGCCGCCCTTCAGGTAGCGGTCGGCGCGCGCGCGGGCCTCGCCGGTCTGGACGGAGGGGTGGATGACCTGGGTCACCTGCGGCCGTTGCTTGAGGAAATCCACGACCTTCTGGGTGTTCTCGCAATGGCGGGCGATGCGCAGCGGCAAAGTCTCCAGCCCCTGCAGGGTCTGGAAGGCGTTGAACGGCGAGATCGCCGACCCCAGGTCGCGCAGCATCACCGTGCGGGCGCGAACGATATAGGCCACCGGCCCCATGGGCGCCGTCGCCTCGACCCAGACCGCGCCGTGATAGCTGGGATCGGGCGTGTTCAGGTTCGGCTGCCGCTGGGGATGCGCCGCCCAGTCGAAGTTGCCGCCGTCCACGACCAGCCCGCCGATCGAGGTCCCGTGGCCGCCGACGTACTTGGTGGTGGAATAGACCACGATCGCCGCCCCGTGCTCCAGCGGCCGGCAGAGGATCGGGCAGGCGGTGTTGTCCATGATCAGCGGCACGCCCATCGCGCGGCCGATGGCCGCCACCTCGGCGATGGGGAACACCGTCAGCTTCGGGTTCGGAAGGGTCTCGGCGTAGTAGCAGCGGGTGCGCTCATCCGTGGCCCTGCGGAAGGCCTCCGGGTCGGCCGGGTCGACGAAGCGGGCCTCGATCCCCTGGGCCTTCAGGGTGTTGGCGAACAGGTTCCAGGTGCCGCCGTAAAGGTCCGTGGAGGCGACGAAATTGTCCCCGGCGCTGGCCAGGTTCTGGATCGAGAAGGCCGAGGCCGCCTGGCCGGAGGAAAGCGCCAGGGCCGCCGCGCCGCCCTCCAGCGCCGCCATGCGCTTTTCCAACACGTCGGTCGTGGGGTTGCCGATGCGGGTGTAGATGTTGCCCAGCTCCTGCAGGGCGAACAGCCGCGAAGCGTGGTCGGTGTCCTGGAACTGGTAGGAGGTGGTCTGGTAGATCGGCACGGCCACCGCGCCGGTGACCGGATCGGCGCGCCAGCCGGCGTGCAGCACGAGGGTTTCGGGATGGAGCTCGGCCATGGCAAGGGTCCTCGGATTTTCGGGATACGCGGTTGACGCCATATCCGGCCGCCGCCCGGCGCCGGCGAAAACTTACTGCCTGACCCAATAGAAGTTCAGTCCGCTCGGCCGACAACCCCGCCCGCGGCCCCTCCAATAAGATACTTTGTTCGATGAACGGGGTTGCCGCCGCAGGCCCAGGCTCTATCGTCTACTCGTCTCGGGGTTTTGGGGGTCGGTCAGTTCGATCGACGAACCACGGGCGCGGGGGGCTCATGGCGACCTACAATTTCTCGACGATCACCGATGCGCAGGCGCAGGCCCTCGCATCGAACGACGTGGTCAACTTCGACCTCGCGCCCGGTTTCAACAGTTCGGTGAGCTACCTGTCCGGCGACACCCGCATCGCCGTCACCCAGGGATCGCGCACGGTGATCTTCGCCCCGACGATCGCCGGCACGAGGGTGACGAGCGACGGCTCCATTCTGTTCATCGGCGACAACTCCGCCAACGACGGCTTCAGCGGCCAAGGCGGCAATGACGGGCTGTTCGGCGGCGGCGGCAACGACACCCTGGTCGGCGGCGGCGGGACCAACCTGCTGCAGGGCAACCAGGGCGACGATTCGCTGGTCGGCGGCGCCAACGCCGACAGCATCTATGGCGGCCAGGGCAACGACACGATCCAGGTCGGCTCCGGCGCCGCCAGCAGCAGCTTCACCAACTTCGGACAGGGCAACAAAGGCGCCGACACCATCATTGGCGGGGTCGAAGCCGATACGTTGCTGGGCGGCCAGGACAACGACTCGATCAACGCGACCAATGGCGGATCCCTGCGTGATTTCCTGAACGGCAACCTCGGCGACGACTACATCACCGGCAGCCAGAACAGCGACACCATCCTGGGCGAAGGCGGCGCCGACACGTTGAACGGCGGCGGCGCCCAGGTGGGCGACACCATCGACGGCGGCGACGGCAACGACAGCATCGACGGCGGCACGGGCGCGGGGTCGCTCAACGGCGGCGCGGGTGAGGACTACATCTATGGCGGCTCCGGCAACGCGGCCTCGGTGGCGGTGACCATCGAGGGCGGCGACGGGAACGACACGATCCTCGGCAACGACGGCGGCGACGTGCTGCGCGGCGGCGAGGGCGAGGACGCCATCAGCGGCTGGCTCGGCGCCGACACGATGAACGGCGGCAACGGCGTCGACAGCTTCGTGTTCCTCCGCAACAACGGCGCCTCCACCGCGATCGTCGCCCAGGGCAGCCAGGACCAGATCAACGACTGGCAGACCATCGACAAGCTGCGTTTCAACTTCCAGGGCACGGTCGGCTTCGGCCTGGGAACGTCGACGAACTATGTGGAGGTCACGGCGAACGACTACGCATCCGCGTTCCAGTTGGCGGTGAACCAGACGACCCTCGGCGTCTTCAACTTCGTCTCGGTCCAGGTCGGGGGCGACGTCTACGTCTTCGTGGACGCCGGCCAGACCAACAACACGATCGACACGGTCGTGAAACTGGTGGGCCGCAGCCTGTCGGATATTGACTACACCAACTTCAGCTGACGCGCGGCGTCCTCAGGGCTCGGCGCCGCGGTTCAGTGGCCGGATGAACGGTCAGCTCACCAGAAGTTCGGCCAGCTCCGCGGAAAACCCGCCATAGGCGCCCTCGGCGTAGAGCAACGGCGCCTTGCCGGGTTCGCCGAGCACCACGTCGCGCACCGCGCCCAGCAGGATTCCGTGCGTCCCGGCCTCCACCACCCGCTCGACCACGCAGTCGAAGGCGGCCAGGCCGGTGGCCAGGATCGGCGCGCCGGTGTGACGCTGGATCCAGTCGCCCGCCTGGAACTTCTCCGCCGCCGGCCGCACGCCCGCGAACCGGTCGGCGACGCCGGCGTCCTGCAGGGAGAGCACATTGACGGCGAAGACACCGGATTCCGCCACCGCCGCGAAGGAGTTGCTGGAGCGGTTGAGGCAGGCCAGCAGCATCGGCGGATCGGCCGAGAGCGAGCAGACAGCGGTCGCGGTCAGGCCGTTGCGCGAGCCGTCCGGCCTGCGCGTGGTGATGATGCAGACGCTGGCCCCCAGGCGGCGCATGCCCTGCTTGTAGTCTTGCGGGTCGACGGGCATCGCGCGCCTTTCGGCGCGCCCCTCACCCATCCTCCCCACAAGCGGGGCGAGGGGCGCGCGCGGCGCCGTGAGGTGGGTGAACACCGCAGCGCCAAGGGGCAGTCGACGGCGAATCCTGACCCCGTTTGCGGCCATTCCGGTAGTCGGTTTGGTGCAATCCAGAATGCGAATGAACTAGTACATGAGCCGGTCAGTGTGCGGGTTTCCAAACACAATTACGGGGATATCCACCAGCTCACAAAGAAACAGCCAAACACCGCGTGGGACATGGCGGAGGCCGAACACGCCGGATATCGATTTCCTCGCCAAGTTTCTTCTCGACCAACTGTGCCCGACCGATGCGCCCCTCTCCCAGAGATCTTTCGCTTTGTGTATGTCAGGTCGGCCCCCCTCCCCCTTGAAGTACATAGAACCCAGTACATTCAGGGCTGGACCAAAACTCATATCGGCGGCCCTGCTAAACGCGTCGACCGCCCGAGCATGATCGCCCCGCGCGAGGTGAATTTGACCGATTCCGTAGAGTGCTCGCGCCGTATCGCAGACCGCAGGCTGAAGATACCAGCCTTCGGCCTTTTCAAGATCAATCTCGTATATCGTGCCGGTCCTGATGGCGTCCGCGATATACAGCATCGCCATTGGGGAGCCCCGACCGGCTAAATTCTCCAGTTCCTCGCGGGCCTGAACCTCATCCGCCTGTAACAGGTCCCGCGCCCTGACGTATTCGTCGACGAACGGGTCTTCGAGCAGGGCTTCCCGCCCGGGAAATTGCATCGCGAAGGGTAATAACCTGGGCATGCGCCCCGCAAATTGGCTGATTGCCCTGCTATCGTGACGCCCATCCGAGCAGCTCGCAATCGTTCCCGAACGGCGAACGCGCGCACACCGCCCTCCCCCACGGCTCGGACGGTCCGCCCCGCCCCCTACCTCTCCGCCTTCCGCGCCCGGCGGTAGGCGTGCAGCAGGGGCTCGGTGTAGCCGTTGGGCTGCTCGACGCCCCTGAAGACGAGGTCGCAGGCGGCCTTGAACGCCAGGCTCGTGTACAGCGCCGGGGACATCGGCTGGTAGAGCGGATCGCCGGCGTTCTGCTGGTCCACCACCGCAGCCATGCGGGTCAGCGCGGCCATCACCTCCTCGCGGCCGCAGACGCCGTGCAGCAGCCAGTTGGCCAACAGCTGGCTGGAGATGCGCAGGCTGGCGCGGTCCTCCATCAGGCCGACGTCGTGGACGGCCGACGTCATTGTCGCTGGACGTATGTACACCGCCGCCGCCAGGTGAGCTACTTCAGGCGTGAGCTGCTGAACTTGCGGAACCGCCCGTTCATCGGGCGCCCCGCCCGACTTCCCTAAAACTCGGACCCACGCCGACGAATTGGTCGACTATTCGCCGCAAACAGAATGTGCGAATCACCGGTGAACGGTGAGGTGATTTCTTCTGAAAGCCTGCCCTTAGATGCAACCATCTTGACGTCGCACTATGGCCCGTCGATTTCGGAGTAGGCCTCGTGACTTTCCAGATCGCCGTTGATGGCGTGATCGGTCTCGCCCTCCTTGGCGTCGCATCCGCAGTCGTGTTCTTCTTCGTGCGCAGGCGGCGGCCACGCTACGCCTGGCTGCTCGCTCCGGCCGTCTTCGCGCTCGCATTGACCCATCTCGTGCCGGCGACCGGCTCGCCGTCGCCTGACCTGGGCCTTTCGATGCTGATCAAGCTGGTGACGGCGATCATCGTCGCGAGCACGGCCGCGGCGATGTGGGTGTTGGCGCCGAGAGTCCTGGCCGTGCCCACGGCCGCCTATCTGACCGGGCTCAACGCCGACCTGACGACGACGGTCGAGAGCCGTACGACCGAGTTGGTCGCCGCCAACGACCGACTGACCCAGGCGCTGGCGGAGAACATCCTCGTCCAGCAGGCCTTGGCGTGCAGCGAGGAGCAATATCGCGTCAGTTTCGAAGACGCCGCGGTCGGCAAGGTGCAGAGCGATCCGGAATCGGGCGTCATCCTCCGCGCCAACCGCGCTTTCGCGCACATGCTGGGCTACGAACCCGAAGACATCATCGGCCAGGTCGGCTGGTCATTCACCTGGCCGGACGAACAAGCCGCCGACCGAGCCGAGTTCGCGCGGCTCGTTTCCGGGGAGATCGACGCGTACATCCGGGAGAAGCGATACATCTGTAAGGATGGCTCGCCGATCTGGGCGCGCATCTCAGCCAATGTTGTCAGCTTGCCCGGGAGCGGACGGCCGAAGATGACCATTGGCGTCGTCGAGAACATCGACGAACGATACAAGACTCAGGCGGCGCTGGAAGTCACTCGGCGAGATCTCGAGGAGATGGTTGTGGAGCGCACGGCTGCGCTCGCCCAACGGGACCTGTTGCTACAGGAGGTCTACCATCGCGTGAAAAACAACTTGCAGGTCATCGACAGCATCCTGGTCCTGCAGGCGAGGCGACTCTCAGACCCGGCAGCCAAGAGCGCGTTCTCCAGCTTGCGCAAACGGGTCTATGCCTTGGGGCTGGTCCACCATCAGCTCATGGGTTCGGCCGACCTCCAGACCTTCGACGTTGCGCCGTTCCTGCTTGAACTCACCAGCAACCTCGTCGAAGGCGGCGCGGCGGGGCCCGTCAACCTGAGGGTGTCCGCGGTTCCTCTGAACGTCGGCCTCGACTTCGCAATTCCGCTGGGGCTTTTGGTGACGGAGCTGGTCACGAACTCCCTCAAGCACGCCTTCCCCACCGGCAAAGGCAACGTCGAGGTGGCGCTGACCCGGTCAGACGATGGGGGCCTCGCATTGGTGGTGTCCGACGACGGCGCGGGCTATGATTGCAGCGAAGGCGCACCCGGAGAGTTGAGCGGCGGCCTAGGGGCGACCATCATCAAGGGTCTGGTCCATCAGCTCAAAGCGACGATGAACGTGCGAAGCGCGAACGGCACACGCAGCGAAGTGCGCATGGCGAAGATGGAATGAATGACCTGAAGCCTCACGTCCTGGTGGTCGATGACGACGTCCTCATCGTGATGGGTTTGACCGCGCAGATCCAGGACATGGGGCTGACGATCTGCGGCTCGGCCTCAACGGCCGATCAAGGCGTCGAGCTCGCTCAACTGCATCGTCCGTTCCTTGTGATGATGGACATGCGCCTAGACGGCGCGAAGGACGGCGTCGATGCGGCGCTGGCGATCCATGAGACGGTGGGCTCGAAGGTCATCTTCATAACCGGCTCCCAGGACCCGGCGACGATCGATCGGATTCAGCTGGATCACCCGAGCGCTGTGCTGATCAAGCCGGTGTCGGAGATAAAGCTACGCAGCACCATCGCCGAGGTCATCGCGCAGGGCGAATCCTGACCCAATGGCCCGGCAGGCCGTGGTCAGGGCGGCGTCGCCCGTGGCCCCCGCCCCCTACCCCTGCGCCTTCCGCGCCCGGCGGTAGGCGTGCAGCAGGGGCTCGGTGTAGCCGTTGGGCTGCTCGACGCCCCTGAAGACGAGGTCGCAGGCGGCCTTGAACGCCAGGCTCGTGTCCAGCGCCGGGGACATCGGCTGGTAGAGCGGATCGCCGGCGTTCTGCTGGTCCACCACCGCGGCCATGCGGGTCAGCGCGGCGGTGACCTCCTCGCGGGTGCAGACGCCGTGCAGAAGCCAGTTGGCCAGCAGCTGGCTGGAGATGCGCAGGGTGGCGCGGTCCTCCATCAGGCCCACGTCGTGGATGTCGGGCACCTTGGAGCAGCCGACCCCCTGGTCGATCCAGCGGACCACATAGCCGAGGATCCCCTGGCAGTTGTTGTCCAGCTCCTCGCGCACCTCGTCGGCCGACCAGTTGTGCTCGCCGGCCAGCGGCAGGACCAGCAGCTGGTCCACCGACGTCGGCGCGCGGGCGGCCAGCGCCGCCTGGCGGGCCGCGACGTCCACCTGGTGGTAGTGCAGCGCGTGCAGGGTCGCGGCCGTGGGCGACGGCACCCAGGCGGCGTTGGCCCCCGCGTCGGGGTGGGCGGCCTTGGTGGCCAGCATCTCGGCCATCCGGTCGGGGGCGGCCCACATGCCCTTGCCGATCTGCGCGCGGCCGGGGAAGCCCGCCGCCAGGCCGATGTCGACGTTGCGGTCCTCGTAGGCGGCGAACCAGGCTTGCGCCTTCATCGCCCCTTTGCGCACCACCGCCCCGGCCCGCATGTCGGTGTGGATCTCGTCGCCGGTGCGGTCGAGGAAGCCGGTGTTGATGAACACCACCCGGTCCTTCACCGCCCGGATGGTCTCCTTCAGGTTGACGCTGGTGCGCCGTTCCTCGTCCATCACCCCGATCTTCAGGGTGTGGCGCGCCAGGCCCGCCAGGTCCTCGCAGGCGTCGAACAGGTCGTTGGCGAAGGCCGCCTCGGCGGGCCCGTGCATCTTCGGCTTGACGATATAGACCGCGCCGGTGCGGCTGTTCCGGAACCGGCCCATACCCTTGAGGTCATGCAGGGCGACGAGCGCGGTCACCGCGGCGTCCACCACGCCCTCCGGCGCCTCCGCGCCGTCCGCCAGCAGCACCGCGTCGGTGGTCATCAGGTGGCCGACGTTGCGGAAGAACATCAGGCTGCGCCCCGGCAGCACGACCTCGCCGCCGCCGGGCGCGGCGTAGGTGCGGTCGGGCTCCAGCGTCCGCTCCATCGTGCGGCCGTCCTTGTCGAACCGCGCCGACAGCGTGCCGGCGAGCAGGCCCAGCATGTTGCGGTAGAGCTCGACCTTGTCCGCCGCGTCCACCGCCGCCACGGAATCCTCCAGGTCCATGATGGTGGTGAGCGCGGACTCCAGCACGATGTCGGCGACCCCGGCCGGGTCGTCCTTGCCGATGGGGTGGCCGCGGTCGATGCGGATCTCCAGGCAAAGGCCGTGATGGCGCAGCAGCACGGCCGTCGGCGCCTCGGCGGCGCCCGCATAGCCCGCGAAGCCGTCCGGCTCGGCCAGGCCGACCGCGGTCCCGTCCTGCAGCCGCACGCTCAGCGCCCCATCCGCCACGACGTAGGCCGCCGCGTCCTTGTGGCCGCCGCGGATCAGCGGCGCGACCTCGTCGAGCAACTGGCGCCCGCGGTCGATCACCCGCGCGCCGCGCGCCGGGTTATAGCCCTTGCCCCGGGCGGCCCCGCCGTCGTCGGGTATCGCGTCCGTGCCGTAGAGGGCGTCGTAGAGGCTGCCCCAGCGGGCGTTGGCGGCGTTGAGCGCGTAGCGGACGATGGAGAGCGGCACCACCAGCTGCGGCCCGGCCATCTGCGACACCTCCGGGTCCACCCCGCTCGTGCCGATGGTGAAGGCCGGGCCCTCGTGGACCAGGTAGCCGATCTCGGCCAGGAACCGCGCCTGCTCGTCCGGCGAGGCGGATGGGGCGCCCTTCGCGCGCCGGGCGGCGTGCCAGGCGTCGATCTCCGCCTGCAGCCGACCCCGCTCGGCGAGCAGCGCCACGTTGCGCGGCGCGAATATCGCCAGCAGATCGGCAAGGCCGCGCCACCAGGCGTCCGCCGCCACGCCCGCGCCCGGCAACGCCTCGCCTTCGATGAAGTCATGGAGCGACCGGGCCACCTTCAGGCCGTGAAGATCCACGTAGGACGACGTCTCGGCGGTCATTTTCGACGCTCCTGTCGATGGCGAATACATCAGGCGTCGCGGCCCGCCGCCAGCCTTCCCGGCCCTGCGGCGACTGCGTCCCCTGCGCCGCCCAGAGAAGCGGCGCCGGCCCGCCTTGTTCGCCTTCCGGCCCTCCCCTACAACTCCGCCATGGCGCTGCAAATGCCCGATCCCGATGGCGAGGTCCTGAAGGCGCGCGCCGCCATCGCCGCGGCGATGCGCAAGATCCTGCCGGCCGACTCGGTCATCGACCTCGCCGACGAGCTGCGCGTCTACGAGACGGACGGCCTCACCGCCTATCGCCAGCCGCCACTGCTGGTGGTGCTTCCCGAGACGACGGCGCAGGTTTCCACGATCCTGCGCTGGTGCCACGAGCATGGCGTACGCGTCGTGCCCCGCGGCTCCGGCACTTCCCTCTCGGGCGGCGCCCTGCCCCTGCAGGACGGCGTGCTGCTCAGCCTCGCACGGCTGAACCAGGTGATCGAGGTCGACGCCCGAAACCGGCTCGCCGTCGTCCAGCCGGGGGTCACCAACCTGGCCGTCACCCGCGCGGTGGAGGCGAAGGGGTTCTTCTACGCCCCCGATCCCTCCAGCCAGATCGCCTGCTCCATCGGCGGCAACGTGGCCGAGAACTCCGGCGGGGTGCATTGCCTGAAGTACGGCCTGACCACCCACAACGTCCTGGGCGTGACCCTGGCGCTGGTCACCGGCGAGGTGGTGAAGCTGGGCGGCCTGGCCTTCGACGCCCCGGGCTTCGACCTGCTGGGCGTGGTGGTGGGCTCCGAGGGCCTGCTGGGCGTCGTCACCGAGGTGGTGGTCAAGCTGACGCCGGCGCCCGAGACAATCCGCGCCGCCCTGCTGGGATTTCCCACCGTGGAGGGCGCGGCCCAGTGCGTGGCCGACATCATGGCCGCAGGCGTCACGCCGGCGGGCCTGGAGATGATGGACCGGCCGGCGATCCACGCCGCGGAGGCCTTCGTGCATGCGGGCTATCCCCTGGACGTCGAGGCCTTGCTGATCGTCGAGCTGGACGGGTTCGCCGACGAGTGCGAGCCGCTGCTGGACGAGGTCTGCGAGATCGCCCGGGCGAACGGCGTCACCACCCTGCGCACCGCCGCCGACGCCGCCGAGCGCGCCCGCTTCTGGGCCGGGCGCAAGGCGGCCTTCCCGGCCATGGGGGCCCTGGCGCCGGACTACTACTGCATGGACGGCACCATCCCGCGACGGGCGTTGCCGGACGTGCTGCAGCGGACGATGGAGATGTCCCGGGCCTGCGGCCTCGACGTGGCCAATGTGTTCCACGCCGGCGACGGCAACCTGCATCCGCTGATCCTCTACGACGCCAACAAGCCCGGCGAACTGGAGAAGGCCGAGGCGTTCGGCGCCGACATCCTGCGCCTGTGCGTCGAGGTGGGCGGGGTGCTGACCGGCGAGCACGGGGTGGGCGTCGAGAAGCGCGACCTGATGCCGGTGATGTTCAATGCGGCCGACCTGGAGCAGCAGCAGCGGCTGAAGCAGGCCTTCGACCCCGACCTGCTGCTCAACCCCGGCAAGGTGTTCCCCACCCTGCACCGCTGCGCGGAACTGGGGCGCGTCCACGTCCACGGCGGCCGGGTTCCCTTCCCCCACCTGCCGCGGTTCTGAGGTGGGCGAGACGCTGCAGCCCGCCGACGCCCGCGAAGCCGCGGAGATGGTCGCCGCCGCCGAAGGCCGTCGCCTGGAGATCCGTGGCGGGGGTTCCAAGGCCGGCTATGGCGCGGCCCAGCCGGTCGAAGCGGCCGTGCTCGACACGCGGCGGCTGGCGCAGATCGTCGACTACGACCCGCAGGAGTTCGTGCTGACCGCCGGGGCCGGCGCGTCGCTGGGCGAGATCGAGGCGCTGCTGGCGGCGCACGGCCAGCGCCTGGCGTTCGAGCCGCCGGACCTGGGGCCCCTGCTCGGCGCGCCGGCCGGCTGCGCCACCCTGGGCGGGACGCTGGCGGCGAACCTCTCCGGCCCGCGCCGCGTCGCCGCCGGTGCGGCGCGCGACCACCTGTTGGGCTTCGAGGCGGTGTCCGGCCGCGGGGTGGTCTTCAAGTCCGGCGGGCGGGTGGTGAAGAACGTCACCGGCTTCGACCTCGCCAAGCTGATGGCCGGCTCCTGGGGCGCGCTGGCCGTGCTGACGATCGTGACCGTCAGGACGGTCGCCCGGCCCCGCGCCGCCGCGACCCTACGCCTTCGCGGCCTGACCGACGCCCAGGCGGTCGAGGCCATGGGCGCGGCCCTCAGCCTGCCGCTGGAGGTCTCCGGCGCCGCCCACCTGCCGCTGGAGGACCAGACGGTCCTGCGCCTAGAGGGCATCGCGGCCTCGGTCACCGCGCGGCTGGACCGGTTGGCCGAGACGCTGGCGCCCTTCGGCGTGGCCGAAGTCCTGGGCGACGAGGCCACCCGCTCGCTCTGGACCCGCGTCGGGGCGTTGGCCCCGCTGGCCGGCCGCGCGGGCGCGCTGTGGCGGATCTCCGTCCCGCCCGCCCGCGGCGCGGAGGTGCTCGAAGCCCTCGGCGCCGGCGACGCGCCGCGGCTCCTGGACTGGGCGGGCGGGCTGGTCTGGCTGACGCTGGCCGAGCCGCGCGCCGCCGAGGTCCGGGCGCTCGCCGAACGGCTGGGCGGCCATGCCACCCTGGTGCGCCGCGACGCGCCCTGCGACGCCCCCGCCTTCCACCCCGAGCCGCCGGCCCTGGCCGCCCTCGCCGAGCGGGTGCGCACCGCCTTCGACCCGCAGCGGGTGTTCGTCGATCGCCGCAGGCCCGGGGCATGAGGACCGACTTCACCCCCGCCCAGCTGACCGACCCGGAGGTCGCCGCCTCCGAGGCCGAAATCCGCAAATGCGTCCGCTGCGGCTTCTGCACCGCCACCTGCCCGACCTATGTGCTGCTGGGCGACGAGCTCGACAGCCCGCGGGGGCGCATCTACCTGATCAAGGACATGCTGGAGGGCGAGCGTCAGCCCTCGCCGGAGGTGGTCAAGCATATCGACCGCTGCCTCTCGTGCCTGTCCTGCTCCACCACCTGCCCCTCGGGCGTCGACTACCGCAAGCTGATCGACCATGCGCGGGCCTATGTGGAGGACCGCTACCGGCGGCCCTGGCCGGACCGCCTCTACCGCAGCCTGCTGGCGGCGGTGCTGCCGCACCCGGAGCGGTTCAGGCTGGCCCTGCGGCTCGCGGGCCTGGCCCGACCCTTCCGCGGGATGCTGGAAAAGGCGCCGCTGCTGAGGCCCGCCGCCGTCATGCTGGCGCTGGCGCCCCGCCGCCTGCCACGTCCGGAGCCGGAGCCGGCCGCATCCGAGCCCGGCGGCCGCGGCCGGGTGGCGGTGCTGCAGGGCTGCGCCGAGCCGGTGCTGCGACCGCAGATCCGCGCCGCCACCCTGCGCCTGTTCGAGCGGATGGGTCTCACCGTCGTGCGCGCCGAAGGCGAGGCCTGCTGCGGCGCGCTGGTCCACCACCTCGGCCGCGAGGCGGCGGCCAGGGCGGCGGCGCGAGCCAATATCGACGCCTGGACGGCGGAACTGGAGGGCGACGGCCTGGACGCGATCGTCATCACCGCCGCCGGCTGCGGGACCAGCGTCAAGGGCTACGGCTACCTGCTGCGCGACGATCCCGACTACGCCGCCAAGGCGGCCCGCGTCAGCGCCCTGGCCAGGGACGTGAGCGAGGTGATCGCCGCCTTCGGCCTGCCACCCGCGGGCCGGGCCGGGCCGCTGACCGTGGCCTACCAGAGCGCCTGCTCCCTGCAGCACGGCCAGGGGGTCGACGCGCTGCCGGCGCTGCTGCTGGCGCAGGCGGGCTTCGTCGTGAAGCAGCCGGCGGAGGCCCACCTCTGCTGTGGCTCGGCCGGAACCTACAACATCCTGGAGCCCGTGATCGCCGGACGCCTCCGGGCCCGCAAGGCCGCCCGCCTCGCCGAGCTCAAGCCCGACGTGGTGGCCAGCGGCAACATCGGCTGCATGACGCAGCTCGCGCCGGCCTGTGAGGCGCCGGTGGCCCATACCGTCGAGCTGCTGGACTGGGCGACCGGCGGGCCGCGCCCTGAGGGCCTCTGAAGGAAAAAAGGCCGCGGCTCCCCCACCGAGGGAGTGGAGGAGCCGCATATCGGCTGCAGGGCGGGGGGGTGTTTGCCGCGACAGCCGAAAGTGCGAACGCTGGGAAGATGCCGTTATTGCTGCAACGGAGCGTCCGTGGGGAGATCTCTAGGCGTCGGGCTGGACCGCAGTAGGGCCGCTTGGTTTCGACTGTGTAGTTGCGTGTTGCGGTTGCGCAATGCAGCGGTAGCGCCGCCCTGGTAGCCGTGTTGCAGCGCGATGCAATGTGGCGCTGTTGGGATCAGATCGCCACAATGGGAGGCCATATGGGGCGGATGACCGCTGAAACCGTGACGCCGCCGGCGCGGCAGATCCTGGTCGTCGACGACGACACCTCGCTGCGCGAGCATGTGGCCAAGTACTTTTCGGACCATGGCTTCTCGGTCCACACCGCCGCCGACGCCAAGGAGATGGAGGCGACGCTGGCCGCCGCGCCCATCGACCTGATCATCCTGGACGTGATGATGCCGGGCGAGGATGGATTGTCGGTCTGCCGAAGGCTGGCGGACAGCGGCGGTCCGGCGATCATCATGGTCAGCGCCATGGGCGAGGAGATCGACCGCATCCTGGGCCTGGAGCTGGGCGCCGACGACTATCTGCCCAAACCTTGCAGCCCGCGCGAACTGCTGGCGCGGGTGCGGGCGGTGATGCGTCGCCAGGACGAGGCGCGGGTCGGCGCCCCGCGGCGCGGCAAGGCCTATCATTTCCTGGGCTTCGTGCTGGACACCCTGCGCCGGCAACTGCGCAGCCCGAACGGCGCGACCATCCTGCTGACCGCCGGCGAATACTCCCTGCTCAGCGTATTCCTGGAAAACCCCCAGCGGATCATGTCGCGCGACCAGCTCCTGGAAGCGGCGCGCGGCTCGGACACCGAGGTGTTCGACCGGGCGGTGGACGTGCAGATCAGCCGCCTGCGCCGCAAGCTGCACGCCAGCACCGACGAGGAGATCATCAAGACCTATCGCGGCGCCGGCTATCTGCTTGACGCCAAGGTGACGCGACCTTGATCCGCCGTGGGCGCCGTCCGAACGCGCCCATCGCCCTGCAGGTCCTGGCCCTGCTGGTGGTCTGCCTCCTGGCCGCCCAGGCGATCTCGCTGGCGGTGGTGTTCGCCACCCGACCGCCGCGGCCGCCGATCTACCGTCTGCGCGAGGTGGCCGAGGCCCTGAAGGGCGGGACCCTGCATACGCGCCAGGGCCGAGCCCTGATCCGCAGCGTCGCGGCCCACCCGCCGGAACCCGAGCCGGCGCGCGTGGCGATGGATTACCGCCTGCGCCTGGAACTGGCCCAGGCCATGCATCTGCCGGCCGAACAGGTGCGGGTGGTCGAGCACACCCCGGACCTGATGCAGCAGCTGATGTCCGGCTACTTCCGCCGCGGGCGCCGGGCGCCGACGGAGGGCGTGCGCGCGGAGGGGTTCGGCGTCGACGCCACCGCCCGCCCCGGCGCGGCGTCGGGGCGCGGCGATTTCATGCCGGGGATGGGCTGGCGCGGCGCGGCGGAGCCGGCCCTGTTTGGCGACTTCACCGCCGCCGCCCGGCAGCCCGACGGCGCCTGGAGCATCGTGCGCCCAACGCCCGAGCCCTTCCCCAACGAATGGCAGCTGCGGATGTCGCTGTGGTTCCTGGGCTGTCTCGTGGTGATCGTGCCGGCCGGCTACGCGTTCGCGCGAAGGATCACCGCGCCGATCGACCGGTTCGCCGAGGCCGCCGAGATCCTGGGCCGCGACCCGCATGCGCCGCTGATGACGCTGTCCGGCCCGGCCGAGATCGGCAAGGCGGCCCAGGCTTTCAACGACATGCAGGCGCGCCTGAAGCGCTATGTGGAGCATCGCACGGCCATGGTCGGGGCCATCTCGCACGACCTGCGCACGCCGCTGGCGCGGATCCGCTTCAAGCTCGAGGTCGATCCGCCGGACCGCGCCGCCATCCTCGCCGACGTCGAGCAGATGGAGCAGATGGTCAGCTCGGTGCTGACCTTCATCCGCGACGCCAGCACGCCGCAGCGGCGTGAGCGGCTGGACCTGCGTTCGCTGCTGGAATGCGTGGTGGACGACGCGGCGCTGATGGGCGGCGACGTCGAGGTCGCGGAGGGCGCGCCGATGATCGCCGACGGGGACGCCGCGGCGCTGCAGCGGCTGTTCTCCAATCTGGTGGACAACGCCCTGAAGTACGGCCGCCTCGCCCGCATCCGCCTGGCCGCCGTCGCCGGCGAGGCGGTGGTGGAGATCGAGGACCGCGGGCCGGGCCTGCCGGCCCGCGACCTGGAACGGGTGTTCGATCCGTTCTACCGCGCCGAGGCGTCCAGGACCCTCGACCTCGGAGGCGTGGGCCTGGGGCTCTCCATCGCCCGTTCCACGGCCCGTGCGCACGGCGGCGACGTCACCCTTCAGGCCCATTCGCAGGGGCTCACCGCCGTCGTGCGCCTGCCGCTTGCGCGGGCCGGCGCCGCTTGAAACAAACCGCCGGCTGGGGGGTTACGCCTGCCTCGAAGGAGCCTCCCGCATGTTCACCCTTGCCAATCTGCCCTACCCCCACGCCGCCCTGGAGCCGGTGATCTCCGAGCGGACGATGCATTTTCACCACGACAAGCATCACGCCACCTATGTGAAGACGCTGAATGAGCTGCTCGAGACGAAGGGCCAGGCTCCGACCAGCCTCGAGACGGTGATTCAGGACGCCGCAAGATCCCGCGAGGACGTCAAGCTGTTCAACAACGCCGCCCAGGCGTGGAACCACGCCTTCTTCTGGACCGCCATGACTCCCGACCGACAGCAGCCCACGGGCGACCTCCTGACCGCGATCATCCAGGCCTTCGGCGACCTCGCCGGACTGAAGAAGGCGTTCGTCGAGGCGGGCGCGGCCCACTTCGGGTCGGGCTGGGTCTGGCTAGTGGCCAATGCGGCAGGGGCGCTGAAGGTGATCTCCACCCACGACTCCGACGACACCGTGCCGAAGCCGGGGCTCACCCCGCTGACCGTCTGCGACGTCTGGGAGCACGCCTATTACCTGGACCACCAGAACGACCGGAAGGGCTACCTGGACGCCTGGTTCGACGCCTTGCCCAACTGGAGCTTCGCGGCGGCCCAGTTCGCCGCCGCGAACGGCCGCGGCGAGCCCTGGCGACACCCGCCGGGCTGACCGGATCGTCGTTCCCGCACCTGCCCGCGTGATGGGCGAGCGCGCGGGGAAGACGCAGGTCATGGGGCATTTTAGCCGTTGTGGAACGTCGCACGCCACGGCGCGGCCGGACGTGCTAAGGGTCTCGCCCCTCCGTGTCGGGAGGAATGTTCAGCGATCGGAAAACCCCATGCCCGTATCACGCAATCCGTGGCTTCGGCTGTCGCTGGACACGCTCCAGCTTGGCGTCGAAGCCCAGAGCGTCGTGATGCTGCGGCTCGCCAAGTTCGCGCGCGACGGCTTCGGCGCGCAGGACGAGGTCATGCTGATGGTGCGCGAGAAGTTCGACGCCGCGGTGGACGCCCACGCGCACCTGACCGCAAGCGCGCTCACCGGCGCCGGGGCCCAGGGCGCGCAGCGGGCGATGACGATGTACCGCCGGCGGGTCCGCGCCAACCAACGGCGGCTGTCGAAGCCGGAGTGAAGCCGACGGTGGTGAATCCGATGTTCACCAACTTGTGTCCGTTCGGCCGCCGCAATCATTAACGACCGCGCGAGGCCGCTGCAGGACCAATTGGTCGACAACGTCAACAAGCGTGGCCTTTAGTCAGGTCTCGGGCGCCGAGGCGCAAGTCGAGACGGGGATTCCCGTCGCTCGCCGGGCGCCGCCTCGCCACACCTTGCCCGAACGCGCTCAACTTTCGCCGTCATACCGCCGAAATTGACGTCTCACGCTGAATGCGACGGCGGGGGGCGGCTTCGGCACGAACCTTGCGGTCAGACCGACAGGCGTTGGCGATCTGGCCCGGAATGAACCCCGGGAGGTCGGCCGCCTCGCCGCCGCAGGGTGCGATCACCCGCCCGGCGAGTCGTCGCGTTGGTCGTCGGGGGGACGCGCCGGAATGGCGCGTTCGGGATGGGAGCCACAGATGTCTGACCCGTACTGGATGAGCGTCACCGCGCTGATCCCCCAGCTTCGGGGTTACGCCATCGCCCTCACCCGCTCCAGCAGCGAAGCCGACGACCTCGTCCAGGAAGCCCTGACCCGCGCCTGGCGCTTCCGCACTGGCTACACGGCCGGCACCAACCTGAAGGCCTGGCTCTACAAGATCCTGCGCAACTGCTTCCACACCGAGACCGCCGGGCGCCGGTCCACCGTGCAGGACGTGGAGGGCCGGTTCGCCGCAAAGCTCACCTGCGGCCCGGAGCAGGACTGGTTCATGCAGTACCGCGACCTGCTCTCGGCCATGACGAGGCTGACGCCCAGCTGCCGCGAGGCGCTGCTGCTGGTGGTGGCCTCCGGCCTCACCTACGAGGAGGCGGCGACAGTCTCCGGCTGCGCCGTAGGCACCATGAAGAGCCGGGTCAACCGGGCCCGGAGCCAGCTGGCCAAGCTGTTGAATTCCGATCCCAAGCCGACGTTGGCGCCGCGCCACCCCTCGCCGTCGCCGCATCGCTGAAGCTATTGCGAGGCGTCGACGCTGTCTTCGCCGGCGGCCTGTTCCAGGGTCTCCACGAACGCCAGGAGATCGTCCGGCACGGGCAGGTCGCCGGCCGCCCGCATCATGTCGCGCAGCGCCTTGTCCAGCACCGATCGCCGTTCCGCGTCTCGATCCGCCATCCCCTCGCCGCTCCGATCGAAGGCCAGCTTCAGCAATGCGGGAAGATGGTTAACGTGGCGTGTGGCAGGGTCTTGCAAGGTTCTCAAACCGGTCTCGCTTCGGGCTAGACTCTCCAAGCCTGCGATTGGTTCATTTTGGGTCAGTCCTTCATTAAGATTCTTTTCAGCAACGGCGCTCCCGCTTTGCGCCCGTCCAAATCTGGACTAGGCGGGGTCAGAATCCGACGGCGCCCGCCAGCTCGGCCCGGATCGCCTGGATGAGCTCGACGGCCGCACGCACCCGCGCCTCGACGCCCTTGTAGTCCTTCGCTTCCAGCAGCTGCCGGGTCACCAGGTTCGAGCCGATGCCGACGGCCGCGACGCCTGCGGAGAACCAGGCGCGCAGCGAGGCTTCGCTGACGTCGACCCCGCCGGTGGGCATGATCCGCGTCCAGGGCATCGGCCCCAGGATGGCGCGCACGAAGTCCGGGCCGCCCACCGCCCCGCCGGGGAACAGCTTGACGATCTCGCAGCCCAGCTCCTCGGCCTGGCCGATCTCCGTGGCGCTGCCGCAGCCCGGGCTGTAGGGGATCTTGCGCCGGTTGCAGAGCCGGGCGATCTCGGCGTTGAGCAGCGGGCCCACCACGAAACGGGCGCCGTAGGCGATGTAGAGCCCGGCCGTGGGCGCATCGACCACCGAGCCCACGCCCATGACCACACTGTGGTCGGCCTTGGCGAAGTGGCGCGTGACCTCCTCGAAGGCGCGGGCCGCGAAGTCGCCGCGGTTGGTGAACTCGATGCATTTGGCGCCGCCGTCGGCGCAGGCCTGGATGACGTTGATGCAGACCTCGACGTCCGGGTGGGAAAACACCGGGATCACGCCCTGGTCGATCATCGCGGCCAGCACGGCCATGCGGTCCTTCGCCATCGTTCAGATCCTCCTCGTCCCTGAACGCAAGGGATAGCGGGAGGGATCGCCCCGTCCAGCGCGGAATGGCGAATTCTTGAGCCTAGCGCAGCGAGGCGTTGATGTCGGCCAGGGCCTTGGCGCCGGGGACCAGTTCGCGGTCGCCCAGCGCGTTCAGCGGCGTGTCCACGGTGCCGATGTTGTCGTGCAGGTCGCTGGCCTCGGGATCGATATAGAGCAGGCCGGTGACGATCTCGCCCGCCGCGTGGCGCGCCTGCAGGTAGGCCATGGCCTGGTTGCGGTCGCGCGGGTCGTATTCGGCCGAGAGCTTGTGCAGGTTCAGCACCGAGCCGTCGTGCTGGGTCACCGCCTGGTTGGTTCCCGGCGCATAGTCCACGTGGATCGGGGCGCGGGGCGGGATCACGTCCATGCGGTTCACCGCGGCGTTGTGCTCGCGCACATAGTCGAAGCTCTTGGTGGAGCCCGTGTGGTTGTTGAACTGCACGCAGGGACTCAGGCAGTCGATGAAGGCCGCGCCCCGATGGGTCAGCGCCGCCTTCACCAGCGGCACGAGCTGGGCCTTGTCGCCGGAGAACGACCGCGCCACGAAGGTCGCGCCGAGCTGCAGGGCGATGGCCACCAGGTCGATCCCGGCGTCGTGGTTGACCACGCCGCGCTTGGACTTCGAGCCGCGGTCGGAGGTGGCGGAGAACTGGCCCTTGGTCAGGCCGTAGACCCCGTTGTTCTCGACGATGTAGGTCATGTTGACCCCGCGCCGGACGGAGTGGGCGAACTGGCCGAAGCCGATCGAGGCCGAATCCCCGTCGCCGGAGACGCCCAGATAGATCAGGTCGCGGTTGGCGAGGTTGGCGCCCGTGAGCACCGAAGGCATGCGGCCGTGGACGGTGTTGAAGCCGTGCGAGGCGCCCAGGAAGTAGTCGGGCGTCTTGGACGAGCAGCCGATGCCGGAGAGCTTGGCCACCCGGTGCGGCGGCAGCTCCAGCTCGAAGCAGGCCTGGATGATCGCCGCGGAGATGGAGTCGTGGCCGCAGCCGGCGCAGAGCGTCGAGACCGAACCCTCGTAATCGCGCCGGGTGTAGCCCAGGGAATTGGCGGCCAACTGCGGGTGATGCAGCCGCGGCTTGGTGATGTAGGTCATTCCGCGGCCTCCGTGACCCGCGCATCGGCGGCCTGGCTCATCTGCTCGCCGATCGCAGAGGCGATGAACCGGGCGGTGATCGGGGTGCCGTCGAAGTGCAGCACCGGGATCAGCTTCGCCGGGTCGACGCCGCCCTCGTTGATCAGCATGCCGCGCACCTGGCCGTCGCGGTTCTGCTCGACCACGAAGACGCGGTCGTGGTCGGCGATGAAGTCGAACACCGCCTCGCTGAACGGGAAGGCCCGCAGGCGCAGGGCGTCGAGGTGCAGCCCCTGCCCTTCCAGCCCTTCCAGCGCCTCGTGCAACGAGGGGCTGGTGGAGCCGAAGTAGATCACCCCGTCGCGGGTGGACCGCGAGGCGGCCCGGCGCACCGGCGCGGGCGCCAGGGTCTTGGCGGTCTCGAACTTGCGCAGCAGCCGCTCCATGTTGTCCACATAGACGGCCCCTTCCTCGCTGTAGCGGGCGTAGGGGTTGCGCGAGGTGCCGCGGGTGAAATAGCCGCCTCTGGTGGGGTGGACGCCCGGATAGGTGCGGAACGGCACGCCGTCGCCGTCCACGTCGAGGTAGCGCCCGAAGTCGACGCCGGATTCCAGGTCGTCGTAGGTCATCACCTTGCCGCGGTCGAGGCGGCGGGCGTCGTCCCAGACGAAGGGCGCGGTCAGCCACTCGTTCATGCCGATGTCGAGGTCGAGCATCACGAAGACGGTGGTCTGCAGCCGGTCGGCGAGGTCGAAGGCCAGGGCCCCGAACTCGAAGCACTCGCCGGGATCCTGCGGCAGCAGCAGCACGTGCTTGGTGTCGCCGTGGCTGGCGTAGGCGGCCGAGAGGATATCCGACTGCTGGGTGCGGGTGGGCATGCCGGTGGAGGGCCCGCCCCGCTGCACGTCGAAGATCACCGCCGGGATCTCGGCGAAATAGGACAGGCCGATGAACTCCTGCATCAGCGAGATCCCCGGCCCGGAGGTGCAGGTGAAGGCCCGCGCCCCGTTCCAGCCGGCCCCGACCACGATGCCGATGGAGGCGATCTCATCCTCGGCCTGGATGATGGCGTAGCGCGACTTGCCGGACTCGGGATCGATCCGCAGGTCCTCGCAGTAGCCGGTGAAGGCCTCGGCCAGCGAGGTGGAGGGCGTGATCGGATACCAGGCGCACACGGTGGCGCCGCCGTATACGGCGCCCAGGGCGGCGGCGGCGTTGCCCTCCACGAAGATGCGATCACCCACGCCGTCCGAGCGCCGCACCTTCAGGTGCAGGGGCGCCAGGTGCGTCGCCACATAGTCGCGACCCATGTGCAGGGCCTCGAGGTTGGCGCGGATCAGCCGGTCCTTGCCGGCGAACTGTTCGGCCAGCAGCGTCTCGATGACGTCCAGCTCGATGTCCAGCAGGGCCGCGAGGGCGCCCACGTAGATGATGTTCTTGAACAGCTGCCGCTCGCGCGGGACCGAATAGACCGCGTTGCAGATCTGCGTCAGCGGAACGCCGATGACCGTGATGTCCTCGCGGAACTTCGACGGCGGCATGGGCTTGGTGCAGTCATAGAACAGGTAGCCGCCAGGCTCGATCTCGGCGACGTCGCGGTCCCAGGTCTGCGGGTTCATCGCCACCATCAGGTCGACGCCGCCGCGCCGGCCCAGATGGCCGGACTCGGTGATGCGGACCTCGAACCAGGTGGGCAGGCCCTGGATGTTGGACGGAAAGATGTTGCGGGCCGCCACCGGCACGCCCATCCGCAGGATCGCCTTGGCGAACAGCGCATTGGCGCTGGCCGACCCCGAGCCGTTCACATTGGCGAATTTGACGACGAAGTCGTTGGTGCGCTCTAGCGGCCTTGGCATGCGCCACCACCGGCTTGGGCCATATCCAGGAGGAACTTCTGCATGTCCCAGGCCCCGGTGGGGCATCGCTCGGCGCACAGGCCGCAGTGCAGGCAGACATCCTCGTCCTTGACCATCACCCGTCCCGTCTTCAGCGGCGCCGAGACCATCAGGTCCTGCTCCAGGTTCAGCGCCGGGGCGCTGAGCCGGCCCCGCAGGTCCGCCTCCTCGCCGTTCTCCGTGAAGGTGATGCAGTCCACCGGGCAGATGTCGGCGCAGGCGTCGCACTCGATGCACAGCGGCTCTTCGAACACCGTCTGGACGTCGCAGTTGAAGCAGCGCTCCGCCTCCCGGAAGCCCAGTTCGCGGTCGAAGCCCAGCTCCACCTCCACCTTGACGCTCTTCAGCGCGACGGCCTTGTCGCGCAGCGGCACCCGGTGGCGGCGGTCATTGGAGATGTCGTTGTCGTAGCTCCACTCGTGGATGCCCATCTTCTGGCTGACCAGGCTGGTCATGGGCGGCAGGCGCTCGGAGACCGGCACGCCGTTGCAGTGGTGGTCGATGGAGATCGCCGCCTCGTGGCCGTGCGCCACCGCCCAGATGATGTTCTTGGGTCCGAAGGCCGCGTCGCCGCCGAAGAACACGCCCGGGACCGTCGACTCGAAGGTGACCGGATCGACCTTGGGCATGTCCCACTCGTCGAACTCCATGCCGATGTCGCGTTCGATCCAGGGGAAGGCGTTCTCCTGGCCCACCGCCACCAGCACGTCGTCGCATTCGAAATGCTGGTCCGGTTCGCCCGAGGGGACCAGCTTGCGGCGGCCCTTGTCGTCGTACTGCGCGACCACCTTCTCGAAGATCACGCCGGTGAGGCGGCCGGCCTCGTGGGTGAATTCCTTGGGCACCAGAAAATTGAGGATCGGGATGTCCTCGTGGATCGCATCCTCCTTCTCCCAGGGCGAGGCCTTCATCTCCTCGAAGCCGGAGCGGACGATCACCTTGACGTCCTCGCCGCCCAGCCGGCGGGAGGTGCGGCAGCAGTCCATGGCGGTGTTGCCGCCGCCCAGCACGATCACCCGCTTGCCGATGGAATGGACGTGGTCGAACGAGACGCTGGACAGCCAGTCGATGCCGATGTGGATATGGGCCGCGGCCTCCTGGCGGCCGGGGATGTCGAGCTCGCGGCCGCGCGGCGCGCCCGATCCCACGAAGACCGCGTCATAGCCCTCGGCGAGCAGGGCCTTCAGGCTGTCGATCCGCTGGCCGAGACGCAGCTCGATATGGCCGCGCTCGGTGATGTAGCCGACCTCCTCGTCGATGATCTCCTCCGGCAGGCGGAAGCGCGGGATCTGGCTGCGGATCATCCCGCCCGAGGTCGGATCGCTGTCGAAGAGCACCAGCTCGTAGCCGAGGGGCGCCAGGTCGCGGGCCACGGTGAGCGAGGCCGGGCCGGCGCCCACCAGGGCGATTCGCTTGCCGTTCTTTTCCTCGGGCGCCGTCGGCAGCCGGTCGCGGATGTCGGCCTTGTTGTCGGCGGCGACACGCTTCAGCCGGCAGATGGCCACCGGCTCCTCCTCCACCCGGCCACGCCGGCAGGCGGGCTCGCAGGGCCGGTCGCAGGTGCGCCCGAGAATCCCCGGGAACACGTTGGAGTTCCAGTTGACCATGTAGGCGTCGGAGTAGCGCCCATCGGCGATCAGCCGGATGTACTCCGGCACCGGTGTGTGAGCGGGGCAAGCCCATTGGCAATCGACGACTTTGTGAAAGTAGTCGGGCCCCTCGGTACGCGTGCGCTGCAAATTCCCATTTCCTCTCGTCGCGCTTTTCTTTCGCAACTGCGAAGACGCGCCGAGTATGCGCGACCCGCCAGCCCCAACGCGGCGTCACCGGAAATCGTAGTTCCTTATGGGACGGTTCGCCAATACGTTTCTGTTCCGACGTGCGTTATGCGAACTCGTCAGCGCCCCCGCGGCAAGCTATGGCGCCGCTTGCGGGAGATACGCAGGTCGCAGCCGAACTTCAACCAGGGCAACGGTTTGCGGCGCTTTCGCAGCGCGTCAAGAGTTCGTGAGATGGCCGCAAGCCCCTTTCCCTCGGCGCGGTTCACGGTAGGTTACGATTTGTTAACTCCCCCGCAACTTGTGGAGCCCCGTCCGATGCCCCTGCCGCACGACGTCAGTCCGGTTCCCGCGTCCCCCGCCCATCTTCCCGGCTCTGCGACGCCGCTGCCGGAAGTCGACCTCGAGGCCGCGGCCCGGGATCAGGAGATCAACAGCCGGCGCGCGCAGGTGGAGAACCCCGAAGCGCTGCGATTGGCTCGCGCCCTCTAGGAATGCCGGCGTCCCGCCGAGCGCGGGGTTGAATTTGCGCACTTCTACACACAACTAAGCGCCTGGGGCAGCCCAGGAGCTTCTCATGACCAGCGTAATCTATCCCGCCATCGCCCGGCGCGACGCGTCCGGCGACTATGCGGCGCACTTCCCGGACCTGCCCGGCGTCGCCGCCGCCGGGCGGACCCAGGCCGATCTGCTGACCCGGGCGCGCGAAGCGTTGCGGACGCACCTGGAGCGCCTGGCGGGCGAAGGCGAGACCTGGCCGGAGCCCAGCGCGATCGAGAAGCTGGGCGTCGAGCCGCCGGCCAGCGTGCTGCTGGTGGACGCCAGCCTCGACGACGCGCCGGTGCGGGTGAACATCTCCATCGGCGAGCGCCTGTTGAAGCAGATGGACGAGGCGGCGGAACTGCGGGGCATGACCCGGTCCGGCTTCATCGCCGAGGCCGCCCGCGCCGCCCTGGAGCGCGAGACGGCCAAGCCGGGCTGGCGCGGCGCGGCCGAGCTGGACGCCGCGGCGAGCGCCCTGCAGGCCGAACTCTCGGCCGCAGCACGCAAGCTGAAGGACCAGTTCGCACCCGGTTCGGCGTTCAATCGCTCGATGCAGGAACTGGACGACCGGGTGTCGGACATGATCCGCCGGACCGCCGACGGCGTGTCGGCGGCGGTGTCGCGGCGTCGGGAGGGCGCCGGCGCGTCCGCCTCGGAACCGCCGGTCAGTTAGGCTTGGCGCCGAAGGTGAGGCCGCCGGCGATCGAGATCATCGCCTGGGCGTTGGAGGCCAGGCCGGTGTTGAGGCTGATCGCCTGAACGCCGGCCGTCATCCCAGCCGAGCTTCCGTCCAGGGTGATGGACCCCGTGCTCACGCTCGATTGCGAGCTGGAGGCGCCGATCGTCACATTGCTGACGCTGGCGGTCAGGGTCTGGTTGGAGATCGATCCGTCGATGCCGATCGAGACGTTGGCCAGGGCGCCGGCGTCCAGGGCGGGCCCTGAGAAGCTCGACGGCGTGATGGTCGCTTCCAGGTCCTGCGGGCTCAGGAGCGCGCCCAGAAGGGCGAAGGCGGCGATACCCATGGACGATCTCCCGGCGACAAGCTCGCCGGACAAGATGATCGGGACCGCTTAAGGAACCTTGAGCTTAAAGGCCTAACGCGGGATTCAGTTTGAGCCGCGGATGCTGGGCTTGCCCAGCAGGGTGTCGGCGATGATGCGCAGCTGGATCTCCGAGGTGCCCTCAAAGATCTTGGTCAGGCGCGCGTCGCGCCAGTAGCGCTCGATCGGATAGAGCGTGGTGTAGCCCGCGCCGCCGAAGATCTGCAGCGCCTCGCTGGTCACCCGTTCGGACATCTCCGAGGCGAAGAGCTTGACCATGGAGGTCTCGATGCTGCCGCCGCGGCCGGCGTCCACCTCGTGGCAGACGTGGTACATCAGCTGGCGCGCGGCCTCGACCTCGGTGGCCATGCTGGCGATCTTGAAGCGGATCGCCTGGAAGTCGGAGATCGGCTGCTTGAACTGCACGCGCTCCTTGGCGTAGGCCATGGCGTCCTCGAGCGCGCCGCGGGCCAGGCCGATGGAGCGGGCCGCGGTGTGGGCGCGGGCGATGCCCAGCGCGAAGGCCGAGGATTCCACCTCCGCCCCCGTACCGGTCTCGGCGAGCTGGACCGGGGCGCGGACGTTGTCGAAGTGCAGCTCCCAGGTCTTCCAGCCGAAGTAGCCGATCTTGGGGATCGGCGCGCCGCTGCAGCCCTTGGGCAGCTCGCCCCTCGGCTTCTCCACAGAGACATAGATGGTCGAGCCCCGCCCCTGCGGCGCGGCGGGATCGTCGATGCGGCAGAGCACGCTGATGTAGTCGGCGCCGTCGGCGAATGTGCACCAGTATTTGGAGCCGGTGATCACCCATTCGTCGCCCTCACGGCGCGCCTTGCAGCTGACGCCGGAGAGGTCGGAGCCCACATTCGGCTCGGAGAGCGCCACGGCGCCCAGGTACTGGCCCTTGGCCATGCGGCGGATCTTCTCGCGCCGCGCCTCCCCCTGCCCCGGCACGGAGCGGTAGAAGGAGTTGCCGCGGGCGATGATGCTGGCCACGCTCATCCAGCCGCGGGAGAGCTCCTCGGCGACCATGCAGTACTCGAACGCGCCCAGGCCCAACCCCCCCAGCTCCTCGGGGATCAGGATCCCGAAGAAGCCCAACTCGCCCATCTGCTCGATCAGCTCAGGCGGCATGTCGCCCTTTTCGGGGTCGATGCGGTTGGCCGCCGGCAGCACCACGTCGTGGGTGAATTCGCGGGCCATGTCGCGGATCATGATCCGCTCGGGCGTCATGTGGCCGCCGGCGGCGGGGCTGTCGGTCAGGTCGTCAGGCATGGCGATTCCTCATCTCGCCAAGCCTCAAACACGGCCGCCGACGTTCGGCAACCGTGTGCAGGCTCGACGGGAGGGCGGAAGCCTCGGCAGGCGCGGCGGCTCAAGCGCGACGAAGCGGCGCCGCGACCGCTTTCTTGCGGGGCGGCGGGATCTCGGTGCGGACATCGTCGGTCTTGAAACCCAGGGGCTTGAAGCCGTGCAGGAACGACTCCACCGCCACCGCCACAGGACCGGAAAGCTGCCGGCGGCCGGACTCCATCTCCAGAACACGCTTCTCGCCCTGGGCTTCCCCGCCGGCGAGGCGCAGCGCACGCGCCAGCTCGGAGGGGGACCACCCCAGGGCTTCGCGGGCCTGCTTCAGGTGTGGCCCGGTCTTGATCATCGTACTCTCTCCTCGAGCCTCAGCCCGGGCGCTAGATCGCTCAAGCCGGCCGCCGCGTCGAGAGTGCAATGCAAGGTGACGTGTCGTTTTCCGCCTGTGGCGAAGTTTCGGACACAGGTTCCGCGCGGTCAGCCGGCGGCGCGAACCTTGATCCTGGCGCCGAAGGCGTCGATGAACTTGGAGAGGCGGCCGCGAGCGCTCTCGTCCACCAGCAAGCCCTGCTCATCGAACAGGCCGGCGGCGGTGTATGATCCCAGCCCGCGTCCGACGGCGCGCGGCCCAGCCCGAGGAGGAACCCGTTGATCGAGGCCAGTTGCCATTGCGGCGCCGTCCGCCTGCAGGTGGCCGAGGCGCCGACGCGCGTGACCGACTGCAATTGCTCCATCTGCCGCCGGCTGGGGGCGCTCTGGGCCTACTACCGGATCGACCAGGTGCGCGTGCTGAGCCGTCCGGGCGCGACGGCGGCCTATGTCCAGGGCGACCGGACCTTGGCGGTGCACCACTGCCGGACCTGCGGCTGCACCACGCATTGGACCGGACTGGGCGAGTCCGTGGAACGGGCGGCGATCAATGCGCGGCTGCTGGAGCCCGCCATACTCGCCAAGGCCACGTTGCGCCGCTTCGACGGCGCGGGCACCTTCACCTATCCGGACGAGGGCGCCTGAGGCGCCCGCCCCCAGGGCGCGATCCGAGGCTCGCGCCGGACCCTGCCTGGCCGCCAAATGGTCAACCGCCGTTAGCCACGAATGTTCACGGGGTCGCAGCATCCATGCAGGCAATGTGCCCATGGAATGAACAGGTTGCGCGTGGCGTTCTATGGATAATCTATGGCTTCACACGGCAAGCGCACGCCTGCCGTGGCTCAGCTACCGCGGCAAGGTCCTGGCCGCCTCGGCCCTGGGCGGCGCGGTTCCGCTGGCGCTGGCCGCCGCAGGCGGGACCGAGCCCTGGCGGCTGTTCGCCGGCGTCGCGGCGACGGCCCTGTCGCTGGCGGGGATCTCGCACCTGCTGCGCCCGATCGGCGCGGCGGCGCGGGCGCTGGCCGCCTGCGCCAGGTCGGACGAGGCGGCCGAGCCCACAGGACGCGGGGCCGACGAGGCCAGCCGCCTGCTGGCGGACGTCCGGCGCGTGGCGGGGCAGTTCGAATCCCTGCGCGACCGACTGCGCCACCGCCACCCGGTGACCAAGCTGCCGACCCGCGAGCCTTTCCTGGCGACCCTGACCGAGGACGTGCGCGACGCCACCCACACCTCCGTCCTGGGGGTGATCCGCTTCGCCGACTACGACCGGCTGGCGGCCTTCGACCAGGCCGCCGCCGACCGGGTGCTGGCGGCCTTCGCCGCACGGTTGGAAGGGGCGGTGGCCAAGGGCCGCCCGCTGGCCCAAGTGGACCGGGACACCTTCGCGATCTGGTTCCAGGGCGTCGACCGCCCGCAGGTGGCCGCCGGCGAGCTGGGCGCCATGGCCTATGCGCTAGGCCAGGAGATCGACGACGGCGAGGTGAAGGTGACGCCGGACGTGGGGCTGAGCGCGGCGATCCACCCGGACGACGGGGCCGATCCGCTCACCCTGCTCAACCGCGCGGTCGCCGCCCTGCCCAAGAGCGGCCAGCTCGCCGCGGGACGGCTCAACTTCTTCTCGGCGGAATCCTCCACGGCCGCGCGCACGCGCTTTTCCCTCGAGCAGAGCCTGCGCCACGCCATCAGCCGCGAGCAGCTGCTGCTCCACTTCCAGCCGGTGGTGGACCTGACCGCCGGGCGGGTGGTGGGCGCCGAAGCCCTGCTGCGCTGGCGCCACCCCGAGCGCGGCCTGGTCTCGCCCGGCGAGTTCATCCCGATCCTGGAGGAGACCGGGATGATGGACGAGGTCGGCCTGTGGGTGCTGAACACCGCCTGCCGCCAGGCGCGCGCCTGGGAGGACCTGGGGCTCGTCGGCCTGAAGATGGCGGTGAACCTGTCGGCCCGGCAATTCCGCGACCCGACCCTGAACAACATGATCGTGGGCACGCTGGAGCGGCACGGCCTGGCGCCCGAGCAGCTGGAGCTGGAGCTCACCGAAACGGCGACCATGGAGGACGCCAAGCACACCCGGCAGCTGTTCGGCGAGCTGCGGGAGCTGGGCGTCAGCGTGGCCATCGACGACTTCGGCACCGGCTATTCGAGCCTGAGCTACCTGAAGAACCTGCCGTTCTCGAAGCTGAAGATCGACCGCGAGTTCGTCACCGAGGTCCACCAGCGGCGCGACAGCCACGCCATCTGCACCGCCCTGGTGGAACTGGCGCGCGGCCTCGACATCCTGGTGCTGGCCGAGGGCGTAGAGACGCGCGAGGAGGCCGACGCCCTGCGGCTGCTCGGCTGCTCGATGTTCCAGGGCTTCTTCTTCGCCCGGCCGCTGGCCGCGGAGGACTTCGCCCGCACGGTGACCGATCCCGACTGGCTGGCGCTGCTGGCCTCGCCGGTGCACCGCCAGCGCGCGGGCCTGCGGCGGAGACTGAGCTGATGGGCGTGGGGGGATATCGGCGGGCGTTCTTCGCCGTGGCTCTCGCCGGCCTGGCGGCGGCGGGCTGCGCCGAGACGTCGAAGGTCGCCGGTCCGCCCGGGGGCCTGCGGGTCGCCTCGTCGGGCCCGCGGGCCAGCACCAGCCACGCCATCGAACTGCTCAGCGAAGGCCAGCAGGAGGCCGCGCGGGGCGAGCTTGCGGCCGTACTGGCGGCGCAGCCGACCAACGCCGGCGCCCAGCGGCTGCTGGACCAGATCGACAAGGACCCGGTGGCCCTGCTGGGGGCGCGCAGCTACCCGTACCGCGTGAAGCCTGGGGAAAGCCTGTCGGTGCTGGCCGACCGCTTCCTGGGCGATTCGCTGCTGTTCTATGCGCTGGCCCGCTACAACGGCATCGAGGCCCCGAACGCGATGGGCGCCGGCCAGGTGCTGCGGATCCCCGGCGCGCCCAAGCCGGTGGTCGCCGCCCGCCCCCCGACGCCGACGCCGACGCCCGTCACCCTGCCCCGCGATCCGGCGCGCGCCAGCAAGCTGCGCGGCGCAGCGCTCGAGCATATGAGCGGCGGCTCCATCGACCGGGCCGTCACCCTGCTCAAACAGGCCCGGCGGCTCGATCCGGACAATGCGCTGATCCGGCGCGACCTCGCCCGCGCCACCCGCATCCAGGGCGCCGTGCGCAAGACGTCGCTGGGGGGCTGAATCTTTACGTCGTATGTCGGACACCTGACCTAACCAGTTGACGCATAAGAAATCTTTTTAGCCGCCAGTAGCGTCCGAGCGGATCACGGGGAGAACATGGTGCTGCAGCGCATCGGCCGGTTCGAAGTGCAGGCGCGCATCGGCGAAGGCGGCATGGCCGACGTCTACCGGGCCTATGATCCCAGTCTCAGCCGGGTGCTGGCGATCAAGGTGCTGAAGCCCGAGTACTGCAGGGACCGCGAGTACGTCGCCCGCTTCCTGCGGGAGGCCAAGGCCGCGGGCGTGCTCTCGCACCCCAACATCGTCACCATCTTCGACGTCGGCGAGGAAGGCGGCCATCCCTATATCGCCATGGAGCTTCTGGACGGCGAGCCGCTGGACCGGATCGCCGCCCGGCGCGGCCAGCTTCCCCCGGACGAGGTCGTCGCCATTGGCCTGCAGCTGGCCGACGCCCTGCGCTACGCCCACAAGCTGGGCGTGGTCCACCGCGACATCAAGCCGTCGAACATCATGGTCTCCGGCGGTGGGCGGGCGCTGAAGATCCTCGACTTCGGCATCGCCCGGGTCACGGAGACCGATCCCGCGCGCGCGGACTCCGAGGCCCTGATGACCCAGGTGGGCCAGGTGCTGGGCACGCCGCGCTACATGAGCCCCGAGCAGGCGCTCGGACGCGAGATAGACGGTCGCTCGGACCTCTTCTCGGTGGGCGTGGTGCTCTATGAGCTGATCACCGGCCGCCGCGCGTTCAGCGGCGCCAACGCCGTGACGCTGGCGCTGCAGATCACCCAGCAGGACCCGGAGCCGATCGACCGGTCCGCGCCCGGCGCGCCACGGGGCCTGCAGTTCGTCATCGGCAAGCTGCTCTCCAAGCGCCCGGAACGCCGTTACGCCGGCGGCGCCCAGCTCGCCGAGGCGCTGGCCCGGGAACAGCGCGCCCTGGCGGCCGTCAGCCGCGAGGCCGGCGGGCGCGCCCGCAACCTTCCGCTGCAACTGCGCCTGGCGCTGACCATGGCCGCGGTCACCGCCCTGGCGCTGACCCTGAGCATTAGCCTGGTCCTGAAGCGCGAGCACGAGGCGCTGCAGCAGATGGCGCTCACCTCCGGCGCCGCCATCGCCTCGTTCGTGGCCAGCAACGCCGCCCTCAGCGCGGCGGAGAACGCCGCCCTGCCCGCCGACCAGCGCGACTGGCTGCCGGTGCGCGCCTTCGTCAAGGCCGCCGGCGCCGACCCCAATATCCAGGACCTGGCGGTCATCGACAGCGACGGGCGGGTGCGCGCGGCCAGCGATCCCGCCCGCGTCGGCCAGGCCTATCGGGCGCCGCCGGGCGAGCGCGCCGTCCTGCGAACCGGCGACCTGACGGTCACCGCGGTCCGCGCCGCGGGCGCCGACGGCTTCCGCTTCGTGCGTCCGATCGCCTACGCCGGCCAGACCGTGGGCCGGGTGGACCTGCGGGTCTCGCAAGCCCAGCTGGAGGCGGCCACGGCGATGTCGCGGATGTCGCTGGGCGCCCTGGGGATCGTGGTCTTCGGCGTGGTGTTCGCGGCCAGCTACGCCATGGCGCGAATGCTGGCGAATCCGATCGGCCGGCTGAGGCGGGCGCTCAACGACGCCGCGGCCGGCGACTTCGACTTCCGCATCTCCCACAGCCGGCGCGACGAGTTCGGCGAGCTGTTCAACGCCTTCAACCAGCTGACCGCCGAGGTCCACGACCGGCTGGACGCGGCCGACATGGAGCGCCGCGACCGGCCGCTCGTCGTCGCAGGGCGGCCGCCGACGGTCGTCGCCCCCGCCCCCGCCTTCGCGGACGGCGCCGACGACCGCACAATCATAACGTCCCGTCGTTAGCTTTCGTTTTCAAGGCTATGTAAGCGCTTTCTCATGTACACACTCCGCCTCTTTCATCGGACCGATCCGTTCCATCAGATCGAGGCGCGCGACCTCGACGGGGGCGAGCTCGCGATCGGCCGCGATTCCAGCTCCGACTGGGCGATCGCCGACCCCGAGCGGACGATTTCGCGGCGGCATTGCGTGGTGTCGGTGGACGACGGCGCGCTGAGCTTGCGCGACCTCAGCGCCAACGGCGTCTTCCTGGGCGCCGCGCAGGAGCGGCTGCCGCCCGACGCGTCGGCGCCGATCGCCGCCGGCGAGACGATCCGACTGGGCGACTACATGATCGTGGTCGAGGCGCGCAGCTTCGGGCCTGAGCCGGCCACCGACGACGATGCGTTCGATGCGCCGTTCACGCGGCCGATCCTGGCCGAGCCACGGATCGGGCCCAACGCCGTAGCCGTCCCCTCGGACTGGTCGGAAGCTGCGCCGCGCACCACGCCCAGCAACGGGTCCATGCTCGACGCCTTCTGCGCCGGGGCGAAGCTCGACGCCTCGCTGTTCGCCGGCGAGGACCCGGCGGACGTGATGCGCCGACTGGGCGCAACCTACCAGCAGATGGTCCTGGGCCTGGGCGACCTGATGAGCGAACGGACCAGCCTGAAGTCCGGCTACCGGATGGAGCGGACCCGGTTGCGGGCGGAGGGCAACAATCCGTTCAAATGGGCGTCCGGCCAGCGGCTGGCGGTCGACCTGCTGCGCGGCGGCCAGGACGGCTTCCTGCCGGCGCCGCAGGCGGTGGGCGCCTCCTTCGCCGACATGAAGAAACACCTGCTCTGCATGCTGGCTGGGATGCGCGCGGCGATAGGCGAGACGTTGCAGACCCTGAGCCCCGAGACCATCGAGGCGCCGCTGAAGGGCCAGTCCTTCGTACTGAAGACCAAGGCGCAGGCCTGCTGGAGCGAATATGCGAAGCGCCACGCCGAGGTGATGCAGCGCGCGGTGGACGATCCCGACAGCGCACTGAACCGCGCCTTCGCCGCGGCGTACGAGAGCCGGCTGCAGGAACTCGATTCCACCGGGTCGCGCCGTTGAACCGAACCCAGATCCTGCCGGCGCAGGCGGCTTCGAGCCTCACCGTGCGCTCCACGGCGCGAACGCACGTCGGCCTGGTGCGGACGCAGAACGAGGACCGGGTGCTGGAGCGGCCGCAGGCCGGCCTGTGGGCGGTGGCCGACGGCATGGGCGGGCACACGGGCGGCGAGATCGCCAGTGGCCGGATCGTCGAGGCGCTGCAGGTCCTGGGCGGCTTCGCCTCCCCCTACGCCTGGCTGAACGGCGTCTGCGAGGCGCTGCAGGGCGTGAACCGCAGCCTCATCGCGCAGGCGGCCTCGGGCCCTGGGCCGATGGGTTCGACGGTGGTGGCGCTGCTGATCCACGAAGGCCACTACGCCTGTGTCTGGGCGGGCGACAGCCGCGCCTACCGCCTGCGGGCGGCCGAGCTGCAGGCGCTGACCCACGACCACAGCCTGGTGCAGGCGCTGGTTGACGCCGGCACGATCAGCGCCGACGAGGCCCGCAGCCATCGGCAGGCGCATGTGATCACCCGGGCGGTCGGCGACATCGAGCCGCTCAGGCTCGACGTGGGCAACGGCGCCGTGGCGCCTGGCGACCTGTTCCTGCTCTGCTCCGACGGGCTCACCGGCCTGGTGCGCGACGAGGAGATCGCCGGCGCCCTGATGACGAACGACCTGGAAGCCGCCGCGGACGAGCTTTTGACGCTCGCCCTGGCGCGGGGCGGCCGCGACAACATCTCGCTGGTGCTGGTGGCCGCCGGAACGCCCGGTCGCTGACCGGCGCCGTGCGCCGGCGCGGTCGACAGAAAAGCTTCGCTTGACCTGGCGCAGGCCGCCGCCGAACCATGCCGCCGCGGCCGTGGCGCACCGCCGGCGGCCAGAGCGCGGAGGCGGACATGGGCATCCTCGACGGTCTGATGAAGGCGGCGGGCGGCGGCGGGGGCTCTCCGCTGGACGCCATCACCCAGATGCTGGGGTCGCACGACGACGGCCTGAACGGCCTCATCAAAAGCTTCGAGGCCGCAGGCCTTGGCGCGGTGGCGCAGTCCTGGGTCTCCAAGGGCGCGAACCTGCCGGTCAGCGCCGAACAGATCCAGGCCGTGCTCAGTTCCGGCGCCGTGGCGGCCTTCGCTCAGAAGCTCGGCGTCGACCCGCAGGCCGCGGCCGGCCACCTGGCCCAGCTGCTGCCGCAGGTGGTGGATCACCTGACCCCGAACGGAGAGGTGCCCTCGGGCGCGCTAGGCGCGCTCGAAGGCCTGCTCGACAAGTTCAAATAGAACGCGACCTTAGACCGATTACGTCAGGCTTTCCGGCACCTTGCCACCGTTTTCGGCGAGCTTCACCATGACCTGCTTGTGCAGCCAGATGTTCATGGTCGCGGAATCGCCAGTGTCGCCGTCGTAGCCAAGTTCGCCAGCCAGCTCCTTGCGGTTGGCGAGGCTGGGATCGAGGTCCAGAAGCTTCATCAGGTCGACGATCGAGGTGCGCCAGTTCAGCGTCTGCGGGTTCTTGGACGCCAGCTCGGTTAGGACGGCCTCGACGTCGACGGGCTCAGGGGGCGGCGCCGGAGCAGCCGCAGGCGTGGGCGCGGCCGCCGTGGGGGCCGGCGCGGTGGCGGTCGGCGCGCTGGCGGTCGGGGCCGGCTGCGGCTTCTTGTGGTGGAAGATCTTGTCGAGGATGTTCCCGAAGATGCTCATCGCGTCGCTCCCGAGGTAAGGGGAGCCCCGGCGGCCCCCGACGCCGTAACGTTCGCCGCCGGGGGCGGTTCACCGTGCGGCGGCGAGCAGGGTGTCAGCTTCCTGTGACAGCCATGCGGCGGCGGACGTCGGCGTGGCGGCCGCCAGATCGACGTCCGCGCGCAGGGTGTCGATCCGCCAGCGCCGCTCCACGCCGGCCAGACGCTGGAGGAGCCCGCCCTCCCCGGCCGGCTCGAAACCCTCGAGCGGCAAGCTGCGAGCCTCCATGAACGGGTCGACGCCGAGGACGATGCGGTAGTCGCCGGTGGCGGCGTCGCGGCGGGCGTAGGCGGCCTCGGCGTCGAAGGCCCGGGCCGCCAGGGCGTGCGGGTCGGCGGCGGCGGCGATCTGGCGGTGGACCGGGGCGTCGGCGGGCAGGCTCCCGCGGCGCGCGAGGGCGAAGATGGCGTGGTCGCCGGCGATCACCAGGCCGCCGTCGCGGGGAACGTGCGCCCCGCCCCGCGGGGCCTCCGAGACCAGCCGCAAGCCGACAAGCAGGCCCGACGAGCCCGGCTGCAGCCGCCAGTCCTCCACATAGACGCCGCTGGGGGCGAACTCGATCAGGGCGGGGCCGACGCGGCGCAATTCGCCGGGCTCGGGCCACTTGTCGTAGGGCTGGAAGGCGGCCCAGTTCGACCAGCTCATCAGCCCGTCGCGGAAGCCGGTGTCGGCGACGCCGCCCTCAGCCCGGGCCAGGTCCGTCAGTTCCTGCGGCGTGCACTCGGAGAGGCGCGCGCGCCCGTGAACGTCGGGACGGATGGCCGGAATGCGCAGGTCTCCGGTCAGGCCGTGGCTCTGGATCCAGATCACCCGGGTGGCGGCGTCCTCCTGGCCGGTGGCGTAGGTGATGCTGCGCCGGTGGAAGCAGCCGAGGGTCCACTCGGGGACGGCGAGCGGGCGGGCGAAGGGCGCCGCGCGCGCCAGTTCGTCGAGCCTCATCCCCCGGTCGCCTGCCGGGCGGCGTGGCCGAAGGCGGGGCCGGCGCCCGCGCCTCTGCGGGCCTTCAGGTAGGCGAAGGTCTTCACGGTCTGGGCGAACAGGTGCTCGCCGGAGACGATGGGCGGATAGCGGGCCGGGCGGGCGTCGCTGACGAAGCGCGGGTGCGGCGCCACCACCGTCTGGTAGTCGCAGGTGGCGAAGAACGGGAAGCTGTAGCGCTCGGTCCCGACCTTGCGCACCCGGTGCGAGGTGGCGACGAAGGCGGCGTTGGTCCAGGCCTCCAACATGTCGCCGATGTTGATCACCAGGGCGCCGGCGAGCGGCGGGGCGTCGATCCAGGCGCCCGCCCCGTTCATCACCTCCAACCCCGGCGCCGTGCCGTGCAGGATGGTGAAGAACTCATAGTCGGTGTGGGCGCCGATGCCCTGCTGGTCCGGCGCGGCGTCCGGGTCGAAGGGGTAGTGGATCAGGCGCAGCTGGCTGGGCGGCTGGGCCCGATGCGGCTCGAAATGATCCTCCGGCAGGTCGAGCGCGAGGGCGAAGCCGCGGAACATCCGCCGGGCGAGGTCGGCCATCGCCGTGTAGTAGGCGGCGATCGGCGCGCGGAACCCGGGCAGGTCGGGCCACAGGTTGGGGCCCAGCATCGGCGCCCCGCCCCGGGGCGCGTCGAGGCCAACGTCATAGGCCTCCTTCCGGTCGATCTTGCCGCCTTCGAACACCTCCTCGCCCTCGGGGACGTAGCCGCTGTGGTTGGACGAGCGGCCGATGTACCAGTCCATCTTGCGGGGATGCGGCAGGGCGAACAGCGCCTGCGCCGCGCCCAGCAGCCCGTCGGTGAGCGCCTGCGGCACCCCGTGGCCGCGCACATAGAGGAAACCCACTTCGGTCGCGGCCTCGCCGATCCGCGCCGCCGTCTCCCGCCGCAGGGCGATGTCCGGCGAGCTCAGGCCCGCGATGTCGATCACCGGAACGGCGTGGAAGGGGCGCGTCACAGAAGGCTCCTGAAGCTCACGCGTGTTATTACGAATCTCTCAGTCCGTAATACCAGACGAGTCGAAGCGCAGCCGCGGCGCCAGCCCGTCCGGCGCCGCGGCGACGTTCATTCCGGCGCCCGCATGCCGAAAAACACGGCGCCCATGGAGAGCTTCCCATGGCCTGCGCGCGAGGCCTGGATTATTACGAACTCGCGAGTTTGTAATAACGACGAGCGCCAGCCCTCCTTGGCTGGACCAAGATCGAAGGGGGTCCCCTGTGAACAGCTGGCTTAAGGGAATGGGCGTCGCGATGGCGGCGGCGGCGTGCGGCCTGGCGCTATCGTCCTGCAGTCCGAAAAAGGCGGAGGAGACGGCGGCCGCGCCCGCTGCGGCGACCGCCGACAAGGAATATACGATCGGCTGGACGATCTACGCCGGCTGGATGCCCTGGCCCTACGCCGAGCAGTCGGGGATCCTCAAGAAGTGGGCCGACAAGTACAACGTCAAGATCAAGCTGGTGCAGATCAACGACTACGTGGAATCGCTGAACCAGTTCACCGCCGGCAAGATCGACGGCGTCACCGCCACCAACATGGACGCGCTGACCATTCCCGCCGCCGCCGGCCACGACACCACCGTGGTGATGATCGGCGACTATTCCAACGGCAACGACGGGATCGTACTGAAGAACGGCGCCAAGCTGGCGGACATCAAGGGCCGCTCGGTGAACCTGGTGGAGAACTCGGTCTCCCATTACCTGCTGGCCCGCGGCCTGGAGAGCGCTGGCCTGAAGATGAGCGACGTCAAGGTGATCAACACCTCCGACGCCGACATCGTCGCCGCCTTCGCCGCGCCGGCGACCCAGGCCGCCGTGCCGTGGAACCCGATGCTCTCGGAGATCAAGAAGCTGCCGGGCGCCAAGGAGGTGTTCGATTCCAGCAAGATCCCGGGCGAGATCCTCGACATGCTGGTGATCTCTACGGACGTGGCCAAGTCCAACCCGAACGTGGCCAAGGCGCTGGCCGGGGCCTGGTACGAGACGCTGGCGCTGATGCAGAAGGACGACGCGGCGGGCAAGGCCGCCCGCGAGGCGATGGCCAAGCTCTCCGGCACCGACCTCGCCGGCTATGAGGCGCAGCTTAAGACCACCTTCCTCTACTACACGCCCAAGGACGCCGCCGCCTTCACCACCAGCCCGGAGCTGGTGGCCGGCAACGACAAGGTGCGCGCCTTCGCCTTCGGCGCGGGCCTGTTCGGCCAGGGCGCCAAGTCGGTGGACGACATCGGCATCGAGTTCCCGAACGGGAAGATCCTGGGCTCGGCCTCCAACGTGAAGCTGCGCTTCGACCCGACCTTCGTCACCGAGGCGGCGGACGGGAAGCTCTGATCCACCCGACGAAACCGTAAGGCGGCTTTCCCATGCATCGTCTGTTGAACCTCAGGCCGCGCGGGGGAAGCCGCTTCATTCTGGGCTTTCTGCCGCTGGCGGCGGTGATCCTGGTCTACCTCACCGCCTCGGGCGCCCGGCACGCGGAGAACCCGTCCGACAGGATCCTGCCTACCCCGGCCGCCATGGCCGAGGCGGTGCAGGTGATGGCCTTCCAGAAGGACCCCCGCACCGAGGAGATCCCCCTGGTCGCCGACACCAAGGCGAGCCTGGCGCGCCTGGGCGCCGGCATCGGCCTGGCGACGGTCGTGACCCTGGTCCTGGGGCTCGGCATCGGGCTCTTGCCGATCGTCCGGTCCGGCCTGGGACCGCTGGTGGCGGCGATCTCGGTGGTGCCGCCGATCGCGGTGCTGCCGATCCTGTTCATCGTGTTCGGCTTGGGCGAGACCGCCAAGATCGTGCTGATCTTCGTCGGCGTGACGCCGGTGATGGTCCGCGACCTCGCCGGCCACGTGGCCGCCATCCCGGAAGAGCAGCTGGTCAAGGCCCAGACGCTCGGGGCCTCCACCTGGATGGTGGCGCTAAGGGTCGCCCTGCCCCAGGCCCTGCCGCGGCTGATCGAGTCCTTGAGGCTCTCGCTCTGCCCGGCCTGGGTCTACCTGATCTCGGCCGAGGCCATCGCCTCGGACGTAGGGCTGGGCTACCGGATCTTCCTCGTGCGACGCTACCTCGCCATGGACGTGATCCTGCCCTACGTCGTCTGGATCTCGCTGCTGGCCGTGGTCATGGACTTAGGCCTGGCCGCCCTGAGCCGCGCCGCCTTTCCCTGGGCCCACCCGCGGAGGACCGCGTGAGCGTCGTCCTGTCCTTCCACGAGGTCTGGGTCGAGTACGGCGACAAGATCGTCCTGGAAAAGGTGAGCCTGGGCGTCGAGGAAGGCGCCTTCGTCTCCATCGTCGGGCCGTCGGGTGCGGGCAAGAGCACCTTCCTGCGGCTGGCGCTGGGCCAGGAGGCGCCGAGCCGCGGCTCCATCCGCCTCGACGGCGCGCCGCTGCGCGCCGAGCCGGGGCCCGACCGGGGCGTGGTCTTCCAGCGCTATTCGGTGTTCCCGCACATGAGCGCGCTGCAGAACGTGGTGTTCGGGCTGGAGTGCGAGCGCGCGCCGGTGCTGGGCCGCATGTTCGGCGCGGCGCACCGCAAGGCGCGCGAAGAAGCGGCGGCGATGCTGCAGCACGTGGGCCTGGGCGACGCCCTCGACGTCTACCCGCGCGAGCTCTCGGGCGGCATGCAGCAGCGGCTGGCGATCGCCCAGGCGCTGATCAAGCGGCCGCGCATCCTGCTGCTGGACGAGCCGTTCGGGGCGCTGGATCCCGGCGTGAGGCTCGATATGCACGAGCTGATCACCGAGCTCTGGCGCGAGCACGGCCTGACGATCCTGATGGTCACCCATGACATCAAGGAAGCCTTCAAGCTGGGCACCCGGGTGCTGGCCTTCGACAAGCGCCGCCGCGACCCGCAGGCGCCGCACCGCTACGGCTCGACGACGGTCTACGACTTTCCGCTGGACGAGAAGAAAAGCCGGACGGTCCCGGACGAGCTCAGGGGCATGGCCGCGGCCTGAGGGGATCTTCGACCCTCTGGTGTTGACGTGGCGCCGCCGGGTCCTCAAGCTTGGCTGTAATCGCTTCCACACTCAGTCCGGTCGATCGCATGGCGCAAGCAAAACGCTCCTGGTCCGCGCACATCTCCGCGGGCCTGGGCCTGATGGCCCTGCTGGGAGTCCTGTGCTTCCACTTTCCGCAGTTGCTGACCAGCCGGGAATTCCGCGGGGTCTATACTGAGGACTTCGCGCGGACCACCTTGCTGGTCGGCCTGGTGGCGGCCTTCGTTCTGGGCACCATCGCCATCCTGCAGGGCCGCGACCGGCGTGTCGCCCTGGTGGGCGTCGGCGCGGCCGGGCTCGCCGTGCTGCTGGGCGGGGCCACGGTGCAGTTCGATCCGATCAGGCAGACGCCCTACTCGCTCGGCCTCGACTGGTTCGTGATCGCGCTGTTCTTCTCCGCGCTGATCTTCATCCCGATCGAGAGGATGATGGCGGTGCGGCCGATGTCGCCGCTGCGGCCGGAGTGGCGGACGGACCTGGCCTATTTCTTCATGAGCCACGTCCTGGTGCAGTTCGTGCTGATCACCGTCACCTCCTTCAGCTCGACGGTGTCGAGCCTGGTGGCGTTTCCCGCGGTCAGGGACTGGCTGCAGGCGGCGCCGATCTGGGCCCAGTTCCTGCTGGCGATCCTGTGCGCGGACCTGGCCCAGGCGTTGCTGCACCGGGCCTACCACAAGGTTTCGTTCCTGTGGCGCTTCCACGCCGTGCACCATTCCAGCCGCCACATGGACTGGCTGGCCGGATCGCGGGTGCATCTGGTGGAGATCGTGCTGACGCGAAGCGCGGTGCTGGCGCCGCTGGTGGTGTGCGGCTTCGCGCCCGAGGCCATCAACGCCTACGTGGTGCTGGTGGGCGTCCAGGCGGTGCTCGCGCACGCCAACCTGCGGCTGAACTTCGGCTGGCTGGAATATGTCATCGTGGCGCCCCGCTACCACCATTGGCACCACGCCCGGGCGGAGGCCTACGCCGATACGAACTATGCGATCCACCTGCCGCTGGTGGACATGCTGATGGGGACGTTCCGGCGTCCGCCCGCCGGACAGTGGCCAGACGAATACGGGGTGATGGAGCTGGAGACCGTGCCGCTAGGGTTCTGGCCGCAGACCTGGATGCCGCTGGGGTCGAAGCGGTCGTTCGAACGCTACGTCGGCGCCTCCGCCGACTGACGCGCGTTGCTAGCGGCTGGCGATGTAGGCCCGCCAGCCGCCATGGGCGGTGACGTCCTCGGCGCCATCCAGGGCGCGCGGTTCGGCGACGAAGCCTTTGACCGAGGAGCCGTCCTCCAGGGTCACCGTGCCGATGGCCAGCGGGGCCGGCACTTCAACGACGAAGCTGCCGAAGGCGTCGACGGATAGCTCATAGACCTCCAGTTCGATGGACGCGCCGCCGTCGCCCACATGGATGAGGGCTGGCTTCAGCGGCGTGCTCGCGACCATGGCGTAGAGCCTGTAGGCCGGCGCGGTGCGGGTGCGCAGGACGAGGCGCGCGTCGCGGGAGGTGAGCTGCCAGTGCAGCGGCATGCCGGCCAGGTGGGCGCCGACCACCGCCAGGCGGACGGTCTGGGCCTTACCGTCGACGTCGAGGGCGGGGGCTTGCGGCATCGGGGCGATCTCCAGGTAGCGGCGGGCGAGGTCGAGCAGCGCCAAGTCGGCCCAGGCCGGGCCCATCAGCGTCACACCTATGCCGGTGTCGTTGCGGCGGAATCCGGCGGGCACGGCCACCGCGCTCATGTCCAGCAGGTTCACGAAGTTGGTGTAGAGGCCGAGGTTGGCGTTCAGCGCGAAGGGCTCGGCCAGGGCCTCGCGGATCCGGTAGACGGTAGGCGTCGTCGGCAGCAGCAGCACATCGGCGCCCGCCCAGATCGCCTCGGCCGACCGGGCGTGGCCGGCCAGGGCGTAGAGGCCGCGGAACGCCTCGACGCCGGAGACCCCGTCGCCGCCCTGGACGATGGCGCGCACCACCGGGTGGATGGCGGTGGGGTTGGCGCGGAGCAGCGCCTCGACCGCGATGGTCCGCTCGGCGACCCAGGGGCCGCTGTAGAGCAGCTTGGCCGCTTCCAGCAAGGGCGAGACGTCCACCTCGACGGCGGTTCCGCCGGCGGCGATCAGGCGCTGGGCGGCCCAGGCGAAGGCGGCCTCGGCCTCCAGGTCGCCGAGGAACAGCAGCTGGTCGGGGCGCGGGACGGCGAACCGGAAGGCTGCGCTCAGCGATGCGACGACGGCGCCCTGCCGGCGCGAGAACGGATCGGCCGGATCGAAGCCGGCGGCGACGGAGTCCACCAGGGCCGCGTCGTCCACGTCGGCGGTCAGCACGGTGATGCAGTCCAGCGAGCGGCAGGCGGGCATCAGGCCGGAGGTGCTCCAGCGCCCCTTGGTGGGCTTCAGGCCGATCAGGTTGTTGAAGGCCGCGGGCACGCGGCCGGAGCCTGCGGTGTCGGTGGCCAGGGCGAAGGGGACGAGCCCGGCGCCCACCGCCACGCCCGAGCCGGAGCTCGACCCGCCGCTGACGTAGTCGCGGTTGAAGACGCAGCCCGGTGCGCCGTAGGGGCTGCGGGTTCCCACCAGGCCGGTGGCGAACTGGTCGAGGTTGGTCTTGCCGACCATCACCGCCCCGGCCGCCTGCAGGCGGGCGACCACCTCGGCCGACTGTGCGGCGGGCGTGCGGGCCAGAGCGGGACAGGCCGCGGTGGTGGGCAGGCCGGCCACGTCGATGTTGTCCTTCACCGCGAAGTGCACGCCGGCCAGGGGCAGGCGCTCACCGGCGGCGATGCGGCGGTCCACCGCCCTCGCCGCTTCCAGGACGCTCGCCGCGCTCGGACGGGCGATCCAGGCCTGGGGCTGGACGGCGTCGTAGGCGGCGATCTTCTCCAGGGCCTTGGCCGCCACGGTTTCTGCCGTGCGGGTCCCGGCGTTCACCGCGGCGGCGATCTCGACGGCGCGGCCCATCAGGCCGGCTCCAGCGCGATCATCGGCGCGCCCGGGGCGATGGGCTGCTTCTCCTCGGCGTAGACGCGGCGGACGATCCCGGCCGAGGGGCTCGGCACGTCGCATTCGGTCTTCATGGCCTCGATCACCGCGATCACCGCCCCCTTCTCCACCCGATCCCCCTCCGCCACGAGCATCTTCCAGACGCTGCCGCCCAGCGGCGCCTCGACCAGTTCGGAGCCCTCGGGCGCCTCGATGGCTGCGGCGGGCGCCACCGCCTCGGCCTCGCCTGTCAGGGCCTCCACCCGGGCGAACTCGCCCTTGCGCTCCCAGTCGGCGCGCTCGGCGTCGAAGGCCGCTTCGCGCCGGGCCTGGAAGGCCGCGATGCTGTCCGCGTTATCGGCCAGGAAGGTGCGATAGTCCGATAGCCGCAGGGTCTCGGTCTCGATGGCGATGTCGCGCCTGCCCAACGGGAAGTCACGCCGCCACTCGGTCAGCTCCTCGTGGGTCACCGGGAAGAAGCGGATCTGGTCGAAGAACCGCAGCAGCCACGGCTTGCCCTCGGTGAAGGCCTGGGTCTGGCGCCACGAATTCCACACCTGGATGGTGCGCCCGAACAGCTGGTAGCCGCCCGGACCCTCCATCCCGTAGATGCACATGTAGGCCCCGCCGATCCCCACCACGTTGGGCGGCGTCCAGGTGCGGGCCGGGTTGTACTTGGTGGTGACGAGGCGGTGGCGCGGGTCGAGGGGGGTGGCCACCGGCGCGCCCAGGTAGACGTCGCCCAGGCCCATCACCAGGTAGCGGGCGTCGAAGACGATCCGCTTGACGTCCTCGATCGACGAGAGGCCGTTGATGCGGCGGATGAACTCGATGTTGTCCGGGCACCAGGGCGCGTCGTCGCGCACCGAGGCCATGTACTTGTCGATGGTCTCGTAGATCGCCGGGTCCTGCCAGGAGAGCGGCAGATGGACGACGCGCGAGGGAATCTCGAAGTCGTCCAGGCCGCCCAGCCGGTCCTCGGCGTCGGCCAGGGCCTGCAGCAGGCGGGCCTGGGTCAGCACGCGGCTGTCGTAGTGCACCTGCAAGGAGCGGATCCCGGGCGTCACGTCGATGACCCCCGGAAGGGCCATGGCCTGCAGCTCCAGCATCAGGGCGTGGATGCGCAGGCGCAGCTCCAGGTCGAGGACGATGGGGCCGTATTCCACCAGCAGGTGCCGGTCCCCCTGGCGGCGGTAGACGACTCGCGGGCGGTGGCCTTGCGCTTCGATGATCCCAAGGATGGGCGAGGCCTGCGCCGACCCAGATGCTCCCCCCCGGGGGAAGCTGTCAGCCCCCGGGTCCGGCCGAAGGCCGGCCCGAGGGCTGACTGAGGGGGTTGAAGCCCCCGACGTTGCGGCTGGAACCGCCTCCACCACTTCGTGGTCCCCCTCCCCCTGTGGGGGAGGATCCAGGGGGCTGGCGACGAGTGCATCCTGCGCCCTTTCGGCGGCGACCGCCGTCGTATCGTCGACGACGTCGAAGCGCACCGTGTCGCCGGGTGCCAGTTGGCCCACTTTCCACAGGTCGGCCTGGATCACCACGAAGGGGCAGACGAAGCCGCCGAGCGATGGGCCGTCGGGACCCAGGATGATCGGCATGTCGCCGGTGAAGTCGACGGCGCCGACGGCGTAGGCGTTGTCGTGGATGTTGGAGGGGTGCAGGCCGGCCTCGCCGCCGTCGCGCCGCGCCCAGTGCGGCTTGGGGCCCATGAGGCGCACGCCGGTGCGGTTGGAATTGTAGTGCACGCGCCAGTCGGTCCCGGCGACCATGGCGATGTCGCCTTCCGTGAAGAAGTCCGGCGCGCCGTGCGGGCCGGAGAGCACGCGCAGGGTCCAGGCCTTGGCGAGGTCGGGCCGTGCGGCGGGGGCGAGCGCGGCGGGCGGCGACCCGGGGGCCGCCGCGGCCAGGTGCAGCACGTCGCCGGCGGCGAGCGCGCGGCCGGCGTGGCCGCCGAAGCCGCCGAGGGTGAAGCTGGACTTCGAGCCGAGGAACTCGGGGATCTCGAGCCCGCCCTTCACCAGCAGGTAGGCGCGCAGGCCGGCGCCCTTCACGCGGCCGATCTTCAGCGTCTGGCCCGCCGCGACGGCGAAGGGGGCGTAGGTCGCCACCGGTTCGCCGTCGAGGGCCGCCTCCATCTCGGCGCCGGTCAGGCAGGCGGTGGCGGCGGCGTTGAAGAGCAAGCTGGGGCCAAGGGCGGTGATCTCCAGACCGGCGACGGTTTCGGGATCGCCCAGCAGGCTGGCGCCCAGGCGGAAGGCGAGCGCGTCCATCGGGCCGGACGGCGGCACGCCGACGTCCCAGTAGCCTTCGCGGCCGGGATAGTCCTGGACCGTGGTGGAGGGCCCGCCGCTGAGCACACGGATAGTGCGGGGCGTGTAGTCGACCTCGGCCAGGGCGCGGGTGGAGACGCGCCCAGAAGTGAAGGCCTCGCTGCGGGCCACCTGCCGGAGCCAGCCGAGGTTGGTCTCCAGGCCGGCGAGGCGGGTGTCGTCGAGGGCGGCCTGCAGTGCGCGGACGGCGGCGGGGCGGTCGGCGGCGGTGACGATCAGCTTGGCGAGCAGCGGGTCGTAGAAGGCGCTGACCTCGGAGCCATCGGCGACCCAGGTGTCGGCGCGCACGCCCTCCGGGAAGCGCACCTGCGTCAGCACGCCGGAGCTGGGGCGATAGTCCTGGCCGGGGTCCTCGGCGTAGAGGCGCGCCTGGATCGAGGCGCCCCTGGGCGGCGGGCGCTGTTGATCGAGGAAGCCGTAGTCGCCGGCCGCGCCGCGGATCATCCATTCCACCAGGTCGACGCCGGTGACCTGCTCGGTGACGCCGTGCTCCACCTGCAGGCGGGTGTTGACCTCCAGGAAGAAGAAGTCGTCGCGCTCGGCGTCGTAAAGGAATTCGACCGTGCCGGCCGAGCGGTAACGGGCGGCCTGGCCGAGGCGAACCGCGGCGGCGATCAGCGCCTCGCGGGTGGCCAGCGGCAGCCGCGGCGCGGGGGTCTCCTCGATGACCTTCTGGTTGCGGCGCTGCAGCGAGCAGTCGCGCTCGCCGAGGGCGACCACCCTGCCCTGCCCGTCGCCGAAGATCTGCACCTCGATGTGGCGGGCCTGGCGGACGTAGCGCTCCAGGAAGACGCCGCCGTCGGAGAAGTTGGCGCCGGCCAGCCGCACCACGCCGCCGAAGGCCTCGGCCACGGCGGGAGCGTCCTCGCAGACCCGCATGCCGATGCCGCCACCGCCGGCGGTGGCCTTGAGGATCACCGGGTAGCCGATCACCTCGGCCGCCGCGACCGCCGCGCCGGCGTCGGTGAGCAGGTCGGTGCCGGGCGCCAGCGGCACGCCGTGGACTTCGGCCAGGGCGCGGGCGGTGTGCTTGAGGCCGAAGGCGCGGATGTTGTCGGGGGTCGGGCCGACGAAGGCGATCCCGGCGGCCGCGCAGCGCTCGGCGAAGGCGACGTTCTCGCTGAGGAAGCCGTAGCCGGGGTGGATCGCCTCGGCGCCCGTCGCCTTGGCGGCGGCCAGGATGGCGTCGACATCGAGGTAGCTCTGGGCGGCGGGGGCCGGCCCGATCCGCACTGCCTCGTCCGCCTGGCTGACGTGCAGGGAGCCGGCGTCGGCGTCGGAGAACACCGCCACCGAACCCACGCCCATCGCCTTGCAGGTGCGGATGATCCGGCAGGCGATGGCGCCGCGGTTGGCGATGAGGACCTTGGCGAACATCAGGGTCGGCCTGCCCGCTGGCGAGCCGCGGGCTTGAAAACGAAAAACGGCGGTTCGACCCCATGCACAGTCGCGGCCACGTGGACCGGGCGCGACGCTGGCCTGCCCCTTCCCCCACACGACAGGGCGATCGCATGTGGCGAACGCCGGGGCTGAAACCCCCTCCACCGCCTTCGGCGGTCCCCCTCCCCCTGATCGCGCTGCGCGCTGGGGGAGGATCTGAGAAGATGCTGCCCCCGAGGGGGAGCTGTCAGCCGGCACGGCTGACTGAGGGGGTTTAAGCCCGCGGCGACTGCATGCTGGTGGGCGACCGCCCGGAAACGCCGGATCATCCCCCTAGCCCGCCACGATCATGCGGACGGGCGTCGGGTTGAAGCCGTTGCAGGGGTTGTTGATCTGCGGGCAGTTGGAGACCACCACCACCACATCCATCTCGGCGCGCAGGTCGACGTAGAGGCCGGGCGAGGAGATGCCGTCGACGATGCCCAGCGTCCCGTCGGCCTCCACCGGCACGTTCATGAACCAGTTGATGTTGGAGACCATGTCGCGCTTGCCGCGGCCGTGGCGGGCGTTGGCCTGCAGGAAGTTCTCGACGCAGGCGTGCTGGGACTTGGTGTGGTGGCCGTAGCGCAGGGTGTTGCTCTCGCAGGAGCAGGCCCCGCCGATGGTGTCGTGGTAGGCGACGTTGGTGGCGGTGACCGTCGCCATCGGCCGGCCTTCGTTGGAGAGCAGCATACTGCCGGTCTTGAGGAAGATGTTCCCCTGGGCGGCGATGGTGTCCTGGGCCGAATAGCGCTCGGCGTCGTCGGCGAGCGCATAAAGCAGGAAGTCGACGGCCTGGTTTCCCTCCACGTCGACGATGCGCAGGGTCTGGCCCTTGCGCAGCACGTGGTCCCAGGGCGCGCGGGCGGCCACCATCTCGTCGTGGCGAACCTCGCCGGGAAGGTTTTGCAGGGCTGGGTCGCTCATCGTCCCCTCAGCGGCGGTAGAGGTCTTCGACGTTCAGGAAGGCGCGCAGGCCCTCCGGCGTCGCATTCCGGATGGGATCGTCGACAGGCGTGAGCGGCCCGCGCCAGGCGTCCACGCGCAGGGGCATCACCGTGTAGGCGGGCCGAGCGTCGAGCACGTGCGGACAGTTGGCCAGCACGACGATCAGGTCCATCTCGGCGCGCAGGGTGACGTGGCGGCCGCCGGCGAAGGGGCCGGCCTGCAGGACCGTCGCGCCGTCCTCGGCGATGCGCACGCCCTTGAACCAGTTGAGGCAGGGATGGATGTCCTTGCGCGCCAGGCCGAACTTGGCCAGCGCCAGCATGAAGCGGTCGCGGGCGTTGGGGTGGGCGCCCCAGTTGTCGCCGTCGCCGTAGCGACGGGCGTTCGCGGCGGCGTTGGAGGCCCCGCAGAAGGCGTCGTGGGTCCCGGCGTCGTCCTCGAGGATGGTGAACAGCACCCGGCCCATGTCGGAGAGGATCAGCTTGCCGGCCCCCAGGTAGGCGTTCCACTGGACCTTGAGGGTATCGGCGACGTTGAGGCGCTCGGCGGGGCGCTCGGCGTTGAACGCCAGCATGGAGGCGCAGGCGTCGCCGGCGATGTCCGTCAGGCGAAGGCGCGCGCCGCGGCCCAACTGCTTGGCGCCATAGCCGCCGGGCGCGATGGTCTCGGCCCACAGCATCTGGTCAGCGGCGACGCCGGGCGGCAGGTCGGCGACGTCGCCGGGCGGCAGGGTCGGCATGGACTCCACGCGGGTCCCGCCCTGGGCCCGGGCGTGCGCCTGGGCGGCGTAGGGGTCGGCGGTCGAGCTCATCGCTCCTCTCCGTGGGCGTGCAGGGGCGGCAGGAGGGCAGTGGTGGTGACGAGCTTGATCTGCTGCACGCCGCGGATCCGCCGCAGCTCATCGCAGAGCGCTTGCAGCCGCTGGGACGGGCCCTGCACCAGCAGCACCTCTAGCGACTGGTCGTCCTCCAGGAAGACGTGCTGAGAGGAGATCACCTCCTTCAGGAACGCCGACTGGGCCTGGGCCAGCGCCTGGCGCACGCGGCCGGAATCGGCGCGGTAGATCAGGGTGATGGCGCCCGCCAGCACCGCCCCTTCCCGCCCCTCGTGATGCTCAGCCAGCTCGTGGCGGATCAGCTCGGCGATCATCTGCGAGCGGCTGGGCAGGCCGCGCTCGGTGACCATGGCGTCGAGCTGGGCGAGCAGTTCCGCCGGCAGGCTGACGCTCAGGCGGGCGAGCAGGGATGTAGCGTCCAGGGACATGCGGCGAGCCTTGGCCAATTATTACGAACTTCGCAATTCGTAATACGCGACGAGGCGATCGGAAAGTGCGGACGCCCTGCGTTTGGGCGCCCGGCGCCCAGGCTGTTCGCAGCTTCGCGCGCCGGGGCGCTTTAGCCCCCGATCGTCGTCGGGCCTGCCGCTCGCACCGGCGCCTTCCCCTCCGTGCGGGCGGAGTCCAGCGCGCGCCGGGTGGTTTCAAATGTCGCCCTGTCGATCCGATAGCGCGAGTAGAAGTAGACGGCGACGAGGCCGGGCAGGATCGGAACCAGGGCGTCCACCAGGGCCAGGGCGTCGAGCGTGCCGGTCGACACGCTTCCCGGCTTGGCGCTCTTGGGGAACTGAATGAGGTCGAGGGAGACGCCGACCAACATAGAGCCGATCGCCATGTCGATCTTGCTGAAAAGGGTGCGCGTCGAATAGAGCACGCCCTCCTGCCGCACGCCGAACTTCAGTTCGTTCTCGTCGGCGATGTCGGCCAGGGCGGACATCACCGTGATCCCGAGCAAGGTCATGGCGCCTTGGGTGACGGCGGTCATGGCGATCAGGGCCGGCAGGATCCAGGGCTCACCGGCGGGGATCACGCCAAGGACGCGAAGCAGCGGCAGGATGGCCGGCGACAGCACCATGACGACTCCCGCCGCGACGATCGTGCGGCGCTTGTCGAAGCGTCCGTGCAAGCGGGCGACCGTCAGGAAGCTGAAGATGAAGCCGCAGATGTTGCCTAGCACGAACCAGCGGATCTGCGCGCTGTGCAGGTCCCAGAAGAAGGTCTGGACATAGAGCAGGAGCCCGTCCCGCATGCCCAGCGTGCAGCTCAGGAAGAAGAACGCGATCAGCAGATAGACGTAGTTCACGTTGCGGAACGCCCGGCCGATGTCTTTCACGAACTCCTTCGGCGAGAACCGGGGCAGGTCTTCCGGGGGCCGCGGCAGGCGCGGGATCTGATCGCGCGTGAAATAGGCCGAGGCCAGCAGCGCGCTCAGGGCGACGCCGGCGATCGTGTAGGCGAAGGGCGCATAGGCCCGCGGATTCATCAACCCGCGCTCGTATTCCGCGGTGGCGGCGAAGAAGAAGGTGAACGCAACCCACTTGATGACGGAGTCGGCCGTAAACCCGAAGAAGGTGTTGTAGGCCATCACCGCCGAACGCTCGGTGTAGCTCTTCGAGAGTTCGCCCCCGAGGGCCAGGTGGGGCGTGTGGTAGACGGTCATCGCCAGACGCAACGTCGTCACGAACGCCGCGAACCAGACGAACAGCCAGATCTCAGCGATACCCGGCGGCGGATTGAAGATCGCGACCATGGAAAGGGCGATCGGCAGCGGCGCGACAAACATGTAGGGATGTCGTCGGCCCCATCTGGAGCGGGTGCGGTCGGAGATCGAGCCCATCAGCGGGTCGGTCAGGCCGTCCAACACCAGGCTGACCGTGATCGCCAGGCCGGCCAGCGTGGCGGGAACGCCAAGCACCTGATTGTAGTAGAACATGGCGAAGGCGCCGACGGCGGTGAGCGCGATCCGCTCGGCGGCCGATCCGACGCCCCAGGCGATCTTGGTGCGCAGCGCGACCCGCTCAGCGTCTTGCACGGCGGCCTTCCCTCTTCATGCGCGGACGCGGCAGGCCCCAGCGATCGGTCACCAGCGATAGTCCAGCCGCACTCCATAGGTCCGGGGGCGCGCGAAGACGTTGGTGTCGGACGACGAGGTCACCAGGGTCAGGTTGTGCTCGATGTCGAGCAGGTTCTCGCCCCAGACGGTGAACGAGGTGTGCTCGTCGGGCAGGTTCCAGCGCGCCTGGGCGTTGACGAGCGTCTTGGAGCGCTCCCGAAGGCGGTTCAGCGCGTCCCACCAGGAATGGCCGCTGTAATAGATGTTTCCCGAAAGCACGACGTCGCCATATCCGATCGGCACCGTGTAGTCCCCGCCCAGGTTGGCGGTCAGGAAGGGGGTGCGGATGAGCTTGTTGCCCGAGACGTCGACGATCGCGCCGGAGTTGTTGCCGCATGGGAAAACCCCGGCCGGACAGGGCTGGGTTCCGGTCGGCACGCCGACGGCCGAGCCGATGGGGTTGGGCACGGAGATCTGCGCGTTCGGGAAACGAACGTACTCGGCGTGGAGGATCGAAACGCCGCCCGTCAGATTCAGCCGGTCGACAGGGCGGAGCACCGTCTCCAGTTCGACGCCGTAGATCTCCGCGGAGGCCGCGTTCTGCAGGAAGGCGATGCCCGTCGCCGGGTCGCGGGAAGTCGTCTGCAGGCCCTTGTAGTCGGTGTAGTAGGCTGATCCATTCAGCCGGAACCAGGGCATGGGGTCGGCCTTGAATCCGACTTCGTACTGGGTGACCGTCTCGGGCTCCACCGGCCGAACCGCGCCGGCGACGATGCTGAAGAGGCCGCTCTTGAAGGCCTTGCCCGCCTTCGCATACAGGTTCAGCTGTTCATTCACCCGGTAGGCGGCGTTGGCCGACGGCGTGAACTTCTTGAACGTCTTTCCGCCCGTGGCCAAGGGGCCGACCGTCGGCACCAGAACGCGGTTCGTGAAGCTGCGCTCATCGGCCGTGTAGCGGCCGGCGACGGTCACCGACAAGGCCTCGGTGACGTCGTAGGTGACCTGGGCGTAGGCGGCCAACGAGTTGGTCTTGATCGACGAGGCGTTGGTCGAGCGCGAGAACGTGCCGTTCGGGTTCAGCGTCACGGTCCCCGACGGGGCCAGTGACGGATTGGACGACGCATAGTCACGGTAGTAGACGCCGCCGACGATCCAGGACAGCGGCCCGTCGCCCTTCGAGGCCCCGTAGACCTCCTGATAGACGGAGCGCGAGCCCTGGGCGACGAACAGCTCCAGGGCCGGCAGCGGCGTGGCGTCGGAATCGGCCGTGGCCTTGAGCTTGTTCGTCTGGACGCCGGTGACCGTATTGAGGTCGAAGGCGTCGAACCTGAAGGTCCCGACGAGGTAGCCGCTGTTTTGCAGCACCTTGTTGTTGGGCGGGAGATTCAGCGCCGCCTCGTAGGGTCGCGTGGCGACGAACACCCCGGGGCCGAAACGGCGCGCGGTGGTGTTGCCGGCATACGCCTGGTTGGCCGAGCCGGTACGGTCGGCGTTGTTGGTGTGGCCAACGCCGAGCAGCAACGAGATGTTGTCGGTCGGCTCGAACGCGACCTGCGTGCGGACGGCGACGTCCTTCACGCGGCCGTACCTCTTCCCGTTGAGGACGTCCTTGATGTAGCCGTCGTCGGTGCGCGCGATGACGGCCAGGTCGGCGCCCAGCGGCCCACTCCCTGCGCTCACATAGGCCTTGCCCACGTGCTCATTGAAGCGGCCGTAGCTGTACGACGCGCTGCCGGTGAAGCCCTCGCCCGGCCGCTTGGTCACGATGTTGATGGCTCCGCCGGTGGCGTTGCGGCCGAACAGAGCCCCCTGCGGCCCCTTCAGCACCTCGATCCGCTGGACATTGTTCAGCTGGAGGTCGGCCGCCATGATGAACGGCTGGTAGACGCCATTGATGTAGATGGGCACGACCGACTCGTCGCCCGATCCGACTCCGCGCGTGCCGACGCCGCGCACCGTAGGCTGGGGCGAATACACCGACTGGGTGAAGTTCAGCCCCGGCGTGACCTGGCTGAGCTCCTTGGATCCCTCGATCCCCAGCGACTCCAGCGCCTCGCCCGACAGCGCCGTGACCGCCACCGGGACATCCTGCAGCCGTTCCTCCCGGCGCTGGGCCGTGACCACCAGTTCCTCGATGTCGCGCCCGCCCGGAGCGCCCGCGTCCTGCGCCGTCGCGGCCGTGGCTGCGGCGGCGCCGATGGCCGTCGCCAGCAACAGGGCGCGACGATTTACGATGGACTTTGCAACGCGCATGGCTCCTCCCCGCCGCCGACCGGCGCCCCGACCGTCTCTCCGCGGAGGGTGCGCGGCGCGATCTCTTGGCCCGAGCCTAGGGAGGCCGCATGCCCGTTTCCAATAACGGTTTGCCGTGCTTTATTCGCAAATCGAATGATGAGAGACGCGCTTCGTCAGGCGCGCGGCCAGGGGGAAAAGGGTTTGGTCTCCAACGCGGAGTTGATGGCCTGTTTCGTCGCCGTGGCCGAGCTACGCTCGTTCACGCACGCCGCGGCCAAGATGGGCGTCAGCCAGCCGCAGGTGACCTTGCGGATCCGCAAGCTGGAAGAGCAGGTTGGATTTGCGCTGTTCTCCCGCAACACCCGACCGGTCGAGCTCACGCTCGAGGCCGAGCGGTTCCTGCCCTATGCGCGCGATGTCATCAGGTCCTGCGAAGCGGCGCAGGCGTTCCTTGCCGCGCAGGAGGCCGACCGGGAGACGCGCCTGAGGCTCGGAAGCCCGGAGATCACGCACAACGCCCGCATTCGCGATCTGCTGCTGCACGGTTATTTGGACCGAAACCCCGCGGTGCGCCTGCATGTGCAAGCGGCGCCGTCCACGGTCCTGCTCCCCAAGCTGGCCGCAGGCGAGCTGGACGCCGTGCTGACCTACATGCTCGCCGTGAAGGGACGGGTCGCGCCGAGCCCGGGCTGGCAGGACGTGATCCCCCTGGTGAGGTGCTACCCCCACGTGGTCACGCCGAAGGATCACGCGCTGGCCGGGCTGCCTGCGGTGACTCCCGAGGATTTGTCAGGTCACCGGATCGTGCTCTCGCCGGGTGCCGAATGTCCGGCCGTGATCGAGGGCATCCGGACTTGCCTGGCGCTGTTCGGTGTCCCGATCGTCAACGCGCCCGAAACGCGGCGCGCCACGGTCCATCACTTGGCGCGCAGCCGAGGCCTGCTGTCCTTCGACTGGGCGCCAAGAGGCGATCCGCTCCTGACGCAACCGGCCGACATGAAGGTCTTGCCGTTCTCGGGCGGGCTGTTCCATCTGCTGTTGTGCCTGATCACGCGGCGGGCCGATCGGACCCCGCCGATCCGCAAGCTGCGCACGCTCTCCCGTGAGGTCAGCGTTGTCGGAGAGGAACTCGCCGCCGCGTCCTAGCGTGGCCGGACAAGCCTCACGCTTCGACCCAGGCTCAGGCGCCTCGCAACCGGGCCGATCGATCCGGCCGGTAGCCACGGCCTTCCGGCGGCGCAGCCGTCGAGAGCTCGCAGCCCCCCCTGGCCGCCCCCGCCGCCATCGGCCATAAGGACCGCGACTTGGAGGCGACACATGTACGATCTTCTGAAGGGGCTTCGGGTGGTGGAGGGCGCGGCGTTCGTCGCCGGTCCGAGCTGCGGCCTCTATCTGGCGCAGATGGGCGCCGAGGTGATCCGGTTCGACCAGATCGGCGGCGGGCCGGACTTCAACCGCTGGCCGCTGGCCAAGGAGAACGGCAAGAGCCTCTATTGGGAGGGCTTCAACAAGGCCAAGAAATCGATCGCCATCAACCTGGGCAGTCCCGAGGGCCGGGCGCTGGCGGTGCGGCTGGCCGGGGCGCCCGGCGACAACGGCGGCCTGTTCGTCACCAACTTCCCGGCGGAGGGGTTCCTGTCCTACGAGGCGCTGAAGAAAGCGCGCGAGGATGTCATCTGCGTCCGCGTGATGGGCTGGGCGGACGGCAAGCCGGCGCTCGACTACACGGTCAACTCCTCGGTCGGCGTGCCGAACATGACTGGCTATCCGGACGATCCGCGGCCGGTGAACGCGATGATGCCGGCCTGGGATTTCCTGACCGGGGCCTACGGGGCGTTCAGCCTTGTGTCGGCGCTGCTCGCCCGGCGGGTGGACGGCAAGGGGCGCGAGGTGCGCCTGCCGCTGTCCGACATCGCCGCCGCCAGCCTGGCGCACATGGGCCTGGTGGCCGACGTGATGGGCGGCGCGCCCGACCGGCCGCGGCAGGGCAACGACCTCTACGGCGCCTTCGGCCGCGACTTCGTCACCGGCGACGGGACGCGGATCATGCTGGTGGCGATCACCGCGCGGCAGTGGCGCGGCCTGCTGCAGACGCTGGAGATCAACGACCAGGTCACGGCCCTGGAGGGCCAGCTCGGCGTCGCCTTCGCCGAGGACGAGGGCCTGCGCTACGACCACCGCGATCAGCTGTTCCCGATCTTCGAGGCGGCGCTGGCCAAGCGGAAGCTGGCCGACCTGATCCCGACCTTCGACTCCCTGGGCGTCTGCTGGGGCCCGTACCAGCCGCTCTCCAAGGCCATCCACGACCCGCGTCTGTTTCGCGGCAACCCGGTGTTCAGCGAGATCCAGCAACCGAGCGGGCGCAGCTACCTGGTCCCCGGCTTCGCCGGCACGGTGCCGCAGGACGAGCGCCTGCCGCCGCGCCCCGCGCCGCGGCTGGGCCAGCATACCGACGAGGTGCTGCTGGAGGTGCTGGGCCTTTCCGAGGCCGAAGTCGCCAAGCTGCACGACCAGGGCGTGGTCGCCGGACCCGCCGCCGACTGAGGATTGAGAGCATGACCGAAGAAACAACGCTTTCCCTGCGCGAGGCCGCACCCGGCGTCCAGATCGTCGCCTTCAACCGCCCCAAGGCCGCCAATTCGCTGAGCACCGCCATGGGCCGCGAACTGCTGGAGGCCTGGACGCGGCTGGCCGCCGACACCTCCGTCCGCGTCGCCATCCTGACCGGCGAGGGCCGGTTCTTCTGCGCCGGCGCGGACCTGAAGGAACGCAACGGCATGAGCGACGAAGAGTGGGGCGCCCAGCACCGATTGTTCGAGGACATGATCCGCGCCCAGCTGGCCTGCCCGTTCCCGATCATCGCGGCGGTGAACGGCGCGGCCATGGGCGGCGGCACGGAGATGACGCTGGCCTGCGACTTCGCCTTCGCCTCGGACACGGCGCGCCTGGGCCTGCCGGAGGTGGGCCTGGGGATCGTACCCGGCCTGGGCGGCACCCAGCTGCTGGTGCGCGCCATGGGACCGCGCAAGGCCTCTGAACTGCTGATGAGCGGGCGGCACATCACGGCCGCGGAGGCGGCCGAGTACGGGATCGTCAACCGGGTGTTCACGCCCGAGACCCTGCTCGACGAGACGGTCGAGTTCGCCAAGCTGGTCGCCTCCAAGGCGCCCCTGTCGGTGAAGGCGCTGAAGAAGCTGATGCGCGAGGGCCCCGCCCTGCCGCTCCCCGAGGCGATGGCGCTGGAGTTGGGCGAATACAACTTCCTCTTCACCACCGCCGACCGCCGCGAGGGTGTCGCCGCCTTCAACGAAGGCCGGGCCGCGAAGTTCGAGGGCCGCTGAGCTTCGCCGTTCACCGAACCTCGACGATTGGCGTGCCATTTGCAGCACGCGCCTAGATCAACCGACCGAGTGCCAATGCCGTCCGACATCACCTCGCGCCCGCACCCCCAGGCCCCCGCCGCGCCCTTTCTCCTGACGCTGTCCTGCCCGGACCGCATCGGCATCGTCGCCGAGGTCTCGCGGTTCCTGGTGGCGCACGGCTGCAACATCATCGAGAGCGCCCAGTACGGCGACTATGAGAAGCGGCGCTTCTTCCTGCGCACCGGCTTCCAGTCGCTGGGCGGCCACGACCTCGCGGAGCTAGAGCGGAACTTCGCGCGCGTCGCCACCGCCTACAACATGGACGCGGCCTTCTACGACATGAGCCGCAGGACGCCGGCGATCCTGATGGTGTCGAAGTTCGGCCACTGCCTGAACGACCTCTTGTTCCGCTGTGGCAGCGGCGCGCTGCCGATCGACATCAAGGCGGTGGTCTCCAACCACGACGACTTCCGCGCGCTCGTGGAGTCCAACAGCCTGCCGTTCCACCACCTGCCGGTGACGCCCGACACCAAGCAGGCGCAGGAGGCCCAGGTGGAGGGCCTGATGGAGGAACTCGGCGTCGAGCTGGTCGTGCTCGCCCGCTACATGCAGATCCTGTCGGCCGACTTCTGCGGCCGCCATCCCGGGCGGATCATCAACATCCACCACTCGTTCCTGCCGAGCTTCATCGGCGCGCGCCCCTACCACGCCGCCCACAAGCGGGGCGTGAAGCTGATCGGGGCCACGGCGCATTACGTCACCTCCGACCTCGACGAAGGCCCGATCATCGAGCAGGCGGTGGAGCGGGTGACGCACAACCTGTCCGTCGACGACTACATCGCCGTGGGGCGCGACGTGGAGGCGATGGTGCTGGCCCGCGCGGTCAAGTGGCACGCCGAGCACCGGGTGCTGCTGAACGGCGCCCGGACGGTGATCTTCCACTAGGGCGGGCCCTCAATAGCCCGCCGCCGGGTCGACGAGGTTGTTCAGCGGCCGGCCGGTCCGGTAGCGGTCGAGGTTTTCCAGGAGCGGAGGCGGCGCGCCGGGTCATGTGGCTCTGGGCAAGGGCTCGCGGCAGGGTCAAACCGCGCGATGCGCCCTCTGTCGCACCCCGCTGTTAAGGTTTCAGCAACCCTTTCGGTCGTCAGATTCGCCTGACTTGGGGGTCATGCGATGTGTGAACTGTCCATCATCTCGCGAGGATCACGCTGGATCCTCCTCGACGCCAACGCCTGGGAACTCGCGCAATTCGGATCGGAGGCCGACGCCCTGTCAGCCGCCACCGACTATATCCAGGAAAGCCCCGCCTTCGTCCTGGTCGGCGGCGCCGACGGCGAATGGCGCGAAGAACGCCTGGAGCCGCAGGCCCGCCACTAAGCCGTTCCGGCGGCGCCCGGCGGACGATTTCGAAGCGCTCAGCCGCGAGTTCGCGGCCGACATTATTTGTGAAGCCACGACATAGGCTGCCGCACGCACATGTTCGGCGAACGGACTATGGTGGCGCCGGTTCGCTCCATCTCCAACCCGGAGCAAACCAGCCGGCCGGGCTCGATCCCAGTCCAGCCCGGCCGGCGCATGTTGTTGATCTGTCGCGTCAATCCGCCGCTGCGGAGGTTTGCAGCCGATAGCCTATGTTTTTTTCGCTGCGCGCTGGGCGCCCCTGTCCGGCGCATGGCCCCCATTGCGCGGGGCGCCCCGGCCGTTCCAGCGGCCGGGGCCTAAGCGGGCCCAGATCACGATAGTTCAGGGCGGGATCGACGCGAAAAGCCGGTATCCACTTTTTCGCATCCCGCTCTAGGCGCGGGCGGCCGCAGCGACAATGGCGTCGATGAAGGTCGCATGCAGGCCCGGCGGCAGGTCGTGGCCCATGCCCGGGATGAGGCGCAGCTCCGCGCCCGGAATGGCGTTCGCCGTGGCGATCCCGCCCTCCGGCAGCACCAGCGGATCGTCGATCCCGTGCAGGACGACAGTGGGCGCGGTCAGCTCGCCCAGCGCAGGCGTGCGGTCGCCGTCGCGCAAGGCGGCCTTGCGCTGGCGTAGAGCCCCGGCCGGGTTATAGGCCCGTCGCCATTCGGCGATCACGCGTTCGCGCAGGTCCTTCTCGGCCCAGGGATAGCCGGGGCTGCCGATCACGCGGGCCTTGTTCATCCCATGGGCGACGAAGGCCTCGAAGTCGGCCTGCGGGTCCGGGTCGGGGGCGCGCTGCACGGCGACGGCCTCGGGCGTCGACCTGTGGACCTGCGGATCGCCGGTCGCGGACATGATCGAGGTCAGCGACAGGGTGCGCTGCGGATGGTCGATGGCGATGCGCTGGGCGACCATGCCGCCCAGGGAGACGCCCGCGACATGGGCTCTGGACACGCCAGCGGCGTCGAGCACGGCCATGCCGTCGCGGGCCATGTCGGCGAGGGTGTAGCGGTCCTCCTCGGCGCACCAGCTGGAGAGGCCCACGTCGCGGTTGTCGAAGCGGATCGGGCGGAAGCCGCGCGCCGCCAGCCGCGTGCAGAAGTCCGCCGGCCAGCGGGTCATCTGCGAGCCCAGGCCGTTGATCAGCAGCACCGCCCCGGCCTGAGGATCGCCGAAGGTCTCGTACTCCAGCTCGACGGAGCCGTTGCGGGCGCGGGGCATAGCCGGCTCTCCTTAACTAGGCGGCCGGCCAGGCGACGATCCCGCGCCGCCGGAGGTCCTCGATCTCGGCCTCGCCATAGCCGATCTCCGCCAGGACGGTGCGGGTGTGCTGGCCGACCATGCAGCCGGGGCGGAGCAAGGCCGGCGCCGTCATCGTCACCAGCGGGCCATGCCGGACGTGGCGGCCGAAGTACGGATGCTCGACTTCGGCCGTGAAGCCGTTCTCGACGACGGCCGGGTGGCGCATCATCACCAACGAAAGCGGGTCGGCGCTCACCGCCACGCAGGCGACGTCCTCGGCCAGCGCCTCACGTTCCCAGTCCCCCGCGGTGGCCTTGGCGAATACGCCGGTGAGGGCGTCGGCCAGGGCGTCGGGGTGGCGCTCGCGATCCCGCGCGGTGGCGAAGCGGTGGTCCGCGGCCAGGTCGACATCGGCGATGCGGCGGGCCACGCGGCAGAGGCCCTCCCATTCACTCCGCGTCGACACGGCCAGGAAAACCCAGCCCGCCCGCGCCGGGTAGAGGCGGTAGAGCGGACCCAGGCCGAATGCGTCCCGGTCGGGAAGGGTGGGCCCGACCTTGCCCTCGTAGCGGACGAAGTCGTCGGAGAGGATATAGGCGTTGGTGGTCATCATCGAGGTCCGCCCGAACTGCCCCCGGCCGCGCCGTTGGCGGGCCAGCAGGCCGAGCAGCATCGCCGTGCCGACGCTCAGGGCCGCGGTGGCGTCGGCGTTGTTCGTGAGGCTGGCCCGGGCTTGCGTCGCCAGATCCTCGCCGGCCTCGTCGGGCGGGGCGTCGACGTCGAAGGCGTGCGCCCAGCCCATCTGCCGAGCCCCTTCGCCGATCGCCACGGCGATGGTCGTGGCGTAGGCCGGCCGGCCCGCATAGGGGCCGTCGTCGCCGTACGCGCCGGCGTAGAGGTAGAAGAGGCCGGGGTTGTGGCTGGCCAGCGCGGCGTAGTCGATCCCCATGCGGACCGCGGCGGCCTCGCGGAAATTCCGCAGCAGCAGGTCGGACCGGGCGACCAGGCGATGCACGATCTCCAGTCCCTCGGGCGTGAGGGTATTGACCGCCACGCTCTCCTTGCCCTGCAGCCCCTTTACCCCGGCGAATTCGGGGAGACCGGACTGTTTGCGGTGGGGATCGCCTTCGAGGTTCTCGACCTTGATGATCCGGGCGCCGAGGTCGGCGAGCAAGGCCAGGCCGTAGGGCGCGGCGTAGAACCAGGCCAGCTCGAGGATCGTCACGCCCTCGAGCGGCGGCCGCGCCGCGGGGCCGGGCGCCGGCGGCGTCGCAACGGGCGCGGAGGTGAAGCCCTGCAGCCTGTCGTGCTGGCCCAGCGCCGGGGCCGGCGTCCCGACGCGCGCCGGCGTCGCGGCCAGCCGCACGAAGGGTCCGACCTGCCGGGTGGGGCCGCGCTCGGGGTCGTCGAGGGCGACGATGTCGCCGTCGTGAACCAGCTGCGGGTGGTCCATCGCCTCCTCGGCCGTCCGGAACACCTCGAAGGTGAGGTTGGGGTAGGCGGCGAAGATCGCTTCCCACGTCGCGAGGGTCTTCTCGCGGACGCGACGGCGGCCGAGTTCGAGGATCCGGTCGGGATCGCCGGCCGCGGCGGACCGTTCGAATTCGGCCTCGAGGTGCAGCGCCTTCAACAGCTCGGCGCGCTGGTGCGGCAGATAGCTGGCGAACTGCACGAGCTTCCCGTCGCTGGTGAACGCCACCAGGGACGAGATGGGCGCGTAGACCGGCGGCCCCGCCGCAGCGCCCTCGCGTTTGACGAGGCGGGCGGGAATCGCCGGCTGATCGAGCCAGGCGTACATGTCGTACGGATGGATCCCCTGCAGCAGGCTGGCCTCGACCTTCTGGCCTGCGCCGGTCCGTTCCCGCTGATAGAGCGCCGAGAGTATCCCCTGGAGGGCGCCATGGGCGGCGCCGAAGCTGGCGCCAGGGACCGCAGTGAAGCGGGGCCGGCCCCCGTCGGCCGGGGTCATGACGCCCGCCTTGGCGGCGACCACGCCCTCGTAGCCCTTGATGTTCGCCCACGGGCCCCTCGGGCCGAAGCCGGTGATGGCGCAGTAGATCAGGCGCGGGTTCGTCTGGCTCAGCTGCGCGTAGCCAAGGCCCAGGCGCTCGGCGACGCCGGGACGCCAGCTGGTCACCAGCACATCGGCCGCAGCCGCAAGGGCGCGGATGCGGTCCTGCCCGGCGGACGACTTCAGGTCGGCGACGATGCTCCTCTTGCCGCGGCCCCAGGTGACGAACGCGGCCTGGCCGCGGTCGGGGTCGCCCCCAGGCGGCTCCACCTTGACGACCTCGGCGCCGAAGTCGGCCAGCAGCATGGTCGTCAGGGCGCCGGACATCCGCGCGCTCAAGTCGAGGACCCGCACGCCCTCGAGGACAGCCGGCCCGTCGACGCCCGCATCCCGAACCATGCGCCCTCGCCTGCTAAATCACCTGTTTGAGCGAGCCTACCAACCCGACTCCGCGGCGTCCCGACTCACGTAGCGATCTCGCCGGCCGCGGCGGGGTAGCGCTCGCCCCAGCGGTCCTGGAAGACCACCTCGTCCAGCGGTGTTCGACGAACCGGCCCGAAACGGCCCTCGGGATAGCCGATGGGCAGGATCGCGTAGGAATGCACGCCCGCGGGCAGGCCGAGCGCGGCTTCGGCCTCCTTCTCGAAAATCAGGTGACGGCTGGTGAGCGTCGCGCCGAGGCCGAGCGCGCGGGCCGCCAGCAGCATGTTCTGGACCGCGGGATAGATCGAGGCGCCTGCGCCGCGGGTCGCACGGGCGGCGCCGTGCACGAGACAGGCGACGATCCACACCGGCGCCTCGTGGAAATGCTCCGTCAGGTGTTCGACGGCGGCGTGCTGGCGCGCGTACCGCTCGGGAGACACGCCAGGCGGCGGCGGGTTGGTGCGATAGGCCGGCCCCACGATCTCATCGAACGCCCGCTTGTAGATGACCTGCACGCGCGACTTGATCTCGGGATCCTTGATCACCAGGAAGCGCCAGCCCTGGGCGTTGCCGCCGCTGGGCGCGCAGACGCCCGCCTGCAGAATCCTGACGATCAGCTCGTCGGGCACGGCGTCGGGTTTGAGGCGCCGCATCGCGCGGGTGGTCGAAATGATCTCGAACAGGCCCGGCTCGTGCGATCCCGTTTCCATGGTCAACTCCCTGCGTCGCCAGGAGCCTATGGCAGGGCGGTTCGCATGCGAAGCCTGGCTGGTCCCGACGGCCCTGCCGCAGTCGGGAAGGAGCGGCTTTCACCGTCACCCAACGGCGGCGGCGAATATCGACGGTCGCGGCCCAGCGTGTGTCATAGGGTCTCCATCCAGCTTTGCAGCCGCGCCCGGCCGCCCTCCCCCGCCGCCGGCGCCGGTCCCTGGATGGCGCCAGGCGTGCGCGAAAACCGCGGGGCGGGGGCGGGCTGGGCCAGCCCCGCGATCTCGGCGTAGACGCCGCGGGCGACCATGTGCGGATGGGCCCGGGCCTCCTGCAGGTCGAGCACCGGCGCGACGCAGGCGTCCGTTCCTTCCAGCAGTGCGCACCAGGCGTCCCGGGTCCTGGTCTTGAAGATGGAGGCGAGCGTGGCGATCTGGTCCGGCCATTCGGCCGGGTCGCGTCTTTCGGACGCGCTGTAGGGCCGTCCGACCGCCGCGAGCAAATTATTGTAGAACTGCGGCTCCAAGGCCCCGATGGCGATATGGCGCCCGTCGGCGCACTCGTAGCAATGGTAGTTGGGCGCCGCGCCCGCGAGCGTCACCTGACCGCGTCGCAGGTAGTCCGGCTGGGTCGCCGACAAGCCGTTGAACACCGCCATCAGGGACGCGACCCCATCGATCATGGCGGCGTCGACCACCTGGCCCTTCCCCGAGCGCTCCCGCTCCAGCAGCGCCGCCACGAGTCCCAGCGCCAGGTAAAGCGCGCCGCCCCCGAAATCGCCGACGAGGTTCAGGGGCGGCGACGGCGGCCGATCGGGGTCGCCCATGGCGGCGAGCGCGCCGGTCAGCGCGATGTAGTTGATGTCATGACCGGCCGCCTGGGCGAGCGGGCCGTCCTGTCCCCAGCCCGTCATGCGGCCATAGATCAGGCGCGGGTTCTCCCCGGCCACCGCCTCCGGCCCCAGACCGAGGCGCTCCATCACGCCCGGCCGGTAGCCCTCGATCAGCACATCGGCCTTGCGGATCGCATCGAGGCAGACCGACCGGTCCGCCGGCGACTTCAGGTCCAGCTCGATGGAGAGGCGGCCGCGCGACGTCACGTCTACGGCGAGGCGCGGGACGGCGCCCCTTCGATCCACGCGCAGGACCTCCGCGCCCAGGTCGGACAGCAGCATGGCGCAAAACGGCGCCGGGCCCATGCCGGCGAACTCCAGGACCCGCACGCCGCAGAGTGGGCCGGTGGGCGGCGTGGGCGTTTGCATCTCATCTCCTTCCGGGGCTTGCGCGCCCCGCGAACGTCAAATCGGGACCAAGACGGCCCCTTCCATCAGTCGTCGCGTCGTGCGGTAGACCGTCGCGTGCCGGACTCGCCAGTCGCCCTGACGGTCAACGACGGCCGCCACCGGGAACACACCCGAGGGCGTGCCGATCCTGAGATCGCCACGGGCCTGGGCCTCGGGCCCGACGATTCCGTGGACCACCGTGCCCTCGATCCGCGCCGCCACCGCCAGGCATAGGGCGCCGGTCAGCGGCAGGGCCTTGTGGGCCTGGCCCATCGAGATCATCCGAACGTTCGCGTCCATCGCCTCGGCCGGGCTGAGGCGGCCGTCCAGCAAAGGCGCGGCGGCGGGCGGTGCGATCACCGCAATCTTGGGACTGCCCGGCGAGGCGGTCATGCCCATGCGCGCGCCGGCGGCGACGCGGATCGCCTCCAACCGGGCGCGAAGGCCGGCGTCGCCGTCGAGCCCGGCCGGCGTTTCGGTCCCGGTCAGCCCCAGGTCGGCGGCGCGCACGAAGACGCAAGGGTTGGCCGCATCCACCATCGAGGCCCGGACGGTTCCGACGCCTGGGATCTCCAGCTCGTCGGCCGGCGAACCGGTCGGCAGCAGTCGCCCCGTCCCGGCGCCGCCGGGATCCAGGAACTCCAGCCGCACCGGCGCGCCCTGCCCCGCCACGCCGGGCAGCTCGAGCTCGCCGCGGACCTGCGCCGCCCCGCCCGCCACGCGGAAGCGCGCCACGATGATCTTGCCGGTGTTGGTGGCGTGGATGCGCACCACCGCCTCGTCGCCTTCGGCCTTCACAAGTCCCTCGTCGTAGGCGAAGGGGCCCACCGCCGAGGCGAGATTGCCGCAGGTGGCGGCGTGATCCACCAGGGGCGCGTCCACCGCCACCTGGCCGAAGGTGTAATCCACGTCGGCGTCCGGGCGGCTGGGGGGCCCGATCACCACCACCTTGGAGAGCGAGGAGATCCCGCCGCCCATGCCGTCCAGCTGCCGGCCGTAGGGATCCGGGCTGCCGATCACCGACAGGAACAGCCGGTCGCGCTCGGCCGGATCGGCCGGCAGGTCACGGGCGTGGAAGAAGACGCCCTTGCTGGTGCCGCCCCGCACGAACACCGCCCGGACGCGGCGCTGGACGTTCGGCGACGGGATGGAGATCGGGCGGGGGTCTGTCGCGGTCATCGCTCGATCCTTTCCGGGACGCCCAGCCGGTCAAGCCCCACCGCTTCATCCAGCCCCGGATCGTCTCCACGGCCAGCGGGGAAGGCTTCCGGCTGGCCGAAGACATAGGGGGCGCAGCCCTTGAGCGGAATGAAATCCCGAAGCGGCTCGGCTCGTTGGCGGTCCTTGGGGTCGCCCCAGATGGCGCCGGGCGTCCGGTTGGCGGGGTCGTGGTGATCTGCAGGGCACGCAGGCCGGCCAAGGCGCCCTGCGCCATGCCGGGGATGCCAGCTAGAGGCCAAGCCCATAAGGCGCCGCCCGCGTCGCCCCTGCAACGTGACGGACCGCAGACGGCTTCGCGATGGCACCAATCTCGCGGCTCGAACCGAAGACCTCTAGATCCACAATCTATAATAAGTCCTTGTTTTCAATTCATTAGCCTTGCCGAGCTGCCAATCGGCGTAGGGCTCTCAAGGTCACGCTTGGAAGGCAGGAAATGACGTCCGACCAGTGACGCCTGCCGAACACTACGGATGATTGTTCTTCTTTTGTTCTTGCTTTCGAGCGCAAGCTGAGCCATACCCGTGTTGCGCTGGAAGCGTGTTCCCGCGCTCCGCACCCCCCGCTGCTCAGACCGACCGAACAGGAGATCAGAATGGCTGGCATTCAGCCAGCGCGCGTGCGCGCGAACGAAACGACGGAAGAATTCATGGAGCGGCGGCGGCGGGAAACGGCGCAGCGCGAAACCGCCGAAGCTGCCGGCCGAAACGCTTGGGCGACATCGACGACCAACGGCCAATATCTTTCCGCGCCGCAAACAGCCGACATCGTCTTCTTGGGAACGCAGTACGTGGGCGCGCGGGCACCGCACCAGGATACAGGTGTTCGATACGGAAGCCTGTACGCGCCACCGCCCGAGAATCTCAGCGAGTTGCGCCGCCAACAGGCTCAGTTCGCGGACACGAGACGTGACATCGCCAATCAGAACAGCTGGATGGCGATTCCTGCGCTCGCGCCCGCGGCCGTTGTCTTTGGCCTGGAAGGTGCGGCCGTCTTGGCGGCCCGCGCGGCCGGGCCCAAGGCCCTGACGCAGCCCTTGAACTTCGCCGAGCGCGAGGTCTGGCGGCGGGTTGGAAAGCCCCTGACTGAAGAGGCGAAGAAGGCGCTTCGGCTCCAGGCGCGTAGCAAGCTTGAGCGTACGAATGGTATCTCCACATCCGACATGCAGGCTGAGGTGCATCACAGCGATCCCCTTCAGTGGGCTCACCTCAAGCCTAATGCCGATCCCAACCGGACTGCAAACCTGTGGGCCCTGCGCGGGGAAGCGCATGATATTGCCACAAGGGCTTGGACGGAATTCAGCAAGGCTTTGAGGGGCCGAACTCCAACACAGGCGGAGCTCATGGAGGCGAAATTGCGCATTGACCGCCTCGTCGAGCCTTACATTCGCAGGGCCGGCGTACCGCGATCGAACAGGCCACCGCGAAAAGGGGGGCCGATATGAGAGTTCCCGTGTCCGAGGCCGCACGCCGGCTGGAGGAGCGCGGCTTGCTCAAGCGAGAGCGTCACGACCACTCAGCCCGCGTGATCGAACACGTCCGCAGCCTTCTTGGCCACGAATTGCCAGACGATCTCATCGACTTCTACCGTGAAAGGATCGCACGCATCGGTGAGTTTTCCGCGATGACACCGGAGTGGAACGAGCGTGTTGGATGGCGCTCTCCCGACACTCTGGTGACCGAACTCGTTGATGCAGTCGCAGTACCTCTATTCGATGACGGCTGCGGCAATCTCTTTGGTCTGGACCTGACGCCGGGCGTCGACACGCCAGCGGTCTATTTTTTTGACCACGAGTTGGGATTCGAGAGGCCGCAGTATGCGGCCGGGTCCTCCCTGGGCACCTTTCTTTTGCTCCTGGCCGATCAGGATCGAGCCTACGCCGAGAGCTGGCCGCAGAAATGGGAACTAAGCGTCGATCCGGATATCGAGAAATGCCCGCGAGCTCCAGCCATCTGGGCTGCAGGCTGATCCGCTACCCCGCAGGAAGTGCAAAAAGGTAAAACAGTCCGCAACCAGCCGCGGCTGAAAACCGCTTGCGCGCCAAGCTCTTCGCGATGGTACCACCTCTCGGGCTCGAACCGAGGACCTCTAGATCCACAATCTAGCGCTCTAACCAACTGAGCTAAGGCGGCCTGTCGCGAGGGGGTCGTTCTAATCGCAGGCCGCGCGGCGATCAAGCGGTCACGGGCCAGGGCTGCGATGCGCAAGAAAAAGCCCCGGCGACCTGAGGTCGCCGGGGCTCGTTCGCACGCCTTCGGACGCGTCAGTCCTTCGGCACGTTCCACCGCAGGGGAATCCGCACCTGGCCCCCCTCGGTCGGGGCGCCGTCCTTGGTCTGCGGACGCATCTTGAAGAGCTTGGAGGCCTTCAAGGTAGCGTCGCCGAAGCCCTGGTCGTCCGGGCTCTCGGACACCACGGAGCAGTTCTCCAAGGTGCCGTTGGCGCGGACCTGGCAGCTGATGGTGGCCGTTCCCGAGACGCCCATGCGAAGGGCGCGTTCAGGGAAGTAGCGCTGCAGGTCCTCGGCGTTGGGCCGGCGCGCCCAGTCCGGCTGCGTGATCACCGACGGGCGCGGAGGCTCCGGCGGCGGCGCGGCGGGCGGCCTGGGCTCCTCGATCCGCTTCTCCACCGGGGGCACCGGCAGGGGCGGGATCGTCGGCGTGTCCATCATCGCCACCGGCGGCCGCGGCTGCAGCTTGGGCGGCGGCGGCGGCGGGGTGTTCGGCGGCGGAGGCGGCGGAGGCGGCGGCGGCGGAGGCGGCGGAGCCGGCTTCACGATCGACACGTCCGTCACGTCGTCCGAGTACTCTTTGTAGTGGGGCTGGAACTTGGCCTTGTACAGGTAGAAGAGCAACCCGAAGTGGAAGACGATCGAGATGACGATCGCGATCGTCACCCCGGTGTTCTTCCGCTTGACGGGCATGTCGAACGGATTGTGAGCGGGATGGGTAATGTCTTCAGCCACGTTTGCCCGCCCCCCCACGCTTGTCTTCGCCGACCAGCGCCACGCTGTAGAAGCCATTGTCCTGCAGCATGTTCATCACGCCCATGAAGTCCCCGTAGAGGACGTTCTGGTCGGCGCGGATGTAGATCCGCTCCTTGGTGGGGTTACGCCGCCCCCCAAGGTTCTTGCGTAGGTCGTCCCCAAGCGACGGAAGGTCCGTCTTGAAGTCGCCGATGAAGAGATTCCCGTTCGGCTGGATCGAAATATAGACCGGTTTTTGCGGGTTCTGAGTGGGCTTGGCGCTCGCGACTGGCAGCTGAACCTTGACCGTGACTGCGGCCAACGGAGCCGCCACCATGAAGATGATCAAGAGGACCAACATGACGTCCACGAAGGGCGTCACATTGATTTCGGCGTTCGCCTCCACCGTGTACTTGCCACCCCCAGAACCTGAGAGCTTGGCGGCCATGTGGCTTAGGCCCCTTTGTCCAGCTGTCGAGAGATGGCGTTGGTCAGCTCAGCGACGAACCCTTCCGTGCGCGCCCCGAAGGCGGAAATGCGCGTCTGGAAGTAGTTGTAGAAGATAACCGACGGGATGGCGGCGAACAGGCCGAGGGCGGTGGCGAGCAGGGCCTCGGCGATGCCGGGCGCCACGACGGCCAGATTGGTGGTGTTGGTGTTCGCAATGCCGATGAAGGAGTTCATGATCCCGTAGACGGTGCCGAACAGCCCGATGAAGGGGCCGTTGGAGCCGACGGAGGCCAGGAACTGCATGCCGTTCGAAAGGCGCTTGCTGAGCGAGGCCTGCACGGCGCTGACCGCGGCCTGCGTCCGATGGATCACGTTGTCGCGGTGCGCGCCGGTGACGTCGAGACCGGCCTGCCGGGAGATCTCCACCTCCTGAGCGGCGGCGGCGGCCATGTCGGCCAGCGGATTGCCCTCAAACTCCTCGGACATCGCGATCCGGCCCATGTCGTTGATCGACTTGGCGCCGCGGAAGGCCTCGATGAAGGCGTCCGACGTCTTGTTGAGGTTGCCGAACTCGAACAGCTTGATGACCAGCAGGGTCCAGGTGAGGACCGAGGCCAGCAGCAGGCCGATCATGATGGTCTTAACGACCGGGTCGGCGTCCATGAACATGACCGCCGGGGTCATCTTCCCGGCGTGTTTCATCTGTGGCGGGGCGGTTTCACCGGCGGCGGCGTCCGCAGCAGGCGCGGCTTCCGCTGGGGCCGGGGCGGCCGCGGCGTCGGCAGGCGGCGCCGCAGCGGCGTCGGCGGCAGGCGCTTCCGGGGCGGGGGTCTGCGCGAACGCAGGCGCGCTCATCACCAACGCCAGGGCGCCGATGACAGCAAGAAGAGAAGTCGTCCGTTTTTTGTCGAGCATCTGTCGCCAGTTCCTGATTGGTCTAGCACGTTGGACCGAGGGTCGTCGCGCGAGAGCGTCTCCCACCCTATTGCTACAAGCCTGCCGACCCGCAACCGGATTTTCCCCCGGTTGAGATCGCCAGAGCCGCTATCGCAGCGCCCGACCCGCCTCGCCCGCCTTCCGATCGCGGAAAACAGGCGTTTCGAAGGCGCCATGCGACCTGGCGCCCCCGCGGGAACGCAAAGTCTTGCCGCGTCATACGCGTGCGGCTCGCGACCTTTGGCAACCCCGTATTAAGGCGTCAAGGGGTGATGCCGACGTGGGGTCAAGCGGCGCCACAACGGTGGAGGCGCTTGCTGCAGCGCACAATGAGATTGCTAAGCCTTCTCCGCAAGGCGGGCAAATGCGGGCGCCGGTTTCTGTTGCGACGCACAATCGCAAAGGAATCCTACGGCCTGATGACAGGTTCACGCTACGTAAGCTCGTGAGACACCCTGCGGTTTCGGTAGACGACCCGATTCCCGCGTTCCGTGTGAGGGCGCGGCCGCGTCGGATGTCGGCGGACACCAGACCAACGGAAATCGGCGGCGATTGAGACCCCGGATTGCGGTCTCGGCCGCGTCGGCGCTCCGACCCGCGTGGGAGAAGATGGAGGTGGAAGATTGGCGCCCGGGCGCGGATTCGAACCACCGACACGCGGAGTTTCAAGCCGCAGGTCGCAACTTGACGCACCAGAAGAACGCTCGAGAAAAATGGTGCCTGGGGGCGGATTCGAACCACCGACACGCGGATTTTCAATCCGCTGCTCTACCAACTGAGCTACCCAGGCGCCTGCGCCGAACGTGCGGGAGCGGCGTCTATAGAAGAGCGTCCCTTCGAAGTCCAGCCGGCTCAGTCCTCGGATTCGGGGTCCGGCGAGCGGGGCCCGGACTCCTCCTCTTCGGTCGCTTCGGCGGGGATGGCGTAGGAGCCGACGAGCCAGCGCTGCAGGTCGACGTCGGAGCAACGCCGGGAGCAGAAAGGCCGATATTCCGGCGTCGTGGGCCTGCGGCAGATCGGACAGGCGCTCATAGGACGGCGACCTCCTGGCGCTCGCGATCGAAGCTCCCTGCGCCCGAGATCGTGAAGCGCGCCCCGATCCGCAAGGCGAGGGCTTCGGCGAGAGGGCGGGCGGCCTCGGCGACGGCGGGGGCGCAGCGGGCTTGCAGGCGGGCGCCGGGCTGGGCCTGGGCCTCGCGCTCCAGGCGGCGGATGAGGGTCAGCGCCAGGGTCAGGTCGCCGGGTGCGCCGTCCGCGCCGCAGAGCAGCTCGTGCAGCGGCGGCGTGCGGCGCGGCAGGGTCAGCTCCAGGGTCCCGAAGCGGCTGATGGGGCCGAAGGCGACGCCGGGGTTGTCGGGCCCGAAGGCGGCGCGGGCGGCGGCCAGCAACGCGACGCCGTCATGACCGCGGCCGGCCAGGTCGACCACCACCAGGCCGCCCAGGCTCTTGAGGCGCAGCAGGCGGGCGGCGGCGGCGAGCGCGACGAGGTTGAGCTGGCGGGTGATGCGCTTGACGTCGGAGCCCTTGCGCTCGCCCAGGTCCACATCGATGGCGGTGAGCGCCCGGGTGGTCTCGATGGCGAGGTTCCCGCCGCCCGGCAGGGGATGGACGACGGCCAGGGCCTCGGCCTGCGCCTCGTCGGCCACGTCGCGGGCCTCGCGGCCCTCGACGACCGCGGCGTCGCGGGCGAAGGCGCGGAGCTGATCAGGGAGCCCGGGCGCGGGCGCGAGCAAGCGCGGCGCGCCATCCGCAGGGCCCACGGCGCGGACCACGGCCAGCTTGCCGCGGCGCGGCTCGCTGCGGATCTCCACGTCCAGGACCTGGCCCTCCACGGGACGCTCCTCAGGACGGAACGGCAAGACGGCCTCAGCCCCCTCCCCGGCGTCGAGGAAGGCTGAGCCGATGGCCGGCTCCAGGCGCCGGACGCGGGCCACGAGGCGGGCGCCCAGGCGCAGGCGGTCCGATTCGCCGTCACGGCGGATCAGCAGGCGTTCGGGCCGCCCGTCGAGGGTGACCACGCCACGGGCCTCGCCCAGGCCCACGTCGAGATAGAGGCGGCGTTCGCTCATGGCAGGCGGTATCCCAGCCCGGCCAACAGGTTGGCGGTCTCGTAGAGCGGCAGGCCCACCACCGCCGAATAGGAGCCGGTCAGCGCGATGACGAAGGCGCCCGCGCGGCCCTGCACGCCATAGCCGCCCGCCTTGCCCAGGCCCTCGCCGGTCTCGAGATAGGCCTCGATTTCCGCCTCGGACAGGCGCTTGAACTGCAGGCGGGTCTCCACCAGCCGGCTGGCCGTCCGCCCGCCGGGGGCGACCACGGCCACGGCGGTAAGCACGCGGTGGTTCCGCCCCGAGAGCAGCCGCAGGCAGGCGCGACCGTCCGCAGCGGTCTCCGCCTTGGGCAACACGCGGCGGCCCACCGCCACCACCGTGTCGGCGGCGAGCACATGGGCCTCGGAGCGGTGCGACGCGACCGCGGCCGCCTTGCCGACGGCGAGGCGAAGGGCCAGCCGGCGGGGCGTCTCATGGGGTTGCGGAGATTCGTCGATGTCCGCCGCCTCGACGGCGTCGGGCTCCAGGCCGATCTGGCGCAGCAAGTCGAGCCGCCGTGGGCTCGCCGAGGCCAGGACCAGGCGCTGGGGCGTCCTTGGGGCCAAGGCGGCCTAGACCCATTCCAATTCAGATGGCATCATCTGAATTGGATAAATAGGCTCTCTCTTCCAAGAGTTAGAGCGTGACGGGCGCTTCAACTGGTATCCACTTGAAGCTGTCACGCTCTAGCGGACGCGGAAGGTGATGCGGCCCTTGGTGAGGTCGTAGGGCGTCATCTCCACGAGCACCTTATCGCCGGCGGAAACGCGGATGCGGTTCTTGCGCATCTTGCCGGCCGTGTGGGCGATGATCTCGTGGTCGTTCTCGAGCTTCACGCGAAACGTCGCGTTGGGCAGGACTTCGCTGACCGTGCCCGGAAATTCCAACAGTTCTTCTTTCGCCATGCATTCTCCCTGGAGCCGGCCATCTCCCCCCGAAGAGGCCGAACTCGGCAACCCTCAGCGGACTATCGACAATACGAAAAGCCCGCGCCCTGGAGGTCGCGAGCCGTAAACCATCATAACGCACGTGAGCGGTGCGGGTCGATGGCGCCCGTTGTGAGGCGCAGATGCCAGGGATGCGGCCCAAGGTCCAGCCTTGGCGGTCAACCGAAACGGCGGGCGATCCTGGCGGCCAGGGCGTCGCGGACCTCGCGGTAGGCGGCCAGACGCGATTCGCGCGAGCCCTCGACCTGGGTGGGATCCTGGATCGGCCAGTACTCGATCTCCACCGCCCGACCGCGCGCCATCTCCACGGCGCGGTGCTGGGCCTCCGGCGTGAAGGAGATGACCAGGTCGAAGGAGGCGTCGTCGAGTTGATCGAACGTCTTGGGCGCATGCTCGGAGAGGTCGCAGGCGACCTCGGCCATCACAGCCTCTGCGAACGGGTCGACCGGCGAGGCGTCGGCGAGGCGCAGGCCGCAGCTGTCCACATGGATCCGATCGCGCGCGACGCGCCGCAGCAGGGCCTCGGCCATGGGGGAGCGCACGCGGTTGAAGTTGCAGGCGAAGAGCACCGCCCCGGGACTGTCGGACGCCATCCCGCTCAGCTCCGCCAACGCAGGGCGCAGATCAGGGTGAAGAGGCGCCGCGCCGTCTCCAGGTCGGTGTCGATCTTACCTTTCAGGCGGGCGCGCAGCACGTTGGAAGCCTCGTTGTGGAGGCCCCGGCGACCCATGTCCAAGACCTCGATCTGCTGCGGCGTCGAGTTGCGAATCGCCTGGAAGTAGCTCTCGCAGATCATGAAATAGTCCTTGATCAACCCGCGCAGGGGCGAAAGCGACAGGATGTGGCGGCGTTCGTAGCCCGGGCCCGTGACATCCAGCACAAGGCGGTTCTCCACCACGCCGAGCTTCAGCCCGTATGGCCCGCCCTCCGCGCCCTCAGGCACAAAGTGATTGTCCTCCAGGAGGTCGAAGATCGCGATCTGACGCTCCTGCTCCTGGTCGCGCGAGACGGCCGCAAGGGACTCGTCGTCGATCTCCACGGACTGCAGGCGATGGATCTTGCCGTCTTCGGCCATGCGGTTGGACCCAGCGGGGAAGGCTCGCCGAAGCTTTACGGCATCGAACGCCCTGGCGTCATCCTGTCGCAGGCGAGACGGCCCGAGTAACCACACCATGAGGCTTCAGCGTTAACTTTTGGAGCCCAGAGTTGCACTGCAACGGTGAGGATCATGTCAGCCACCGCGAGTTCTATCGGCGACCTGGAGGTCCGGTCGCGACCCGCTCCCGAACCAGCCAGCGTCCGCCGGCTGATGTCTGTTGGGCAGTCGTCCCAGCTCGAGCAGTTCAATGACCCCGCCCTGTTGAACGAGGGCAGAGTCAATGTGATCGCACTGGACGCGGTGGTCGCGCGGCTCGGCGACCGCTGGCAACAGCGCCAGGCGCAGGTTCACGACCACGTGGAGCGCACGCTCCAGAAGCATCTGGGGACGCAAGGCTATTTCCTGCGGGTCTCCGACACCGATTTCCTGATCTGCCAGCCGGAGCTCGGCCGGTTTTCGGGGCAAGCCGCCTGCCTGCGCTACCTGCGGGAGATCCTTCATCACTTCATGGGGGATTCGGCCGAGGCCGACGAGTGCGTCCACCAGGTCACCAAGATGGACGGCGCCGAGATGAAGGCGCAGAAGGTCGACGCCCGCCACGTGGAGCGCCTGGAGGTCGTCGAACAGGCCGAAATGTCGAAGGCGGCGCAGGCCGAAGCAGAACGCGCCAAGTCGATGGACCGCTGGTCGCCGTTCGTCGCGTCGGACGGCCGCGAGGTGCGGGTGTCCTGCAGCCTGGAGCCTGTCTTCGAGCTGAAGAACTTCGGGCGGATCGGCTTTCGCATGGCCCGCCGCGTGCTGGTGGTCGGCACCGACGAGGAGGTGCCGCCGGCGGCGGTGAACAATCTCTCGCGGGCCGACATCCTGCGCATCGATCTGGCGACGATCGCGCGCGGCATGGACCGCCTGCGATCCGACAACGCCGGTGAGCGGCATCCCAGCCTGATCGTGCCGGTGTCGTTCATCAACCTGTCCAACCAGCAGGCGCGGGCCCAGATCGTCGCCCTGCTCAAGGAGGCGAGCGCCCTGGTGAAGCAAGGGGTGATCTGCGAGATCTGCGACATCGAAGGCGTGCCGCAGGGCGCGATGCTCGCAGCCGTCTCCCTGATCCGGCCGTTCTCGCTGTTCGTGGTGGGACGCCTGACCACCACGCCGCCCCTCTCCTCCGTCCTGGCCCAGCTCAAGGGCGCGGGCCTGCAGGCCCTGTCGATGGAATGCCCGCGCGATCTGAGCGAGGCGGAGTTCATGGCCTGGTCGAAGGCTACGATCGAAGCCGCCAAGCGGATCTGCAAATCGGTGCTCGTCTATCGCACGGACTCGGCGCGGGGCGCGGGCATGGCCGGGCTGCTCGGCGCGACCCACGCCAGCGTGCGCAACTGACGATCGCGCCTACCGGCCCACGTTGACGGGCTCGGGCGCCGGAACTGGCGGCGGCGAGGCTTCCTTCTTCTGGCCGGCCATCTCGATGCCCTGGTCGTCGAAGGCCATCTTGATGCGCCGGTTGTATTCGCGGCCCACCCGCCACTGCTCGCGCGGCGCGGTGGTGACGCGGGCCTTCAGGAGGACGCCGGTCTCGCCCAGCTTGTCGACGCCCATCACCTCGAAGGGGCGAACGATCAGCGAGCCGAAAAGGGGGTCGGCCTTCAACGCCTCGCCCACCTGACCCATCACCGCCAGCGCCCGGTCGACGTCGGCGTCATAGCTGATCAGAAACTCGAAGACATAGGCCGAGAAGGTCTTGGTCCGGTTATGGATCACCTGGGCTTCGCTGTAGGGAAAGATGTGCAACACCCCGTCGGTGTCGCGCAGGCGGATGGTGCGCAGGGTCATGGCCTCCACCACGCCCTTGGACGTGCCGATCTGCACGTTGTCGCCCAGGGAAACCACGTCCTCGGCGATCAGGAAGACGCCGGTGAGGAAGTCCTTCACCAGGGTCTGGGCGCCGAAGCCCACTGCGATGCCGAGCACGCCGGCGCTGGCCAGCAGCGGGCCGACCTTCAGGCCGATTTCCGAGAACAGGGTGAGCACGCCGATGACGATGAGCACCCCCTGAATCGAGCCGCGCAGCAACGGCCCCAGAGTGCGCACCTGGGCGGCGCGGCGCACGTCGGCGCTGCGGCGCGCGACACCCTCGATGGCGCGGTTGACCAGGAAGCCCGCCACCTCCACGGCCGCCGTCGCCAGGAGCACGATCAGGGCCAGGCGGAGGATCCGGCCCCCTCCCCCGATCACCCACGCCCAGGGGTCGACGCCCCAGACCCCGGCGATCCCGACCACCGCCGCGCCCAGAACGACCACGCGGAGCAGCAGCCAGGTGATCCCCGCCGCCTTGTGCGCGCCGGCAGGCTCGGCCGGCGCGGCGCCGGGCGTCCTGGCGACCAGCTTGGCCATGAGGTGGTCGAAGATGCGCCTGAGCATCCATACGGCCGCCAGGGCGAGGAGCACCACCGCGAAGGTCAGCAACAGATTGAGCCCGACGGCGCGCGCATCCATGCGCATCAGCGTGGCCCAAGCGTCGTCCGCCCCCTTCAGGAGGCGTTCGGCATAGGTCTGCGGATCGACGGGCGTCGCAGCCGGGGCGGCCATGATCGGAACCTCGTGCAAGACGCCACCCCGGGCGGCGAACGCATCGCGACCCAAGGGGGTTCCGGCGTCGACGGCCTGAACTGAGGGAGCCGCGCCGCCTACGCCTGCGCGGCGAGGCGCGCTTCGCGGAACGAGACCAGCCGGCGTTCGGCCTCGTCCCAGAGCGCCAGTCGGGCGCAGCGGAAGCTTTCCCAGATCCCGATCCTGCTCATGGGCCGCAGTTCGGGGTGGTCCTTCAGCACCTTCGGCAACTGGTAGAAGGGGATGCGGCTGGAGAGGTGGTGCACGTGGTGCACGCCGATGTTGGCCGTGAACCAGCGCAGCACCGGCGGGAGGTCATAGTGCGAGCTCCCGGTCAGAGCCGCGGCGTCGCGGTTCCACTCGCCGTTGCGCACCCAACTCGCACCCTCGAACTGGTGCTGGATGTAGAAGAGCCAGACGCCGATGGTCGCCGCGAGCAGCATGGTGACGATATTGATGATCAGCACCGGAGCGGGCCCGAACAGCCAGATCAGCGCGCCAAGGCCGACGACGATGGCCGCCGAGTTGCCGAGCACGCTGGCCCATGGCCGCCAGCCCTGGCGCATCAGGCCGATCGGCAGACGCTGCATCAGAAAGAAGACGAAGGCCGGACCGAGGCCGAACATCACCAGCGGGTGGCGATAGAGACGATAGCCGAAGCGCCCCAACGGCGACTTGGCGCGATATTCCTCGACGGTCAGCGTTTCGATCACGCCCAGGCTGCGGCGGTCGAGGTTGCCCGAGGTGGCGTGGTGGATGGCGTGGGTCTGGCGCCAATATTCATAGGGCGTCAGGGTGAGGACCCCGATGATCCGGCCGACCCAGTCGTTGGCGCGCTTTTCCCGGAAGAACGAGCCGTGGCCGCAGTCATGCTGGATCATGAACAGGCGGACGAGGAATCCTGCCGCCGGCACGGTCAGGAGCAACGCCGCCCACCACAGGCCCCGGGCGTGCGCGGCCCAGGCGAGCACCCAGATGGCGGCCAGCGGAACGGCGGTGACGGCGATCTCGAAGAGACTGCGTCCCGTCCTGGGCTCGCGGTATGGCGCGAGCTTGCGGCTCCAGGCGCCCGGGGCGGTCACATCGGCAGTCACGGTCGGGCCTTTCATCGGAGCGATAGAGCGGACTCTTTCGCGGGGCTGCCCTTGGCAGCCAAACAAGGTGGCAATACGGCCATCTGGGTGATCGAGTTCGCTGAACGCACCTTAGCCGCATCCGAGCCGGATGGCGACGGAGCGCGCGTGCGCCGGCAGACCCTCGGCGACGGCCAAGGCGACGGTGGCGGGACCGAGGGCGGCGAATGCGGCGGGATCGCACCGCACGATCGAGGTGCGCTTGAGGAAGTCATAGAGCGAAAGGCCGGAAGAGAAACGGGCCGCGCGGCTGGTGGGCAGCACGTGGTTCGAGCCCGCGACATAGTCTCCCACTGCTTCAGGCGTGTGACGGCCCATGAAGATCGCGCCCGCGTGGCGGACGCGATCGGCGAGGCGGTCCGGCGCCTCGACGGCGAACTCCACGTGCTCCGGCGCCACACGGTCAACGAGGCGCGGCGCCTCGTCCAGCGGGGCGATCACCACGGCGCCGTGGTCGCGCCAGGAGGCGGCCGCCGCCTCACCCGTGGCGAGGCTGGTGAGCTGGGCGGCGACAGCGGCCTCGACACGCGTGGCGAAGGCCTCGTCGTCGGTGATCAGGATGGATTGGGCCGCGGGATCGTGCTCGGCCTGGGACAGCAGGTCGGCGGCGATCCAGTCGGGGTCGCAGGCCGCGTCGGCGACGACGACGATCTCCGAGGGGCCGGCCAGGGCGTCGATGCCGACCACGCCGTAGACCTGGCGCTTGGCGGCGGTGACGAAGGCGTTTCCGGGTCCGACGATCTTGTCCACCGGCCGGATCGGGCCGGCGCCATAGGCCAGCGCGGCGACCGCCTGGGCCCCGCCGACCCGCCAGATCTCGGTGATTCCCGCCTCCTGGGCCGCTGCGAGCACCGCAGGCTGCAACCGCCCGGGGGGCGTGACCATGGCGATCCGGTCAACGCCCGCGACGGCCGCCGGCACGGCGTTCATCAGCACGGTCGAGGGATAGGCCGCCCGCCCGCCGGGGACATAGACGCCGACAGACTCCAGCGGCGTCCAGCGCCAGCCGAGCTCGACGCCGGCCTCGTCGACGAAGCGGGCGTCGGCGGGGCGTTGGTGTTCGTGGTAGGCGCGGATCCGTCGGGCGGCGAAGGCGATGGCGGCGCGGACGTCCGCGGCGCACTCGGCCGCCCCGGCGGCGATCTCAGCGGCGCTCACGCCGACTGAGGCCTCATCGACCTCCGACTTGTCGAACTGGCGGGAGTAGTGGAGCACGGCCGCGAGTCCTTCGGCGCGCACGGCGGCCAGCACGTCCCGAACCGTCGCGTCCACATCGGGCGCCGTTTCGCGGCGGGCGTCGACAAAGGCGGCGAAGGCTTGCTCGAAATCCGGGTCGGTGAAGCGAAAGCGGCGCATGGCGCGCCTTCTAGCGCTCAGCGAGGATCAGCGCCATCGCCGACGGCTCAGGCCTTGTGAACCGGCGAGCGCGGCGTGGGCCACGGCGGCGAGATGTCCGCCAGCGCCGCATCGATGCATTCGACCCGCGCGCGCAGGTCCCCGCCGCCGGCGAACGTCATCACCACGACGCCGCCGGGCGCCTCTCCCGGCTCAAACACGAGCGCCAGGAGTTCGAGCACAGCGTCCTTGGGCGCGCGCCGGATGCGGCGGACCTGGACGGCCTCCACGTAGCCGAGCTGCAGGGCCGAGCGCACGCGCGCGCGGCCGCCCGCCTCCCATCGGTAGCGGTTGAAGGCGACGGTCAACCGCCGCGCCTTGGGCTCGAAGGTGATGTCGCCGACCTTGACGATGGCGTCCTGCAGGGCGGCGGAGATGACGCCCAGGTCGTCGGCGTCCAAGGCGAGGAGCCGCAGCGGTTCGGCGGCGGCCATGCCGTTCAGTCCTCCAACGGGGCGCCGTCACCGGCGATGCGTCGCACCCGGGCTCCGCATGCCCCGAGCTTGGCCTCGAGGCGTTCGAAGCCGCGATCGAGATGGTAGACGCGATTGACGACAGTCTCCCCGCGCGCCGCCAGGCCCGCGATCACCAGGCTCACCGAGGCGCGCAGGTCGGTGGCCATGACCTGGGCGCCTTCGAGCACCTCGACCCCCCTCACCCGTGCCTCGCCGCCGGAGACCGCGATGTCGGCGCCCAGCCGCCGCAGCTCCGGCGCATGCATGAAGCGGTTCTCGAAAATGGTCTCGCGGATCACACTCTCGCCGTCGGCCATGGTCATCAGGGCCATGAACTGGGCCTGGAGGTCGGTGGCGAACCCAGGATAGGGATCGGTGGCGATCTCCACGGACCGCAGCCGGCCGCCGTTGCGCTTGATGGTGACGCCGTCGTTGTGGCGCGACACCTCGACGCCGGCCTCGACCATCTTGTCCAGCAGGGCGTCGATCAGGTCGGCGCGGGTGTTGGTGAGGCGCACCTCGCCGCCCGCCATGGCGGCGGCCAGGGCGTAGGTGCCGGTCTCGATCCGATCGGGTATCACCGCATGGTCAGCGCCGCCCAGCCGGCTCACGCCTTCGATTCGCAAGGTGGTCGTGCCGACGCCGCTGACCTTCGCGCCCATCTTGTTCAGGCAGTCGGCGAGATCACCGATCTCGGGTTCGCAGGCGGCGTTGACCAGCACCGTCTCCCCCTGGGCCAGCACCGCGGCCAGCAGGGCGTGCTCCGTCGCGCCCACGGAAACGAAGGGAAACTCGATCTGCGCACCCGTCAGCCCGCGAGGCGCCTGGGCGTAGACGTAGCCTTCATGCAGGTCGATGCGCGCGCCAAGCGCCTCCAAGGCCTTCAGGTGCAGGTCGACGGGCCGGGCCCCGATGGAGCATCCACCCGGCAGGGACACCTTGGCCTGTCCGGTCCGCGCCAGCAGCGGCCCCAGGACGTTGAACGAGGCGCGCATCTGCCGCACCAGGTCATAGGGAGCGATGGCGCTGAGGATCTCCCGGGTGTGCAGAGTCGTCTGGGGACCGTCCGCGCCATCGGATTCCACCACTTCGGTCCCGAGGCGTTGCAGCAGCTTGCCGAGGAATCGGGTGTCCGCCAGGCGCGGCATGTTGGTGAGCCGCAGCGTCTCGTCGGTCAGCAGGCTGGCCGCCATCAGTTTGATCGCAGAGTTCTTGGCGCCGCTGATGGGGATCTCCCCCTCAAGCCGGACGCCGCCGGTGATGGCGATGCGATCCAATCCAGTCCCTCGCACGCTGAAGGGTGCGGCGAAGGCCGGCCCGGTCAATGCGTTATCTAACCTGCGCCACAGGGGACGCAAGGCCGCAGGCGCAGGTCAGTCGCGCGTGTTCAGATCGCGATCGGGTGGCGGCGGGCGGTCCGCGGCCTTGCGGCGGCGCAGGTTCGCCCGCAACGCCTGCGCAAGCCTGGCTTCGCGATCGGCGCGCGTCGGGTCTGGGGAATTTTCGTCCTGGGCCATGCTAGCGCGCGCCCCCGCGGCCCAGGCCCGCCCGGCGTGGGAAGATGAGTGGTGCCGCCGGGCAGGATTGAACTGCCGACCTCAGCCTTACCAAGGATGCGCTCTACCACTGAGCTACGGCGGCGAAAAGGCGAGGCGGGGGCTATAGCCAACACCGGCGGCCGCGGGAAGCCCAAATCCGCGCGACGTGGTTACCCGGCTGAATGCGCGACGCTGATCGCGGGTCTTCGTACGGCGGCTGGGTCTGGCCCATGCCCATCGTTGTGGCCTGCGTTCGCCCGAAACGAGAAAGCCCCGCGCGTCAGCGACGCGCGGGGCTCAGCCTCAAGAGTTGCGGGGCGCCGACGGACGCGGCGTGTGCTGCGTCAGAGCGCTCGCCGACCGGCCAAGGCGTGGTAGATGAACAACACCACGACTGCGCCGATGGTGGCGACGAGAATGCTATAGATGTTGAATCCGGTCACGCCTGCAGCGCCGAAGCGCGTAAACAGGAATCCGCCGACAAAGGCGCCGACAACGCCCAAGAGCAGGTCAAGGATCAAGCTCCCACCGCTCCTTGTAACGACTTTGCTGGCGATGAAACCCGCGATCAATCCAAGTACAATCCAAGCCAAGATGGACATGCTAGGTCCTCCGAACCGTCTTTGCGCATTGGCGTCGCGGACTGCCTCCGGCGCCTTCTGCTCAGAAAAGCGGTTCGCAAACTTTCGTTCCGTCCGCGTGACCTGTGAGCGCGAAATGCTCGACGTGAAGGGCCGGGGAAGCCTCAAGCGCGAAGATCCGTCGATGGGGCGCTCAATACATGCCTGACGGTCTGCCGAACTCGCCCTGGAGCGCCGCGCGCGCGTCGGAAATCATCGCCGAAGGCGGCGCGGGCGCCCTCCTGCCGTTGCTCCATGCACTACAGGCCGAGTTCGGGTGTGTGCCGGATGCGGCTGTGCCGCTGCTTGCATCCGCACTGAACCTGTCGCGCGCCGAGGTTCACGGCGTGCTCACCTTCTACCACGACTTCCGGCGCACGCCCGTCGAGGGCCACCTCGTGCGGCTGTGCCGCGCCGAGGCGTGCCAGGCCCGCGGCGGACGTGAGGTCGAGGCGACCCTGAAGGCTGCCCTGGAGATCGACGCGGGCGTGACGCTCGAAGCCGTCTACTGTCTCGGATTGTGCGCCAGCGGGCCGGCCGCGCTGGTGAACGGAAAACCGGTCGCCCGCCTGCACGGCGCGCGGCTGACGCAACTGATCGAGGCGTTGCGCACATGAACCCGAGGGTGTTCGTGCCGGGTGACGCCGCCGCCGCCGCTGTTGGCGCAGACGAGGTCGCAACGGCGGTTGCCGCAGAGGCGGCGCGGCTGGGCGTTCCCGTGCAGATCGTCAGAAACGGCTCGCGCGGCGTCTTCGAGTTCGAGACCCTCGTCGAGATCGAGACCGGCGCCGGCCGCATCGGCTATGGTCCCATATATCCCGAGGATGTCGCCGGGCTCATGGCGGCAGGCTTCCTACAGGGCGGTCCCCATCCCAAACGCGTCGGACGGCCGGAGGCCCTGCCTTTCCTGGCCCGTCAGACGCGGCTCACATTCGCGCGCTGTGGCCTCACCGACCCGTTCTCTATCGACGACTATCGCGCCAATGGCGGAATTGTCGGGCTGGAAAAGGCGCTCCGCCTGGGCCCGGCCGAAATTGTCGAACGCGTGAAGGCGTCCGGCTTGCGCGGACGCGGCGGCGCGGGTTTTCCCGCAGGGATCAAGTGGGAGACAGTGGCGCGCGCTCAGGCGCTGCAGAAGTACGTCGTCTGCAACGCCGATGAGGGCGACAGCGGGACCTTCGCGGACCGCATGCTGCTGGAAGGCGATCCTTTCCTGCTGATCGAAGGGATGGTGATCGCAGGCCTTGCCGTGGGCGCCTCCCAGGGATTCATCTACGTCCGCTCCGAATATCCGCACGCCATCGCCGCCATCCGGCGGGCGACGGCGGCGGCGCGAGCGACAGGCCTCCTGGGCGCATCGGCCGGCGGCGGGTCCCGGGCTTTCGACATCGAAGTTCGCGTCGGCGCCGGCGCCTATGTCTGCGGAGAAGAGACCGCCCTGCTGGAGAGCCTCGAGGGCAAACGCGGACAGGTCCGCGCCAAGCCGCCCCTGCCCGCCCACGCAGGACTGTTCGGCCGGCCGACGCTGGTGAACAACGTCCTGACCCTCGCCGCCGTCCCGTTCATTCTCGCTCAGGGCGCTGACGCCTACGCCTCGCTCGGCCACGGGCGGTCGCGCGGCACGCTCCCCGTGCAACTGGCCGGAGACGTTCGCAATGGCGGTCTGTTCGAGACACCGTTCGGCATGCCGCTGGCGGAGCTGGTCGACGACATCGGCGGCGGGACCTTGAGCGGCCGCCCCGTTCGCGCCGTCCAGGTGGGCGGGCCGCTGGGCGCTTACTTCCCGCGGACCCTCTTCGACACGCCACTGGACTATGAAGCCTTCGCCGCGCGGGATGGTCTGATCGGCCACGGCGGCGTCGTGGTGTTCAATGACACCGTCGACATGGGTCAGCAGGCCCGGTTCGCCCTGGAATTCTGCGCGATCGAAAGCTGCGGGAAATGCACGCCCTGCCGTATCGGGTCAGTGCGGGGCGCAGAGACGCTGGATCGCATCCTCGCCGGGGAACGCCCTGAAGCGAACCTCGCTGTTCTCAACGATTTGTGCGAGGTTATGGCTGCAGGATCGCTTTGCGCGCTCGGAGGCCTGACGCCCTATCCGGTCCGCAGCGCGCTGAAGCATTTTGCGGAGGATTTCGGAGCCGTGCCGCGCGCCGCCGCGGACGTCTCCTAGGACCGATCATGGGCTCAGTGAACGAAATCGATTTCGGCACGCCGCCGTCGACTTCCGAGAATTTGGTGGAGCTCGTCATCGACGGCCAGGCCGTCAGGGTCCCTTCGGGCAGTTCGATCCTGCGCGCGGCCCAGACGATCGGCGCCGCAATCCCCAAGCTGTGCGCCACGGACAGTCTGCAGGCGTTCGGCTCCTGCCGCCTCTGCCTCGTCGAGATCGAGGGCCGCGCCGGTGCGCCGGCCTCGTGCACGACGCCCGTCGCGCAGGGGATGGTGGTGAAGACCCAAACGCCGCAGCTGGCCAAGTTGCGCCGTGGCGTGATGGAGCTCTACATCTCCGACCACCCGCTGGATTGCCTGACCTGTGCGGCGAACGGCGACTGCGAATTGCAGGACATGGCGGGCGCCGTGGGATTGCGCGAAGTCCGCTACGGCGATCAGGGGAAGAACCATCTCGACCTGCCGTGCGACGAGTCCAACCCCTACTTCACCTTCGACCCGGCGAAATGCATCGTCTGCTCCCGCTGCGTCCGGGCGTGCGACGAGGTCCAGGGGACGTTCGCCCTCACCGTCCAGGATCGCGGCTTCTCGAGCCAGGTCGCCGCGAGCCAATCGGAGTCCTTCCTGGATTCTGAGTGCGTCTCTTGCGGCGCCTGCATCCAGGCCTGTCCGACCGCGGCCCTGACCGAAAAGGCGGTGATCGAAATCGGTCAGCCCGCGCATTCGGTGGTGACGACCTGCGCCTACTGCGGCGTCGGCTGCACGTTCAAGGCGGAGATGCGCGGCGAGGAACTCGTGCGCATGGTTCCCCACAAGGATGGCAAGGCCAATCGCGGCCACTCGTGCGTCAAAGGCCGTTTCGCCTGGGGGTACGCCACCCACAGGGACCGCATCCTCAACCCGATGATCCGCGGGTCGATCCAGGAGCCGTGGCGCGAGGTCAGCTGGGCCGAAGCGATCACGTACGCCGCCGCGGAGTTCAAGCGGATCCAGGCGAAGTACGGTCGCGGCGCTGTCGGCGGGATCACGTCCTCGCGCTGCACAAACGAAGAGACCTACCTCGTCCAGAAGATGGTCAGGACCGCGTTCGGGAACAACAATGTCGACACCTGCGCGAGGGTTTGCCACTCGCCCACCGGCTATGGGCTAAAGACGACCCTCGGCACGTCCGCCGGCACCCAGGACTTCGATTCCGTCGCCCAGTGTGACGTCATGGTGGTGATCGGCGCCAATCCGACCGACGGCCATCCCGTCTTCGCCTCCCGAATGAAACAGCGCCTGCGACAGGGCGCAAAGCTGATCGTCATCGACCCGCGCCGCATCGACCTCGTGCGGACGCCGCACATCGAAGCCGCCCACCACCTGCCGCTAAGGCCGGGGACCAACGTCGCCGTGCTGACGGCGATGGCGCATGTGATCGTGACGGAAGGCCTCGTGGACGAGATGTTCGTCCAGACGCGCTGCGAGCTGGATGCATTTGAGTTCTGGGCGGAATTCGTCTCGCGGCCAGAGAACTCCCCGGAAGCGACGCAGGCCTACACGGGCGTGGACGCTGGCGAGCTTCGGGCTGCCGCCCGGCTCTACGCCACAGGTGGGGCGGCGGCGATCTACTATGGGCTGGGCGTGACCGAGCACAGCCAGGGCAGCACCGCCGTCATGGCGATCGCCAACCTCGCCATGGCGACGGGAAATCTTGGAAAACCCGGCTGCGGCGTGAATCCGCTGCGCGGCCAGAACAATGTCCAAGGCGCCTGCGACATGGGTTCGTTCCCCCATGAGGTCACGGGCTACCGCCATATCTCCGACGATGCGACACGCGCCATGTTCGAGGATCTATGGGGCGTCGAACTGGACGCGGAGCCGGGCCTGCGGATTCCGAACATGCTCGACGCCGCGGTCGAAGGCAGCTTCAAGGGCCTGTACGTCCAGGGCGAGGACATCCTCCAGTCCGACCCCAACACCCGGCATGTCGCCGCCGGTCTCGCCGCCATGGAATGCGTGGTCGTCCACGATCTCTTCCTCAACGAGACCGCGACCTACGCGCACGTCTTCCTGCCGGGCTCCACCTTCCTGGAGAAGGACGGCACCTTCACCAACGCCGAGCGACGCATCCAGCGCGTCCGCAAGGTCATGTCGCCACGCAACGGCTATGGCGACTGGGAAGTCACCCAACTTCTCTCGAACGCCCTCGGAAGCCCGATGAGCTATGCTCATCCTTCTGAGATCATGCAGGAAATCGCGACTCTTACACCAACGTTCGCGGGTGTGACGTACGACCGGCTCGACGCGTTGGGTTCGGTGCAATGGCCCTGCAACGCGGCGGCGCCGGAGGGCACGCCGGTGATGCATGTGGACGGTTTCGTTCGCGGCAAGGGCAAGTTCATCGTCACCGAATATGTGCCTACGGATGAGAAGATCGGCCCGCGTTTCCCGCTGCTGCTGACGACGGGGCGGATCCTCAGCCAGTACAATGTCGGCGCACAGACGCGACGAACCGCCAACGTCGCCTGGCATCAAGAGGATATCCTCGAGATCCATCCTCATGACGCCGAGGATCGCGGAATTGGCGATGGCGACTGGGTGAAACTGCACAGCCGCGCCGGCGCCACGACGCTGCGGGCGATCGTCACCGACCGCGTGGCGCCGGGCGTGGTCTATACGACCTTCCATCATCCCGACACCCAGGCGAACGTGGTCACCACGGAGCATTCCGACTGGGCCACCAACTGCCCCGAGTACAAGGTGACCGCGGTTCAGGTCGCGCGCTCCAACGGCCCGACCGACTGGCAGTCCGACTACAGCTCGAAGGCGCGCCGCAGCCGTCGCGTCGCACCCGTGGAACCGGCCGAGTGAGCGCCGAGCGCCTCGTGTCGATGGCGAACCAGATCGCCCGCTTCTTCGAGGGGCAGCCTGGGGAGAATCCAGCAGAACTGACCGCCAACCATCTGAAAAGCTTCTGGGATCCCCGGATGCGCGCTGGCCTGCTCCAGCATGTGCAAGCGGGTGGCGAGGGGTTGACGCCCATCGCCGCTTCCGCCGCGGCGCTGCTCGATCGTCAGAAGACCTTGCAGGCCGCCGGAGACCTTTCGGTCGGGCCAAGCGATGACATCAACTGAACGCGGGATAGCGGCGTGGGCGGCCAGTTCCCGAACGCGCCTCATGCGCTGGCGGAACGGCGTATTCGAGCATGGCGACCGGCTCATACCGGAGGAAACGCCCGTCGCCCTGGTTCATGACGCCTCCACCACAGCCGTGATGATGGCGACGCCGGCCAACCTCGACGACTTCGCCATCGGCTTCAGCCTGACGGAAGGTCTGATTCAGGGCGTCGCAGAGGTTCGCGACCTGGAGATCGTCGACGATCCTCACGGCGTCGAGGTGCGGATGTGGCTTACGGCGCAACGGTCGGCCGAGCTGACAGCGCGCCGGAGAAACCTGGTTGGCCCCACGGGATGCGGCCTCTGCGGCGTCGAAAGCCTGGCCCAGGCCATCCCCTCGCTGGGGCAGGTCCCGACCGGCGGCCAGATCTCCGTGGAACAGGTGCGACGGGCGTTATCCGCCCTGACGCGCGCCCAGGAACTTGGGGCGGCGACCCGGACTGTCCACGCAGCGGGCTTCTGGACTCCAGGCCAGGCGGACATGACTGTCCGCGAGGACGTCGGGCGGCACAACGCGCTCGACAAGCTCGTCGGGGCCCTGGCGCGCGCCGGTTGCGAAGTCGCCGAAGGGGCCGTCGTACTGACCAGCCGGGTCTCGGTGGAGATGGTGCAGAAGACGGCCAGGCTCGGTGCGCCGATCCTGGTGGCGGTGTCGGCGCCCACCGCCCTCGCCGTCCGGACAGCGGAGGCCTGCGGCATGACCTTGATCGCGGTGGCGCGGCAGGACGGCTTCGAAGTCTTCACCGGCGCCCAGCGGGTCGCAAGCTGAATCGTCGTCTTCAGATCCGCCGCCAGAACATCCACCAACGTCGGGTCTGCGCCCGGGCCTCGGCCTGAGCGGCTTCCAGCCGGTGCTCCGCGGCATGTGTTTCGACCGCCAGGTTCCGGGCCGCATCGCACGCCACGATCTGTGCGCCCCGCGTCGCGTACCCGATGTCCAGGTCCGACGCCCGGGGCTCATCCGGCAGGCGATAGAGCGCGCAAGGGCGGCTGGCCTCCGCGGGCGTCTCGATCTGCGGCGGCGCAGCCAGATAGACCTGGGGCGATCCTGCACAGCTCGATATCGTGCTCCAACAGGCGACGAGCCCGATCAGGCGCAAGCTTCGCATTGGCGTCCTCCGATCGATGGGCCGAGAGTTCCAGTCTTGCGGTAGCGGCCCGCGCGGCGTCGCGCCGCCCTAGGGCCACGTCGAGACGCTTGATCGTCCCTTGTGCGCCCTCAGCGGCCAGCGACGCCGTGGCGGCGGCCTCCGCGCTCTGGGCCGCGCGTCGCTCGGCGCGCTGGCGGCGATGGAACGGATCCCAGTTCCAGGCCGCGAGAAGAACCAGGCTGACGATCGCGGCGGCCAGGAGGCCGAGGGCGGCGATCCTCCCGGGCGAGCTCATGCCCGCGCCTCCCGCTTCTTCAACCAGGTCAGGGCGAGCACGCACACGGCCGCTACCGCCGCCGCAGTCGCCAGCAGGGCCGTGGCCTTGCGGACCCAGGTCGATTGTTCGACGAAGGGCGCAGCCGCCGCGATCATCTGCTGCGCGGCGACCGAGATGGCCGCCACCGCTGAAGTCACTGCCGTGAGGACCGCGCCGCTCCGGGATACGGGCACGGGATCGGCGGGCGTAGGGGGCGTCTCTGCGGCCCGCGTGGCGCTAGAGGGCGGCGAGTGGTCGAGCGATCCCGGCTCGGCCGTCGACCACAGCGCCACTTCCGCCGCCCGGCGGTTGACCAGGCCCTGCAGCTTCTTCCCGCCGGCATTGACGAACCGCATCATCTCCAGCGGGACCTGATCGAACTGCCGGGCGCGAAGGCGTTTCCAGATCGTCCAGCCGGGCGAGGCGCCGAGATTGAACACGAACGACAGCAGCGCGGCGTACTGGTGCTCGGTGAGCTCTTCGGCGACGGGGCCGATGCGAGCTGCAAGGCGCTGGGCGGCGGTCTGCAGATCCTGGCGGAGCCACACGTCAGCCAGATCCTGCGTCACCCCCAGGCCGGGGCGCAGCTCCGGGCCCGTGTGGCCATAGCCGGCCGTCAGCGTGCCCTCAGGCTCTATGCCGGCCTTCAGGATCACCAGGGGCTGGGCGTCGTCGTAGACGCGCAGGACGCAGCCTTCGTGCTGCTTCAGGAACGCGTACGCTGTTCTTGGGATCGGTCTCATCTTGCCCCCGGGCGATGAAGGTCAGGTGGCTGGTAGTCGGCGGGCTGGCGCAGCCAGCGCATCGAGGCGTTCATGTCCTTGAATTGCTCCAGCAGGCCGTCGAGCTTCGTGCTCATGACGGCGAGCTGGACGGCGAGCTGCTTCAGCGGCTCGACTTCCGCCTCCAGGGTCTTCACCCGCTGCGTCAGGCGCGCCCCCCAGATCACCAGGCCGAGCGCCTGCACGACGACGAGGCCGCTGAGGCCGATCAGGGCAGCCCAAATGGCTGGGTTCATGGGTTACAGGCTCATGCGGCTGAGAAACCCCAAGCGGGCCAGGCGGGCGAGCGCTATTGCCAGGCTGGGGACTTGGGTTCGGGTTTCGCCCATGCGGGGCAACCCTTCGAAAGGTCGCCCTTCAGGAAGTCGAGTAGTCCCATCAGTATAGTCCCTTCACCTCATCCAACCCCTTGGCTGCGCTCATCACGCCGCCAACCGTGCCGAGGCCGCCCAGGGATAGGCCACCCGTAAACGGCGCGAAGCCCAAGGCGCCCAGACCCATCGCCAGGGTTCCGAGCTGGCCGACGGGGTCGCTGGTCTTCGTCTTGGTCTTCGACGTCCCGTCCTCCACCTGGCCGTGGAAGAGGGCCAGCGGCAGGCCGCCCAGGAGACCGGCCTGGCTGCTCAAGAGCGAGAGCGGCGCGGCCTGCTGCTGCTGCTGGATCTGCCGCAGCATGTCGCCGATCGTCCCCTGGGTGGTCGCGTTCGCGCGGGCGTTGGCGTCGAAGTTCGTGGAGAGGTCCGCCAGGAGACCGGCCGAGCGCAGTTGCTGATCGCCCTGCGACAGGCCCAGCTGCGCCAGGCTGTTCGCAGCGCCCAGCTGGTTGCCGCGGTTGGCCATCTCCAGCTGCGCACTGGCGGCGGACGCGTCCTGCCGGCGCTGGGCGTCCAGGTTGGAGAGGTTCGCGCCGGTGGTGAACCCCTGGTCGCGCAGGCCCGCGTCGAGGCTCGCCCGTGCCCGGGCGAGCTTGTCGACGGTCATCGACCGCGTCAGAGCCGAGCCCGAACCACCGAACGCGCCCTGCCCCGCCATGTCGAGCGTCTGCTGTCCGAGCGTGTTACCGCGATCCGCGTCGAAGTCCGCGAGCGAGGTGTCGACCACCTGTTGGGTGTACGGGCTCATGTAGGCGCCGAGGTTCTGCAGCAGACTCGCCACCGTCACCTGGGGCGCGCTGGCGGTCCCGAGACCGCGCATGATGTTCGAGGCGTCGCTGTAGTCCCGGCCGGTCACCCCGCGCGTCACGTCGGCCGCTGCGTCGAAATTCCACGGCGAGCCGGTCAGGCCAGCAGCGCCCACGCCCGCCTGCGTCTGCAGCGGATTGACGCCGGCCACGAGGGACTGCGGATCAAGATTGCTGAGATCGCGGATCTTGCCGAAGATGTCCTCGATGCCGTTCGTCACCCACTCGGGGTTCGTCGGCGTGACCACGTTGTGGGTGGTCTGGTTTTGCGTGGTGCTGGAACCCATCAGAGCCTCTTCAAAAGTTCGCCGCCACCCTGGCGGTAGCCTTGCGACGCCAGGGCGCGTCGCCAACCTGGACGGCCGTTGACCGTCGCGTGTGTGCAGCCCTGCGTTCGGGCCCATGCTTCCATCCCTGGGACCAGGGCGAGGATCTCGTCCAGGTCGCCGCCGGCGAGCCAGGCATGGATGCAGCGCCGGGCGGGAGCCGCGAGAAGCCGGGTGACCATCGCCGAGCGGGCGCCGGTCCAGAGCTGCGCCCGGCCTGCGACGATCTCCGCCACGAGCTCGCCCTCTGTTCCGTCCTCGGGTCGAAGCGCCGGCAGGAGCCAGGCGCGCGCCGCGGCCCAGGTCACCGGCCGCCGGTCGGCGCCATGTCGAAGACCGGGGCGCCCAGGCGAAACGCCGAGGGGCTGGCCGAGCCGGACAAGCGGATGCGGAACAACCGCCCCGTGGCGCGCACGTCAATCTTCTGCTCGGTGGCGCCGAACACGTAGGATTTCGACGTCTCGTCGCCCCGCGGCTTGAACCGCGACGTCAGGGTCAAGGTGACCGGGCCGACGTGCTCCAGCGCATCTGGCCAGAAGGTGCGGACCAGGATGGCGCGGTCCTCGGACAGGTATTGGTCGGCGCTTTCGATGAACCACGACAGCACCGCGCCGTCCGCCGACTGGCCGCGCTCGTGCCAGTAGGCCTGGCCGTCGTAGGTGACCCCCAGGGGATAGGAGGACGGGCCGGCGTCGACCATGGCCGTCCGCGCCATCATCCCGCGATACCAGGCGCCGGCGTCCGGGCCTGCCACGGCGACTGCGACATAGCGGCTGCACTCGACGCCGTCGCGGCTGTCCGGATAGTCCCACCGGACCTCGCCGAACGCGCCGACCCCGGACGCCACCACCTTGTCGGACTGGGCGAGCGCTAGGTTGTCTGCGAAGTCCTCGCGGATCGGGCAGGCCATCATCACCGGCGCCGCGCCCAACGAATAGGCGTAGAATTGCCCGTCCGGGCTGATCCAGTAGGCCGCCTGGCCCACGACGACCGCCGCGTTCGGCCCGATCAGGCCGCAGTGGTCGCCGACCTTGTCGAAGCGCCAGACTTGGCCGAGTTGGCCGACATACGTTCCCAGGAACAGGCTCGTGTTCGTCCAGATCAGCAGGTAGCTGCCGACCGCCCGCCCGCCGATGATCCGCCCGCCCCCCGTCAGGACGTACTCGCGCGCCGTGGAGTCGGCCGGGGTGTCCGTCTCCCACTCGGTGGCCCGGCGCACCCCCGAATGGCGAATGCAGAGGGCGTTGAAGTCGTCCGAGACCTCTTCGTTGCAGCCCAAGGCGAAGATCTGGTCGGTGTGCGAGATCAGGCAATGCGTCACCATCGCCGGCGCACCGCTGATCGCCGCCGCCGGCACGCCCGTGTCGCTCGCATCCCAGCGATAGATCGTCCCGAACCTCGGCGAGGCGACCAGATCCTGCCCGAATGCGCCGCCGCTCCAGGTCCGGGGGAAATAGTCGTTCACCGTCGGCGTGGCGTAGCCGCCTGCGCCCCAGGGGCCAGTGCCGTAGCCCGCCTGGCCGGTCCCGTCGATCTGGCCGGCGACCAGTCCTACGGGCGTGATGTCATAGACGCCGCCGCCGACCCACACCTGCAGCGCCAGGTGCGTCCCGAAGGCGATATGCAGCTGATTGTCGTTCGTCGACCAGGGGAAGGCCCAACGGCAAACGCCCGTCAGCAGCGTCGCCGTCAGCGCCTCCCATCCGCCGATCACCTGCGGCATCCCGAGGCGAAAGCGCACGTTCGACCCGTCCGCCCAGCGGCCCGAGGCGGCGTGGGTGGTGTCGTCGGAGGTGAGGCCGGGGGGAATCTTGAGGCTGGTGCGCGGTATGGTAGCCTCCCTTGATGCAGTCTGTGCTTGAAATGAGAGGCGTCCAGACGCCAGGCGGGGTTATCCCGCTCCACGTCCGTGGGGAGGGCGGCTCGGGACCGGTCGTTGTCGCGATCTGCGGCGCCTTCGCCCCATTTGATGAACTGTCCTGGCTAGGCGATCATTTTCCAGAAGCCGAGGTCGTAGTCGCCCATCTGCCGGGATTGATGAGCGCGCCGCCGGATGAGATCTCGATCAAGAGCTTTGCAATTGCATTTCTCGATCTGATCGAAAGCTTTTACGTCGGCCGGCGCGTCGTGGTTGTCGGTCTATCTGTCGGGGGCTTGGTCGCCCTCGCCCTCAACAGTATGGCTGTGGAAGCCGTCATCGCCGTCGACCCGCCCCTCTCAACCGCCAAGCTCTGGCCGCTCAGCGATTGGGCCACGGTCGCCCGAACTCAAATGACGCCGGCGCAGCAGGAATGGCTATGGCGCATCCTGGGCTATGGCCTGACCATCGAGGACCGTGATTACCACTCCATACTCAATGCGTTGCAGCGTCCTGCGCGGATACTGGTGGCGGGCAATGCGCTTGGGCAGCGTCGGGAGACAACCGAGATGCCGGGCCTTCTGGACGCTGAAGACATCGCGTTTTTAAGCACTCATCCGCTTCTGATTGTCCAACACGTTCCGGGTGTCAGCCATGACATCGCATCTCAATGCCGAGACCTGTTCGTGACAGCCATCCGTGAGGCGCTTACTCCCTGACCAGGTAGGCCAGCACTTGGCCGTCGCCGCCGGACGCGCCGGGAGAGTTGCCGCACCCGCCACCGGGCGCGCGGCCTCCGGCCAACTGCGCGTTGCCCGATCCATCGCCGCCGCCCGTGCCGCCCTTGAACGGAAGGTTGGCCGGTGCGCCCGCACCGCCATTCAACCCACCGCCCAAGCCCCCACCCGTGCCCAGGCCAGGGTTCCCAGGCGATGCATTGTTCGTCCCGCTAAGGTTGACGTCGAACCCCGTCGCGACTCCGCCCACACCCGCCGACCCTGGCGTGATTGACGGCGCGGCCCCGTCAGGGAAGGTAAGCGTCGTGTTGCCGGCCCCGGCCGTTGCGATCGAGGCGACCACTGCGACGACCTGGCCGGCCAGGAGCGCCTTGGTGATCTCGCCGTATCCGCCGGACGCACCATAGGTCGTTCCGGTCTCCCCGGCGCTCCAGGCGGCAAACTTCCAGTAGCCGGACTTCGGGACAACGAAACTGTGCGTCCCCGGCGGAAACTGATACGGCGACTGCAGGTTCGTGAGCCCATGGCGAGCGCCGATGGATTTGCCTGCGACCCGACGCCTACCGACCCGCTGGCTGGCGATGCTACGCGGCATCTAGAGAAGCTCGAACTGCGCGTCGAAGACGATGCCGCCGGCCAAGGCCACCGCGGCGCCGACGTACAGCGCGTCCACCGAGCTCAAGCGAAGCGGGAGCGTCTCCGAGTAACCGAAATCCGTAGTCGCAGCTTCGGTGGTATTGGCGATCGTGTGCGCCGCCATCAGGACGCTATCGATTAGGTACAGCGTCGTCCCTGCATCGGGCGAGCGATAGAGCTGCAGCTGCGTCGCCGTGACTGTCGCTCGCGGCGTAGCCTTCAGGCCGTAAAGGATCGCACCATTGGTCTGTGCGGCCAGTAGCAGCACAGCGTTGGTCGCATCGTTGAGGGTGGTCTTCGCCGCCGTACAGATGGCGTTGGCCGTCTTGATCGACTGGGGCGTGATGATGGCGTTCGGCGTAGTGGCCAAGACTGTCTCCTATGCGGCGGAAAAGGCGACCGCCATCGCGACGGCGAAGGCGTTGCGGGCTGCGGTGTAGGTGGCGAGGTCGGACAGGTCAGCGGTCGTCGGCAGCGCCCATTGGGCGATCGTGCCGTTGTTAGTCAGCCATTTGCCCCCGTTGCCGACCAAGGAGGGCAAGGAGGCCCCACCGCCCACCACCACCGAAGCGATGTAGTCCTTGAGGCTCGAACCGCCGTAGCCCAGCGTCTTGACGTTCGTCGCATCGCAGAAGATGTCCACGATATCGGTTGGGGCGATCTGGACCGTGGTCCCGGCGCCCGTAGTGAATGTCAAAGTGGCGGGCGAAGCGTTCCAGACGCGATAGGTCTTCGTGACGCTCGGGATGGTGATCGTGTACGGCCCCCCGCCCCCGGTGAACTTCACCATCGCCGAGCGGGCCTCGTCGTCGGCGGTGTTCGACGTCGTCAGGCTGTAGTCGCCGGTCAGCGGCACGGTCACCAGGCCCGCCACCGCCTTGTCCACCCGGCTGATCACCGTGTTCAGCCGATCGCCCCAGACGTTGACGTTCTCGCCGGTGAACTGGAGCTCGAAGCGGAGCGAAGTCGTATAGCTGCTGGGCATCAGATGATCGCTCCCGTGTCCTGACGGCGCCAATCGGTTCCGTCAGAGACAGCCAAGATGTTGAGCGTGGTGTTGCGTAGCACGCCGTTCGGGAAGTCCGCGGCTGGCGGCATCTGCGCCGTGCTGCAGGCGAACACCGGCGCGGGCTGCGTTGGCGTGCCCAGGCTGTCGAACGCTCGGGCCAGTTCGAGCCTTGCGCCGGGAATGTCGATGAACGTGAACCTCATCGGCGGATCCAGGTTTCAGGGGTGATGGCGATGCGGGTCCAGGTTCTGTCGTTGGACCCCCGCACAGACCAGGCCGCGGGGTTCAGGGGCGCTCGGCTCCAGATCGAGCCGACGGCGGAGAACACCCGGGCGATTGGCGTGGCGAGCGCCTGGATGACGATCGTGTAGGCTGCGCCGGACTTCAGGGCGGCCAGGACCGAAACGGTTGTCGCTGCGCCCTGCAAGAGGCGGGTCGAACCTCGGCTGATCGCCACCGCGGGCGCCGTCGCTATCCTCGCGGATTTGCCAACGGCTCGCTGCAGCACGCCAGAAGGTGACGTCGCGCCCTGGAGCGTCTTGCCCGCAAGCCGCCGAATCAGTGCGGCCGGCGTCGCCGCAGCGAGGAGGTCCTTCAGCACCACCTTCAGTCTCGCCAGCGTCGCACCTGGAGAGTTCGAACCGAGAATCGACCGCGTCGCCAGTCGACGCAGCGCCGGTGAAGCTGAATTCGAGCTCGCAGCGCGCCTCGCCGTCTGCCGGACGATCGCCGGGCTCAGCGCGTTGCTTGCACGAACGGGTTTGCCGGCCTGCCGCACGAGCGCCAGGCCCGGCGAACACAGTCCGAGCACGGATTGATTGTACTGCGCGCCTCCAGACAAGGCGCCGAAACCCGACGGAGCGCCGAAGCCATAGGCCGAGCCACCGAAATTCGCCGTCACGGACGTAGTCGTACCGGCGAAGTAGGCGTAGATCAGAGCCGGACTGCCCAATGAGGAGATACTGATCCCCCCAACATTCGTAGCGGGATTGTGCGAGGCGTTGCCATTCCAGTTGCCACTGTTCTTTCGGAACCAGGCCAGGGCGTTCGGAAAGTCTATCGCCATGCAAAGGGTGTCGCCGGCCGCAGCCGTGCCCAGACTGCATTGTGAGACGCTGTTCAGGTATACGCCGCCGAAGGCCGGCGACCAGCTCATCGAGTTGGCGCCGACGCCGGGCGCACCCGTTTCGGACGTATTCGCGATGCCGACGCCGGGCACGTTGCTGCTGACCGAGTTCAGCGTGACCTCGACGTAGACCTTGCCGGCGAGGTCGGCGGTGGACCTTGCGCGTGCTGCGCCCGCGCCATTGCCCGTGGCGGTGAGATTGCCGCCGCTGAGGGCGACATTCGAAACCGCCGTCCAATCGGTCGCCATGATCAGGCCGCGCTCGGGACCATCTTCAGGCCGAACGTGAAGGCGATGGAGTCGCCCGAGACCACGTTGACGGCGGAGAAGTCGCCTCGGATCAGCATGTTGCCGGACGAGACTGCGTCGAACAGACCAGCCTCGGTGATCGCGAGCGAGGAGCCCGCCGTGACCGTCCCCGTCACCTGATAATTGTCGTTGCTGTTGGTGATGGTCGTGCGGCTTTCCGTGCCCACGGTCCGGCCGCCGGACGTGGTCGGCGCAGCCTCGGTGACCAGCGCGGTCTGGCTGACGGCCGCCGTGGTCGTGCCGGTGCCCCAGCCGATGTTCTTCGGCGCCGTGCCGGCCTGGATGATCCGGTTTGTGACGATGGCCGCGCCGGCGTTCGTGAAGGCCGTCAGCAACGAGACGAGCCCCTTGCGGACCAGGTCCTTGAGGAGGCCGCCCTGCGGCGCGGGAAGAGCAACAGCGACCATCAGGCGGTCTCCTTCTCGTAGGCGGCGATCACGAATCCGCCCGGCTGAAACTTCGCCTTGTCGGCGTCGAGGTCGGCGGGGACGTAGCGAAGCGTCTGGCTCATCCGGCCGTCGGCGGAGACGAGCTCCACCGTCAGTCCGCGCGCCTGCGCCGCGATCGGCTGGCCATTGAATTCCGCGGAGACCGTGATCGGCTCCTCGGCGCAGGAATGGACTTCAAAGCGCATCGTCAGATCCTTTCGATGAGGCGGCGCAGCCACGCGGCGATGGCGAAGCAGGCTCGGGCCAGCCACACGCCCAGGCCTCGGCCTGAGATCGACGCGGGCACGCAGACCGTGCGTCCCCGCGTCGAGGCCGCGCCGCAGTCCGGGCAGGCGCTGGCCGGCTGTTGCGGCGTGCGCGCCAGGGGATGGGGCGCCGCACAAGCCTCGCACCGTGGCAGCAGCGTGTGGGTGAGCGATGGCTCGAGGGCGCCGTCCAGGGCCGCGCCCAAAGTGTTGTCGTGCATCAGATATCCCGGGTGATGTCATAGGCGGCGGGGTGGGCGATCAGGCTCGTCTCGACGCGAAGCTTGCCGGCCTGTGGGCGCCTGGCGGAGCGCAGCTCCGCCAAGCCGCCCTCGAACTTCTGCAAATATCGGTTGGCGGCGTCCCAGTTCTGGTCGAACTCGTGGAAGCTCGCGAGCGCGCCGTCGAGATAGACATCCGGCGCCTCGGCCAGCAGCCAGTTCGTCGGATTGAAGTCCGACAAGGCCGGTAACTTGGTGAAATAGGTCAAGAGCGTCGAATAGGCTTGGTCCGGCGCCGGATGGAGCATGAGTTGCTCGCCCAGTATCGCATAGACCCGCGGCCGACCGGGGGCGTCATCGCCCTCGGCGTAGGACGCGATGACGTCCGGAAGCGTCGGATCGAGCTTCGTATACGCATCCGACCCGCTGGCCCGCACCTGCACGGTGATGGCGTCGGCGAAGTCGCCTGGCAGCGCAGTCAATGGCGTGTCGATGCTCGCCGTGTCCTGCGCCTCTGTCTTCCGGTCGCGCAGCCAGCGGTTCACCTTCGCTTCGGCGTTGCCGATGAAGGTCGGAATCCGGGTCGCAAGGTCGCCGCGCTCTACCCAGTCGGCGAGCGCCGCCATCAGGTCGGCATAGGTGGTGATCGCCACGTGTGCGGCTCCGCAAACATGAGGGCGTGGCGGATGCGACGGCGCGCCGGGGGCGCGCCGTCGCATCCGAGCTCAGGCGCGGAGGCCGCTAGTTGTTGGCCAGCCGGCAGGCGAGTTGCGGTCGAAGGGTCTTGAAGCCGTAGAGGACGTCCAGCCGGCAGGGGAACTTGTCGTTGTTGATGTCGTACTGGCGGACGATCCGCATCGACACGCCGTCGAACACCTCGCGAGCGGCGAAGTCGACGCCTCGCGGCATCACCATGTCGGCCGTGGCGAACGCGAAGGCGCCCTTGTGGTACGCCATCGAGATCCCGTGATTGGTGGAGGCGGTCCCGGCGATGGTGATCGCCGCGTTGTCCGCCGGCGCGCCCGACACGTTCTGCAGCGCGCCGGTGGTGACGATCGCGGGCGCGATTGGCCAGGATGTGATCGTGGCGCCGGCGCCGACCACGAACTGTTGCAGGATACCCGTCGACTGTTTGGTCTCAGGGTGCACCCGGAACACGCCGGCGATGGTGAAGACGTCACCGGCCGCTGGCGCGTTGGCCCCAGTGTCCACCGTCAGGGTGGAGCCCGTCTGGCTGGCGCCGTTGATCAGATAGGCGCCGTTGGCCGCGCTGCGTGCGTGCGACGGCCAGAGCGTGTTCTCCATGAAGTCGAAACCGGCCGTGCGGCCCATGAAGCCTTCGCGGTGCTGCTTGGCGATCGTCGCCCGGTCGTTGAACAGGCCCTTCAGCGCATCGACCAGGTCGACGTTGTCCTGGGTGTTCAGGTTCGCCGTGCGGCTGGCCAGGGGCGCCAGGTTGTCCACCAGGATCTTCCGGCCCTGCAGGATCTTGGCGAAGGTGGCGGCCACGCCCTGGTTGTTCACCTGGTTGTAGACGTCCTTGTACATGTTCATGGCGTCGGCTTCGATGGTCGCGGCCAGCACGCTCATGGCGGGTTCGATCACCCGTTCGGAGAAGTCGTCCAGCGACAGGGTCAGATCCACCGAGGTGAAGTTCAGGTCGACGCCCTTCTGGGTCTGCACCTTCAGGTCGACGCTGGATTCCGTAGTGTCCTGCGCCGAGAGGGTCGCGCCGGAGCGCACGACATACTGGTTCGGCAGGCGCACCTTCAGGGTGTCGCCCACTTTCGCGCCTTGGCGTGCGAAGCTGTCGTCGTATTCGCGGGTGATGGAGCCCACGAAGTTCAGCTTCTGATGCAGCACGCGAAGCGCTTCGCGCGTCACGGCGGTCGCCGTCAGAATCGTATTGGCCATAAGCCTTTCAGGTCCTTTTTTTGAAGGCGCGCAGCCGCGCGCACAGGCGTCACGCCCGCGCGACGCGCGGTGGTGGGAATGGGGATTAGGGAGACGGGAGCCGCCAGCGCAGGCAGCCTCAGGTCTTCAGCTCACCGCGCCAACGGCCCGAAGGCTTGGGCGCCAGACGCGGTTCAGTGTCGTCCGTCGTCGGAGACTTAGTTCCGGGCGAGTTGCGAGTTGCGCCGGCGCATCCATTCGCCGGTGCCAAGTTCGTCCCGCACGCCGCCGGAGGCGGCCGCTGCGCCCGCCACCATCACCGCGGGACGAACCGTCTGAGCTTGCGCCGCAGACTGCGAGGCCGCCTGTCGTTTCGACTGTTCGTCGCCCTGGAACGCGCGGTGCAGGATCCTCCAGAGGCGGTGGTCGGCGACCTCGCGCAGCTCGTCGATCGTGACGCCGAAGGCCGCCGCATATTCCACAAGCTTGCGGGCCACGTCCGGAGACCAGCCCTCGATCTCGCGCGCCAGCACTTGGCCCGCCTCGGCGAGTTGAGCGGCGCGCTTGCGTTCCGCGTCGAGACGTCGCTGGTCATGCCTCTGCGCGACCGCCCGCGCCAGGTCGGCGCGCGCCGCCTGCGTCAACTGGAACTGGCGCCACAGCACCTCGGCGCGCTGGGGATCGCCCTCCGCGAGGCTGCGCCAGTCCACATCGTCGTAGGCTGCAAGCTGCAGGTCCAGGACGTGGAGTTGTGCGCGGTCGGCCAGGCCCTGCTCGGCGAGCTCCACGTCTTGCGCGACACCCCGACGGCGGGCATCAAGATCCCGGGCGTGGGCCGCCAGTTCCTGCGCTTTACGCTCATGGTCTGCGTTCGTGAGGAACGAGTCCTTCAGGGCGACAGGGATGGCGTAGATCTGTCCCTCATGCTCGACCTGCACCATGTCATCCAGGTCGCTCGGTTGACCCTCGGCGCCCAGGTCGTATTGGCCGCCGATCGCGGCGTCGTCGTCATTCATGGAATCCTCTGAGGTCAAGCCGACAGCGCCGCAGGTGCGACGCCTATCTGGCGAATGGGTCGGAAGACCGGTCTGGAACCTGCTGCCAAGGGGCCGGACTGCCCCGGTCAGGCGACCCGTCGTCGTAGCGATCCTGGCCATCCCGCATGGCGCCGCGGATTGAAACCGGCGTCTTCTGAAGCGTGGATCCGCCGCGTCGCGGTCAGCGGCGAGGCGCAGTTCTCTACGATGGCCTCAGTGTCGCAAACTTCCGCGCAGATGTCAAGAACAAAACAAGAACTTTAAGTACGCTGACGCCTCAGCGCACGCTGGCCCCGCCCGCCACCTTCATCCGGTTGGTTTGCGCCTCGAACGCCTCGATCTCCAGCTTGCGCGCCTCGTGGCTGCGGTCCTGCTCGAGCGTCCCGATCCGCGCCTTGGCCGCCTGCAGCGCCTGGGCCAATTGCATCAGCTGCGCCTTGGCCTGCTGGATCTCCGGCGGCGGCCCGCGCAGCTGCGGCGGCAGCAACGCGCCCAGCCGCTGGGCGATCTCCTCCGCGCCGGGCCAGTCGAGGTTGCGGGCCAGCAGATCGCCGATCACCGGCGCCGCGGCCGGATAGGCGCGGATCAGCTCGATCATCTGAGTGGCCGCCTCCTCCCGCCGGCTGGTGAACGAAGGCCCCGAACGCACCGTCAGGTCGTACTTTCCCGCCGCAAGGTCATGGATCTTCTCGATCTTCCGCACCTGCCCCGCGGCGTCGGCGGCCTGCGCCTGGAACCGCTGGTTCACCGGGGCCAGCTTGGCGACCCCGTCGGCCCCCAGCACGCGCACAACCCTCGGCGTCGAATAGACCCTGGGGATCAGGTCGATCAGGATCCGGCCGGCGTGGCGGATCGCGCGCGAGAGGTTGTCGATGTAGTGGAAGGTGGAGACGTCCCCTTCCCGCTGCCGGGCCATGATCGCCCGCCCCGACGTCTCGTTCGACCGCGCGCCCAGGCTGGCGTCGTGCAGACCCATGATCGACTTCATGTCGTCGGCGGCGTGCAACGCCTCCTGCATCGCCCCCACCGGCGGGCCCGCGAAGCCCTGACGCTGCGGCGGCTCGGGCCCGTCGTACTCCAGGTAGGCGTGGGTCTGGGTGTTCGCCGTCGCCCACTTGGCCGCGTCGGTGTCGAACGCGCCCTTGCGGCCGATGAACGGGGCCTTGGGCGCCAGCGCCACCAGTTCCGTCGACGTGGTCCGCCAGTAGTTGAACATCCGCTGCGGATCCTTGGCGTCGCGCACCAGGCCTCGCAGGCGCCGGCGGCCGTCCACATGAATCTCTTCGCCATAGACCGGCACGATGGGGATGTAGCGGCCCGCCCAGTCCACGGTCTCCAGCACCTCGGCGCCGGTCATCACCCGCTGGGTGACCTTCCAGCCCTGCACCGTGCGCGGACGCCCGATCACGGACACGCCGAGCTGGTCGAACAGCGCCTTCTCCTTCTGGTAGGCGCCGAGCTCCACCACCTGCCCGTCGGACAACGCCACGATGGCCTTCGTCACCACCTCCCGCCGCCAGTACTCGGCGAGCATCACCTGGTCGCCGTCCAGCCATGGCCCATTCAGCCCGGCGTAGGAATCCGCCGTCCAGTCCACCGGCTCGGCGCCCTTCCAGCGCGCCTCGAAGGCGGCCTTGGGCAGGCTGTCCACCACGAACGCGGTGTTCCAGTCCGATGAGTCGGCCGCCGTCGAATTCGGGTCGCCATAGATGGAAAACGGGTTGGCCACCCGCTCGATGGCGATGTCCTGTTCGAAGGTGTCGTCGCGGGCGTAGCGGGTGTTGATCCGGAAATAGCCGAACCCGCCGGTCACGGCGAAGTCCAGCGCGGTGTCATAGGCCACCTCCGCATCGCTCGACTGCTCGATGTGGCGGATCAGGCCGTTGAACACCTCCGCCGTCTCCGGGTCGGCGTCGCCGTCCACCGGATGGCAGACGATCGCCGGCTTGTTCAGCCGCCCGTCGTTCACCACCTGGCGGATGAAAGCCGGCAGCCGGTTGATGGTCAGGCAGGGCCGCCCATCCAGCTCCCGGTCGCGCCGCACCTGCTCCGGCCACTGTTCGCCCAGCCTTGCGAAGCGCAGGTCGTCCAGCGCCTCGCGCCGGTTCTCCGCCTCATGGTCGGCCGAAAGCTCGAAGGCCTCGCGGGCCTCCCTCAGGATGTCGTCTTGGGACATTGGGTCTCCAACTCCAGACCGAGCGCGGAGTTTTTAGGTGGATTATGGGAAGGCCGAACCGGCCTTGCGCGTAGAAAAGAAGGCGCTGACGTGGAGATCCGCCTTTGGCGTTGCTATTGACGGCTAGAACATAAGAAGAATTTCGCAGATCGAGGGCGTCATTGGGCGCGCCACCTCGAGTCCAGTTGGGTCCAGGGATGCGCGATAATGTCGGGATCAACCTTCGCTTCGCAATTGGTCTAAGCGGACACCGTCAATAGACCTGCGCGATGTCACCTACCAACTCGAACGACGGTTTCAGCCGCCCCTGCCGCTGCGGCGCAGGCCGGCGCAGTTTCACAAATGAGCTGGCTCTCTGTTCAGACCCAGAACCACATATGCGTGACCACCTGCAACCGGCCGAACCTGAACTCGAATCTCAAGTCGGTGGATTCGTCCATCCGGCCGCACTCACCGTTGAGGATTTCAACCTGCTCACCCTTGCGCGTCCAATGGCGTCGCGTCGCCAGGCCTACGGTGTTCAGCTTCTGCGCGACGATCTTCGGGCTGTCAGTCCAGCGGATGCCGAACGGCAGCGGACTGCCGGCCTTTCGGTACGCTACCTTCGTCCCAACGGATCGATCATAGATTTTCGGAACCTCGGCGGGTCCAGAAATGACATCAGACGGAGTCAAGGCAATCAACTGCCCAAATTCGTCGGTGTACTCACACTCGTCCGCGTCCCTCAACTGGCACCGGGAGGCAAGCGGAGCCTTGTCCTTGAACGCGCTGAAGTCGCCTGAAAGCGGCGCGCCGGGAAGCGCGACGTGGACGAGTTTCCCGCGCGGACAATAGGCCTGCGTCGCGGTGGAGGTTTGCTCCCCGCATCCCGCTGCAACGGCGCAAGCGACCGCCACCACCATCACCCGTTTCATGGCCACCTCCGGTTGCGAGGGAGTTTATCGAACAAACCAAGAACGTCAACTGTCCAGCTTGCTTCAGTCGCGCCACGCCCGCAGCAACTGATCCGCGTTCGGCGTCGCGCGGTAGGCTGATGGCCCGAGGCGACCGTAGGGGTCTTCCGCCTCGCCGTCCTTCCGAACCTCGAAATGCAGATGTGGTTGCGCCGTCTTCGGCACATTCCCCGAGCGCCCAGTCGTTGCGATCGGCTGGCCGCGGCGCACCATGTCGCCCGCCCGGACATCCGCCTCGCCCACGTGCGCGTACCGCGTGGAAACGCCGTCTCCGTGGTCGATTTCGACGAACATTCCATACCCTGTCCCGGGGCGCGCGCTCACGACCTTTCCGTCTCCCGCCGCATAGATCTGTGTCCCTTCCGGCGCAGTCACGTCGATCCCCTTGTGAGCTCTTCGGCTGCCGTCCGAATTGACCCGATTATTCCCGAACCGACCGTCGCCCTGCCCGGTTGCGGTGTTTCTCTTGTTCAGCCCGTACCTGTCGGGCAGCGGCCATTGAAGCGTCGTCGAGCCGCCGCCTGGCGGGGAGTTTTGCCGAAGAAACTCCTCCCGCGAGTCGACGTAATTCCGTCCGGGCGAAGGCGTGCGCCCATTAGGCTCCGGACCGACCGGCCCACGAAGCCCGGCGTCGCGCCAAGATGGCGAGTTCGCCGCGCCGCGATTCGATGCAGCGGCGGTTTCGCGGGCAAGTCCCATCTGCGCTCGCACGTTCTGTTTGATCACCGCATCAGTCCTGGCGCGTAGTCCTTGCAGGGCCGATTCAGCGCCGTCGGCGATTTGTGACGTGATGGATTTCCAAGACATGCCATTCCTCATGGTTTGATCGAAGGCGCGGGGCGGCGGTTCAGCCCATCCAGCTGCGCCCTGTCCGGCCCGGAAAGCTCCGCACCGCGCTGATCGCGCCGCGCCGCTGCATGGCGAACTCCCCGAACGCATCCGCCCCGTGGCTGGCCGCATCGTGCAGCGGGCCGGAATAGCTGCGGGTCGCCAAGCTCCAGCGCTTGCGGTACGCCCGCAGACGGTCGAGCCCGACGGAGCACTTCTCGGCGTCGAACCAGGTGATCGGGATCGTCAACCGCGCTGCATTGATCCGCTCTTCCGGATCGGCGGCAGTCCCCACATGGATCGGCCGCAGGCCCAGGCCGCCCAGGGTCTCGAACCGCGAGCGCCCCGCCGCGCCGAGTTCGCGCACCATCACGTCGTGCGGCAGGTGGTGGGTCCCGTAGACGTAGGTCTTCGACGCAATGGCCGCGCGGACGATGGACTGCAGCCCCTCCCCGCTGGTCTCGAAATAGTCGATGGCGCGCACTTCGCGCCCGGCCTGCTGGAAGAACCAGATCGCCGTGTAGTCGTCGATCCCCAGGTCCCAGGCGGTGTCCACCTTCAGGGCCGGATCGTAAGGAACGCGGCAGATCCGCCCGTCGCGCTGCGCCTCCGACAGCAGGCTCGCGTAATAGGCGCCCGGCGCAGCGGCGTCGAAATCCACCAGGTACTCGCTGGCGAACCGCGCCTCGCCCTCCTCCGCCGAGCCGGTCTCGGCGATCAGTTCGGCCCGCTCGCGCGCGAGTTGCTCGGGCGTGAACACGTCCGTCGCCGTCGCCGGCGAGCGCAGGGTGAACCAGCTCCCATCCGGCGCCCGGGACTCGAACGCGCGCGCCGCATGGTTGCGGCCCCGCGGCGTCCACAGGAACACCGCCCAGCCGTCGTTCTCGGCCAGGATCGGGCGGATGTAGGTCCAGCAGTCCGGCTTGGCCAAGGCCCATTCGGAGAACACCACCCCCACCGGCGGCGAGCCCACCAGGCTGTTGTAGTTGTCCGACCCGCACACCTGCCAGGTGGACCCGTTCCGGAACCGGATCATCATGTCGGCGTCGCGGGTCGCGGCGCGCAGCTTGTGCGGAAACGCCTCGTCGATCCGCCGCCGCCCCGTGTGGGGATTGACCGCGTCCCAGATCGCCTTGCGCCCCTGGGAGGCCTCCGGCAGCAGGTGCCAGTAGCCGCCCACCCTGGCGACCGACGCCACCGCCGCCCAGTTCAGCGCCACCTCGTCCTTGCCCCACCGGCGATGCGCCGCCACGTCCGCCCGCAACCCGCCACGCGCCAGATAGCGCCAGAGCTTGAGCTGATAGGGCCGGGGCTCCCAGACCGTGGGCAATTCGAAGCGCAGGCCGGCTTCGGATTTCTCCGGTTCGGAATCCTCAGGACCGCTCAAGCTTCGTCGCCCGCGTCATCCCCGAACTGCCGGATGATCACGGTGTAGGGCTCCGCCGAAGCTTCATCGGCGGTCCGGCACTTCCCGTAGGCCCGGTCGAGGATCTCCCGCGCGGCGCCGAGCTTGGACGCATCGCCGCCCGTTCCGCTCATGATCGCTTCCAGAGTCTGCAAAGCAAGCGCGCTCAGCGCACGGGACTTGAGACGGACATCGAAGGCCTCGGCGGTCATTCAAACCTCGCTGTCGGTATTGAAAAGGCGGGAACACCCCCGCGCCCGCTCCACGCCCCACGCGAGGCGTTGTGTTGTTCCGGAGCCGGGCGCGGGGGGCCTGGGCCGCGGCGCCTCGATCCTGCCGCTTCGAGCTCGCTGACGAAGGGCCGCCAGGTCCGCGCGCGCCAGTCCGCCTGGGGGAGGACAAGCGGAGGAACGGCGTGCGTCAGGCCGGCGTGAACGCCACCGGGCGACGATCCCAAGGACCGTTCTTCCGCCTGTCTGCAAGAGCTCGAAAACTGCGACTGTCGCCTGCGGGAGGCGACGGGTCCGAGGTGCGCGCTGCGCCACAGACGCAAATCTCACCAATGACTTCAGTGTCTCACATTCCCGCGCAATGTCAAGAACAAATCAGGAACAATACGGCCGCGATAGATCGGCCGACAGCACGTCGAGCGCCACGATCAGCACGGCTTCCAGCCGGCCAGCCTCGCGCTCGCCCGCCGCCGCCTCACGCGGCGTGAGTTCTTCGCCGCAGACGAGATCGCAGGCGTTGACCAGGTCTCGCTGGCGCCACAGCCGCCCACGAAACTGCGCCAGGCGGGCCGAGGCCTGCACTGTGCCATCCGCATGCGACAGGACGGCGGCCAACGGGGCGCCGCCCGGAGCGCCCGACCGCGGCTTCACATCGAGGCTGGACGGGATCGAGCCCTCTACCTTTGCCCGCCGGTAACAGGCGCCATAGCGCTCCCCCGCCGCGCGCTGGGCCGCGCTGAGCCGGCCCTTTCGCGCCAGCCACTCCAGGCCGGCCTGGCGTCGATAGGGCGTCTCGCGCCGCCCTCCTCCGCTCGTCGGCGTCTCGAACGCCGCGCCCCGGGCCTGCGACAGGCCCACCGTCTCGGCCACGCCCTCGGCCACCGCACGCCGTTCGGCCGCCGCGGCCTCCCGCCGCTCCAGTGTCAGCAACCGCTCGCGCTCACGGCGCGCCGGATCCACGATGCGTCCCATCGCTCCTGCCTCCTCGGTGTTGGAATAGGTCTTCAGTCCAGGCCGCCCCGCGCGACCACCGCGTCGGCGAGCCGATAGACCGCTTCGCCTGCGGCCACCTCGCCTTCGATGACCACGAGACCGGCCGCTGCGTGCGCCATCAGTTCGCGCAGGAAGGCCGGCCGCGCCTGTGACGGCCGTTGGCGAAGCGCGCCCGCCACCACGGCGGCGGCGTCATCGAGTCTGCGGGTCATGACCGGCGCTCTCGCCCGCCCGCCGCCGTCGTCCTTTGCGGCCAGGTCAGCGGCAGGCGCACGCGCACGCTGTCCCTGCCGCAGCGGCGCTCGGTCAAGGCTGGGAAGCCGCCGAGGGCCATCACGGCGGCCACGTGTCGTTCGTGCCGCGCGAACTTGGGCAAGGCCGCATCGCCCGTCCCCCGCGCCGCGCGGGCCCGGAAAATGGCCTCCAGCCGCGCGCCCGTGGCCGGGCCGAGGTCCAGTTGCGCCCTCGCCAGGTCAGGCGGCGCGCCGCCCCGGCGCAGGGTGGCGTAATCGCTCTGCGTGGCAGGCGGCGGCTTGATGGGTGCGTCCGTTCTGGGCATGACTTCACTGTAGGTTAGATACAGGACTTGCGCAACGAATTTCTGTATTCTATCTACAGCCATGAACAATCCAGAGATGCGTCAGATGGACGATCGCCCCACGCGCCTGCGGCACGCCCGCACCGAGAGCGGCTACGAGACAGCCGCCGCCGCGGCCGACGCCTTCGGCTGGAACCGCAACACCTACGCGTCCAACGAAAACGGCAACGCCCCGTTCTCGTATCGCAAGGCCAAGGAGTACGCGGGGGCCTTCAACGTCCGGCCGGAATGGCTCTACGACGCCGCCGGGTCGATGCGCGCGACGGCGGAGCTGGGCTTCGTCCCGATCATCGGCCGGGTGGGCGCCAATCCGGAGGGCAGCGTCCTGTTCGCTACGGGGCAAGACGCCGGCGATCTGGCTCCGATCCCCCCAGGGGGCACGGAACGCGCGGTCGCCTTGCAGGTCGTCGGCCACTCCATGCGGGGGGTCGCCGACGACGGGGCGCTGATCTATTTCGAAGACCAGCGGACGGCGCCCACGCCGGACATGCTGGGTCATGTGGTGGTGGTCGAGGTCGACACCGACGAAGTGCTGGTCAAGCGCCTGCTGCGCGGCGCCAAGCCCAACCGTTACGACCTCGAAAGCCTGGCCGGCCCCACTCGCCGCGACGCCAAGCTGCGCTGGGCCGCGCACATCACGGCGATCATCCCGCCTTATCAAGCCCGCAAGGTCATCCGGACCGGGGGCTAACCCGCGGCGTCGGCACAGATTATAGTTGCACTTTAGCTATATTTTTTATACACTCTTCGAGTGACCGACTCTCCACATTTCGCGGCGTTCGTCGCCCAGGAGCGGGCTCGCGAGAACGCGCGGGCCGATGCGCACGCCCAGGAGGTGAGCCGCTGTCGGGGGGTGGCTTGGTCGGGTCTCGGGCCTGAGCATTGGCAGCCTCGAGGCGAGCCGCAGATCGAGGCCGCCGCCCGCGCCCGCCTTCGTCGACTTCAGGCCTGGCGCGCCTCCGGGCCCGGCCGCTTCCTGGCCGCAGTCGCAGACGCCCAGCGCGCCGCCGAGACCGCGCATCTGGCCGGCGAGGCCGCCCGCGCCGCCGTCGCCCGCGGGATCGACCATGGCGCCGATCGCTGCCGCGAGGCCGCCGAGGCTCTGGAGGCCGAAGGTCACGCCCTGCTCTCCGCCGCCCGCGCCGCCCGGCAGGCGCTTGGCGCAACGCCTCGCCAAGTCTGAGCCTTCCTGCGGAACAACTCGCCTCCGGCGCTGTTGAGGATGGCGGACGATACTGCAGAGGCGACGCCATGAAGTACGACGACATGCGGGGCCGATATCGCCGGGATGCCCCGCCCCGCGCCGACTACGGTCAGGCCGACTACAGCCGCGACTATCGTTATGACCCCGTGCGCCGGACCGGCTATCGGGCGGAGAATCTCGACGATGTCGCCCGGGACGACTACGGCCAGGCCGACTACAGCGAAGACTACGGCTACGATCCCGTCGCCCGGCGTGGCTACCGCCGGGACGCCGAGAGCGAACGCGACACCTATTATGGGCGCGACGTTTACGGAGGCGATCCCCGCCCCCCATACGATCGGCAAGAGCCCCGCGCGCCATACGGTCCGCCCGAGCCTCGCTCCTGGTTCGGGCGCGCCGAGCCCGCGCGCCGCCGTGGCGCGCCCTCGGATCGCGTGATCTGGGCGGTGGTCACCCAAAGGCTTGCCAACGCGCGCGGCCTCGACGCCTCCCATATCGAGGTGGAGGTGCGCGACGCAGAGGTCACGCTGAACGGCACGGTCCGACATCGCGACGACAAGCGCCGGGCCGAGGATCTGGCGGAAATCGACGGGGTGCCGCACGTGCAGAACAATCTGCGCATCCACCGCGGCTTCCACTTCTAGCGGCGTCAGCTTCTACGGCGTCAGCCGACCCCGAGGCTCCGCGCGGCGGCGACGAGCCGCCGCTGGAGCAGATCGGCCATTCGCGCCTGGCCCTCCGGCTCGGCGATGAGGTCCTGCCGGACCTCCAGTTCCAGGTAGTCCAGGCCCCGGCCCTGCGCATGCAGCGGGATGGTGTAGTCGATCCCGTCCATGGCGTAGGGCTCGTTGTCCCCCACCACTAGGTCTCCGCCTTCCTCGGCCAGGCCGGCCAGCATCGCCCGCGACAGGGGCGAGTCCCCCAGGTGCAGCACCCCCACATGCCACGGGCGCGCCAGGCCGTTCATCTGCGGGGTGAAGCTATGGATCGCCACCATCAGCGTTGCCACCCCCATGGCCGTCCGCAGGTCCAGTTCTTCGGCGATCCTGCGGTGGTAGGGCGCGTGGACCTCGGCGATGCGCGTCTGCGCCTCCGCGGCGTCCATCGCCGCGTTGCCCGGGATCAGGGTTCCGTCCGAGACCTCCACGATCGCGTCCGCCCGTTCCGGCGCGCGATTGCAGTCGACGACCAGCCGCGAATAAGCCTGCCGGATCACGCAGGCGTCCAGCGCCTCGCCCAGCAAAAGGCTGAGCGCGCCGGCGCCGATGTCCCAGGCGATGTGCCGCTCGAACGCTTCCGGCGGAAGCCCCAGCGAACCTAGCGACTTCGGGATCATCCGCCCCGCGTGGTCGCATACGAACAGATACGGTGAGCGACTGCCCGAATTGGCGACAACAACAGGCTCAACTTCGCCTGCGACGAGAAGGCGCGTGAACCTTTCCCCCGACTTGGGGGTAACCTTGGCTGTCATGCCGATTCTCTCCGTCCGCCACCTGACGCGTTACCGTTATCGCGAGCCGGTCTACTTCGGCGAGCACCGCATCATGTTCCGTCCGCGGGAGAGCTACGACCAGCGGATCCTCGAGTCACGGTTGGTCATCGCCCCGGAGCCGGTGGAGCTTCGATATGTGCAGGACCTGTTCGGCAACTGCGTCGCCATCGCCCGGTTCGACGGGCGGGCCCATGACCTCAGTTTCGAAAGCTTCGTGCGGCTGGACCACACCCCGGCGCCGCTGGCGACCGATTCCGAGGACGAGATCGACGCCTCGGTAAGCTATCCCTTCGCCTACAACCCCGAGGACCTTCCGGACCTGCTGCCCTCGATCATGCGCCAGCACCCCGACCCGAGCGGTCGTGTCGAGGCCTGGGCGCGCCGGTTCACCAACGAGGGGCGGCCGACGCACGTCCTGGGCATGCTCACCGACATGACCCGGGCGATCCGGGCGGAGTTCACCTACGGCAAGCGCCTGCACGGCGGCCCGCAGACCCCGCTGGAGACCCTCAGCCGGGGCTCGGGCAGCTGCCGCGACTTCGCGATGCTGTTGATCGAGGCTGTCCGCTCCCTCGGCCTCGCCGCTCGCTTCGTCTCCGGCTACATCTACTCGCCGTCCTCCGGCCTCGGCGTCGCCCGTCGCGGCGGCGGCCACACCCATGCCTGGGCGCGCGTCTATCTGCCAAGTTGCGGCTGGGTCGAGTTCGATCCCACCAACGGCATCGTCGGCAACACCGACCTCATCCGGGTCGCTGTGGCGCGCGATCCCCGTCAGGCCGTCCCGCTGCACGGCACCTGGGCCGGCCCCGACGGGGCCTATCTCGGCATGGACGTGGAAGTCGACGTCGACGTTGAGCGCCCCCAGGCCGTCCAGCATCGCCCGGCGCTGGTCGCCGCGGAATAGGCGTCCTCACCCCCTGAACCTTCGAGGTCTTGCCGCGCGCGACAGGCGACCTATGAAGCAGGGGCCATGTGCAACGAATACCGCTTCCGCCAGTCCCTCGATCAGCTCGCCGAAGAGTTCAGCAACCTCAAGCTCCCGCTTGTCTGGAGCGGCGGCGCGCCGAACCTGGAGCCTCGCGACTCGATCCGTCCCACCGATCCTGCGCCCGTCATCGTCGGACGTGACGGCGGCGCGGTCCTCCAGCAGCTCCGCTGGGGCTTTCCCCGGCCTAAGGGTGGCCCGATCATCAACTTCCGCTCCGAAGGCCGCCGCTTTCCCACCGGCCGCTGCCTCGTGCCCGCCGACGGCTTCTACGAGTTCACGGGCGCCAAGGCGCCCAAGTCCAAGTGGCTGTTCACCGCGACCGACCATGAGCTGTTCTGCATCGCCGGCTTCCTGCGCGACGATCGCTTCACCCTGCTGACGATCGATCCCGGCCCCGATGTCGCGCCCTACCACGACCGCCAGATCGCCATCCTGCCCCGCGAGCATTGGGCCGCCTGGCTCGGCAAGCCCGACGCCCAGCCTCCGCTGAGTCCCGCCCCCCCCGGGCTCCTCCAGGTCCGCCAGTTGCGCTGAGACCGCCTGACGCATTGACCATCCGGCCCCGGAGCATCATAGATAGTTTTGAAACCTAACTATCTAGGTCCGTCCCGGTGCCGCCATCCGAAATCGCCGTTGATCCCCAGGATCCCGCCGCCCTGGCCGAGGCGCTGCGGCCGGGATTGATGCGGGTGTCGCGGCGGCTGCGTCAGGAGGCGCAGAAGGCCGGCGTCTCTGCTCTCGAGGCCATGCTTCTGGGCGAGATCAGGCGCCAGCCAGGCGTCGGCGTCTGCGAGCTGGCCGACAGCGAACGCATTTCCCGCCCCGCCATGAGCAGCCACGTCAAGCGGCTCGAGGCCGAGGGCTGGATCGTTCGGATCGAAGACGCCGAGGACGGCCGCCGCTCCGGTCTCGCCGTGACCCCCGCAGGCCTGCGCCGCCTCGACCGGATCCGGCGCCTGCGCAACGACTGGCTCGCCGCCCGGCTCTCCAGCCTGACGCCGGAGGCGCGCGCCCTGCTCGCCGCCGCCGCCGCGCCCCTCGCCCAGCTGCTGAGCGCGGAGCCGTGAGCGAACTGCGCGCGGCCGGACCCAGCGCGCCGGCGGACCGCGACCGCCTTGTCCGGGGCTGGCTGGTGCCTTCGATCATCGGGGTCGCGCTGCTGCTGCAGACACTGAACGCCACCGTGCTCGCGAACGCCCTGCCCACCATGGCCGTGGCGCTGCACGAGGACCCCCTCCGCCTGAACCTCGCCATCAGCATGTACCTGCTGGCGGCCGCCGTGTTCCTGCCGGTCAGCGGCTGGGCGGCCGACAAGTTCGGCGCCAAGCGCGTCTTCGTCATCGCCGTCGTGCTCTACGGGCTCAGCTCGGCGGCCTGCGGGCTGGCGACAGACCTCCTGCAGCTCGTGCTCGCCCGCATCCTCCAGGGCATGGCCGGCGCCTTGATGGCCCCGGTCGGCCGCCTCGTGCTCCTGCGCACAACCCCGAAGGACGAACTCGTCGGCGCCATGTCGGTGCTCACCATCCCGGCCCTCTTGGGACCGATGGTGGGGCCGGTGCTTGGCGGCGCCATCGTCACCTTTTGGGACTGGCGTTGGATCTTCTTTCTCAACCTGCCGATCGCAGTCCTCGGTTTGTTTTTGGCGGTGCGCTACGTGCCCAACGTCCACGAGCAGGAGGTCTCGCCCCTGGATTGGCGCGGCGTCCTGCTGACCGGGTTGGGTTTCGCGTGCCTGGTCTTCGGGTTCGAGAACCTGGGCCGCTCCATCGTGCCGCCGGCCGCGGTCGTGGCCCTCTTCGTGGTCGGCTCGGCCTGCCTGTGGCTCTATGGCCAGCACGCGCGCGGCAATCGCCACGCCATCATCGACCTGTCGCTGTTCCGGCTGAAGACCTTCCACATCTCGGTGATCGGCGGGGCCTACATGCGGCTGGCCATGGGCGCGACCCCGTTCCTGCTGGCCCTGATGCTCCAGATCGGCTTCGGCATGTCGCCGTTCCAGGCCGGCCTGCTCACCTTCATGAGCGGCGCCGGCGCGCTGGTCATGAAGACCGCCGCCCCGCCGATCCTGCGCCGCTTCGGCTTCCGCTCGGTGTTGGTGGTCAATGCGGTGATCGTCGGTGTCCTGTTCCTCGCCTACGGCCTTTTCCGGGCGGACACGCCCCACTGGATCATCATGAGCGTGCTGCTGATCGGCGGTTTCTTCCGTTCGCTGCAGATCACCAGTCTCAATGGCATGGTCTACGCCGAGATCGAGCAACCTCAGATGAGCCGCGCCTCCACCATCTCCAGCATGGGCCAGCAGCTCACCCAGTCGGTGGGCGTGGGGCTCGCGGCTCTGATGCTGCACTGGGTGATGCGCTTCCAGGGCGACACGCACCTCGACGCCGGAACCGTCCCCCCGGTCTTCTTCGCCGTGGGCCTGCTGAGCTTCGTCTCGCTCGCCTATTTCCTGCGGCTCCATCCGGCCGCGGGCGACGACATGAACGGCCGCATCCGCCGGGCCTGACGCCCGGTCAGCCGATCTCGAGCACGGCTCCGGAGGTCAGCGCCGTCTTGGCCGCCAGCGCGGTCTTGGCCGCCTCGTACTGCTCCGCCAGGCGTTCCACCAGCTCCGCCACGGTCGGCACGCCTTCGACAGCGCCGACCCCTTGGCCCGCGCCCCAGATGTCCCGCCAGGCCTTCGCCTCGGTGTTGCCGCCGGACCCGAAGTTCATCTTCGAGGCGTCCGACTGCGGCAGGTTGGCCGGGTCCAGGCCCGCGCGGATGATCGACGGGGTCAGGTAGTTGCCGTGCACGCCGGTGAAGAGGTTCGAGTAGGTGATGTCGGCGGCCCGGCTCTCCACGATCATCTGCTTGTAGGCGGCGTCGGCGTTGGCCTCCTGCGTGGCGATGAACACCGAGCCCATGTAGGCAAGGTCCGCCCCCATCGCCTGGGCTCCCAGCACCGACCCGCCCGTGGCGATGGCGCCGGAGAGCGCGATCGGCCCGTCGAACCACTGCCGCAGCTCCTGCACCAGGGCGAAGGGCGACAGGGTTCCGGCATGGCCGCCGGCCCCCGCCGCCACCGGGATCAGCCCCTGCGCGCCCTTCTCCACCGCCTTGCGCGCGAAGCGGTCGTCCACGACGTCGTGCAGCGTCACGCCGCCATAGCTGCGCACCTCCCGGTTCAGCTCTTCGCGCGCGCCAAGCGATGTGATGATCACCGGGACCTTCCACTTGGTGGTCGCCGCCACGTCGTGGTCCAGGCGATCACTGGTCTTGTGGACGATGTGATTGACCGCGAAGGGCGCCGAGCGCCGCTCCGGATGCGCCCGGTCCCAGGCGGCGAGCTCCTCGGTGATCTGGTGCAGCCACTCGTCCAGCCGCGACGCCGGGCGCGCGTTCAGGGCCGGAAACGAGCCCACGAGCCCCGCCTTGCACTGGGCGATCACCAGCTCCGGACCGGAGATGATGAACAGCGGCGCGCAGATCACCGGCAGGCGCAGGCGCTGGCTCAGGACGGGCGGCAGGGCCATGTCGGCGGATCCTCTCGATGCGGCGGCGGCCGGAAGATTTCCCCCGCATAGACAAGTTAGTACGCGGAACAAGTCGCGGCCTGGCTTTTCACCGGGCGCAGGCTTGACGGGTCCTGGGCGGCGCCGCATCAGACGCTCGATGGCCGATGATCTCGCAATTGCGGACCTGTTCCCGCCGGCTGACGAAAGCGCCTGGAAGGCTCTCGTCACCAAGACCCTGGGCGAGACGCCCTTTGAAAGTCTCCAGCTCTCGACGGTCGAGGGGTTGCCGATCGCACCGCTCTACCCGGCCAGCGATGCGCCCGCTCAGATCGCGCTGAGACCGCGGGACGCCCAGCGGCCCTGGGACCTGCGCACGCTTGTCGCCCACCCCGACCCGACGCGGGCCAGCTCGGAAATCCTCCGCGACCTGGAGGGCGGCGCGGCCTCCGTGACCCTGGCGATCGACCCCGCCGGCGCCCGCGGCGTCGCCCTCGGCTCGGCGGACGAGCTCGCCCGCGCCCTGCAGGGCGTGGTGCTGGAGCTTGCCCCGGTGGCCCTCGACGCCGGCTTCCTGGGCCCCATCGCCGCCGACTGGCTGGGCGCAGCGGCGAAATCGTCGCCGACCGCCAGGATCCAGCTCCACATCGACCCGCTCGGCGCCTTCGCCGAACAGGGATCGAGCCCGGGGCCCATCGAAGGCCATCTGGTCTCGGCCGCGACGGTGGCCACGCGTCTCGCCGCGACCTATCCGGCCGCCAGCCTGTTCCTGGCCTCCGGCCGCGTCGTCCACGAAGCCGGCGGCGGCGAGGCCGGCGAGCTCGCCTTCGCCATCGCCAGCGCTCTCGCTTACGCCAAGGCGCTGGTCCGCGCCGGCCTGCCCATGGACGAGGGCTTCGATCGCATCACCCTCGGCCTGGCCGCCGACGGCGACCACTTCCTGACCATCGCCAAGATGCGGGCCGCCCGCGTCCTCTGGGGCCGCCTGACCGGCGCGTGCGGCGTCGAGACGCCGGCTCGCATCGAGGCGCGGTCCTCGCGACGCATGCTGGCCGCCCGGGACGCCTGGACCAACATGCTGCGCCTGACCGCTGCAGGCTTCGGCGCGGCGATCGGCGGGGCCGACATCATCGTCCTGGGAAACTTCACCGACGCCCTCGGCCTGCCCACGCCGTTCGCCCGCCGCCAGAGCCGCAATACGCAGCTCGTGCTCATGGAGGAGGCGCATATCGGTCGCGTCGCCGACCCCGGCGCCGGCTCGGGTTATGTGGAGGCCCTGACCGACGAATTCGCCAGAGCCGGCTGGACCGCCTTCCAGGCCATCGAAGCCCGGGGTGGGATCGTCGCCGCCCTCGGCGACGGCCACGTGGCCCAGGCCGTCCACGCCGCGCGGGAAGCGCGCGCCGCCGCCGGCAAGGCCAGGATCGTCGGCGTCACCGCCTTTCCGCCGGACGCCGAGCCGGACGTCGACGTCGAACGCCCCGCCGCCCACGCCGCACAAGCCCCCTCGCCCCGCCTGCCCGGCCCCGACGGCCGCTGCCCGCCGCTGGCGCCGATCCGCCTGTCCGAGCCCTACGAGGGACGCGCATGACCAGCTTCCCCGATTTCGCCGCCCTTCCCTTCGACGCCGCCGGCCGGGCCGCGCCGCTTCCGCCCGGAACCCCCTGGGAGACACCGGAAGGCGTGACCGTGAAGAGCGCCTTCGCGCCGGCCGACGTCGCCGGTCTTGGCGGCTTGGACGGCTACCCGGGCCTCGCGCCGTTCCTACGCGGTCCCTATCCGACCATGTACACCACCAATCCGTGGACCCTGCGCCAGTACGCCGGCTTCTCCACGGCGGAGGACTCCAACGCCTTCTATCGGCGCAACCTAGCCGCGGGCCAGATGGGCCTCTCCATCGCCTTCGACCTCGCCACCCACCGGGGCTACGATTCCGATCACCCGCGCGTCGCCGGCGACGTCGGCATGGCCGGCGTGGCGATCGACTCCATCCTCGACATGCGCACCCTGTTCGACGGCATCCCGCTCGACAAGATGAGCGTCTCGATGACCATGAACGGCGCGGTGCTGCCGATCCTGGCCCTCTACATCACCGCCGGCGAGGAACAGGGCGTGCCGCACGCCAAGCTGGCCGGCACCATCCAGAACGACATCCTCAAGGAGTTCCTGGTCCGGAACACCTACATCTATCCGCCCGGCCCCTCGATGCGGATCGTCTCCGACATCTTCGCCTACACCTCCAGGGAGATGCCGAAGTTCAACTCCATCTCGATTTCCGGCTACCACATGCAGGAAGCCGGGGCGACGCTGGACCTGGAGCTCGCCTACACCCTCGCTGACGGGGTCGATTACGTTCGCGCCGGCGTCGCCGCAGGCATGACCGTCGACCAGTTCGCCCCGCGCCTGTCGTTCTTCTGGTGCGCGGGCATGAACGCCTTCATGGAGATCGCCAAGCAGCGCGCCGCGCGCCTGCTGTGGGCCAAGCTGATCACCGAGAAATTCCAGCCCAAGGACAGCCGCTCCATCTCGCTGCGAGCCCACACCCAGACCAGCGGCTGGAGCCTGGCGGCCCAGGACGTCTACAACAACGTCGCCCGCACCTATGTGGAGGCCGCCGCCGCCGTCAGCGGCCAGACCCAGAGCCTGCACACCAACTCCCTCGACGAAGCCCTTGCTTTGCCGACCGACTTCTCCGCCCGCATCGCGCGCAACACCCAGCTCGTCCTGCAGCTGGAGAGCGGCCAGACCCGGGTCATCGACCCCTGGGGCGGCTCCTACTACGTGGAGCGCCTCACCGCCGACCTCGCGGCCCGCGCGCTCCACCACATCGAAGAGGTCGAGGCCCTGGGCGGCATGGCCCGGGCCATCGAGAACGGCCTGCCCAAGCGCCGGATCGAGGAAGCCTCGGCCCGGACCCAGGCGCGGATCGACTCCGGCATCCAGAGCGTCGTGGGCGTCAACCGCTACCGTTCCGACACGCCCGACGACATCCCGGTCCTGAAGGTCGACAACAGCGCCGTGCGGGCTCGCCAGCTCGAGAAGCTCAAGAAGCTCAAGGCCGAGCGCGATCCCGCCGCGGTCGAGGCCGCCCTCCAGGCGCTGACCGAAGGCGCCCGGGGAACTGCCAACCTGCTCGAGCTCTCGGTCAACGCCGCCCGCGCCCACGCCACCGTGGGCGAGATCTCGCTGGCCCTGGAAAAGGCCTTCGACCGCCACAAGGCGAGAGCCGACGCGGTCAAGGGCATCTATCTGAAGGAAGCCGGCTCCACGCCTGCGGCCGAGCGCGCCAAGGCGATGGCGGAGGCCTTTCGCCAGGCCGACGGGCGCAAGCCGCGCATCCTGGTCGCCAAGATGGGCCAGGACGGCCACGACCGCGGCCAGAAGGTGATCGCCTCCGGCTTCCTGGACCTGGGCTTCGACGTCGACATCGGCGAGCTGTTCGAGACCCCGGCCGAAGCCGCGGCCCAGGCCGTCGCCAACAACGTCCATGCCGTGGGCGCGAGCTCGCTGGCGGCCGGCCACCTGACCCTGGTGCCGGAGCTGAGGACCGAGCTCGCCAAGCTCGGCCGGCCGGACATCGTCGTCGTTGTCGGCGGAGTCATTCCACCGGAGGACTACCAGGCCCTGCGCGACGCCGGCGTCGCCGCGATCTTCGCCCCCGGCACGGTGGTGCCGGAAGCTGCGATCGAAGTGCTGGAACGTATGAACGAAGCCCTGGGCTACGCCCAACTCGACGCGGCGCAGTAACCCCTACCGGAACGTCGCCGCGCCTTTCACCGGGCGAGCGCCGTCGCCGGGACGAACGCGCCGCCCCCAGGCGCCCTTCACATCCGAGGGGCCGTGCCGGGCCTCGATATCCTTCTGCAGCGCGTTGGCGGCCATCAGGTGTCCCTGGAACAGGGTGTCGACCGCCCAGCCGATGATCGGAACCTCCGAGGTCGCCGAGTCGGCGAGAAGGAACAGGCCCATCTTCGCCAGGGTGCGGGTCGAAGCGCCGGCCTTCACGCCCTCGTAGATCAGCAGTCCGCCCGCGGCAACGCTGTAGACGATATTCGCCCCGGGGATCCACGCCAGAACCCCGTCCAGCCCGATGCCGATCGGCCCGACGCCGATCAAGCGGTCCGACAGGCGCTTGATCCGCTCAGCCGATCGCCAGGATTGGTGCGCGCGCTCGCGTGTGACGTCCATGGCAGGCTAACGCTCCTCCGGCCCCGAGGCTCCGCGCAAGGTCCGGCGTCGCAGATCGTGACGGCGCCGCCTTACGTCAACCCCACAGCTCCGGAAGCGGGGGCTGCAGGATCGACCCGGCGGAGGCCAGGCCGGGCTCCCGGTCCCGCGCGAGCAGCAGCGCGCCGTCCAAGTCCACGAACTCGGCCGATTGTGCCAACAGCATCGCCGGCGCCATGGCGAGCGACGTCGCCACCATGCAGCCCGCCATGACGGCGAGCCCCCTCGCCCGCGCCTCCGCCGTCAGCGCCAGGGCCTCCGTCAGGCCGCCGCACTTGTCGAGCTTGACGTTCACGCACCCATACCGCCGCGCGCACGCCTCCAGGTCCGCGCGGGTGTGCAGGCTTTCGTCGGCGCATAACAGGACCGGGCTCCGGTAGCCCTCCAGCGCCGCATCCTCCTGCGCCGGCAACGGCTGCTCGATGACCTCGACCGCCAGCGCCGCCAGCCCGGGCGCCAGCGCCTTGAGCTGGGCGAACGTGAGCGCCTCGTTGGCGTCGACCACCAGATGCGCCGCGGGCGCCGCGGCGCGCACCGCGGCCACCCGCGCCAGGTCGCCTTCGCCGCCGATCTTGAGTTTCAGCCCCGGCCGGCCGCTCGCCGCCGCAGCCCGGGCCATGGCCTCCGGCGTGTCGATGCTGAGGGTGTACAGGGTCGCGAGGGGTCGCAGAGGCGCCAGGCCTGCCGCTCGCCAGACCGGGACGCCGGTTCTCTTGGCCTCCAAGTCCCACAAGGCGCAATCCAGGGCGTTGCGCGCTGCGCCCGCGGGCAGCGCCTGCTGCAGCTCCAGCCGCGACAGGCCCCGCTCCACATCGTCGCGGACGCTTTCGATCAGGGCCAGCACGCCCTCGGTCGTCTCGCCGTAATGGGCGTAGGGCGTCGCCTCGCCCCGGCCCAGCGCCGCCCCTTCCGTCAGCTCCACCAGGACGACCTCGGCCTCGGTCTTGGCCCCGCGCGAGATGCGGAACTCCCCGGCGATCGGCCAGAGCTGCGCGCGCGCGGCGAGACGTCTGCGGATCACTCGGCGCCCCTTGCTGGCCGTGGCTCTAGGCGATGTCTCCCACCGCCGCGTCCAGCACCAGATAGGCGCGCCCGGCGTCGGAGTTCAGCAGGCCGGCCACCTCGAACCCCTGGTGGTCACGCTCAGCGGCCTCCACAAGCAGTGTCTTGTAGCGGCCGACAAACGTCAGGGTCTGCCGCTTCAACTTCTCGTCTGTGAACAGCCGCCGCGCCACCCGACGATTGGCCGCCGGCGCCAGGGTGCGGACCACCTCCCGGGCGCCTTCGAAATCGCGCGTCTGGATGGCGGCGGCCAGCTCCTCGATCTTGGCCGTCGGCAGCAGCACGGCCGGATCGATCCCCATGCTCGCGATCTCCGCCACCAGCGTGTCCTGGATCTTGGCGGGGTCCGTGCCCTCGGTCTCGTCGATGGACGACAGCAGGTCCTTCCAGGTCCAGCCGTCGCCGCTGGGCGCGTCGTCGACCGCCTTGCCGCCGCCGGATTCGAAGATGCTGGTGAACTCTTCGTCGGTCGCCGTGGGCGTAAGCCGCAGCCGCGGACGCAAGCCCGCCGGCGGCTCCTGTTCGCTCGGCGCCGGCGGCTGATCCAGGTCGTCGTCGAAGCTCTGCGCCCGGGCCAGCGTCGCAGGCAGCGCGGCTGGCGGTGTCTGCGCGACCTGCGGAACGACGGGCGCCGGAGGCTCGAACAGCGGGGCGTGCGGGGCCACGCCCGCCGCGGCGACCGATCCCATCAGCCGCACGGCCTCGCTCAGCATTTCGTAGTTGCGGCGGACACGTCCCTGGAACGCCTCGTCGATCGCCTGGGTCTCGGCGGCGGCGCGGCGCGCCTGCTCAAGCAGTTCGTCCATGCTGCCGGTGACCGCCGCGCGCACCTGTTCGGCCTGCCCCCGGGCGGCGGCGGGCAAGGCGGCGGTGCGCGCTTCGATGTCCGCCAGCATGCGCTGCATCTCGTCCAGAGCCGTGCGCGCCGCGGCCGCGCCGTCCTCCAGCTTGCGCGCCGTGATCGCGCCCGCCTGGTCGATCATCTCGGCCGACTTCTCGATCAGCGATCGCGCCTCGTCGAGCCGCGATTCGAACGCCTGGTTGGCCTTCTGGCCCGCGCCGAACGCCACTTCCGAGAGCTGGTCCACGTGGTGTCGGGCGGCCTCCGCATGGGCCGCCGCCGCGGCGCGCGTCTCGTCCGCGGCCTTGGTAAGCGCCTCGACCGCGCTGCGGGTCTGGGTCTCCAGGCGCACCCTTTCCTGGGCGGCGGCGTCGGATATCAGCGCCAGCGAGCTCGTCGCGGACCTCGCGAACTGGTCCCGGTCGGTCTCGGAGGCCTGCGCCAGTTCGCGGAACTGCTCGGCGGCCTGGGTCACCATCGCCCGCAGCGCTTCGCCGCCCTTCACGGCCCGATCGCCCATCTCCATGGCCGACAGCCGCGTCTGGCTGATGAACTCCGCGAGCTGGGCGGCGTGCGATTCCGCCTCCGCCGCGAAGCCCTCGTGGTCGCCCCGCAGCGCGTCCGCCAGGGTGACCAGCGCGGTCCGCTGCGCGCCCAGCCCGTTTTCCACCGTGCGGATCTGTTCGGCGACGCCAAGGCCGGCGTTCTCCAGTCGCGCCACGTGCCGGTTCAGGTCCTCGCCCGCCGTCCGCGCCGCATCGCTCGCCTCGGCGGCGGCGGCGGCCAGGTCGGCGGCCCGCGCGGCCAGCGAGGCCTCGGCTTCCCGTAGCTGAGTCTCGGCGAGATCGGAGGCCTCGGCCACCATGCGCGCCTGCTGGGTGATCACGTCGGAGACCCGCGTCGCCTGGGCGTCCAGCGTCTGGGCGAGCGCGCTCATCTCCGTGCGCTCGAGGCCGAGCGTCGAGGCCAGTCCCTGCGCTGTGCGCACCGACGAGGCCGCGGCATCCGTCAGCCGCTCGGTCTCCGTCGCCAGGGCGTCGCGCAGCGCCATCAGCGTCTCACGCGCCTCTTCCGCCGCTTCGCCGGCCCGGGCGATCTCCTCGCGGATGGACTGGACCACGTCGCCGGTCCGGACAGCAGCCGCAAGGGCCGGTGTCGTCAGCTCGTCGGCGAGCACCTGGGCGCGCCGGGATTCCGCGCCGAGCTTCTGGCCCTGACGGACCACATAGGCGGCCAGCCAGACGAACGTCGCCGGCCCCAGCGCCAGGAGGGCGAAGACCGCCAGCGCGAAGAGGTCGTTATGGAACGGGACCACGTCGCCGCGGTATCCGACCGCGAAGGCGATCGGGCCGCAGACCCACAGCACGGAGACCACGAAGGCGGTGAAATAGATCGGCCACGCCTGCGGGACCGAAGCGTCGTCGTCACGCCGACTCGCCGGCGGCGCATATACGGGTTCCGGCCTGGGGGCGGGGGTAGGCCGCGTCCGCTTCGTGACCGCTGAATTGGCCGCGGGCCCCACGGAGGGCGGCGCGGGCCGCTCGGGTTCTTCTGCGATCGGCTGTTGAAACGGCAATGCTTCGGGCTCCGGCGAATCGTTGGAGAACTGAGTCGGAATCTGATCCGTCAGGCTCCCAAACACCGCCGGCCGATGCCGCTTCCTGATTTTCATACGCGGCCCTTGCTGCGGCCTCGATACAAGGCCCCACGACGCATCTGCGTCGCGGACTCACCCCGACCTCGGCCCCGACGACGCAATGGAATACCCACGATGGGGTCCGACGCAAACAGTCATACGGTCACATCGGTGTGCTGAAGCCTGAATCTGCACGCAAATGCGGGCGAGGCGGGCGTCCTAGGTCTTCACGGTGCGTGCGCGCGGGATCGGGCAGTCGACCGCCTTCAGCGGCTTCCTCGGCGTCGTCCGCGCGACGGTCCGCTCCACCACCGCCACGGGATGCTCGACCTGCACCGGCTCCAGCGTCACGCCGAAATGCGAGTAGGCGGCGGCGGACGAATGCACGACCACGGCGGCTACCATCTCGGTGAAGGTCGTCATCAGATCTCTCCCGCCTCCGGTGCGCAGGGGGCCGATCGTCCTATAGCCCGAGCGGGGCCGTGGCGCGACCTTGCGAACGTGAACTTTTGGTCATCTGCCGTCGGACGGATCACCGGCGGCAGAGGACGTCCCGCAGCACCGGGCCGGGCGGCATGAACCGTCCGTCGGCGTCCACCGCCCGGTTCGAACGCGCGCTGGTGTCGAAATAGCTCGACGGGCCCAGGCCATTGGCGCGGCAGAACCGGTCGGCCGCGCCCGGGCTGGCGGCGATGTCCGAACCGCGGAAGGCCGGATAGGGGAAGAAGGTGTTTCGCGCGCCCTCGGTGGGCCCGTCGTCGCGGTCGCCCCGGCCGCCGCCGTAGCCGCCGCCATAGCCGGCCCCGGAGCCACCGCCGTAGGCGCCGCCGGAACCGCCACTGTAACCGCCGCCGCCATAGCGCGGCCCGCGGTCGTCGTCGGCCATGTCGGAATAGGCCTGCAACGACGAGATCTTATAGGCGAATCCCAGGGCGTTGAGATCGGTCACGTCGCCCTGCACGTCAATGCAGCGCCCGCCATAGTCGGAGTCCTCGCACACCCGCCAGCGGCCCTCGAACCGGGCGCTCAGCGCGATGTCATTGAACTGGCGCGGCAGGTCTTCCGCATGGCCGTAGATCACCGTCTGCCGGCCCTGGAACCCGGGGCGCTCGTAGAGCGTCGCCGTCGGCTGCCCGCGCGAGCCGCCGTAGGGCTGGGCGCTCGCCGCGCCCGCCGTGGCGGCCAGCGCCAGCGCCGCGATGCTGAAAAGCTTCATCATGATCGTGCCTCACCCTCGCTCCATGAACGGAAGCGTGAGCCAGGACGCTGGCCGCTACAAGCTGAACTGTGGCTGAACCGCGCGCGCGGCCCGCGCCTCCGTCCCCGGAGCGTCCTTGAACGCCGCCCCCTCGTGGCGCAGCAGCCACCGCTTGCGGTCCAGTCCGCCGCCATAGCCCGTCAGGCTGCGGTCGGCGCCGATCACCCGGTGGCAGGGGGCCATGATGGCGATCGGGTTCTGGCCGTTGGCGAGCCCTACCGCCCGCATGGCCTTCGGCTTGCCGATCCGCTCCGCCAGTTCGCGATAGCTCACGGTCTCGCCGGCCGGGATCGTGCAGAGCGCCGCCCAGACCGATCGCTGGAACGCCGTGCCGCCGGTGGCCCAGGCAAGGCCCTCCAGCGCTCGGATATCGCCAGCGAAATAGGCTTCGAACGCCAGCCGCACGGGAACAGGCGCCGCGCCCTCTTCGACCGGGATGTCGCCATAGTGGGCCCGCAGGCCGCGCCGCATGGCGGGCTCGTACTCCGCCCAGTTGAAGGCGCGCAGCACGCCCTTGTCGTCGGTCACGATCAGCCCTTCGCCGATAGGCGTGCGCAGGCGATCGAGGATCAGGCGTTCAGGCCGCTCGGCGGTCATGAGATGTCTCCTTCTTGGGTGTGGTCGCCGCATCCGACGCCCACAGGTGCTGCGCGGCGTAGGCCCGCCAGGGCCGCCAGCGCTCGGCGAGATCCAGCAATTCCGCGGGGTTCGGCCGCCGGCCGGCCGCGTCGGCCAGGGCGCGCATCAGCCCCACGTCGGTCGGGGGGAATGCGTCCGGCTCCCGGAGCGCCCGCAGCGCGATGTACTGCGCCGTCCAGTCGCCGATCCCCGGCAGGGCGCGCAGGCGCCCAATGGCCTCTTCGAGGCTCCGTTTGGCGTCGAACAGCAGCGGATCGTCACAGGCGGCCCGCGCCAGCCCCTCCAGGGCGGAGCCCCGCGCGCGCGGCATGCCCAGCGCGGCGATGTCTTCCCCGACCAGGCGCTCCGGCGCCGGGAACACGTGGGTGAGGCCAAGGCCCGCCGAGACCGGGTCGTCCAGGCGCTCGCCGTACGCCGCCGTCAGCTTGCCGGCCAGGTTGCGCGCCGCGCCCACGGTGATCTGCTGGCCCAGCACCGCCCGCACGGCCAGTTCGAAACCGTCCCAGGCGCCCGGCGCCCGCAACCCCGGCCGCGCCGTCACCAGGGGCGCAAGCCTTGGATCCTCCGAGAGATGCGCGCCGATCACGCCCGGATCGGCCGCCAGGTCGAACACTCGCCGCACGCGGGCGATCACGCCCGGCAGGGCCTGCAGGTTCGGCAGGCGCACGGTGATCCGCAGGAAGTCCCCCTCCCCCGGCTCGACGATCACCAGGCCCCGGGCGCCGTCTGCCTCCACGGTGCGCGCATAACTTCGCGCGCTCACCGCCTCGACGCCCGTGATCGCGCGGCCGGCCAGGAAGGCGATCATCGCCTCCCAGTCATAGGGCGGCCGGTAGGCGAGCTTCAGGGTGACGCCGCCGCTTTCGGCCGCCGTCTCGGCCTCGCCGCCGAGGCGGCGCAGCGCGGCGGGCGGGCGGCTGAAGAGCTGCTGGAAGGTCTCGTTGAACCTGCGGATGCTGCCGAACCCCGCCGCCATCGCGACCTCGGCCATCGGCAGCCGCGTCTCGTGGATGAGCTGCTTGGCCAGCAGCACGCGCCGGGTCTGGGCCACGGCGATCGGCGAGGCGCCCAGGTGTTGCCGGAACAGTCGCCGCAGCTGGCGCTCGCCCACGCCCAGCCGGTTCGCGAGCGCGTCCACGTCGCCGCCGTCCAGCGCGCCGGCCTCGATCATGCCGAGCGCCCGCGACACCGTGTTGGACGTGCCCCGCCAGGCGCCGAGGTCCGGGGAAGCCTCCGGCCGGCACCGCAGGCAGGGCCGGAACCCCGCCTCCTGCGCCGCCGCGGCCGACGGGTAGAAGGTCACGTTCTCGCGCTTCGGCGTCCGCGCCGGGCAGACGGGGCGGCAATAGATCCCGGTGGTCTTCACGCCCACGAAGACCTTCCCGTCGAAACGGGCGTCGCGCATCTGGAACGCGCGGTAGCAGGCGTCGTCATCCATATCCATGGCGTCAAGATGGGGCGGCCGGCGCGCCCTGTCTCGCGGTTTTCGGACATGAATGACTGCCCTTTGGCGGGTTTCGGACGCGATAGGTTTCCGGCGCCGCCTTGAGATTCTCTATCCGCTGTCCCTGATCTCCTGGGCGCCGAGGCTGCCTGCGCGGCTTGCTTTGGACCGAAGGGTCAACTAATCCATGCCCAGAGCCGATCCGCGCCTCGTCAGCCCGGAGCGAGCGGATTTTTCCTGTCAGATGAAGGCTTTCATGAACAGCCAGGCCGCCTCGAGTCTCGCCGCCGCCGACCTCCCAGTCCCCGATCTCACCCACCTTCAGCGTCTGGAAGCCGAGAGCATCCAGATCTTCCGCGAGGTCGTGGCGGAGTGCGAGCGGCCAGTTATGCTCTATTCGATCGGCAAGGACTCGGCCGTGATGCTACGGCTGGCGCAGAAGGCGTTCTTCCCGTCGAAGATCCCGTTTCCGCTGCTGCACGTCGACACCACCTGGAAGTTCCAGGACATGTACGCGCTGCGCGAGCGGATGCAGAAGGAGGCCGGTTTCGACCTCTTGGTCTACAAGAATCCGGAGGCCGTCGAGCGGGGCATCAACCCCTTCGACCACGGCTCGGCGCTGCACACCGACATCTGGAAGACCGAGGGGCTGAAGCAGGCGCTCGACAAGTACGGCTTCGACGCGGCCTTCGGCGGCGGGCGCCGGGACGAGGAGAAGTCCCGCGCCAAGGAGCGGATCCTGTCGTTCCGCTCGGCCCAGCACCGCTGGGACCCGAAGATTCAGCGCCCCGAGCTCTGGCGGCTCTACAACACCCGCAAAGGCCTGGGGGAGAACTTCCGCGCCTTCCCGATCTCCAACTGGACCGAGCTCGACGTCTGGCAATACATCCACCTGGAGAACGTGCCGATCGTGCCGCTCTATTTCTCGAAAGAGCGCCCGGTGGTGGAGCGCGACGGCGCGCTGATCATGGTCGACGACGAGCGCATGCCGCTGCTGCCCGGCGAGACCCCGCAGATGAAGTCAGTCAGGTTCCGCACCCTGGGCTGCTACCCGCTGACCGGGGCGGTCGAATCCACCGCCACCACCTTGCCGCAGATCATCCAGGAAATGCTGCTCACCACCACCTCCGAACGCCAGGGCCGCAAGATCGACCACGACCAGGCCGCGTCCATGGAGAAGAAGAAGCAGGAAGGCTACTTCTGATGGCCCACGTCTCAGACCTCATCGCCGAAGACATCGACGCCTACCTGACCGCCCACCAGCACAAGAGCCTGCTGCGGTTCCTCACCTGCGGCTCGGTGGACGATGGCAAGTCGACCCTGATCGGGCGGCTGCTCTACGATTCCAAGATGATCTTCGAGGACCAGCTGGCGGCCCTCGAGGCCGATTCGAAGAAGGTCGGCACCCAGGGCGGCGAGATCGACTTCGCCCTGCTGGTCGATGGCCTGGCCGCCGAGCGCGAGCAGGGCATCACCATCGACGTCGCCTACCGGTTCTTCTCCACCGACAAGCGCAAGTTCATCGTCGCCGACACCCCCGGCCACGAGCAGTACACCCGCAACATGGTCACCGGGGCCTCCACCGCCGACGCCGCGGTGATCCTGATCGACGCCCGCAAGGGCGTGCTCACCCAGACCCGCCGCCACAGCTACCTGGTCAGCCTGCTGGGCATCCGTCACGTGGTGCTGGCGATCAACAAGATGGATCTGGTCGGCTGGAGCCAGGAGACCTTCGACGCCATCCTGACGGAATATCGGGAGTTCGCCGCCCAGATCGGCATCACCGAGTTCACTGCGATCCCCGTCTCGGCCCTGCGCGGCGACAACATCACCGAGGTCAGCGACGCCGCCCCCTGGTACCGCGGCCCGGCGCTGCTGCCGCACCTGGAGGTGCTGCCGGTCGGCGACGCCCTGCGCGACAAGCCGTTCCGCATGCCGGTGCAGTGGGTCAACCGCCCCAACCTCGACTTCCGGGGCTTCTCGGGCTTCGTCTCGTCCGGGACCGTGCGTCCCGGCGATAAGGTCAAGGCCCTGCCCTCGGGGCGGGAGAGCAAGGTCGCGCGGATCGTCACCCTGGACGGCGACCTCGACGAGGCCGTGGCCGGCCAGTCGATCACCCTGACCCTGACCGACGAGATCGACGTCTCCCGCGGCGATGTCCTCGCCGCCGCCGGCGAGCCGCCCCAGGTCGCCGACCAGTTCGAATCCACCATCGTCTGGATGGACGACGAACCGATGCTGCCGGGCCGGCCCTACCTGCTGAAGCTGGCCGCCCGCACCGTCAGCGCCAGCGTCACCGAGCCCAAGTACAAGGTCAATGTGAACACCCTGGAGCGCCTGGCCGCCAAGCGCCTGGAGCTGAACGAGATCGGCGTCTGCAATCTCTCGCTCGACGCCCCGATCGCCTTCGACCCCTACGCCGAGAACCACGACCTCGGCGGCTTCATCCTCATCGACCGGATCTCCAACCGCACGGTCGGCGCCGGAATGCTGCACTTCGCCCTGCGCCGTTCGCAGAACGTCCACTGGCAGGCGCTCGACGTCGACAAGAAGGCCCGCGCCCAGCAGAAAGGCCAGACCGGCCGCGTGGTCTGGCTCACTGGCCTTTCCGGTTCGGGCAAGTCCACCATCGCCAACCTGGTGGAAAAGCGCCTGCTGGCCAACGGCCGCCACACCTACATCCTGGACGGCGACAACGTCCGCCACGGGCTCAACAAGGACCTGGGCTTCACCGACGCCGACCGGGTGGAGAACATCCGCCGCGTCGCCGAGGTCGCCCGGCTGATGGTCGACGCCGGCCTGATCGTGCTGGTCTCGTTCATCTCGCCGTTCCGCGCCGAGCGGCGGATGGCCCGCGACCTGATGGGCGAGGGCGAGTTCGTCGAGGTGTTCGTCGACACGCCGCTGGCCGAGGCCGAACGGCGCGACGTCAAGGGCCTCTACAAGAAGGCCCGGGCCGGGCAGCTGAAGAACTTCACCGGTATCGACAGCCCCTATGAGGCCCCCGAGCACCCCGAGATCCGCATCGACACCACCACCACCTCGCCGGAAGAGGCCGCCGAGCTGATCGCCGCCCGCCTCGACGACAGCGTCGATCCGGGGATCTGACCGCCTCAGAACTTCAGCACGATCTTTCCGAACTGGTCCCCGGCGCGCATCGTCTCGAAGGCGGTGCGCGCCTCGGTCCATGCAAAGACCTTGTCGACCACCGGCTCGATCCTCTTGAGCTCGATGAAGCGGCACATCGCCTCGAACATGTCGCGCGAGCCGACCGACAGCCCCTGCAGCTTCGCCGAATTGCCGATCAGCGCCGTCGGGTTGAAGCCTTCGGCGACGCCGCCGACCGAACCGATGATCGCGATGTGGCCGGCGAACTTCACAGCCCGCAGGCTCATCGGCAGGGTGCCCGGCCCGCCGACCTCGAGGACCAGATCGGCGCCCCGTCCGCCCGTCGCGGCCTTCACGGCCTTCCCCCAGTCGGGCGTCGTCCGGTAGTTGATCCGAGCGTCGGCCCCGAGCTCGGCCGCCCGCGCCAGCTTGGCGTCCGACGATGAGGTGATGATCGCGCGCAGGCCCGCCGCCTTGGCGAACTGCAGGCCGAAGATCGAGACACCGCCGGTTCCCTGCAACACCACCGTGTCGCCCGGCTGCAGGTCGCCGTCTTCGAAGATCGCCCGCCAGGCCGTCAGCGCCGCGCAGGGCAGCGTTGCGGCCGCCTCGTCGCTGAGGAAATCGGGAACCTTTGAAACGCCCTCCTGGCTGTAGACGGCCAGTTCCCGCGCGACTCCTGGGATCGGGCTGCCGAGCGCCCCCTTCAGCCGCTCGGGGGTCGGAGGACCGGCCAGCCAGGTTTGATAGAACAGCGACGACACGCGATCGCCGACCGCGACCCGGGTGACGCCCTCCCCCACCGCCTCGACGACGCCGCAGCCGTCGGAGAGCGGCGTGATCGTCCCCGCGACTGGCCCGCCCCTGGTGTAGGCGCCGCTGACCATCATCAAGTCCCGGTAGTTGAGGGAAGCCGTACGCATGCGGACCAGGACCTCGCCCGGACCAGGAACGGGGTCAGGCAGCTCCACAAGCTTCAGGTTCTCCACGCCCCAGGGCTCGGCGATTTGCAGCGCACGCATGCGAATTCCTCCAGTCGTGATCCGCATTCTCGGCGCGGACGTCAGGATCGCAAGCCGTCGCAGCGGCGCCCTCAGAGATCGGCGCGCTTCATCGCCGCCAACCGTACGGCGCCGGCCAGGCCCAGCAGCGTCATCGCGGTCATCGCCAGGTAGCCCAGGGCGCCGACGCGGTCGAACATCCATCCCGACGCGATCGTGGCGACTCCGGCCAGGATTCCCCCCGAAAGCGCCGAGTTGATCGCCTGCGCGGCCGAGGCGTTCTGCCGCGTCGACAGCCGGTCGGTCAATTGCAGCGCCGCCAGGAACGTCGCCCCGAAGCTCAGGGCGTGCAGCGCCTGGACCCCGAACAGCAGCCACAGCGGCGGCGAGAAGGCCAGCACTGTCCAGCGGACCACCGACGCGGCCCCGGCCAGGATCAGCACCTTCACCGGCCCGACCGCCCGCCGCCACGGCTCCAGGAACCACATGAAACCGATCTCGACCACGACGCCCACCGCCCACAAGGCGCCGATCAGGTCCTCAGGGATCCCCTGCCGCTTCCAGGCCAGGGTCGCAAAGCCGTAGTAGAAGGCGTGGGCCGACTGGACCAGGCCGGCGGAGACGACCGCCGTCATGAAGGTCCGGTCCCGCAGCAGACCGCCGAGGCCGGCCAGTCGGGCCGCCAGGTCCGGCGCGCCGCCTCCGTCCTGGACCGGGTCGAGCGGCAGCGCCGCGCGCGCGACGAGCGCCATCACCAGGGCTGCGACGACGATCCAGACGAGGACGATGTCCGGCGCGGCCTTCACGAGCAGCGCCCCCACGGCGACATTGGCCACGATGTAGCCGATCGAGCCGAAGCCGCGCGGCCAGCCGAAATTGAACCCCTCGCGCCCGGCGCGGGCGAGCGCGAGGGTGTCGGCCAGCGGGCTGATGGTGCTGAAGAGCGAGGCCGCGCAGAACCACACGGCGAGCCACCACCAGAAGCCGAACGGCGCCGCCATCAGCGCATAGGCGCCCGCCGTGGCCAGGCTCATCAGGACGAGCGGCGTGCGCCGCAGGCGAAACCCGTCGGCCCAGACCGCGATCGCCGGCGCGCTGGCCACCCGCGCCAGCATCGGCGCCGACAGGATCAGCCCGATCTGCGCGCCCGTGAGCCCATGCGCCGCGAACCAGACCGGCATGTAGGGCGCGGCGGCCCCGGTCCCCACGAAGATCGCCGCATAGAAGAGCCCGAGCCCCGTGGCCGACGAGATTCGCGGCCTGGCGGTCACCGGCTGCGCGTGCGGAAGTCGACCGGCCAGTCCTCGGGCGTGACGCCCCGGCATTCCGGCATCAGCGTCTGGTGCGTGGCCTGGAAGGCGCGGCCGTCCCAGACCCATTCGTTCATGCCGCCGCAATCGCCGAGGCCCCGGGCCTTGTCGAAGTTGGAGAGGGTCTGGGTCTTCGGGTCGAACTCCACATTCATCAGGTCGCTCGCGGGCTCGGGTCCCATCCCGGCCAGCGCCAGCGGCCGCACCTTGGCGCCGGTCTCGTCGGCCAGAACCAGGTCGTAGACGACGTTGTAGGCCCCGCGGCTGCAGGCCACGGCCCACAGGATCACCCCGGTCGACAGCCGCGCCACGATCGGCTCGATCCCGAGGCTGTCGATGTCGTCATCGCACTCGCCCAGCCTCGCCTTCACCGCCTGCGGCGGCGCCTTTGGCAGCCTGGCCTGCGACGCCGGCGGCGCGGCCCGCACCAGCGGCGGCGCCGGCGGGGTCGCCGAGGCCGCCTTCGGGCCGGTCGCCAGCAGGGCGGTGGTGGTCCCGGCCCGCCTCTGCTGGTCGTCGAGCCACCGCAGCGTCGCGGCGCTGCCCGCCAGCGAGATGGCGCCACGCTTGCCGCCCTGCGCCAGCTCCAGCTGTTGACCGTTGCGGATCGCCGCCGTCAGGGCGGCGCTCTGGGCTGTGCTCAAGGGCGCCGAGACGACTTCGCCCTCACCCTGCCCCTGCGCCCGGACGGCTTCGAGCCCGGGGACCACCTTGCCGTCGACAGCGACGCGCCAGCTTCCCTTGGCCAGATCCCGGGACGACAGCGTGATCCTGGCCGCCGCCTGCGGCTCGCCGCCCCGCTCCAGCTTCAGGTAGCTCACCTCCTCCGCCTCCACCGGCGAGAACCCGAAAGCGGCGCAGACCCGGGTGTTGTCGCAGACGCCCACCCAGTCCTTGACGCCGAAGGTCGCCGCCTCCCCCGAGCCCGCCGCGCTCAGCGCCCAGACGCCCGCCACGATCCCCGTCCGCCACCCCATAGCCAAGCTCCTTGCCGCCGCCCCTTCTGAGGGTATGGTCGCCGCGCCGCAACACAAGCCGAGCGATGACCATGTCCTGGAAGCGCCGCACCTGGATGACGCTGGCCGCGGTCGGCGGTTTCATCGCTGTCGCCGTCGGGGCCTTCGCCGCCCACGGGGTCAGCGACCCCGCGGCCAGGGAGTGGCTGCGGACCGGGGCCATGTACGGCTTCGTGCACACCATGGCGACCTTCGCCTGCGCCACTTTCATGCAGATCGGCGCGCGCCGGGCCCGCTACGCGCCGGCCTTCTTCCTGTCGGGCGTAGTGCTGTTCTCCGGGTCGCTCTACGCCATGGCCCTGGGCGCCCCGCGCTGGCTGGGCGCGGTGACGCCGATCGGCGGCCTCCTGTTCCTGGCCGGCTGGGCGATCCTGACCTGGGCCGCCCGCCGGGTCGATCCGGCTCAGCCCTGAGCCCGGCGTGGCAGCGCCAGCCACCGCAAGGCCACCGCCGAGCCCAGCTGGGCTGTGAACATGACGACCGCCATCGGCCGCGGCGTGCCGTCGCTGAAGGCCGCCGCGATCGTCGAGGCCAGCGCCCCGGCGGCGAACCCCGCGGCGCCCAGCAGGGCCGAGATCGTCCCGGACCGCGTGGGATCGGCGTTCAGGGCCCCGGCCATGGTGTTGCCCTGCAGGAAGCCGTAGCTGCCCAGCAGCACGAACAGCAGCGGCAGGATGATCCACGGCCTGTCCAGGCCCGCCACAGCCGCCGCCGCCATCACCCCGGCCAGCAGGGTCGCCGCCAGGCTGGCGCGCACCAGCACCTGGTCGGCGGTCAGCCGCCTGAGCAGCTGCCGGTTCACCTGGCTTGCGCCGATCAGCGCCGCGGCGTTGGCCCCGAACACCCAGCCGAAGTTGGAGGGCGAGACCCCATAGTGGTCGATGATCAGGCCGGCCGCCCCGGACAGGTAGGTGAAGAACATCGCCCCGTTGAGCGCGCTGCAAAGGGCGTAGCCCAGGATCTTCCGATGCCCGAGCACGGCGAGATAGGCCCGCAACGGATGCTCGCTTCGCGCCTGGGCCAAGGTCGCCTGGGACCGCGACTCCCGCATACGCAGAACGATGACGAGAACCATCAGCACCCCGAACCCGGTCAATAACCAGAAGCAGGCTCGCCACCCCCAGGCCGCCAGGACGTAGCCGCCGGCGATCGGCGCCAGGATGGGCGCCGTCCCCATGATCAGCATCATCAGCGACAGCATGCGCGCCGTCTCGGTGGGCCCGAACCGGTCGCGCACCATGGCCCGGGCGACCACTGCGCCAGCGCAGCCGCCCAGGGCCTCCACGAACCGCGCCGCGATCAGCACCTCGATGGATCCGGCCAACGCGCAGACCACCGAGGCCGCCACATAGATCGCCGCGCCTGCGAGCACCGCCGGCTTGCGTCCCAGCCGGTCGGACGCCGGGCCGTAGAACAGCTGGCCGATCGCCATGCCCAGGATGAAGCTCGCCACGGTCGCCTGGGTCGCGCCGCTGGGCGCATCCAGGCTGCTGCCGATGCTGGGCAGGCTCGGCAGGTAGAGGTCGAGCGACAAGGGCGCGAACGCCGTCAACGCGCCCAGCAGGATCACGGTCGCCCAAGGGATCGCCATCGGCGCGGCATCCTCCGCGCGCGGGGTTATCGGGCGTCCTCTTCCGGAATCATTGGCCGTCACGGTCACATCGCATAGAGGGTGGATGGCGGGACGTCCTGTTCATTTGCTTCGCGACTTCCGGTCGCGTGGGGTGTTTCGATCCACAGGCTGGCGACAGCGCCGTTTCCCGAAGTAGACTGGACGCGATGGAACGCAACACTCCCGCCCCGGCTGTGTCCTCATCCGTGAACCGGCGCGGGCTCTATCCTGAGAGCGAGCCCTTCGCCTACGGCTGGCTTCCCACCGGCGGTCCGCACGAGATCTTCTACGAGGAGTGCGGCCAGCGCGACGGCAAGCCCTGCGTGATCCTGCACGGCGGCCCGGGCGGGGCGATCAACCCGACCATGCGCCGCTTCTTCGACCCCAAGCGCTGGCGGATGGCGCTGTTCGACCAGCGCGGCTGTGGGCGCTCGCGGCCCAACGCCAGTCTCGAGGACAACACCACCTGGACCCTGATCGAGGACATCGAGCGGCTGCGCGTCCACCTGGGCGTGGAGAAATGGGCGGTGTTCGGCGGCTCCTGGGGCTCCACCCTGGCGTTGGCCTATGCGATCACCCATCCGGAGCGCGTGGAGTCGCTGATCCTGCGCGGCGTCTTCCTGCTCACCCAGCGCGAGTTACGCTGGTTCTACCAGGACGGCGCCTCGATGCTGTTTCCCGACGCCTGGGCCAAGTTCTGCGCGCCGATCCCGCCGGCCGAGCGCGACGACATGGTCAGCGCCTACCATCGCCGGCTCACCGACCCGGACCGGCGCGTGCAGGCCCAGGCGGCCGCCGCCTGGAGTCAGTGGGAAGGCGACACGATCTCGATCCGGGGCCCCGAGGCGCGGCCGTCGAAGTTCAATGAGATCGACTTCGCCATCGCCTTCGCGCGCATCGAATGCCACTTCTTCGCCAACAAGGGCTTCTTCCCGGAAGACGGCTGGCTCCTGAAGAACATCAGCGCGCTGCGCCGCACGCCCGGCTGGATCGTGCAGGGCCGGTTTGACGTGGTGACGCCGATGGACGCCGCCTGGCGCCTGAAGACCGCCTGGCCGGAGGCGCGCTTCGAAGTCGTCTGGGACGCCGGCCACGCCTCGACCGAACCAGGCGTCGTCGACGCTCTTGTGCGGGCGACAGACCATGCCTACCGGGTCTGAGGTTCAGCCCCTAAGCCTTTGAATTAGAGGAAGGCCCCCTTGCCGCTGGTGACCTCCGAGTAGCGGTGCACCCGCACGCTCAGCATCAGCCCGAAGCCGATCATCACCGTCAGCATGACCGTGCCGCCGTAGGACAGCAGTGGCATCGGCACGCCCACCACCGGCGCCAGCCCCATGACCATCGCGCCGTTGATCATCACATAGAGGGTGAAGGTCGCCGTGACCCCGGCGGCCGCAAGGCGGCCGAAGTGGCTGTGCGAGATGTAGGCGGTCCTGAGCGCCATGAAGATGACCGCGGCGTAGAGCACCAGGATCGAAATGCAGCCGACGAAGCCGAACTCCTCGGCCAGGGTGGCGAAGATGAAGTCGGTCTGCTTTTCCGGGAGGAAGTTGAGCTGGCTCTGGGAACCCAGGCCGTAGCCCTTGCCCAGGAGCCCGCCCGACCCCAGCGCGATGATCGACTGCATGATGTGGTAGCCGGATCCCGAGGGATCGCTTTCGGGGTTCAGGAACGTCAGCACGCGCTTGCGCTGATAGTCGTGCAGGACGAACAGCACCACCGGTGGGATCGCCACGAGGAACCCGCCGACGCCGAGCGCGATCACCTTCCAGGACAGGCCGGCGAGCACCACGATGATCGCGCCCGTCAACAGGATCAGCATCGCGGTGCCAAGGTCGGGCTGGTGCGCCACCAGCACCACCGGCGCCCCGATCAGCACCGCCGGAACCAACAGCCACCAGGAGAACTGGGCGTTCTTGCTGGAGAGGCCGTGATAGAAGCGCGCCAGCGCCAGCACGATCCCCAGCTTCATGATCTCCGAGGGCTGCAGGCGCACGAAGCCCAGGTCCAGCCAGCGCTGGGCGCCCAGGGACACTTCACCCACCGCCGCCACCGCGATCAACAGCAAGAACCCCAGCGCATAGATCGGATAGGCCAGGGCGAACCACACCCGGATGTCGATCAGGGCCAGCACGATCATCAACAGGAAGCAGCCGCCGAACCGGGCCAGGTGCGGCGCCGCCCAGGGCGTCCAGGACGAGCCCGCGATCGAGAACAGCATCAATCCCCCGGCGCCGGCGATCAGGCACAGCACCAGGCAGAAGAACCAGTCGATCTCGCCGAACTTGACGATGGCCCGGTCGCGTTCGCCGGGACGGGTGAGGGCTGAGACTGTCATGTGGGCTGACCCTGCGGTGTGGTCGCGATGATCGGGGGCGCCGGGACGTCGCCGTCGCTTTCGCCGGTCATGGGCGCCTCGGGCAGCGGCAACGGCTTTTCGATCGTTGCGCGGATCTCCGGGTCCTTGAGCAGGGCCACGCGCATGATCTCGCGAGCCCGCGGCGCGGCGGCGGTGGATCCGCCCATGCCGTGCTGGACGATGACGGCGATCGCATAGCGCGGCGCGTCGACCGGGGCGAAGGCGACGAACAGCCCGTGGTCGCGCAGGCCCCAGGCCCCGCCCTTCCCGCGCGACCCGCCCTTGTCGTAGTTGCGCACCTGGGCCGTACCGGTCTTGCCGGCCATCAGGATGTCGCCCAGGCCCAGCTGGCTGGCGCGGAAGGCGGTGCCGCCGGCCTCGGTCACGGCGGCCATGCCGGCGCGGACCCGGTTGATGTAGTCCTGCGGGAACGGCAGGTCCGGGGCGTCCGAACCCCGCGGCAGCTCCACCCCGCCCACCGATTTCACCAGCCGCGGATTGAGCGCCTTCTTCCCATTGGCCAGCCGCGCGGTCATGACCGCCAGCTGCAGGCAATTCACCTGCAGATAGCCCTGGCCGATGGCGTAGGAGAGGTTCTCGCCGGGCCACCACGGCTGCTGGGCCGCGTTCTTGGCGAAGTAGCGCTTCTTCCAGGCAGGGTCGGGGACGGTCCCCTTCTTCTGGCCGGGGATGCCGATGTCGAACACCTGCCCCAGGCCGAAGGCGCGGGCCGCCTGGGCTATGCGGTCCGGTCCGATCCGCAGCGACATGGAATAGAAATAGGTGTCGCAGGAATTCTTGATGGCGTCGTTCAGGTTCTGCGACCCGTGGCCGCCTCGCTTGTGGCAGTGGAAGTAGCGGCCGCCGAAGTGCATGCCGCCGCCGCAGGACACGCGCGCTTCCGGATCGATCCCGGCCATCAGCACCGCCAGCGCCGTCATGGTCTTGAAGGTGGAACCCGGCGGATAGAGGGCGGAAAGGCATTTATCCAGCAGCGGCTTGCGCTCATAGCCGGCGAGCCCGCTGTACTCCACAGCGGTCAGGCCGCGTACGAAGCGGTTGGCGTCGAAACTGGGCGCCGAGAGCATGCAGAGGATGTCGCCGGTCCGGCAGTCCATCATGACCGCCCCGCCGCTTTCCTCGCCGAACACCTCCAGGGCGCGGTTCTGGATATCCACGTCGAGAGTGAGCTGGATCTGCTTGCCGGGGATGGAGCGGATGTCGCCCTCGGGATCGTGGCGCACCTCGCGGCCGTTGGCGTCCACCTCCACCTTCTGCGCGCCCGGCACGCCGCGCAGATCCAGGTCGAAGGCCTTCTCGACGCCCTGTTTGCCGATGCGGAAGCCGGGATGCAGCAGGATCGGCTCGGCGTTGGGCCCGACGGTGGCCAGGTCCTCCTTGTTCACCTTCGCGACGTAGCCGATCACGTGGGCGAAGGCGCCGCCGTGCGGATAGACCCGCACCTCGCCCATGTCGGCGGTGACGCCCTTCAGTTCCGGCGCGCGCACGTTGATCGCCGAGAACTGCTCCCAGCTCATGTCCTCCATCACCGACACCGGCACGCGCCGGGGACTGCGCGAGATCTCGCGGGCCAGCCGCAGCCGCCGCGGCTCGTCCATGGGTACGAAGTTCGCCAGCGTCTTCAGCGTCTCGTGGTGGTCGTGGCCCTTGTCGCGCACCACCAGCAGCCGGAAGTTGGGCCGGTTCGACGCCAGCACCACACCGTTGCGATCGACGATCAGCCCCCGCGGCGGAGGCAGCAGTTTGAAGTTGAACTGGTTGGACGCCGACAGCTTCTGGAACCTCTGAGCGTCGACAAGCTGCAGGTGGGCCAACCGCCCTCCAAGCGCCGCGAGGCCGATTCCGGAGAACGCGCCGAAGATGAACGCCCGGCGATGAAAAGCGCCCTGCTTCTCATTGACTTCCTGAAAGAAAATGGCTGGCTGCGGCATCGTCGTCCTCTACCGGGAGCCAGTGGATCGAGCGGCGGTCACGTTTGCGCTCCGGCTGGCGCGATGGGTCCCGGCGCCGGCGGCGGCCCGCCCTCGTCCGGCATCCCAGGCGGGATCTCCGGCATCGGCAGCGGCTGTTCGATCCGCGCACGGATCTCCGGGTCCTTCAGCAGGGCGAGGCGCATGATCTCCCGGGCCCGCGGCGCGGCGGCCGAAGCCCCGAAGCCGCCGTGCTCGACCAGGACGGCGCAGGCGTAGCGCGGCGCGTCATAGGGCGCGAAGGCGATGAACCAGGCGTGGTCGCGCAGCTTCCACTCGCCCACAGCGCCGTGCGCGCCGCGCCCGCCGCCGTAGGAATAGGCCTGGGCGGTGCCGGTCTTGCCGGCCATCTTGATCGATCCGAGACCCAGGTCCGACACCCGCGCCGCCGTCCCGACCGAGGTCACGGCCGCCATGGCCTCGCGGACGAACTGCAGATGGCCCTTGTCCACCGTCAGGTCGCCCCACTCGGCGCCGCTCTTCTGCTCGACCCCGCCGATCGAGCGGATCAGGCGCGGATGCAGCGCCTTCTCGCCATTGGCGATCCGCGAAACCATCACGCACAGCTGCAGCGGGTTCAGGTGGGTGTAGCCCTGGCCGATGCCCATGCTGGGCGTCTCCCCCGGGTGCCATACCGGGTCCTTCTTGAACGCGCGGCGCTTGTAGGCCGTGTCCGGGACGAGGCCTTTCTTCTGACCGGGGATGCCGATGTCGAAGATTTCCCCCAGGCCGAACTTGCGCGCCACCGCCGCGATCCTGTCCGGTCCCAGCCCCAGCGCCGTCTGGTAGAAGAAGATGTCGCAGGACGAGGCGATGGCGCTCTTCATGTCCTGCACGCCGTGGTGGGCGTCGCAGTGCCAGAGGCGGCCGAAGTACCAGGACCCGTTGCAGACGTAGGTGCGCTTCGGATCGACGCCGGCTTCCAGCGCCGCCAGGGCGACCATGGTCTTGAAGGTGGAGCCCGGCGGATAGGTGGCCGTGAGCGCCTTGTTGAACAGCGGCTTTCGCTCGTACTGCGCCAGGGCGCGGTACTCCGCCCCGGTCAGGCCCCGGACGAAGCGGTTGGAGTCGAAGCTCGGGCCGGAGAACATGCAGAGCACGTCGCCGTTGCGCACGTCCATCAGCACCGCGGCGCCGCTTTCGGCTCCGAACACTTCCTCGGCGCGCAATTGCACGTCGAGATCGAGGGTGAGCTGAATCTGCTTGCCGGGGATGGCGTGGATGTCGCCGTCCGGGTCCTGCCGCACCTCGTGGCCGTTGGCGTCCACCTCCACCTTCTGCGCGCCCGGCACGCCGCGCAATTCCAGGTCGAAGGCCTTCTCGACGCCCTGCTTGCCGATCCGGAAACCGGGGTGCAGCAGGATCGGCTCGGCGTTGGGGCCCACGGTCGTCAGGTCGTCCTTGTTCACCTTGGCGACATATCCGATCACGTGGGCGAAGGCGCCGCCGTGCGGATAGACCCGCACCTCGCCCATGTCGGCGGTGACGCCCGGCAATTCCGGTTCGCGGACGTTGATCGCCGAGAACTGCTCCCAGCTCATGTCTTCCATCACCACCACCGGCACCCGGCGCGGCGTATGGATGATCTCCTTCAGGAGCCGGGCCTGCCGCTGGTCGTCCAAGGGCACGAAATGGCTGAGCTCCGTCAGCATCGCCGGCGTATCGAGCCCCTTGTCGCGGACCATGAGCAGGCGGAAGTTCGGCCGGTTGGACGCCAGCACCGCGCCGTTGCGGTCGACGATCACGCCCCGCGGCGGGGGAACCAGCTTGAAGTTGAACTGGTTCGACGCCGACAGCTTTTCATAGCGCTGGGTCTGGACGAGTTGCAGGTACCCGAGACGGGTGCTCAGCGCCACCAGGCCCAGGCCAGCGAAGCCCTGCAGCAGCAGGGCACGCCTGTGGAAAGCCGCCTGCTTCTCGTTGACTTCACTCAGGAAAATGGATGGCTTTGCCATGTCCGGCGCCCCTACCGGAAACGAACGTCGGCGTCTTCGAACCGGTCGATCAGACGCTGTGAGAAGGGATAGAGCAGGATTGTGGCGACGAATTGCCAGAGCAGGATATAGGGGCTGGGCACGGCTTGCGTCCGGATGATGGTGATCAGGGCGCCCATCCCGAGCGCCAGGCCGGTGACGGCGGCGTACCAGATCCACAGCACCGGCGCGCTCTGGCCGATCATCATGGTGCGCGCACCCAGCACCGCGCCATAGGCCGCCAGCAGGGACAGCGCCCAGAGCCCGAGCGGACCGCCCCAGAAGATGTCCAGGAACAGGCCCAGCACCAGCACCGCCATGGGCGCCAGGATCGAGGGCCGGATCATCGCCCAGGCGAACACCGGCCACATGGCGAACACCGGCTCCGGAAGCTGCAGGCCGAAGACCCGCAGGGGGATCGCGAACAGGATCGTCCAGATCAGGCAGAACAGCATCGGCACGCCGATCCACTGCCAGGGCGCAAGGCTTCCGGCCGCATTGCTCACAGGGGCGGCTCCTCGAGCTTCTCGGGCGGCCGAGCCTTCGACGCGGGGTGGGGTTCCGATTTCGCGGCGGGCTTGGGCGCGGGAGACTTGGGCGCGGGCTTGGCCGCCGCCTTCGGCGCGGGTGCGGCCGCGGCCTTGGCGGCTGGGGCGGGCGCGGCCTTCGAGGCCGGGACGCTCGCCGGCTTCGGGGCCGACGCCGGGGCGGGCTTGATGGCCGCCTTCGGTGCGGGCGCCGCCTTGGCGGCTGGAACTGGGGCGGCCTTCGAGGCTGGAACACTCGCCGCCTTTGGCGCCGGCGCGGGAACCGCGGCCTTCGCCGCCGGGGACGCCGGTCGCGGAACCGCCGGGACGGGCGTCCCGGAGGCCGCTGGCGTCGCCGCCCCCGCCGTCGCGGGGGGCTTGACCGTAGGCGTCCCGGGAGCGGGCGTTCCGACGGTCGGCGCGGCCGGGCGGGCGCCCGCCGCCGGCGCGGCGGTCACACCGATGGTCGCGGCCGCATGCGTCGAGGGCGGCGGCACCGGCATCTTGTCCAGCTCCTGCTGGTTGACCAGTTGCGAGAAGTCTTCGAACTCCAGGATCCGCACGAAGTCCACCGGGGCGGAATCCGACGCCAGGATCACGCGCCAGCGCCCGTCCAGCCCCTTGGCCGCCACGCCCACCGGCAGGCCGCGCGGCAGCACGCCGCCATCGCCGGAGGTGACCACCCGGTCGCCAGGCTGCACGGGGTTCTGACCGCGCATGTACTCGAGCTTCGGGTTCGGCCCGCCGTCCCCAGTGAGGATGGCGCGCGCATTGGTGCGGTCGATCATCACCGGCGTGCGTGAGGAGATGTCCGTGAGCAGCAGCACCCGGCTGGCGCCCGTGGTCACGCCGATGACGCGGCCCACGAGGCCGTTCTCGCTCATCACCGGATAGCCCGGCTTGACCCCCATCTCCTTGCCGACGTTGGCCAGCCGCGTGTTGGCGAAGGGACCGCGGGTGTCGGTCACGATGCGGGCCGAGATCATCGGGATCGGCGGGTCCGTTTTCAGGCCCAGGAGGATGCGGTAGCGCTCGTTGGTGTTGCGCAGCGCCAGCGCGGCGTCGCGCCACTCGTGCGCCTCCTTCAGCTCGGCCTTCAGCCGGCGGTTCTCGGAGATGGCGAAGAAGTAGCCGCGCACGGAGTCCACGCCTGCGCCCACCCAGCGGACCGGGCCCGACAGCACCCCGCCGACAGGCGCGGCGACTGCGTCGGCCGCCTTGCGCGTGGCGCCATAGGCCTCGGCCTGGATCGTCCCGCGCCGGTCGGTGGCCAGGAGCGCGATCGCCACAACGGCCGCGACGATCACCGCCACGGCCGCCGTCCAGGTCAGCGGGACCTTGAGTTCACCGAGTGGGTTTTCGCGAAACGCCACTTAGAATCGCCTCCAGCCGATTCTTTGAGGACCCCACGCCCCCAAAAGCCGGGCGATTCGAAGGTACTACGCGAGCGTGCTCTCAAGCACGCCCTTCATCCACTTGGGATGTTCGAGCACTTTGCCGCAGCCCAGGGCGACGCAGGACAGCGGGTCGTCGGCCACCGTCACCGGCAGGCCGGTGTGGTCGCGGATCTCGGCGTCCAGGCCGCGCAGCAGCGCTCCGCCCCCGGTCAGCATGATCCCCTTGTCGGCGATGTCGGAGGCGAGCTCCGGCGGCGTGGCCTCGAGGGCCATCTTCACCGCATCGACGATCTGGCTCACCGGTTCGGCCAGTGCATCGGACGCCTGCTTCTCGCTGATCCGCACTTCCCGCGGCACGCCCTGCATCAGGTCGCGGCCCTTGACCTCGATGGAGAGCCCCTCGCCGTCGGCCGGAGCCCGCGCGGTGCCGATCTCCTTCTTGATCCGCTCGGCGGTGGTCTCGCCGATCAGCAGGTTATGGTTGCGGCGCATGTACGAGATGATCGCCTCGTCCATCTTGTCGCCGCCGACGCGCACCGAGCGCGAATAGACGATGCCCGAAAGCGAGAGGACGGCCACCTCGGTGGTGCCGCCGCCGATGTCGACCACCATCGAGCCGGTGGGTTCATGGATCGGCAGGCCGGCGCCGATCGCCGCGGCCATCGGCTCATCGATCAGGCCGACGCGGCGGCCGCCGGCGTTGAGGCAGGAATCGTTGATCGCCCGGCGTTCGACGGCGGTCGCGCCGGACGGCACGCAGACGATGACCTTGGGGTTCACGAAGCCCTTGCGGTTGTGAACCTTGCGGATGAAGTACTTGATCATCTCCTCGGCGACTTCGAAGTCGGCGATCACCCCGTCGCGCATGGGGCGGATGGCCTCCATGTGGCCCGGGGTGCGGCCCAGCATCTGCTTGGCTTCGATGCCCACAGCGTGGACGACCTTGCGCCCGCCGACGTTGCGCAGCGCCACCACCGACGGCTCATTCAGCACGATGCCCTTGCCCTTCATGTAGATGAGGGTGTTGGCCGTACCGAGATCGATGGCGATATCGTTGGAGATGGCGCCGAAGAGGGACGAGATCATGCAGGGCCCTGAGCAAAGAGGGGCTTTGACGGAGGCACGAACACCGAATCGCCGCCCCCCGGGGCGCCCCAGCCTTCGCTTAAAAGAACTGCCGTCCTGTGCCCTGCTAATGGGTTCATTTCAAGGCTTAAAGGACGTCTGCGACTCCCTGTGCGCGCGGCGGTCGAACCGCCCCTGACCCAGGGCCACGAAGCACTGTTACCGACGGATGGTTAACGAATTCCAGCACCCCGGCGCGGCCGGGGCCGCCAACCCGAAATAGCAGCCGAAAAGGCGCGCGACCGCTCGCCGCACCAGGGGCCTCAGCCGAGCGCCGTGGCCACGACTCCGGCGGCCGCCAGGGCCGCCCCCAGCGCCTGGCGCAGCGTCATCCGTTCCTTGAACAGCCGCGCGCCGGCCAGGGCCGCGACCGGGATCTCCGCCACCCCCACCGCCCGCACGGCCGCCGCCGGCGCCTGGGCCAGGGCGGCGAACCAGCAGGCCGAGCCGGCGGACCCGAAGACGCCGGTGCCGAGCGACTGGCGCCAGGAGGCGGCGACGACCCGTAGCGCGCCTGGCCGCCGCACCGCCAGGAAGGCCACCAGCCCCAGGGACTGCAGCGTCTGGGCGACGCAGACGCCGGCGGTCCCGGCGTAGATCGGATGGGCCGGCTCCAGCGCCAGTCCCGCCTCGCGATAGGCGTTCAGCGCCACCGCGAAGGCCGCGCCTGACACCAGGCCCATCAGGGCGCCGGTTCCGGCGCCCTGCGGCTGGACCTGACGCGGCCAGGAGAGAATCACCAGCCCCAGGGTCGCCGAGGCCACGCCCGCCCAGGCGAAGCCGCTCGGCCGGTCCCCCGCCAGCAGGCCGAACACCGCCGCGAAGGGCAGGGAGGATTGCTGCATGGCGGTGGCCACGCCGAATCCGGCCCGCCGCATGGCCACCAGCAGCGAGGCCGTCGCGCCCACCTGGCTCAGCGCGCCGATCGCCACGGCGATCCAGAACCCCGCGCGGAAGTCCGGATGGGCGCCCGGCGTCAGCATCGCCGTCACCCCGAAGATGGCCAGGGAGAACGGCAGGCCGAACAGGAACCGCACCAGCGTCGCCCCCCAGGGGCCGGCGTCGCCCACCAGCCCGCGCTGCAGGGCGTTGCGCGCCACCTGCAGCGGCGCGGCGGCGAGCGTCAGGAGAATCCACAGCATGACAACCTCGTCCGCGGGTCGGCCCGCGACGGCGTGCAGCGACGGGCGCGGGCCTGCGGCTTAGGCAGGCCCGCGCCGCGCTGGCGGTTTCAGGAGGCCGGGCGGCTCAGAAGCCGCTGGCGATCTTGGCGCCCGGGGCGCTCTTCTCCTTGCGCGCGAAGAGGTTGTTCAGCGCGTTCACATAGGCCTTGGCCGACGCCGTGAGCGTGTCGGTGTCCGCCGCCTGGCCGGTGGCGATGCGGCCGTCCTCTTCGAGCCGCACCGAGACCTGCGCCTGGGCGTCGGTGCCCTCGGTCACCGCATGCACCTGGAAGAGCCGCAGGATCGCCGCGTGCGGCACCGCCTGCTGAATGGCGTTGAACACCGCGTCCACCGGTCCGTCGCCCGTCGCCTGCGCCGAGCGCTCGACGTCGTCCACCGTCACCGTCAGTTCCGCCTGCTGCGGCCCCTCGGTGCCGGCGATCACCCGCAGGCTCTTGACCTGGATGCGGTCGGAGCCGGACGCCAGGGCGTCGTCGACCAGGGCGATCAGGTCGTCGTCGAACACGTGCTTCTTCTTGTCGGCCAGGTCCTTGAAGCGCTGGAAGGCCTCGTTCAGGGCGTTCTGGCCCAGCTCGTAGCCGAGCGCCTTCAGCTTCTCGCGGAAGGCATGGCGGCCGGAATGCTTGCCCATCACCAGGTTGGTGCCGCCCTGCCCCACGTCCTCGGGACGCATGATCTCGTAGGTCTCGGCGTTCTTCAGCATCCCGTCCTGGTGGATGCCGCTCTCGTGGGCGAAGGCGTTCTTGCCGACGATGGCCTTGTTGAACTGCACCGGGAAGCCGGTGATCGCCGAGACATAGCGGCTGGCCCGGGTGATCTGGGTGGCGTCGACGCCGGTCCCGAACGGCAGGCGATCGGCGCGCACCTTCAGGGCCATGACAATTTCCTCGAGCGCCGCGTTGCCGGCCCGCTCGCCGATGCCGTTGACCGCCACCTCCACCTGCCGGGCGCCGCCTTGCAGGCCCGAGAGGCTGTTGGCCACCGCCAGGCCCAGGTCGTTGTGGCAGTGGGTGGAGAAGATCACCTTGTCCGCGCCCGGCACGTTCTCGATCAGGTCGCGGAAGATGTCGGCGTACTCCGACGGATAAGTGTAGCCCACGGTGTCGGGGATATTGATCGTCTGGGCGCCGGCCCGGATGGCGGCCTCCACGCAGCGGCGCAGGAAGTCGCGCTCGGTGCGAGTGGCGTCCTCCGCCGACCATTCCACGTCGCCGCACAGGTTGCGGGCGTGGGTGACCGACTTGGTCACCATCTCCAGCACCTGCTCCGGCTCCATTTGCAGCTTCCACTTCATGTGCACCGGGCTGGTGGAGATGAAGGTGTGGATGCGGCCGCGCTTGGCCCGCTTGATCGCCTCGGCGGCGCGGTCGATGTCGGCCATGCCGGCGCGGGCCAGGCCACAGACGGTGCTTTCGGTGACGATCTCGGAGATCTGGCGCACGGCCTCGAAGTCGCCGTTGGAGGCGATCGGGAAGCCCGCCTCGATCACGTCGACGCGCATCTCCTCCAGGATCTTGGCGAGCTCCAGCTTCTCGTCCAGGGACATGGAGGCGCCGGGCGACTGCTCGCCGTCGCGCATGGTGGTGTCGAAGATGATGACGCGGTCGCGTGCGCCAGCGGCGGGTATGGAAGGAGCGGAAGTCATGGCATGTCTCTTCGCGGAACTTGTTTCTCTGGATCGGGCGGCGGGGTCATCCCCTGAAGCGCCCGGCCGCGAAGACGCGCAGCCTACAGAGGCGCCCAGGGGCGGCTAAGCCCCTGCGTAAGAAGCAGGCTGGCGAATTGCTTGCGCATGGGTCCTCTATAGCGAATTACGCTCTGAAGCGCAAGATAATTGCGCCGGAATAGGTTTAGGATACGTAGCGCGGAAGAACTTTGCCGACCGCCGCCCGATCCGCCATCCGGCGTGCGTGCGCCTGCACTTTCGGGAAGCGGGCCGGATCGATCCCGTCGTCGGCCAGCCAGCGGGTGAAGGTGAAGAGATAAGGGTCACAGACGCTGTAGGCCTCGCCCATCACCCAGGGCCCCCGGAACATCTCGCGCTCGATCAGCTCGAAACAGTCGCCCACCGCCTCGGGCGCCTTGCGCTTCATCTCGGCGATGGCGTCCGCATCGTCCGCCCAGCGGTATCCGCGCCGCCCATGGGCGAAGGCCACGTGCACGGTCGCGGCGAGATAGGCGTTGAACGCCTGCGCCTGCGCGAATGCGAACGCGTCATCGAGCGGCGCCAGCTTCGCCTCCGGCGCGCTCTGCGCCACGAAGGCCAGGATCGCCACATTCTCGGTCAGGATCCCGCGGTCGGTGACCAGGGCCGGCACGCGGCCCTTGGGATTGACCGAGAGGAACTCGGGCCGCCGCTGGTCGCCGGCGCGCAGGTCGACCTCCACCGCCTCGTACGCCAGTCCCGCCTCCGCCAGGGCGATATCGGCGGCGAGCGCGCAGGAGTGGGGGCCATAGTAGAGCCTCAGCATCGCAACCTCCGTTGGTGACTAGTCTTCCGGCTTCCCGCCCTCGATCCCCGCCTCCCGCGCCTTCAGCCAGCGGCGCGCGAACCAGCCGATGACGAGCCAGGCGCCGGCCACCGCGGCCAGGATCAGGGCGTCCTTGCCCCCCCGCCCCCGCATCACCTGGACGATGGAGTTCCCGGCGAAGGCGGTGAGCGCGATCTTGGGGATGATGCCGATCGCGGTTCCGCCGGCGAAATCCACGACGCGCATGGGCGTCACGCCGGCCGCCATGTTGACGACGATGAACGGCGCGGACGGCACCAGCCGCACGATCAGGCTGGCCAGGAAGCCGTTGCGCCCCACCAGGCCCATGAACCGGCGCACGCCCTCGCCGGAGAAGTTGGCCAGCGCCCGCGCGCCTGCGATCCGGCCCAGGTAGAATCCCACCAGGGACGAGACCATCGTGCCGATCCAGCTGTAGGCGAAGCCGGCGACCGGACCGAACGCCACCACCGCCGCGGCGATCAGCATGAACTGCGGCACGCCCAGGAACGCCAGCCCCGCGAACGCCGCCGTCGCCACGGGCAGCGCCCACGGCCCGCTGGCCGCCTCCAGCCAGCCCTCCACCGTCGCCTCGCCGCCGAACCCCAGCACCTGGGCCCCGAACAGGAACACCAGCCCCACCCCGCCGAACAGCACGAACGACACCCCGAGCGTCCGCCACGCGCGGGCGTCCATGTTGGTGAGGAAATCGAGCAGCCGGCGCATGCAGGCGCAGGGGTCGCCCGTCCCTCGTCCGCGGTCAAGCGAGCCCATACAGATCGTCGTGACGAGCCCATGAGCCGAGCGCCACTCGGTTCGGAGCAGCACCCCTACAGGTTGTAAACTGAACCGTTCACGTCGATAACGTGGTTAAGGTCCAGATCATGACCGGGGGGGTTCATGACCACGTACGCGTTTGAGACGATCACCGCCGCTGAGGCGCGGACGATCCAGTCCGGCGACATCGTCACCTTCGCCGCGACGCCGGCGCGCGACGTCACGGTGCTCTACGTCGGCACGCCTCAGGCGACCGAATCCATCACCGTCTCGCTGGCCGGACGCAGCGTGGTGTTCAGCCCCGCCGTAGCGGCCATGAGCCAGCAGGGCCAGCTGAAGTTCACCGACGGATCGACGATCTACATCGGCGACACGGGCAATAATTCTGGCTCCGGCGGATCAGCTCGCGACGCGCTGTTCGGGGGACCCGGCGACGACACCCTCACCGGCGGCGGCGGCAACGACCTCATGCAGGGCAACGACGGGAACGACCTGTTGCAGACCCGGCCAAGCGGCGGCAACAACATCTTCTACGGGGGGCGCGGGAACGACACCATCCAGGCGTGGGCCAGTTCGGGCGCAACGCAAAGCTTCGCCCAGGGCAACATCGGCGACGACTCGATCGAGGGGTCGTATGGCGACGACACGCTCCTAGGCGGTCAGGGCAATGACCGCATCGACGGCGCCCTTTACGGGAACGACTTCCTCAACGGGAACCTTGGCGACGACAGCCTGCGCGGCGGCGACGGCGGCGATCTGCTCTTCGGAGAGGATGGGGCCGACACGCTCGATGGCCGTAACGGAGCCGACACCGTCCATGGAAATGCAGGTGACGACTATATCTACGGAGGTGACGGCCCAAGCCTGATCTTCGGTGACGATGGGAACGACACGGCTGGGGGAGGCTACGGCGACACTGTGGATGGCGGCGCGGGAAACGACCACCTCGGCACCAGTGGCCCCCTCAGCGCCAATGGCGGCTTGCTCTACGGCCGCGACGGCGCGGACACCCTCACCGCTGGCGGCGCCGGGGGCACGCTCGACGGCGGCGCAGGCGACGACCTTTTGGACATCATCGGCTCCAGGGGGTCGCACACCATCTATGGCGGTGCGGGCGACGACACGATCAATTCCTCGGGCAACGTAGAACTGATCAGCGGGGGCGAAGGCGCCGACCGCTTCACTTTCCGCAACCAATTGGTGCGTCAGACTCGCGACTACGATGTCAAGGTTTCCGACTGGCAGTCGAGCGATGAGATGCACTTCTCGATGGGCGGAGGCACATCGAGCAACTATCTCGAGGCGACGGCGGCAAACTACGACGAAGCCCAGACCATCGCCAACAACTGGATCAACACCGGCTATACCTACGTCGCCGTGGAAATCAGCGGCGCAACCATCCTCTTCGTCAACGAGTGGGACAGACAGCCTCCCAGCGCCTCAGACCCGCAGGGGATTCCGCGGCCCGGTGCAGAAAACGCGATCGTCCTGACGGGCGCCACGCTCGCGGACATCGACTATCGGAACCTCGACTAGTCATGGCGACCTACAGCTTCGAGACCATCACCGACGCCCAGGCGCTGAGTTTCCAGACCGGCGACGTCCTGCAGTTCCAGTCCGGCCCCGCGACCTTGGCGGGTATCGCCTATTCCCCTGGCGCTTCGGCCGAGGCGGATCGGATCGTCATTACGCTTGGCGGTCGCTCGGTCGCCTTCACGGGCGCCGTCGCCGCCGCGAGCCAGACGGGCGGCCTGAAATTCCCGGACGCCTCGATGCTCTACATCGGTGACGGCGGCGCGAACGACCGGCGCCTCGCCGAGTCTGACCCTGCCGCTGCGGCGATGTTCGGCGGCTCGGGGAACGACACGCTTCAGGCGGGCGCCGGCTCCGGCCTCCTGCAAGGCAACCAGGGCGCCGATTCTCTCACGGCAGGCGTCGGGAGCAACACTGTCTACGGAGGCCAGGACAACGACACCATCGTCATCGTGGCGGGCGGCGGGCGAAATTTTCTCCAGGGCAACAAGGGGACGGACACAGTGACCGGCGGCGCGGGCGCGGACACCTTGCTCGGCGGCCAGGATGACGACCGCCTGATCGGCGGTGGCGGGACCGACTTCCTGAACGGGAACCTAGGCCATGACTACCTGACCGGCAGCGGCCAGTTGTTCGGCGAAGCTGGCGCCGACACGCTTGAGGCGGCGGCCTATGGCACGAACGTCCTGAACGGCGGACCCGACTTCGATGTCCTGGTCAGCCTCCGTGACTTCCCGGACGGGAACGGCGGCTCCAATACAATGTATGGCGAGGCCGGCAACGACCGCATCACCGCCCGCGGCGGCGGCCACGATGAGATGTACGGCGGCGATGGCGCGGACACGATTGTCAACGAATCCGCCGGCGCGGATATTCTTGATGGAGGTGAAGGCGACGACAGCCTCACCGGCGCAATCGATTTCGGCGACAACATCCGGGGCGGCGACGGCGCCGACTGGATCAAGGATCAAGGCGGCGCCAACACCATCGACGGAGGGAGCGGCGACGACCTCATGTTCCTCTCTGACGGCGACGGGACGATCGCCGGCGGAGTCGGCGATGATACGATCTACGCCGAATGGTACGGTGATAAGCTCATCAATGGCGGCGAGGGAGCTGATGAAATTCGTGGTGGGCGGGGACACGACACGATCAACGGCGACGCTGGCGACGATGGGATCTACGCGAGCTACGGGAGTAATCGGTTCAACGGCGGCGATGGAAACGATGGCATCTACACGCGCAGCATCGACGGTCAAAACACGCTGGATGGTGGCTCCGGGATGGACAGGCTCTGGGGCGGGCCATCTATCGACTGGTTGATAGGCGGTCCCGGCGTCGACCACTTCAGGATATCCGGCGGGGAATCCAGCAAGACGGCTGGCAGGTCCGACCGGATTATGGACTGGTCATCTACGGAGACATTGTCGGTGGGGACCCAGCTATATGACAACAGCTACTATCGTGAGCTCGCAGCACCGGACTACGCTTCGGCCCTGAGCCAAGCCTCGTCACTCCTCCAGACGCAGTATATCTCGATCGTCGTGGCGGAGGTCGGCGGCGACACGTTCGTGTTCGCCGGCCGCGGAGTCACAAACGCTGTGATGCTAGTCGGGTGCTCGCTCAACGACATCGCCTCGTCGAATTTCGTCTACGAGAACTGACCGCGGCGGATGGAATAGCGCGCTCTCGGGAATACGCCGCGGGTTTTCCTGCGGCGCAGCATCGGCTAAACCCGCGCCGCTTTCGTTCCTCAACCTCCGACCCCGGGAGATCCCGCCATGTCGCTCGAATCCGCCGCGCTCGCCCGCGTGAAGCCGTCCGCCACCCTGGCGGCCGACGCGAAAGCGCGCGAGCTGCGGGCGCAGGGGCGGAACATCATCTCGATGGCGGCGGGCGAGCCGGACTTCGACACGCCGGACAACATCAAGGACGCCGCCATCAAGGCGATCCGCGACGGCAAGACCAAGTACACCAACGTCGACGGCATCCCGGAGCTGAAGGAGGCCATCGTCGCCAAGTTCGCGCGCGAGAACGGCCTGACCTACAAGACGGCCCAGGTGAACGTCTCGCCGGGCGGCAAGCCGGTGATCTACAACGCCATGGTCGCCACCCTCAGCCCCGGCGACGAGGTGGTGATCCCGACCCCCTACTGGGTCAGCTACCCCGACATGGTGCTGCTGGCCGGCGGCGAGCCGAAGTTCGTGCCCACCACCGCCGAGCACGGCTTCAAGGTGCAGCCGGCGGACCTGGAGGCGGCGATCACGCCCCGCACGCGCTGGGTGTTCCTCAACTCGCCGTCGAACCCGTCCGGGGCGGCCTACACCCGCGCCGAGCTGCGCGCCGTGGCCGACGTGCTGCTGCGCCACCCGCACGTTTGGATCCTCACCGACGACATGTACGAGCACCTGGTGTTCGGCGACTTCGAGTTCACCACCATCGCCCAGGTGGAGCCGGCGCTCTATGAGCGCACCCTGACTATGAACGGGGTCTCCAAGGCCTACGCCATGACCGGCTGGCGGATCGGCTATGCGGCCGGGCCCGAGCCGCTCATCAAGCTGATGGGCAAGGTGATGAGCCAGACCACCTCCAACCCCTGCTCCATCTCGCAGTGGGCGGCGGTGGAGGCGCTGAACGGCACGCAAGAGTTCATCACGCCGAACGCCAAGCTGTTCGAGCAGCGGCGCGACCTGGTGGTCTCGATGCTGAACCAGGCCCGCGGCCTCCGCTGCCCGACGCCGGAGGGCGCGTTCTACGTCTATCCATCGTGCGAGGGGCTGATCGGCAAGACCGCGCCCAGCGGCAAGGTGATCGGCAGCGACGCCGACTTCGCGACCGAGCTGCTGGAGACCGAGGGGGTGGCGGTGGTGTTCGGCGCGGCGTTCGGCCTCTCACCCTTCTTCCGCATCAGCTACGCCACCTCCAACGCGGCGCTCGAAGACGCCTGCAGCCGCATCCAGCGGTTCTGCGCCGAGGTGAAATAGAAGCGCCGCGCCGCCGCCCTCGCGCAGAAGGCGGCGGCGCGGCGTTCCCTGGGCCTAGTGCTTTTCGCGCCAGGCGGCCTTGGCGGCGTCCTTGGTGATGTTGAGGCGGACCTCGTCGTCCGCCACATGGTCCACCCAGGTCATCGGGATCATGTGGTGCTTCAGGCCGGCCCCCAGGTCCAGCTTGGTCAGTTCGATCTCGTCGCCCTTGACGTGGTCGACGCGACCGACGTGGCCGCCATCGGAGCCCACCACTTCCATATGTTCGTGAATCTGTGCGGTGTTCATCGCGCTGCTCCTGTTGAGGTCAGGGTGTGGGAACGCCTGAATCGCGCGACGGTTTCGACCGCTTGCCGACTGTGATCGTTCCACTATTGTTCCGCCTTCGCCGACCGGAGCCTCCGATGCTGACCCTGCACCACGCCCCCCGTTCGCGCTCGCTGAGGATCCTCTGGCTGCTGGAGGAACTGGGCGAGCCGTTCGAAGTGAACTACGTCTCCATCGCCCGCGGCCAGGGACCGGGCGCGCCCGACCCGGCCAATCCGCATCCCGACAAGAAGGTCCCGGCCCTGATCCACGACGGGGCGCTGGTGACCGAGAGCGTGGCGATCGTGCTCTACCTGACCGACGCTTTTCCGCACGCCGGGCTCGGCCCGCAGGTCGGCGATCCAGGGCGCGCCGCCTATCTCACCTGGCTCGCCTATTCCGCCGGCGTCATCGAGCCGGCGCTGTTCGCGATCGCCCGCGGCCAGGTCCAGGCCGAGGGCGAAGCCGCCACCGCCGCCTGGGGCGATCCGCGCGCCATGGAGCGACGCCTCGCCCAGACGCTGTCCGCCAATCCCTATGTGCTGGGCGAGGCGTTCTGCGGCGCAGACGTGCTCATCGGCAGCGCGGTGCAGTTCGCCCAGCGGCTGATGCCGGGCCACGCCGAGTTCGACGCCTATCTGGCGCGCCTCGCCGCCCGCCCCGCCTTCCAGCGCGCGCTGGCCCGGGACGAAGGCTGATGGAGCCGATCAATTTCAACAAGGCCCGCAAGGCCCGCGCCAAGGCGCAAGGCCAGGCGGACGCCGCCGCCAACCGCGCCCGGTTCGGCCGCACCAAGGCGCAGAAGGCGGCCGAGCGCCTGGAAGCCGAGCGGGCTGCGCGCGGACTGGACGGCGCGAAGCTCGGCAAGGAAGAGTAAGGGCTTGCTGCGCAAGCGCTCCCTGCTTCTCGCCGGCCACGCCACCTCCGTGGCGCTGGAACCGGAGTTCTGGGCCGTGCTGGAGGATCGCGCCCGGTCCGAGGGCGTCAGCCTGGCCGCGCTGCTGACCGGCATCGACGACGCCCGCGGCGAGAGCCCCCTGGCCTCTGCCTGCCGGCTGGCCGCCCTTGCGCACGCCCAGCGCCGCTAACCAGGGCCGGCCGGGCCCATCACCATCATGGCCAGGATGAACAGCACCACGATGACGAGCCCCAGCACCGCCCAGATGACGCCGGGGATCGGCCGGGGCGGTGGGGGCGGCGGCTCGTCGTCGGACATCGATTTGGGGCGGGCCTACTTGGGAACAGGGATCGGCGGCGGCGGAAGCGTGGGTGTCTGCGGCAGCTCGGGCGCCTTGGGCAGGCTGAAGTTGAGCGACATCGCCCGGGGCTCCCCGGACCTGGCGGTGTTGTTGTAGGCGATCACGGCGATGATCGCGACCGCGGCCACCAGGGCGCCGAGCACGAACAGCAACCAAGGGGTGGTGTGACTATCCGAACGCTGAGCCATCGCGGGTCTCCCTGCGCCTAGAAGGTGCAGTCGAAACGAGGCCGCTTGATGACCGGTTCCACTCCCGAGAGGCCTTAAGCCCCGCGCCTGGCGTGCTACATATGTTTCGATGTCAGCGGAGAAGCCCAATGGCTGCCGACCTTCCGCCCGCGCCGATTCAGGCTCCGCCAGCGTTCACAGCTGAACAGCAGGCCGATCTCAATTGCTTGACGGTAGGCAGCACTTTGTTGGCGGTTTCCAAAGAACCAACCAGAGAAAAATATGCCCAAAAGCTGGTTAGAGTTCACTTAGCTCGGCTGCGCCGAAGTGACAGCTCAGCTGACTGGATGTCGTTCGCACAGCCAAAGCCGGGCATAACCTATGGAGAGTTCATGGGCCTGATGAACCGTTGTCAGGACGCTCATAAGGCAGGTCGGTAGTTTCACGATAGCGCGATCCCCACAGTGCTTGCCTGACGGAGACGCCTCCTCCGCGAAAGGGGCTCCGCATTCTGGTCAACCGTTCTATATGTGTTCCGATGTCCGTTCCCGACTCGTCCACGCCTCTCCCTGCCCCCCGCGTCAGCGACCTCGCCCGCGTCCAGGGTCCCGACTACCTGGAGGGGCTGAACCCCGAGCAGCGGGCCGCCGTGGAGGCGACCGAGGGCCCGGTGCTGGTGCTGGCCGGCGCCGGCACCGGCAAGACCCGGGTGCTGACCACCCGGCTCGCCCACCTGCTGGCCACCGGCAAGGCCCGGCCCTGGGAGCTGCTGTCGGTCACCTTCACCAACAAGGCCGCGCGCGAGATGCGCGAGCGGATCGCCGCCATCATCGGGCCGCAGGCCGAGGGCCTGCGCTGGCTGGGCACCTTCCACTCGATCGCCGCCCAGATCCTGCGCCGCCACGCCGAGCTGGTGGGGCTGAAGTCGAGCTACACCATCCTCGACACCGACGACCAGGAACGGCTGATCAAGCAGGTGCTGGAGGCGGAGAACGTCGACGCCAAGCGCTGGACGGCCAAGCACCTGGCCGGGCTGATCGACAACTGGAAGAACCGCGGCTGGACCCCCGACCGCCTGCCGCCGGCCGAGGGGGCCCACTTCGCCAACAACCGCGGCCAGGCGCTCTACCGCCTCTACCAGGAGCGGCTGCGGGTGCTGAACGCCTGCGACTTCGGCGACCTGCTGCTGCACAACATCACGCTGTTCACCTCGCAGCCGGACGTGCTGGCCGAGTTCCACGATCGTTTCCGCTACATCCTGGTGGACGAGTACCAGGACACCAACGTCGCCCAATACCTCTGGCTGCGGCTGCTGGCCCAGAAGCGCCAGAACGTCTGCTGCGTCGGCGACGACGACCAGTCGATCTACGGCTGGCGCGGGGCGGAGGTGGACAACATCCTGCGCTTCGAACGCGACTTCCCCGGCGCCCAGGTGATCCGGCTGGAGCGCAACTATCGCTCCACCAGCCACATCCTGGCCGCCGCCTCGGGCCTGATCGCCGCCAACAAGGGCCGGCTCGGCAAGACGCTGTGGACCCAGGCCGAGGGCGGCGAGAAAGTCGTAGTCCGCGGGGTCTGGGACGGCGAGGCCGAAAGCCGGCTGATCGCCGACGAGATCGAGCGGGCCAAGAAGGGCGGGACCGAGAAGCCCCCGCGCCGCTTCCGCGACATGGCCATCCTGGTGCGCGCCTCGTTCCAGATGCGGGCCTTCGAAGAGCGGTTCGTCATGCTGCAGATCCCCTACACGGTGGTCGGCGGCCCGCGGTTCTTCGAGCGCGCCGAGATCCGCGACGCCCACGCCTACCTGCGGCTGATCCAGTCCCCGGACGACGACCTGGCGTTCGAGCGGATCGTCAACGTCCCCAAGCGCGGCATCGGCGACACCACGGTGCAGAAGCTGCTGCACCTGGGCCGCGCGGGCCAGATCTCCGCCGGCGCGGCCGCGCAGGCGATCGTGCGCACCGACGAGCTGGCGGCGCGCACCCGCACCTCGCTCGCCAACTTCCTGCGTGACCTGGAGCGCTGGCGCGGCGAGGCCCAGCGGATTCCGCACCAGCGGCTGATGGAGATGGTGCTGGAGGAGAGCGGCTACACCGACACCCTGCGCCTGGACAAGACGCCCACCGCCCAGACCCGGCTGGAGAACCTGAAGGAGCTCGTCCAGTCGATGAGCGCCTTCGACAGCCTGGAGGCCTACCTCGAGCACGTCTCCCTGGTGATGGACATCGACCGCGGCGCCGGCGAGGACTCGGTGCAGATCATGACCCTGCACGCCGCCAAGGGGCTGGAGTTCCCGCTGGTCTTCCTGCCCGGCTGGGAGGAAGGCGTCTTCCCCTCCCAGCGCAGCATGGACGAGAAGGGCGAGAAGGGCCTGGAGGAGGAACGGCGCCTGGCCTACGTCGGCATCACCCGCGCCCGCGAGGAGGCGCGTATCTCCTTCGCCGCCAACCGCCAAGTCTACGGCCGCTGGACCAGCCAGCTTCCCTCCCGGTTCGTCGACGAGCTGCCGCTGGTCAATGTCGAGGCCTCGTCGGAGACCGGCTACTACGGCGGCGGCCCCGGCATGCAGCAGCACGGCTCGCGCTGGGACGAGAGCCCGTCCTTCGGCGCCGGCTACTCCTCGCCGGGCTGGAAGCGCGCCCAGGAACGCAGCTACCACGGCAGCCATCCGGGCCGGCAGCCGGTCATCGAGGGCGAAGGCCGCCTGGTGGCCGTCTCCGAACCCTCCGCCGGCGGCGCCTACGCCCGCGGCGAGCGGGTGTTCCACGTCAAGTTCGGCTACGGCGTGGTCAAGGCCGTGGAGGGCAACAAGCTCACCGTCGCCTTCGACAAGGCCGGCGAGAAGAAGGTCATCGATTCGTTCGTGGAGAAGGGCTGACGCCCGCGGCTATTTCCGGCGCCGCCTCGACTTCAGCGCGATGGCCCCGACCCCGGCCGCGACGGCGACCACGCCGCCGACCACCGCGGTCAGCCCCATCATCCGCTTCACCTGTCCCGGCGAACCGGCGACGGCCGGCGGCGTGGGCGGCGTGAAATAGCGCTCCGGCACCTCGTCCTCGGGCTGGTAGCTCTGCCGGTGGAACAGCACGGCCTTGCCGGTCCGATCGACCGATTCCACCTCCCAGCCGGGCTCCAGCCAGGCGTTGTGATGCGGCTTGTCCGGCGAATTCTCCCACCAGGCGGCGGAGGAATGGGCCGCCTTCGGCAGCGGAAAGCCCAGGATCTCTTCCAATTCGTCGAAGCTCGCACGCCAGTACGGCTCCCGGCGGGCCGAAAGGTGGTCGGCGAGCGGTCGGTACTTGCTCATGCGTCGGGCTCCCGCAGGCGCAGAACGTCAGCGTCAGCCGGGCGGTTCGCCCAGCTCCAGTCCCCCAATCGCCCTATTGGCACAGCCGAACCGGGTTGGCGACCTGTCGCGCGCAAGTGGCGCGCCGGACGGGGCCGCCAGGAGCGCCGAAAAATAAAAGCGCAATTCGACCCCACGCACAGTCGGCGCGACAGGCGCTGGCGCGCCCGGGCGCCGGTTTACGGTTGAACCTCGGGCGGCCTCGCGCGCTTCTGATGCGCAAGGCGGCGCAAGGCGCGGACATGAAGGTGCTGATCATCGGCGTGGCGATCGCAGCGGCGGCCGGCGCGGTCGCCGGCGGCGCCCTGCGGCCGGTGCTGGCGCAGGCCCCGCCGCCCATGGAAGCTGCCGCCGCGAGCCCCGCGGACTATGCCGACGCCGCCGGCGCCTGGTCGGGAAACGGGCCCGTCCCCGACTACGTCGTGGGGACCGACTACCTTCCGCAAACGGCGTCGCCCATCCCGCTCGCCGACGTCGTATGGCCGGAGATGGAACCGCCCCAGCCGTCCCCGCCCCCGCCCCCGCCTTCGTCCGCCACGGCTTACAAGGCCGAGCCAGCGCCGCCGTCGGCCTACCCGTCCGAGCAGGGCGACATCCTGGCGGGCGTCCACCGGACCACGTCGTCGGACGACCCTGCGCCCGAGCCGCCGTCGGCCTGAACCCCCTCGCCTTTCCGCCCCCGTCCCCCTAGAGCGGGCGGATGATGGACGATCCGCTGCAGATCATCGCCCGCGGCCCGCGCGCCGAAGCCGAAGCCGCCGCGCGCGGCATCGACGAGGATCCGGCGACCGAGACCGCCACCTACTCCATCCTGGAGGAGGACGAGGACCACGACGTCTGGCGCATCGACGCCTTCCCGACCACCGCCGACGAGGCGCGGGCGCTGCACGAGCGGCTGGCGGCCCATCCCGCCCTGCGGGTGACCACTGAGGTGCTGGCCGACGCCGACTGGCTGGCCATGGCGCTGTCCGGCCTGCCGCCGGTGCGGGCCGGCCGCTTCTTCATCTACGGCGCCCACGATCGCGGCCTGGCGCCGGCCAGCACCATCAACCTGCGGATCGAGGCCGGCGCGGCCTTCGGCACCGGCCACCACGGCACCACCGTCGGCTGCCTGCTGGCCTTTCACGAACTCCTGAAGGCGCACAGGTTCGCCCGGGTCCTGGACGTGGGCTGCGGCACCGGCGTCCTGGCCGTGGCCGCCGCGCGCACCGGCTCCGGCGCCGCGGTGGGCACCGACATCGACCGGGTCTCGGTGCGGATCGCCCGTGAAAACGCGAGGCTCAACCAGGCGCAGGCGCGGTTCGTCCACGCCGCGGGGCTCGATCACCCGCGGGTGCGGGCCGGCGCGCCCTACGACCTGGTGTTCGCCAACATCCTGGCCCCGCCCCTGGTGGCCCTGGCGCAGGACATCAAGCGCGCCCTCAGGCCCGGCGGCTTCGTGATCCTCTCGGGCCTCCTGAGGACGCAGGAGCGCCGCGTGCTGGCCGCGTACCGCTCGCGGGGATTTTGGTTGCGCCGCCGCCTGCGCCGCGACGCCTGGTCGGCCCTGGTGCTGCGTCGCCCCTGACCGAGTCCGCCACTCACGGAACCGTGTCCGGAAATTGACGTTTGTTGCGCCAGCAGACGACCGATGGCCGTCGCAACGCAAGGACCCGACCATGTCGAACCCCAACGATCCCAATGTCGAACGGACGGTCGTCGAAGAGCCCGCCGTGGTGCGCCGTGAAGTCTCGCCCGCCCCGGCCTCCAGCAACGCCGGCTGGTGGGCCGCCGCGGTCATCGCGGTGATCGTCGCCGCGGGCGCGGTCTTCCTGCTCAACAATAATCGCAGTGATGAGCTGCAGGCCGCGCGCGACACCGGCCGCACGGAAGCCATGCTCGACACCGCCGCCAGCAGCGCCCAGCAGGCCGCCAATTCGGCCACGGACGCCACCCAGCGCGCCACCGAAAGCATGGCCCGGGCCAGCGCCGCCGCCGCCGACAACGCGCGCGCTGCCGCTGACCGCACAGCCGAGAACACCAAGACGGCGGCCGCCAACGCGGCCGATGCGGCGACGGACGCGGCGGCTCCGGCCTCCGACACCGCACCCGCCCAGTAAGCCTGGCCCGACCGTTTCGAGAGCGCGGGCGCTGCGGCGCCCGCGTTTTTCGTGACCGCAGGTTGGCCCAACGTCCGGCGGAGCGCTAAATAGGCGTCATGCGCCAGACCTTCGACGAAAGCACCGACCCCTCGTTTGGGCCCAGGCATGTGCCGCTGATCCGCCAGGCGATGGACCGCCAGGGGCTCGACGGCTTCCTGGTGCCGCACGAGGACGAGCACAACAACGAGTATCTGCCCGCCGCCAACGACCGTCTGGCCTGGGCCACCGGATTCACCGGCTCGGCCGGCGCAGCGGTGATCATGCGCGACAAGGCCGCGATCTTCGTGGACGGGCGATACACCCTGCAGGTCCGCGACCAGGTGGACGGCGACCTCTTCGAGATTCGCGACCTGGTCGACGGCGGCGTGCCCGCCTACCTGGAAAGCGCCGCCGGCCGCGGCCAGGCCATCGGCTACGATCCGCGCCTGCACAGCCCCGAAGGCCTGGTGCGCCTCAAGACCGCCGCGGCCAAGGCCGGCGCCCAGCTGAAGCCCGTCGCCGTCAATCCGCTGGACGAAGCCTGGGGCGCGGAGCGGCCGCCGCAGCCGCAGGCCCCGGTGACGCCCCACCCGCTGGAATACGCCGGCGAGGACTCCGCCGCCAAGCGCCGCCGGGTGGCCGAGGCCATGGGCGCGGACGCCGCGGTCCTGACCTCGCCCGCTTCCCTCGCCTGGCTGTTCAACATCCGCGGCGGCGACGTCATCCGCTCGCCGCTGCCGCTGGGGCAGGCGATCCTGGAGCGGGACGGCACGGCCCGCCTGTTCCTCGACCCCGGCAAGGTGACGCCGCAGCTCGGCGCCTGGCTGGGCAACGAGGTCTCGCTGCAGAGCCCCGAAGACCTGCCCCGCGCCCTGGCCGACCTGCGCGAGCGTCGGGTGCTGGTGGACCCCAGCCAGTCCTCGGCCTGGTACTTCGAGGCGCTCGCCGCCGGCGGCGCCGAAGTGGTGCGCGGCGAGGATCCCTGCGTGCTACCGCGGGCCTGCAAGAACCCGGTGGAGATCGAGGGCGCCCGCCGCGCCCACGCCCGCGACGGCGCCGCCCTGACCCGGCTGCTGCACTGGCTGGCGACCGAGGGCCAGGCGCGGCTGCCCGACGAGATGGAGGTCGTCACCCGGCTCGAAGCGTTCCGCGAGGCCACCGGCGCGCTCAAGGACCTTTCCTTCGACACCATCGCCGGCGCGGCGTCGAACGGCGCGGTGGTCCACTACCGCCCGACCAAGCGCCTGAACAAACGTGTCGAGGCCGGCTCGCTGCTGCTGATCGACTCCGGCGCCCAATACCTGGACGGCACCACCGACGTCACCCGCACGGTCGCCATCGGCGCGCCCTCGGCGGAGATGGCCGAGCGGTTCACCCTGGTGCTGAAGGGCCACTTGGCGCTGGGCCGGGTGCGCTTCCCGGCCGGCACCACCGGCTCGGCCCTGGACGTCCTGGCCCGCGCCCCGCTGTGGGCGCGTGGCCTGGATTACGACCACGGCACCGGCCATGGCGTCGGCTCCTACCTGGGCGTGCACGAGGGGCCGCAGCGGATCTCCAAACTGCCCAACAACGTGGCCCTGCGGCCCGGGATGATCGTTTCCAACGAGCCCGGCTACTACAAGGAAGGCGCCTACGGGATCCGCATCGAGAACCTGCAGGTGGTGACCCCCGCCGAGCCCGTGCCGACGGGCGAGCGGCTGATGCTGGGCTTCGAGACCCTGACGCTGGCGCCCATCGACCGGCGGCTGATCGTGACCTCGCTGCTCACGCCCGAGGAACGCGCGCAGCTCGACGCCTACCACGCCCGCGTCCTGGCCGTGGTCGGCCCGCAGGTTCCCGCCGACGTGCGGGCCTGGTTAGAAGGGGCCTGCGCGCCGCTCTGAGCCGCGGCGCCTATTTCTGCAAGGTCAGGGTCACTAGGCGCCGACCAGGGCCAGCCATTCGTCTTCGGTCATCACCTGGACGCCCAGTTCGGCCGCGGTCTTCAGCTTGGAGCCGGCGCCGGGGCCCGCCACCACGATGTCGGTCTTCCTGGAGACCGAGCCCGAGACCTTGGCGCCCAGGGCCTCGGCCTGGGCCTTGGCCTCGTCGCGGGTCATCCGCTCCAGGGCGCCGGTGAAGACCACGGTCTTGCCGGCCACCGCGGTGTCGCGCTTGGGCTGTTCGGCGTCCTGGATATCGAGTTGCTCCACCAGGGCCTGCACCACGCGCCGGTTGTGATCCTCGGCGAAATAGGCCGCCGCCGCGTCGATCACCGCCTTGCCGACCTGGTCCAGGGCGTCGAGCTCCGCCACCGCCTCGGGCTCGTGCTCGGCCACCTTGTCCATGGCCGCCAGGAAGGCCTGCGCCGAGCCGTAGCCGCGGGCCAGGACCACCGCGGTGGTCTCGCCGATGTGGCGGATGCCCAGGCCATAGATGAACCGGTCCAGCGAGATCGTCCGGCGCGCCTCGATGCCGGCGACCAGGTTCCTGACGCTGACCTCGCCGTAGCCGTCCGTGGTCAGCAACTCGGCGAGCTTGGCCTCGTCCCGGGCCAGCCGGAAGATGTCGGCGGGCTCCTTCAGCCAGCCGCGGTCCACGAAGGCGGTGAGCTGCTTCTCTCCCAGGCCCTCGATGTCGAAGGCCCGGCGGGAGACGAAGTGGCGCAGGTGGGCGAGCTTCTGGAACGGGCAGGCAAACTCGCCCGTGCAGCGGCGCACGACCGTCTCGGCCCCGGACGCGGTGGTCTCCCGCGCCAGGGGGGTCGCCAGGCTGCAGGGACAGTGCGTTGGAAACTGGAACTCGGCCGCGTCCTTGGGCCGTTCCTCCAGCACCGGGCCCACCACCTGCGGGATCACGTCGCCGGCCCGCTGGACGATGACGGTGTCGCCGATGCGGACGTCCTTGCGGGCGATCTCGTCGGCGTTGTGCAGGGTGGCGTTGACCACGACCACGCCGCCCACGGTCACCGGCCGCAGCCGCGCCACGGGCGTCACCGCGCCGGTGCGGCCGACCTGGATGTCGATGGCCTCAAGCACGGTGCGGGCCTTCTCCGCCGGGAACTTGCGCGCCACCGCCCAGCGGGGCGAGCGGGAGACGAAGCCCAGCCGCTGCTGCCAGTCCAGGCGGTCGACCTTGTAGACCACGCCGTCGATGTCGTAGCCGAGCTTAGGCCGGATCGCCTCCATCTCGCGGTAGGCCTCCAGCAGCCCTTCCGGCCCCTTGACGCAGCGGCTCTGCGGCGTTGTCTGGAAGCCCCAGGCCTTCAGGCTCCGCAGCGCCCCCCACTGGGTCTCGGCGAAGGGGGCGCTGACGAGGCCCCAGGCGTAGGCGAAGAAGCGCAAAGGTCGGCCGGCGGTGATCTTCGGGTCGATCTGGCGCAGGGAGCCGGCGGCGGCGTTGCGCGGATTGGCGTAGGTGCGCTGGCCCGCCTCGGCGGCGGCGGCGTTGAGGGCCGCGAACTCGGCGTGGCCCAGGTAGACCTCGCCGCGCACCTCGATCACCTGCGGCCAGCCGGAGCCGGCCAGCCGGCGGGGGATCTCCTTGAGCGTGCGCAGGTTCTCGGTGACGTCCTCCCCCACCCGTCCGTCGCCGCGCGTGGCGCCCTGGACCAGCACGCCGTTCTCGTAGCGCAGGGAGGCGGAGAGCCCGTCGATCTTCGGCTCGGCGGTGTAGGCCACCTCTTCTTCCAGGCGCAGGAAGCGGCGGACGCGGGCGTCGAACTCCAGGGCGTCCTCGTCGGAGAAGGCGTTGTCCAGCGACAGCATGGGCACGCCATGCTCGACCGGCGCGAACTGCTCGGACCGCGCGGCCCCCACCCGGAGCGACGGCGAGTTCTCCCGCACCAGGTGCGGGAAGGCCGCCTCCAGCTCGGCGTTGCGGCGCTTGAGCGCGTCGTAGTCGGCGTCGGAGACGGTGGGCGCGTCGTCGCGGTGGTAGCGCAGGTCGTGGGCGGCGATCTCGTCGGCGAGCTTCGTGAGCTCCTGGGCGGCTTCGGCCTCGGTGAGTTCCTTCAGCACGCGCGGGGGCCTCTCACCTCATGGGCGGCGCGGTGCGGCGGAGAAGCCCCCCTCACCCATCCTCTCCCCCCGAGTCCGGGGGGAGAGGCGCGTGTTTGATAGCTGCTGCGGATTTCGGGGGTTGCGCGCCTCAGCAAATCCATGCCGGTCTTCCCGCATCGGGCCGACGCGCCCGCCAGCTCCACCGTAACGGAGGGGCTGCGGGCTGTCGAGAACAAACAAGGAACATCAAGACGGTCACACATGCATCAGCGCCCGGGCGGCGGCGCGGGCGGCGTCGGTGATACGGGCGCCAGCCAGCATGCGGGCGATCTCCTCCTCCCGCGCCTCGGGGCCAAGCACCTCGACGGCCGTGCGCAGGCGCTCGCCGTCGCCGGCCTTGGTGATGCGCCAGTGGGCGTCGGCCCGGGCGGCCACCTGCGGCGAATGGGTGACCACCAGCACCTGGGCGTCGGCCGCCAGCCGCCGCAGCCTGACGCCCACGGCGTCGGCCACCGCGCCGCCGACGCCCTGGTCCACCTCGTCGAAGATCATCAACGGCTGCACGCCGCCCCGGCCGGCCAGCGCCGCCTTCAGCGCCAGGGCGAACCGGGCGAGTTCGCCGCCCGAAGCGATGGCCCCGAGGTCCCCGAACGGCGCGCCCGGATTGGTGGCGATCTCGAAGGCCGAGCGGTCCATCCCCGACGGCCCCGCCCGGTCCTCCGCCAGCGGCTCCACGGCGACCCGGAACCGCGCCTTGTCGAGCTTCAAGGGGGCGAGTTCGGCGGTGACCGCCTTGGCGAGCCGTTCGCCCGCCGCCTGCCGCGCCGCCGTGAGCTTGGCGGCGTCGGCGAGATAGGCGGCGCGGGCGGCGGCCAGCTCGGCGCGGGCCGCGCGCAGCCCCTCCTCCGAGGTCTCGACCGCCCGCAGCCGGGCGGCGAACCGCGCCCGCAGCTCCGGCAGCTGCTCGACGCCGGCGCCCAGCTTGCGGGCCATGCCGCGCAGCTCGAACAGCCGCTCCTCCACCTTCTCGAGCTGGTCCGGCCGGAAGTCGAAGGCGTGCGCCGCCGCGTCGACGGCGGCTTCCGCCTCGCCGGCTTCGGTCAGGGCGCGGTCGATGGCTTCGGACCCCGCGATCAGCCGCTGGACCGCCGCGCCGTCCTCGGCCGCGCCGGCCGCCAGCGCCCGTTCGCGCGCCCGTTCCAGCGCCCGCACGGCGCCGGCCAGCTTGCCCGACAGGCCGCTGAAGGCGTCGCGCGCGCTGCGGATGTCGGCCAGGGCCTTCTCCGCCGCGCCCAGCACCGCGCGTTCCTCGGCCAGCCGCACCTCTTCGCCGCCTTGCGGATCCAGCCTATCGAGCTCGGAGAGGCGCAGGATCAGCTCCTCGGTCTCCGCCGCCGCGCGGCCGACCTGCTCCTCCAGGGATTCGACCACCGCGCGCGCCGCGCGCCAGGCCTCCCAGCGGACGGCCAGCGCCTCGCGCAGCGCGTCGAGGTTTCCGAACGCGTCGAGCATCGGCCGGTGGCGCCGCGTCTCCAGGAGCCCCACCGTCTCATGTTGGCCATGCACCTCCAGGAGCGCCTCGCCGATCTCCTTCAGGACGCCGACACCCGTCGCCTGGTCGTTGACGAAGGCCCGGCTGCGCCCGTCCGCCGCCAGCGTCCGCCGCAGCACCAGGTCCTCGTCGCGGGAATAGCTGAGGCCCTTGTCCTCCAGCAGGTCCCAGACCGGGTGGCCGGCGGGTGGGGCGAACACCGCCGAGGCCGCCGCCTGGGCCGCGCCCTGGCGCACGAGCCCCGAATCGGCCCGGGCGCCGGTGGCCAGGCCCAGGGCGTCGAGGATGATCGACTTGCCGGCGCCGGTTTCGCCGGTGAGCGCCGTGAGGCCCGGCCCGATCGAGAGATCCAGGGCCTCGATCAGCACCACGTCGCGGATCCACAATCCGATCAGCATGGGTGGAAGATCGCCTGAAAACCCTCGCGCCGGAAGGGTGTCAGTTGCTCTTCGGCGGCTCGGCCGGCGCACTGGCCGCATCGGCGGCAGGCGGCGTGACGGCGGCGACCGGCGCCGCGGGCGAAGACGTCGGCGGCTTCACCGTTTCGCTCTTGGACTTGCGGAATGGAATCCGGAACAGGCGGCCCACGCCGCCCTTGATCTGCGGCTCGGTCGCCGGCCGCAGCCCGCGATCCGTCAACAGGCGATAGGCGTCGCGGTACCAGATGTCGCCGGGATAGTTGTAGCCGAGCACCGAGCCGTTGCGCTTAGCCTCGTCGAGCAGGCCGAGGGTCAGGTAGGCCTCCACCAGCCGATAGAGCGCCTCCGGCGTGTGGCTGGTGGTCTGGTACTTGTCCACCACCGTGCGGAACCGGCCGATCGCGGCCAGGGTGTCGCCCTGGCGCAGATAATAGCGCCCGACGGTCATCTCCTTGCCGGCCAGCTGGTCGTTGACCATGTCGATCTTCAGCCGCGCATCCTGGGCGTACTCCGTGCGCGGATAGCGCTGGACCACGTCGCGCAGGTTCTCGAGCGCCTGGCCGGTGGCCGCCTGGTCGCGGCCCACGTCGACGATCTGTTCGAAGTAGCAGACCGCCTTGATGTAGTGGGCGTAGGCCGCCGTCGGGTTGCCCGGATAAAGCGAAATGAACCGGTCGGCGTCGCCGATCGCCTCGGCGTAGTCGTTGCCCTGATAGTGGGCGTAGGCCTGCATCATGATCGCCCGGCGCGACCATTCCGAATAGGGGTGTTGGCGCTCGACCTCCTGGAAATACTCCACCGCCTGGGACCACTGGCCGCGGTCGAGGCGGTTGGCGCCGGCCGAATAGAGCAGCTCCACGGGGCGCTCTTCATAGGCCAGCTTGGACTTCTTGGATTTCCCCGCGCAGCCGGCCAGGGCGATCGCCAGGATCACGGCTGCGATGACCGGTCGGGCCGACGAATTTCGAAGCAAGGACAAGTTCACCTCTAGGCCTGCGCTCGCCCCCGCAAGGCGCGCGCCGGTTCTACACCAGCCCAGGGTTCGCGCAAATCGAACCCTCGGTCGCAGGTCAGGAGGCTTTGGCGAGCTCGAGGACCGGGGGACGCCAGCGCCAGGCGTGCGGCTGCGCGAGCACGGCCCGCACCAGGGCGTTATTCAGCCCATGGCCCGCCAGCACCCCTTCGAATCGGCCGATGACCCGCCCGCCCAGCACGTAAAGGTCGCCGATGGCGTCCAGCGCCTTGTGGCGCACGAACTCGTCGGGCCGCCGCAGCCCCTCTGGGTTGAGGACGCGGCCGCCGTCGATGACCACCACATTGTCCATCGAGCCGCCGCGGGCCAGGCCGATGGCGCGCAGCGCCTCGACGTCCTCAAGGAAGCCGAAGGTCCGGCAATCGGCCAGTTCGGTGCGGAAGGCCTGTTCGTCCATGGCCAGGTCGATGCGCTGGCGGCCCACGGCCGGCGAATCGAAGGCGATCTCGAAGGCCACTTCGAAGCCGTCGGCGGGCGACAGCGACGCGCGCTTGTCGCCGTCCACCACTTCCACGGTCTGAAGGATCTCGATGAAGCGCCGCGGCGCCTCCTGAGTCCGGCGGCCGGCGCGGTCGAGCACGTGCACGAACGGCAGGGCGGAGCCGTCCATGATCGGCATCTCCGGCCCGTCGAGCTCCACCAGGGCGTTGTCCACGTCCAGCATGGCGAGCGCGGCCATCAGGTGTTCGATCGTGGCTACGGTCACGCCGGCGGCGTTGCCGATCACCGTGCCCAGCTGGGTCTTGCAGACGGCTTCGCCGGACACCGGGACCCGATTGTCGCGGTCGGCGATGTCCGTGCGGACGAAGACGATCCCCGCCCCGGCCGGCGCAGGCCTGACGCAGACGCGGGTATGCGCCCCGGTGTGAACGCCGACGCCGGCGAAGATGGCGGGCCCTTGAAGGGTGTGCTGGTGAGCCGTCGCGGCCAAGATCGCCACCTTCCTACTCTGGCGCGCTGCCCGGCGCGCCGCGGTGTCCCAGTCATTCGGTTAAGACCGATGCTGCGGCGCCGCAAAACACTTCCTGTTTCGGAATGTTTCGCGTGGCGCGCGAAGCGCAGCGGCCCAACTGTGGCGCGGTCACCCGCCGGGTCACCGGGCCGAATCAGGAGTCAGAACTGAAGTCTACTGACACGATTGTCGCGCAAAACCTTAAGAGCAGTTAACGCTATTGCGGCGCATCAGATTTTGTTGCACCGCAGCAAGACCGGCACGGCAACACGCCCCGGCCAGGGCCGGGGCGTGCCTTGTCTTCGTAAATGCGCGCGTGGGCGACTAGTTCGCCAGGCGGCGCAGGAACGACGGAATCTCGAGATCCTCGGAGCCGTCGGCGACATGTTCCTCAACCGGCGTCTCCGCCGGCAGGGCGCCGCCACGGCTGGCCGTCGCGCGCGAAGTGGGCGGCGTGGCCTCATAGCGCCGGCCGCCGAACAGGCTGAGGAAGCCGCCCCGTTGCGGACGGCGGTCCTCGTAGCTGTGGGCCGGGAACAGCGGCTCGTCCTCGAACTCCTCGACCGACGGGTCGACGATGCGGGCGATCGGGCGCGAGATCTGGGGCGCAGGCGCAGCGGCCGCCGCGACGCTCAGCAGGTCTTCCTGCCTGGCCGGCTCGAAGGACATCACCGGCTCGGGCTGGGGCGCGACGGCAGGGGCCGGCGCGAACACCGGCTCCGGCTCGACGGCGGCCGGCTGGGCGGCGAAGACGGGGGGCGACGACGGGCGCTCGGCGTAGACCGGGCGCTCGAACGAGCGGAGGGGTTCGTAAGCCGGTTCCGGCGCCGGTTCGGGCACGCGCAGCGTCGGCGGAACGACCGGCGCGCGGGCCATCTTCGGCTCCATGGCCGCCATCGAGGCGCCATCCATGCCGGTGGCCACCACGGACACCCGGATCATGCCCTCCAGCGAGGGGTCGAAGGCTGCGCCGAAGATGATGTTGGCGTCGTTGTCCACCTGTTCGGAGATGGCGTTGGCCGCCTCGTCGACTTCCAGCAGGGTCATGTCCAGGCCGCCGGTGACGTTGACCAGCACCGCCTTGGCGCCCTTCAGCGAGACTTCGTCCAGCAGCGGGTTGGCGATGGCGTTCTGGGCCGCCATCAGCGCGCGGTCGTCGCCGGTGGCCTCCCCGGTGCCCATCATCGCCTTGCCCATCTCGGTCATGACCGTGCGGACGTCGGCGAAGTCGAGGTTGATCAGGCCGGGCAGCACCATCAGGTCGGTGATGGAGCGGACGCCGGAGTGCAGCACCTGGTCGGCCATGCCGAAGGCTTCGGCGAAGGTGGTCCGCTCGTTGGCGACGCGGAACAGGTTCTGATTCGGGATGACGATCAGGGTGTCGACGTAGCGCTGCAGCTCGGTGATGCCGGAATCGGCCAGGCGCATGCGGTGGCGCCCCTCGAACTGGAACGGCTTGGTGACCACGCCCACGGTTAGGATGCCGCGCTCGCGGGCGGCCTTGGCGATCACCGGCGCCGCGCCGGTGCCGGTGCCGCCGCCCATGCCGGCGGTGATGAACACCATGTGCGCGCCGTCGAGGTGCTCCCCGATCTCGGGAATGGATTCCTCGGCCGCGCTCATCCCCACTTCGGGGTGCGCGCCCGCGCCCAGCCCTTGCGTGACCTGCACGCCCAGCTGGATGCGGCGGTCGGTCTTGGAGAACGACAGCTGCTGCGCGTCGGTGTTGGCGACGACGAACTCGACCCCCTCGAGCCCCGCCTCGATCATGTTGTTGACGGCGTTGCCGCCGGCGCCCCCGACGCCGAAGACCACGATGCGCGGCTTCAGTTCGGTCGCGCGAGGGGCTGAGAGAGCGATAGCCATGGGCGCCTGCGTCCTTCGCATTTCATTCCACCGACGACCCGCCCGCCGATGCGTCCTTCAGGATGGGTTAACTAAGCGACCGTCACCCTTAATCGAGGGTTAATCCGATAGCGTGAGTCGCCTGCTGATCGACGGTGAGTGAATCCAAATCACCGAACGCACAAGGCGTCGCGTGCGGCCAAGGTCACCCAATGCGACAACCTGACTCAGACGTGATCGCAGCAGCGCTTCCAGACGGCGTCCCGCGGCCGGTCCGGCGTGAGCATTCAAAAAGAGCTTTGAGCGCGACTCGAATCGAGCCGCCGGTCCGCTCCGGTGGTCGGCGCTACAGGTTCTCGCGCAGCCAGGCGGCGGCCTTGGCCACCGGATTGGCGCCCGGGTCCAGGGGTTCGCGGCGCAGCTTCGCGGACGCCAGCGCCCGGGCCGAGACCGCCTCGCGGGGGCCGAAGGCGGACCGGTGCAGGATTCCGGCGGCGGCGCAGAACGCCGGGCCGGAGGCGGCGTCCGCCAGGTGTGGCACCCGGCGCGGGCGGCCCAGGCGCACGGGACGATCGAAGACCCGCACGGCCACTTCGCGCACGCCCGCCAGCTGCGACGCGCCGCCGGTGAGCACCACGCCGGCGCCCGGTTCCAGAGGCGCGCCGGAGGCTTTCAGCCGGTCGCGCAAAAGCTCCAGCGTCTCTTCGACGCGGGGCGCAATGATGCCCTTCAGCAGCGAGCGCGGGGCGAACACCGGGCCCGCGCCCGGATCGTCGCCGCGCGGCGGCGCCTCGATCATCTCGCGGTCCTCGTTGGCCGAGGCGATGGCCGAGCCGTGCAGCGTCTTGATGCGCTCGGCCCCGGCCACGGAGGTCGAGAGCCCGCGTGCGATATCCTGCGTAACATGCTGACCGCCCACGGGAATCGACTCCACGTGGATCAGGCTGCCGCCGGAGAAGACCGCCGCCGAGGTGGAGCCGCCGCCCATGTCGATGCAGACCGCGCCGAGGTCCATCTCGTCCTCCTCCAGCGCGGCCAGCGCCGAGACGAAGGGGGCGACGACGACGCCCTCGAACTGCAGGTGCGCGCGTTCGACGCAGGCGCCCAGGGTCTGGAACACCGGCTCGCTCACCGAGACCACGATCAGTTCGACGCTGAGCGTGCGGCCGAACATGGCGCGCGGGTCGCGCACGCCGCCCTGCCCGTCCACCGCCCAGGCGATGGGCAGGATGTGGGCGGCCCGGCGGCCCGGCAGCTTGATGTGCGACAACGCCTGCTGGATGGCGCGCACCAGGTCGGCGTCGGAGATCGGCCGTGCGCCGAGCGAGACCCGGCCCGAGACGCGCGTCGACTGCGGTTGGCCGCCGGCGGTGGCGACGATGACCCCTTGCACGTTCACGCCGGCCACGGTCTCGGCCCGCTCCACGGCCTGGGCGATGGCTTCGGAGGCCTCGTCCAGGTTGACGATGGCGCTGCCGCGCACCCCGCGCGATTGCACATAGCTGACGCCGGCGCAGGTGAGCGTCCGGTCAGCCCGGCGCACGCCCTCCGGCTTCATGATGAAGCAGGTGACCTTCGAGGCGCCCAGGTCGACGGCCGCCACCACCGGCGTGCGGCTGAGCGCGGCCTTCAGGCCTTCGCGCCCGCTCTGGGCTTCGGGTCGGGTTGCGGTCTTGACGTCTTTTGCCATCATGTCCTCACGCGCCGCCGGCGACGAGTTGGCCGGGAAGCGCCCCGTCCCGGAGCCTCACCGCCACCGTGTCCGGGTTGCGCAGATCGATACGTTCGAAACCGAGTTCGAGGATGCGCGTGCGCTGGTCGAGCTGCTCCAGCTGGATCAGCGCCTCCTCCTCGCCCACGGCCGGGAGCTGCACCAGCGACCCATCCTTAAGCCGCAGGTCCCAGCGCCGGTCGTCAACCCGGATCAGCGCCTCCAGGCGCTCCATCAGCCGCGGTCGCTGTTCGACGGCGGTCAGGATCTCGGGCGCATGTTCGTTGGCCGCGGCGCCCACGATCAGCGGGAGCGTCGGGAAGCGGCGCGCGTCGGCCTCGGGAATGACCTGGCCGTGCTTGTCCACCACGACGCTGCGGCCGCCGTTCTGCCACACGGCGAGCTGGCCGCGTTCCTCCACGGCGATCACCAGAGTGTCGGGGAGCAGCCGGATCACGCGGGCCTGCTTCACCCAGCCCACCTTCTCCACGCGCTGGCGCAGCTGCTCCAGGTCGAGGCCCAGCATCGGCTGGTCCTTGTAGAGGCCGACCGCCTTCATGATGTCCGCCGTCGCCATCGGCGAGGCGCCTTCCACGTGGACGGCCGCGAGCTTGAACCCGAGACCGCCGGTGGCGCCCAGCATGGCGGACGCGATCCCGCCCGCCACGTGCTCGCCGCGATGGCCGGTGGCCAGGGTCACCAGCACCGCGACGGCCAGCACCGCGCCGGTCGCGCCCAGCGCCTGTTGCGGGGTCAGCCCGATGCCTTGGGCGGCCTTCAGTTTTCCGGGCGCGTAACCGCCGCCCTTTGCTTGCGCCGACCTGGCGCGCGTGGGGCCAGCCGCCGCCTTAGCCCGGGGTCTCGCTTGCGTTCGCGATCCCCCCCGCACCGCCGCGGGCATAGGCGTCCTCCGTAATCCAAAGCACCAGTTGGTCGAACTCGACGCCCAGCGACGCCCCCTGCTCGGGAACGAGCGACGTGGGGGTGAAACCGGGTTGCGTGTTGACCTCCAGTAGGACCAGAATGTCCTTAATGTCGTCATAACGCAGGTCCGAGCGGGTGACGCCCCGGCAGCCCAGGGCCGCGTGCGCCAACTCCGACATCTTCTTCGCTTTTTCAAATACTTCAGGCGGCAACTTGGCTGGCACGATATGCCTCGAGCCGCCATCCGCATACTTCGCTTCATAGTCGTAGAATTCGCGGTCGGTGACGATCTCGGTGACGGTCATCGCCTTGCCGTCCATGACCCCCACCGCCAACTCCTTGCCGCGGATGAAAGGCTCCACCATCACCTGCTCGCCATAGGTCCAGGCCGGCTCGATAACCTCCTGGGGCGGACGGTTGGCGCGGTCGCGGACGATGAACACGCCGACGGACGAGCCTTCGGCGTTGGCCTTCACCACGTAGGGCGGCGGCATGACGTGCTCGCGCGCCACCTCGAAACGGTTGAACAGGCCGCCGCCCGGAACCGTGACGCCCGCCGCGGCCATCACCGCCTTGGCCTTGTCCTTGTCCATGGCCAGCGCCGAGGCCAGCACGCCGCAGTGGGTGTAGGGGATGGCGAGCGTCTCCAGGACCCCCTGGACGCAGCCGTCCTCACCCCAGGCCCCGTGCAGGGCGTTGTAGCAGACGTCCGGCTTCAGCCGCGTCAGCACCGCCGCCAGGTCGCGACCCGCGTCGACGCGAGTGACCCTGGCGCCCAGCCGCTCCAGGGCGTCGGCGCATTCCCGGCCGGAGACGAGGCTGACCTCGCGCTCCGAGGACAGGCCGCCCATCAGGACGGCGACGTGACGGCCAGCGAGGGGGCGGCCAGTGAGGGGAAGGGTCATGGGGCGTCTCGTAACGGCGCCCGGCCGCATGGCGTGACGGGCAGATGAGGTGGGCTCGGGCCGCCGAAGCCGTGCCGCGATGCGTCGCGCCCGTCCCGCCGGCTATCGAGCGGTAACAGGGTTAGCGAAGCGTTACGGCGCGGCCAGGGCGCGGAAATCGATGTCGCTCTCAGCCACGGTGTAGAGGAAACTCGCCCAGACCGCGACGCTCTGCGCCAGGTCGCGCGGGTCGATCTTGTCCAGGGTGTCGTCGGCCGAGTGATGCAGGTCGAAATAGCGGCTGGTGTCAGGGGTCAGGTTCACGCTCGGCGTCCCGAGCTCGATCAGGTCCGCCACGTCGGAGCCGCCGACCGTGGCCGGATCCCGGGAGACGATCACCTTCAGCGGCGCCAGGGACGCCACGAAGGCCTTCATCGCGGGGTGCTCGCGTGAGTCCTTGGGCAGGCGCGCCTGCCAGACCGGGCCCGCGCCGGTGTCGCTCTCCGCGGCCAGCACGATCTTGTCGACCTCGGCCTTGTGGGCGGCCGCATAGGCCTCGCCGCTGTCGTCGAGCTCTTCGGCGCCCCACATCACCACCCGGATCGTCCGCCGCGGGCCGCCCTCGCCCACCAGCTTCGCCGCGGCCGTGGTGATGGCCAGGCCCGCGCCGTCGTCGACCGCGCCGGTCCCTGGGTCCCAGGAATCCAGGTGGCCGCCCACGACGATCACCTCGTCCGGCTGCTCACGCCCCGGCATCTCGCCCACCACGTTCCAGGCCGGCGCCTTGGGAATGCTGCGCGATTCCAGGACCAGCCGCACCCGCACCGGCTGGCCGCGGGCGGCCATGCGCTCCAGCAGCTGGGCGTCCGGAACCGACAGCGCCGCCGCCGGGATCGCCGGGGCGTCCGTCGCCTGGCGCATGGCGCCGGCGTGCGGCAGCCGGGTGTCGTCGGTGGAAAGCGAGCGCACGAGATAGGCCACCGCCCCACGCCGGGACGCCTGCGCCGCGCCCTGGGTGCGGTTGCGGTTCATCGCCGCATAGCCGGCGCCGTCCATGGTCCGGGTCATGGGCTGGGTCACCACGGCGATCTTGCCCTTGAGCGCGCCCGGCGGCAGGGCGATGAGCTCGTCCAGCGACCTGAAGAGCGCGATCTCGGCGGTGATTCCGCCCTTGGGGGTCGAGACGGAGCGGCCGAGGCCCAGCACATGGAGCGGCTGCGGGAACGGCGAGATCACCTCCGCCTGCTCGGCGCCCCGCACCCAGGCCTCGGCCTCGAACGGCTCGGCATGGACGTTCTGGAACCCCAGGGCGGTCAGCCTGGCCATCGCCCAGTCGCGGGCGCGGGCGGCGGCCGGCGAGCCGGTGGGCCGCGGGCCGACCTCGGTGGTCAGGGATTCCACCAGGCTCCAGGCCACGCCGTCGGCCAGCGCCTTGTCGCGCACCGCCGCCGCGCCCGCGGCCAGGTCCTCGGCCCGGGCCGGAAGCCCGGCGACGGCCAGGGCCGCGACGCCCAGCAGAAGACCGACCAGCCGCCGGCTCACGCCGGACGCCCCGGGAAATGCGCCATCGCGATGGACCGCAGCGCGGCCTGGTCCAGGGTCTTGGAAGCCACCACCCAGAGGTCGAAGTATTTGGGTCGCGCCATGCCGGCCACCTCCTTGAACCCGGCGCTGCGCAGGACCGCCATCAGCACCGTCAGCGTGAACCCGCAGCGATGGGCCATGAAGTGGTTGCCCGCCGCCAGGGCCGTGCGCAGGCCGTACATCATGTCGATCGGCGCGATCGGGCCGGCCGGCGACTGGTAGGCCGGGTCCGTGAGCTTGTCCTGCGCCACCAGGGCCGCGATCGCCTGCAGGTCCGGGCAGGTGACGATCGCGAACCCCTCCGGCCGCAGCACCCGGGCGAACTCGCCCAGCGCCGTCTCCACCTCATAGGGATAGAGGTGCTCGATGTTGTGGCTGGAGTAGAGCGCGTCCACCGAGGCGTCGGCGACGACGGACATGTCGGTCATCGAGGCGACGAAGTCGGGCCCGGCCGCCGGGTCGATGTCGAGCGTCAGCTCCCGCCAGGCGTCGGACAGGAAGCCGCGCGTCGTCTGGTCCTTGCGCTTGGGCCCGCAGCCCACGTGGAGGAAGGTCGGCATCCAGGTCTCTGGTGAGAGGCAGGTGGCCCCTCCTCGCCCATCCCGGCACGGGACTCAAGGGCGCCCTCGACCAACCAACGAATTGGTAACGAGGCGCCCGATAACGTTATCCATATCCGCTACCACCAATTGCAGACGCGGCCCGCGGCGGGGTTGGTGGGAGGGTGCAGAGAATGGATTACGACGTCGTCGCCCTGCAGAAGACGCTTTATGCGTCCCGAAACAAGGTGCGTCGCTGGCTGCATCGTTCTCGATATGACTGGATCAAATCCGCGCTGGACCGCACGCCGTTTCAGTCCCGCGATCGGGCGATGGAAATCGGTCCTGGATCGGGTGTCTACCTGCCGCTGCTCTGTGATCGCTTCCGCTCGGTGGATGCGATCGACATCGAGGACGGGTTTCTTGACAACGCGCGGGTGATCGCCGCCGATCGGCCCAACCTTTCGGTGGCTCGCGGAGACATGACCGATCCGCTGTCGATCGACGGCGGCGCGTTCGATCTGATCCTGAACACCGAGGTGATCGAGCATCTGCCAAAGGGTGATACCGTTGTCGCCCTGCGGACGATGCGCGGCGCGCTGAACGACAACGGCGTGCTGGTGATCACCACGCCGCAGAGCTTCAGCACGGTGGAGGTCGCGGCGCGCCTGACCTTGAACCCATGGGTGATCGGCCTGACGCGAGCGGTCTATAGGGAGGCGGTCAATCCGCTCGGACACACCAACCTGATGACTCGCTCGACGTTCCGGCGGGCGCTGACCAACGCCGGCTTCAAGATCGTCGATGAGGAATTGCTGGGTCTCTACATCCCGATCCTCTCCGAGATAGCAGACGGCGCGACGCTGGCGCTGGCGAAGAGGGCGCAGCCGATCATTCGTCGGACGCCGGGCCTGAGCGGGCTGCTGTGGACGCAATGCTATGTCTGTACGGCGGCATAGAGATGGAGACTTCGACTGGACGGCGGGCTCGAGATTTTGGAAGGCTGATTCGATTCAGTATCGTCGGTGGGCTCACCGCGCTGATCTATCTGGCCATCTTGAATTCCGCAGCGCAGCTCAGCGGATGGCGATTGTCATCTTGCAGCTTGATCGCCTACCCGCTGGCCACGGCGTTTAACTATTTCCTTCACCGGGCCTGGACCTTTCAGGACCGCCGGAAGGCGGGAGGCGGGACGGTGGTCCGCTACCTGATCGTCGTCGTCGGCTGCGCGGCGCTCAACGCGGGTTTGCTGAGCCTACCCGTCCACCTGAATCGACTCGAGACGCTGGCGTATGAGGCGATGGCGCTCTGCCTGGTCATCGGCGTCACCTTTGTCGCCATGAATCTCTGGGTGTGGACCCCCGCGGCCTCGGTCGCCGACTCAGCGGCCTCGGTCGCCGACTCATAGGAAGGGCCAAGCCTTTGGCGCGGCGCGAGGGGATGGGCTGGGTGCGCTGATGGATGTTTCGCAGGGGAAGAAGCCCGTCAGGGTCGCGTGGGTCGCCTGGATCACGGTGGTGGTCCTCGCGGTGCTGGCGAGCGTGTGGATCGACCTTGGCTTCCTGCGCACCGTCACCGCGGACTGGCCGAAGTTTCCGGTGGACTTCACCGTCTTCTGGACGGCGCCGCGGATCCCGCTCAGCCGGCTCTACGACATCGAGACCATGACCCGCGCTCAGGACTGGATCGTGGTCAATCCGGCCGACCCGAGGCCGTACACCTACCCGCCGACGTTCCTGTTCTTTCTTCAGCCGCTGCGCGCCCTGCCGTTCATGCCGGCTTTCCTGACCTGGGTGGCCGTCGGCATGATCGCCTACGCCGCCGCGGCGCGCATGATCGTCGGCCGCGTCTGGCCGCTGGTGCTCGTCAGCCCGGCCGTCGTGGTGGCGATGCTCACCGGCCAAATCACACTCTTCATCGCGGCGGGCCTGACGGCGGCGGTGGTCTGGCTGCCGGCCAGGCCGCTGCTGGCCGGCGTGCTGCTGGGCGTGCTGGCGACGATCAAGCCGCAAGGGCTGGTGCTGGTTCCGCTGGCGCTGCTGGTGGCCGGCCATTACCGGGCGCTCATCGGCGCGCTCGTGACGGGCGGCGCCATCGGCCTCGCCTCGCTCTGGGCGCACGGGATCGCGGTCTGGGTGCAATGGCCCGGAATGCTGGGCAGCTTCTCGCAGATCATCGACGCCAAGCCCTGGATCGGGATCACGCCCAAGGCCGTGACGCGGCTGATCGGGCTGGAGGGGCCGGCGCAGCTGGCGGTGATGGCGGCCGGCGGCGCGCTGGGCGTCTGGCTGGTGGTGCGCACCTTCCGCAAGACCCTGGACCCGGCCGAACGCCTCCTGGCGCTGACCACGGGCTACTACCTGATCACGCCCTATGCGCTGATGTACGAACTGGCCCTGGTTCAGCCGGCGGCGGTGGCGATGATGCTGGGCGGCCGCGGTCCTCTGAGGCGTGTGGCCGGCCTGGTGGCGTTCACGGCGATCACCCGGCCGCTGGCCACCTTCATGCTCGCGCTGTGCGCGCTGCCGGTGTGGCCGCAGCCCCGGGCGGCCACCCCACCGAAGTCCACAGCCTCCCTTGGCCCCACTGCGCAAGGCGACGGGTCCGGAAAATAGGCCACGGCCGCAGAGCCCAAAGAACCTGCGCGTCCTACGTCCGCCCGATCCGCTTGATCTCCCATTGCAGGTCGATCCCGAACTTGGCCGCCACCTCCGCCCGCACGGCGTCGCCCAGGCCTTCCAGGTCGGCGGCGGTGGCTTCGCCGGTGTTGATCAGGAAGTTGGCATGCAGGGGGGAGAACATCGCCCCGCCGTAGGGCTTGCCGCGCCAGCCGGCGGCGTCGACCAGCTTCCAGGAGGACTCCCCCGGCGGGTTCTTGAAAGTCGAGCCGCCGGTCTTTTCGCGGATCGGCTGGCTCTGCTCGCGCCGGGCGGTGATCTCGGCCATGCGCGCCTCGACCAAGGTTGGGTCGTCCGGCCGGCCCTGGAACCGGGCGCGGGTGACCACCACCCCCTGCTCCGCGCCCCAGCCGTGGCGGTAGGTGAAGGTCTCGGGGGCGTCGAACTCGACGGGCTGGCCCCGCCGGTCGAGGCCATGGGCCCGCCGCAGAACGTCCTTGGTCTCGGCGCCGTAGCAGCCGGCGTTCATGGCCACCGCCCCGCCGATCGCGCCGGGGATGCCGGCGAAGAACTCCAGGCCCGCTACGCCCGCCTTGGCCGCCGCCCGCGCCACCGCGGAGTCCAGCGCCGCCGCGCCCGCCGTGACCTGCGCGCCCTCCAGCGCCTCGACCGTCGCGAACGCCTTGCCCAGCCGCACCACCACACCGTCGACGCCGCCGTCGCGCACCAGCAGGTTGGAGCCGACGCCGATGGCGGTCAGCGGCACGCCTGGGTCCAGCGCCTGCAGGAACCGCGCGAGGTCGGCCTCGTCCGCCGGCATGAAGATCACCTCGGCCGGCCCGCCGACCCGGAGCCAGGTGAAGGGCGCCAGCGGCTCGTCGCGGATCAGCCGGCCCGCGACCTCCGGAAGACGGTCGCGCCAGTTCATTGGGCGGCGGCGCGCTGCGCCTCAAGCTCCGCCGGCAGGGCGTAGGCCCAGTTGGTGATGTCGCCGGCCCCCAGGCAGACCACCACGTCGCCGGGCTTGGCCTCTTCCAGGATCATGCGCGACAGATCGTCGGGCGCCTCCAGCGCCAGCGCGCGCCGGTGGCCGTAGCGGCGCAGGCCCTCCACCAGGGCGTCGCGGCCGACGCCGTCCAGCGGCGCCTCGCCGGCGGCGTAGACGTCGGCGACGATCGCCACGTCGGCGTCGTTGAAGCAGCGGCAGAACTCCGAGAACAGGTCGCGCAGGCGGGTGTAGCGGTGCGGCTGGACCACCGCGATGACGCGTCCCTCGGTCACCGCCCGGGCGGCCTTCATGACCGCGGCGATCTCGACCGGATGGTGGCCGTAGTCGTCGATGATGCGGATCCCGTCCGCGACGCCGGTGGTGGTGAAGCGCCGCCGCACGCCCCCGAAGCTGGCCAGACCCTGGCGGATCTGGGCTTCCGAGACGCCGAGCTCGCGGGCCACGCCCACGGCGGCCAGGGCGTTCTGCACATTATGGTCGCCGGCCATGGGCAGGTGCAGGTCCTCGATCCGGACAACCTCGCCATCGCGCGGGGCGATGGCCACGTCGAAGCGCGCGCCCTCCGGGCCCATGCGGATCCGCTCCGCCCGCACCTCGGCCTGGGGGCTCAGGCCATAGGTCACCAGGCGGCGGTTCTCCACCCGGGCGGCGACGGTCTGCACGTCCGGGTCGTCGATACAGACCATGGCGAAGCCGTAGAACGGGATGTTCTCCACGAAGTCCTCGAAGGCCTGCTTGACCGCGTCGAAGTCGCCGTAATGGTCCAGGTGTTCGGGGTCGATGTTGGTGACGATGGCCACCGTCGAGCGCAGCTTCAGGAAGGTGCCGTCGCTCTCGTCGGCCTCGACGACGATCCAGTCGCCCTCCCCCACCTTGGCGTTGGTGCCGTAGGCGTTGATGATGCCGCCGTTGACCACCGTGGGGTCCATGCCGCCGGCGTCCAGCAGGGCGGCGACCATCGAGGTGGTGGTGGTCTTGCCATGGGTGCCGGCCACGCCCACCGAGAACTGCAGCCGCATCAGCTCGGCCAGCATCTCGGCCCGGCGGACCAGGGGCAGGCGCCGCTCGCGCCCGGCGACCATCTCCGGATTGTCCGGCTTCACGGCCGTGGAATAGACCACCGCCGAGGCGCCCTCGACGTTGGCGGCGTCATGGCCGATGGAGATCTTCGCGCCCAGGGCGCGCAGCCGCTCCACATTGGCGCTGGGCTTGGCGTCGGAGCCCTGCACCATGTAGCCGATCCGCAGCATGATCTCGGCGATGCCGCTCATGCCGATGCCGCCGATGCCGATGAAGTGCACCGGTCCGATGTCGAAGGGGACGGGACGACGATTCATGCCTTTCTATGCCGTGTCCTGAGCGCGACGGAAAGGGCGCCCTGGCGCCCGCTTCACCTGACATCCATCATGTGGTAGCATTTTGCCACCACATCTCGGGTTCCATGATGACCGCCTCGCGCCACGCCTCCGTCAAGGTCTCCGCCGACTTCGCCGATGCGGCGCGCCGGGAGGCCGCCCTCTTCAACCGCTCGCTGGGCGGCCAGATCGAATACTGGGCGCAGCTCGGCCGGGCGATCGAGAACGCGGCCGGCTTCAACGTCGCCCGCGTGCGCGAGGCGCTGGAAGGCCGGCTGAAGGTGGAGGGCCTCGCGCCGGCGGAACAGGACGCCTTCTTCGAGCTCCTGGGCGACCGGTTCGACCGGCCCGACGACGGCGTCAACGCCTTCTACGCGGCGATGCGGCGTGAACCCGGCCTGGTCGGCGACGACGCCTCCGGCCGGCGGGTGGTCACGGTGGCCGGCGGCCGCGTCGAGCCCGCCTCCTGAGCCCGGCGCCGGGGCGGCCGACCCTGCACGTGATCGCCGGGCCGAACGGCGCCGGCAAGACCACCTTCTACGAGGTGCAGCTGCGGCGGCTGACGGACGCCGAATTCGTGAACGCCGATAATCTGGTGCTGGCGAAGCTCGGCCATTTCGCCGCCACGCCGGCGGAGTCCGCCCTGGGGCAGGCGTTGGCCGAGGCGCGCCGCGCCGCGCTGATCGAGGCCGGCGCGGACCTGGTCATGGAATCGACCTTCTCGCATCCCTCCAAGGTCGAGCTGGTGGAGACGGCGAAGGCGGCGGGCTACCGGATCGTCCTCTACCACCTGCACCTGCGCGATGCGGATCTGGCGGTCGGCCGGGTCGGGTCCCGGGTCGCGCGCGGCGGCCATCCGGCGCCGGAGGCGCGGGTCCGCGGACGCTTCGCCCGCAACCCGCCGCTGATCCGACAGGCGGCGCTGCTGGCCGACCAGGCCTTCGTGTTCGACAATTCCGCGCTGGCCGAACCGCCGCGGCGCGTCCTGACGCTGAGCGCAGGCCGGGTCGTGCAGGTCGCCGCCCCCCTGCCCGCCTGGGTGCGGACGATCTACGGCGCGGACCTGCGCGGGTCGCGCCGGCGCACGCCGCCGGGCCACTAGATCACGACGACTTTGGATTGAATCAATCCAAAGTCATGAACGTGATCGATTCTAGGAGTTTGGAGCGGGATTGACGCGAAAAGCCGGTATCCGCTTTTTCGCATCCCGCTCTAGGCTCAGCCCTTGAGACCTGCCGTCGCCTCCACGAGGTCGGCCAGTCTTTCCGCGGCGTCCGGCTTGGCCACGGAGCGCGAGGCGGCGGCCATGCGGGCCAGCTGCGCCGGATCGCCCAGCAGGCGCTGCAGAGTGTCGCGCAGGGTCTCGACGGTCAGCACGTTCTCGCGCAGCACCTCGGCGCCGCCGGCCTCGGCCAGCACGCGGGCGTTCTGGCCCTGGTCGTCGTCCAGGGCGATGGCCAGGGGGACCAGGATGGCGGGCTTGCCGGCCACCGCCAGCTCGCAGACCGTGCCCGCGCCGGAGCGGCCGACCACCAGGTGCGCGGCTTTCAGGCGACCGGCCATGTCGCGGAAGAAGGGGGCGATCTCGGCCTCGACGCCCGCCTCGTCGTAGAAGGCGCGGGCGTGGTCCATGGATTCCGCGCGGGTCTGCTGCTGCACCGCCAGCCGCGCGCGCAGGTCGGCGGGGAGCTGCGCCACAGCCTCGGGCGCAAGCTCGGACAGGAGGCGCGCGCCCTGGCTGCCGCCGGTGATCAGCAGCCGCAGCCGTTCCCCGGCCTGGGGCGCCTCATAGGGCTCATCGGCCAGGGCGCGGATCTCCGGGCGCACGGGATTGCCGACCACGACGGCCCGCGCGGCGACCTTCGGCGGGGCCTTCTGCAGCACCGGGAAGGCGCAGGCGACGGCGCGCACATGGCTGACCAGCCGGCGGTTGGCCCGGCCCATCACCGCGTTCTGCTCATGCACCACCGTGGGCCGGCCCTGGGTGATCGCGGCCAAGAGGCCGGGCACGGAGGGATAGCCGCCGAAGCCCACCACCACCGCGGGGTCCACCTCGTCGAAGGCCTTGCGCGCCTGCATGACGCCCTCGACGATGGCGAAGCCCGCCCGGGCCATGCTGAGCGGATCGCCCGGCCGGTAGGTGCGGGCCGAAAGCCCGATCCGGCGTTCGGCGGGGAAGTCGCCGGAGAACCCGGCGACCCGCTGGTCGGAGGCCAGCACGATGCGCCAGCCGCGCGCGATCAGCGCTTCGGCCAGGGCCTGGGCGGGGAACAGATGGCCGCCGGTGCCCCCGGCGGCGACGACGGCGATCTTGTCCATGCGGCGGAGCTTACGTCAGGCCGCCGGCGTTGGTCAGGCCCTCGCCCTGCGCATAGGCCCCGGGCCGGCGCCGGGTGAGCGCCAGCGCCATGCCCAGCGTCAGGCCCATCGCCAGCATCGACGAGCCGCCGTAGGAGATGAACGGCAGGGTCATGCCCTTGGTGGGGATCAGGTCGAGGTTCACCGCCACATTGATGAACGCCTGCTGGCCGACCAGCACGAACAGCCCGGCCGCCGCCACCTGCTCGAAGGGATCGGACAGCTTCATGGACTTGTAGAGCCCGCGGATCACCACGAAGGCGAACAGCGAGATCAGCAGCAGCGAGAAGATCAGGCCGTACTCCTCCGCGCCCACGGAATAGATGAAGTCGGTGTGCAGGTCGGGCACGTGGCGCTTCATCACCCCCTCGCCGGGCCCGCGGCCGAAGAAGCCGCCGGCGCTGATCGCCTCGGCGGCGCGGTCCACCTGGTGGGTGTCGGCCTTGTCGGGGCTGAGGAACTTTTCCACGCGGGAATGCACGTGCGGCATCAGGAAATAGGTCGACGACAGTCCGGTCAGGGCCGCGCCCCCCAGCAGCATGACCCAGGAGAGCGGCACGCCGGCCATCCAGAAGGCGGCGCCGAACGCCACGGTGATCAGCACCGTCTGGCCCACGTCAGGCTGGATCAGCAGCAGCCCGACCGAGAGGGCGTAGAGGCCGAAGGCGATGGACACGCCCGGCACGCCCTTGCCCTTCTGCCCCTCGGAGAACATCCAGGCGACCAGGATCACCAGCGCCGGCTTCATGAATTCAGACGGCTGCAGGGTGAAGCCGCCGATCTCCAGCCAGCGGGTCGCCCCCTTGGCGTTGTGGCCGATGAACGGCAGGGCGATCATCACGGCGATCGACGCCAGGTAGATGAAGAACGCGGCCCGGCGCACGGACCGGATCTCCAGCATCGAGACCGACAGCAGGATCGCCGTCGCCCCGGCCGCGAAGACGCACTGGCGCACCGCGAAGTGGAAGGGATCGCCCAGGTTCATCCGGGCGGCGGCGGCCGGGCTGGCCGCGAACGACATCATCACGCCCAGCGCGATCAGCACGCCCACGACGCCCAGCAGCCAACGGTCGACCGTCCACCACCAGACCCCGATCGGCGTCCGGTCGCTGCGGGCGAAGGCGTGGGCCTGGGAGATGCTCATGCCCGGGCTCCTGCGGGTGTGGCGGCGGCGAGCGCCTGGACGGCGGCGCGGAAGGCTTCGCCGCGTTCCTCGAAGTCGGCGAACTGGTCGAAGGAGGCGCAGGCCGGCGAGAGCAGAACGATGGCGTCCTGGCCGGACGCGGCCGCGTCGGCGTAGGCGCGGGCCACCGCCGTGTCGATGCCGCCGCACTCGGTGAATTCGGCCTTGCCCCTGAGCGTGCGGGCGAAGTCCGGGGCCGCCTCGCCAATCAGGTAGGCCTTCTCCACCCGCGGGAAGAGGTCCGTCAGGCTCTCGATGCCGCCGGACTTCGGCTGGCCGCCGACGATCCAATAGACCTTGGGATAGCTCGACAGGGCCTGCCGCGCGGCGTCGCTGTTGGTGGCCTTGGAATCGTTGACGAAGCGCACGCGGCCCGCCACGCCGACGGTCTCCATGCGATGGGCCAGGCCCGGGAAGCTCATCAGGCCCTCGGCCGCGTCCTCCGGCGAGATCCCGATCCCGCGGACGGCGGCGTAGGCCGCCGCGGCGTTCTGCCAGTTGTGGCGGCCGGGCAGCGAGCGGGCGCGCAACAGGTCGGCGATCTCGGCGGCGCGTTCCCCGGTGGCGTCATAGAGCAGCCCCTGCAGGGCGTAGACGCCGCGGCCCATGGCCTTGTTGGAGGAGATCGGCACGATGGTGCGGCGGTTGGCGGCGGTGATCTCGGTGCAGATCCGCTGGCCCCAGGGATCGTCGACGCCGATCACGGCCGTATCGCCCTTGCCCTGGTTCAGGAGGATGCGGCGCTTGGCGGCCACATAGCCTTCCATGCCGCCGTGGCGGTCCAGGTGGTCCGGGGTGATGTTGAGGATCACCGCGGAGTCCGCCTTCAGGCTGGACGTCAGGTCGAGCTGGTAGGAGCTCAGCTCCAGCACATAGACCGAGCCGCCGTGCATGTCGTCCAGGCCCAGCACGCCGTAGCCGATGTTGCCGCCCACCCGGGTGTCGCGGCCCGCCCCGCGGCAGATGTGGCCGATCAGGGCGGTTGTGGTGGACTTCCCGTTGGTGCCGGTGACCGCGACGATCTTCGGCTGGCGGTGCTCTGGCGCGGCGTTCACGGTGCGCGCGAACAGCTCCACGTCGCCCAGGATCTCCACGCCGGCGGCCCTGGCCTGGTTCACCGTCCAGTGCGGGGTCGGATGGGTGAGCGGCACGCCCGGAGAGAGCATCAGAGCGGCGTACTGCGACCAGTCCGACCGCGTGAGGTCTTCGAGGGGCAGGCCTTCCGCCGCGGCCGTCTCGCGCGCGGCCGCCTTTTCGTCCCACAACGCCACCTGCGCGCCGCCGGCCAGCAGCGCCCGCGCGGCGGCCAGCCCTGTGCGGGCCAAGCCGAACACGGCCACCTTCCTGCCTTCGAATCCGCGGACGGGGATCATGGTGTCGCGACCGTCCTCCTAACGCAGCTTCAGGGTGGAAAGCCCGATCAGGGCGAGGACCACGGCGATGATCCAGAACCGGATCACGACGGTGGATTCCGACCAGCCGAGCTTTTCGAAATGGTGGTGGATCGGCGCCATGCGGAACACCCGCTTGCCGGTCAGCTTGAACGAGACCACCTGGATCATCACCGAGAGGGTCTCGAGCACGAACAGGCCACCGATCACGGCCAGGACGATCTCGTGCTTGGTGGCGACGGCGATGGCGCCGACGGCGCCGCCCAGCGCCAGCGAGCCGGTGTCGCCCATGAAGATCTTGGCGGGCGGAGCGTTGTACCAGAGGAAGCCCAGGCCGGCGCCGATCATCGCCCCGCAGATCACCGCCACCTCGCCCACGCCGGGCACGAAGTGGAGCTGCAGATATTGCGAGAACACGAAGTTGCCGACCAGGTAGGCGATCAGGCCGAAGGCCGCGGCGGCGATCATCACCGGCACGATGGCCAGGCCGTCCAGCCCGTCGGTGAAGTTCACCGAGTTGGCCGCGCCGCAGATGATGAAGGCCCCGAAGGCCAGGTAGAACCAGCCCAGGTTCAGCAGCAGCTGCTTGAAGATCGGGAAGGCCACCGAGGTCTGCAGGTCCGGCGTTTCCGGCGGGCGCCCGCCGTAGGCGACCATCAGCCACACCGCTGCGACCGCGACCAGGATCTCCAGCGCCAGGCGGAGCCTGCCGGAGACGCCCTCGGTGGTCTGCTTGGTGACCTTGGCGTAGTCGTCCAGGAAGCCCAGGACGCCGTAGGCGCTGGTCACCAGCAGCACGGCCCAGACGTAGACGTTGCGCAGGTCCGCCCACAGCAGGGTGCCGACGATCAGGCCCGCCAGGATCATCACCCCGCCCATGGTCGGCGTGCCGGCCTTTTCCACCACGTGGCGTGCGATGCCGTCGGTGCGGATCGGCTGGCCCTTGCCCTGCTTGACCTGCATGAAGCGGATGAAGCGCGAGCCCAGCGCGACGACCACCACCATGGCGGTCACGATCGCCATGCCGGTGCGGAAGGTCTGGTAGCGCAGCAGGTTCAGCACCGGCACGTGGCCGCCTGCCGACGCCTGCTCATACAGCCAGTAGAACATCAGAGGGCCCCCTTCGACGCGGCGTCCAGCGCGGCGAGGGCGGCGGCGATCGCGCCGGCCTTCGACCCGTTGGAGCCCTTCACCATCACCACGTCGCCAGGCTCTGCGGCCCGGACCACGTGCGGCGCAAGTTCCGCCGCGGATTCGGCGTAGCCGCCGCGACGAGTCGACGGAAGGGCGTCCCAGAGGGACTTCATCAGCGGTCCGGCGCAGAACACCTGGTCCACGCGGGCGGATTCCAGAGGCGCGGCAAGGGCTGCGTGGAACTGCGGCGCCTCGTCGCCCAGCTCCAGCATGTCGGTAAGCGCGACGATCCGCCGCCCCACAACCTGACGTGCGCCGAGGGAGGCGATGGCGGCGGCCATGGAGATCGGGTTGGCGTTGTAGCTCTCGTCGATCAGCGTGAAGGCGCCGGCGGGCAGCCGGATGGCCTTCTCCGCGCCGCGCCCCTCCAGAGGCTCGAAATCCCCCAGCGCGGCCAGGCTGTCGTCCTGCGAGACACCCAGCGCCAGCAACATCAGGATCACCGCCAGGCTGTTCGGGCCCCAATGGACGCCGGTCTGCAGGATCGGGAAGCAGATCGCCCGGCCATCCAGGCGCGCGCCCACGATCGCGCGGGCGCCTTCCACCGTGAAGCCGGTGAGCTGCGCGTCGGCGCCGGCGGCGGCGCCGAAGGCCCGCACCTGGCCGCCCGCCGCCTCGGCCGCGGCCTTCAGGACGTCGTACCAGCGGTTGTCGGCGTTCAGCACGGCGATCCCGCCCGGCTGCAGCCCCGCGAAGATCTCCGCCTTGGCGCGGACGACGCCCGCCTCGCCGTCGGGGAAGTTCTCCACATGCACCGGGCCCACGGTGGTGATCGCCACCGCGTGCGGCCGCACCATGCGGGTCAGCGGCGCGATCTCGCCCTCGTGGTTCATGCCGATCTCGAACACCGCCCGCGCGGTGTCGCGCGGCATGCGGGCCAGGGTCAGCGGCACCCCGATGTGGTTGTTGTAGGACTTCACCGACGAATGCGCCCGGCCGGCCCGCATCAGGCCCGCCCGGATCGCCTGGGTGACGCTGGTCTTGCCGACCGAGCCGGTCACCGCGCCGCGCCGCGCCTGGGGCGCCCGGTCGCGCGCGGCGGCCCCAAGGCGCTCCAGCGCGCCCAGGACGTCGTCCGCCAGGATCGCCGGACCGTCCACAGGACGGCTCGCCAGGACGCCCGCCGCGCCCTTGGCCATGGCCTGGCCCACGAACTCATGCCCGTCGCGCACGCCGGCCAGCGCCACGAACAGGTCGCCCGGCTCAAGGGTGCGGGTGTCGATGGAGACCCCGGTCGCCGCGAAAGCCGCGCCCGCGGCCCGGCCGCCTGTCGCCGCCGCAATGTCCCCGGAGGTCCACAGGGGCTCAGCCATCGGCGCACCCGAGGGCCGAGAGGGTCTCCTGCACGTCGTCGAAGGGATGGGTGACGCCGGCTGCGGTCTGGCCCTGCTCGTGGCCCTTGCCGGCCACCACCAGCACGTCGCCGTCGGTCAGCATCGCAGCCCCGGCGCGGATCGCCTCGCGGCGGTCGCCGATCTCGGTAAGGTTCGCCGCGCCGGCCCGCACCTCGGCGCGGATGGCGGCGGGATCTTCGCCGCGCGGGTTGTCGTCGGTGACGATGGCGACGTCGGCCAACTCGCCGGCGATCCGGCCCATGATCGGCCGCTTGGTGCGGTCGCGGTCGCCGCCAGCGCCGAACACCACGATCAGCCGGCCCCGGACGTGCGGGCGCAGCGCCCTCAGCACCGTCTCCAGGCCGTCGGGCGTGTGGGCGTAATCCACATAGGCCTCGCCGCCGGCGGCGGCGGCGCCCACCCGCTGCAGCCGGCCCGGCGCCCCCTCGAGGGTCTCCAGCGCGGGCAGGATGTCGTCGAGGGCGATCCCGGCCGCCAGGCAAAGGCCGACGGCCACCAGCAGGTTGGAGGCCTGGAAGGCGCCGGCGAGGGGCAGCAGCACCTGATGCGTCCCGCCGTCAGCCGCCAGCGTCAGCCGCTGGCCGTCCGGGGTCGGGGCGCGGGAGACGAGCCGCAGCCCCTGCCCCGCCTCGCCCACCGAAAACACCGTCTGGCCGGCGGAGACCGCGGCGGCGGCGAAGGCGGGATAGGCGTCGGAGTCGGCGTTCAGGACCGCGGTGGCGCCGCGCGGCAGCAGGGTCTCGAACAGGCGCAGCTTCGCCGCCCGGTAGACGCCCATGGTGCCGTGGTAGTCCAGGTGGTCCTGGGTCAGGTTGAGGAAGCCCGCGGCGGTCAGGGTCACGCCGTCCAGCCGGCGCTGGTCGATCCCGTGCGAAGAGGCCTCCAGCGCCAGGTGCGTCACGTCCTTGCGCGCCAGCGTCGCCATGAGCTCGGCCACGTCCGCGGCGTCCGGCGTGGTCAGGCCCGGCGGGGTGATCTGCTCGTCCGCCCCCTGCCCGGCCGGCGGCGAGATCCGCACGCCCAGGGTGCCCATGCTGGCGGCCTTGCGGCCCGCCTTGGCGAAGACCTGGCGGCAGAAGGCCGCCACCGACGTCTTGCCGTTGGTCCCGGTCACCGCCACGCAGGTCCCGGGCTGGGCGCCGTGGAAGGCCGCCGCGGCCAGGGCGTAGGCCCGGCGCGGGTCGGAGGCGACGATCACCGGCACGCCCATCCCGGCCATCGGCCGCGCGCCCAGCACCGCCGCCGCCCCGGCCGAGACCGCGCGGGGCACGAAGTCGCCGCCATCCACCTTCGAGCCCGGCAGGGCGGCGAACAGGAAGCCCGGCGCCACCTTGCGGCTGTCGGCGGTCACCCCGGCGATCACCGGGTCGACGTCGAGGTCGCGCCGGACCAGCTGGGAGAGGCGCAAGCCCATCAGTGCTCCTCCCCGGCCACCAGGGCCGAGGCGAGATCCTTCGGATCGCCCGCCGGGGTGTCGGGTCTGCGCGCGACGCCCAGGAACGGACCGATGCGATCGACCACCCGTCCCACGGCGGGCGCGGCCGCCCAGCCGCCGGTCGCAAAGCCGAAGCTCTCGGCGTTGCCCTTCGGCTCGTCCACCAGGATCAGAACGAAGTAACGATCGGCCTCGACCGGCCCGTCGGTGGGGAACACCGCGGCGAAGGAAGAGACCAGCGTGGTCTTCGCATAGCGGCCGTCGACGATCTTCTCCGCCGAACCGGTCTTGCCGCCGACGCGCATGCCGGGGGCATTGGCCTTGCCGCCGGTCCCGTGGACGACGTTCAGCCGCATGAGCTGGAGCATCGCCTGCGACGTGGTCTCGGAAACCACCCGCGGCCCCGTCGGACGGGCGCCGGCCTTCATCGGCTTGATGGTCAGCGGCACGTAGGTTCCGCCGTTCAGGATCGCGCCCATGCCGGCGGTGAGCGCCAGCGGCGTCACCGAGATCGCATGGCCGAAGGAGGCGGAGGCGACCGCGTTGTCGTTCCACTGCCGCGGCAGGATCGGCCTGGCGCTCTCCTGCAGCTCGACCGGCGCGGCCTCGAACAGGCCGAAGCGCTTGAAGTAGCGGGTCAGGCTGGAGCCGCCCGCCTGCAGCGCCATCTTGGTGGTGCCGATGTTGGAGGAGTGCAGGAAGATCTCGGCGACCGACATGCTGCCCTTGGCGCCGTGATAGTCGTGGATCGTCTGGCCGCCGATCTTCACCGGCGTGGTGACGTCGAAGGTGGAGGCGAGGGTCGCCGAGCCGCTGTCCAGGGCCATGGCGGTGGTGAACACCTTGAAGGTGGACCCCATCTCGTAGACCTGGGTGCCGGCGCGGTTCAGCAGCTGCTCCGGCGTCGCCTTCCCGGGGGCGTTGGGATCGAAGCTGGGATAGCTCGCCAGCCCGAGGATCTCGCCCGTGTGGACGTTGGTGATGATCCCCACCGCGCTCTTCGCCTGGAACGCCACGGCGTTCTTCACCAGCTCGTCCTCGAGGGCGGCCTGCACACGAAGGTCGATGGATAGGGCCTGGGGCTCGTGCTTGGCCGCGCCGGCCCGGACCGCCTCGTCGAGGGCCGCTTCCGCGCCCGCCAGGCCCGAGCCGCCGCTGTCTGAGAAGCCGATGAGATGGGCCGCCGTCGTCCCCAGCGGGTAGACCCGCCGCTCCTCGGGCTCGAAGGTCAGGCCGGGCAGGCCCAGGTCGTGGATCTTGTCGCGCTCGGCCGGCGTCAGGCCGCCGGTCAGGAATGTGCGCCGCCCGGCGCGCAAGGCCTTTTCCAGGCGCTTGGCTTCGAGCGCCGGCAGGGTGGCGTGGAGGGCCCGCCGGGTGCCGGGCAGGTCCCACATTTCGCGCGGATCGACGTAAAGGCCGTAGTGCAGCAGGTCAGCGGCCAGCATCGCCCCGTTGCGGTCCACGAGGTCCGCCCGCATGGCGCCGCTGGCGGTCAGAAAGCCGCCGTCCGAGTCGCCGTGGTTGAACAGCGCCGCGCGGGTGGCCCCGATGGCCAGGCTGAGGAAGCCCGCGGCGAACAGGGCCAGGACGAAGAAGATGCGGATGCGGGTGTCGTCCTCGGCGCGGCCCTTGGCGCGGGCGCGCTCGAAGGCGTGCTCGACGCCCCAGACCCGGGCGACCAGCCAGCGCCAGCCCGAGGCGCCGCCGAAGGCGTGCTGGCTCAGGCTCAACGCGGGCCCTCCCGCTGGGCCAGTTTCCCGAGATCGTCGGGGGTCGCCTCGCGCTTGGCGGAGACGGGCGCCAAGCCCAGGTAGGCAGCCGACAGCCGCTCGATCCGCGAGGGCTGCTCCAGGAAGGCGACCTCCGCGTGCAGCAGCCGGATGCGCCCCTTCTCCATGTCGATCAGGCGCGAGACCTTGGCGATCTCGGCCCGCTCGCGCCCGGCCACCGTCTTGGCCAGGTAGACGCCCAGGATGATCGAGGCCAGCAGGCCCATGGCCACGATGTCGATCAGGCGGAAACCGCGAATACGCCGGTTGATGAGACTCATGCCGCATCCCTCCAGACGGGGGCCGATGTGCGCACCGCCGCGCGCAGCTTCGCTGAGCGGGCCCGCGGATTGGCCGTCATTTCCGACGGCTGCGGCGCACACGCGCCATTGAACAGAAGCTCGAAGCTGGGCGCCGCCCCCGGCGCCGCCGGCGGCAGGTGCCGCGACCCGGCCGGCGTGCGCCCCGCGCGCACCGCCAGGAACGCCTTGACGATACGGTCCTCCAGCGAGTGGAAGGTGACGACGGCCAGCCGGCCGCCGGACTTCAACGCCCGTTCGGCGGCCGCGAGCCCCTGCTCCAGCTCGTCCAGCTCGTCGTTGACCGCGATCCGCAGCGCCTGGAAGGCGCGGGTGGCCGGATGGGTCTTGGCGCCGCGCCGCCCGCCCAGGGCCTGTTCGATGAACTCCGCCAGCTCCACCGTGCGGGTGAAGGGCTGCTGGCTGCGCCGGCGCGCGATGGCGCTGGCGATCCGCCGCGATTTCCGCTCCTCGCCGTAGACGAACAGGATGCGGGCGAGTTCGGCCGGCTCCTCCTCGTTGACCAGGTCCGCGGCGGTGCGCCCCTTGGCGCCCATCCGCATGTCCAGCGGACCGTCGCGCATGAAGGAGAAGCCGCGGTCGGCCTCGTCGAGCTGCATGGAGGAGACGCCGAGGTCCAGCGCCACCCCGTCCACCGCCGAGGCGCCCGTGACGGCCTCCAGCTCCGAGAACGGCGCCTCGATGAGCCGGAAACGGGCCGGGTCCAGCCCGTCCGCGAACCGCCGGGCCGTGGGGTCGCGATCGAAGGCGATCACCGCCGCGCCCGCCGCCAGGAAGGCGCGCGTGTAGCCGCCCGCCCCGAAGGTCGCGTCCACGATGGTCTTGCCGGCCGCCGGCGCCAGCGCCTGCGTCACCTCCTGCAGCAGGACCGGTACGTGGGCGTCGCTCATGCGACCACCCCGGCGCGGGCCGCACGCTGGCGGGCCCGAAGCTCGGCCATGCCCTCGCGGGCGAATTCGCGCTGGGCCGCCCGGTGCGCCTGGAACGCCTCGCGGCTCCAGATCTGGAACCGGTCGCCCAGGCCCACCACCGTAACCCAGTCGGTCAGGCCGAACATGTCGCAGAGGTTTTCCGGCAGGGTGATCCGTCCGGCCGTATCGAACGAGAGCTTGGCCATGCCGCCCAGCACCGAGGTCTCCAGCGCGGTGCGCAGCGGATCACCGAAGTCCAGCTCCTCGATCACGCCCAGGTAACGGTCGAACAAGGCTTTTCCGCCAGCTTCGACGCAGTCGGCCTCGATCGACGGGAAGCAGATCACGCCGTCGAAAGGCCCCGACACGAGCGCGCGGAATTCCTGAGGCACGACGATGCGCCGCTTCACGTCCAGCTGTTTCTCGAAGGTCGAGAGAAACAATGCCGTCCAGCCCCTTTGCGCGCCCGATGGCCGGCCGCCCCCAGTATCCGCTCCGATTTGCCCGACACGCCCCCACGCGCGCCGGCTCGGTATGGTTAGCGAATGGTGTTTGGGTTAACATGGGATTGAATGCCACACAATGACTCTCAATGACTATTGAGCAGCAATTCGAAGATGTCGCAGGGCCTCGTCGTTATGGTAAATCAACTATTAACAGAACATACATAGAACACGTAAATAGAGTGATACAACGGGGGATAGTCTGACGAAACGAGAAGGACCAGACGGCCTGTAAGCCGGGTTCTGTGCCGCCCGCCGCGGCGAGCCGAGGCGGACGCGGCGGCCATTCCTCTGGACCGTCCGTCGCCGGACGGTTCTCGCGACCTACCCGGACCTCTCGGGCCAACGACGGCCCTGCCGTCCGGCGAACCGGCGGCGCGAGGTCCCTATTCGGTCTTGCTCCTGGCGGGGCTTGCCATGCCGTCCCCATTGCTGGGAACGCGGTGCGCTCTTACCGCACCCTTTCACCCTTACCCTCGGACGAACCGAAGGCGGTTTGCTTTCTGTGGCGCTATCCCTGGGGTCGCCCCCGGCGGGCGTTACCCGCCGCCATGTCGTCGTGGAGCCCGGACTTTCCTCCCCCGCCGCAAAGCGGGGGCGACCGCCCGGCCGTCTGGTCCGAGGCGAACGTGAGGCCGGTCGGCGCGAAGGTCAATCCGTCAAGACCGTCGCCGGCGACGACCGCGGCGACGCACCCAAGCCTCAGCCATCTCCTCGCGCCGGGTCCGGGTCGTCGGCCAGCCGCGCGTAGAGAACCTGGCTCCAGAAGCGGCCTTTCCACCATCCGTGGTCGCGCAGCAGCCCCTCGCGCCGGAAACCATGCCGCTCCAGCAGGCGGCAGGACGGCCCGTTGCCGTCGGTGACCAGGGCGGTGATGCGGCGCAGGCCCAGCCCCTCGTAGCCGAAGCTCAGCAGCTCGGGCAGGATCTCGTCCATCACCCGCTGCCCCCAGTGGGCGCTGCCAACGTCATAGGCGATCTCGCCCTGGGAGCCGCGCTCGCGCTGGACGAAGTTGTAGCCGCAGGTGCCGATCATCGGCCCGCCGTCCCGGACCCGGATCGCCCAGCGGACCCCGACATTCATCTCCCGCCGTTCCCGAGCCCAGCCGATGATCTGCAGCGCCTCAGCCGGCTCGAGCAGGGGGTCGATGTCCAGGAAGGCCACCACCGCCGGGTCGCCCAGGTGGTCCAGCAGCGCCGGCCCGTCGGCGTCCTCCAGCGGCCGCAGCACGAACCGCTCGGTGCGCCAGATCAACGGGTCGGTGGCGAGGTCGATGGTGGGGGTCACGCGCCGCTCCCCCCGGCGTCAGGCGCCGGCCCGCAGGAGGCCGATCAGCCGCGCGCGGGTGTCCCCGTCGGCCACGCCGTCCACCTGGGCCTGGCGCCAGTGCCGCTGAAAGGCCCGCACCACCGCGGCGGTGTGCGCATCGAACGTCCCGCTGGGCGCGCAGTCGTAGCCCAGCCGGGTAAAGCCCGCCTGCAGGGCGAAGACGCCTGCGCCTTCCGCCCCCTGCTCCAGCGGCGCGCCCGGCGCCGGCGCCGGCTCGGCCCACAGGCCATGGCCCGCCTCGGCCAGCGCTTTCCAGGGGAACAGCTCGCCGGGATCCTGCTTGCGGTCGGGGGCCACGTCGGCGTGGCCGACGATACTGCCGTCGTCGATGGTCCAGCGGCTGCGGATGTCGGCGACCAGCGCGGTCACCGCGGCGACCTGGACGTCCGGAAAGGGCCGGTACCCGAACTCGTGGCCCGGGTTGACGATCTCGACCCCGACCGAGGCGCCGTTGACGTCGCGCTGCCCACGCCAGGACGACAGCCCCGCATGCCAGGCCCGTCGCTCCTCCGGGACCAGCCGGAACAGGCGGCCGTCCTCCTCGACCACATAGTGGGCCGAGACCTTCGCCTCGGGGTCGCGCAGGCGGTCGATCGCCTCCTGCCCGGTGCGCATGCCGGTGTAGTGCAGCAGCAGGATCTCCGGCGGCGCCTTGCGCGCATCGAAGTTGGGGGACGGCGCCTCGATGAAGTCCATGCGGTTCCTATTGGGCGCGGTTTCGGATGGCGAGCAACAGCGGCATCACCCGGTTCGGCCGCAGCGCGATGATCAGCACGCCGGCCATCGCCACCGCCGTGCCGATCGCCATCCGCGGCCCGAACGGGTCATGCAAGATCAGGACGCCCAGCGCGATGGTGGCGAGCGGCGTCATCAGCGTCAACGGCGAGATCAGGTTGGCCTCGTAGCGCTGGATCAGCAGGTAGAAGGCCGTGTGCGCCCCCACCGACACGGCGAGGCCCGAATAGAGCACCGCGGCCACGAACGGCCAGCCCGCCGCGACGCCCGCCTGAACCTGCCCCGGCTCGAAGATCGCCGAGAGCAACGCCAGCGGCAGCACCGACGACAGCCCCACCCAGGCCTGGAACTGCAGCGGCTTCACGCCTTCGAACTGTTTCATCATCACCGCGCCCAGGGACCCCAGGAAGGCCGAGCCCACCACGTAGAAGAGCCCCACGGACGCGTGCACCCCGGCCGGATCCCACATCACCGTCAGAGCCCCCGCAAGGGTCAGGACGATCCCCAGCCCGCGGCGCCAGCGCACGCGCTCCCCCAGCATCACCATGGAGAGCACCGTGGTGATCGGCACGCCGAGTTGGGTCACTACCGCCACCTCCGAGGGCGTGGCGGTCTTCAATCCCATGAACACCAGGGTGAAATTGCCGCCGCCCATCAGCAGGGCCACGGTGATCAGACGCCAGCGTGGCCGCGGCATCGGGAACAGCCAGGGGCAGACCGCGATCGCCACCAGGCCGAAGCGCAACGCGGAATAGAACATCGGCTGTATGTCGAGGTCCGAGACCACATACTTGCTGACGATGTTGTTAGAGGCCCACGTCATGCAGACCAGGACCAGCAGGGCGAAGTCGCGAAGCGCCATGGCGCCGGCTGTAGGGCGCGCCGCCCGCCGCCGGCAAGCCGTTTAGGGGCCCATTGACAAGCATCGCGTCCAACGGGGCGAGGCGTTATGATGCGGGCATGACGACGAAAGCCCAGCTAGTCGCAGACTGGCGCCAACTCGCCGACGAACTCCACCATACGCTTGAATGGCTGGAGAGCGGCGGCGTCTCTCCCACCCACAATGTGGCCGATACGCAAGCCAGCATCGCCCGCATCCGGGCCAGCCTCGGCAAAGTCGAAGGCCTGATTGCGGCCTATGGGGAACCGGATACCTAAAGGTCCCCAAGGCCAGAAGGGCGTCCCGCCGACGCCACCGCTGATCCGGCCAAGGCGCATCACGCCCGCGGACGCCGGCTCGGCGACGCTGTTTCCCGGACGGTGCGCCGCACGAACCGGAGCGCCGTGAGCGTGTCCGAGAACCCGACCACCTTATTGTCGAGGAGGCCGCAAGCCTTGGCCGCCGCCATGACCTCCACGTCCTTCACCGTGGCGGCCTTGCCCTTGCGCGACGTCACCCAGAACGCGCCTTTCGGAGCCAGGGCGCCGACCAGGCCGGCGATCCGTTCGAGTTCGACGGAGCTGTCGGCCTGCAGGAACAGCAGATCGAGATCCTTCAGGTCCTCCGTCCTCCGGACGCCCCGGTCCGCCAGCTCCGCCACGAAGCCCGCATCCTCCACCCCCAGCACGGCGGCCCGCATCCCGGCCTTCGCGCCCAGCTTGTCGAGCCGGCCCTTGGGGTGGAGGATCACCCGGGCCCAGGCGGCGGCCTGTTTCTCGCCCAGGGCGAAGCGCGAGCCGTCGGCCATCACCAGGTCGCCGCCCTCGGCCCGGACGCCCGTCAGGGCCTCGCCCTCGAACACCCGCCGCGCCTGGCCGCGGAAGATCAGCTTGGGCGGCTCATACTGCAGGCGACCTTCGTCCGCGCCGGTCGCAAGGCTCGCACGGACCTGCGCCTCGCGGCCCATCGCCCCGCCTCAGGCGGCCTTGCCCAGCGACAGCGCCTCGTAGCGGGCCAGGTGATGGTCGGTGGAGCCGAACGCGCTCTCGATCACGGTGGCGCGCTTGAAGTAGTGGCCGATGGCCAGTTCGTCGGTCATGCCCATGCCGCCGTGCAGCTGGATGGCGTTCTGGCCGATGAACCTGGCCGCCTTGCCGATCTGCACCTTGGCCGCGGCCGTCGCCTTCGCCCGCTCGGCGTCCTCGGACAGCCGGATCGTCGCCAGGTAGGTCATCGAGATCGACTGCTCGAGCTGGATGAACATGTCCACCATCCGGTGCTGCAGCACCTGAAACTGCGAGATCGGCTGGCCGAACTGCTTGCGCTGCTTGGTGTATTCCACCGTGCCCTCGTGCAGCCGGCGGAACACCCCGCAGGCCTCGGCGCAGGTGGCGGCGATCGCCTCATCCACCACGCGCTCCACCAGCGGCAGGCCCTGGTCGGCCACGCCGATCAGGGCTTCGGCGGGAACCTGCACGTTCTCCAATGTCACCTCCGAGGCGCGGGCGCCGTCGATGGTGGGATAGTCGCGGCGCGAGAGGCCCCTCGCGCCCGCGTCCACCAGGAACACAGAGACCCCCTGGACGTCGCGCTGGCCGCCGCCCGTGCGGGCGGTGACGATCAGATGGCTCGCCCAGGGCGCGCCCACGACCACCGCCTTGTGGCCATTCAGCACGTATCCGCTCCCGGCCTTGGCCGCCGTCGTCTTCAGGTCGGCCAGGTTGTAGCGTCCCTGCGGCTCGGCCCAGGCGAAGGCCATGACAGCGTCGCCGGCGACGATCCGGCCAATGAGCTCGGCCGCGCGCGAATGGCCCGCGTGCTTGAGGAAGCCGCCGCCGATCACCACCGTGCCCAGGTAGGGCTCCACCACCAGCGCCTTTCCGAACTCCTCCATGATGATCATGGTCTCGGTGGCCCCGCCGCCCAGGCCGCCCAGGCTCTCCGGAAAAGTCGCGCCCAGGATCCCGAGCTCGTCAGCGAAGGCCTTCCAGACCTGCGGCCGCCAGCCCGGCTCGGCCTGCACCGCCGCCCGGCGCGCGTCGAAGCCGTAGGCGTCCTGCAGGTAGCTGGCGACCGTGTCGCGCAGCATCGACTGTTCTTCGGTGAAGCTGAAATCCATCGCGCGAACGCGCTCCCTCGTGGCCGGATGATGGCGTTCCGACCGTCTTATCGTTCCCTGTCCAGCTTGGCGATCCTGATCCGGCGACCCGGGTTTCAGAACCGCCAGGGCGTGGAGATCTGGAAGGTATAGTCCGGCGCCTCGCGCGTGAGGCCGACGCCCAGGGTGACGTCGAGGAGCAGGTTGGGGGCCAGCACCCGGTCGACGCCGAACTGGACGACGGAGGCCACGCCGTCCGTGCCGTTGAGCGAAATCCCGTCCAGCTCGGCCTTCCCGCGGAAATCCTGGGCCAGGCCCAGGTTCAGCGAGGTCTCGGGGCTCACCGCCAGCACGGCGCCCAGTTCCAGGCTGGCGGACGGTCCGGCCTGGAAGCGCCCGAACGGCTCGCGGGTGGAGAAGTTGTGCGTGTAGGAAAGCGTGCCGAAGAACACCATGGGATCCACCGACTTCACCGCCGTCAGCCGCCCCCTGACGACGTGCGCCCCGCCGCCCGTGGCCACCGCGGGCACGCTGACGCGCAAGGGGCTGCGACCGGTGGGCGCCTGCCAGGAGATCCCGCCGATCAGGTCCGGCCGCCAGCCGTGCTCACGGGCCAGCACGTGGCTGAGCGACAGCTCCAGGTCGCCGACGCCCGAGCCGTTCTGCGCCACATAGCGGCCGTCGCCGAGCGAGCGGCTCTGACGCAAGTAGTTATACGGGACCCGCAGCTCCACCTGGCTGCTCCAGGGCAGGCCCAGGCGCAGGGTGGCGGACGCCCGGATCGCGTCGGAGCGCAGGCGCTGGTCGGCCACCGTGCTGATGCCTTCGGGCGTGTCCACCAGAGTCAGGCCCTGCACCTCGCTGTAGCTGTAGCCGACGCTGGGGGCGACTTCGCCGCGCCAGGGCGGCAGCAGCAGGCCGCCGCGCTGCACCAGGGCGCGCGAGAGCGCCTCGGCCTCGGCCGGATCCTCGTCCGTGCGGCCCGCCGCGGGCGCCGCAGCGGCGATGGCGGCGGGCGGGGCTTGCGACGCCGGAACCGTCGTCGAAGCCGCCGAAGGGCCGGCTGCGCGCTCCAGCGCCTCGATCCGCTTTTCCAGGGCGGCGATCGCCGCATCCCGCTGCTTCAGCGCCTCGAGCAATTGCGCGTTGCTCATCGGCTGGGCCCAGGCCGGCGTCGCCGCCGCCAGGGCCAGAACCGCCGCCGCGGCGAGCCTCATCGCACCCGGCTCCATCCGCGCAGGCTGGCGTCCGTCGCGCGCAGGCTGGCGTCCTCCGGGCCGAGGAACAGGTCGGCGGGCGCGCCCATCCGGTTCGGCGGCCGCGGCCGCCCGGGCGGGAAGACCACGAACCCGACCGACCCCGGCCAGGCGCCGACGAAGGCCTCGCGGCTCATGGTTCGATTGCCGAAGGCCGGATCGGCGATCAGCAGCCGGCCACCCCTTTCGCCGCGCACGACCACGAAGTGCCCGAAGCCGTTGACCCGGATCGGCGCGATCACCGGGGCCATGGCGACGAGTTCGTCGAGGCTCAAGCCCGCATAGCCCGCCGCCGCGAAGCCGCGACTGGCGGCGAATCGCTTCAGGTCAAGCAGCGAGAACCCGAGCCGGCTGCGGACCAGGAGCGGGCTGGTCGTCTGCAACATGCCCAGCGCCGCCTCGCGCTCGGTCAGCGGCGCCCCGAGCTGATAGGTCATCAGGGTGGCGAGCGCCGCCGCCCCGCAACTCAGGTCCCAGTGCTGGCGCACCACGCCCTGGTTGCGGATCTCCAGCAGGCTATCGACATGGCCAATGGCGCCCGCCGCCCTGGGGATGAGGGCGGCGAGCGCCAGCGCCGCGGCGGCCGAGAGGGCGTGCAGCCGCGACGGGACCTTCCTCACGCGCGCCGCGCTCAGCGGACGAGCACGAAGTCGAGCGCCTTCGCCCGGGTCGGGAAGCGGAGGAAGTTCAGCGCATCGATGGCGTTCCCGGGCGAGATGCCGCCGAGCAGGCCATGGTTCTCCTGCTGCACGCCGGCGGAGAAGGTGACCGAGCCGTTCGGACCGCTGGTCAGCGCCCACAGCTTGTCGATCTTCACCGGCAGCCCGCCAACGTTGGTCAGTTCGCCCAGGAAGGCGCCGGTGGCGGGATCGAAGGCGTTGACCTTGCCGTCGCCGAAGTTGCCGACCAGCAGGGCGCCCGCGAACTCGCCGAAGCTGGCCGGGGCGATGGTCATTCCCCAGGGGGCGTTCAGCGGTCCGCCTGCGATGAGGCGCTGCTGCAGCGCGCCGGCGGTGTCGAAGACGTCGACATAGCCCAGGCCGGCGCCGGCCGCGGCGGGCCCGTCGGGGCCCTGCTTGGCGAACGCGACGTAGATCTTGCCGTTCAGGGCCTGGGCGTTGAACGCCGCAAATCCCGACGGGACCTGCGCGTCGGTGAACGAGCCCTTCGCGGCGAAGGCGGAATCGAACATGTCGACCCGGTTCTGGCGGAAGTCTGCGGCGAAGATCCGCGGCCCCGTGGCCTCGCTGTTGCCGAACGCCAGGCCGGTGTAGACCGCGCCGGGCGAGGTGACGGCGGTCACGGCGTTGGTCTGGTTCACCGTCGGCGCCCAGCCCTGGATAGTGCCGGAGAGCGTGGCGAACATGAACAGGCTGCGCGCGCTGGTCGTCCCGTTGCTGATCTGGAAGGCGTCCGCCACGGGCTGGAACACGGTGCCCGTGGGCCCGCCGGGGACGTTCACCGTCAGGGCGACCTTGGCGAAGGTATTGCGGTCATAGAGGGTCGAGGTGTCCGACCCCTGGTTCGCCACCCACAGCGCCGACGTGGGCGACTGCGACAGGCCCCAGGGATTGATCAGCAAGGGATCGATGGTGGGCGCGCGTCCCGCCTGGTCCGCCACCAGGCGGTCGACCTTGAAGGTGATCCCGGCGGCGACGCCGTCGAGCTGGCCGTCGGCGAGCTCGACCGGGGCTGCAAGCGCGGGCGCGGCGAAAAGGCCGCCCGCCAGTGCGAAGACGACAGCATATTTCATGGGTCCCTCAATTGTCCGTACCGAGATGTCCGACAATAAACGCGCCCACCTGCGCCGGTCGCCGAGCACCTCAGCTCAATGGAAACGCCCAAGCCTTTCGCTGGCCAAGCCGAAGCGAACAGACACAAGCCTGTGAGACCAATGCAGAGCCAGCGATCCTTGAGACAAACCGCCCGGGGACGGAATGGAGTCTCATGCGGGCGCGGTCAGAGCCCCAGGACCATCTTGGCGACGATGTTGCGCTGGATCTCGTTCGAACCGCCGTAGATCGAGGTGGCGCGCCCGCCGAAGTAGGCCGCCGCGGCGGGACGCGCATGATCGGGGCCCACGCGCATGTTGTGGCCAAGGTCGCGCAGGAAGGGCGCGCCGTAGTGTCCGGCCGCCTCGAGGGCGAGTTCGTGCAGCCGCTGCTGGATCTCCGTACCCTTGATCTTCAGGATCGAAGACTCCGGCCCCGGTCCCTGCCCGCGGCTCTCGCCGGCCAGGGTGCGTAGCTCCGTCACCTCCAGCCCCATCAGGTCGATCTCCAGCTCGGCCACCTTGCGGCGGAAGAACGGGTCCTCCAGCAGCGGCCCGCCCTGGTCCGACAGCTCCGCGCCGGCCATGGCGCGCACCTTCTCCAGGGCGCGCTTGGAGCGGGCCACCCCGGCGATGCCGCTGCGCTCGAAGCCCAGCAGCGCCTTGGCGCAGGTCCAGCCCTTGTTCTCCTCGTAGACCAGGTTCTCCACCGGGACCTTGACGTTGTCGAGGAAGACGTCGTTCACCGGAGCATCGCCGCTGATGGTCCGGATGGGACGCACGGTGACGCCCGGCGACGTCATGTCGATCAGCAGGAAGCTGATCCCCTGCTGCGGCTTGGCGTTCGGGTCGGTGCGCACCAGGAAGAAGCCCCAGTCGGCGTGCTGGGCCAAGGAGGTCCAGGTCTTCTGGCCGTTGACGAGGTAGTATTCCTTGCCGTCGTCGCCGGTGATCCGCTCGGCCCGGGTCCGCAGCGACGCCAGGTCCGAGCCCGCGCCCGGCTCCGAATAGCCCTGGCACCACCAGTCCTCGCCGCTCAGGATCCGCGGCAGGAACCGCTTCTGCTGCGCCTCCGTGCCGAACTTGATCAGCACCGGCGCCAGCATCACCACGCTGAAGGACAGCACGGGCAGGGTGTCAGCCCGCGCCTGTTCTTCCGACCAGATGTAGCGCTGGGTGGGGGTCCATCCGGCGCCGCCGAACGCTTCCGGCCAATGCGGCGCGGCCCAGCCCTTCCGGGCCAGGATGCGGTGCCAGGAGACGTGGTCCTCCTTGGTCAGCGGCTCGCCGGAGTCCTGCTTGGCGCGCAGTTCGGGCGGATAGGCGGCGGCCAGGAACGCCCGCACCTCCTCGCGAAAGGCGATCTCCTCGGGCGAGAAACTGAGGTTCATGGGCCGCTCCTCCCGCGCTCGAACGACGCTTGCCAAGGTACATACGCGGGGGCGGCCGGCAGGGGAATAGAACGCCCCGCCCACGCCCGACCGGAAACCTTGCGCCGTTCAGCCGTTTCGACCGCTTGCCTCGGACCTGCGGGACGCGCACGAACGCCGCCATGCCGCGAATTCTCACCTACAACGTCCATCGGTGCGTCGGCGTCGACCGCCGGCTGGACGTGGCGCGGGTGGCGCAGGTGATCGCGCGCCTGCGCCCCGACATCGTCGCCCTGCAGGAGCTCGACGTCGGCCGCGCGCGCACCGGCGGGGTCGACCAGGCCCACGAGATCGCCCGGCGGCTGGAGATGTCGGTGCATTTCCACGCCGCGTTGAAGGTGGAGGAGGAGCTCTATGGCGACGCCATCCTGACCACCTTTCCCGAGCGGCTGGTGCAGGCGGGCCCCCTCCCCGGCTATCCGCGCATCCAGTCCCTCGAGCCGCGCGGCGCCCTCTGGGTCCGGGTCGAGATCGAGGGGCGCCTGGTGCAGATCATCAACACCCACCTGGGCCTGGTGCCGCGCGAGCAGCAGATCCAGGCGCGCTGGATCGCCGGGCCGAAGTGGCTCGCCCACCCGGAACGGGTCGGGCCGACCATCCTGCTGGGCGACTTCAACGCCACCGCCAACTCGCTGGTCCACCGCACCTTGACCGACAGGCTGCAGCCGGCGCGCAGCCTGTCGCCGCACAAGTCGCCCACCTCCACCTTCCCCTCGACGCTCCCCGTCCTGCGGATCGACCACCTGTTCGTCAGCGAGGAGATCCGGGTGCAGGACGTCTTCGCCCCCTTCGACAGCCTCACCCGCATCGCCTCCGACCACCTGCCGCTGGTGATGGATTTCGAGCTGATCTAGCGGCTGGGATCGGGGTCCGCGCGCGGGGCCAGGCCTCAGCATTCGGAGCGCTGGGGCGCGGTGGGAAGTCGGGCGGGGCCCCCGGCTTCTGTTCGCTGACCCTTTCGGCTGTAAGCACATTTTTGGGGTGGCGGTCAGCATCTCGGCGTGAGAATAAAATTCCCATATTATCAATAGGTTGAACGCACTCCGAACCCTCCTGGGGCGCTGACCGGGGGCTTGACCGGTAAACGCCCTGCAACGGTCCGCAGCGCCAGACTGCGAGCTGGAAAGCCTAGCGCAGGAGATGGCGCGACACAAGAACATAAAGAGAACATTGTCGGCGGCCACCCCAGATCCCCTGGCGGCCATGATGCCTGTCACGCGCTGTCCAGCCGGTGCCGGAAGAGGACCGGGCCAAATCTATAGAGGAACAGCACGAGGGCTCCCGCCCAGGCCACCGCCGCAGCCTCCACCCCGACGGCATAGTCGAAAAAGCCGAACGGTGCGGCCACCCGGACCGCGGCGCCCACGGTGATCAGACCGAAGATCAAGGTGGTCGGCAGATCCGCCACGAGTTCGCGGCCCGTGTGGCCCAGGATCGCCCGGGTCATGACCGCGAGGACCATCGTCCCCATGGCGCCGGCCGTCAGGGCGTGGATCGCCGCCGAGCGGGGGACCGACGCCCCGAGGATGCTGGCGCCCAGGAGGAGGAGGCCGGCCGGAACCCAGAGGTATCCGACGTGGAGAATGAGCACGAGGGGATCGCGCGCGGACCTCAGGCCGCCCCACCGCGACAACCGCAGCGCCTGCAGGCATCCGGCTGCGGCGAGCATCCATCCGGTGGGCGGCCAGTCCGGCGCGGCCGTCCACGCCAGCAGGCTCGCCGCTGTCGCCGCCAGCACCGCCAGGTCGAAGGGCGTCGACGGTCCCGGCAGGCGACGCGCGACGCCCTGCTTGACCATCCAGTTGCGCGTGAAGGCAGGGATGATGCGGCCGCCGATCACCGAAATCATCATGACCACGACGCAGAGCCCCGCCCGCATGCCGAGGTCGCCATCCCGCAGGAAGCCAGCCGCGCCGGCATGATCGGCGGCGTTCGCAACACCCAGCAGCAAGACGAGCGCTGCGATCGGCAGGTTGCGGTTCCTTGACGCCAGGGTCTCCCAGGCGACGAGCCCGGCCAGTCCGACATAGAAGCCGACATCCAGGACGGCCGCCGCCGCGGGGGCGGTCCACGCCGAGACGAGCACCGCCACCCGACCCGCCGCCCACAGCCCGGCCAGGGCGGCGAGCGGCAAGCCGGCGATCGCCGGGCGGCCGGTCCAGTTCGGGATCGCGGTCAGGAGGAATCCGGCCACGATCGCGCCAACGAAGCCGAACAGCATTTCATGCCGGTGCCAGACAAGGGGCGCGAAGGCCGATGGCAGGGCCAGCCCGCCGGCCGCCGCCATCAGCCAGAGGGCCAGGGCGATCACGGCCCAGGCGGGACCGAGGAGGAAGAAGGGCCGGAAGCCGCTGCGGAAGAACGGCGGCGACGCCGCGATCCTTGCGCGACGATGCGCGAACAGCCGCTCATCCCGCGCGGTCATGGGCTACGGACAACCACCGGCTCGAGATCTACAGCCGGCGTGTCGGCGGTCTCGCCGTGTCGATGGCGGCCGAACAGGGCGCGGACCATGAAGATCGCGAACGCGACGACCCCGATAGTGAAGACGAGATCGCCCGGCACCCGCATCCAGACCAGCGCCTGCATGAGCGGGCTGTGGATGACCTCGGCGCTGCGCGCATAGGCGTAGTCGCGGGTGAAGCTCTGGTAGGTCTGGATCAGGCCCTGCGGGAAGAGCGACAGGAAGACCATCATCGCCAGGCCGATGTTGAGGCACCAGAACGACGTCCGAAGCAGCCCGTTGCTCCAGCGGGCCGGGTCCGACAGGCCGCGCATGCAGAACAGGGTGAGCCCAATGCCGAGCATGCCGTAAACCCCGAACAGGGCGGCGTGGGCATGGGTCGCAGTCGTGTTGAGCCCCTGCATGTAATAGAGCGCGAGCGGGGGATTGATGAAGAAGCCGAACAGCCCGGCGCCGATCAGATTCCACACCAGCACGCTGGTGAAGAAGGCGAACGGCCAGCGGTAGACCTCCTGCCAGCCGTGCCGGTGCTCGAACTTGAGCCGGTTGTAGGCCTCGAAGCCGACGACCATCAGCGGCACCACTTCGAGCGCAGAGAACACCGAGCCCAAGGCGATCACCGCGGTCGGTGTGCCGCTGAAGTAGATGTGGTGGAACATGCCGAGCACGCCGCCGCCGAGGAAGATGATCGTCGCCAGCAGCACCGACGTCGCGGCCACTGACAACCGCACCAGCCCCATCTTCACGAACAGGGCCGAGACAATCGCCGTCGCGAACACCTCGAAGATGCCCTCGACCCAGAGGTGGACGACCCACCAGCGCCAGTACTCCATGACCGAGATGTGGGTGTGCTCGCCGTAGAAGAGCCCGGTCCCGAACAGCAGCCCGATCGAGACCGTCGCGATGGCGACCAGGAAGACCAGCGAGCGGCCGGCCTTTTCCCTGAGCGCCGGCCAGACCCCGCGCAGCACCAGGACGACCCACAGCAGGAGGCCGACGAACAGGTAGACCTGCCAAAAGCGGCCGAGATCGAGGTATTCATAGCCCTGGTGGCCGAACCAGAAATTGATCGTTCCGACCGGCATGTGGCGGTTGATCGCCGCCCACTCGCCGGCAAAGGAGCCGACGACGATGACCAGCAGGCTGACGAACAGGAAGTTCACGCCGAAGCGCTGGAACTTGGGTTCGCGGCCGCCGAGCAGCGGGGCGACATAGAGACCCGTCGCCAGCCACGCGGTGGCGATCCACAGCACCGCGAGCTGGGTGTGCCAGGTGCGGGTGACCGCGTAGGGGAAGAACTCGGCCATCGGCAAGCCGTAGAGGCCCTGGCCCTCGACCGCATAGTGAGCGGTGACGATGCCGAGCAGCACCTGGGCGAAGAACATGGCGGTGACGACAAAGAAGTACTTCGCGGTCGCACGCATGGAGGGCGTGATCGTGGCGCTGCCGAACAGGTCGGTCGTCGCGAAGCCCTCGACCGGCTCCATGTCGCGCCGCCAGACATCGAACTCGCGCGCGTAGTACCAGACGAGGGCGCCGATGCCGGCCAGCAGCACGAAGATGGAGATGAAGGTCCATAGGAAGACCGCGCCGGTCGGCGTGTTACCGACCAGCGGCTCATGCGGCCAGTTGCTGGTGTAGCTGATCACCTGCCCCGGCCGCTCGGCGGCGGCCGCCCAGGACGTCCAGAAGAAGAAGGCGCCCAGCGCGTGGGCTTCGGTCGCCGTCAGGGTCGCGTTCTGCGGCATGGCGTAGAGCGCGCGCAGATGCTGGTCGGCGGGCGTGCGATTGGTGAACAGGCCCTCGAAGTGCGCTGCGGTCGTCGCGATGGCGGCCGCCCGCCGGTCCGTGACGGTGATTGCAGCGGTGTGCGGATCGTATCCGCCGGTGCGCATCTCGCGCCTGAGCAGGGCGCCAATCCGCGCCTGATCGGGCTCGGCCAAGGTCTCGAACTTCGAATTCGCCAGCAAGCCGCGCAGCGCGAGCGCCTCGCGATGCAACCAGTCCGCGCTCCAGTCGGGAGCCACATAGCCGCCATGGCCCCAGATCGACCCTTGCTGCATCCCGCCGGTCGATTGCCAGACCGCCTGGCCGCGCCGGATCTCCTCGCCCGTATAGACGACCTGACCAGAGGCCGACCGCACAGCGGCCGGCATCGGCGGCTTGGTGTGATAGATCTCGCCGCCGAACCAGAGCAGGGCGCCGAACATGATCGCCATGCTCGCGCCGAAGATGATCCACAGCCGGCGGATGGAGAATTCGGAAGCGTAGTCGGACATGGCCGTCCCTCGCCCGAGGGACGTGTCGGGTCGCGCGCCAGTTGGGGTGCATCGCCGCCGGTCTCGTTGCGGGCGGGCCCAGGCATCGTCCGGACTGGCCGGACACCGAAGGACTTGGCTCCTTCGCCTCCAACCCATGATAGAGCCGGGCCCGGGTAGAAGACAGTGGAATTTCTACCCTGGCGTCACCGCAGCCATTGTCGACGCCCCTTCGGCCTCCGGCGGGAGGGCGTCCTAGGCTGGATCCTCGGCGAACAGGCGTTCGTGCAGCTTGCGCAGGATCGCCGCCGTCACGCCGAAGATGCATCGCTCCTCATGCGTGATGGCGTGATACGGGCGAACGTCCCCGAGCGGGGTCACGCCTTCCCGGACTTCGTAGTTCAACGGATCCATCAGGAAGGCGAAGGGCGCCTCGAAGACCTCCGCGACCTCGTGCGGGTTCGGCGTGGGCCTGAATTCAGGACGCACGAAACCCACGACAGGAACCAGCCAGTACTTGAATGTCGACGTGGTGTAGGGCGTGGCCACGCCGACCAGGGAAACCAGGCTGCGGTCGAGCCCGATCTCCTCCTCCGCCTCTCGAAGCGCAGTGTCGCCGGGCGTCTCACCAGGATCGCGCCGGCCGCCCGGAAAGCAGATCTCGCTGTTGTGGTCGCGCAGGGCGTCCGCGCGACGGGTGAGGATCACCGACAGGCCGGCCTCTCGCTCCACAAGCGGCACCAGCACCGCCGAGTTCACGCGGCTGTCGTCGATATGCCAGTAGCGCTCCGCGGCCGCGCTGGACCTGACATCGCGAGGTTCCGCCCGAGCGGAAAAACCTCCGTCGAGCGGGTCGAGGCGGCTAATGATCCTGGACTTGAGGTCGTGGGGAGATTCGCTGCTCAGAAGCCTGGCGCTGTCCACCTACGCTCCTCCAAACCCTGACCTTACAACAAATTCTCCGCGACACGGCGCAACGCCCGACGGCGGCGCCACGGTCGAGAGAAGACTCGAGACGGGACGCCCTTATGTTCCAGGCTGGCCCGCGCTAATCTACTGTCCTCCGCAGAGATCGAAGTTACAACCTTGGGCGTCCCGCCTTCGCCAGTCCGAGAACCTGCGGTCGGTCCCGGTGACTCGATTCCTCGCCCGACGTTCGTGGTGCTGTGCATGGCGTCCGCCACGGCGGCGGTCGGTTTTGGGGGCCTTCAGTCGGTGCTGCCCGCGATCGGTCGTGAGATCGGAATCGCGGACTCGCTTGTGGCGGCGATTTTCAGCCTTGCCGCGTTGCTCGTGTTGGTTTTCTCCCCGTTCTGGGCGCGCCAAGCTGATATCAGGGGGCGCAAGCCGATCATCATGATCGGAACGGCCGGCTTCATCGTGTCGATGTTCGCCTGCGCGCTGGTCGTGAGCGCGGGCGTCCATCGACTGGCGCCGCCCTTCGCCATCTTCATCCTGTTTCTGCTCGCCCGCGGACTAAGCGGCGCCATTGGTTCGGCCTCGCCTCCGGCCACCCAGGCGTTTGTGGCCGACCGGACAAGCCGTGAAGCGCGCACCCAGGCGCTCGCCACCCTCGCCGGAACGGCCGGTTTCGGCAGCATCTTCGGACCTCTGGTCACCCCCTTGCTCGCCCAGGGGCCGTTGGGCCTGGCCGGCCCGCTCTACGCCTTCGCCGTCGCGGGCGTGGTGGTGCTGTTATTGATCGGGCGGCTCGTGCCCGGCGACCCACCTCCGCCTGGTGCGGCGGCGCCACGCCATGAAACCGTGGAACTGAGGGAGATCTGGAATGACCCCACCGTCCGCCGACTGCTCGTCTACGCAGCATTAGTGGGCGTGCTGACCATCGGCGCCACACAAACCATCGGGTTCGCGCTGATCGACAGCCTTCGATTGTCGCCGATGCAGGCGCTACCCTACATCACCGGCGCGATGATGGCGGGATCCGCCTCCACCGTGGTTGGGCAATGGGGTCTCGTGCGGTGGTTCAAGATGCAGCCGCACAGCCTTCTCAGATGGGGCCCGGGACTTTCGGCGATTGGAAGCGTCGCCATCGTCGCCTCGCAGACCTACGCGCTGATGGTCGCCGGTTACGCCCTGTTCTGCCTCGGCCTCAGCTTCGCCCGCCCCGGCATCTCGGCCGGCGCGTCGCTGGCGGTGGACGCACGCGCTCAGGCCGGCACGGCGGGCCTCATCAACGCCCTCATGGGCGCGGCGCCCCTGGTCTCGCCCGTGTTCCTTTTGATCTATGGCTGGATGCGCCCTGCCCCATTCCTTTTGGCGGCGGCGGTGCTGGGAGGCCTCCTCTTCTTCGCCTTGCTCGACCGGCGTCTGCGCGACTTTCATCCATCACACTAATCGGTCCCCAAGACCGCCAGGCGAGAGAGCAAGTTCGGCAGGGGGAAAATATCCGCGGCGATAACGACGACCACGATGGACGCTCTTGGGGCGACGCCCAATCGAGAGCAATCGCGGCGCCCGAGCAGCGGGCCTTCCGCTAGCGGGCCGCCTCCTGTGTCATCCCGCCGTCGTTCGTGAGCCGGAACAGCGCGTGGTCGGCGTCGTCATAGACCTCGATCATGTGGAACGGGCCCCACATGGGCAGCTCGGCCATGATCGCCTTTGTCAGAACCTGTTCGCCATCACAGGAAATCACCCGCAGATCGGGCGCGATGGACCCCGGCTTGTGGAGGTAGCAGACGAAGCTCTTGGACATGGGATTTCTCCCCTGGAGAGGGAGAAGGTTAACGCCCTGGCCTCGCCGCCTTCTATCGGATAGCCGACATAGCGGGGCGGATTGGTCTAGGTTTGACGCGGGGCTTCGATCGCAAGCGCCGCAGCTTCCTTCTCCCGCCAGCTGCGCGCCTCGCCGGCAAACCGCTCGCGATCGATCCGGTAGCTGACGGTGCGGGCCATCAGCTCCAAATCCTCAGCCTTCCGACGGCACTCGGCGGAGTTGTCCATGACCGCACAAGCCGCGCCTGGCTGCGATTGTTCCCGCCCAGGGCAGAAAGACGTTCGGCGCCTCAGATTTCAAACTGAGGGGACGCCTTCGACCCAGGACAGCAATCTACTCGGCGGCGGCCTCGAAACTATTCAGGCAACCCGAACCTGCTCTCTATGCGGCCGGCCTGCCCGGGTTATGGTGTCGGCCATCGGTGGTGCTGGGAGGTGAACCATGACGGAATTGTCGGGACCTGTCGGAAAGCGGGCGGGCGGCGGACTGATCACCAACGCCCCAGCCGATCAAGGCAAGGTCATCGACCTGCTCTGGCGTATCGGCCCGGAGGACGGGGGCATGCGGGGCGTAACGCTGAAGCCCGGCCCAGGCCCCAGAGGGAAATGCGACACCGGGCTCGCCAACGCGATCGCGGCGTTTCAGGCGTTCTGGGTCGCGAAGCACGAGTTCAAGGCGGCGGACGGCGTCGTCAGCAAGATCGGCAAGACCCTCGACAAGCTCGACGCGCTCGCCGCCGCCGCCGGACCGGCGCCGCCGAGCCCCAGCAACACGGGCTTCACCGACCTGAAGGTCCTGCGCTTCCAGCAGTTGATGCCCGTCGCCCTGGTCCGCGGCAGCGCGCCCGCGATCGAGCCGGCCAGCGCCATCCGGTTCGCCTTCCTTCCGGTCCCCAAGGGATCGATGCTTCGCGAGACGCGGGCCGCCGGCCAGATCTTCGACCTGCTGTTCAAGATCGAGAAGGACGGCGTGACCTTCTGGGTCGGCGTCGCCGTGCCGGCCGGGACGACCAAGTTCACGCGCGCCTACATCTACTTCCACCCGTCCACGATCACGTCGATCGACGACGCGCACTACGCCAATTTCAGCGGCCGCTGGCCGGACGTGCAGCGGTTCGTCTTCATGATGGGCATGCAGATGGCGGCGGTCCGGGCCATTCCCGTGATCGTGCCGTTCATGACGAACGCGTCCCGGACGAACAAGCCGCAAACCAACCTCTTCGCCGATCGCGCCAAGGACACGCTCAACGACATCCTCGCCGCGGTCCAGACGACGCTGGGCCAGACGGGCAAGCCGGAGACGCTGGAGCACCTCGGCGTCGCGAGCTTCAGCTCGGGCGTCGACCGTCTGGTCGATTTCGGACTCAATCTCGCGGCCGACAATCTTATCCGCGAGCAGATCGACCTCGACAGCCCGTTCCAGAAGAACAAGGTCAAGGTCAAACAGAACATCGGCGCCACCTGGACGGTCACTCAGAAGCCGCCCCCTCACGGCCCGACGCTCGGATGGCTGCACCTGCCGCCGCCGGCGTTTGCAAACGTGCAGTTTCACAAGAACGACACGCACGGTCAGATCGGCTTCATGATGTTCCACGCCATGATGGTGATGAGCGTCATCCGCCACCCGCCGTTGTGAGGCGGCGCTGGAACCAGGCCGTGTCCGATCCCGCGCCAGTTCAGCACGAGCCATCGGGCGGGCCGCCGGCCCGGCGGATCCCGACGGCTTGGATCGTCTGGGGCATCGTCGGGCTGGGCGTGTCGCTGATGGGGACGCACTCCGGCCTTTTCCCCAGGCAATCCCTGTGGCTGCTCGGGGCCATCGTGCTGCTTACGGCCTTCCTCGCTGTGCGGCTCTATCCCCGGGGCGAGGTGACGTTTCGCCGGCGCTGGCCCTGGTTGCTGCTGCTCGCAGCGCCGCTGCTGATCTCCGTGGCCTGCGGTCCGCTCGGCTTCATCGCCACCAGTCAGGACCCCGCACGCCAGGCCTGGATGCAGCAGATCCAGAACGGAGCTTTCATCGCGAGCCTCTCGCTGGCCCTCGTCCTGACCGTCGTCATGCGCGAGGCGCGGGCCTTCACCGCCCTCATCGCCGCGCTCAGCGTCCTGGCGTGCCTTGTCCTGGTGTCGGTCAGCAGCATCATCATTGCGCCCGGATCCTAGAGGGCTCGCGAGCCCGCCGAGCGGTCCGCCGCCCCCGAGCCCGGTGAAAGCCCGCAGCCACTTTCGCGAAACACACTCTAGCGGCTGGGATCGTCCCAGCGGACGGCCTCGCGCTCCACAGCGATCAGACGGGCCTCCTCGAACAGCCGCTCGCGGCGGCGGCCAAGCCGCCAGGCGTCGGCGACGCTGGAGGGATCACCCAGGTGATAGGCGGCGATGAACTCGCCCACCGGCGAGAGCTTCTGCGGCTCGATCGGCCGCAGCCGCCCGTCCCGGTTCAGCCCCTCGATCGCCGGGATCAGCCCGCCGAGCGCCGTCGAGAGCTTGGCCACCGCATCGCCGGTGCAACCCAGGAAATGGCCGATCAGCCGGTCGCGGAACGCCTGCACCTGGCCGCGCGACGCCGGATCCTGCACCTCCACGGCCAGTTCGCACTCGGTGTCGAACCCACCCGAGCGGTTGTTGAGGTTGGCCGATCCCACCCGCAGGATCCGGTCGTCGATGATCGAGACCTTCGAATGGACGATGATGCATTCGCCGCCGGGCGTGCCGGGCCACCAGGCGCGGAACCGGCCGTAGATGTCGGCGGACTTCAGGCGCCAGATCATGATCGCCCGCGCCCGGTCCATGGTCAGCTGGTCGAACCAGCTGGGGGCGCGGCCGGTGGAGATCAGGACGACCTCGGGCCCGTCCGGCTCGGCCAGCCGCTGGGCCAAGGCTTCGACCACCTGGGGCGAGGTGAAGTACTGGTTCTCCAGATAGATCAGTTTCGTAGCGTCGAAGATCGAGGCGAGCGTCAGCCGGCGGATCTCGTCGACAGTTTTCCGGCGCCGCCAGGCGGGCTCGGTGCGGGCGACGGCCACATCCACGTCGTGCAGGTGGACCGGCACGTGGTCGGGCCAGGGATCGCCGCCGGCGTCCGGCGGCGGCGGCAGGACCTCTCCGGCGGAGCGGCGCCAGCGCTCGCGGGCCAGGTCGCCCAGGGCGACGGCGGCCTCGCCGTCGACCATCATCATCACCTCGTGCCGGGGCGGGTGGAAGTCCTGGCGCGGCATGATCCGGCGCGGGTCCGCGTCCAGGTGACCCGGCGTGTCCCAGCGGTCCACCGAGATGTCGCCGCCGCCGCAGAAGGCCAGCCGGTCGTCCACCACCAGCACCTTCTGGTGATGGCAGGCGCCGAACGGCACCGCGTCGTCCAGCCGGAACTTCACCGGGGTGCCTTCGAACCACCGGCGCGCCCTGTGCGGAAAGAACTCCTGGCTGGCCGCGATCGGCAACGCCGAGCGCCAGACCAGCAGGCGGATGTCCAGGTCCGGCCGCGCCCGCGCCAGCGTCACCAGCACCCGGCCGATCTCGTCCGGATCGTCGGGGCCTTCGTAGCCGTCGGGGAACAGGCGCGTACGCGGGTCGAAACCCCAGCCCAGCAGCAGCACCGAGCGGCGGGCCTTCTCCAGGGCGGCGAAGACCGCGGCGAAATAGGCCTCGTTGTCGATCAGCACCGCCGCACGCCCGGCGCGGGCGATGCGCCAGCAAGTGTCCCCGGATTTCAGGACGGTCATACCCTCGATCGTCCCCGCCAACGCCGCACGGCCGTCCAACCGTAGCAGGAAAGCCTGCGGCGAAGGTGGGTTCCGACGATCGGCGGCGTCAAGGCGCGAGGCGTCAGCTCGCCGGGGGGGTCCGCTGACCGGAGGCGACGGCGGAGCCGCCGCCGAGGTAGGCCGCGCAGGCGCCCGTGAGCTCGGCCGACAGCCGGGGCTGGGCGTCCGCGCTGCGGGCCTGGCGCTTGGCGCGCGCCGCCGCCTCGTCCGCCTTTTGCAGGATCAACTCCGGACGCGTCTGGCCCTGGCTCTTGAGCAGGGCGTCGAGCTGCGCCGTGTCGACGCCCGCCCCCACCGGGGAGGCGGCGAGGGCCTTGCAGCGGCTCGCCTTGATGAAATCCACGTCGCTGATCCGCGTCTCGGCGGCGGCCGAACCGGCGAAGGCGAGCCCGGACAGGGCGATGGCGGTGATGGTGCGCATGAGGGTCTCTCCCGAAGTATTTCCCGCGCCAAATCTGTGATGAGATCTCGCCGTTCTCAAGTTAAATTCTGGCAATTAACAGTCACGTGGCATTACGATCATGTAATGATTTGCTGTTTTGCGAATACAAATCAACATCCTGTAACGCCGGAAGGCGCGCGCCCGACGTTCGCGCCGCCGCAACTGGCCGCCGGCGCCGCGCTGGGCTATGGCTGCGTCGCACATGACCGAAGCGCCGCCGCCCGCCCCGCCCCAGGCGATCAAGACGCCTTGCATCAAGGTCTGCGTCGTCGACGGCGAGAGTGGCCTTTGCCTGGGCTGCTTGCGCACCCTCGGGGAAGTGGGGCGCTGGTCGCGCCTCAGCGACGCCGAGCGGGACGCGATCATGGCCGAACTGCCCGCCCGCCGCGGAAAGATCCGCCCCGAGAAACTGGGCCTGGTCTAGCGCCAGATCCGGTTGATCAGCGCCAATTCTGATCAAAACCTTACCGTCGTTAAGGTAAACACCGATTAACTCAAAGTGTTAGCAGCTGATTTGCATCTGATTCACCGGTTGCAAACCTAAACCTCGTAAGGTCTCGACTTAGAAAGGCCGATAACGGCTGCAAGTATTTGGTGTGGCGGGTGTCTAACATGCTAAGGATCGCGCTGATCGCGCTGGCGGGGGCCGTGACCACTGTGGGCGCGGCCCAGGCGGTGGTGACGCTGTCGCCCTTCGCGCGGGCGCGGCCGGCCGAACCCACGGCCATGGTCGCCAAGGTCGAGCCCATGCCCGCCGCGCCGGAGACCGCCGCCTCCATCAGCAAGGGGCCCGACGGCCACTTCTGGGCCCAGGCCGACGTCAACGGCCGCAGCGTGCGATTCCTGGTCGACACCGGCGCCACCGCGGTGGCGCTGACCGCCGCCGACGCCCAACGGCTGGGCTATACGCTGAAGGACCTGGACTACGCCTATACCGTCACCACGGCCAACGGCCAGGCCCGCGCCGCGGCGGTCAAGCTGGCCAGCGTGTCGGTCTCCGGCGCCCGGGTGGCCAATGTGGACGCCCTGGTGATCGAGAAGGGCCTCGACACCTCGCTGCTGGGCATGACCTACCTAGGCCGCCTCTCCCGCTTCGAGGCGACGCGGCAGGCGCTGATCCTGCGGCCCTGACGTGACTGCGGCCAGGGCCGCGTCGACCACCTCCAGCCCGGCGCCGGGCTTGACCCCCTCCACCGTCAGGATGCGCCGCCACGCCCGCGCGCCCGGCGCGCCGTGGAACAGGCCCAGCATATGCCGGGTCATGGCCGCCAGGTGCGTCCCGCGCGCCAGCTCCGCCGCCACATAGGGCCGATAGCGCGCCACGGCCCCGGCCGCGTCCACCACCTCCGCGGCGCCGAACAGCCGCCGGTCCGCGTCGCCCAGGATGGCCGGCGTGTGATAGGCCGCACGCCCGAGCATGACGCCGTCCACATGGGCGAGATGCGCCTGCGCCTCCTCCAGCGAACCCACGCCGCCGTTGATCACGATGGTCAGCCCCGGCCGTTCCCGCTTCAGCCGGTAGACCAGCGGATAGTCCAGCGGCGGGATGTCCCGGTTCTCCTTGGGCGACAGGCCTTTCAGCAGCGCCTTGCGCGCATGGACCACGACGGTCGAGACGCCCGCCGCTGCGCAGGCGTCCACCAGGGTGAACAGGCTCTCCTCCGGGTCCTGCTCGTCCACCCCGATGCGGCACTTCACGGTGGCCGGGATCTTCACCGCCGCGGCGATGGCGGCCATGCAGTCGGCCACCAGCGCCGGCTCGCGCATCAGGCAGGCGCCGAACCGGCCGCTCTGCACCCGGTCGGACGGGCAGCCGACGTTCAGATTGACCTCGTCGTAGCCCTCGGCCTCGGCGATCCGCGCCGCCTGCGCCAGGTCCGCCGGCTCCGAGCCGCCGAGCTGGAGGGCCACCGGGTGCTCCACCGGATCGAACGCCAGCAGCCGCGCCCGGTCCCCATGCAGCACCGCGCCGGTGGTCAGCATCTCCGTATAAAGCAGCGCGCGGGCGCTCAGCATCCGGTGCAGGACGCGGCAATGCCGGTCCGTCCAGTCCATCATCGGAGCGACGGACAGCCTGTGGGTGTGAAATTCCTTCACTGTTCCTGCAACTTCAATCCGTCGAACCGCCGCGTGGCGCTGCCGGGCTCCGGCGCGCCGTGGGGCGGCGCGCAAGCCGCTACATCAGCGACAGGTTCCAACGCAAGCACGACACCAGTGCGTGCGTCACGCGCAAGGCGCACAAGGGAAAGTTCAAGCTTCGATCATCCGGGTGCGTTGCGCACCGCGCGAAGTCATTTTCGCTATGTCCCCGGCGCCAAGCCCGCCCACGCTGGCTCAACGGCGGACTTGGCGCCGTCAAGCTCTCGAAGCCTTCTCTGAGGAGCCAGAAGTGCAAGGCGCCGCCGCGAAGTCCTGGAGCCTGCAGATCTTGGTCCATCAGGTCGCTGACCTGATCGCGTCGGGCGTTTTTCCCGACGAATTGGAGACAGTGTGTACAGACCTCGCCGACGGCGAACATCGCGGAGTCCCGCCATCGACGCTTCCAAATCTCCGGCCCGTGCGCCGGTGGTGAGCCTGTCTTCGCCCGGCGGTCCCGGCGACGTGGGCCGAACGACCATCCGCGCGGAATTCTCGCGCGCCAAGGAGTATGCGAAGGGGGCGATGCAGCTCGCGGGCCTCTATCCGCAGGTTCACAAGATGAACTGGCGGCGAACGGTAAAAAACACCGACTTGCTGACGCCGTGGAACCGGAGCCACAACGCCATCTTCATCCACATTCCCAAGAACGCGGGGATGAGCATCTACGAGATGTTCGGCATGGAGGTGGGCGAACACGGCACCCATGTGCCCGCCTTCGTGTACGAGAGCGCCGATCCGGCCTTCTTCCGGTCCTCCGTGAAGTTCTGCGTCATCCGCAACCCCTGGGACCGGATGGTCTCGGCCTTCCACTTCCTGCCGACCTCGCCCTGGCCGGACGACCGGGAATGGAGCGCGCGCCACCTTTGCGGGCTGGAGAGCTTCTCCGACTTCCTGCGGGCGCTGGAGCATCCCGTCTACCGCAGCCGGATCCTGACCCGGGTGCATTTCCATCCCCAGTCGCGATTCGTCGACGACCTCAACGGCCGGCTGGCCGTCGACCATCTGGTGGAGTTCTCGCGCCTGAACGAAGGCCTGCACGATATCGCCGGAAAGCTCGGCGTCCCCTTCACGGAAACCCGGAAGAACACGTCCGACCACGCCGACTATCGGGAGTATTACGACACGCGCGGGCGGCGGCTGGTGGAGAAGCTGTACCGGCGCGACATCGAGCTGTTCGGGTATAGCTTCTGACGCCCTCCGCGAGGCGAGACGCAGCGGGTTCGACCCTCAGGTCGAATAGAGGGTGATGACGAAGATGGAGAAGCGATAGCCCAGGACGATTGCGGCGATGGCGGCCGACAGGGCCGCCGCCTGGACGAATCTGGCGATCCCGCGCGCGCCGTACACCGGCCCGATGGCCCGGTAGACGTAGACGCCTCCGACGGCGAGGTTGAGCAGCGCCAGACCGACATCCAGCGCATGCGAGCCAAGGCCCGGGCCGCCCATCCGCAGGTCGATCGCCACCACGATCAGCGACAGGCAGAGCAACAGCAGCAGGAACCCATAGGCGTGCAGCGCGAAGACCACGTGCGCCGCGAACGGTCGCCGGTTGCGGACGAACGCCACGGGCAGGACCAGGGCGAAGACCAGCGCCATCAGGATGACCAGCGCCTTGGCGTTCAACACCACGGCATGGTCGAACACCGGCGCATAGGCCGCCAGCGACAGCCCCCTGGCGTGCAGCCTTGCGGCGGTCATCGACTGGGCGAGGCCGCTCCAGTCCTGGTGGTGCAGGTGGGAGTCCAGCGTCGAGGAGAACACGCTGGCGTGCGAGATCGGGTGCAGGGCGAAGAACAGGCCGTTCGCCAGCAAGAAGATCTGCAGCGGCCCGAGATAGGGCGCCCGCCGCCCCTGGACGAAGGCGAGGGTGAGCTCCCCGGGCCGCAGGATCAGCGCGCGCAGGGTGCGCAGGAACTTGCCGTCGACCTTGCTGAAGGCGACGAAGAGCTGATGCCCGAGGTCGTGCAGCGTCAGGTGCCGGGCGCGCAGGGGCTGTTCCCCGCAGTCCGGACAATAGGCGCTCCGCACCGGAGCCTGGCAGTTGGGGCAGGCCCAGGGCTCCACGGCCTTCCCGCTCACGACGGCGGGAGGCTTCCCCGGATTTGGCACGGCCTCGCCCACGCTGCGCTCCCCGCCGAAGGCCCGGCCGCCATCGGGTCCGTTCAGGGCCGCCACGTCAAGGCCGACTAAACGGGCCTGCGCGCCGCCGCCACCAGGGCCGCGATCGCCCAGCGCTTCACCGACCTGGCCGTGGCTTCGTCCGCTTGCAGGACGTCCTTGAACACCACCATGGATTCCGTGCCGATCAGCACGGCGAGCGCCGCCTTCAGCCGCTCGAGGTCCGCCGGTGCAAACGTGTCGCGCGCGGGCGCCAGGGCCGCCTCGATCAGCGGCGTGCGCCGGTTCTGGCGGATCGGCCCGGCCGGCTCGCCGTCGCGCCGGTAGCCGCGCTCCAGGGTGCTCGCCAGCATCATCCGCAGCGCCAGCTCGTTGCCGGCGATCATCGCGTCCAGCGCCGCGTCCACCCGCTCGACGCGGGCGACGGGGTCCGTCGAGATCTCGTCGCCGAACAGCGCCTCGGCGTCCGGGGTCGCCAGGTCGAGCGTCGCTTCCAGCAGCAACGCCTCCACGTTGGGGAAATAGCGGTAGGCGGTGGCGCGAGACACCATCGCCGCCTCGGCGATCTCCTCCAGGCTGGGCTTGCGCCCCGCTCGCAGGGCGCCGGCCGCAGCCTGCAGCAGGTCCTTGCGGGTGCGGCGCCGCTGGTTCGCCCGGCCCCCGGCGTCCACGTCGGCCATCGTCAGTCCTGGGGCAGCTGCTGGAGGATCGAGGCCAGGTCGATCCAGACGTTCTCGCGGCGGATGTCGCCCTCGGGCGCGAACTCCACCACGTGCAGCAGCCGGAACGCCAGCGGGCGTCCGCGTCCCTCCAGCCCGAACGGCCGGCCCGGCGCCTTGCCGCGCCACAGGGAGTCGTCCACCAGGAAGTCGTCGCCGTAGAGCCGGCTCCGGCATTCGACCTGACCGTCGGCGAGATCCTGGAACAGCGCCTCGTAGAAGCCGCGCGCCGCCTCCCGCCCCTGGGTGGGGCCGGTGGGCCAGCCGACGATGTCGTGCTCGGCGTTCGCCGTGAGCGTCGCCAGCACGCCCTGCACGTCGTCGCGGGCCTCGAACCCGAAATGTTCGTCCATCTTGCGGTCCATGTCCTGCCGGGTCAGCGCCATGATCAGCCCTCCTGCTGCGTTGAGAATAGCTGGACCTTAATGAGACCATAGTCTCATTTCAAGCGGAGAGTCGCATCACGTCTGAGGCGGCGACGCCGGGGTTTCCCCACGCCACAGCCCCAGGGCCACACGCGCCAGCAGCGCCCAGGCGGCCCCCAGGGTCCAGCCGGCGACGACGTCCGTGGGCCAGTGGACGCCGAGATAGACCCGGCTCACCCCCACCGCGATCGTGAGCAGGATCGCCAGGGTGAACACGAAGGCCTTGTACCGCCGCCGCGGATCCAGGCTGGAGAGGATCGCCGCCAGCGTCAGATAGGTCGCCGCCGACAGGGTCGAATGCCCGCTCGGGAAGCTGTGCGAATAGACATAGACGCCATGCGGCACGAGGTCGGGGCGCGGGCGGTCGTAGACGAGCTTCAGGAGGTCGCTGGACAGTTCGGCGAGCCCGACGGTCGCGGCGAACACGATCGCCTGCCGCGGCTTGCGGAAGAACAGCAGGCTGGCCACGGCCACCACGGTCGCCAGCGTCAGGAAGGTGAAGCCGCCCAGCGCGGTGATGTCGCGCATCGACTCCTCGAGCGTGCGCGATCCGATCGGGTCGGCCGGGTTCGACGGATCGCGGAACCACAGGAGCACAGCGCGGTCGAACAGGGCCGTCTCGTTCTCGCCCACCTCGTCGGAGACCTGGAGGAACGCCATGATCGCCGCCCCGGCCGCGACGATCGCCGCCAGGACGCGGAATTCCAGCCGATCGCGGAGGAACCGCACCCAGGACCTGGCGGGCCGCTCGATCATCGATCGCCTCCTGTCGCGCTGAACCGCTCGCCTGGCGAGGTGTTACGTCGCCAGTCCAAGGAGGTTCCATGCGCAAGGCGGCCGTCTTCGCCCTCGCCGGCCTGACCGCCGCGGCCATCGGCTGCACGACGGGCTCGCCCTCTCCCTTCGCGGGCTTCGGCCCCAGCCCGCCCCTCCCCGCGCCGTCTCGCGGGCTGCCGTCGATCAATGTCGCCAGGGCCGTGGGCTGGCCGCCGGGCGCCGCGCCGGTGGCGCCGGCCGGGTTTCGGGTCACCGCCTTCGCCTCGGGCCTCGATCATCCGCGCTGGCTCCTGGTGCTGCCCAACGGCGACGTGCTGGCGGCGGAATCGTCGTCCGAGCCGCGCAAGGTCAAGACCATCAAGGACTGGTTCATGCAAAGGCTGCAGAAGCGCGGCGGCGCCCTGCAGGCCAGCCCCAACCGGATCATCCTGCTGCGCGACGCCGACGGCGACGGCGCGGCCGAGACCCGCACGGTGTTCGCCCAGGGCCTGAAGCGCCCGTTCGGGATGACGCTGGCCGGCGGCACGCTCTACGTCGCCAACGACGACGCCATCGTGGCCTTCCCCTATCGCGACGGCCAGACCTCGGCCGCGGGCCCGGGCGTCCGCTTCGCCGGCCTGCCGGGCGGGCCCATCAATCATCACTGGACCAAGAACATCCTGGCGAGCCCGGACGGCCGGACGCTCTACGCCACCGTCGGCTCCAACTCCAACGTCGCCGAAAACGGGATGCCGGCCGAGACGGACCGGGCGGCGATCCACCAGTTCGACCTCTCCAGCGGCCGGTCGCGGATCTTCGCCAGCGGCCTGCGCAATCCCAACGGCATGGACTTCGAGCCGGTCACCGGCGCCCTTTGGACCGCCGTCAACGAGCGCGACATGCTGGGCGACGACCTCGTGCCGGACTACATGACCCGCGCGCAGGACGGCGCCTTCTACGGCTGGCCCTACAGCTACTATGGCCAGCATGTGGATGCGCGGGTGACGCCGCCGCGCCCGGACCTGGTCGCCAGGGCGGTGGCGCCGGACTACGCCCTCGGGTCGCACACGGCGAGCCTGGGGCTCGCCTTCTACAAGGCCGACGCCTTCCCGGCGCGCTATCACGGCGGGGCCTTCGTGGGCCAGCACGGGTCCTGGAACCGCAATCCGCCGAGCGGCTATCGCGTGGTGTTCGTGCCGTTCGCGGGCGGCGCGCCCAGCGGCCCGCCGGAGGTGTTCCTGTCGGGCTTCCTGAACGCGCAGAACCAGGCCCAGGGACGTCCCGTAGGCGTCGCGGTGGACAGGCGCGGGGCCCTGCTGGTGGCCGACGACGCCGGCGACACCGTCTGGCGCGTGGTCGCGGAGCCGGCCGCCCCGCGGTTCGCCAGCCTCACACCCGGCCCGTCACCGGCACCAGCGCCCCGGTGACCGCCCTCGCCTCTTCGGAGGCGAGGAACAGGATCACCGCCGCCAGGTCGTCCGGCTGGACCCACTGGGACGGGTCGGCCTTGGGCATGTCGGCGCGGTTGACGGGGGTGTCGAGGATCGAGGGCAGCACCGCGTTGACGGTGATGGCATCGCCCTTCAGCTCCTCGGCGAGGCTTTCGGTCAGGCGGTGGACGCCGGCCTTGGAGGCCGCATAGGCGCCCATTCCCATGGCCGCCTTCACCGCGCCGTTGGCGCCGACGTTGACAATCCGGCCCGCGCCGCTCTTGCGCAGGTACGGCAGCGCCGCGCGGCTGGCGTTGGCGGTGGTGAGCACGTTCATCTTGTAGAGGCCGGCCCAGCTGTCCGCCGAGCCGTCCTCCAGCGTCTCCCAGCGAAAGCCGCCGGCGACGTTGATCAGCACGTCGAGGCCGCCGAGCTTCGCCGCCACGGCGTCGAGCGCCGTGGCCGCCGCGCCTGCGTCGGTCAGGTCGACGCCGCCCAGCGCCAGCGCCCCGTCGGGGACCGGCCCGGCCGGCGCCGGCGCGAAGTCGATGAGCGCGAGACGGGCGCCGGAAGCCGCCGCCCGTTTCGCCACGGCCGAGCCCAGGACGCCGAACGCCCCGGTGATCGCAATGACCCGATCCCCCACCTTCGCCGCTCCTACAGCCGTTCGACGATGGTGACGTTGGCCATGCCGCCGCCTTCGCACATGGTCTGCAGGCCCCAGCGCTTGCCGCGGGCCTCCAGGGCGCCCAGCAGCGTGGCCATCAGCTTGGTCCCCGAGGCGCCCAGCGGGTGGCCGAGCGCGATCGCCCCGCCGTTGACGTTGACCCGGGCCGGATCGACGCCGAGGTGCTTGATGAACGCCACCGGCACCGAGGCGAAGGCCTCGTTGACTTCGTACAGGTCGATGTCGTCGACGGTCATGCCGACGCGCTTCAGCGCCCGCTCGGTGGCCGGCAGCGGGGCCTCCAGCATGATCACCGGATCGTGGCCCATGACGGACATGTGGTGGATGCGGGCCAGCGGCTTGACGCCCAGGGCCTTGAGGCCGGCTTCGGAGACGATCATCACGCCCGAGGCGCCGTCGCAGATCTGGCTGGAGGAGGCCGCCGTCAGCCGCCCGCCTTCCTGCAGCAGCTTCACGCCGCGGATGCCTTCCAGGCTGGCGTCGAAGCGGATGCCCTCGTCCACCGTGTGCAGCGACCGGGCGCCCTCGGCGTCGACGATCTCGACGCCGACGATCTCGTTCTTGAAGGCGCCGGCCTGGGTCGCGGCGATGGCCTTCTGGTGGCTCTGATAGCTGAACTGGTCGAGCTCGTCCTTGGTCAGGTTGTGCTTCTTGGCCACCATCTCGGCGCCGCCGAACTGGCTGAACTGGATGCCCGGATAGCGCTCTTCCATCTTCGGGCTCTTCGGCCCGCCCAGGCCCGCCTGGTGCGGCAGCGCCACGGCCAGGCCCATCGGCACGCGGGTCATGCTCTCGACGCCGCCGGCGATGACGATGTCCATCGTCCCGCTCATCACCGCCTGGGCGGCGAAGTGGATCGACTGCTGCGAGGAGCCGCACTGGCGGTCGATGCTGGTGGCCGGCACGAGTTCCGGCAGGCGCGAGGACAGCACGGCGGTGCGCGCCACATTGTTGGCCTGCTGGCCGGCCTGGGTGACGCAACCGAAGATCACGTCCTCGATCAGGGCCGGATCGACGCCGGTGCGGTCCAGGAGGTTGTCGAGCACGGCGCCGCCGAGGTCGCCCGGATGCCAATCCTTCAGCTTGCCGTTCTTACGGCCCCCGGCCGTGCGCGTCGCCGCGACGATGTAGGCTTCCGCCATATCCAGCTCCAGAAATGTGCCTGATCAGATGCGAATATGGGGGCGTTTCTGGCAGGCGCCACCATCGAAGACAACAGGCTTGAGCGGGGATGGCGAGGGCTGACGGCGGCCCCTTCGCGCTCATGACGTCGCCGGCGGCGCTCGGCGTTCTTGCTGACATATGGAGCGCCGTGGCGGTGGCGAACGAGCCCTGGCCGCGGCTGAGCCCCAAGCGTCCTAGACTCCCCCGCGCTCCGGTGCGGGCTGGCCCGAACTCACGCCGACGCGGGCGCGGCAAGGGACGAAGGCGTCCGGGGCCGCGACCAGCAGCTGCATCTCCGCCCGGGCGACGGGCGCCAGGGCGGCGGCATAGGCGGGATCCTGAAGCCGCCGTCCCAGCACAGCGAGCGCCGCCGGGTGGTCGCCGCCGTGGAAGTGGCTAAGCGCATAGGCCAGGCCCGCCGCGCCGAAGTAGGCGTGCACCATGCGCAGCCGCTCCTTGCGTTCGGCAAGATAGCCGGCCAGCGCGGCGTCCGGTCGGTCCCCGGCCTGGACCACGCCCCGCGCGCTGATGTCGCCCGAAGCGAGCCAATGGTCGATGGCGAACTTGTCGTCAGGGCGGTCGCCGGGCGCGACCGGGTGAAGGCCGAACTGGCCAACGACATAGCTGTCGGTAATGAAGCAGCGCTTGGCCTTCAGCTCGGCGACGATCATCTCGGCAGGCGCGCTGTCCCGCAGCATTCCGTCGTAGCCGCGGTGGCGCATCTCGCCTTCGGACGCCATGCTGGCGAACATGCTCCCAAGCACGCCGGGCTGGTTCGCATAGCGCTTGGTCAGCCGATCCATCTCGTCCGGCGCGCATATCGCGCGCCCGACCACCTGGGTAAGGCCACAGACAGCGTTGCGACCGACCACCACGCCCACCGCGGTCGCCGGGCGGGGATCGAACTCGGCGAGCACCCGGCGCGGATCCTGGAGCTGCGCGCCACGCCAGCCCACGAAGGCGATGAGTCCGACGGCCGCGCCGAGGGTGGCCGTGCGGGTCAGGCCCAGCCAGTTGCGCCCGTCGCCGCCGTCGAAGCGAGCGCCATGCGCGGACGCCTCCTGCAGCGGCGGTTCGGGAGGGCGGCGGCCGAAGCCCTTCCCGCGCACGTCCGTCTGGCGCGTGTCGCGGCGTCCCGGCGCGATGAGGGCCATCGACCCCGTCACCGCGATCACCGCCTTCACGCGCTGGCCGATCGAGGGATGCGTGGCGTAAGGGCCGGCCGCAGCCCCGTCGATCATCATGGATTCGTGGAGGGCCGGCAGGCCGGCGATCCGGCTGCGGCCTTCGATCTTCTTCAGCGCCGAGACCAGCGCCGCCGGATTCTGGGTCGCCTCGACCGCCGCCGCGTCGGCCACGAACTCGCGCGAGGCGCCGATCAGCGCCCTGACCCCGTGGCCGGCGCGCACAGCGCATTGCGACAGGACGGCGACGATCATCACCGCCACGAACAGCGGCGGCGCCACGAACAGCACGATCGGCAGGCCGATCAGCTCGACCAGCGGGTTCACCGGCTTCGGCCGCCGGGGCACGGTCAGCCGGCGCAGCATGGAAAGGCAGATGTTGGCCGCCGCCATCAGCCGGATGTCGCCGTTGGCGATGTGAGCGAGCTCGTGGGCGACGACCGCCGCGAGCTCCTCATCGTCAAGTCCGTCGATCAGGCCGCGGGTGACCACCACAATGGCGTCACCCTGGCGGATCCCGCAGGCGAAGGCGTTCAGCGCCGCGGATTCGATCACGCCGACGTAAGGCGCCGGCAGGCCGCGCGCGATCGCCAGCGCTTCGATGATGTCGCAAAGCCGGGGCTCATCCTGATGGTCGACGAAGTCGAACGCCGCCACCCGCCGCACTGCGCGGGCGTGCCAGGCCATCTGCAGGGCGAAGATCGCGGTCGCCGCCAGGGCGACCAGCGGCACGTAACGCACCAAATAGCCGCCCCAGTTCAGGAACGGTGCGTGCGTCTCGTCGAATCCGGCGAGCGGCAGGTACAGGGCGAGCGCCGCCGCCAGCTGCAGGGCCAGGGCGAACACGCTGAAGAGCGCGATCGAGCGTCGGTCGTTGGCCTGGACCCAGCCGAACAGGCCGTTGACGGCGAACATGCGTGGCGGCTCTTGCGGCGGCTCAGAACTTGAACGCCGCCGGCTCGTCGATCAGCACCCGCTCGAAGCCCAGGTCGAACGGCAGGCGCAGGTTCATCCGCCGGATCCTGCCGACGGTGCTGCCGGGGAATTGCCGCAGCGTCGCGCCGTACTCGCCTACGGCGAGGTTGTAGAAGCGGCGCGAGGCGGTGATCCGGTTCTCCGCCCCCACCAGCTCCGCACGGAGGTCAGCAAAGTGACTGGACGCCTGCAGTTCGGGATAGCGCTCCGCCAGGCTCATCAGCGCGGTGATCTGCTGAGTGATGTTCTTCTCGGCTTCCAGGCGCATGTCGGGCGTCGATGCGCGCATCGCCTCGGCGCGAGCCTGGGTGATGCCGAGCAGGATGTCGCGTTCGTGGCTTGCGACGCCGCGGACGGTCTCCACCAATCCCGGGATCAGGTTGTGACGGTGCTTCAGATGCACGTCGATGTCGGAGAAGGCCGTATCGCATCGCTGGTCAAGCGCCACCAGGCGGTTGTGCGTCGCCAGGAACACAACGACCGGCAAGAGCGCCGCCAACACCACGAAGGCGATAATCACCACGATCAAGGTCATTCAGCACACCATCCACCACCTATTAACTGTAATTATAGCGCCCTAGGATTGAAGAAGTTTAAATACGCAATGGAGAAAATCCCGCTTAACTTGCGCTTAAGTGGAGATGTCGCAGGATTACATGACAACAGGTCTGGAGACAGATGATGGCCGAGTCGATCTTCGCCCGCGTTTCACGCATTGTTTCGGCGCACGTCGAAGACGGAGTCGACCGCATGGAGGAGGCGGGCGGCGAGGTCGTCATGCGAGAGGCGGTTCGGGAGGCCGATCGCGCCATCGACCAGGTGAAGGCCCAGCGCGAAGCTGTCATGGCTCGGCGCCTGCAGGCCGCCCGGCAGAAGCAGATGCTGGCCCAGCGGCTCGAGGAACTGACCGAAAAGGCCAAGTTCGCCCTGAAGGAAGGCCGCGAAGACCTCGCGGAGGCCGCCCTGTCGCGCCAGATCGACATGGAAGCACAGGCTGGAAAGCTCGACGAAATCCAGGCCCAGGCGCGCGAGGAGGAAGCCCGGCTCGACGACGGCCTGGCTTCGTTGACGGCGCGCAAGGCGCAGATGGAGGACGCGCTCTCGGCCTACGCCATCGCCCAGCGCGAAGCCGCGCTCGGCGGCGATGGCCCAAGCCGCCCCGGACGCTCGGCCGAAAAGAAGGTCGACGCCGCCGAGCAGGCCTTCGATCGCGCCATGAGCGGGGCGGGCGGCGTGGGCTTCACCCGCGCCGACGCCGACACCATCAATCGCGTCGCCGAGATCGACGGCCTTCAGAAGAGCGCGGCCGTGGCCGAGCGACTGGCTGCGCTGAAAGCCGGGGCGGCGGCCCAATGATCCGCAAGCCGGCCGAGGACTGGGGGCGCGAAAGCACCGCCGTCGCATCGGTGCGGACCGCTGCGGCGCGCGGGAAGGCTGTGGCCGTCACCGGCGGCCGCCTCGTTCGCGGGATCGGCATTTGCGCCTTTGGCGGCCTTTGGACCTTTGCGGGGCTCGCCGCCGGTCTCTCCGGCAGCCTCCCCACCCTGTTCGGCGCGGGCGGGCTTGGCCTCCTGACCATCGCCGTGGGGCTGCGTATCATGCGCGGGCCTCGCGCCGGGGATGGCGCGACGCACGCCCGCCCGTCCGCCGGCGCCGACTTCGTCCCCGCGGCCGCAGGTCCCACCACCACCGTCGCCTTTTCCCGCGGCAAGCTGCTGGCGCATGCCGGCTTCGGCGCATTCGCCGTAATGTTAGCGGTCTGGGGCGTCGGCCATCTGGGCGGGCCGCTGCGGATCATCATGGCCATCATGATCCCGGTCTTCGCACTGATGTCCCTGGGCGCCGCGCGCCGCGCCTTCAGCGACCTGACGGCGTTGCGCTGGGACCGGCAAGGGCTGAGCGTCCAGACCCTGTTCTCCCGCCGCGAGCTCGCCTGGTCCGAGGTCGCCGACATCAACATCCAGCGGGTCAGCACCTACGGCTTCTACGGCCTGGTGAAGGTCGCCACGCAGCACTCCCTCATGGTTCACCTTTCGAGGGGTGGCTTGTTCGGCGGACGGATGGGCGTTTCGTCCGGCCTGCTCGACCTGGAGGGCCGGACGCTCGAAAGCCTGGTGCTCGAGCTCCACAACGCGAAGGCCGGCCGCGCCGGCTCGTCCCCGCCGTTCGCATCCGCCGCGTCCCTGGGGGCGTCGCAGCCGGCCTGGGCGCTCGATCCGGCGCCTCCGATGGCCGCCGCACGGAGCTCGGCTGCGCCAGCAGCCGCCCCCTCCGTCAATCGGCCCCCCGGGTCCGGGACCGGATCTGCGGGCGCTTTCGGGCGGCGCGGCGTCTGACGCCTTCCTCGCTCGCAGGCGGCATGGCCTAACAGGCTTCCAGGCCATGACCATGAAGACAACCATAGACCAAGGTCGGAAGAGCCAAGACCCGCGACGCCAGATGAAATCAATTGGACAACAGCGCACTGATCAGGCGCCCAGTCGCCGTGGCATCGGCTGACAAATTCGATGTCGCCGTAATCGCTCATGCCGCGCGTTCGGAGCCGGAATGCCGACCGGCGCGCTGGGACAGGACAATGATCAGAGCCACGATCGCGACAGCCAGCACAAGCGAAGCAATGGGGCGGCTGATGTCCAGCCCACCCTTGTCGACGGGCTTGTCGAAGAAGTCGCCGATGGTGGCGCCGAGCGGGCGCGTGAGGATAAAGGCCGCCCAGAACAGGAAGACCCGGCTCAGGCGTGTCCAGGCGTAAAAGGCGGCAAGCACGAGCAGCCCCGCCCCGAAGGCGAGCGCCCCGCCGGAATAGCCGAGGCCGCCGTCGGCCGCCCAATCGCCGAGCGCGGTGCCAAGCGTCTGCGAGAACGTAATGGTGATCCAGTAGAAGGCCTCCTGGCGCGGCCCGATGACTGAGTTCACCGAGATGCTGCCGAGCGTGCGGCGCCAGGCGAACAGGGACAGGAGGACGCAGCCGAGCAGCAGCAGCGAGCCGCCGGGATAGCCGATCCCGAGCGAGCGGGTGCAGAAATCGGCAAGCGTCGTGCCGGCCGTCGTCGACGCGACGATGGTGGTCCAGTAAAGCCATGGACGGAAGCGGCGAGCGCGGATCTGCGCCCACACCAGGCCGGCGAGCAGGAGCCCGAAGATCGCCGTGCCCGCAAGATAACCGTTGACCCCGGATTTTCCGGCCTCCGACGTGGTCTCGCCCAGCCAGGTCATCGACACGCTGTCGCCGCCAGTCTCCCCCAGGGTCGTGCAGAGGATCTTGATGATCCAGAAGCCGATCGTAACGGCGGGAACTTTCGTCAGGGTGTCTGTCACCCGCTTGTCCATGATCGGCCTCCTGAAGACAGGACCTTAGCGCGAGCGTCCGGCGCATTTCGGCTTGGCCCGCTCACCAGGCGACAGCTTTCGCCGCGACCGAGCGCGAAGGTTGAGAGGCGGCGGATTGTCCAGCTGCGGCGGCTCAGGCGAGGATCACCCCCGGTAATTGCGCTGACAGCACACGGATCAGGCGCGAAGTCGACCTGCCAATTGCCAATCAAATGCTTCGTCATCGCAATTACATCAATTCTGCTTGATACATCAATGACCATTGATGTATATACGGAGCCATGAGCGCCCGGCAGCTTCACCCTGACCTCCCCCCGCCCGAGTTCCTGCAGCTGGCCGGGCATCCCCTGCGCTGGCGCCTTCTGAGCGAGCTGGCCCGGAGCGACCGGGTGGTCCACGAACTGACGGGGTTGGTCGGCGAGCCTCAGAACCTGGTCTCGTACCACCTGGGCAAGCTGCGGGATGGCCGTCTCGTGTCCGCGCGGCGCAGCTCCGCCGATCGTCGGGACACGTATTACGGGTTGGATCTGGCGCGTATCGGCGCACTGTTGTCGGCGGCCGGCGGGGCGCTCCACCCCGGCCTTCGTCTCGCCCCTCCCCCGCCCGGCGACGCCCCGATCGGTCCCGTGAGGGTGCTGTTCCTGTGCACCGGCAACAGCGCGCGGTCCCAGATGGCCGAGGCGATGGCCAGGGCTTGGTCGGGCGGGGCCATCGAGGCGTACAGCGCCGGCAGCCAGCCCAAGCCCCTGCACCCCAACGCGGTGCGGGTGATGCAAGAGGAGCACAGCCTCGACCTGGCCGGTTACGCCTCCAAGCCCCTGGACCTGTTCGCGGACCAGCGTTTCGACTGGGTGATCAGCCTGTGCGACCGGGTGCGCGAGGTGTGCCCTGAGTTCCCCGGCCACCCCGAGACCATACATTGGAGCATCGCCAACCCCGCGACCGGCGATTCCGACGACGTCACCTATCCGCTGTTCCAGCAGACGGCCGCCGAGTTGGCGGGCCGCATCGCGTTCCTGCTCGCCGTGCTGGCCGATCGAACGCCCGCTCCCCGAGAGCCAAGGAGAAGCCCATGACCGACCCCCGTGACATGGTGAGCGTCCGCTACATGGTCGACGACGTCGAGACGGCGACCGCCTTCTACACGAAGGTCCTCGGCTTCGAAGTCCTGACGAGCTTCCCTCCGGCTTTCGCCGATGTCGCCCGCGGGCGCCTGCGGCTGCTGCTGAGCGGACCGGCCAGCTCCGCGGGACGACCCATGCCCGACGGCGCCAGACCGGGACCCGGAGGCTGGAACCGCATTCACCTCATAGTCGACGACATCGAGGCCGAGGTCGCCCGCCTGCGCGACGCCGACGCTCGGTTTCGAAACGATATCCTCGAAGGACCGGGCGGCAAGCAGATCCTGCTCCAGGACCCCTCCGGCAATGTCGTCGAACTCTTCCAGCCCGCCGCCGCCTTCAACCCGGCACGCCGAGATCCCCCGCGCTGATCGAACGTCGTCGGCGTCCCGCCGCCGCGGAGCTCGTCTTCATGAATACCGACAACTACGCCATAGCCGCCCATTCGGACCGATCAACCGATGCGCATGAGCCGAGCCGCCGCCTGCGGCGATGGTGGGGCGGCGTCACAACCCTGCTCGTGGCGGCCACCGTCATCGAGGCGGTCTTCGCCGGCGCGATACTGTCGGGTGTCAGTTGGGCGCGCCCGGCGCATGCGGCGACCGCAGCTATACTGATCGCTTCGACGACGACGGCAGGCCTCGTCTCCGTCGTCGCCCTCCGCCGCATCCTGCACGGACCGAGGCTCGGTCTGACCTTGTTGTCCCTGGTAGTGGTGCTCATCCTTCAGGCTGCAATCGGCAAAATCACCGCACACGGCGCCAACCTCATGTGGCTCCATGTCCCTCTCGGCGCCGCATTGGTTGGTTTGGCCGCGCATGCCGCGGCTAGCGCCCGCAGGTTGGGCGGGCTTGTCGGCGCTCAGAGCAACAGATGAATAGCGGTTCGCGCGAGCGCTAATGGCGGGCCGGATCAGGCCGGCAGCAGGACGCCGGGCTTGCCGGCGTCGAGGCGGAAGGATTCCGGCAGCACGCGGGGGTTGGGCTTGTGCAGCTTCAGGACCTTGGCGCCGCGGGCCACGGCCAGCTTGGCCACCGCCGTCGGGGTGAAGCTGTGCTGGATGCGGGGGTGATCAGCCCCCAGCCTGCGCCGCAGCACGGCGTTGGCGTAGATGACGTTGGCCCGCAGCAGCGCCTGCGGCGTCATGAATTCGATCGATAGCGAGACATTCAGCATCGGCCCGTTCTCGATCCGGTGCGGCGCGTTCTGTTTCCAGGTGACCATCCGCCCGGGCGTCAGCTCGTAGAGCTCGGCCGCCGCGTCCCAGGCCGGGTCGAAGGCGAACTGCTCGGCCGTCTCGCGCAGGACGATGCGCTCCAGGGCTTCCTCCGGGATGAACGGATCGGCCACCGGATAGACCCACACCCGCTTCACGCCGCGGATCTGCCACAGCGACACCAGCGCCACGTCCAGGTGGTAGAACACCTGGGCGTTCGCCGAGGAGATCAGCACGCCGAGGTCGCGCTTGAAGGTCTTCAACCCCGGGGAATGGGCGGCCTTGTCGGCGAAGATCTCGTCGCAGAGGCGGGCGTAGTCCGGCAGGTGGAGGTTGGTCTCGCGCAGGTTCAGCCAGATGCGGCCGGCCTTCGCCGCCTCCAGCAGCTGGTCGCCGGTGAGCGCCCCGGCCGATCCGCGTCGCCAGGTGGTCCAGGCCACCGGGTCGTGGCCCATGGTGAAGACCCCCAGCTTGTCGCGGGGATAACGGTCGAGCAACTGGGCGAGGCCTTCGTCGGAGAACATCGGCCGCTCATGCAGGTCGTGCGCGAAGCCCAGATTCTCCCGCGTTAGCGCCCGGCCCTTCTCCGGCGTCCAGTCGCCGATCATGCGCGCGCCCTCAGGCCATAGAACCGGACCTTGAACGGCCCCCACCAGAGGGCCTTGCCGAGGCCGCGCGCGGCCCGGTCGAGGACGAAGGCGAAGTCGCGCGCGCCCACCAGGCCCTTGCCCATCGCCAGGACGCCGAAGGCCGCCGCCTGGACCAGGCCCACCAGCATCCATCCCGCCACGCCCAGCCGGTCCGGAGGCGTGGCCGCCGCGCAGGCCGACGACGGCCCCTGGCCATAGGCGAAGGCTCGCGCCACCGTGTAGCGCAGCGACAGCCGCTGCGGCGCCGGATCCTCCCAGACCCAGGCGTCCGGCGCCCAGGCGAACCGGGCGCCAGCGGCCTGCATGGCGCCGAACAGCAGGTCGTCCTCGCCGCCGATATGGTTGCGGACTTCCGAGAACGGCCGGTTCGGGTCCGGCAGGGCGGCGCGGCGCAGCAGGCTGTCGCCGCAGCCGTAGTAGTGGTCGATGACCCCCGCCTCGGCGGGCCCCTCGCGGGAGAAGAACCGCTCCAGATAGTCCCGGTGCCGGCGCAGGCCCGCCGGCGCGCGGCCGCGCACCGGCCCGAACACCGCGTCGGCGGCGAACCGCGCCTGCGCCGCGATCAGGGCGGCGAGCCAGCCCTCGGGCGCCTCCTCGTCGTCGTCCAGGAAGGCGATGAAGGCCCCCCGCGCGCGGGCCAGGGCGGCGTTGCGGGCGGTGGCGACGCCGGGCCTGGGCTCATGCACATAGATGACGGGGAACGGGGCGCCGGCGCCCATCGCCTCGACGGCGGCGCGCGCCGATGGCTGCTCGTCGTTGTCCACCACCACCAGTTCGACCGACGCCAGGTCGACGCCGGCCTGCCAGAACGTCGAGCACACCGCGATGGCGAGGCCCCGCGGCCGGCGCTGGGTCGGGATGACGATGCTGATCGTGGGCGCGGTCACGGTTCAGGCGGCCTCCGCCGGGGACCGGCGCGTGTGGGACACCAGGGCGGCCGCCAGGCTGCGGGCCCGGCCCGCCAGCGACGGCTCCAGGGTGGCGATGTCGTCCAGCCGCCGCCGCAGACGATCCAGCGGCCCGCCCTCGGTCGCGCCCACCAGCGCCCAGGCCCGGTCCGAGGCCCGCGCGGCGCGGCCGGCGGCGCTTTCGGCGGCGGCCAGCCCCTCGGAAATCGCCCGCGTCGACAGGGCGAAGGGCCGCTTGTAGTGCTCGTGCCCGGGTCCCAGGTCGTAGGTCTTCAGGCCCAGGCCCGGCATGGCCGCGATCGCCCGCGGCAGGAACACCTGTCCCGGCGACCAGGCCGTGAGCTCGGGGTCGATCGAGGCGATCCAGGGGTGGTAGATCTCGCCCAGCCGGACCCCGAAATGTCCGCCTACCAGCCGCTCGCCGGCGTAGAGCGTGATCATCAGGCCGCGAAAGTCGCCGTCCTGCGCCGCGAACAGGTTGTCCAGGAGGCTGCGGGTCCAGACCGGACGCAGGAAGTCGTGCGCGCCCGTCCGCGCCAGCTGCTCGGCCTTCCAGGCGATCAGGGTGTCGAAGGCGGCCCTGGAGGTGTCGGGCGCGACGACGCTGAGGGCGCCGACCTCCCGGTCCAGCTTGTGGTCCAGCCGCCGGTAATTCTTGAATCGCTTGGAGCTGGAGACGCGCAGGGCTTCGAGATAGGCCTCGGCCGAACCGTCCAGGGTGATGACGAACGCCTCATGGCGACGGCTCACATGGTTTGCGAACGCCCCGGCCGGATCGATCAGGCCGGTGAACCGGTAGGCCGTCAGGTCCGCCGCCGCCAGCGCCTGCGGAATGTCGGGGCCCGCGTCCCCCACCAGGCCGTGGTAGTCCGACAGCGGCGCGCCGATCGGCCGCGCGAAAGCCCCCGGGCGGCGATGATGCGGCAGGAAGCCCACCGGGCGCCCGTCGCGCCGCCACACCGTGACCCGCGCATCGTCGCGCACCTGCGCCACCGCCATCGCGAAATCCGGTCCCAGCAAGGGGTTGGCGAACGCCGGCTCGGCGGCGCAAAGGGCCCGCCAGGCCTCTGCATCGGCAGGAGCGAGCCTGTTGGCGTGGACGGTTTCGGCGTGCAGCATCGCCCTTGTCTTAGTCCCAACGCGTTATGGATTGGCAAACCGCGCCGTGCAAACGACGCGCGATCCGATCATCCGCAGTTTTTATCCGAACACCTGCCGCAGGATCGCCTCAAGCCCGTTTGCGTCAAGCTCATCGAAGGCCGCAGGCGCGGTCGAATCCACGTCCAGCACGGCGATCAACCGGCCCAGGCCATCGAAGACCGGCACGACGATCTCGCTTTTCGAGCGGCTGTCGCAGGCGATATGACCGGGAAAGGCCGCCACATCGGGAACGATGAGGGTTTCGCGGCGCGCCGCCGCGGTTCCGCAGACGCCGCGGCCGAAGGCGATCCGCAGGCAGCCGAGCGTTCCCTGGTACGGCCCGACCACCAGTTCGTCCGGCCGCGCGGGGTCCACCACGTAGAAGCCGGTCCAGAAGAACGGCGCGAAGCTCGCCGCCAGCATCGCCGCCACGGTGGCCATCCGGGCCGTGCGGTCGGGCTCGCCCTCCAGGACCGCGGCGATCTCGCCCGCGACCGCGGCGTAGCGCGCGGCCTTTTCGAGGGGCAGCCCGGCGATGTCGAACGCTTCCGCCATGATGTCTCCTGAGCGTAACCCTTCGAAAGGCGCGACCTGCGTCGAAGATTGACGACGCCGCGCGAATGGGCCTTCTGGTGGAATATCAGATCCGACGTCGATGGGCGGCTCGGGCGGCCCAGCGCCCGCCCGCCGCGCCCGTCGAAGCGATGAGGGAGAACGGCGATGTTGGCGCCTGTGGTGTCCGATCAGGAAGCGTTCCGCAAGGAGGTCAAGGACTTCCTGCGTGAACATTGGGTGGCGGTCGGCTCCGACCGCAACGTGGCGGAGTTCCGCAAGGCCGCCGTCGACCGCGGCTACGTCTACCGCAGCATACCCAAGCCGTACGGCGGCTCGGGCCAGGAGCCCGACGCGGCGAAGGCCCAGATCATCCGCGAGGAGTTCGACAAGGTCCGCGCCCCGCGCGAGCTCTACGGCAACGGCCCTGGCCTGCTCGTTCCCACCCTGCTCGCCTGCGGCGAGGACTGGCAGAAGGAGATGTTCATCCCCAAGACCCTGACCGGCGAATATCGCTGGGCCCAGGGCTACAGCGAACCGGGCGCCGGCAGCGACCTGGCCGCCATCCGCACCACCGCCGTGCTCGAAGGCGACGAGTGGGTGATCAACGGCCAGAAGGTCTGGACCTCGGACGCCCACAACGCGATCTACATGTTCATCCTGGTGCGGACCGAGCCGAACGCGCCGAAGCATCAGGGCATTTCCTACCTGCTGCTGGACATGCGCCAGCCGGGCGTGACGGTGCGGCCGCTGAAGCAGATCACCGGCGAGAGCCACTTCAACGAGATCTTCCTCGACAACGCGCGGACGCCGAAGGACTGGATCGTCGGCAAGCGCGGCGAGGGCTGGACCGTGTCGCGCACGACACTGGTCCACGAGCGCAACCACGTGGGCGCCTCGATGGGCTCCACGGACCTGTTCAACAAGGCCGTCCAGCTGGCGCGCACCACCAACATGAACGGCCGCCCAGCGATCCAGGACCCGGTCATCCGCGACGAGCTGGCCAAGATCCACGGAATGGTCGCCGCCCACACCGCCGCGGGCGAGCACCAGCTCAATCTCCAGAAGGCCGGCCAGGAAGGTTCGCCCTCCACCGGCGCCTTCACCAAGCTCTACGGCTCGGGGATCTCCGAACGCATCGGCCTCCTGGCGCAGAAGATCATGTGCGAGCACGCCATCGCCGAGCCGACCGAGAACGCGGGCGGCCCGTCACGATGGGTGCGCCAATACATGAACTCCATCGCCGCCCAGCTCGGCGGCGGCACCTCGAACATGCAGCGCAACAACATCGCCGAGCGCGCGCTCGGCCTGCCCCGCGATTGAGCACGAACCGGAAGCTTCAATGAATTTCGCACTTTCCGATGACCAGGTGGTCTTCAACGACCAGGTGGAGCGCTTCCTGCGCGAGTCCGTCCCGGCCGATCGGCTGCACAAGGCCTTCGACGGCGACGAGGCGATCGCCGACGCCATGTGGAGCGGCATGCTCGAGCTCGGCCTGGGCGGCCTCGTGATCCCCGAGGAGCACGGCGGCCTGGGCCTCGGTCTCCTGGAGGCCGCCACCATCGGCGAGCGGATCGGCCACGCCGCGGCCCCCGGGCCCTGGATCTCCCACGTGCTGGCGAGCCTTGCCATCGCCCAGGCGGGCTCTGAGGCGCAGAAGGCCCGCTGGCTGCCCGGCATGGCCTCGGGCGAGATCGTCGGCACGGTGGCGCTGATGGAAGGCGGCGTCTGGCGGCCGGAGGAGTGGGCGCTGCCCGCCGCGCCGCGGCTCTCCGGCGCCAAGGACTATGTGATGGGCCTGAAGGAGGCCCAGGTGATCGTGGTCGGCCTGGAGGGCGGACGGCTCGCCCTGGTCGAAGCCTCCGCGCCCGGCGTCCACGCCGCGACCTGGTCCTCCACCGACCGCACCCGGCCGGTGGGCCGGCTGACCCTGGACAACGCCCCGGCCGAGCTGCTGCCGGAAACCTACGGCGCCCAGCTGCTCAACGCGGCCCTGACGCTGGTGGCCGCCGACGCCCAGGGCGGCGCGGCGCGGATGGTCGAGGACATCGTCGAATATTCCAAGACCCGGGTGCAGTTCGACCGCCCGATCGCGAGCTTCCAGGCGGTCAAGCACAAGCTGGCGGACCTGGCGGCGCGGATCGAGCCGAACGGGCCGCTGTACCGCCAGACCGCGGCGATCTTCGACCAGGAGCCGGAGGGCGCGCCGCTGGCCGCCTCCACCGCCAAGGCGCACATCACCGAGGCCGCCTCCGACGTCTGCCGCATCGCCACCGAGTCCTACGGCGGCATCGGCTACACCTGGGAGCACTACGCCCACATCTTCCTGCGCCGGGCGATGTTCAACTATGCTTGGCTGGGCGCGCCCGCTGCGCACCGCGCGCGGGCGGCGGACCTCGCCGGCTGGTGAGCGCCGCGCGATCGCCGCCGTTCGCGGCGGATCGCGCGAACGTGCGAGGCTGCGGCGTTGACATGGGCTGACGGCAGCATCCCAATCCCCGGACCAAAGCTCGGTGCAGGTGCGAACGATGAGCCTCAGGTCCGCGCTCTTTCGGGGCGACCCGAAGCTGGAAGCTTGCCTGGTCTCGGACCCGGCGCATGTGCTGCAGGGCGCGCGCGGCGCGCACGTCGGCAAGATCCAGCAGGCCTTGATCATGCTGGGCGAGGCGGTGATCAGCCCGAGCGAGATCTCCGGCAGCCTCTACGGCCCCACCACGAGCGCCGCGGTGCTCGCCTTCAAGACCAAGCGCGGCATCATCAACCGGTCCTACCAGACCAAGCCCGACCCGGTCGTCGGCAAGATGACGATCGCAGCCCTCGATAAGGAGCTCCTGGCCCTGCAGGAGCCGGACCAGACCCTTAGCAACTGCGTCCTCTTTTGCGGGTGCCCGCTTGACGTGCCCGGACAATCGCACGGGCCATCCGTCCGGCTGGGGTTTGCGATCTCCGCCTCGTCCGCGGCGGCCGCAGGTGCGCCGGCGCCCGCAGCCGGCCCCTCCGAAGCGGCCGTCATGGCGGCGGCCTTCACCGAAAGCCGACGAAGCCTGCGGGACGCCACGGGCGACATCTTGAGCGTGGTCGGCGCGCTGCGCGCCAACCAGCCGCTCGTGCCGGCGCAACAGAAAACCTTCACCATCGCCACCAGGTGGCTGAACCTCAACCCCGCCGACAAACCGGCGTGCATCACGCACATGGACGCGGCGATCGTGCTCATGCAGCGGAACCAGAATGTGAAGCACGCCGGGGCCGACATCGTCCTGAGCCACGTTGTTGGCGCGAGGTATCATGGCCTTACCGAACTCAACCGTCCGGACCTGGGCCTGAGGTGCGGCGACGCCTTCTTCAATCCCGACGGCCCGAACTGCCGCCGCGATGTGGTGACGCACGAATTCTTCCACCTGGTCGGCGTCAAACATGGCGGCGGGGCCCTGATGGGTCCGACGATCCGCTCGGCCATCACCACGCCCGCCCAAGCGCTGGATTCCGCGGACAACCTCGCCCAGATGGTCGCCGAGATGCGGACCTTCAAGACACCCAATACGGACGCCTGCGTCCGGGCCGGCGACTGAGACGCCGCCAAGCCGGACGCAGCCGTTCGCGCGAAATCAGCCGCCGCGCTGGCCATGCACCGGAGTGGACAGCGCGCCCCCCTCGCCGGCGCCGAACTGCAGGCCTTCATTGAGGGTCCAGGCGCCGTCGGTCCCGCGCACCCAGCCGCTGGAGGCCCAGGTGCCGCCGTCCACCGGCATGTTCACGCCGGTGACGTAGCGGGCCATGTGCGAGCAGAGGAAGACGGCCACGTCGCCGCACTCGGAGATATCGCCCTCGTAGCCCAGCGGGATCAGCCGGTTGTAGGCGTCCACCTGCTGCGGGCTGCGCTTGATCCACTTGGATTCGTCCACCGGGCCGGTGCGGTTGCCGTGGTTGCCGGGCGTGATCGTATGGTCGGGCGAGATGCAGTTCACGCGGATCTTATGCTGCGACAACTCCAGCGACATGGTGCGGGCGAAGTTCAGCATCCCGGCCTTGCAGGCTGCGTAGACGGCGAACGAGGGCGCGGCGCGCGAGCCCTCGATCGACGAGACGTTGACGATCGAGCCGCCGCGGCCGCCGCGGATCATGATCGGCGCCACGGCCCCGGTGGCCACGAACATGCTGATCAGGTTGATCTCCACGTGGCGGCGCCAGCTGCGTTCGCTCTGATCCAGGAAATGCCGGCCGGACACGCCGCCCGCGTTGTTGATCAGGATGTCGACGCGCCCGAACTCCTTGTCGGTCGCCTCCACCACCGCGCGGATCTGGTCGCTTTCCATCACGTCGGTGGGGATGCCCAGCGCCCTGCGGCCCAGGGCGCGGACCTTCGCGGCCGTATCCTCGCAGCGCGCCGGCTCGATGTCGGCGATCACCACGTTCGCGCCGTGCTCGGCCAGCGCCAGGGCGATGCCCTGGCCGATGCCGCCCCCGCCGCCGGTGACGATCGCCACCTGGTCCGTCAGCATGATCTTGTCGGTCGTCGTCACGGCGCTGGGTCCTCCACAATGCTATCCAGTTGGTTTCTTGCGCGCGCCCATCCCGGCGCAGGCCGAAACGGGCGAAAAGTTTGCGATGCGGCCGCGGCCGATCCGGCTCAGCCGGCAGTCTCGCTCTGGGTCAGTTGAGGCGCAACCATCGCGGCCAGCGCCGGCCGGCGGATCTTGTTGCTGGGCGTCCGCGGCAGGGCGTCGTAGTCCATGAACAGGATCCGCTTGGGCACCTTGAAGCTGGAGAGCTCGCCGCGCAGCCGGGCCTTGACGCTTTCCTCGGTCATCTCGCGGCCCGGGCGCGGGGCGATGACGGCCACGACCATCTGCTCGAGCTTGGGGTCGGCGATCGGGAACACGGCCACGTCCAGCACGTCGGGATCCAGGCGGATGGCCTCCTCCACCTCCTCGGGCGAAACGTTCGCGCCCGAGGTCTTGATCATCCCGCCCAGCCGGCCCCGGAAGTAGAGGAAGCCCTCCTCGTCGAAGAAGCAGCGGTCGCCGGTGGGATACCAGCCGTCGGCGTCGAACGCATCGCGCCGCAGCCGCTTGTAGAAGCCCTCCATCAGCCAGGGCCCGCGGACCACGAGTTCGCCCATTTCGCCGGTAGGAACCGGCTGACGGGTCTCCGGATCAACGATCTTGAGCTCCATCTTGTCGAGCGCCTGACCCCAGGTGATCTCGCCGCCGGCGGGGCGCAGTTCGCCGGAGGGCACGCCGGAGTGCGGGCCGATCGTCTCGGTCATGCCGAGCGAATCCGGCACCTGCTCGCGTGCGACGGTTCCGCCCTCGCGGAGCTGGGTGAAATAGCCGCGCTGGCTCGAGGTGAGCACCTTGAGGCGATCGAAGTCGGAGGGCTTCCAGCCGGCCACGGCGGCGATGGCGCGCATCACGGCCTCGCTGCCGCTGACGTGGGTCGCCTTGTCCCGGCGGATCGCCTCCAGCAGCGAAGGCGGCGAATGGTCGTCGACGCACAGGAAGCAGGTCCCCTTGATCATGCCGCCGATCAGGCAGTCCAGGCCGCCCACCCAGAACATGGCCGCGGTGACCAGCATCCGGTCTCCGGCCTCGGCGTTGGCGGGGATCAACTGGTCGGACGCCGCGAGGAACTCGGCCTTGCTGACCACCGCGCCGGATATGTGCACCACCGCCTTCGGCAGGGCGGTCGAGCCCGAGGTGTAGATCATGATGCAGGGGTCGGACGGCGCGACCTCCGCCTCCACCTGCATAAGCAGCGCGTCCGAGAAGACCGCGGACGCACGCCCCTTCGCCTCGAGGTCGGCGAGCGTCCCGCGCGCCCACTTCGGCGCCTCGCCGGCGACCCAGATCGAGCGCAGGTAGGGACATTCCCCCAAGGCCAGCGCCTCGCGCCCGTCGTGGCCGGCGAGGCCGGGGAACGCCTCCTCCAGCCGGGCGCAGTAATCGTGACGCAGGTAGCGGTCCGACGTCAGCAGGATGGCCACGTCGGCATGACGGACGCCGTAGGCGAGCTCTCTGATGGCGGCGAAGGTGGATAGCGCAATGACGATCCCGCCGATCCGGGAGACGGCGAGCCAGCTGGCGATCCACTCGGGTCCGTTCGGCATCAAGACCCCCACGCGGGTCCCCTTCCCCGCGCCTTCCGCCAGGAGCCCGCGGGCGATCGCCGCGGACCTCGCGTTCACCTCGGCGTAGGTCAGGCCCTCCAAGCCGTTGCGCCGAACCATCTCCCGCGCGCCGTGCTCGGCGGCGATCGCGCGCCACCAGGCCGGAATGGCGACCTGCCCGTCCATCTCGGGGGTCCTCGCCTGGGCGGGCTTCGTCTGCGTCATCCTCGACCTCATGCTGTTTTGTCCGAAGCTAAGGGGCGCACGCCCTGCAATCCAGCGTCCGATGACCCCGCCGGAAGATTCACATCGGCCCCGACCACCCCGAACCTGCGCTTGCTTCCGTCGCGCGCCCGCGCCAATCGGGAAGCTTGCTTTCCACAGGACCGCCCATGCGCAACAGCGTGCTTCCCCGCAACCGCCCGGTGGAGATCCGCGCGCTCGAACGCCGCGCCGACTGGATCCGGCTGGAGACCATCCGCCTGGTGGAGATCGCCAAGAGCGGCCATTACTCCAGCGTCTTCTCCTGCGCCGAGATGTTCGCCGCGCTGTATTATTCGGCCCTGCGCCTGAAGCCCAGCGACCCGCACTGGGGCGACCGCGACCGGTTCCTGCTGGGCAAGGGCCACGCCGCGATCGGCCAGTATCCGGTGCTGGCCGACCTCGGCTATTTCCCCACCGACTGGCTGGACAGCTACACCCGGCTGGGCAGCCCCCTGGGCGACCACCCGGACATGAACAAGGTCCCGGGGATCGACTTCTCCTCCGGCTCCATCGGCCACAATCTCTCGGTGGGGGTGGGCATGGCCCTGTCGGCCAGGATGCGGGGCAAGGACTACCTGACCTGGGTGATGATCGGCGACGGCGAGCTGGCGGAAGGCCAGGTGTGGGAGGCGGCGATGGCGGCCGGCCACTACAAGCTTTCCAACCTGATCGGCATCGTCGACGCCAACGGCATGGGCCTCGACGGCGACACGCAGGACGTCATGGGCGTCGAGCCGGTGGCGGGCAAGTTCGAGGCCTTCGGCTGGTCCGTCGACGAGATCGACGGCCACAACATGGGTGCGGTGCTGGCTGCGTTCGCCCGGGCCCAGAAGCAGGACCGGCCGCACATGATCGTGGCGCGCACCAAGAAGGGCAAAGGGGTCAGCTTCATGGAGCGCGACCCCTACTGGCACCTGGGCTTCCTGGGCCCCGCCGACAAGGCGGCGGCGGTGGCCGAGATCGAAGCGAGGATCACGCAATGACCGTCTCCGTCCCGGATCCGGCGAGCTGGAACATCCAGACCTCGCTCGCCAAGCTCACCGGCCTGACCATGGCCGACGAGCTGATCGCCATGGCCCGGGAACGGCCCGATATCGTCGTGATGACCGCGGACCTCTCCACCTCCAACGGCCTGGACGAGTTCCAGCGCGCCCTGCCGGACCGGTTCATCAACACCGGCATCGCCGAGCAGAACATGATGTCCATCGCGGCCGGCCTGGCCTCGACGGGGATGATCCCCTACGTCTCGACCTTCGCCGCCTTCGCTTCGTTGCTCTGCGCCGAGCAGCTGCGCACCGACCTGGCCTACACGAAGATGAAGGTCCGAATCCTCGCCCACCACGCAGGGATCTCCATGGGCTTCTACGGGACCTCGCACCATGCGGTGGAGGACATCGCGGTGACCCGGGCGATGGGCAACATGACGGTGGTCTCGGCCGCCGACGGAAACGCCATCCGCGGCCTGCTGCGCGCTACCCTGGACGTCGATGGGCCGGTCTACATCCGCATCGGCCGCGGGGCGGAAAAGACCGTCTACGAGGACAAGCCCATCTTCGAGCACGGCCGCTTCGTCACCCTGCGCGACGGAACCGACGCCACCCTGATCGCCACCGGCGTCGGGGTGAGGGCGGCGATCGACGCCGCGGCCCTGCTGGAAGGCGAGGGCCTGTCGGTGCGGGTGCTGGACGCGGTCTACCTCAAGCCCCTCGACGAGGCCGCGATCCTCGCCGCCGCCGCCGAGACCGGCGCGATCCTGACGGTCGAGGAGCACAACCCCTACGGCGGCCTGGGCAGCGCCGTCGCCGACGTGATCGCCTGCTCCGGCCGCGCCGTGCGGTTCGCCAAGCACGCCCTGCCCGACGACTACGTCCTGGTGGCGCCGCCCACCCACCTCTACCGCCACTACGGCCTCACCGGCGAAGGCGTGGCCCAGGCCCTGAAGAAGGCGCTCGCGAAATGACCGAACCCCTGGGCGCCATGCGCCGGTTCGAGGGCAAGGTCGTGGCCATCAGCGGCGCGGCCTCCGGGATCGGCGCCGCCACCGCCGCCCGCTTCGCCGCCGAGGGGGCGAGCCTGGCGCTCTGCGACCTGCGCGCCGAGCCGCTGGAGGCGCATGCGGCCAGCCTCGGCCTGTCGCCGGGGCGGCTGTTCACGCAAGGCGTGGACGTGTCGGACGGCGAGGCCTACGCCGCCTTCGTCGACGGCGCGGCGGCGCATCTCGGCCGGCTCGACGTGCTGGTGAACAACGCCGGCGTCGGCTGCTTCGGCCACGTGGACGAGATCACGCCCGAGATGTGGCGGCGCACCCTGGCGGTGGACCTGGACGCGGTGTTCTTCGGCAGCCGCGCGGCCCTGCCCCACCTGCGCAGGACCCGCGGTTCGATCGTCAACACCGCCTCGATCTCCGGCCTGCTCGCCGACCCGGGACTGGTCGCCTACAACGTCGCCAAGGCCGGCGTCATCAACCTGACCCGCAACATGGCCGTGGACCATGCGGGGGACGGGATCCGCGTGAACTGCATCTGCCCGGGCGGGGTCGGCACGCCGATGCTCACCGCCCACCTGCGCGACCAGGCGATCATGGACGAGTACGCCGCGCTCGTGCCCCTGGGCCGCGTCGGCGAGCCGGAGGAGATGGCCGCCGCCATCGCCTTCCTCGCCTCGCAGGACGCCAGCTACATCACCGGCCTGGCCCTGGTGGTGGACGGCGGCGTCACCGCCCAGACCGGCCAGCCCAACTTCGACCGGCTCTACCGCGAGCGGGGCTGGGACAAGAAGATGCTGGCGCGGGGCTAGGGAACGACCATGAAAGCCGTCATTGCGCGGGGGACCACCTTGACCTGCGAGGCCATCGAGCCGCCGCCCGCGCCGACCCAGGGCCAGGTGCTGGTCAGGACGCTGACCTGCGGCATTTGCGGCACCGACCTTCACGCCCTCGGTCACATGCACGATTTCCTCGCGGGCCTGCAGCGCTCCGGCTCGGCGCTGGCCACCGATCCGGACAAGCCGGTGGTGTTCGGCCACGAGTTCTGCGCCGAGGTCCTCGACCACGGTCCGGGAACCCAACCGCGCCTGAAGCCCGGGACCCGGGTGGTGGGCCTGCCCTACCTCACCGGCCCCTTCGGGGCCGAATTCGTCGGCTATTCGAACCGTTATCCGGGCGGCTTCGCCGAACAGATGGTGCTGACCGAGAAGCTGCTGTTCGAGGTGCCGAACGGGCTGTCGGCGGAGCACGCCGCCATGACCGAGCCGTTCGCGGTCGGCGCGCATGCGGTGGCGCGCGCCAATATCCAGCCGCCCGCGGTCATCGCGGTGGTGGGCTGCGGGCCGATCGGCCTGGCCGTGATCGCAGCGCTCAAGGCGCGCGGCCTGGGTCCGGTGATCGGCCTCGACTTCTCGCCCGGCCGGCGGCGGTTCGCTGAACAGCTGGGCGCCGACGAGGTCGCGGACCCCGCCGTCGAGCCGCTGTCGGCGGTGTGGGCCCGCCACGGCGCGGGCAGGCGCGGCCCGCGGGCGGCGGCCTTCGAATGCACCGGACGGGCCGGCGCAGCCCAGTCGGTGGTGGCGGCCCTTCCGGCCAACGGCCAGCTGATCGTGGTGAGCAACGCCCTGGAGGCCAGCTCGATCGACCAGGTGGTGGCGTTCAACAAGGAGCTCGATATCAGCTTCTCGTTGAACTATACGCCGGCCGAATTCCGCACGACGCTGGACGATATCGCCGAGGGCCGCATCGACGCGGCCAAGGTGCTGACCGGCGTGGTGGCGCCCGAGGCGGCGCCCGCCGCCTTCGAGGCGTTGAAGGACCCCGAGCGTCACGCCAAGATCGTGGTCAAGTTCGACTAGATCACGATGATTTTGGATTGAATCAATCCAAAACCATAAACGTGATCGATTCTAATAGTTTAGAGCGGGATTGACGCGAAAAGCCGGTATCCACTTTTCGCATCCCGCTCTAGTGGGGACCTTTGTCCCAATGTGCCCGCCGAACGGCCGCAGCGCCGCGAGCGTAAGGGAGGACCGGCCATGACAGAGACCGCGCAACAGGCGCACACGGCGGATCCCGACCTGCTGGTCCCGGGCGCGCGGCGGATGCGGCCCGACGACCACTTCATGATGATGGTCGAGACCAACGCCACCCCCATGCATGTGGGCGCCCTGCTGATCCTGGAGGTCCCGCAGGCGAAGAAGGCCGGCTTCTACGACGCCATCCGCAAGCAGATCGCCGAGCGCCTGCCGCACACGCCGCTGCTGGTGGGCGTGCGCGAGGCGCCGGAGGGCTATGATTCCGACGTCTGGCTCGACCTGCCCAGCTGCGACCTCGACTACCACGTCCGCCGCGTGTCCGCAGACCGCGACATGGACGACCAGGCCCTCTACGCCTTCGTCGCCGACTGCATCATGCAGCGGCTGGACATGTCCAAGCCGCCGTTCGAAGCGCACGTCCTCGACCGCCTGACCGGCGACCGCTGCGCCCTCTACATCAAGGTGCACCACGCCATCACCGACGGCATCGGCTTCCAGACGATCCTGGGCATGCTGAGCGACGAATATCCACCCGCCGAGCCGCGGACCGCAGAGGGCCGCCTGCCGTCCGACGAGGAATGGCGGCGGCTGGCCGACGAGCGCTTCGCCCACGAGGCGCCGGTCGCGGCCGAAATGTCCGCCCGCCGCAAGCAGGCCCTGGCCGCGCTGCAGGAGATCAACGCCGACCCGGCCCAACAGCGCGCTCAAACGCCGGTCCTGAAGATATCCGGCCCCACCTCGGCCAAGCGCGCCTATTCCACCGTCAGCCTGCCGCTCGCCCAGTTCAAGGCGCTGTCCAAGGCCTACGACGGCACGATCAACGACATCTTCCTGGCCGTCGCCGCCAGCGCCGTGCGCCGCTTCCTGGTGGAGATCGACGACCTGCCGGAGACGCCGATCGTCATCAATTCGGCCCGCAGCTATCGCCGGCCCGAGCACGGCCTGTTCGGCAACCGGATCGTCGCCCTGCACCCGCACCTGGCCACCACCGTCGCCGATCCGGTGGAGCGGTTGCGGGCGATCCAGCACGCCATGGCGCTGGAACGGGCGCGCACCGGCTACGACGAAGCGATGCTCGGCCAGCTGGAGAAGCCCTACGGCGCCCGCGACCGGCGCGCCAAGTTCGCCGCCCGCCATGTGGACGGCGCGGCCCTGCTGCCCGGCAACATCACCCTCTCCAACGTCCCCGGTCCGGCCGAGACGCGCACCTACGCGGGCTTCCGCCAACTCGCCAACTTTCCGAGCCCGCTGCTGGGGAGCGGCCGGTTCCTCAACGTCACCTCGCGCCGCAACGGCGACTTCCTCGACATGGGGATCATGGTCGATCCCACGAAGGTCCCCGACCCGGCGAAGATCGGCGCGTACCTGCGCGACGCGGTGGCCGAGTACGAGCGCCTGGCGAAGCGCATGTGACGCCGGTCGGGAACCAGGGGAGCGAAGTCACAGGGCCGGACGCCGGCTATTGCTGAAGCTGGAGGGAAGATCGTCCATGGACCTGGTCACCGTCGAGACGAGCGACGCCGTCGCGGTCGTCACCCTGAACCGTCCCGAGGCGATGAACGCCCTGTCGCGGGCGCTGCAGCATGAACTGGCGGACGCCATCGAGGCTGCGGACGCCGACGACGACGTCCGCGTCATCATCCTCACCGGCGCCGGCGAGCGCGCCTTCACCGCCGGCCTCGACCTGAAGGAGGTGGGAACCTATGGCCTGGCCCTGGGTCCCGACGGGGTGCGCGGCAAGAGCCCGGTCAAGGCGATCGCCCAATGCGTCAAGCCGGTGATCGGGGCGATCAACGGCGTGGCCATCACCGGCGGCTTCGAGCTGGCGCTCACCTGCGACATCCTCATCGCCTCCACCAACGCCCGCTTCGCCGACACCCACGTGCGGGTGGGCGTGACGCCGGGCTGGGGCCTGTCGCAGCGCCTGTCGCGGGTGATCGGGATCTATCGCGCCAAGGAACTCTCGCTCAGCGGCAATTTCCTCGACGCCCAGACCGCGCTCGCCTGGGGGCTCGTCAGCCGGGTCGTGCCGCCGGCCGAACTGCTGCCCACGGCCAGGAAGCTGGCCGCCGACATCGCCTCCTGCGACCCGGACATGGTGCGCCGCTACAAGGCCCTGATCGACGACGGCTTCGCCCGGTCCTTCGGCGACGGCATGGCCCTGGAGCTAGAACGCTCCTCCGCCGACAACGCCAAGATCACGGCGGAGTCCGTGGCGGAACGGCGGGCGGGCGTCCAAGCCCGCGGCCGCACGCAGGCGGGGTGATGACATGGAGATTCGTCTCGACGGCCGCACGGCGCTGATCACCGACGGCAGCAAGGGCGGCCTGAGCCCGGTGCTGTAGCCGCGGCGCCGACGGAGGCGGTCGCCGGGAAAAATCTGCAATTCGACCCCATGCAAAGGGCCTACCAGGGGGCGATCTGGACCTTGCACTGGTGGGTGCGCTGGCGCAGGGCCTCGAACGCCGCCGGAGCCTGGTCCAGGCTGACCACGTCGGTGATCATGTCCATCGCCTGCGGCGCGCCGGCCTCCAGGGCGTCGACGGTGACCTGGTACTCCTTGCGGTCGTAGAGGGCGGCGAACTGCATCCGCACCTCCTTGGCGATGGCCATGGTCGGCTGGAAGCTGTCGGCGGCGACGCAGAACCCCAGCACGACGACGAGGCCACGGGGGCGTACGCATTCGATCGACCGGGCGATCATGCCGGGCGCGCCGACGCATTCCAGGACCACATCCGGCTGGCCGCCCAGCGCTTCGGAAACCTGGCGCGCCAGCGGCCGGTCGGGGTCGGGCGTCACGAAGGCGTCGGCGCCCATGGCCAGCGCCAGCCCCTCGCGACGGTTGGAGGCGGCGGTCACCGCCACCTTCGCCCCCGCCCGCCTGGCCCAGTAGGCGGCGGCCAGGCCAATGGGACCGGCCCCGATCACCAGCGCCCGGTCGCCGGGCTTCAGGTCCGCCATGCGAACGCCGTGCAGTGAGACCGCCATCGGCTCAACCAGGGCGCCGGCGGCCAGGCCGACGCCGGCCGGCAGCGGCACGCAGGCGCCTGCGCCCGCCAGCGCATACTGCGCATAGCCGCCAGGCGCGCCGCCCATTCCGCTGGCGCGCGACGTGGGGCATTGGCTGGGCACGCCGGAGAGACAGGCGCGGCAACGGCCGCAGCCGATGAACGGCATCACTGCCACCGCGTCGCCCATCCTCAGGCCGCTCACCTCGCGACCCAGGGCCACGATCTCGCCGGAGAACTCGTGCCCGAGCACCGTCCCGGGCTTGGCGCCGTAGGGGCCCGCATCGGCCTCAGTCAGGTGCAGGTCGGTGCCGCAGACGCCGCATCGGCCGACCTTGACCACCACCTCCAGCTCGCCCGGCGTCGGGTCCTGGATCTCCTCGACCGTCAGCGGTCGGCCCGGCCCATGGAACACGCAAGCGCGCATCGCCCTCTCCTCACTCTTGCCGCCGCGCTAAAATTCAAACAGATGTTCGTCGGGCGGCTTGATTTCCGACGCCGTTTTGGCGCCTGTGTGAAAGCACGTAACCAGAAATCGGTCCGCGGCGAGCAGAAGCCGCCTGCCGCCGCCTGAGGCCGCCGGGCGAAACCGTTCATCGAGGCGCGGTCCGGTCGCCGGTCCGCGCAGGGGAGGATGTCTCTTGAATCTCAGTTCCAAGGTGGTTTCAGCATGAGCGGCGTCGGTCTCGAGGAGGCGCACGCCATTGCGCGCCGCGTGGAAGCCTTCGTGCGGGAAGTCGTGGTTCCGTATGAGAAGGACCCCCGCTGCGGCCCGCATGGTCCGGCCGACGAACTGGTGTTCGAGCTGAAGGACCTCGCCCGCAAGGCCGGCGTGCTGACGCCGCACATCCTGCCGGACGGCCGCCACCTGACCCAGCGCGAGACGGCCATCGTCCTACGCGCCTCCGGCGTCTCGACCCTGGGGCCGGTCGCGGTCAACACCATGGCCCCCGACGAGGGCAACATGTACCTCCTGGGCAAGGTGGGCAGCCCCGAGCAGAAGGCGCGGTTCCTGAAGCCGCTGGTGGAGGGCCGCGCCCGCTCCGCCTTCTTCATGACCGAGCCGGCGAGCGAAGGCGGCGCGGGCTCGGACCCGTCGATGATGAAGACCACTGCCCGGCCGGACGGCAACCATTGGCTGATCAACGGCCGCAAGGCGTTCATCACCGGCGCCGACGGCGCCAAGGTCGGCATCGTCATGGCCAAGTCCGAGGACGGAGCCTGCATGTTCCTGGTCGACCTGCCCGACCCCGCGATCAAGATCGAGCGGGTGCTGGACACCATCGACTCCTCCATGCCGGGCGGCCACGCGATCATCAGCATCGACAACCTGCGCGTCCCGGCCGACCAAATGCTGGGCGCCAGCGGCGAGGGCTTCAAATACGCGCAGATCCGGCTGTCGCCGGCGCGCCTGTCGCATTGCATGCGCTGGCATGGCGCCTGCGTGCGCGCCAATGAGATCGCCACCGACTATGCGGTCAAGCGGCAGGCCTTCGGCAAGGCGCTGATCGACCACGAGGGCGTGGGCTTCCAGCTGGCCGACAACCTGATCGACCTGAAGCAGTCCGAACTGATGATCGACTGGTGCGCCGGCGTGCTCGACACCGGCTCGCTCGGCACCGCGGAAAGCTCCATGGCCAAGGTGGCGGTCTCCGAGGCCCTGTTCCGCGTCGCCGACCGCTGCGTGCAGGTGATGGGCGGAACCGGCGTCACCGGCGACACCATCGTCGAGCAGGTGTTCCGCGAAATCCGCTCGTTCCGGATCTACGACGGGCCGACCGAGGTCCACAAATGGTCGCTGGCCAAGAAGATCAAGCGCGACACGCTGGCGGGCGCCAAGTCGTGAGCCTGGCGGCGGACGAAAACAGCGGCGTGACCGCCGTCCGCGCCGGATTCCGCTTCGACGAGGCGCGGCTGGCCGAGTGGATGGGCGCGAACGTCGAGGGGTTCGAAGGGCCCCTCTCCGTCGAGCAGTTCAAGGGCGGTCAATCGAATCCGACCTTCAAGCTGACGACGCGGGGTCGCAACTATGTGCTGCGGCGCAAGCCGCCGGGGGCCCTGCTGAAGGGCGCCCACGCGGTCGACCGCGAGGCCCAGGTGATGGCGGCGCTGGGCAAGACCGGTTTCCCGGCCCCGCGCATCTTCGGCCTGTGCGTCGACGACGACGTGATCGGCTCGTGGTTCTACGTGATGGACTGCGTCGAGGGCCCGATCATCTGGGACAACACCTTCCCCGGCATGAGCCGCGAGGCGCGGGCCGCGCACTTCGACGCCATGAACGCGACGATCGCCCAGCTGCACATGGTCGACTACGCCGCCATCGGCCTTGGCGACTTCGGCCGCCCGGGCAACTACTTCGAGCGGCAGATCTCCCGCTGGTCGAAGCAGTACCTGGAGGACGCGGACGCCGGGCGCGACCCCTTCATGGACCGGCTGATCGCCTGGCTGCCCGACCACATCCCGCCGGGCGACGAGAGCTCGATCGTCCACGGCGATTATCGCTGCGACAACATGATCTTCCATCCTACGGAGCCGCGGGTGGTGGCGGTGCTGGACTGGGAGCTCTCGACGCTTGGCCATCCGCTCGGCGACTTCACCTACCATTCGATGATGTACCGGATGCCGCCGGACATCGTGGCGGGTCTGGCCGGCGCCGACCTCGAGGGCCTGGGGATCCCATCGGAGGAAGAGTACGCCGCCGCCTACTGCCGGCGGACCGGCCGGGCGAGCATCCCGCAGTACGATTTCTACGTGGCGTTCAACTTCTTCCGCATCGCGGCGATCTTCCACGGCATCAAGGGCCGGATGCTGCGCGGCACCGCGGCGTCCGAGAACGCCACCCAGCGGGCGGCCAACTTCCCCCGCCTGGCGGAGCTGGCCTGGCGCCAGGCCGAGCGGGCCGGCGCCTGACATGGCCGCCGGGGGCCGCCGCGCGCCCCGGCTCGGCCTTATCGCCGCATGGCTGGCGGCGCTCGCGGGCGCCGTCGCGGCGGCCCCCGTCGATCCGCCGCATGCGCGCCCGTCGGACATGCTGGGCTGGACCGCCGAACAGCAGCAGTCCGGCTTCAAACGCATCGAGACCCTGTTCCCGGTGCATGTGGCGCGTCGCAGCCCCCATCCCCGCGCCCTGCCGCGCAGCGCCGCGCCGCTGGCGATCCCGCCCCAGACGGTGGACGCCTTCATGGCGGCGCAGCGGGTCTCCGGCCTGTTGGTCATCCGGGACGGCCGCGTCGTGCTGGAGCGCTACGGCCTCGGCCGCACGCCGGGTGATCGCTGGACCTCCTTCTCGATCGCCAAGTCGGTCACCTCCATCCTGGTCGGCGCGGCGCTGCAGGACGGCCGCATCAGGAGCCTGGACGATCCCGTCACGTGCTACCTGCCGGAGATGGCCGGCAGCGCCTATGACGAGGTCACCGTGCGCAACCTCGTCACCATGACCTCCGGCGTGCGCTGGACCGAGGACTACGCCGATCCGAACTCCGACGTGGTCCGCATCGGGTCCTGGACGCCGGAGCCGGGGGTCGACCCGCTGGTGAGCTTCATGCGGACCCTGCCCCGCGTCGCCCCGCCGGGGACGAAGTTCCAGTACAAGAGCGGCGAGGCCGACCTGGCCGGCGTGCTGGTCGCCCGGGCGGTGGGCATGCCGCTCGCGAAGTACCTGGAGACGCGCGTCTGGGGACCCGCGGGCATGGAGTCCGACGCCGTCTGGATCCACGACACGGCGGGCTACGACCGCGGCGGCTGCTGCCTGAGCCTCTCCCTGCGCGACAGCGGCCGCCTGGGCCTGATGATGCTGAACGGCGGCGAGGCGGGCGGGCGGCGAATCCTTTCCAAGGCCTGGGTGCGGGCCGCGACCGCCAAACAGATGGACACCGGCTACGCCGACATGGGCTACGGTTACATGTGGTGGACGCGGCCCGGCGAGTTCCAGGCGAACGGGATCTTCGGCCAGACCATCACCGTGATCCCGGCCGAACGGCTGGTGATCGTGATCAACTCGGCCTGGCCGCGTGCGTCCGACCGGGCGATGGCGGAGGGGCGTACAGCGTTCGTCGCCGCGGTGCGGGCCGCCGCGCGCAAGGCGCCGCAATAGGAGGGTGTGATGGCAGTCAGGATCGGGCTCGGTTTGGCGGACTTCTCCTTCTCCGGCGCGACGGCCTTCTGGCGCTGGGTGGACCTGTGCGAACAGGGCGGGGTGGATTCCCTGTGGCAGTCCGATCGGCTGTCGGGCCCGCAGCCGTTCCTGGAGTCGATGAGCGTGATGGCGGCGCTCGCCGGACGCACACGCCGGCTGAAGTTCGGCATGAACGTGCTGTCGGTGGCCTTCCGCGAGCCCCTGGTGATCGCCAAGGCCTGCGCGACCATCGACTTCCTCTCGGACGGCCGAATGCTGCCAGCCTTCGGGATCGGCAATCCCAACTCGCCGGATTGGGCCGCCACCGGCCAGTCGAGCGAGGGCCAGGGCTCGCGCATGGACGAGGCGCTCGACATCATCGCCAGGCTCTGGCGCGGCGAGACCGTCGACACCGACGGGCGCTGGTTCAAGTACCGCGGCGCGCGCATCGCGCCGCTGCCGGTGCAGCAGCCGCTGCCGCTGTGGATCGGCGGGTCGAGCCCCGCGGCGATCCGGCGAACCGGACGCATCGGGACCGGCTGGTCGGCGGGGCTGGAGAGTCCGGCGGACGCCGCCCGGGTCGTGGCCGCCATCAAGGCCGCGGCGATCGAGGCGGGCCGGGAAATGGACCCGGAGCACTTCGGGGCCGGCTTCTTCTACCGGTTCGGGGCGCCGGACGATCCGCTGGTGGAGGCGCGCCGCGAGGGCCTGCGCAAGGTCTATCCCAAGCGCGACCTCGGCCCGGTCATCGTCTCAGGCGGCGTGGACGACATCCTGCAGCGGATCGACGACTATGTGCAGGCCGGGATCACCAAGTTCATCCTGCGCCCGCTAGGCCAGGGCGACGAGGACCTCCACGCCCAGACCCGCCGGCTGGTGGAAGAGGTCGTGCCGCGCGTCCACAAGCCGAAGACGGCGGCCTGAGGTTCAGCCGCCGGCGGCGGCGGACGCCGCCAGGGTGGTGGAGTCCGGGGTCCGGTCGAAGGCCGCCAGAATGGCCTCGTCGCGGCGCGCCACGTACTTGCGGTATTCGCCGTGGGTCAGGATGTAGAGCTCGTCGTTGCGGATCCCATCCAGCACCCGCTCGCCCGCGATGGCCGCGTCGAGGCCGCGGGCCGCGACGCTGCGATTTCCCTGGGCCCGCTCGCTGCCGGAGGCGAGCGTCGTCTCCCCCAGGCGGGTCTCGATCAGCCCGGGACAGAGCACCGAGACGCCGACGCCGTGCGGCGCAAGCTCCGCGCGCAGCACCTCGCTCAGGCCCACCACGCCGAACTTCGCCACCGTGTAGGCGCCCAGCGTCGGGTTGATCATCAGGCCGGCCATCGAGGAGGTGTTGACGATGTGCCCGCGCCCCCGCGCCTGCATCTCCGCGGCGAAGGCCGAGACGCCGTTGAACACCCCGGTCAGGTTGATGGCGATCACCCGGTCGAAGGCCACCGGGTCCATCTCGGCGAACGGGCGGCCGTCCGGCCCGATGCCGGCGTTGTTCACCAGGATGTCGACAGGGCCGAACCGCGCCTCCGCCGCCGCCTTGGCCGCCTGCCAGGCGGCGCGGTCGCGAACGTCGAGCCGCACGCCGAACGCCTCGGGAATCGTCGGCGTCACCTTGTCGAGCTGATCCTGGTCGATGTCGGCCAGCGTCACGCGCGCCCCGGCCGCGGCCAGCGACCGGGCGATCGCCAGCCCGATGCCGCTGGCCCCGCCGGTGATGAAGGCGGCCCGTCCCGCGATGTCCTGCATGCATGTCCTCCTGCTGCGCCGATCCGCGCCCGGCGCCCACTCCACGTCGTGCGCGGCCGGCCGTCAACGGGGATGACGCCTGTCCCCGAACGGGTAAGCTTGCCCGAAACAGGGAGACGGCCATGGAGATGCGCGAGCTCGGGCGCGGCGGGGTGAAGGTGAGCGCCCTGGGGCTGGGGGTGATGACCTTCGGCGCCCAGACCGGCCCGGAGGACGCCTTTTCCCAGCTCGACCTGGCGACCGAAACCGGGGTCAACTTCTTCGACACCGCCGAGAACTACCCCGCCCCCGTCTCCGGCGAGACCCAGGGGCGTAGCGAGGAGGTCCTGGGCGACTGGGTCCGGGAGCGCCGCGCCCGCGACCGGGTGGTGATCGCCACCAAGGTCACCGGCCCCGGCGGCATGGAGCACATCCGCGGGCCGAACCGCCGGCTCGATCGCAAGAACATCGAAGCCGCCATCGAGGCCAGCCTGCGCCGGCTGAAGACCGACTATATCGACCTCTACCAGCTCCACTGGCCCGACCGGCCGATCACCACGGCGGCCCGGATGCGGTTCCTGCACATCCCCGACGCGCCGGAGATCACGCCGCTGGAAGAGTCCCTCGCGGTCATGGGCGACCTGGTGAAGGCCGGCAAGGTGCGCCAGGTCGGCGTCGCCAACGAGACCCCCTGGGGCGTGATGAAGGCGCTGTCCCTGGCCGACCAGGGCCGCAGCCCGCGCATCGCCTCGATCCAGAACGGCTACAGCCTGCTCGACCGCCGCTACGAGCTGGCGCTGGCGGAGATCGCCATGCGCGAACAGGTGGGTCTGCTGGCCTACTCCCCCCTCGCCAGCGGCCTCCTCACCGGCAAGCACCTGAAGCCCGGCGCCGACCTGGCCGACTCGCGCCTGCGCGCCTGGGACGGGATGGACAAGCGCTACGGCCGGCCGAAGATCCAGGACGCCGCCGCGGCCTATGTGGCCATCGCCGAGCGCCACGGCCTCGATCCGGCCGCCATGGCCCTGGCCTTCGTGCGCGAGCGGCCGTTCGTCACGGCGGTGCTGATGGCCGCCAGCTCGGTCGGCCAGCTCAGGAAAAACCTCGACAGCCTGAACGTCAGCCTGTCGCGCGAGTTGGTCAAGGAGATCGACGCCGTGCACGACGCCAGCCCCAATCCGACGGTGTAGCCGCGGCCTCGCTGCAGGCCGAACAAGGTGTTACACTACGTATAAGATGAGATGTGACTGGCGCGGATCGGCCGAGGGTCGCGGCGGCGCGCGGCCGGCAGGCGCCTTCGGTTGAGGGCGGGGTAGAATTGCACTAGGTCCCGATGGCGTTTCATCGAGACGTTTTGATTTAGGTTCCGCGATGGCCACTCGAACCACGATCACCGCCGCCAGGCTGAGGCACGACGCCGCCCCGGACGGCGCGGCGCGGCCGGGACCGGCCTCGGGCGGGCCAGCCTTGCGGGCGCCAAAGACCGCCGAGCTGGTGGCCGACCACATCCGCAAGATGATCATTCGCGGCGAGCTGCGGCCGGGCGACTTCCTGCAGCCCGAAGCCCAACTCATCGAACGCTTCTCCACCTCGCGCGCCACCATCCGCGAGGCGTTCCGGATCCTGGAGGCCGAGCAGTTCCTGTCCGTGACCCGCGGCTCGCGCAGCGGCGCCCAGGTCCATGCGCCGGACGCCGCCAACTCGGCCAGGTACGCCGGCTTCGTGCTGCAGGCGCAGGGCACGACGCTGGCGGACATCTACCTGGTGCGCGCGGCCAACGAGCCCTACGCCGCCTGGCTGCTGGCCAAGCGCCACTCGCCGGACGACGTGGCGATCCTGCGCGAAGAGCTCGCCAAGGCGGCGAAACTGCAGGAGGCCGGCGAGTTCGAGGCCTATCGCACCGCGCTGGCCCGTTTCCACCGGCTGATCGTCGACCTGACCGGCAGCAATTCCCTGCGCCTGGTCATCGCCATGATCCACGACATGATCGAGCGCCACCAGGCGCGGCGCGACGACAAGGGGCGCAGCTCGGAGGACTGCTTCCAGCTGAAGTCGTTCTGGAAGCTCATCGACTTCATCGAGCGCGGCGAGGCGGACAAGGCCCAGGCCCACTGGCGCCAGCACGTGCAGACGACCAACGAAGCCTGGCTCGCCGGCGACGACACCCGGCTGGTGGACCTACTGGACTAGCGCTCACCCCACCAGCTGGTCGAACGGGATGTCCTTGTCGACGCGGATCTCGCCGGGCAGGCCCAGCATCCGCTCGGCGAGCTGGTTGCGCAGGATCTCGTCGGCGCCGCCGGCGATGCGCATCACCGCCGACCAAAGGTAATCCTGGAAGATCGCCTCCTGGTCCGGCCGCTCGGGGCTGATGAACAGGCCCGCGAAATCGTCGATGTCCATGGCCTGGGCGTTGGTCTGCTGCAGCTTGGTGGCCGAGACCAGCTTGACCATGGCGGCCGAGGCCGGCGGCGGCTCGCCCCTGGAGAGCGAGGTCATCAGCCGGTAGCCGAAGTACTTCAGCCCCTGTTCCTCGGCGTACCAGTGCGCCAAGCGGTTGCGCAGGGCGTCGTTGTCCAGCGCCGTCCCGTTGTCGCGCGGGCTCCTGCGGGCCCGCTCGATCAGCTTGCGCACGAAGCTGTCGGAGCTGTCGCCGGCGCCGGCCCGCTCGTTCATCAGCACGGTCATGGCGACCTGCCAGCCCTCGCCCAGCGCGCCCACCCGGCAATCGTCCGGGATCGCCACGTCGGTGAGGAAGACCTCGTTGAACTCTGAATTACCGTTGATCTGGCGGATGGGCCTGACGTCGATCCCCGGCGTCCTCATGTCCAGGAGGAAGAAGCTGATGCCCCTGTGCTTGGGGACCTTGGGGTCGGTGCGGGCCATCAGGATGCCCCAGTCCGCATAGTGGGCGCCGCTCGACCACACCTTCTGGCCGTTGACGATCCAGCGGTCGCCATCCTTCACCGCCCGGGTGCGCAGGCCGGCCAGGTCCGAGCCGGCGCCGGGCTCGGAGAACAGCTGGCACCAGAGGAGTTCGCCGCAAAGCGTCGGACCCGCAAAGCGCTCGTACTGCTCGGCCGAGCCGTGTTTGCGGATCGCGGGCAGCGCCATGTTGACGCCGCGGCCGATCGCGCCACCGCCGTACGGCACGTGATATTTCTCTTCTTCCTCGGCATAGATCATCTCATGCATGCGCGTCCCACCGCGCCCGCCCTGTTCCTTCGGCCAAGATATGGTTGCGTAACCGCCTTCGGCCCTGCGGCGCAGCCAGGCGCGCGCACGCGCCGGTAGCTCATCTTCAGGCCAAGGCTCGAAGTCCGCCCCAGCGTATTCGGCGGCGTTCTCGGCCAGCCAGGCGCGCACCTCGGCGCGGAAAGCGGCTTCCTCCGGGGTGTCGTTGAAATCCATGGCGCTTTCCCCTCAGGCCGCAGTCTCGAGGCGGGTGACCAGGCGTTCGCTCCACACCTCCTCGCCGCCCAGGGCGAGCGCCAGCAGGCGGGCCCGGCGGTAGTGGAAGTGGCAGTCGGCCGCCCAGGTGAAACCGATGCCGCCGTGCAGTTGCAGGTTCTCCCGCGCCCCCTGCTCATAGGCGCGGGTGGCCGACAGCCGCGCCGTGGCCGCGGCCAGCGGCGCCTGGGCCGGGTCGCTCTCCAGCGCCCAGGCGGCGAAATAGGCGTTGGACCGGGCGAGCTCGATCAGCACCAGCAGATTGGCGAGGTTGTGCTTCACCGCCTGGTAGGAGGCCACCTGGCGGCCGAAGGTGCGCCGCTCCAGGGTGTAGGCCTTCGCCGCTTCCAGGCAGGCCTCGGCGCCGCCGATCTGCTCCCAGGCCGCATAGGTCGCCGCCCGGTCGTAGAGCCGCTCCAGGAAGGCGCTCGCGTCCCCCTCCCCCATGGGCTCGGCCACGGCCGCGCCGAAGTCCAGCCGGTGGTGCGGGCGGACCTGGTCGAAGCCCTCCAGGCGCGCGCGGGCGACGCCCGGCTGGTCCAGCTCCACCAGCGCCAGCGCCGGCCGGCCGGCCGTCTGCGCCGCCACCACGCAGATCTGGGCGACGCCCGCGTCGGGCACGGGCCATTTGAGACCGCTCAGGCGGCCGTCCGCGAGGCTGGCGCCCAGGCGCCGGGTGCTCGCGGGTCCCGGCCCCTCGGTCCAGGCGAACGTCCCGATCGTCTCGCCGCAAGCCAGCTTCGGCAGCCAGCGGGTCTTTTGCGCCTCGGTCCCCGCCAACCGGATCGCTTCGGCGGCCAGGCAGATGGAGGAGAAGAACGGGATCGCCGCGGTCACCCGTCCCATCTCCTCGGCGATCACGCAGAGCTCGGTCTCGCCAAGGCCGAGCCCGCCATGCGCCTCGGGAATCGCCGCGCCCAGCAGGCCCATCTGCGCCACCTCCCGCCAGAGGTCGGCGTCCCATTCCGCCCCGCCGTCCACCAGGGCGCGCAGGTGGTTCGGCGTCGAGCGCGCGCCCAGCAGGCGGGCGGCCTGCGCCTTCAGCATCTTCTGTTCGTCGGAGAGGTCGAAGTTCACCGTCGCGCTCCGTCCGCGCCTCAGCACGGCGCGTGTTTTTGCCGCGTCATCAGCCGGGTGCGACCGACTTGCGACCCGCCGGGCAGGCCAGCGTCCCTAGAGCCCGGCGCGCCATTTCTCGGCGGCGGCGTATTCGGTGGCCAGCGCCACGTCGAAGGGCACGCCGTCGTGACGCGCGTAGATCTCGAGCTGCATGCGCACCGAGCGCTCGTTGGCGGCTGACATCTGGGCGCAGATCTCCAGGGCGCGCGGCAACAGGGTCTCCGGCGTGGTGATCTCGTTGACCAATCCCCAGGCGAAGGCTGTCTCGACGTCGATGAAGGCGCCGGAGAGCGACATCTGCCGGGCCCGGCGCACGCCGATGGCGCTGGCCAGCAGCGCGCTCTGTCCCCACCCGGGGAACAGGCCGACCTTGGCGTGGGTGTCGGCGAAGCGCGCCCGGTCCGACGCGATCAGGAAGCTGCAGGACAGCGACAGCTCGAGGGCGCCGGTGACGCACGGCCCGTCGATCGCGGCGATGAATGGCTTGGTCACGGCGCGGGCGGACTCGGCCGGATGCGGCCGGAACATCGGTTGCGGCGGGCCGGCGGCGCGCTCCTTCAGGTCGACGCCGGCGCTGAAGAATCCGTGGGCGCCGGTGATGACCAGCGCCTTGATCGCCGGATCGGCCTCCGCCTCCTGGGTGAGGCGGGCGAATTCCTTGCGTACCTCCAGCGACAGGGCGTTGCGCACCTCCGGCCGATTGAGGACCAGCACCCGCACATCGCCCAGGGTGGCTTCGACCAGCGGCCGGTCAGAGCCCGCGACCAGGGCGTCGGCGCTTACAACTGCACTCGCCATCCTCTTGTTTCCTCTTGTTTTTCGTTATTCGACCAGGAGCGGCGGTCAGCCGGCGCTCATCACCGCGTCCACCAGCCGCGCGGCCTGGGCCATGTCGGGGATTTCGCAGGCGGCGACGTATTCCTTGCGCAGGCGGGTCACCAGTTCGGCCACCGTGGGCACGTCGTGGATCAGGTCCATGCCCTGGCCGCCGCTCCAGATGTTCCGCCAGGGCGTCACCCCCTGCGGCAGGTGACTGTAGTCGCCGACCCCCTTGGACGGGGTCATGGTGTCGGGATCGAGCCCCTGCAGCTTCAGCGACGACCTCAGCCAGTTGGCCGGAACGCCGGAGACCTTGGGCGTGTAGATCAGGTCCCGCGAGGTGTCGGTCGCCAGCATCTGCTTGTAGCGCTCGTCGCAGCGCGCCTCCTGGGTGGCGATCATCCGGGTGCCCAGATAGGCCAGGTCCGCCCCCAGGATCTCCGACGCCCGGATCACCGCACCGGTGCTGACCGCGCCGGCCAGGATGATCGTGCCGGCGAACATCGCGCGGACCTTCGGCACCAGCACGAGGTGGCTGACCGTGCCGGAATGCCCGCCGCCGCCGGCCCCGATGCAGGTCATGCCGTCGACGCCGGCGGAGATCGCCTTCTCGGCGTGCTTGAGGCTGGTCACGTCATGCCAGATGACGCCGCCGTAGTCGTGCACCCGCTTGGCCGTCTCCGTCGGATCGCCCATGGCGGTGATGAAGATCTTCACCCCGTACTGGGCGCAGACCTTCATGTCCTCGATCTGGTCGGCGGGAGACTTGCGGCTGGAGAGGTTGATGGCCAGCGGCCCGATGCGGTCATTCGGATGCAGGTCGGCGTGGCGCTTCACGTCCTCGGAGATCTGCACCATCCAGGCCTGGAATTCCTCGATGCGCTTGGCGTTCTGGGGCGGCAGGGCGCCGATGATCCCGGCCTTGCAGGCCTCCGCCACCAGCTCCGGCCCGCTGACCGCGGTCATGGGCGCGCAGACGGCCGGGAGCGTCAGCCGGCTGCGGATGCTTGGGTCCAAGGCCATTCATTCCCCCTGTGCGATCCTGCGGATTGGGTCTGCGAGACCGGGGCTCTCGAGGCGCCGGCCTGCCCGTCCGACATATTATACCACGTAGCAGATGTCTATTGACCTCATGGCGCTTCGGCGTTTCAGTCGAGGACCACCGCCGCACACGTGGACGGCGCCGATTTGGGTCGTTCGGACGCGCCGGAGCGCGCATCATCAGAGGAACTTCGCCGCGGAGCAACCGTGAACCGGCTCGGCCGGGCGGACCTGGACCCGCAGGCAGGGACAAATAGTGGAGGAAACCAAATGACCGCCCCGGCCAGACAGGTCTCCGTGGAGAAGGTCCCCGTCGCAGGGGCGTGCCCGGAGTGCGGGGCCGAGGCGCTGAGGCGCTACCCGGCGCTGTCCGCCGGGGGCTGGTTCATCGTCACCAAGTGCCAGGACTGCCTGGCCTCCGTCGAGCGCACGCCCTGGAAGCGGCTGGGCTATGTCGACCGGGGCCATGTCGACGTCGTCCTCGCGTCCCACAAGGCGGCCCGCAAATGAGCGGCAAGATCATCGCCGTCGACGTGGGCGGCACCTTCACCGACGTCGTGGCCGTGGAGGACGGCAGGATCACCACCGCCAAGGTGGCCACGATCCCGAACTCCAGCGACAAGTCGGTGCTGGCCGGCGCGCGGGCGCTGGGCGTATCGGACGCCGCGATCTTCAACCTGGCCAGCACGGCCGGACTGAACGCGGTGCTGACCCGGCGGCTGCCGAAGGTGGGCTTCCTGATCACCATGGGCCACCGCGACGTCCTCGACCGCGGCTCGCTGGTGCGGCCGCTGGAGGCGATCACCGACCCGACCTGGCGGCGGAACTTCGGCGACGCCGGCGGGCGCCCGATCGTGCCGCGCTACCTGCGCCGCGGGATCGAGGAGCGTCTCACCCCCAAGGGCGAGGTGTTCATCCCCTTGAACGAGGCCCAGGCGCGCCAGGAGATCGCGCTTCTCAAGCGCTGCGACGTCCGGGGCGTGGCGATCTGCCTGCTGCACGCCCACCGCAACGACGTGCACGAACAGCGCCTGCGCGAGCTGGTGCGGGAGATCCTGGGCGACATCCCCGTTTCGATCTCCAGCGAGACCTCGGCCCTGGTCCGGGAGTTCCACCGGGCGTCGACCACGGTGATGGACGTCCTGATGAAGGACATCTACGGCGACTACACCAAGCGCCTGCAGACGGGCCTGGACGAGGTCGGCTTCACCGGCCAGTTCAACTACGCCGACTGCAGCGCCAACCTCTTGCCCTCCGACTACGCGATGCAGCGCCCCTACCAGCTGCTGATGGGCGGCCCGGCCGGCGGGGCGGTCTCGGCGGCGCACTTCGGCGGTGTGATCGGCGATCAGAACCTCTTGTGCGCCGACGTCGGCGGCACCTCGACCGACATCAGCGTCATCGTTGATGGCGTCCCCTGGTCGGCCCCCACCTTCGAGCTCGAGCACGACCTGGTGGTCAGCGCCACCTCGATCAATATCGTCACCCTGGGGGCCGGCGGCGGCAGCCTGGTCATGGCCACCCCCGAAGGCGACATCGCCACCGGCCCGGACAGCGCCGGCGCCGAGCCCGGCCCGGCCTGCTACGGCGACGGCGGGACGCGGCCGGCGGTCACCGACGCGGCGCTGTGCATCGGCATCCTGACCCCCGGCGGCTTCCTGGGCGGCAAGAAGCGGCTGCACCCAGACCTGGCCATGAAGGCGTTCGAGAGCCTCGATACGCCGCTGCCGCTCGCCCAGCGGATCCGCTACGGCTGGAACATGGCGATCAACAACATCGCCGAGGGCCTGCTCAACATCTCCATCGGGCGCGGCATCGATCCGCGGGACTTCAGCCTGGTGGCCTGCGGCGCGGCCGGTCCAATGATCCTGCCCTGCCTGCTCGACCAGTTCCCGATCCGCCGGGTGATCGTGCCCCCCTACCCCGGCCTGTTCAGCGCGCTGGGCCTGATCAGCACCGACCGCGTCTACACCGACCACCGCGGCCGCTACATGACGCTGGACGCCGACTGCGCGCCGATCCTCGAGACGATGTACGCCGCCATGGAGGCGCGTCTGCTGGAGAAGGTGGGGGCCGGCCAGCCTGGCCTGCGCGTGGCGCGCACCTTCGACGCCCGCTTCCTGGGCCAGAGCTGGGAGACCCCGCTGATCGAGGTTCCGCCCGGCCCGATCGACGCGGCGGCCGTGCAGACCATGATCGACACCTTCCGCACGACCTACGAGAAGCTGAACGCCAACCGCTTCGACAACCTGCCTGTGGAAGCCGTCACCTATCGCGTGCAGCTGATCCTGCCCGCCGCCAAGGTGACCTACCCGCAGGCCCACCCCGGCGCCACGCCCACGCCGACCGGCCAGACCACACTGCGCTATCTCTATGACGAGCCCCGGCCGGCGCTCGAATACGATCGCGAGACCTTGGGCGTCGGCGCGGTCATCGCCGGGCCGGCGGTGATCCGCGAAGAGATGTCCACCACCTTCGTCCCGGACGGCCGCACCGCCACCATCGGCGGCCACCGCGAAATCATCATCGCGTGAGGCTCAGATGTTGAACACCGCCAAACGTCCGGCCGCGCCCGCCTCCGACGGCCCGCTGCTGCGCGACCTAGACGAGGCGGCGTTCTTCGAGCGCTATGCCTGCGACCGCTACACGGCCTCGACCCTCGCCAACCGCTTCCAGTACGTGATGAAGCACATGGCGACGAAGCTGCGCGCCTGCGCCTTCTCGCCGGTCATCCGCGACATGGACGACTTCTGCACCACCATCTCCGGGCCGCCGGAGCTCGGCTGGCCGATGCCCGCGGCCAGCCTGACCAACCCGGTCCACTGGGGGCCGATCGCCGATTCCGTCCCCATCGTCCTGCAGGAGTACGGCCTGGAGGAGCTGTCGAGCGGCGATGTGATCGTCGCCAACGATTCCTATCGCACCGGCAAGCACCTGAACGACACCTCGTTCGTCCGCCCGCTGTTCTGGGAGGGCAAGCTCGTGGGCGCGGTCCACATCACCGCCCACCAGCTCGACCTGGGCAGCCGCGTGCCGGGCGGCTTCCTGATCACCGCCCGGTCGCTCTGGGAGGACGGCCTCGTCATGCCGCCGCTGCCGCTGTTCAAGGGCGGCCAGCCGGTGCGCTCCACCTTCAACCTGATCGCCGCCAACACGCGCTATCCCGCCAATATCCTGGCCGACCTGCAGACCCTGCGCTCCAGCCTCGACCTGGGCGAGGAGCTGCTGATGCAGAGCATCCGGCGCTACGGCATCGACGCCTACCTGGGCGCGGTGCGCTATTCCACCGACGCGGCGGCCGAAGCCCTGCGCCGGGCGATCCAGGCCCTGCCGGACGGCGACTACCACGGAGAATCCCTGGTCGACGGCGATGGCTTGCCGGACAGCCCCGACTACCTGATCCGCGTGAAGATCACCAAGCGCGGCGGGCGTATGGAGTTCGACTTCTCGGGGACGTCCGAAGCCTCGCGCACGGCCGTCGGCTGCAGCTGGCTGGACGTGAAGACGGGCATCCTGATCGCCCTCAAGCTGCTGCTCGACCGCACCTCGACCCCCAACTCGGGCGGGATGCGCAATGTCGACGTGGTGCTGCCGCCCGGCTGCATCCTCAATCCGCATCCACCGGCGGCCACCATGTTCTACTTCGTCATGGTGCAGGCGGTGATCACCGCCACCCTCAACGCCCTCAACCCCGCCATGGGCGAGGACGCCATCGCCGGCGACGCCGCGTCCAATTCGCTGCACCACGGCCACGGCCGGACGCTGGCGGACGAGCCCTGGCACATCCCCTCCATCGCCTCGGGCTTCGGCGGCCAGTCCTGGGGCGCCACCCGGGCCGGCGACGCGGACGCCTTCACCCTGCTCTCCTGGATGAACTTCCCGCAGTCGGGCTGCGAGGTGAAGGAGCTCGACACCGAGATCATGGTCATGCGCTGCGAGGCGGCGCCCGACACCGGCGGCGTCGGCTACAACCGCGGCGGCGCCGGCCACCTGATGGACGTCTACTGGATCCACGGCGGCCAGCACATCTGCTTCACCACCCAGCTGAAGGTGGGGCCGCATGGCGCCTACGGCGGCCGGTCAGCCCTCTCGGGCGGGGCCTGGCTGTTCGATCCCGAAACCACGGGCTATTCGCGCCAGGGCTGGCTGCCCGCCGACCTCAACGGGACGCTCTACGCCAAGGCGATCCCGATGTCGGGCACGCTCGATCCGAAGACCCAGGAACTGTCGCCGGCCGGCCAATACATGTTCATGCGCGACGAGGCCACCGCGAGCCACGGGACGATCGCCCGGCACATCACCAGCGGCGGCGGCGGCTGGGGGCGCGCGTTCGACCGCGAACCGGAGCGGGTGAAGATCGACGTCCGCGACGGCTACGTCTCGGTGGCGGGCGCGGCGCGGGACTACGGGGTCGTGATCCTGGGCGACCCGGACCACGACCCCGAGGGCCTGACAGTGGACGAAGCGGCGACCGCGGCGCTACGGGCCAGGGCGGCGAACGCCCCGGCCAAGTGACACCGCGCGTCAGCGCCTGAAGCGCCCTACGCCGGGCGCCAGTTCGGCAGTTTCCAGCCGCCCTGGATGGGCGTGAAAGCCACCTTCACCTTCATGCCGATCGTCACCTCCTCGGGATCGATGTCGAAGAGGTTGGAGACCACCCGGGCTCCGGGCGCGCCGTCCAGGTCCACCACCACCGGGATGTAGTCGAAGTCCGGGATGCCGGGGAACGGCGCCTTGTGGCAGACCACGTAGGAATAGACCGTCCCCGTGCCCGGCAGCTCCGGCCATTTGGTGTCCTGGCTGCGGCACTCGGGGCAATAGGGACTGGGCGGCATGCGGAAGTGGCCGCAGTTGCCGCACTGGGCGGCGGTGAGCTTCTCATCCTTGGCCGCTTCCCAGAACTTTTCGGTCCAGGGATCGGTGGTGATCCTGATGTGTTCGCCGGGGATCGCGATGGCTTTCGACATAGGTCCTACCTCCTCAGGACGCAGCCGGAGACCGGCAGGTGGGCCGGGCCGCCCGTCACCAGGGCGAGCTCGGCGTCTTCGACTTGGTTGACGGCCACGCCGCGCAGCTGCTCCACCGCCTCGCGCAGATGGGTCATGCCGATGATGTAGCCCTCGGAAAGCTGGCCGCCGTGGGTGTTCACCGGGATCGAGCCGCCCTTGTAGCGGATGGCGCCGCTCTCCACGAACGGGCCGCCCTCGCCCTTCTTGCAGAAGCCGTAGTCCTCCAGTTGCATCAGCACCATGCAGCTGAAGTGGTCGTAGATCTCGGCCACGTCCATGTCCTGCGGCCCGACGCCGGCCAGCTCCCACAGCCGGTCGCCGATCGGCTTGTGGCCGGAGGAGGCGAAGGACTCGTCCGTCGGCATGCCCATCCAGGCGAAGGCCCGGCCCCACTCGCGTTTGCCGCCGTGGGCCGCGGCGTGGATGTAGACCGGCTTCTGCTTGAGATCCTTGGCGCGGTCGGAGGTGGTGGTGATCACCGCCACCGCCCCGTCGGTCTCCAGGCAGAAGTCCAGCCGGCAGAGCGGATCGGCCAGCATCGGCGCCTGGAAATATTCCTCCAGGGTCAGGGGATTGCGCCGCACCGCCGTCTCGCGGGGGATGGCGTTCTCGCGCTGGGAGATGACGATCTCGCCCAAGGCCTCGCGCCTGGTTCCGTAGAGATGCATGTGCCGGCGGAACAGCACGCTCATCAGGTGGCCCGGGCCGACCAGGCCGGACGGCTGCAGGAAGGAGCTCTGCGCGTCAGGCTCGCTCAGGCTGTACGCCAGGCCCAGGCGCTTGTGGTACTGCTGCAGGGCCATGATGGTGACGCAGTACTTGGTGTCCTCGTTCATCAGCGCCGCCGTGGCCAGCCCCATGGAGCCGGCCGAGCCGCCGCCGCCGGAGGTGATTGCGGCCGAGAAGCCGACCTCGGGGATGCCCAGCATCTCCATCAGGGTCGCGGTGTCCATCTTCTCACCGTAGCCGGCGCTCGCGGAGGAGTAGTAGGCGAAGCCGTCGATCTGCTCGACCTTGATGCCGGCGTCGTCGCAGGCCTTGATCACCGCCTCGCCGATCATCTCGTTGATGGTCCGCGGCCAGGACTGCCCCCGCACATAGTACTTCGTCGCGCCGACCCCCACGATCGCGCACTTGTCCTGATGCGCCCACACCATCGGCTTCCTCCGTCCTGTTCGTAGCGCGCAGTTGCGCCCGTTCGTCTTCACCATCAAATCGAAATTTTATACAATATATAAAATGTGAATTACGTCCGTGACCAAGGGCCGGCCCGGCCGATCGCCGGCGAACGCCCGGGCCCCCAAGCGTCCCGACCCGCATTGCGCGGGCTGGCGCGCGGGCGCAACGTGAGGCCGCGGCGAGGTCCTCGGCGGGCAATAATGCCGATCGGACATGGGTTCGACTCGAAGAACAACTTGGACGGCGCCGGCTCGCCCTGCCATCCGATCGTGCGCTTTCCCCATTCCCGCCGCGCGCTCGCCCGGCCGACCGGAGCTGTGAAGGACCGATGATCGCCAGCCAGGACCTCGTCGCCGCATGCTGACCCCGGAACAGGAAGAAATCGCCCGCACCCTCGAACGGATGGTTCCCGACCGGTCGGCCGCGCGCCGGGCGCTGGAAGGCGGGCCCAAGGTCGACCGCGAACTGTGGGGCAAACTCGCCGAGCTGGGCCTCCTCGGCCTCACCCTGCCGGAGGCGCTGGGCGGCATCGGCCTGGGCCTCGGCGACGAATGCGTGGTGCTGGAGACCCTGGCCGGCCAGGTCGCGCCGGTCCCGCTGATCCCCACCTACCTGGCGGCGCGCATCCTGGCTGACGGCGCGGGCCCCGCGGCCGCACGCCTGTCAGAGCTGCTGGTCTCCGGCGAGAAGATCGTCGGGGCCGCCCTGCTGGCCGAGGGCGGCGACGGCAGGTCGATCCTGGTGGCCGACGACGACGGGACCACCGCCCGCCTCACCGGCGAACTGGCCGAGGTCGTCGAGGGCGCCGCCCTGGACATCCTGCTGGTCCCCGCCGAGGGCGCCTGGTGGGCGGTGGAGGTCGGCGGCCCCGGCGTCCAGCGCAGCGAGATCCACAGCCTCGACAACACCCACGCCATGGCCAAGCTGGAGCTCGACCGCGCCCAGGCCGAGAAGGTCGGGACGCTGGACCTGGAGATGGTCCTCGCCGTCGCCCGCACCCTGATGGCCGCGGAGGCCCTGGGGGTGGCCCAGGCCGCGCTCGACATGGCCAGGACGCACAGCCTCGATCGCCACCAGTTCGGCCAGCCCATCGGCCGCTTCCAGGCCATCAAGCAGAAGCTCGCCGACTGCCTGATCGCCGTCGAAGGCGCCCGCTCCGCCCTCTGGGGCGCGATCCGCTCGGCGCCGGAGTCCTGGCCCGACCCCACCGCCGCGCGCCTGGCCAAGGCGGAGGCCACGGGCGCCGCCGTGCAGGTGGTCGCCGAGTCCGTCCAGACCCACGGCGCCATGGGCGTGACCTGGGAGCACGACCTTCACCTGCTCATGCGCCGCGGCAAGCATGGTCAGCTCACCCTGGGCTCGCCGGACAGCCACCTGCGGGCGATGGGCGAGGTGCTGATGGCCGACACCCCGTCCTCCGACCGGCGCAGCAGTGGCGGCAAGCCCGCCCGCGACGCCCAGGACCTCGGCTTCCAGCCGACGGAAGAGGATCAGGCGTTCATCGCCCCCTTCCGCGCCTGGCTCGACGAGCATCTGACGCCCGAGCGCCTGCAGGAGGTGCGCCGCGGCGGCCTGTCGGCCCGCCGAGCGTGGCAGTCGTTCATGGCCCAGGCCGGCTGGGTCGGGCTGCACTGGCCCACGGCCTACGGCGGCCGGGACGCCAGCTTCACCCAGCAGATCCTCTATTACGCCGAGCTGGCCAAGCGCGAGCTGCCCCCCCTGCCCGGCAACCGCGGCCTGATGCTGGTGGGCCCGACCCTGGTCGCCCACGGCACGGAAGAGCAGAAGAAGCTGCTGGAGCCTACCCGGCGCGCCGACATCCTCTGGTCCGGCGGCTTCTCCGAACGCGGCGCCGGCTCGGACCTGGCCTCCCTGCGCACCAAGGCGGTTCTGGACGGCGACCACTTCGTGGTCACCGGCCACAAGATCTGGACCTCCAACGCCGAGATCGCCGACTGGCTCTACGCCCTGGTGCGGACCGGCCCGCTACAGCCGAAGCACGACGGGATCAGCGTCCTGCTGATCGACATGAGGACGCCGGGCGTCGAAGTGCGGCCGATCAAGCGCAACAGCGGCGACCACGCCTTCAACGAGGTGTTCTTCGACGACGCCCGCGTGCCGGCCGCCAACCTGGTCGGCCCGCTGAACGAAGGCTGGCGGGTCAATCGCACCACCATGGTGGGCGAGCACCTGACCAACTTCCTGGGCTCCCAGACGGCGCAGGCCACCACCATCCGCCGGATCACCCGGGCGCTGAAGGAGCGCGAGGAGCGCCTGGGGACGCCGGAACCGGACCTGCGCATGCGCCTGGCCGAGGCCTGGGCGCGGACCCAGATCGTCAAGCTGCACGGCCTGCGCAACGTCGCCCGCTTCACCGGCGGCGACAATCCAGGCGCCGAGGGCTCGATCTCCAAGCTGGTGGGCCAGGAACACGAGCGGCGGCTGTTCGAGCTGATGCTCGACGTCCAGGGCGTGAAGGGCCTTCACGAGGGCACCTGGTCGAAGGCCTACCTGTCCACACGAGCCTCCACCATCGGCGGCGGCACCAGCGAGATCCACCGCAACCGGCTGGCCGAGCGGGTGCTGGGCATGCCGCGCGACCTGTGGGCCGACGAGGAGCAGGGCGCGGCGGCGGCCTCCGACTGACCAACCACAATCAGCCGCGGCGGCGGCGTCTTCATCAGGGTGACTCCATGACCACCGAAGCCCCGATCCTCTACGAAGTCGTCGACGGCGTCGGCTCGGTGATCTTCAACCGGCCGCACCGGCACAACGCCCTCGACGACGAGGCGAGCGCCCTGTTCGCCGAGACCCTGCTGCGGGCCCGCGACGACGAGGCGGCCCGGGTGATCATCCTGCGCGGCAACGGGCCGTCGTTCTGCTCGGGGCGCGACACCGCCGCCCTGGGCCAGCGGTTCACCGGCCTCTCCGACTTCCAGCACCTCTCGCGCAGCCTGCGCCGCAAGCTGGACATGCTGGACATCCAGAAGCCGCTGATCGCCGAGCTGAAGGGCCACGCCGTCGGCGGCGGCTTCGAGACGGCGCTGAAGTGCGACATCCGGGTGGCGGCCGCCGACGCCAAGCTGTCCCTGCCCGAGATCAAGTGGGGGATCATGACCGACTCGGGCGGCAGCGTGATCTCCACCGCCCTGGCCGGCCCGGGCCGCGCCAAGTACCTGTTGATGACCGGCGACGTGATCTCCGGCGCGCAGGCGCACGAATGGGGCCTGGTGGACTTCGTCTGTTCCGCCGAGGAGGTGCAGGTCAAGACCTTCGAGATCGCCAAGAAGATCGCCGACCAGCCCCCCATGCACGTGGCCATGGCCAAGCAGCTGGTGGACGGCATCTATGGCGACCTGATCCGTCGCGGCCTGCGCAACGAGATGGTCTCGCTGACCGCCCTCTATGCGTCCGAGGACTACAAGGAAGCCCGCGCCGCCCGGCGCGAGAACCGCAAACCCGAATACAAGGGGCGCTAGTGTGCTGGATCTGAAGTTCGCTGTATTTTGGGACGGGCGCGGTGCGAACTTCAGATCCAAGAAGCACACCAGAAACATGGGCTTGCTAGTGTCCCTATCGATTCTGAAGTTCGTCGGAGCCCGCCACATGCATTTGCGAACTTCGGAATCGGGACACTAGCGAGGCGACGCCATGCTGGAACGCATCGTCGTCGTCACGACGCCAGAGGGCGAGATGCCGACCCTCATCGTCCATCCTGAAATCCGCCCGGCCAAGGCGGTGGTGGTCATGCTGATGGACGGGCGCGGCTGGCGCGAGGCGCTGTTCGACCAGGCCCGGCGGCTGGCCAGCGTCGGCTACTACGTGATGTTCCCGAACCTGTTCTACCGGCACGCCGGCCAGGGGCCGATCGAGAACGTGCAGGACATGGCGTGGATGACCACCCTCAACGCCGCCATCACCCCGCCGCGGGCGGGCAGCGACGTGGACTCGTGCCTGACGTTCGCCGCCTCCGACCCAGCGGCGCCGAAGGGCAAGGCGGGCGTCATGGGCTTCTGCATGGGCGGGCGGCTGTCCGTCACCGTCTCCCAGCAGCTCGGCGACAAGATCGCCGCGGCGGCGGCCCTGCATCCCGGCTACCTGGCCACCAAGGCGGAGACCTCCCCGCACCTGGCGCTGGACCGGATCTCGGCGGAGCTCTACCTCGGCGTCGCCGAGCACGATGAGCACCTCAGCCCCGGCGCGGTGCAGAGGTTCAGGACGGCGCTCGACGCCACCGATATCCGCCATGTTCTGGAGGTGTTGCCCGGTTCGAAGCACGGCTATTCGACGCCAGGCAACGAGACCTACCACAAACCCAGCGCCGAGAAGGCCTGGGAGCGGATCTTCGACCTGTTCGAGCGGCGGCTTGCGCCCGTCTAGGCCTTCGCGTCCACGTCGTCCTTCCCAAGCATCGCCATCACCTTGCGGCGCGACTTCACCTTCGACGAGCGCAGGTCGTAGAGCGGGGCCACGGTCGAGCCGCCGTCGACGGCCAGGGTGGAGCCGGTGACGTGGCGGGCCATGTCGGAGGCCATGAAGGCGACGCCCCGGGCGATGTCCTCCGGATTGGCCAGCCGGCCCAGGGGGATCTTCTCCACCTCGGCCTTGAACGCCGGCGTGTCCATGTAGCCGACGCTGTTGGGGGTGAAGGTCGCGCCCGGCGCGATGGCGTTGACCCGGATGCCGTAGTCGCCCAGTTCCACCGCCATGCTCTTCACCAGGTGGACGAGGCCCGCCTTGGCCGCGCCGTAGCCCGAGCGGAAGGGCATGGAGCGCAGGGCGCCGCCGGTGGCGATGGCGACGATCGCGCCCTTCACGTCGCGCCTCACCATGGAGCGGGCCGCCGCCTGGGCGTAGACGAAGAAATAGCGGAAGTTGCGGGCCTGGTCGCGGTCCCAGTCCTCCAGCGAGATCTCCAGCACGCCGGCCAGCGACGAGCCGCCGACGATCGTGACCAGGATGTCGAGGCCGCCCAGGCCTTCCACGGTCTCGCGGATGACCCGCTCCGCCTGGCTGGCGTCCAGGGCGTCGGCGATGATGGGAACGGCCTTGCGCCCCTCGGCCCGCACCTCGCCCGCCACCTTCTCGGCGGCCTCGGGAATGATGTCGACCAGGGCCACGTCGCAGCCTGCCCTGGCGAGGAAGACGGCGCTGGCCTCGCCCAGCCCCTGGCCGCCGCCGATGATCAGCGCCTTCTTGTCGGTCAGCCCCAGGAGATCGGCGCCCATGTCCCCGCCCTCTTGCCGTTTCGTTGATTATTCGGCCGCCAGCAGGGCGGCGTTTTCCGAGATCACCCGGGCGAAGCGGGTCACCCGTCCGCCGAGATAGCGGGCGGCGGCGAGCGTCGCCTCCGACAGCGGCTCCTTGCGCGGGTCGGTGAAGCTGACGCCGTAGGGATTGCCCCCGGCCGCGCTCAGCAACTTCGCGGTGTAGCCCATGGGCACGATGATCGCGCCCCAGTGGTAGAAGATGTTGTAGAGCGCCAGCAGCGTCGACTCCTGGCCGCCGTGGTCGTTGCTGGCGCTGGTGAAGCCGGCCACCGCCTTGTCGGCCAGCTTGCCCTGCGCCCAAAGCCCCCCCGAGGCGTCGAGGAACTGCTTGAGCTGCGCGGCCGGCCCGCCGAAGCGGGTGGGCGTGCCGAAGATCCAGCCGTCCGCCCACTCCAGGTCATCGAGGGTCGCGATGGGCGCGTCCTTCACGCTGTCATGGTGCGCCCGCCAGGCCGGGTTGCGGTCGATGGCGTCGGGCGGCGCAAGCTCGCTCACCCGCCGCAGCCGCGTCTGCGCGCCGGCCGCCTTCGCGCCCGCCTCCGCGGCCCGCGCCACCTCGTGGTTCCGGCCGGTGCTCGAGTAATAGATGATCGCGATCTTCGTCACGGGCGCACTCTCATTGGGCCCCCTCGGCCTGGCGGGCGTAGCGGTTGACCGGGAACGGCAGGCCCAGGTGCTCGCGCAGGGTGGAGCCCTCGTACTCGGTGCGGAAGAGACCGCGCTTCTGAAGGATGGGGACCACCATGTCGATGAAATTGGGGATGCCCATCACCGGCGTGCCCAGGCCCAGGATCAGGCCGTCGCAGGCATGGCCCTGGAACCACTCCTGGCAGATGTCGGCGATCTTCTCCGGGTTGCCCGCGAACTGCGGCCGGGGCTGGGCGATGCGCATGGCGGTCTGGCGCAGGGTCAGCCCCTTCTCCTGGGCGAAGCTGCGGAAGCGGATGGCGGTCGACTGGTAGGCCTCCAGGCCGACGCTGTCGGCCAGGTCCGGGAACGGCGCGTCCGGGTCGTACTGGCGGAAGTCGTGGCCGCCGAAGGTGACGCCCATGTAGTGGATGGCGTCCTCCAGGGTCACCAGCTCGGCGAGTTCGCGGTACATCCGCTCGGCCTCCTCGTCGGTGGAGCCGACGACGGGGCCGATGGCGCACATCACCAGGATGTCCTCAGTCCGCCCCAGCGCCTTGGCCTGGGCCTTGACGCTCGCATAGTAGGCCTGGGCCTCCTTGTGCGAACGGGTGCCACTGAAGATGGCGTCCGCGAACCGCGAGGCGAAGGCCTGGCCGTCGCCCGAGGCGCCGGCCTGGAACACCACCGGCTGGCCCTGGGGCGAGCGGCGGATGTCGAGCGGCCCCTTGACCTTGAAGTGCTCGCCCTGGTGATCGAGCACGTGCATCTTCGAGGTGTCGGCGAAGCGGTTGTGGGCCTTGTCGTGGAGGAAGGCGTCGTCCTCCCAGCTGTCCCACAGGCCGCGGACCACCTGGATGAACTCGGTGGCCCGGCGATAGCGCTCGGCGTGGCTGTAGGCCTCGTCGAGGCCGTAGTTGAGGCCGGCGCCGGCCACCGCGGTGGTGACCACGTTCCAGCCCGCCCGGCCGTTGCTGATCATGTCCAGACCGCCGAACTGGCGGGCCAGGTTGAACGGATCGGAATAGGAGGTCGAGCCGGTCCCCACCAGGCCGATGTCGGAGGTGATGCTGGCCAGCGCCGCCAGCAGCGTCATCGGCTCCAGCTTGTTCATGTTGTGCGGGGCGGAGTCGGCGTCTGCGAACGGGCTGTCGGTGCAGAAGAAGAAGTCGAACTTGGCCTTCTCGGCCTTCTTCACCAGGTCGCGGTAGAAGTCGAAGCTGATGCTGGCGTTCGGCGGCAGCAGCGGCTGGCGCCACATCCATTTGGTCATGCCGGCGCCGTGGGTCAGGAACCCGAGCTTCATCTGCCGCTGGGACATCGCACGATCCTCCATCAGGCCGCCCACATCTTGTCCCGACGCGGGGTCGGCGCGCCACGTTCGTCACGCCCGGCGCCATCGTCCAATGCGGTTTTTCCGGGAACTGATGCAGCCGCCGCGCGACGGTTGGGTCTGGACAGGGCCGCCTCTGCGGGCCTCATAGGGGCTTGGCAATCATCCCCGGGAGGACGGCGACATGAAAGTGGGCGCGAACATTGGCGAGGATTTCGACAAGATCATTGCGCGGGCCACGCGGTTCGAGGGCCTCGGCCTCGACACCATCACCACCGCCGAGCTGGGGCACGACCCGTTCCTGCCGCTGATGCTGGCGGCCGAGCACACCCAGCGCGTGGAGTTGATGACCTCCATCGCCGTGGCCTTCGCCCGCAACCCCATGAACCTCGCCAACCTCGGCCATGACCTGAACGCCTATTCCAAAGGCCGCTTCACCCTGGGGCTGGGCTCGCAGATCCGGGCGCACATCAACTGGCGCTACTCGATGCCCTGGAGTTCGCCGGCGGCGCGGATGAAGGAGCTGGTGCTGGCGTTGCACGCCATCTGGGATACGTGGCTGGAGGGCAAGCCGCTGGAGTTCCGCGGCGACTTCTACTCCCACACCCTGATGACGCCGCGCTTCACTCCGACCGACACCCAGTACGGCCGTCCCAGGGTGACGGTCGCCGCCGTCGGCCCGCTGATGACGCGGACGGCGGCCGAGGTCGCCGACGGCATGATCTGCCACGCCTTCACCACCGAGCGCTATTTCCGCGACGTGACCCTGCCGATGATCGAGAAGACGCTGGAGGGCCGGGGCCGCAAGCGCTCGGATTTCGAGGTGATCTGGTCGCCCTTCGTCGCCTTCGCCAGCACGCCTGCCGAGGTCGAGGCCGGCCGCAAGGCGCTGCGCCAGCAGATCGCCTTCTACGCCTCGACGCCGGCCTACCGGGTGGTCCTGGAGCAGCACGGCTGGGGTGAGTTGCAGTCGAAGCTGCACCCGATGTCCAAGGCCGGCCAGTGGGTGGAGATGGGCGACCTGATCGACGACGAGGTGTTCGACGCCTTCGCCATCGTCGGCGACGCCGACACCATCGGCGCCGAGATCGCCCGTCGCTACGGCGGGCTCGTGGACCGGGTGCAGATCAGCGTGGACACCCTCAAGGACGAGGACGCCAGGGCGCTGGTGACGCGGCTGCACGCGGCCGGCGCGGCGGCGAAGGCGAGCGCATAGGCCATCGATCGGGACCGGGCGCGGGTCGCGCCTCGGCCTGTGATCGCCTATGTAGGCGCCATGTCCTCCCCGAACGAAGACCTGATCGCGTGGGCTCGCGAGCAGCGCCAGGACATGGTCCGGCGCGCCGAACGGCTCGAATCCCGCACCTTGCAGACCCGCGAGCCGCTCGGCGGCATCGGCTGGACCGACACGTCCGAGGAGACGGCGGCGGACCTGCGCCGGCGGATCGCGACATTGGACCGCCTGCTGGGAAATCCCGAGGCGGCCAAGCCGCCGGCGTCCGACCCCACGCGGTTCGACATCAGCCTCGCGCCCTTCGGGGCCAAGCGCCGTTCCTGACGGCCGGCGCCGCGTCGATCGTCAGCCCTCGGCTTTCGTCGCCCGAAACGCTGCGCTAAGCCGGGGCGAGCGTGGAGGACGTCCTGGCATGAGAGCCTTGTTGAGCGTGCGCACCGGCGGACCGGAGACCCTGGTCCTGCAGGAACTGCCGGAGCCCACGGCCGGGCCGGGCCAGGTTGTCGTGCGGATCAAGGCCTGCGGGGTGAACTTCCCCGACGTGCTGATGATCGAAGACCGCTACCAGTCCAAGCCGGAGCGGCCGTTCGCGCCGGGCGGGGAGGTGTCGGGGATCGTCCAGGCGGTCGGCGCGGGCGTCACGGACCTGGCGGTGGGCGAGCGGGTGCTCGGCAACGTCGGCCAGGGCGGCATGGCGGAGGCGGTCGCGGTCGAGGCCTGGCGGCTGATGAAGATCCCCGCGGCCATGCCGTTCGACGAGGCGGCGGCCTTCATCACCACCTTCGGCACCACCTACCACGCGCTGAAGGACCGCTCGTCGGTGAAGCCCGGCCAGACCTTGCTGGTGCTGGGCGCGGCGGGGGGCGTGGGGCTGACGGCCGTGACCCTGGGCAAGGCGATGGGCGCACGGGTGGCGGCGGCGGCCTCGACCCAGGAGAAGGTGGATATCTGCCTGGGCCAGGGCGCCGACGTCGGCGTGGTCTATGGGCGCGGCCCCTTCGACCGCGACGGCCAGAAGCGGCTGGCCGAGCAGTTCAAGACCGCCTGCGGCGCCGACGGGGCGGACGTGATCTACGACGCGGTGGGCGGCGACTACGCCGAGCCGGCGCTGCGCTCGATCGCCTGGGAAGGCCGCTACCTGGTGATCGGCTTCGCGGCCGGCGACATTCCGAAGATCCCGATCAACCTGGCCTTGCTGAAGGGCTGCGAGATCGTCGGCGTCTTCTTCGGCGCCTGGGTCGCCCGCAACCCCGAGCGGCACCGCCAGAACCTCATCGAGCTGCTGGCGCTCTACGAGGCGGGCAAGATCCGCCCCCTGGTCTCCGAACGCTTCCCGCTGGAGCGCGGCGGCGAGGCGATCGAGCGGCTGAGGAGCCGCCAGGCGGTGGGAAAAGTCGTCGTCACCATGGACTGAGGCCGCGCGCCGGCGCCGCGAGGACCGCGGCGCTGATGTCGAGCGCCTCCTCGACAAGGGGCGCGAGGCGACCGGCGTCCCCGCCCCGGTCCAGGGCGTTGTCGTGATCGACGAGCAGGCCCAGGAAGGTGCGCATGCACCAGTCCAGGCGCAGGCGCAGCAGTTCCCGCGGAAGGTGCGGCGTCAGGGTCCGCAGGCGCGCACGGATATGGTCGAGCGCCGTCTCAGGATGGGGCTGGCGCAGCGGATGGCGCACGCCGGCCCAGGGCTCGAACTGGATCATGAACTGCAGCAGGAAGCGCGCGTAGGTGCGGCGACCGCGGGCGTCCACCAGTTCGGCGACCGGCCCCATGATCGCCTCCAGCAACGCGCGCGTATCCGTCGAACCGTCCAGGGCCGCGAGCCGCTCGGCCCGCCGTGCTTCCAGCCACGCCACCCGGCGATCGAGAATGGCCCCGATCAGGCCGTTGCGGTCGCCGAAATGGTACTGCACCGCCGACTTGTTCGCTTGGCCGGCTTCGCGGGCGATGGCGAGAAGGTTAGCGCCCTCGACGCCGTGCACGGCGTAGAGCCGCTCGCCGGCGTTGATCAGGTCGTCGCGAGTCCTCGACGCTGTCTCATCGCCTTCGACCGGCCTTCGCGGACGCCGGGTCTGCGCCATTCAAGTTCCTCATACGACCGTCAGATCGGACGCTTGACCACCGATTTAAGTACATCTACTTAACTTGGCAATCACGCAATGCGATCGGGAACCGGGATGATACGGGACGCGGCCTTTCTGGACGATCTGCTCGACCGCACGCGGCGGTTCGTGCGCGAAACGGGCATCCCGAACGAGGACCGCACCGAGCGGGAGGACAAGGTTCCCGACGAGGTGGTCGCCGAGATGCGCCGCCTGGGCACGTTCGGATGGAGCATTCCTAAGGCCTATGGCGGCGCGGAGCTCACCACCGAGGAGCTGGCGTTGGCCTTCATGGAGCTGGCGCAAGGATCCGTCGCCTACCGGGTTGTGGGCGCCACCAACGCCGGGGTGGGCTCCGAGTGCCTGATCCGCGACGGGACCGAAGCGCAGAAGGCCGCCTACCTGCCCCGACTGGCGTCCGGCGAGCTGCTGGGCTGCCTGGCGCTGACCGAACCGCAGGCCGGCTCCGACGCCACCGCCCTGCAGACCCGGGCCACACCGACCGGCGATGGAGGCTATGTGCTGAACGGGACGAAATGCCTGATCACGCTGGCGCCCATCGCAGGGTTGTTCACCGTCTTGGCGCGCACCAGCGATGACGCCCGCGGCGGCTCCGGCATCTCGGCCTTCCTGATCGAGCGCGAGACGCCAGGCCTTTCCACCAGCGGCTCGACGCCGAAGATGGGCCAGGAGGGCGCGCCGATCGGCGAGGTCTATCTGAGCGACTGCCGCGTTCCCGCGGAAAGCCTGCTGGGCGGGGTCGCCGGCCAGGGCTTCAAGTCGGTGATGAAGGCGCTCAACAAGCAGCGCATCAACCTGTCGGCCCTGGCTGTCGGGCCGGCGATCCGAATGCTGGACGAGGCGATCGCCTATGCGCGGGAGCGCCGACAGTTCGGCCAGGCGATCGGCGAGTTCCAGCTCGTCCAGGCGATGCTCGCCGAATGCAAGGTGGCCATCGAGGCGGCGCGCGCGCTGATCCTGGAGACCGCCCGCAAGCGCGACCGCGGCGAGGACGTCACCCTGGACGTATCGCTGTGCAAGTACCTGTCGACCGAGATGTGCTCGCAGGTGGCCGACAAGGTCGTGCAGATCTTCGGCGGCGCCGGCTACACCAAGGGCCGCGGCATCGAGCGGTTCTACCGCGACGTGCGGGTGTTCCGTATCTACGAGGGCACCAGCCAGATCCACCTGCTCAACATCGGCCGGCGCCTGATGGCGGACGCGTCGTGAGCGACGCCCCCGAAGCGGGACGGGTGCTGACCAGCGCCGACGTCACCGCCCTCTCGCACCTCTACCGCGGGGAGCTCTACCGCAGCACCGTTTGGCGCACCCGCCTCGACGCCACGACGAACTGGGCGGTGGCCACCACCGGTATCGCGTTGACCGTCACCTTCAGCACGCCGCAGGCCTCGCCGATGCCGCTGGTCCTGGTGAGCCTGCTGGTCGCGGTGTTCCTGGCCACCGAGGCCCGACGCTATCGGTTCTTCGACTTCTGGCGCATCCGCGCCCATATCCTCGAACTCCACTTCTTCGGGCCGATCCTGTGCGGGAAGGGGCCGCGCCTCGACAACGGCTGGAACGAGATCCTCTACAGCGACTACCACCAGCCGCGGCTGCACATCACCTGGCTGGAGGCGGCCGGCCGGCGGATCCGGCGGACCTATGGCTGCATCTTCGCCATCCAGGCCGTCGCCTTCCTCGGCAAGCTCATGGTCCACCCGACCCCCCTCGCCTCCTTCGCCGAACTGGTCCGGCGCGCGACGCTCGGTCCTGTTCCGGGAGAAATCGTGCTTCTTTGCGGTCTGGCGTTCCACGCAGGTTGGATCAGCGTGGCGATCATCACCTACTATGCCCGGCGTGGAGGCGACGCCCGCAGCGGCGCCGTCCGCGCCGGCGATCCGATCCTGGAGCTGGCGCGGGCGCGCAGCAGCTGACAGGCGGCCCTAAGGAATGCGATCAACAGAGTTTGGAAGGACGACCGACATGACCACCTTCTCCATCGATGAAGAATTCAAGGAAGCCCAGAAGTGGCTGCTGACCGACGAGGACATCGAGAAGGCCAAGGTCCTGCTCGGCCATGACTCCGCCGAGACGCGCGACCTCTACATCACCGACGCCACCGAGAATAACATCCGCAACTACGCCCACGGGATCGGCGACGACAACCCGCTCTACACCGACCCCGTCTATGGGGCGAAGACCCGCTGGGGCTCGCAGATCGCCCCGCCCAGCATGGCCGAGGTGATCACCAGGACGCTGCATGGCGACCGGCTGCCCAAGGAGGTGCGCGACGCCTCCAAGGGCCTGTTCCGCGGGGTCCACGTCTTCGTCTCGGGCTCGGAGAAGTTCTTCTACCGGCCGGTCTATCCGGGCGATGCCCTGCACGCCTTCAGCGGTGAGGACAGCCTGGAGGTGAAGCCCTCGGAATTCTCGGGCCGCACGGTCACCCGCTTCAAGCGCCGGGTGAAGATCAACCAGAAGGCGGAAGTGGTCTTCAACCAGAAAACCCGGTCCATCTACGCCGAGCGGTCCGCCGCGGTGAAGAAGGGCAAGAACATGAAGATCGAGCCCACGACCTACACCGATGCAGACCTGGAGAAGATCGACGCGATCTACGCCGCCGAGCAGCGCCGGGGGGCCGAGCCGCGCTACTTCGAGGATGTCCAGGTGGGCGAGGCGATGGCGCCGATGGTCAAGGGCCCGTTCCTGGTGACCCACGTGCTGGCCTACCATGCCGGCGGCTATGGCATCCGCGAGTACGGGCTGTTCGGCTCGCGCCTGTGGCACGACAACCGCAAGCGGATCGCGCCCTTCTACATCAAGAACGAGTACGGGATTCCCGACGTCGCCCAGCGGCTGCACTGGGACAACAAGTGGGCGCAGGGGATCGGCAACCCGATGGCCTACGACTACGGCGTCGTGCGCGAGGGCTGGTTCAACCACTACCTCACCGACTGGATGGGCGATGACGGCTGGGTGCTGCGCCAGTACGACGAGATGCGGAAGTTCAACTACATCGGCGACACCCAGTTCCTGAAGGGCGAGGTGGTCGGCAAGCGGGCCGAGGACGATCGGTTCTACGTCGACCTGATCATGGAGATGACCAACCAGCGGGGTGAGAAGACCTCCGTGGGCGAGGCCACGATCATGCTGCCCAGCCGCGAGCATGGGCCGGTGCTGCTGCCGAAGCCGTCGGTGGAGCTGGAGCGCAAGGCCATCCAGATGTTCGCCCGCCACAACCAGATCGCGGCGGAGAAGCGGCGGCAGGGTTAGGCGCCGTAGCCTGTTTCCTTTTCCGGCCGCGGGAACGGAAACAGGCTACGGTAATGCCGGCCCGTCTTCGACGACCGTCGCGATGACACTGGCCGGAACGCTCACATGGAATATTGTTGCCGACGTGCCCGCCGCCGTGGCTATGACTGTGGGCAAGGTATGTTGAGCGGAAGGGTTGGGAACTTATGGTGGATTTCTGTCCGGACGACACCGCCGAGCTGAAGGCGTGGCGCATGGAAGTGCGCGAGTTCCTTGAAGACGCCTGGCCCCGGGGCAAGGTCTTCGACTACGACTACGATGAGGATCCGGCCGGTTGGGCGGAGTATCGGGAGTTTTGGAAGAAGGTTGGCCGGAAGGGCTGGGTCGCCTTGACCTGGTCCAAAGACTATTATGGCCAGGGCCGCAGCGGGATCGAGCGCTGGATTCTGAACGAAGAGTTCAACGCACACGCTGCGCCGAGCTATCCGGTGATCGGCCTGGCCGTCGCCAGCGCGATCCTGCGGGTCGGCACCCATGAGCAGCGCCAGCGCCACCTGAAGGGCATCGCCGAGGCCACGGTGCTGTGGGGCGAGGGCTACACCGAGCCCAGCGCCGGCTCTGATCTCGCCTCACTGACCACGCGGGCGGACCGCGACGGCGACTATTGGGTGCTGAATGGCTCCAAGACGCTGGGGACGGCCGCCCACCACTGCGAATGGATGAGCGTGCTGGCCCGGAGCGATCCGAACTCCAGCAAGCACAACGGCATCAGCTGCTTCCTGGTGCCCCTCGACACCCCCGGCATCCAGATGCTCCCGCTGCACAACATGGGCGGCGGCCAGCAGAACCAGACCTACTTCGAGAACGTGCGGATCCCCGCCGACTGCCTTCTGGGCGACGAGGGCGCCGCCTGGAACCAGGTGTGGTTCGGCCTGGGCGGCGAGCAGCTGGACGTGCCCGGCCCTATCCCGGACGGCCACACCATGCGGATCGCCCGGATGCTGGGCGAGATCATCGACTACTGCAAGACGACCAGGCGCGGCGGCGCGCCGCTGGCCGAGGACCCGGTGATCAAGATCCAGCTCGGCGAGCTGATCCTGGGCGTCGAGGCGATCAAGCTGGCGGTCTTCGAAAGCTATTCGAATGTGGCGAACGGCGGGATCGGCGGCCGCGGCGCCCTGTCGTCGAATCTGAACCAGGCCTTCTACAAGGAATTCTGGCCGCACCTCGGCCAGGTCTGCATGGAGATCGTGGGGCCGATAGCGCAGATCCAGGGCGGCAAGTGGGCTCAGATGGAAGGCCGGGTCGAGAAGTACTTCCGCACCTCGTTCGGCAACCACGCCGGCGGCACCGTGCAGCTGAAGCGCATGGTGGCGGCCACGCGGGGCCTAGGCCTGCCGCGCTGACGCGCGTGGCCCTGCCCGCCCATAGCAACTCGAGATGATGGACGCCCGATGGCTATCGACCTGAACTTCAACGACGAACAGAAGATGATCTGGAACACCGCCAAGGAGTTCTTCCAGAAACGGTGTCCGCCCGAACTGGCCCGCAAGTATGAGAACAGCGAGGCGGAGTTCCCCATCGAACTCTGGAAGGAAATGGCCGATCTCGGCTGGCTTGGGATGAACTTCCCGGCCGAGTACGACGGCCTGGACTGCACGTTTCTCGACGTTTACGGCATCTACGTCGAGGCGGGCCGCACCCTGGCGCCCGCGCCGCTGCTGGAGGCCATCGCCATTGGCGGCTCGCTGATCGCCCGCCTGGGCACGGAGGCCCAGAAGCAGGCGCTGCTGCCGGGGATCGCCGCCGGCGACAAGATCGTCACCCTGGCGATGATGGAGCCCGAGGGCCGCTACGGCGCCGAAGGCGTGGAGCTCGCGGCGAAGCCCGGCGGCGGCGGCTACGTCCTCGATGGGACCAAGCTGCTGGTGGCCTGCGCCGGGTCGGCCGAGCGCCTGATCGTCGCCGCCCGCACCGGCGGCTCGGGCGAGGATGGCGTCTCACTGTTCCTGGTCGACCCGAAAGCCGCCGGCGTTAGCCTGGAGCGCACCCGCAACATCGGCGGCTACCCGCTCTACGCCGTGACGTTCTCGAACGTCTCCGTGCCCGCCTCGGACGCCTTGGGCCCTGTGGGCAAGGCCTGGGACGGCCTGAACGAGGTGCTGATGAAGGCCGCTGTGCTGCAGTCGGCCATGGTGGTGGGCGCGGGCGAGCGGGTGCTGGAAATCGCGGTCGGCTACGCCAAGGATCGCGTGCAGTTCGGCACGCCGATCGGCAAGCATCAGGCGGTGCAGTATCTGTGCACGGACGTCGCCATCGCCCAGCACACGACGCGCCTGCTCACCCTGCACGCCGCCTGGAAGATCGATTCCGGGCAGCCGTTCCTGCGCGAGGCGGCCCTGGCCAAGGCCTCGGCCAGCAAGGCGGCGGCGAAGATGACCTACGCCGCACACGAGGTGCACGCCGGGATCGGCTTCATGATCGACTACGACCTGCAGCTCTACACGCTGCGCGGCAAGCACTGGGAGTTCAACCTGGGCGACGCACGCCACCACCTCGCGCTCGCGGCGACGCAGCAGCTGGCGGCGGCCTAGCGCCGATCCCTTGAAGCCTTCGCCCCTCGATAGGGCGAGGGTTCGAGCAAGGATGAATGTCGGTCGCGCCGATGACCGCTGAGGGCGACCTGGCCGCCTGACGCCGGGACCCTACCCTCGCGGATCGATAAACAGCGTCTGGTGCGCGCGGGCGAATTCGCCGTCGCGGTCGGAAAGGCTGGAGTTCACCAGCGCGCGGCCCTGGCCGTGGGTGATGGTCTCGGCCTCCACATAGACCCAGGGGCCTTGCGGAGCCCGGGCGAGGTTCAGCGAGATGTCGACGTTGGCGTAGGTGAAGGCCCGCCAGTCGAGGATGGTGGCGATGCCGCTGCCGAAATCGGAGACCATGGCGGCCTGGACGAACGGGGTGATGGGCGCGCCCTCGACGATGTCGCCGGTGAACTTGAACCAGGCGGCGCCGGGGCCGCGTTCCCGGATCCCGCCCTTGCGCAGCCGCGACTCCAGAACACCCTGCAGAGTGGGACGCGTGGAGAACGGCCGCGGGTCCAGGCTCTCGGGCGGCTCCGGCGGGGCCCCCGGCCAGATCACCGGCGTCTGCACGGTGCGGATCCGGGTGACGCTCGCCCGGGCGGTGAGGTCGCCCCCCACCCGCAGCTCCGCCTCCAGCACCTGCAGGCGGCGGCCGTCGCGGACCGCCTGGCAGGTGATCTGCGAGGCCGCCATCGGCGTGGGCTTCAGGATGTCGATGTGGAAGCGGGCGAGGTCCATGCCGTCGGCCGCGCCCGTCGTCTGCAGGACGTGCGCCAGCAGGCCGGACAGGGCGACGCCGTTCTGGAACTTGGGATCCCAGGGTCCGGTGGCGGGGTAGAGCGGCGCGAAGAGGGTCTCCCCGTCGCGCCGGTAGAAGGTGTCGCTCAAAGCTGCGAGGCGACGGTGGCCGCGCGGTCGTCCACGCCTTCGCCGAGGCTCCGGGCGAGGTCGCGGGCGTGGCCGCTGAGCCCCCCCAGCTCGCGCTGCAGCGCCGGCAGCCGCATTGTCCACAGGTGCAGCGGATACTCGCGGGTGAAGCCGATGGCGCCGTGCATCTGCTGGGTCTCGCGCAGCAACAGGGGCGCATTGGCCGTGACATAGGTCGCGGCCGCGGCCGCGGCCTGGGCGGGCGCACCCTTGTAGGCCGCCTCCAGTCCCAGCCAGTAGGCGGCCTCGGCGTTGACGGTGAGCTGCGCCAGCCGGTGCTGGATCGCCTGGAACGAACCAATCGGCCGGCCGAACTGCACGCGGTCCTTGACATAGCCGACGGTGGTCTTCAGCGCGCCCTTCATGGCCCCGGCCGCCTCGAGCGCGAGGCCCGTCCGCCACCAGTTGCGCAATTCATCGCCCTTGCCCGGACCAAGCGCCGGCGCCCGCTGCAGGGCGGCGGCGGTGAGGCGCGCCAGCGGCCAGCCGGTGCGGTCGTTGTTCACCGCCTCCACGTCGCCGGGCTGGACGTCCAGCCGCTTGGCCGCATCGCCGTCGAGGATCAGCACGGTCCTGGCGAACTGGCCCAGCCGGAAGGGCGTCCCCTGCCCGTTCGCCAGCGCCACGGGGCCGGGGGCGGTCTCGCCGGTCACCATGGGGAACACCAGGGCTGTAGCGGCGGTGGCCAGCACCGCGGCGCTCTCGGCGATCCGCTCCACCACCAGGGCGGCGTCCAGCGGGCCGGCGCCCTCCGTCAGGGCCAGATCGAAGAAGCCGGCCCCGGCGAGCTCGGCGTGCAGGGCCTCGTCGTACTGCGTCTGGTCGACGAGCTTCTTGTTGTGCGCCGTGTCGCCGTTGCGCTGCAGGATGCGGTCGACGGCGTCGAGGGTCTGGCGCTGAATGTCGTTGGGCGTGAGATCCATGGCGGCGTCTCCTCAGACCTTGGTGGGCAGGGCGAGGAAGTTCGACGCGATCTGGTCGAGCTGCATCTCGGTGGTTCCGGCGGCGACGCCGAACGACAGCACCCGGCGGATGTCGCCGCCGGAGCCTGCGGTCAGGCCCTCCTCGCCATGCACGAGGTGGGCGAGTTCGCCGGCCAGGCGCAGCGCGGTGGTCTGGGCCACGCGGGAGAGGTTCGAATCGGCTGTCGGCGGCGAGCCGTGCGCGCGCAGGTCGACGACCTTGTAGGTGAGCAGGCGGGCGGCCTCGAGGGCGGCGAAGACCTCGCCGATCCTGGTCTGGACCTCCGGATCGTCGAACGCGCCGTTGCGCTTGGCCTCGGCGATGGTGGCCCTGAGGATGCGCTGGCCGGTCTCGTAGTGGGCCGCGCCGACCCGCTCGAACGACAGCGCCCGGCGCACGATGTCCCAGCCCCGGTTCTCCTCGCCCAGGCGGTAGGCGACGGGCACGCGGACCTCGTCGAAGACCAGCTGGTGGAAGGCCTGCTCGCCCACGAAGCCGTCGATGTGGCGCACCTCGATCCCGGGGGTGTCCATGGGCGTCAGCAGGATGGAGATCCCGGCTCGCTTGGGGGCGTTGAGGTCGGTCTTCACCAGCAGGAAGCAGAAGTCCGCCGTGCCCACGTGGCTGGTCCAGATCTTCGAGCCCGTCACCACATAGTCGTCGCCGTCGCGCACGGCCTTGGTGCGCATGGCCGGCAGGTCGGAACCGGCGTCCGGCTCCGAGAAGCCCTGGCACCAGCAGACGTCGCCCGCGGAGATGCGGCGCAGGTGGTAGAGCTTCTGCTCCTCGCTGCCCGCGGCCATGATCGCCGGGCCGATCCAGTTGACATTCATGTACTGCGGGCCGCGCGGCTCGCCGATCGGCCATAGCTCTTCCGACAGGATCGCCGCGCGCCAGGGCGAGGCCTCCTGCCCGCCGTATTCGAGGGGCCAGTTCTGGGTCAGCCAGCCGCGCTCGGCCATGGCCTTGGAGAAGGCGATGGAGTCGGACTTGTATTTCGGCAGGTTCGCCTTGTCGTAGCCGTTCCAGCCCTCGGGCAGCCGTTCCTTGAGGAAGGTCTTGAGGTCGTTGCGATAGGCGACATCGTCCTCAGTCCAGTCGAAATCCATCGCCTAACCTCCTGCCTTATATACGGTTTCCCGTCGCGTCTGGGCGCGCGCCCTCCAGCCCGTCGGGCGAAGGCCACCCCATGCTATGCGGGCCCACGGCCGCTGACTAGGGCGGCCGGCGCCCGCAGCGATGCGGTTTGCGCCATCACGCCGCGCGCTTGACTTGGCCAAGCCCGCGGGCTCGCATTCGCCGTCAGATCCAGGCGGGAGGAACGCAGCGATGCCGTTCGAAAAGGAAGCCTACAAATCCATCGTCGTGGACCTGGACCGTGCGACGAAGGTGGCGACGGCGACGCTTAACCGGCCCGAGGCGCTGAACGCCATCGGCCAGTCGATGCTGGACGACTTTTCGCGGCTGTGGCGCTGGGTGCGGGACGACGACGACGTCAACGCGGTGGTGGTGCGCGCCGCTCAGGAGTCGCGGGCCTTCACCAGCGGGGCCGACGTGCGCCCCGCCGAGGAGGGCGGCGACCGGCTGACCCGGCACCCGAACGTATTCGTCAACAAGAGCGTCTTCGACCAGCTCAGCCCCCGCATGGCCTATGTCTGGAAGCCGGTGATCGTCGCCGTGCATGGGGTCTGCGCCGGCGCGGGCCTGTTCATCGTCAACGAAGGCGACATCGTGCTCTGCGCCGACGACGCGCAGTTCTTCGACCCGCACCTGTCCATCGGCATCACCTCGGCCCTGGGGCCGGTGGGGATGAGCCGGCGGGTGAACCTGGGCGAGGTGCTGCGCTACACCCTGCTCTCCAACGCCGAGCGGCTGGGGGCGGAAACGGCCCAGCGGATCGGCCTCGTCACCGAGGTGACGACCCGCGACAAGCTGTGGGCGCGGGCGGACGAACTGGCGCGGCTGGTGGCCGGCTACGACACGGTGGCCGTGCAGGGCAGCCTGAAGGCCATCTGGGAGAGCCAGGAGCTGGGCCGCAAGGCCGGGCTTGAGCGGGCGCAGCTCTATTCCGACGCCGCGCGCTCGTCGTCCGGCAACACGCTGCAGCGGCCCGAGCGGAAACCCTATGCGGTGCGCTGAACCGGCGCCGCCCCATCTGCAGGCGCGGCCTTCTCCGGCTCCCCGAAGGTGGGATAGCGCCCGAAGGTGAGCGCCACGCCCACGCAGATCACCAGCAGCACGGCCAGGATCGCATAACCCAGGTCGTAGTTGCGCAGGTGGTCGAACAGCAGGCCGCTGGCGAAGGGGGCGCCGCCATAGCCGATCCCGAAGACCACCAGGCCCATGCCGTAGATGGCGCTGAAGCTGCGCAGGCCGAAGTAGCGCGACAGCAGATAGGCCAGCAGGTCGCCCTCCGCGCCCATGGTCAGGCCGATCAGCATCGCGGCCCCGACGGCCCTGGCCTCGTTGCCATCGTACCCCACGAGCAGGCCGCAGCCGACGGCGGCCAGGACGATGAAGCCTGCGGAGACGAAGCGCGCCGGCAGGCGGTCGAGCAGCCAGCCGCAAATCAGCCGGCCGACGATGAGCGACGGGCCGATCGCGGCGGCGGCGGCGGCGGCCTGGGCCCGTGAGATCCCCTTGTCGGTGAGCATCGCCGGGAGGTGGACGGAGGTCGAGGTGGCGGCCGCAGCCGTGACCATCAGCACCAGCCCGATCCGCCAGAACATGGTGGAGCTGAGCGTCTCGCGCAGCGTCATCCCGACCAGCGGCTGCGCCGAAGGCGCCGAAGCCTGCACAGCGTCGCGCGGTCCGGTCACGGGTCCGCGGAACAGGAAGAACGTCACGAGCGTCACCACCACGGCGATGCCGATCCCCACGGCGAAGAAGGCGCCGCGCCAGCCCAGCGACTGGATGAGCCAGAGGGTGAGCGGCGGCCACATGGCCCCGCCGACACCGCTGGCGCTGTAGCCGATCGCCAGCGCAAGGCCCCGGCTGACGTTGAAGTGACGCGTCACGGCCGCGGTCCAGGGGATGGGCCCCAGCGCCAGGCCGAACACTGCATAGGCGCTCCAGGCGGCGTACCAGCCCCAGATCGACGGGCCGCTCAACCCCACCGCCGCGATCGCGAGGCCCGTGAGCGGCACCCCGATCAGGGCGATCTTGCGCGGCCCGTGCCGGTCCACCAGGCCGCCCAAGGCGATGGCGAACAGGATCGTGCCGATGGAATAGAGCAAGGTGGGAAAGGAAATCTCGGCCCTCGACCAGCCGAACGCCTCCGACAGCGGCGTCATGAACTGGCCGAGGCCGAAGGTCATGAAGATCGAGCCCAGGATCCCCACGTGGGTGACGAAGGCGTAGGGCCACCCGGTGCGCCACTCTGCGGCGGCTCCCTGCTGCGTCACGCGCAATCCTCTCCTGCCTTACGAGCGCTCTCATGGCCCAGGCTGCGGCCCGGCGCCCTTGGCTGTGGGGCGCGACACTAGGAGCGATTCCATGGGATCGGAAGCTTTCGCCGCGGGCGAGGCGTTCGTCGCCGCTTGCCGCTCTCGCAGGTGCGACGGATGATGCCCGCCGTCTCGGAGGGGGGCCGCAAAAGCCTACCCGCCTCGCCGTGGACGGGCTGCCCGCGGACCTCTATCCCCCGCACACCAACCGGAGATTCGACCTGATGCCCAATTCGCCGGCTGAAGCGGCCTAGCCTTTCGCCCCCATGGCCCAGCATCTCTTCGAAGACCTGCTCGTCATCGACTGCGCGAGCTTCATCGCCGGACCTGCGGCCGCGACCATCCTTTCCGATTTCGGCGCCCGGGTGATCAAGATCGAGGAGCCGCGGCTCGGCGACCGCTACCGCGAGCTCATCCGGCTGCGCGATCCCAGCGGCGAGACGATCGACTACTTCTGGACGCTGGACGGCCGCAACAAGGAGAGCCTTGCGATCGACCTCGGCCAGCCGGCGGCGCGCGAAGTGCTGCACCGGCTGATCGCCAGGGCCGACGTCTTCATCACCAACTTTCCCTTCGAGACCCGCGCCCAGCTGGGAATCGGCGCGGCGGAGCTCACCGCCCTCAATCCGCGCCTGATCTACGCCTCCATGACGCCCTACGGCGAGGAGGGCCCCGAGCGGGACCGCACCGCCTACGACACCACCGGCTGGTGGGCGCGCTCGGGCCTGATGAGCATGGTCCGCGACCACGCCGGCGCGCCCTACGGCCATCCGGTGGTCGGCATGGGCGACCATCCCACCGCCGTCTCGATGTATGCGGCCATCGTCACCGCGCTCTACCGGCGCCAGGCGACCGGCCAGGGCGCGGTCGTCTCGACCTCGCTGCTCGCCAACGGCCTGTGGGCCAATTCCTGCCAGGTCCAGGCCGCGCTCTGCGACATCGAGCTTATCCCCCGCGGCCCGCGCGGCGCCCGCACGCCGCTTAGTGAGCCGTACCGCTGCGCCGACGGGCGCGAACTGCTGCTCGGCATGACCAATTCGCTGAAGGAGTGGCCGGCCTTTGCGACGGCGCTCGGCCATCCGGAGTGGGAGGCCGATCCCCGGTTCGCCACCTATGCAGCCCGGATGGCCAACGCCGCGGCGCTGGTCGCCCTGATCGAGGACGTCTTCGCGCGTGAGCCGTACGCGCATTGGCGCCGGGTGCTCGACGAGGCCGGCGTCACCTTCAGCCTTGTGGCCGTGGTGACCGACCACCCCAACGACGAGCAGCTCTACGCCAACGGCCTGTTGCCAGACATCGTCGACGGCCTGGGCCTGAAGACCGTCGACAGCCCCTTCAAGGTGCTGGACGAGCCCAAGGTCGAGCCGCGCCTGGCGCCCGCCCTCGGCCAGCACAGCCGCGCCATCCTCGAAGAGTTCGGCTGCACCCCGGCGCAGATCGAGGCGCTCATGCGGCCGGCGGATTCCGGCCCGCCCTGACGACCGACGAGCGCATGTCCCGAAGGTCGCCCCTGGACATCGGGCGATCTGCGAAGCAGAGCTAGAGTCAGGCTGCACATCGGCCCGACCCTCAAGGACCCCGAGGGCCGGCGGTCCGGCCCCCTTGAACCACAGACCGCATTGGTCGAGACGTCGCGGGACGCCTGCGATTTTTGGGAGACGCATGACGTGAAGGCTGCGCCATTCGACTATGTGGTCCCGGACAGCATCGAGGCTGCGGTGAGCCACCTCGCCGAGGGAGCCGGCGACGCGGTCGTGCTCGCCGGCGGCCAGACGCTGATGCCGCTGCTGGCCCTGCGCATGGCGCAGCCGGGGGTGATCGTCGACATCAACCGCATCAAGGAGCTGTCCGGGGTGAGCCACCTGGACGGCGCCACGCGCATCGGGGCGATCACCCGCCAGGCCGAGGTCCTGACGGACCCGACCATCGCGGCGCACGTCCCGACGATCGCCCAGGCGGTCCGCTTCGTGGGCCACCACCAGACCCGCAACCGCGGCACGGTGGGCGGTTCGATCTCGCTGGGCGAGCCGGCGGCGGAGCTGCCCTGCACGGCCCTGACGCTGGGGGCCAGGATCGAGGCGCGGTCGACGCGCGGGACGCGCCAGATCGCGGTCGAGGACTTCTACCTGGGCCCGTACTCGAATGCGCTGGAGCCGGACGAACTGGTGACGGCGCTGCATTTCCCCGACCTGCCGGCGGGCACGATCACCGTGGTGCACGAGATCGCGCGGCGGCCGGGCGACTTCGCCCTGGTGGGCCTGATCTGCGCGCTGACCGTCGAGGGCGGCGCGTTCAGCCGCGCGCGGATCGGCTGGTTCGGCATGGGTCCGACGCCGCTGCGCAGCCCGCAGGCCGAGCAGGCGCTGGTCGGCCAGAGCCTGGGCGGCGTCGACCTTACCGAGATCGGCCGCCTGGCGGCGTCCGAAACCGATCCCCTCGACGACCACCACGCCACCGCCGCCTACCGCCGCACGGTGGGCGCCAGGGTGTTCCGCCGGGCCGTCAGTCAAGCGTTGGAGGCGCGCAAAACCGCATGAGCGAGCATCGGATCGAATTGAAGGTGGACGGCCAGCCGGTGGTGAAGACCGTCGAGGCGCGCACCACCCTGGGCGACTTCCTGCGCGACGAGTGCGGGCGAACGGGCGTGCACCTGGGCTGCGAGCACGGGGTCTGCGGCGCCTGTACGGTGATCGTGGACGGCAAGGCGGTACGCTCGTGCCTGATGCTGGCGGTGCAGGCGAACGGCGTCGAGGTGACCACCGCCCAGGGCCTGGCCGCGGCGGACGGGACGCTATCGCCCGTGCAGCAGGCGATGCAGGACGAGCACGCCCTGCAGTGCGGCTTCTGCACGCCGGGCGTGGTGATGACGCTGACGGCGCTGACCGCCGGCGGCGCGCGGCCGACCGAAGCGGAGCTGCGCGGCGCCATGTCCGGCCACCTGTGCCGCTGCACCGGATACCAGGGGATCATCCGCGCGGCGCGCAAGCTGTCGGGAGCGAACGCATGACCGAGCTGACCCATGCCGCCCGCTTCGTTGGCCAGCGCATCGCGCGCAAGGAGGACCGTCGCCTGCTGACCGGCAACGGCTCGTACACCGACGACGTCGTCGTAGCCGGGATGCTGTTCGCCGCCTTCGTGCGCAGCCCGATCGCCCGCGGCAAGATCACCCGCTTCGACGCCGAGGCGGCCCGCGCCCTGCCCGGCGTCCACGCCGTCTATGCGGCGGACGACCTGCGCACGCTCGATATCAAGTTCCTGCAGCTCTACAGCTCCCCCACCGCGACGCCGCCGCACCTGTGGCCGCTGGCCGACGGCCGGGTCGTGTACGTCGGCGATCCGATCGCCATCGTCGTGGCGGATTCCCGCGCGATCGCCGAGGACGGCGCAGGGCTGGTGGAGGTGGACTACGAGTCCGAGGATCCGGTGGTCACCCTCGACCAGGCCAAGACGCTGGCCAAGGCGGTGCATCCCGAGCTCGGCGCCAAGCTGGCCGACGAGACCTCGACGCCGGACGACCCGGGCATGGCGGAGGTCTTCGCCAAGGCCGCCCACGTGGTCACCGGCACGATCCGCCACCAGCGCCAGGCCCATTGCCCGATGGAGGCCCGCGGCGTGCTGGCCCAGCCGAAGGGCTCGGGCGAGCTGACGGTCTGGGTTTCCTGCCAGAGCCCGCACATGGCGGCCCGCTACCTCTCCATGGCGTTCAGCCTGCCGGCCCATTCGATCCGGGTGATCAGCAAGGATGTGGGCGGCGCCTTCGGGCTGAAGGTGCAGCTGTGGCGCGAGGAGGTGTCCGCGGTGGCCGCGGCCCTGCTGCTGGGCAAGCCCGTGAAGTGGATCGAGGACCGGCTGGAGAACCTGATCTCCGCCAACCAGGCCCGCGAGCAGGAGATGACCGTCAAGCTGGCCTTCGACGCCGACGCGCGCCTGCTGGCCGCCGACCTCGAGTACCACAGCAACATCGGCGCCTTCCCGCACGGCATCGGCGCCAACGCGCTGGGGATGATGATGTTTCCCGGCCCCTACAAGCTTCCCCGCATCGCCTTCAAGGCGAAGGCCTACTACTCCAACACCGTCGGCGAGGCGGCCTATCGCGGGCCGTGGATGATCGAGTCCCTGGCGCGCGAGACCATGCTGGACGTGGCCGCCCGCCAGATCGGCATCGATCCCCTGGAGCTGCGCCGCCGCAACCTGATCACCAAGGCCGACCAGCCGTTCAACATGGTCACCGGGCCGGTGCTGAACTGGGTCACGCCGACCGAGACCCTGGACCTGGCGGTGCAGAAGATCGACGTGGCCGCGTTCCGCAAGGAGCAGGCGGCGGCGCGGGCTGAGGGCCGCTACCTGGGCCTGGGCTTCGCGGTCTATGTGGAGCCCACCACCATGGCCATGATCGGCGTCCTCGCCACCGAGGTGGCGCAGGTGCAGGTGGAGCCCACCGGCAAGATCACGGCGGTGCTGTCGACCCACAGCCAGGGCCACGGCACCGAGACCACCATGGCCCAGGTGATCGCCGATTCCCTGGGCGTGCCGTTCGACGACGTGACGGTGCTGGAGGACGACAGTTCGCGCGGCGGATTCGGCGCCGGCGCGGGCGGCAGCCGCCAGGCCGTGGCCGGCGGCGGGGCGGCGATGAAGGCCACCGCCATCCTGAAGGACAAGATCAAGGCGATCGCCGCGCACCTCTTGAACGCCAGCCCGGAGACGGTCGAAATCGAGAACGGCATGGTCAAGGTCGCCGGCGCGGCGGAGATGACCACGCCGCTGGCCCAGATCGCCGCCACCGCCTATTTCGAGACCGAGCGCCTGCCGCCTGGCATGGAGCCGGGGCTGTCGGCCCAGTACCGCTACCGGCCGCCGCCGATCGTGTTCTCCAACGCCAGCCACGCCTGCATCTGCGAGGTGGATCGCGACACCGGGGTGGTGAAGATCCTGCGCTGGGTGGCCAGCGAGGACTGCGGGGTGATGATCAATCCCGCCGTCGTCGAGGGCCAGATCGCCGGCGGCGTCGTGCAGGGGATCGGCGGGGTCATGATGGAGGAGATCCACTATGACGAGATGGGCAATCCCACGGCCGCGACCTTCAAGGACTACCTGATCCCGACCATCTCGGACGTGCCGGAGATCGAGTACTGCCACCTGATCACCCCGGCCGACAACGAGGGCGGCTACAAGGGCGTGGGCGAAGGCGGCGCGATCATCGGCCCGCCGACCATGGTCAATGCGGTGGCCGATGCGCTGGCGCCGTTCGGGGTGCGCTGCCTGGACCTGCCGCTGACGCCGCCGAAGCTGCTGGCGCTGATGGACGCGGCGGAGGGGGTCTGAGGGCGTCCCGCGGCTGCGGCGGAAGGGGATAGGTCGGTTTTGAATTGACCACGACAAATCCTTGCGGCGCGCCCGGCTCCGCAAAGCCGGAGGGTTGGGGGCAAGTTTCCGCATCCCTTAAGTCGGTAAGCGCTTTTTCGGGGTGGCGATCAACCCCCCTCAAGGGCGGTCGACCGGGCCTGAGATCGACGATTTTCGTGCGGGAATTCATAGGCTTATAAACTCCTCGACAACCGCCAGGGCCGGGCTGGGGCGTTGACCGGGGTGTTGACCGGTCAACATCTCGTCTCCGTCGTGCGCGGCCTTGCTGCGGCCGTCAGAGGATAACGTGGCGCCGGCGCGATTTCAAGAACAAAACCAGAACAATTGGCGCGGGCCGCCACAGAGGCAGGCTTAGAACCGCCGGACGATTCCGGCGTAGAGCTCCCGGCCCGGGGTGTCGCGTTTCAAGCCGAGGTTCATTCCCACGTCGACCTGCAGATCGGGCCGGCTTGCCGGGATCCATGCGACCGCGGCGTCGGCGCTGGCCCGCGACACCGAACCGCCCGGCTGGCCGTCGATTTCACCCCAGAGCTCCAGCGCCACGCTCAGCGGCCCGAAGCCGCGGGACAACGCCACCGCGCCCGACCCGTCGAGATGGGTCCCGCCGCCGGCGGCGTCCCGCTTCACCGCCAGCTGCGGCGACAACCCCAGGGAAAGGCCCCCCGACAAAGGCAGCGACACCGGCGCGATCACCCCGCCCTCCCACCCGCCGGCGCCCTGGCCATGGGTGGCGGTGGGCGCGGTCACGAAGGGCTGCAGCGCGACCTGCGGCCCATCCTTGTCCGGATCGGTGAGCGCGGTCCGCGCCCCGATGAAGAGGTCGCCGACGCCGCGGGTCCGGGCGGTCACCCCTGAGGTCCTGTCATCCACGCGGGAATAGGCAGTCCAGCCCAGTTCGACCTCGCTGCGACGCGTGAGGCCCGTCCTCAGTTCCAGGCCGCCCAGGGCCAGGGTGTCGATCCGCTCGCCGTCCCGGTCCAGGCGCGAACCGTCGGCGAGCCCGGTCTCGATCTGCAGGCGCCCGACGTCGACGATGCAGGCGGGGGCCGCCTTGCCCGGGCGATCGGCGCAGAGCGCTCTCCCCTGCGCCGTCGCGGCTTGCGAAACGGTGATCGCGGCCAGCAGGCCAAGACCTAGCGCCTTCATCGAAACATCCCCTCAGCGAGATCCCACAGGTACGACGCCGGGGCCGGCCCGCGGCCGCATCATGTCCGCCGTGGGCCGGGAAGCCATCGTTGCGTTCCGGTCCTTCGCTGGATGACGCCGCTTCCGGACTTTACGCTCGCTCGCCGCTTCGAAGTTATCGGCCTAAATCTGGGCGATGGCGATCACGCGAACACCTGGCCTCTCGGCCCCCGGCGCGCTGATGGCGCTCGCCTCGGCGGCGCTGTTCGGCGCAAGCACGCCCTTCGCCAAGCTGCTGCTGGGCGGCGGCCTCAATCCGTGGCTGCTCGCGGGGCTGCTATATCTGGGTTCGGGTGTCGGCCTGGCGATCGCACGGATGGTCTTGCCCGGGCGTTTGGCGGGTCGCCGGAACGAGGCCCCGCTTAGGAGGGCGGACCTCCCATGGCTCGGGCTGGTGATCCTCAGTGGCGGCGCGCTGGGGCCGATCCTGCTGATGGTCGGGTTGAGGACGACCCCGGCGTCCTCGGCGGCGCTGCTGCTAAACGTCGAAGGGTTGGCCACGATGGCGATCGCCTGGGTGGTCTTCCGGGAGAATGTGGACCGCCGCCTGCTGCTGGGCGCGCTGGCGATCCTGGCGGGCGCGGTGGTGCTGTCCTGGAAGGGAGGACCCGGCGGCTTCGGCCTGGGCTCCCTGGCGATCCTGGGCGCGTGCCTGGCCTGGGGCGTCGACAACAACCTCACCCGCAAGCTCTCCTCGGCGGACCCGACCCAGATCGCCATCGCCAAGGGGCTGGTCGCGGGAACGGTCAATGTCGGCCTCGCCCTCGCGGCGGGCGCGTCATTTCCCGCATGGACTGCGACGCTGGAGGCCGGGCTGATCGGCTTCCTGGGCTATGGCGTGAGCCTCGTTCTTTTCGTCCTGGCGCTGCGGCATCTGGGATCGGCGCGAACGGGCGCCTACTTCTCCACAGCGCCTTTCATCGGCGCGCTGATAGCGGTCGGCCTGTTCAAGGATCCGATCAATGTCCAGCTCGTGGCGGCGGGGACATTCATGGCGGTCGGGGTCTACCTCCACCTTTCAGAGACCCATGAGCATGACCACACGCACGGGGCGCTGGAGCACGAGCACCGACATGTGCATGACGCGCACCACCGGCACATGCACGGCGCCGAGGATCCGACCGGGGAGCCTCACAGCCATCCCCATCGCCACCAGCCGCTGATCCACAGCCATCCGCATTTTCCGGACGTCCACCACCGCCATGGGCACGGCCGTGACGCTTAGGTGTTAGGATCGCCGGATGGACGACTGTTGTTCCGCCAAGGGCTGCGAACTCGACCGGTTGGCCGGGGCCCCGCGCCAACGGCGGGTGCTGATCGCGGTGCTCATCATCAATGCAGTGATGTTCGCGGCGGAGTTCACGGCCGGCGTCGTCGCAGGCTCGACGGCGCTGATGGCCGACGCCGTGGACATGCTCGGCGACGCCTTTGTCTACGGGTTGAGCCTCTACGCCCTGTCTCGCGGGGCAAGGTGGAAGGCCGGGGCCGCGCTGGCCAAAGGCGGCTTCATCCTGCTGTTCGGCGCCGGCGTGATGGTGGAGGTCGCCGTACGGCTCGCCACCGGGGTCCCGCCGTCTTCAACCCTGATGGTCATCTTCGGCGCCATGGCGCTGACGGCCAACGTCGCCTGCCTGGCGCTGTTGTGGCGCTACCGCACCGTAGACGTGAACATGTCGAGCACCTTCGAATGCTCGCGCAATGATGTCATCGCCAATCTCGGCGTGCTCGCCGCGGCCGGCGGGGTCGCGCTCCTGCATGCTCCGTGGCCCGACCTCCTGGTCGGGACCGCCATCGCCGTGCTGTTCCTGCGTTCAGCGATCCGCGTCCTGCGCCAGGCCTGGCCCGCGTTCCGCGCCGGCCCGCCGGCTCCGCCGCCGGCGCCGACCTTCACGATCTCCCCCCATCGCGCCCGGTCCGGACCAGGCTGAAAACGATCGGCGCGTATTGGTGTGGGACAGGTCAAAGTCTATCACCTGAAATACCAGGCGAATGTCCCTCGGCTGGGCGGCTTGGCGAGGTGAGGTGACGGCCCATGCAGATGGATGAACAGGCCCGGATGATCCGGGACACGGTGCGCAAGTTCGTGGAGCGGGAGATGATCCCGCTGGAGCCGCATCTGGCGCTGCAGGAGGTCTCCGACGACGACGGCGCGGGGCTGACCGACGCGCAGTTCCAGCGGCTGCGGGAGGTCTCCAAGGCGCTGGGGCTGTGGGGCCTGGACGCGCCCGAGGAATTCGGCGGGCTGGCCCTTCCCTACGTGACCATGGCGGCGGTCTGGGAGGAGGTGGGCCGCACCTTCACCCCCTTCATCTTCCCGCCGGACACCCCGAACCTGCGGATGATGGCCGCGGTGGGATCGCCCGAGCAGAAAGAGAAGTACCTCAAGCCCTATATCGAGGGGCGGATGACCTCGGCGATCTGCATCTCCGAGCCCGGCGCCGGCGGCGATCCCGCCGGCATCACCACGCGGGCGGTCCAGACCGCCGACGGCTGGGTGCTGAACGGCCGCAAGATCTGGATCACCAACGCCCGGCGGGCGGACTTCATGATCACCATGGCCCGGGTCGGCGACGGCGCGCGGCAGGAGGGCATCACCGCCTTCATCGTCGAGAAGGGCACGCCCGGCCTGAACATCCAGCGGGCGATCCCGATGGTGTCCAACGCCCTCACCTACGAGCTCACCTTCGACGACATGCTGCTGCCGGAGGGCGCGGTGCTGGGCCAGGTCGGCCAGGGCTATGCGCCCATGCAGCTGCGGCTGATCACGCGCCGGCTGGAGATGTCGGCGCGCAGCATCGGCATGGCCACGCGCTGCCTCGACATCCTGTGCGAGCACGCCCGCCAGCGGGTGACCTTCGGCGAGCGGCTGGCCGACCGCCAGGCGATCCAGTGGTGGGTGGCGGACCTGTCCACCCGCATCCACGCCGCCCGGCTGATGGTCAACGACACCGCCGAGAAGGTGGACCTGGGGGAGGACGTCCGCCACGAGGCCTCGATGATCAAGGTGTTCTGCACGGAGCTGGCCTATGAGGCGGCCGACCACGCCATGCAGACCCTGGGCGCCATGGGCATGACCAAGGAGCTGCCGCTCTATCACCTGTGGCAGCGGGCCCGCGTGATGCGGATCTACGAGGGCCCCAGCGAGGTGCACCGGCAGACGATCGCCCGGCGGGTGCTGGGCGGAAAGCGATAGGGGGAGATCGGCCATGACCGGACTGGTGCTGCGCGAGGACGCTGGCGGGCTTTCCACCCTCACCCTCAACCGCCCGGACAAGCTGAATGCGCTGAGCATGGAGCTGTTCGAGGAACTGGACGGGCACCTGGCGAGCCTGGAGGCCAGCGAGGTCATCCAGGCGGTGGTGATCCGCGGGGCCGGCAAGTGCTTCTCCGCCGGCCACGACCTGGGCGGCATCGCCGAGGGCGAGACCCACGCCAAGCCCAACTTCCAGGCCCATGTGGTGGAGCGGCTGGCCAGCCTGCCGCAGCCGGTGATCGGGGCGGTGCACGGCCATTGCTACACCGGCGCGCTGGAGCTGGCGCTGGCGGCCGACATCATCGTGGCCGCGGAGTCCGCCCGCTTCGCCGACACCCATGCGCGCTTCTCGCTGGTGCCGGTGTGGGGGATGAGCCAGCGGCTGCCGCGCCGGGTGGGCGCCTACAAGGCCCGCGAGATGATGTTCACCTGCCGCACCTATACGGGCGCGGAGGCCGCGGCCATGGGGCTGGCGGCCCTGTGCGTCCCGGACGCCCTCTACGACCAGGCGGTGGCCGAGCTGGCGCAGACCATCCTCGCCCAGTCGCCGCACAGCCACCGGGCCAACAAGCGCCTGATCCTGGAGACCGACGGCCTGCCGCTCGGGGCCGGCCTGGCGCACGAGGTCTACCATGGCGCCGGCCGCGGGCCGGACATGCACGCGCGCATTGCGGCGTTCCGCAACCGCAGCCGCTGAGGCGGAAGGCCGGCTGCGGACCAGGGATCGTTCGAACCCCCGGCCCGCGCCGGATCAGGCGGTGATCCCGACGGTCTGCGAGCCCTCGCCCCGCGGCTGGTGCGCGGCCTTGAAGCTGTCGAGAGCGGCGGTGAGCTCGGAGGAGCTCAGCTTGCCGTCGCCATCGGAGTCGAGCTTCGACAGGGCGTCCGCGAGTCCGGTGTCGTCCTTCGACCCCAGGCTGGTCTGGACCTCCGAAAGGCTCAGGGTCCCGTCGCCGTCGGTGTCGACATCGGAGATCAGCCGGGCGGCCATGTCGGACGAGGACGGCGGCTCCGCCTGGGCCGAGATCAGGCCGGACAGGGCAGCCTGCCCGAACTGCGACGAGGCGACGCCCCCGCGGGGCGGCGGCGGGCCGGGCGGAGGCCCGGGCGGCGGGCCGCCGACGCCGCCGGCGCCCGGCATTTCCTGCCCGGACGAACCGGCCTGAGAGGCTTGCTGGGACAGCAGGACGGCGAGCAGCCGCTGCGCCTCCCCTCCCCCGTAAGCGCTTGAACTGCTTGATATCTGCATCGGACCTCATGGGTTGGCGAGCGGGGCTCGGGCCCCGCCGCGGGGCGTCCCTAGGCGCGGGACAGCCACAGTCTTCGCAAGAATCGTGCAATGATACACTTACGATACACTTCGCCTTCCAACATTTCACACCGAAACAATTCGGATAATATTGATGTCGTAGCGAACAGTGTTGAGTATTTTACGTCTTTCCGCCGCCATGTTGCTGCCCGATCTCCGTCTCCAGTAAAGAGAGTGGGGATCCATGGATCGGAAAAATCCGCCGAGCGGCGCGGTCGCAGGACACGCCGCATTGAGGCGCCGGCTGTGTCTGGGGGCGGGCCTGGCGGCGCTGGCGGCGGGCGGCCCGGCGCTGGCGGCGGACATCGGTTCAGGGGTGGCGACGCCGGTGGCCACCTCCACAGCCAACAACGGCGCCGCTGCGGACGTCAACATCACCAGCAGCGGGTCGGTGCAGCCGACCAGCGGCGCAGCGGTGACGCTGGACAGCGACAATGCGGTGACCAACGCCGGGATCGTGAAGATCCAGGACGCGAGCGGCGCTGTCGGCGTGCTGGTCACCGGCGGCCACACCGGCTCGGTGACCAACAACGGCACAATCCAGATCGACGAGACCGCAACGGCCACGGACAGCGACGGCGACGGCGACCTGGACGGGCCGTTCGCCACTGGCTCCGGCCGCTACGGGATCCGGGTGACCGGGCCGTTCACGGGCGCGATCACCAACGGCTCCGCAGGCGTGGTCTCCGTGGAAGGCGACGACTCCGCGGGCATCTCGGTGGAGGCGCCGCTGATCGGCTCGATCGTCCACGCGGGCTCGATCGCCATCACCGGCTCGCGCAGCGTGGGCCTGAGGGCGACCAGCGGGGTCAGCGGCGATGTGACCCTCACCGGGTCGGTGTCGGCGACCGGCCAGGCGGCTTCGGCGGTCGTTCTGGGCGACGTGGGCGGCGCGCTGAAGGTCCAGAGCTCGATCACCGCCACCGGCTATCGCTCGACCACCCGGACAACCGACGCCACGGCGCTGAGCAAGCTCGACGCCGACGACCTGCTGCAGGGCGGGCCGGCGATGTCGCTCACGGGGAACCTGGGTCGGGGCCTGGTGGTGGACACCGCGCCGACCGGCGCCGGCGACACCGACGCGGACGGCGACGGGACCGTCGACAACGTTGAAGGCACCGGCTCGATCGCGAGCTATGGCGCAGCGCCGGCGCTGCAGATCGGCGCCGTGGGCCGCGACGTGACGCTGGGAACGGTGGGCGCCGCGCCGAACGACTATGGCCTCATCCAGCGGGGCTTCATCTCCGGGCTGGGCGTCTATGACGGCGTCGCCGCCACGGCGCTGCAGCTGGGCGTGGCGGGCGGCGGCGCGGCGACCGTCCAGGGCGGGATCTACAATTCGGGGAGCATCGCGGCCACGGCCCGGACCGCCAACGCCTGGGGCCTGCGCCTGCTCCCGGGCGCCACAACGCCGCGGATCTACAGCGTGGGCGTCATCTCGGCGGACATCGTCGGCGACAACGCAATCACCGCCACCGCCCTGAAGATCGAGGCCGGAGCGAGCCTGCCGCTGCTGCAGACCGGCGGGGTGGTGCGGGCCACGGTGCAGGGCGAGGCGGGCGACGCCATCGCCATCCAGGACCTCTCCGGCACGCTGGGGCGGATCGAGAACGCCGGGGCGATCACCGCCACCATCACCCCCACGGACGACGCCAACGACACCGACGACGCGGACATCGACGCCACCAACGAGAAGGTGACCGGCCGGACGATCGCCATCGACGTGCAGGCCAACACCACGGGCGTCACCGTGGTGCAGGCGGCGCCGAATGCAGACATCACCCCCTCGATCACCGGCGACGTGCTGCTGGGCTCGGGCGACGATGCGGTGCAGGTCCTGGGCGGGACCCTGACCGGGGCGGTGAGCTTCGGCGCGGGCGCCAACAGCCTGGTGGTGGACGGCGGCGGCGCCGTCACCGGGGCGGTCACCACCAGCGGGACCCTGGGCGTCGGGATCGGGTCGGGGGCCCTGAACATCCAGAACGTCGGCGTGCTGAACCTCAGCGGGCTGAGCGTGGCGTCGGGCGGGACCCTGGGCCTGACCATCGACCCGGCGTCCAACCAGGCGACCCAGCTGGTGGTGGCCGGGCCGGCGACGCTGGCCTCGGGGGCGAAGATCACGCTGCGGCTGACGTCGCTGATCGACCAGCCGTCACAGTTCACCCTGATCCAGGCCCAGTCGCTGACGTCGGGGGTCACCGACGCGAGCCTGCTGGGCCAGACGCCGTACCTCTACAACGCGGCCCTCTCCACGGACGCCGCGGCGGGGCGCATCGACGTCAATCTGTCGCGCAAGAGCGCCGCTGAGCTCGGCCTGCCGGCGGGGACGGCCAGCGCCTACGAGCCCATCGTCGCGGCGTCGGCGGGTGATTCCCAGGTGCAGGCCGCCCTGCTGGCGCCGACGGACGAGGCGGGGCTGAAGGCGGTCTACAACCAGCTGCTGCCGGACCATGCCGGCGACGTGTTCGAGAGCGTCGCGGCGGGCCTGACGGCCTCGAGCCGGGCGCTGGACGACCGGCGCGGCGCGGCCAAGCCGGGGTTCTGGGGCCAGGAGACCAATGTGGGCGTGGTCCGGCGGGCGGACGCGGCGGCCGGCGCCCAGGGCTACAAGGCCTGGGGCCTGGGGCTCGTGGGCGGCTACGAGTTGGCGCCGACGCCGTTCGGGACGCTGGGGGTGACGATCGGGGCCAGCTCCAGCAAGATCGATCAGAAGGGCGCCTCGCCGGAGGAGGATCTGACCGTCAACCTGATCGGGGCCGGTGGCTATTGGCGGGCGGACCTGGGGAACCTGTCGCTGAACGCCCGGGCGGAGGGCGACTACCTGTCGGCGAAGAGCCACCGGGCGATCTCGGTGCGGGACGCGGACGAGGCGCTGATCCTCTCGCGCCAGACCCAGGGCGACTGGTCGGGCTGGGCGCTGAGCGGCCGGGTCGCGGCCAGCTACGACCTGCAGTTCGGCCGCTTCGCCGTGCGGCCCAACGCCAGCCTCGACTACCTGCGCCTGCGCGAAGGCGCCTATGCGGAGAGCGGCGGCGGCGAGGCCATCGACCTGGCGGTGGACGCCCGCACCAGCAGCCGGCTGTCCGGGTTCGCGGGCCTGACGCTGGCGGCGGGCTTCGGCGACGAGGCGTCGAGCTGGGGGCCGGAACTGACGGTGGGCTGGCGCGAGAACGCCTCGCAGTCCCTGGGCGCCACCATCGCCCGGTTCAAGGCCGGCGGCGACAGCTTCACCCTGGCTCCCGAGACGCCGGACGGCGGCGGCCTGTCGGCGCGGGTGGCGCTGAAGGGCGAGAACGGCGGCGGCGCCTACGCCATCGAGGCGGGCGCGGAGCGGCAGGGCGGACTGTCGACCTACGAACTGCGGCTCGCCGGCCACGTGTTCTTCTGAGGGCTACTTCAACCCTTCGTGCTCCAACGCCAGACGCACCGCCGGTCGCGCGGCCATGCGCTCGGCGTAGGCGGGCAGCGGCGCCGGCGGCGTCACGCCATTGGCGTTGGCCCAGCGCAGCATGACGAACAGATAGGCGTCGGCGACGCTCGCCTGGCTTCCGAACAGGTAGTCTGCGGTGAGCCCCGCAGCGACGAGGCCGAGACGCTTTTCGATCATCGTCCGCGCCTCGGCTCTCTGCGCGTCGTCGGCCGCGGGATTGAAGAACGGTTTGAAGGCCTTGTGGATCTCGGTGGAGATGAAGGCCAGCGTCTCCAGCAAGCGGTATCGGCCGAGGTCGCCCGCCGGCGCCAGGGCCGGCGCCTGGTCGGCGACCCAGCTCAGGATGGCGATGTTCTCGGTCAGCACCTCGCCGCTGTCGAGCGCGAGGGCCGGCACGTAGCCCTTCGGGTTGACCTTCAGGAAGTCGCCGCCGCCCTCGACTGTCTTCGCCTTGAGGTCGACTTTCACGCGGTCGAACGCCAGGCCCGCTTCATGCAGGGCGATATGATCGGCCAGGCTGCAGGCGCCTGGGGCGTAGTAGAGTTTCACGGGCTGGCCTCTCGATCGAACGGGTGCAGGCACAACGCGCCGCGACGAGGCCCGTTCAGCGCCGTCTTTGGGGCTGGCGCGCCGCGCGCTGGCCCGGCACCTTGCCGCTATGCCGATCGCCTATCCTGACATCCTCGACGTCGTCGCCGAGCCGGAAACCTGGTCCTGGGACGAGCGCGACACCCTGCTTTACGCCCTTGGGATCGGCTTCGGCCGCGACCCGCTCGACCGCCGCGAACTGGAATACGTCGTGGAAGGCCCAGGCCTGCGCACCATCGGCGCCATGGCCACGATGATCGGGGCCGCCGCCGGCCTGCGCTCCAGCCACCTCGGGGTGAATCGGCGACTGCAGGTCCACGGCGAGGAGTCGCTGGTGCTGCATGCGCCCGTGCCGGCGGCCGGGAGCACCGTGGGGCGCACCCGCGTGGTCGCCTGCTACGACCACGGACCCGACGTGGGCGCCGCCGTGATCACCCAGACGGAGCTGTCGGACGCCAGCGACGGAACATTGATCGCCACCATCGGCATGACGCAGTTCGCCCGCGGCGACGGCGGCTTTGGCGGACCGCCCGCGCCGCCCTCTCCCGCCCTGCCCGATCGCGCGCCGGACCACGTCGCGCAGGTGGCGACGTGGCCGAGCCAGGCGCTGCTCTACCGCCTGCTGCGCGACCGCAACCCGCTGCACGTGGATCCGGCGAAGGCGGCCAGGGCCGGCTTTCCGCGCCCGATCCTGCACGGCCTGTGCCTGTTCGGGATCGCCTGGCGCGTCCTGCTGCGGGAGATCGCCGGCTTCGAACCGGACCGCATCCGCGAACAGCACCTGCGGTTCGCGCGGCCGGTGTTCCCCGGCGATACGCTCACCTTCGCCTTCTGGCGCGAGGGCGACGAAGTCCTGTTCGAGGCGGCGGTGGAGGGGCGCGGGGCGGTGCTGCGCCACGGCCGCTGCGTGCTGGGCTGAGCCTCAGGAGCGGCGGCTGACGCCGATGCTGGGCGCCGGGGTGGCGATCACATCGAGGACGAAGAGGGTCAGGTTGGTCTCGTCGGACACCACCACCTGCAGCTGGCCATCGTCCCAGAACCGGTCCGGCTGCTCGCTGAGCATCTCGCTCAACACCTGGACAGCCTGGCGGCGGGCGGCGGCGATGTCGGGAAGCACGGCGCCGACTTCGTCCGGCTGGTCGTATCCGTCGCGGATGTGGAAATAGTAGGTCGCCATGCGGGGGAGAACCGCGATCAAGCTTGGATGTTCCCGGCGCCAGCGGCCTGGGCGGGCGCGAACCTCGCTCGGCGTCGATGGCGGCCGAAGCGCCCACTGACCATATACGGCGCAAGGAGATCCTCGCCATGCCGCCGCGCCCGGACGCCCCCGCCCGCCGCCCCCATGTGATCATCGTGGGCGCCGGGTTCGGCGGCCTTACCGCCGCCAAGGTGCTGGCCGGGGCGCAGGTCGACGTCACCCTGATCGACCGCCGCAACCACCATCTGTTCCAGCCCCTGCTCTATCAGGTGGCCACGGCGGGCCTGACCCCCAGCCAGATCGCCAGCCCGATCCGCTCGATCCTGCGCGACGACGGCAACGTCCGCGTAGTGCTGGCCGACGTGGACGAGATCGACGTGGCCCGGCGCGAAGTGGTGACGGGCGCGCGGCGGACGGCCTTCGACTATCTGATCGTCGCGGCGGGGGCGAGCCACGCCTACTTCGGCCACGACGAATGGGCGCATCACGCGCCGGGGCTGAAGTCGCTGCAGGATGCGCTGGACATGCGCGGCCGCGTGCTGACCGCGCTGGAAGCGGCCGAGACCGCCTGCGATCCGGCCGAACGCATGCGCCTGCTGACCTTCGTGGTGGTGGGCGGCGGGCCGACGGGGGTGGAGCTGGCCGGGGCCGTCGCGGAATTGACCAACCGTGCGCTGGCCCGCGACTTCCGCGCCATCCGCGGCGCCATGGCCCGGGTGATGCTGATCGAGGCCGGCGCGCGGCTGTTGCCGACGTTCCATCCCAGCCTGTCGGCCTACGCCAAACGCGCGCTGGAGAAGCTGGGCGTCGAGGTGCGCCTGGGCGTCGCGGTGAGCGCCGTGGACGCCGAGGGCGTCCTGCTGGGCGATGAGCGGATCGCCGCCGCCAACGTGGCCTGGGCGGCGGGAGTCCGCGCCGCCGGGCTGGGCCGCTGGCTCGGCTCGGACGCGGACCGCGCCGGCCGGATCCCGGTGAGGCCAGACCTGTCGCTGCCGGGCGCCCCCGAGGTGTTCGTGATCGGCGACCTAGCCACGGTGGTCCAGGCGAACGGCCAGCCGGTTCCCGGCATCGCGCCGGCGGCCAAGCAGGAGGGGGCCTACGTCGCCCGCCTGATCAAGGCCGCGGTCGCCGGGCGGCCCCGCCCGCCGGCGTTCCGTTACCGGGACTTCGGGTCGCTGGCCACCGTCGGCCGCCGCGCCGCCGTGGTGGAGATCGGCTCGTTTCGCCTGAAGGGCGGCCTTGCGTGGCTCTTCTGGTGCGTCGCCCACATCTATTTCCTGATCGGTTTCCGCAACCGGCTGCAGGTGACCCTGGACTGGCTCTGGGCCTATCTGACCTACGAACGGGGCGCGCGGCTGATCACCGGCGACGATCAGGCCTCGGGCGCCCGCACGGCGCATCTGGCCGGCGGCTGCGCGTGCCCGAACCTCTGAGCGCCCGGGCCGTGTTCCGACGGCCTGGCTTCAACCGCCCGAGGCCTTCCGGCGGTCGAAGACGAAGCCGCCCTCCCCGTGCTTGCCGAGGCTGACCCATTCGCCCTCGCCCGCCTTGTGGACGTACTGCTCGGCCACCAGCCAGGCCTTGACGGGCCGCAGCGCGCCCAGGCAGCCGCCGATCATGGCCGGAAACACCACCGCCATCTGGGCCCAGACGGGCGGTTGGACTGCGACGGCCCACCAGGCCCAGAGGGCGATGACCAGGATGCCGACGCCGCTCATCACGAAGAAGGCCGGGCCGTCGGCGGGATCGGCGAAGGCGAAACTCTGGCCGCAGCGGTCGCAGCCCTTGGCGAGGGTCAGGAAACCGCTGAACAGCCGGCCCGCGCCGCAGCGGGGGCAACGGCAACGCAGGCCGGCGACGAGGGTCGACGGTGGCTTGCGGGTGGTGGTCATCGCTTGAAACCTTCCCTACAATACGATCTTTTAAACATACAATAGTTCAATATTGTATGTATTCCAGGGAATTGCAAGCATGGCCATGGACCTATCCTCAGCCGCGTGGCTGGCCCGGGTGACGCGGGACGAGGGCCCGATCTACCTGTCGCTGGCGCAGGCGCTGGAGGCGGCGATCCGGTCGGGCGAACTGCAGCCCGGCGAACAGCTGCCGCCCCAGCGGGCCGTCGCCCGGCGGCTGGGCGTGGACTTCACCACCGTGACCCGCGCCTATGGCGTCGCCCGGGATCGCGGCCTGGTGGAAGGGACGACGGGCCGCGGCACCTTCGTGCGGGCCCGCGCCGCCGACGACGAGGCCGGCCTGGTCGACCTCAGCATGAACCTGCCGGCGCCGCCGCTGGGAGTCTCCCTGGCCGGGCTGTTGGGCGAGACGACGCGGGCGATCCTGCAGCGCAGCGACGCCGCGACGTTGATGGCCTACCATCCTGGCGCGGGCGCCCCCGGCCAGAAGGCGGCCGCGGCGGCGTGGCTGGCGCCCGGCCTGGGCGAGGTCCGCCCCGAGCGCCTGCTGGTCAGCCCCGGGGCGCAGACGGCGCTGGCGGCGGTGCTGGCCGCCATCTGCAAGCCGGGCGACGCGGTGGTCGCAGAGCCGCTCAGCTATCCGGGCTTCAAGGCGGCCGCGGCGCACCTGGGCCTGCGGCTGATCCCTTGCCCCGTGGACGCCGAGGGCGTGCGGCCTGAGGCGCTGGAGCGGCTGTGCCGCCAGGCGCGCCCGGCGGCGATCTACCTGGTCCCGACGATGCAGAACCCGACCGCCTCGACGATGGGCGCGGAGCGGCGGCGCGAGGTGGCCACGCTGGCCGCCGCCCACGACCTGTGGGTGATCGAGGATGATCCCTACAGCCGGCTGATGGCCGATCCGCCGCCGGCGGTGGCCTCCTTCGCGCCCGAGCGGACCTTCCATGTGGCGACGCTCGCCAAGTGCCTGACCCCCGGCCTGCGCATCGCCTTCGTGGCCTGTCCCGACGCCGCGACGACGGAGCGGATCGGCGCCAGCCTGCGCGCCATCTCGCTGATGCCGGCGCCGTTGATGGCGGCGGTGGCGACGGCCTGGATCCGGGACGGGACGGCGCAGGCGCTGCTGGCGGGGGTGCGCCAGGAGGCGCAGGCGCGCCGCGCGCTGGCGGCGCAGGCCCTGCCCCAGGCTCTGGGGCCGGCCGAGAGCCTGCACGTGTGGCTGCCGCTGCCGGAAAGCCTGAGCCCCGACCGCCTGCGCCTGTCGGCCCAGGAGCGCGGCCTCTCGCTGGTCACCGCCGAGGCATTCGCCACCGGCCCGACCTGGCCAAGCGGCGTGCGCATCTCCCTGGGCGGCCCGGCGAAGCGCGCGGTGCTCTCCGCGGCGCTGGCGAGCATCGCCGAGCTGGCGGGCGGCGCGCCGCCGCGGTCCAGGCTGGTGGTCTGAACGCGCTCTAGACGTCCTGCAGCAACAGGCCGCGGAGCGTCTCGGTCTCTTCGCGCCCGACCCCGACCCGGGATTTCAGGTAGCCGGCCACGGAGCCCTCGCGGCGGTCGATCTCGTCCAGGGCGGCGGCGAGGTACTCGGGATCGGAGCGGAGCAGCGGCGCGCGGATCTCCTTCGGCACCTTGCGCAAGGTGCTGAACCCGGTGGCCGTCTCGGCGACGCCCTCGCCGCCGGCCAGGGCGTCGTAGTCCACGAGCTGTTCCGACAGGCTGTAGTCGTGGAGGATGTGCTCGCGCGGCACGCCGAGCGCGGCGAAGATCAGGGCCGCGGCGACGCCGGTGCGGTCCTTGCCGGCCGAACAGTTGAACACCAGGGGCGTGCGCCCGGCGAGCAGTTCGCCGAACATCCGCGCGTAGCATTCCGAGTGGTCGTAGGGCAGGTCCTGGTAGAAGCCGTGCATCGCCTGGCGCAGGCTGTCCGGCGTGCGGTTCGGGTCGCGCAGGGCCGGACGCACATGGCGCGAGCTCATCTCGTAGTCGCGGGCGTGGATGACGGGGACGTCCGAGCCGGGCCAGAGCGTGGGTTCGGCGGTTCGCTCGCTGGAGGAGCGGAAGTCGCAGACCACGGCGATCTTCAGGCCGGCCAGGTGGGCGTAGTCGGCCGCCGTCAGCCCCGCAAGCGAACCGGACCGGTAGAGGCGACCCCAGCGGACCATGCGCCCGTCCTCGGTGGGATAGCCGCCCATGTCGCGGAAGTTGCGGCCGCCTTTCAGCGGCAGGACCCGTTCGGTCATGTGCTTGGCTCCCTGGTGTCCTTCCCGCCTATAGGGCCGCGCTGGCCGCTGCAACCTCGCGCGCTATGGCCAGATGGCCCGGTCGTGCGACAGTCGAATGAACGGCCGGCGCAGAGCGGCATGGAGGATCAGGATGAGCGAGAACCCCCGCTGGAGCCGGCGGCCTGAGGGATCGAACTGGGGCGACTTCGGCCCCGACGACCAGCTCGGCCGATTGAACCTGATCACCGCGCAGAAGGTCCGGGAGGGCGTGGCGGAGGCGCGGGAGGGACTGGTGTTCTGCCTCAGCCTGCCCCTGGACTATCCGGGCGGCAATGTGCTGGCCGCCCGCCGGTATCCGCCGGTGCTGCATCCGACAGCGCGGGACGGGCGGCCGAACTTCAACTTCGTTTCGGTCGCCGACGGCTACACCGCCACCGACATCGTCAGCGACGATCTGGTGGTGCTGCACCTCCAGTACTCGACCCAGTGGGACAGCCTGGCGCACGTGGGCGCGGTGTTCGACGCCGACGGCGACGGCGAGGCCGAGCGGGTCTACTACAACGGCTACCGCGCCGACGAACACGTGGTCGCGCCCGACGACATCGACGGCGTCTCCTGCGCCCACGCCCTGGGCATCGAGAACATGGCCGTCGCCGGGGTGCAGGGCCGCGCGGTGATGATCGACCTGCACGCCCATTTCGGCGACGCCAAGACCCTGGTCGGCTACGACGAGCTCATGCGGGTCGTGGACGCCGACAAGGTGGTGGTGGAGACCGGCGACATGGTCTGCCTGCGCACCGGTTACGACGAGGTGGTGCTGAGCATGGACCGCCAGCCCACCGCCAGGCGGCTGCACAACAGCTGTGCGGCGCTGAACGGGCGCGACCCGCGCCTGCTGAACTGGATCACCGACACCGGCCTTTCCGTGCTGATCTCCGACAACTTCGCGGTGGAGGCGCTGCCGGCGAAGGGCGGCGAAGGCTGCTGCGCGTCCCTGCCCCTGCATGAGCACTGTCTGTTCAAGCTGGGGATCCACCTGGGGGAGCTGTGGCGCCTGTCGCCGCTGGCGGACTGGCTGCGCGAACACGGCCGCAGCCGGTTCCTGCTGACCGCCCCGCCCCTGCGCCTGCCGGGCGCGGTAGGCTCGCCGGCGACGCCGGTGGCGACGGTCTGAGCTCCGCATCGCGGTCCCGTTCGTCCGCAGGCGAACGGGGGGAGCCCAGTGTGGACTCGCTGGACAATCTGTAGTCTCCGTCGGCCGCGTCCTGAGCGCCGACGTAAAGGTCGAACGACGACATGCTGACCAGCACCGCCCCGACGAGTTCCGTCCAACGGCTGATTTCGCGCCTGCAGAGCGACATCGCGTCCGGCGCGATGGCCAGCGGCGCGGTCTCGGGCACCGAGAGCGAGCTGTGCGCCTACTATGGCGTCAGCCCGACGATCTTCCGTCAGGCCGCGCGCCTGCTCGAGGCCGCCGACGTGGCGGCGATGCGGCGCGGCCACCGGGGCGGGCTGGTGGTGCACGGCTATTCCCTGGACGGGGCGGCCAAGTCCATCGCCACCTACCTCGAGCTGACCGGGGCGGGCGTCGCCGACCTGCTCCCCCCGTCGAGCCACATCCAGGCCTGGGCCGTGCGGATGGCGGCGGACCGCATGACCCTGGCGGCCGCCGACGGCCTGCGCCGCGGCATGGCCGACATCGCTGCGGCGGACAGCGGCTTTGCGCGCGGCGTGGCCTTCGTCGCCCTGTCGCAGCGGCTGGTGGTGGCGGCGGGCAACCCGATCATCTCGCTGGCGCACCGGGTGGCGCTGCATTTCTATTTCGACGTCACCCCCTTCGAGACCGCGCCGCCGGAGAATTTCCACAAGGCCGCGGTGAAGCTGAGCGCGATCGTCGAGGCGGTGATCGCCGGCGACCTGATCAACGCCGGCGCACGCATCGACGCCTGGACGGCCTACCACGTCCGGGTGCTGGCCGATCCGGCGCGCGCCAACCTGGAGGCGCCGCTGCTGCAGGGCGGATCGGGGCGCACCCTGAGCGAGCAGCTGGCGCGGCGGATGCTGAAGGAGATCCGCCTGGGCGCCTGGCCGGCGGGCCATCGGCTGGGCAGCGAGCCGGAGCTGATGGGGCGCTACGACGTCAGCCGCGCCACCTTCCGCCAGTCGGTGCGGCTGCTGGAGCAGTACGGCGCCGTGCAATGCCGGCGCGGGCCCGGCGGCGGCCTGTTCACCACCGCGCCCAGCCCCGAACACGTCCACCAGCTCGCCGTCACCGCCCTGGCGCAGGGCGGCGCGGACCGCGGCGATCTGCAGGAGGCCTCGCGCATCCTGGCGGGGTTGGCCTTCGACCTGGGGCTGGCGAGGGATCCCGTGAGCCTGCCGGCCCAGTTGGGGCACGCGCGGGCGGCCATGGAGCGCGATCCGGCGGGCGCCTTCGCGATCGTCACCGACGCGTTGATCGGGGCCGCCGACAGCCGATTCCTGGCCTTCCTGCTGCAGCTCGCCGCGCGGGTGGAGCGCGACCTGGGGCGCGCCGCCCCGTCCGGCCCGGCGGCCGGGTTGGCGCTGGACGAGGTGATCCACTCGCTGCGGAAGAGCGACACCGCCCGGGCCCGGCGGGCGCTGATGGCGTTCGTCGCCGACTTCGGCCTGACCGGCGCGGCCGGGCCGGCCGCGAGCTGATCGCATGGACGCCGCGGCCCGGCCCATCGAGATCTTCGTGGACGCCGACGCCTGCCCGGTGAAGGACGAGGTCTACAAGGTGGCGGGCCGCTACGGCCTGAAGACCTGGGTGGTGGCCAACAGCTTCATGCAGGTTCCGGTCTCGCCGCTGGTGGCGCGCGTCATCGTCGACGCCGGGCCCGACGTGGCCGACGACTGGATCGCCGAGCGGGTGGCCCCCGGCGACATCGTGGTGACCAACGACATCCCGCTGGCCGAACGGGCTCTGCAGGCCGGCGGCCAGGCCCTGGCGCCGAACGGGCGGCCGTTCACCCAGGACTCCATCGGATCGGCGATCGCTCAGCGGGCGCTGATGGAGCAGCTGCGCTCCACCGGCGACATCCTGGGCGGGCCGAAGCCCTTCGCCCGCTCCGACCGCTCACAGTTCCTGCAGGAACTGGACAGGATGATCGTCCACGCGCGCCGGCGCCGTCCCTAGGCTTGCATCGGCGGGTTGTTGGGCTAGCTTGCCGCGCGATTTTCCAAGGAGCGACAGGATGCGGGCACGAAGTCCAGCTTGGGCGGCGGCGGGGTTGGCGATCGCGCTGGCCGGGTGCGGCAAGCCGGCGTCCACCGGCGCGTCCGGCGGCGAGGCGGCGGCGCCGGCGGCCGAGGCGCCCGCCCCCACGGCGGCGGAGAAGGCGGCGACGCTGGCCGCCCTGCCCGCCCCGTACCACACCGCCGACCTCGCCGCCGGCGAGGCGAAGTTCGGCGTCTGCAAGTCTTGCCACACGATCGCGCCGGGCGGGGCGAACATGACCGGGCCCAACCTGCATGGCGTGTTCGGCCGCAAGGCGGGGACCGCGCCCGGCTTCAACTATTCGGACGCCGTCAAGGCGGCGGGCTTCGACTGGGACCTGCACCACCTGGATTCCTGGCTGGCCAACCCGCGCACCTTCCTGCCGGGCACCAAGATGACCTTCGTGGGCTTCAAGGACCCCAAGGACCGCGTCGACGTGATCGCCTATCTGGCGGTGGAGACCGGCTATAAGGCGCCGGCCGCGGCGCCGTAACCCGGTTAACTAGAGCTTCACCACGAAACAACCTTGACGGGTCCCGGCGACGGTCGCAGACTCCTCCCGTCGAAGCCGGTGCGGGTTCCGCACCGGCGCGACGCGCGCCGCGGAGATTCCCCAAGTCGCCGCGGTGGCGCGGATCGGGTCCGCGGGCCAGCCGCCGAGAGCCCCCCCTTCGGCGCGGCCGGTGACCGACGTCTTGATCGCCTTCCCTCCCCACGAACGGAGGGGAGGCGTCCTTTTTTCAACGTCTCGAAGGCGCGCGCTATTCCGCGGCGTTGGCCGCGCGGATCTTTTCGTGTTCCTCGAAGGCCTCGATGCGCCGGGCGGTGGCCATCGGCGACTTGGTGAAGCGGGCCAGGAGATTGTAGAACACCGGCACCACGAAGAGCGTGACCATGGTGGTGAAGATCGCCCCGAAAAAGATCACGACGCCGATGGTCCGGCGGCTCTCGCCCCCGGCCCCGCCCCAGAAGATCAGCGGGATCGCGCCGGCCGCGGCCGAGATGGACGTCATGATGATCGGCCGCAGGCGCAGGGCCGCCGCTTCGATCACCGCCTCGCGGATCGCCAGGCCCTCATCGCGCAGCTGGTTGGCGAACTCTACGATCAGGATGCCGTTCTTGGCCGCGATCCCGACCAGGATGATCAGTCCGATCTGGCTGTAGGTGTTGATGGACGAGCCGGCGATCAACAGCCCGAACAGGCCGCCGAGCGCCGCCACCGGCACGGTCAGCATGATCACCGCCGGATGGATCCAGCTCTCGAACTGGGCCGCCAGAACCAGGAACACCAGCAGCAGGGCCATGCCGAAGGCGAGCCCGACGGTGCCGGTGGAATCCATGTAGTCGCGCGCGGCCCCGCCCCACTTCACGATCATGCCGGGCGGCTGCTTGGCGAGCTCACCCTGGAAGAAATCGATGGCCTCGCCCATCGTGTAGCCCGGGTTGAGCTGGACGCTGAGGGTGATGGCGCGCAGGCGGTCGATGCGCGCGCGGTCGGGGGTGTCGCCGCGCACCTCGGTGGTCACCACCGAGCTCAAGGGAACCGCCTCCCCCGTCGAGGTGCGCACATAGAGGTTGGCGAGGTCCTTCTCGGTCTGTCGCTTCGACCGGTCGGTCTGCAGGAGCACGTCGTACTCCTGGCCGGTCTTGATGTAGGTGGTGACCTTGGACGAACCGAACATGGTCTCCATCGCCGCGCCGATCGACTGAGCCGACACGCCCAGGGTGGCGGCTTTCTCGCGGTCGATATTGACCAGCACCCGGGGACTGGTGGGCTCATAGTTGACGCGCGCGCGTGTCAGGCCGGGGTTCTGCTGCGCCGCCCGCAACAGCGGGGCGATCTGCTGGGCGATCTGCGGATAGTCGTCGCCCAGCAGGATCAGGTCGATCCCCTGGGAGTTGGAGCCCGGGCCGCCGCTCTGCAGGCCTGCTTGCGGCGTGGCGATGACGCGCACGCCGGTCACCGTAGCGAACTCGCGGTTCAGCGTGGCCGCCAGTTTTTGCGTCGTCAGGCCCTTCGGACGGTTCTCGTCGGGCAGGGCGACGTTGCCGAAGCCGCTGTTGTACGAATTGTTGTTGAAGCCCGGCAGGCCGATCACGAAGCGGTAGACCTCGCCCTTCGCCAGATGCGGTTGCAGGATCTTCTCCATCTTCGCGACGGCGGGCAGCATGTAGTCGTAGCCCGCGCCCTCCGGACCCGAGAGATTGAGCTGGATCCGGCCCCGGTCCTCAGGGGGCGTCAGCTCCTTGGGAAGGATGGTGAAGACGCCCAGCGCGCAGCCGCCCAGGACCACCACCAGCAGGATGGAGGCGACCGACGCCGAGCGACGGCCCAGGATCCCCTCCAGCGAAGCGTGGTACGAGTCCCGCAGCTTGTGCATGGCGGAATCCACGGACCGGGCGATCAATCCCTCGCTCTTGGCGGGCCGCAGCAGCTTGGACGCCAGCATCGGCGACAGGCTGAGCGCCAGCAGCGCGGAAAAGGCGATGGCCGCAGTCACTGCGACCGCCAGTTCGACGAACAGCTTGCCGATGAAGCCGGCCATGAACATCAGCGGGGCGAACACCGTGATCAGCACCACGGTGGTGGCGACCACGGCGAAGAACACCTGTCGGGCGCCGCGCTGGGCGGCCACCACCGGCGGCTCGCCCTCGTCGATCCGGCGCTGAATGTTCTCGACCACCACGATGGCGTCGTCGACCACCAGGCCGATGGCGAGCACCAGGGCCAGGAGAGTCAGCAGGTTCAGCGAAAAGCCGAAGGCCGCCAATACGATGAAGGTCGACAGGATGCAGATCGGCGCCACCACCGTGGGGATGACCGCCGCCCGCGCGGTCCCCAGGAACAGGAAGTTGACCAGCGCCACCATGGCCAGGGAGATGGCCATGGTGATCCAGACTTCCTGGATGGCGTGGCCGGTGAACTCCGTGAAATCGACGGCGATCTCCAGGCGGGCCCCGGCGGGCAGCGAGCGGTTGATCTCATCCATCGTCTTGTGGACGCCCTTGGAGATCTCCAGGTCGTTGGCCTGCGCCTGGCGGTGGATCCGGATGCCGATCCGTTCGGTCTGATTGATCCGGAACATGCGGCGGTGATCGTCAGCCCCCTCCTCGATGCGGGCGATGTCCCCGAGCCGGGTCACATAGCCGGCCGACGCGGCGGCGGTGGCCACGCTGCGTTTCACGCCCTGGGCCGCGCCTGCGCCGGACGAGGTTCCGCCGACCATCGCCGACGCCGCCGCCGCGGCCCCCCGCTGGGTGAGCGGGACAACCGGAAGGCGGGCGAATTCCTCCGGACTGGAGTAGCCGCGCGCCACGCGGATGGTGAAGTCCTTAGCCGCGGTCTCCAGCGAGCCGGCCGGGAGCTCCAGGTTCTGGCTGTTCAGCGCGGCCTCGACGTCGTCCACCGTCAGGCCGCGGGAGGCCATGGCGTTGGGGTCGAGCCAGATGCGCATGGCGTAGGCCTGCGCGCCCTGCAGGGTCGCCTGGGCGACGCCGGGCACCACCGAGAAGCGTTCGACGAGGTAGCGGTTGGCGTAGTCCGACAGCTGCAGCCGGTTCATCTTCGTCGAGGTGAACGACATGATCATGATCGGGAACCCGTCGGCGTTCGCCTTCGAGATCTGCGGCGCGTCGGCCTGCTCGGGCAGCAGGGTCACCACCCGGCTCACCGCGTCGCGCACGTCGTTGGCGGCGTCCTCCAGCTTGCGGTCGAGCTTGAAGGAGATCTGGATCCGCGAGGAGCCGTCGCGCGAGTTGGAGTTGACCCGGTCGACGCCCTGGATGCCGGCGATCTGGCGCTCGATCACCTGGGTGATGCGCTCCTCCACCACTTCCGCGGAGGCGCCGCGGTACGTGGTGAAGACCGAGACCACCGGCGGGTCGACGCTGGGAAGCTCGCGCACGGTGAGCGCCGTGAACGAGGCCAGGCCGACGACGCAAAGGATGATCGCCGCCACCGCGGCGAAGACGGGCCTGCGGACCGAGATGTCCGACAGCATCATGTGGGTTCGCGCGCCCCGGCCGCGCCGCCGCCCGGCGGCTGCGGCCCGATGACCCGCACCGGCTGGCCGGCCGTCACCTTGTTCAGGCCGTCGGCGACGATCCGGTCGCCGGCCTGCACCCCCTCACGCAGTTCGACGAAGCCGGCCTGCCGCAGGCCGGTCAGCACCGGCCGCTGCTCGGTCGTGGTCTGGGGCCCGCGGGCGTGGAGCACATAGACGAAGGCGGAGTCGCCCTGCACCGCCACCGCCGCCTCGGGGACGGACAGGGCCTGGCGCTGGCCGCGGGAGATGGAGACGCGCACCATCATCCCCGGCTTGAGCCGGCGGTCGCCATTGGCGAACTCGGCCCGTGCGGTGACCGCGCGCGTGCGCTCGTCGATGCGGGTGTCGATCCGAGCGATGCGGCCGGCGACGGCGTGGCCCGGATAGGCGTCCACCGACGCGGTGATCGGCTGGCCTTCGCGGATCTGGCCGAGGTAGCGCTCGGGCACCGGGAAGTCGACGCGGATGGCCGAGACGTCGTCCAGGGTGACGATGGGCGCGCCCGGATTGACCAGGGCGCCGGGGGCGACGTCGGACAGGCCGATCACCCCGGCGAACGGCGCCCGGATCATGCGGTCCGCCTGGCGCGCCTGGGCGGCCGAGACGTCGGCCTTGGCCGACAGGAAGGCGGACTCATACTGGTCGATGGCCGCCTTGGAGGCGTAGCCCTTGTCGCCCAGCGACTTGTAGCGCTCGAACGCCCGTTCGGCCTGGATCATCCGGGCCTGGGCCTGCTCCAGCCCGGCGCTCTGCTCGGTGTCGCGCAGCTCCACCAGGATCGCCCCGCGCGGCACCGCCTGGCCGTCGTGGAAATTGACCTTCTCGACGATCTGGGTCGCCGCGGCGCTGAGGGTGACCGACTGGCGGCCCTTGGCCACGCCCAGCACCTCGATCGCATCGACGAAAGCGCGGGTCTCGACCTGCATGGCGCTGACCGGCGTGGGCCCACCCATGCCGCCGCCCGGACCCTTCGCCATCGCCGCCGGCGCGCCGGGCCCGCCGGCGCCCTTGTCTGCCGCACCGCGGGAAAGCATGAGCTTCATCCCGCCGGCGACGAACATCAGGATCAGGACGGCCAGGGCGCCTATGAGGAAGAAATGGCGTCGCAGCAATTCGGGGGGACTCCTAATAGACCCCGAACAAGGGGCGTCCGACACAAATGGGACATTTTCGCGCTCTTACGGTCAACCTATGGCCGTCGTCCATAACAGAACGATGGCACGGCGTGTCGGCTCTGAAATCTATCACTCTTTCGCCAGGAGCGCGCGGATGTTGCGGCGCCGCGAGGCGCCCGGAATTGGGCCTGTTCCGGGCGGCGATGGGGCCGTAAACCTGGACGCATGATCGAATCCCTCCTGCGCCGGATGATCAAGGTCGGCGACCTGACGGTTCACCTCCCGGGCGGGCGCAGCCACCGCGCCGGCGACGGCTCGGGCCCGCCCGTGGCCATCCGCCTCACCCCCCGCGGCCTGCGCCGGCTGGTCGCCAATCCCAGCCTCGGGCTGGGCGAGGCCTATATGGAGGAGGACCTGGTCTTCGAGCAGGGCTCGATGGCCCAACTCCTGGAGATCGTCGGCGCCAGCGGCGGACGGGCGCCGAAGGGGCGCGGCTCGTGGCTCACGCGCACCCGCAAGGCCGTCAAGCGCCGGCTGCAGCAGGCCAACGACCGGATTGCCTCACGCCGCAACGTCGCCCATCACTACGACGTCTCCAACGACCTCTACCGCCGCTTCCTCGACGCGGACATGCAGTACTCCTGCGCCTATTTCGCGCGGCCCGACATGACGCTGGAGGAAGCCCAGGTCGCCAAGAAGCATCACCTGGCCGCAAAGCTCGCCCTGGCGCCGGGCCAGCGGGTGCTCGACATCGGCTCGGGCTGGGGCGGGCTGGCGATGACCCTGGCCGGCTACGGCGTGCAGGTGACGGGCGTCACCCTCTCCACCGAGCAACTCGGGCTGGCGCGCGAGCGGGTCGCCGCAGCGGGGCTGTCCGACCGGGTGAGCTTCGAGCTCAGGGACTACCGCGACCTCACCGAGCCGTTCGACCGGATCGTTTCGGTGGGCATGCTGGAGCACGTGGGCGCGCCCAACTTCCGCGCCTACTTCGACACCGTGAAGCGTCTGCTGACCGACGACGGCGTAGCGGTGATCCACTCGATCGGGCGGATCACCGGGCCGGCGCTCACCAACGCCTTCACGCAGAAGTACATCTTTCCCGGCGGCTACATCCCGGCGATGTCGGAGATCGTCTCCGCCGTGCAGGACGCAGGCCTGTGGATCACCGACATCGAGGTGCTGCGCCTGCACTATGCCGAGACCATCAAGCACTGGATGGCCCGCTTCCTGGCCGACCCGGAGATCCCTACGCTCTATGAGCCGCGGTTCCGCCGGATGTGGGAGTTCTACCTGGCCGGCGCCGAGCTGGGCTTCCGCCATGGGTCGCACATGAACTTCCAGATCCAGGTGACCAAGCATCGGCACGCCCTGCCGATCACCCGCGACTACATGCGCGAGGTGGAGCTGGCGGCTCAGGCGTCGTAGCCCGGCGACTGGCGGTCGAGCTTGCGCAGGCATCCGGGCCAGGCGAGCTCGCCGCCCACGCCGCGCATGGACTGGTCGCGCACCTCGGCGATGGCCGCGTCGGAGGCGAAGGCGACGTTCGCCCGGCCCACCGACAGAGCCATGACCTGGGTCTTGCAGGTGCGCTCCAGGTAATACATTCCGACCCAGCAGGCGCCCGCGGTCTTTCCGAGGGCCAGGGTGCCGTGGTTGCGCAGCAGCATCAGGTCCTTGTCCCCCAGGTCGGCGACCAGCCGCTCCTTCTCGTCGAGGTTCAGGGCGATGCCCTCGTAGTCATGGTAGGCGAGCCGGGGCAGCACGATCAGCGCGTGCTGCGACAGCGGCAGGATCCCCTCGCGCTGGGCCGACACCGCCACCCCCTGGTCGGAATGCAGGTGCATGACGAAACGGGCGTCGTCGCGCGCCTCGTGGATCGCCGAGTGGATGGTGAAGCCGGCCGGATTGATGAAATAGGGCGTCTCGGAGAGGATCTGGCCGTCCAGGTCGATCTTCACCAGCGACGAGGCGGTGATCTCCTCGAACAGCATGCCGTACGGATTGATCAGGAAGTGGTGGTCCGGGCCCGGAACGCGGGCCGAGATATGGGTGTAGATGAGGTCGTCCCAGCCGTGCAGGGCGACCAGCCGGTAGAGGGCGGCCAGGTCCACGCGCACGCGCCATTCCTCGGCGCCGACCTTGTCCTTGAGCGAGATGGGGGCTGCCGATCCGTCGGCCATGAGCTGTCTCCTCCTCCGGAGCTGCGCGGCAGACTCCTCCCCACCGTCCGGGCCGTCAAGCGCGGCCGCGGGCGGGCCGGCGCGGCGACTGCGACGATCCGCCCCGGTTGAACGAACGCGCTCAACGCAACCGAACCCTCGGCATGCGCCCGCTGTTAAGCATGTTTTCACGCCACGCGAGGGATTGTCGCCCCGGGGATTGTTCGACCGCAACGGGAGGGTTCGCATGAGCTTCGCCGCCAGCAACGACGCCCTGTTGCAACTCGCCAGGAGCCGCGCGCCGGCCGACCGCGAGCACCTGCTGTTGGCGTTGGTCGAATTGTGCGACGCCCGCCAGGGCGCACGGGTGATTTCCAGCGGCCCGGTCCAGAAGCTGCTGGGCACGATCTTCATGAGCGTCGTGGTGGAGGCCGAGCGGGACATCCGCATGCGGCTGGCCGACAAGCTCGCCGGCGCGGCCTGGGCGCCGCCGGCGCTGGTGAACGTGCTGGCCCTGGACGACATCGAGATCGCCCGCCCGATCATCGCCGCCAGCCCTGTCCTCAAGGACGCCGACCTCGTGCGGCTGTTGCTCGAGGCCACCGTCGAGCACCAGATCGAGGTGGCGCGCCGCCCGAAGCTCGGTCCCCCGGTGGTCAGCACCATCCTGCAGCAGGGCGAGCCGGCCGTGCTGACCGCCTTGGCCGGCAACCTTTCCACGGAGCTCTCCTCGGCGGACATGCGCCGCCTGGTGGACGCCTCGCGCCGCATCGCCTCGCTGCGCTCGCCGCTGGTGCGCCATCCGCAGCTGACGCCCGACCTGGCGCACGAGCTCTATGTCTGGGTCGGCCAGGCCCTGCGCCAGGCGCTGGCCGGCCGGTTCCGGCTCGACCTCGAAGCCCTCGACAAGGCGCTGGGCGAGGCGGTGCGCGAGGCGCACGGCGGCCAGCCGTTCGAGCCAGCGGCCGAGCAGCCCGCATGGGGCCGCGACGACGACCGCGAGGAGATGGAGCGGCGGTTGATCGCCAAGCTGGACGCGGCGGGCCAGCTGCGGCCCGCCTACCTGCTGCGCGCCCTGCGCGAGGACAAGCTCTCGCTGTTCATCGCCGGCCTGTGCGCCCTGGGCTCGTTCCAGCCCGACGAGATTCGCCGCGCCATGGGCAGCGAGCGCCCGGAGCTGCTGGGCCTGGCGTGCGCGGCGGTGGGCATAGACCGCAGCGTCTTCCCCACCATTCTCGAGCTGGTGCGCAAGCTGAATGGCGGCCGGCCGGGTGGCGGCGAGGAGGGCGCGCGGCGGGCTGCAGGCGCTTTCGGGGCCTTCTCGCAGGCCGTCGCCGGGGCCTCCTTCCGCCAGGCCGTCCGCTCCGTTTGACAAGCCGGCTGCGCTGGCCCTTCTTGGCCGGCCCATGACCAGCTCCCCTTCCCCGCGCGTCGCCTTCGTCGCCAGCGACCGGCCCGAGGCCGAGGAGGCGCGCCGCGCCCTGGCCGCCCGCTATGGCGAGATCGCCGAATCCGACGCCCAGGTGATCGTCGCGCTGGGCGGCGACGGCTTCATGCTGGAGACGCTCCACCGCCATATCGACGACGGCAAGGCGATCTACGGCATGAACCGCGGGTCGGTGGGTTTCCTGATGAACGAATACGCCGAGGAAGGGCTGATGGAGCGCATCCGCGAGGCGGAGCGCGCGGTGATCCATCCCCTGCGCATGGAGGCGATCGACACCGCCGGCGTCACCCACCGGGCGCTGGGCATCAACGACGTGTCCCTGCTGCGCCAGACTCGGCAGACGGCGAAGCTGCGCATCCTGGTGGATCGCAAGGTGCGCTTGAACGAGCTGCAGTGCGACGGGGTGCTGGTGTCCACGCCGGCGGGCTCGACGGCCTATAACCTGTCCGCGCACGGCCCGATCGTGCCGCTGGACGCCAAGGTGCTGGCGCTGACGCCGATCAGCGCGTTCCGGCCTCGCCGCTGGCGCGGCGCGCTGCTGGCCCACACGGCGCAGGTGACCTTCGAGGTGCTGGAGGCGGACAAGCGCCCGGTGAGCGCGGTGGCCGACAACTTCGAGGTTCGCGACGTGGCGGAGGTGCGCGTCGCCGAGGACCGCAGCATCAGCCTGAACATGCTCTTCGACGCCGGGCGCAGCCTGGAGGAGCGGGTGCTGGCCGAGCAGTTCTCGGTGTGAATTCCACAGCGCCTGCGACATCTCGTCGTAGCCCCACAACCGCTTGATGTCTCATCGCTTATTAACCCCGCACGCTTAGTCTCCGGACCAATCGCCAAGGAGGCCTACGTGAGCCAACAGAACCCGGGACAGCTGATCCAGGTCCCCAACACCCTCCGCCTCAAGGTCGGCGGCCGGTTCGGCGCCATCGACCCCAGCGCAATCGCCAAGGCCGAAGCGGCCCTGAAGAGCCTGTCGGGAAACTTCGCCCAGTGGCTGCAGGACGAGGTCGTCAAGCTCGAGGCCGCCCGCCAGCGGGTGAAGGCCGAGGGCCTCACGGCCGAGACGATGGAATCGCTCTACCTGCGCGCCCATGACCTGAAGGGCCTCGGCGCGACCTACGAGTTTCCGCTGATCACCCGCATCGCGGCGTCCCTGTGCCGGCTGATCGACGACAAGGCAAAGCGCCTCACGGCGCCGATGGCGCTGGTCGACGCGCACATCGACGGGGTGAAGGCGGCGATCCGCGACAACATCAAGACCGACGACCATCCGGTGGGCCAGGTGCTGGTCACCGAGCTGGAGCGTCGAGTCGCCGAGACGGGCCTCTAAGCGGCCCTTCGCGCGGCGGACTCCGCCGCCGCCTCCGGTTTATCCCCGGGACTTCCCGAGCCTGGCCGCTTGCGGCCAGGCTTTCTTGTGTTCGCAATCCCAAAGCCTGTTCAGCGCGCGCCCTTCGTCCGTCGCCGGGACCCGGGGAACAGGGGCCTCGCCCGGCCGGCCGGGGCGACGCCCGTCAGGCGGTCTGCGCAGTCCGCGCGGTCCGCGCCGCCTGGCGCGTGTCGCTGGTGATGCGGTCGACCTTGTCCAGCAGGTAGTCCATGTCCTCGCGGCAGGTGGTGTGGGCCTGGGTGAGGAACCGCTGCAGCATGCGTTCCTGGAAACGTTCGCGGTCGCGCGCGCCGCCGTCGAACTCCATGGCGTGGAAGGTGTCGACCCCGGCCCGGAAGGCGGGCATGAGCCGGGCCGGCAGGCCCGCGCGCTCATAGATGGCCCGCAGCCCCAGCGGGCCCGCGTCGTGGATCATCAGCCAGGTGCGGTGGTGCGGCACGCCCGCAAGCTCGGCCACGCCCCACTCGAAGAAGGTCATGTGCCCGTGCGCCAGGGCGCGCAGCAACAGCGAGGGCGTGAGCCTGTGGTTCTTGTTCAGGTGGACGACGAACGCCTTGACGTCGGAGGTGCGCCCGACCTGGTCGACCAGGTCGATGGTGGCCCGCTCCTTGGCGCCCAGGGCGATCTGCAGGGCGGTGTCGGGCGATAGCGCATGGGCGCTGACCAGGTGGTCGAGCACCTGGTCGCTCACCAGGTCGATCAGCTTTTCGGTCACCGACGGCGGCAGCACCTGGCGGTAGGCGACGGCGGCGAGCACCCGCTCGGACTGCTCGAACCGGTCGATGAGCGCCTGCAGGGTGCGTTCGGCGAACTGGGCGTTGTCGTTGGCGCAGGCGACCTCGACGGCGCGCTCGACGCCGACCTCGGCGATCACGTCGGTCACCTTGTGCGACAGCTGCGGGCGCTTGGCGATGGCCACCTGCCGCACCGGCCCGCCGAGCCGGACGATCTCAGCCAGGTCGTCGTCGGTGAACGACGGCGAGAAGCTCAGCATCGGCAACGAGACGCTCTCGATGTCGCGGGCGAGCCGCAGCGCCACGTCGCGCGGCACCACGGGCGAGTTCTTCAGGGTGACCGCCACCGCGCGCCGCACCAGCTCGGCGGCGTCGCGCGCCATCACCCGCAGGATATCGTGGGCGCGATCGCGCTCTTCGTCGGTGAGCTCCGCCCGCTCGATGGTGCGGCACAGCTTGTGCGCCGCGACGGCCCGTTCGTCGGGCGTGGCGCCCTTGACCAGGGTCCGGATATCTTCGTCCGTCAGCGCCGCCCTGGTGGTCGACATGGCCCCGTCAATCCCGTGAAATCCCCACCAGGAACAATGAATGGTTAGGCTTAACGATCGGTTAGTTTTGCGCTGTCCGACCCCGAGTCGCTGCTCGCGGAAGCTGTGAATTAACGATCTTCGTCAACGCTGCGCCAACCGTGACGGCCCTACTCTGTCCAGGTGTTCCGTCGAGGGTCTCCCGTGCCGTTCGAATTCGACTTCGCCCCGCCCGGTCCGGGCCGCGGCGGTCATTCCGTGACCCAGCAGGCGCTCGACGCCCAGGCGGCGCTGCTGCCCTACGCCCTGGGCGCCTTCGGGGTCAGCCTGCCGATCTATGTGTGGGTGGGCTCGCACGCGCCGAACCTGCTGGCGATGGCCGGCTCGTTCGCCACCTTCGCCACCGCCTGGGCGGTGTTCTACGCGATCGTGAACTGGCTGCGCACGCCGGCGGCGCAGAACCTCAGCCAGCGCGGCCGGGTGCAGATCCTGGGCGGGCTGTGCTGGGGCGTGGCCACCGCCCAGATCGCCCTGTTCGCCGACCAGGCCGGGCCCGCGCGCGAGCCCATGCTGCTGATCGCCCTGGCCGCGGCGGCGATCTGCATCTTCTTCACCGCGCCATGGCTGCCCAGCCTGCTGATCGTCGGTCCCGCCGTCGCGGCCGGGCCGTTGATCGTGCTCTATGCGCGGCCCGAAACCCGCGCCCTGGCGACGCAGGGGTGGGGCGCCATCGCGCTGACGCTCGCCCTGTCGCTGATCCTCAACCGCATCCTGCGCCGGCAGTTCGCCATGGCCGCCGAGCGCGAGGTGCTGATCGCCGAGCGCGCCGGCTCCGAAGGCGCGGCGCGGCGGCTGGCGCAGTCGAAGTCCGACCTGGTGGCCACCCTGTCGCACGAGATCCGCAACGGCCTGACGGGCGTCGTCCACGTGCTGGCCGCGGCCACCGGCCGGGCCGGGCGCGCGCCCTCGCGCGAACAGCTGTCCGCCGCCCTGGACGCCGCCAACGACCTGATCTCGGTGCTCAACACCACCCTCGACGCCGAGACCGCCGAGGCGGGGCGCCTGGCCATCGACGCGCGGCCCATCGAGCCGGTCGCCCTGCTGCGCGACATGGTGCTGCTGACCCGGCCCAACGCCAGCGCCAAGGGGCTGGAGTTCACCCTGCATGTGGACCCCGAGTTGGCGGACGCCGCCTGCGGCGCCATGCTGGCCGACCCCATGCGGGTGCGCCAGATCCTGTCCAACCTGATCGGCAACGCCCTGAAGTTCACCGTCCGCGGCCGCATCGAGGCGCGGCTGGAGCTGATCGGCGACGGGCGCATCGGCGTGGAGATCGCCGACACCGGCCCGGGGCTGACGCCGGAGGAGCTGACCGCCGCCTTCGAACCCTTCCACCGCATCGAGCGGACCAGCGCGGGGACCTCCGGCGCCGGCCTGGGCCTGTCGCTCTCGCGCCAGCTCGCCCGGCTGATGGGCGGCGACGTGACGGCGCACAGCGCGCCCGGGGTGGGCAGCTGCTTCCGCCTGGAGCTGCCCTATGATCCGAGCCTGCGGGCGGAGCCGCATGACGGCCACGGCGAGGCCGCCGCGCCCAAGTCCGAGCACCGGTCGCTGCGCATCCTGGTGGCGGAGGACGACGCCCTGAACGCGGCCATGCTGCGGGCGATCCTGGAGCAGCTCGGCCACCAGGTGGTGCACGCCCAGGACGGCCGGCGCGCCGCGGACCTGACCCGGCTCTGCGACTTCGACCTGGTGATGATCGACGGGCGGATGCCGGTGCTGGACGGGCCGCACACGATCGCCGAGATTCGCGCCCTGCCGGACCGGGCCGGCCTGCCGGTGATCGCCGTGATCGGCGGCGACGCCGACGAGGCGCGGGAATGCGCCGCGGCCGGCGCCGACGCGGTGCTGCGCAAGCCGGTGAGCGTCGGGGCGGTGGCCCGGGCCGTGGCCGACGCGATCGCCGCCGGCCGCAGCGACGGCGTGCGCGACGTGGCCTGAGGCTTCGGCCGCCAGCCGCCGTCAGCTCTTGTCGCGCGCCTCGGAGAGCACGCGCAGCATCTCGCTGGTGAAGATCGAGCCGGCCAGGCCCGAGGCCGAGCTGGCGCCGGCGCGGTCGGGCGCCTGCGGCCCGCGCAGGATCATCTCCACCAGGGCCTCCTGCTCGCGCTGGCGGTCGCGGCCGCGGGCCGAGGCGTACTGGATGAAGCCGTCGTCGGCGGCGGGCGCTCTGGCCGGCGCCGCCTGGCCGCCGCCGGTGCGCGTGAGGTTGGCGTAGAGCTCGGCCACGGTGGCCGCCCGCCCGTCGCGGTAGAAGATCGTCCGGTTCGACCGCGCGGCGTCCGGGAACAGGCTGGCCGCCGCCGCGCCGGGATTGGACCGCATCGCCTCGATCAGCCGCGCCGAGCCCTGCGGCCCCAGGAAGTGGGCGGCGTAGAGCTCGCCGGAGGTCGGCGTGCGCCCTACCCGCCCCTTCAGATAGGCGGCGTGGTCGGAGGCGAGCTCCCCCGCCATCAGGGACGCGGCGTGCGCATCGAGCCGCAGGTCCATCACCGCCTTGCGGGCCTCGCCGCCGCCGACGTGGTAGCGGCCGTCGGCCCCCTTGCTGATCAGCTCGGCATAGCGCCCATAGCCGTACTTGGAGCCGTGCTGCTTGAGAGTGGCGAGCCAGGTCTGCTCGACGAACTGGAACAGGCCGGCGGCGGACGAGGTGGGCGCCTTGGCCTTGGGATTCATGCCGCTCTCGCGGCCAGCGGTCTTCAGGAGGAATCCGAAGTCGACGCCCGTCGCATTGGACGCGCGCTGAATCGCCGCTTCGACGACGCCTCGGATTCCCTGGACCGCCATACGCCAGTCCTGAACCGACAGGGTTAACGTTGCGCTAACCATACCTGTGGCGCGGCGACTGCGCCTTTAAAGTACGCTTGTAATTCGATTACGTTTGTAACACACTACGACCATCGAAACGACGGCCGGGAGGTCCGCGATGGTTATTCGTCAATCCGTGTCCCACTCCCCTTTCGACGCCCCGAGGTCCCGGCGGTCCTCCTCGGCGGTCACCGTGGCGATCGGCGTCTCCGTCGCCGTCCACGCGGCCGTCGGCGCGTTCCTGGCGTTCCAGAAGTTCAAGGCCCCCACGCGGGTCGATGCGCCTGAGGAAGTCATCCTCGTCGAGACGGTGAAGCTGAAGCGCGAGGAGCCGCCGAAGCCGCCCCCGCCGAAGCCCGTGGCCAAGCAGCAGGTCAAGGTGCGACCGCCCGCGCCCATCGCCAGCCCGCAGGACCTGCAGATCCCGCCGATACCGATCGATCCGACACCGGAGCCGCCGGTGCGCGTGGCGAGCATCGATCCGCCGGCCCCGCCGCCCCCGCCGGTGAAGACGATCGTGCGGCCGGAGTGGCTGAAACGGCCGGGTGCGGACGAGTTCGCCCGCTTCTATCCGGAGACAGCGGTGCGGCGGAACATGGAGGGCGCCGCGACGCTGTCCTGCACCGTCACCGCCCGCGGCGAGGTCGCCGCCTGCCAGGTGGTGGACGAGGCGCCCGACGATGCCGGCTTCGGGGCCGCGGCCCTGAAGCTGTCGCGCTACTTCCGCATGAAGCCCCAGACCGAGGACGGCCGCCCCGTCGACGGCGCCCAGATCCGCATCCCGATCCGCTTCAGCCTGGGCTGAGGAACCGCCCCGGAGCCAGTCGCGCCGCCCACGGGCCCGGGTCGCGCTCCAGGGCGCAGGCGGCGACCACCTCGGCGACTAGGGGGGCGAGCAGCCAGCCGTTGCGGCGGGCGCCGGCGGCGATCAGGACGCCCGCCGCGATGCTCGGACCCGCCAGCGGCAGGCCGTCGGGCGTCGCGCCGCGCACCCCGGCGGCCGCGGTCACCGGCACCTCGGCCAGGGCCGGGAACAGCCGGGCGGCGGCGGCGCGCAGGCGGCCCACCTGGCCGGCGTCGATCCGGCGATCCTCCAGGCCGGCCTCCATGCTGGCGCCGATGGCGAGGCCGCCCTCGGCCGGGGCGACGTAGACCCCCTGGCTACGCACCACGACGGAGAGGGCGCCGGCCGCGCGCAGGATGTGACCCTTGATGGGGGTCATCCGGGCGAGCTCCGGGGCGAGGCCCGAAAGCTCGCGGGCGGCCCCGGTGGCGACCACCAGGCGGTCGAACCCGTCCAGGCCGGTCGTGGTGCGCGGGCGGAACGCGACGCCGAGGCCGGCGGCGGCGCGGCGCAGGACGGCGAGCGCCGCGGGCGCCTCGATGCGCCAGTCGTCGACGGTGGAGAGGCCGGTCTGGAACTGAGGCGCCAGCCCGGGGGCGGCGGCCTCCAGCTCGGCGCGCTGCAGGCGCCCGAACGCGGCGCCCAGGTCGCGCAGACGCTCGGCGGTCTCGTCGAGCCAAGCGGTGTCGCCCACCGCGACGGCTCCGGCCTTGGCGATCTGCACGCCGGTCGCGGCGGCGAACCCCGGCCAGAGGTCGCGGGCGGCGGTCAGGAGGTCGAAGTGCGGGCGGGCCAGCGCATCCAGCGCCGCCTCGAACACCGGGGCCAGCATGCCGGCGGCGACGCCGGAGGCGTTCGCGGCCAGTGGTCCCGGGTCGTCGACCGTGACCTGGGCGCCGCGCCTGGCCAGCGCCAGGGCCGTCGCCAGCCCGAGCGCGCCCGCACCCGCCACCAGGATTCTCGGTCCGCTCGTCATCGGCCTAACGAGCGTTCGCCCACGGGAAAATCAAGCCTTCGTGGCGGGCCGCAGCGCTCCGACGGCGGCCTCGTCCGGCGATCGGCGCTCCAGCACCTCCTGCAGCACGGCCAACAGCCGGCTCACCTCGATGGGCTTGGCGATGAAGCTGTCCATGCCGGCGTCCAAATACTCGGCCACCTGGTGCGACATGGCGTTGGCGGTGAGCGCCACGATCGGGGTGCGCGGCCGGCCCTCGGCCGCCTCGCGGGCGCGGATGGCGGCGGTGGCGGTGGGCCCGTCCATCCGCGGCATGTGCACGTCCATCAGGATCACGTCGAACGACTCGCGCGCCCAGGCCTCCACAGCGGCCTGGCCGTCGTCCACCACCAGGAGATCGACGCCGACCTGGTGCAGCAGGGTCTTGAGCACGAGCTGGTTGACGGCGTTGTCCTCGGCGGCCAGCAGGCGCAGCGCCCGCAGGTCGCCCGCGGCGGCCTCGACGGGCTCCGCGGCGGCCTTCGCCGCCGGCGCGGCGCCGATGTGGCGCAGCGGCAGGTTCACGGTGAAGGCCGCGCCCTCCCCGATCTTGCTGTCGCCTGAGATCGTCCCGCCCATCAGGTGCGCGAGGTCGCGGCAGATCGCCAGGCCCAGGCCGGTGCCGCCGAACCGGCGGGTCGTGGAGGCGTCGGCCTGCTCGAACTTCTCGAACAGCGATCCCAGCCGTTCCGGCGAGATGCCGATGCCGGTGTCACGCACCATCAGCCGCAGCACGCCCTCGGCGCGGCTCAGATTCACCCGCACGTAGCCGGCGTCGGTGAACTTCAGGGCGTTGGAGATCAGGTTGTAGAGGATCTGCCGCACCCGCGTGGAATCGCCGCGATAGAGACCGTGCGCCGAGGGATCGATCTGCAGGTCGAAGGACAGGCCCTTCTGGTGAGCGATGGCGGTGAAGGCGGCGTGGGCGCCGCGCGCCAGCTCGCAGACGTCGAAGTCGGCCTCGTCCAGCTCCAGCTTGCCGGCCTCGATCTTGGAGAGGTCGAGCACGTCGTTGAGGATCGCCAGCAGCGCCTGGCCGGACTGGTGGATGACGTCGAGGCGCTCACACTGGACCTCCGAGAGGTCGTCCGCCGCCATCGCCTGGGCCATGCCCAGGACGCCGTTCAGCGGCGTGCGGATCTCATGGCTCATGGTGGCCAGGAACGTCGACTTGGCGCGATTGGCCGCCTCGGCGTCCTCCTTGGCGTGCAGCAGGGCGGCCTCGGCGGCCTTGCGGCCGGTGATATCCTGCAAGGCGCCGATCAGCCGCGTCGCCCGGCCTTTCTCGTTGCGGATCAGGCGCAGGCAGCAGGCCACCCAGAATTCCCGCCCGTCGTCCCGCGGCAGGCGGTATTCGCAGTAGTAGGGAGCGCCGTCCTTGGCATGGCGCTCCCACGCCTCTGCGACCACCGCGTGGTCGCGCGGGTCGACGCTGCCCTTGAGGGTTTCGTTGGCGTCGCGGTGGAAGTCAGCATAGGTCTTCGGGACGGGAAAGAAGTGGACGTCGGCGCCGGCCTTGAACAGCTCTTCGCGAACGAAATCGATCTCCCAGACGTGCATCTTGGCGATCCCGAGCGCGAGGTGCAGACGCTCTTCCGCCCGCTCGCTGCGCTCCAGGGCGTCGACCATCGCGGTGATGTCGTGCCCGGCGATGATCAGCCCTCCGACCGCGCCGTCCGCATCGCGCCAGGCGGTCACCTCGACCTGCACCCACGACCACTGGCCGTCGTTCCGCTGGAGCCGCACCCGATCAAGATGGAGTGGCTCTCCGGCAAGCGCGCGACGGAGCGCCGGCTCCCAGCGCATGAATTCCGAAGAGAGCTCGCCGGCGAGCCGGCCGACCATGGGCTTGCCGGTCAGGCCGTAGTCCGCCGCCCAGCGCGAGCTCGCGGCCAGGATGCGCATGTCGCGGTCGACGAGCAGCAGCGACATGGGCGCGGCCTCGACCACAGTCGAGAGGGTGGCCCGGGCGGCGTCGAGTTCGCGCGCCGAGGTCTCGCGGTCGTGTCGCGCCTGGGCCCGGGCCCAGTCGTCGGCGACGAAATCGGCCAGATCGGAAAGCCGCGCGGCAAGCTCGGCGTCGAACGGCCGCGGATGGGGGCCGGCGATATAAAGCACGCCCGGCACGGTTCCGTCGGCGAGCCGAAGCGGCGCCATCACGCAATAGCGATAGTGCGGCGGCCCCGCGACGTTGGGATGGTCCGCAAAGCGTGGATCGCTGGGGAGGTCCTCGCTCCACACGAGCTCGGCGCGGGTCACGACTCCCGCAAACGCCGCGCTGAGAGCGCGGGGCCCGGTCGTCTCGTCGCTGCGCCAGAGCTGGTCGCCCTGCCAAAGGATCACGCCGGCGTCGACGCCACCGAACAGGGCCCCGGCCAGCCTTGTGGCGCGCGAGATGACGTCCGGCGAGAGGTCGAGGCCGAACGGGGTCGCTCCGTCGCCGTCTCGCTGGCCGCCCGCGCCCCCGTTCGTCATGTCGATCGAACCTTGTTCTTTCGACGCACCGTACCGACGAGGGGTTAAGCAGGGCTTAGGGGCCGTTCGCCAGGTGATGCAACACCACACCGCTGGCGACGGCGACATTCAGAGAATCAAAGCCTTGCGCCATGGGGATGCGCACGGTGGGGGTCCGCGCCAGCAGCTCGGGGGACAGGCCCGGGCCCTCCGCGCCGAGCAGCAGCGCGACCCGCGGAGGCGCCCGCCACCCGGCCAGGGCGACGGCGCCGGACGGCGCGAGCGCGGCGGTCTCGAAGCCGTTGGCGGCGAGCAGACCCAGCACATCGGCCCCGGGCGCCAGGCGGGCGAAGGGGACGGTCAGGGCCGCGCCGACGGAGACGCGGATCGCCTTGCGATAGAGCGGGTCGCAGCAGGCGGCGTCCAGCAGCACCGCCCCCGCACCGAAAGCTGCGGCGTTGCGGAATACGCCGCCCACATTGTCGTGGTTCGAGAGGCCGACCAGCACCGCCACGGCCGCCCGCGCCGGCAGGGCGCGCAGCAGGGCGGCGGGATCGAGCGGCGCGCCGCGGCGGCCGATCGCCAGCACGCCGCGGTGGATGTGGAAGCCGGTGACGGCGTCCATCACCGCCTGGTCGGCCGCGTAGATCGCCGCCTCGGCCGGAACCTGCGCCAGCAGCGGCGCCAGGGCCTGCACCCGCTTGGCGGCGACCAGCACCGACTGCGGCCGGAACCTGACGCTACGCAGCAGCTTCTCCAGCACCACCACGCCCTCGGCCACGAACAGGCCTTCGCGGCCGGCCAGGTCGCGCTCGCGCACATGGCGGTAGGCCGCGATTCGCGCGTCGTCCGGATCCCCGATGGCGACGACCCGGCCGGCGAGGTCGGTCACCAGACGCGCACCCGCTTCTCCGGCGCGAGATAGAGCGTCTCGCCGGGCTTCACCCCGAAGGCCTCATACCAGGCGTCGAGGTTGCGCACGGTGTCGGCGCGGTACTCGCCAGGGGAATGGACGTCGGTGAGGACGCTGCGGCGCATCGAGGCCTCCCGGGCCTTGGAGCGGTAGTTCTGCGCCCAGCCCAGGAACACCCGCTGGTCGGCGGTGAAGCCGTCGATCACCGGCGCCGCCTTGCCGCCCAGGGACAGACGGTAGGCGTCATAGGCGACCGCCAGGCCGGCCAGGTCGGCGATGTTCTCGCCCAGGGTCAGCTCGCCGTTCACCGCCAGGTCGGGAAACGGCTTGTAGGCGGAGTACTGGGCGACAAGCGCCTCTCCCGAAGCCTTGAAATGCGCCATGTCCTGCGGCGTCCACCAGTCCTTGAGATTGCCGTGGGCGTCGAACAGGGCGCCGGTGTCGTCGAACCCGTGGCTGATCTCGTGGCCAATTATGCCACCGACGGCGCCGTAGTTCACCGCCGGGTCGGCGGCGGCGTCGAAGAAGGGCGGCGCCAGGATCGCGGCGGGGAAGATGATGGCGTTCTGCAGCGGCGCGTTCAGGGCGTTCACGGTCTGCGGGACCATGAACCACTCCGAGCGGTCCACGGGCTTGCCGAGCTTGGCCAGGTTGCGGCGGTACTCGAACAGCTCCGCCCGGTCCTGGTTGCCGTAGGCGTCGCCGCGCACGACCTGCAGGCCCGAATAGTCGCGCCACCTGTCGGGGTAGCCGACGCCCACCTGGAAGTTGGCCAGCTTCTCGTGCGCCTTGGCCTTGGTGGCGGGGCTCATCCATTCCAGGCGGTCGATGCGCTGGTCGAAGGCGGCCAGGATGTTCTTGACCATCTCCTGCAGCTGGGCCTTGGCCTCGGGCGGGAAGTAGCGCTCCACGTAGAGCTTGCCGACCGCCTCGCCGAGCGCGTCATTGGTGCGGTCGACGCCGCGCTTCCAGCGGTCCGTCTGCTGCGGCGTGCCCGAGAGCGCCTGGCCGTTGAAGGCGAAGGCCTCGTCGACGAAGGCCTTGGAGAGGAAGGGGGCGCTGCGGGCGATGGCGTGGAAGGCCAGGTAGTCGCGCCAGGCGGCCAGCGGCTGCGCGCCGGCCAGCCTGGCGAACCCGGTGATCGCCGTGGACTGCCAGGCGCCGAACTCCGGCTGGTCGGCGAGGCCGGCGGCCTCGAAATAGGCCGCCCAGTCGAGGCCGGGCGCCTTCCTCGGGAACTCGGCCCGGGACCAGACGACATTGGTCTTGGCGACGTCGGTGGAATCGACCCCGCTCCAATGGACCTTGGCGATGGCGCTCTCCAGCGCCAGCACGCGCTCGGCCCGCGCCGCGCCGTCGCTGAATCCGGCCAGGGCGAACATCTTGGCGATATGGGCCTTGTACTGGTCGCGGATCGTGCGGAAGCGCTCGGCGTCGGAGGTGTAGTACTCCCGGTCGGGCAGCCACAGGCCGCCCTGCATGAGGTAGGGCCGGTAGCGGCTGGTGTCGTTGAGCGCCTCCACCACCCACAGGCCCAGCGGCCGCTCGGTGGTCAGGTCGGTGGCGTTCAGGGCGTCCACGTCCGCGCGCATCGTGGCGCCCAGCTCGCGGGCGAGGTCGGCGCGGGTGCGGATCGCGGCGATACGGTCGAGGTCCGGCTTCAAGGGCTCGGCGCCCTTCGCCTCGATGCCCGCCTCGTCCATGAAGGCCGCGTAGTAGTCGCCGATCTTGCGCGGCTCCGAGCCCTCGGGCGCGTCGCCCTTGGCGATGTCGGCGATCAGGTCGGCGGTGCGCCGGGTCGCGGCCTCGCGCAGGACGGCGAAGGTGTTGTAGCTGGAGCGGTCGGCGGGAATCTCGGTCGCCCTCACCCAGCCGCCATTGGCGTAGGCAAAGAAGTCGTCGCCGGGGCGGACGGCCTTGTCCATGCCGGCCGTGTCGAACCCGAAGGTCCCGTATTGCGGCTTGGGCGCCGGGGCGGCGGGCGCGGGCGGCGCTGCGGCCACGGGTGGCGGGCTGGCGCTCGCACAGGCGCACAGCAGCGCCGGCGCGAAGGCCGCGTAGGTCAGGGTCTTCCAGTGCATCTCATTTTCCGCGGGAAAACATCGTGAGGCGCGCTTCACCTCCGCCGCCTTCTTACACCGCGGCCGCTTGGGAGCCAGGGGCGGATTGCGCCTCCAACCCGCCGAGCGCCGCGGCCCCGCGCCGGACGATCCACAGCCGTTCAGGCCACCGTGACGCCATGCGCGCCTCCTTTCGTCGCTCCCTGTCCCGGTGCTCAACGCCGCTTGGCGGCTGCGGCTCCCTGCCCGTCCGCGGCATGTGGACGCCCAAACGGCGGCAAAGTTGACGCAAGCGTCATCTAGCGGCTACGCCTTTACTTTGACGGAGACTGACGATGGCCGATGGAAACCCCGCCCTGGCGGCGGCTCGCGAGCACGCCGACAGCCTGCCGATCGCGGAGATCAACGTCGCCCAGCCGGCGCTGTTCGCCAGCGACACCCATTGGCCCTACTTCGCGCGGTTGCGGCGCGAGGCGCCCGTGCACTACTGCGCCGAACACGAGTTCGGGCCCTATTGGTCGGTCACCCGCTACAACGACATCATGGCGGTGGACACCAATCACCCGGTGTTCTCGTCGGAGTCCTCGCTGGGCGGCATCACGCTGGCGGGGGCCGCAGGCATGCCCGAGCCGCTGCGGATGTTCATCTCCATGGATCCGCCCAAGCACGACGTGCAGCGCAAGGCGGTCGCGCCGATGTTCGCGCCGCAGAGCCTAGCGGACATGGCCACGGTGATCCGCGAGCGGGCCGCCAAATGCCTGGACGAGCTGCCGATCGGCGAGGAATTCGACTGGGTGGACCGGGTCTCGGTGGAGCTGACCACCCAGATGCTGGCGACCCTCTTCGACTTTCCGTTCGAGGAGCGGCGCAAGCTCCGGCGCTGGTCGGACGTCTCGGTGGCGATCCCCGGCAACGGCGTCATCGACACCATCGAGCAGAAGGCCCAGGAGATGGGCGAGTGTTTCAGCTATTTCAACGATCTCTGGAACCAGCGGGTCAACGCCCCGCCGCGGGGCGACCTGGTCTCCATGCTGGCCCACGCCGAGGCGACGCGGCACATGGATCCGAGGGAATACCACGGCAACATCATCCTGCTGATCGTCGGCGGCAACGACACCACCCGCAACACGCTCTCGGGCAGCGTGCTGGCGATGCACCGGAACCCCGACCAGCGGGCCAAGCTGAACGCCGACCATGGCCTATTGCCCGGCATGGTCTCGGAGACCATCCGCTGGCAGACCCCGCTGGCGCATATGCGCCGCACGGCGCTGCGCGACGTGACGTTCCAGGGCCAGCACATCCGCGAGGGCGACAAGGTGGTCATGTGGTACGTCTCGGGCAACCGCGACGACGCGGTGATCGAGAATCCGGACAGTTACATCATCGACCGCGAGCGGCCGCGCACGCACCTGTCGTTCGGCTTCGGCATCCACCGCTGCCTCGGCAACCGTCTCGCCGAGCTGCAGCTGCAGATCACTTGGGAGGAGATCCTCAAGCGCTTCCCGGCGATCGAGGTTACCGGCGAGCCCAGGCGGACGTTCTCCACCTTCGTGAAAGGCTACGAGACCCTGCCGGTGGTGATCCCGCGCCGGCTCTGAGGCCTTAGATTCGGCGACGCTCGGCGACGGACGACAGCGGTTTGAAATAGCCGACCAGGGCCTCGACGCCGGCGCGGCGGATGGAGAGCGACCAGCGCTCGAACACCAGGTCGAAGGCCTCGGCCCGCTGGCCGGACTGCAGCGAGACGATCGCCAGCCGCCCGCCGGGCTCGATGGCGAAGCCCACGCCCAGGTCGCCGCTGCGCAGCCGCAGGAGCGAGCCGGCCCGGAAGGCGCGGCGCACCGGCGCCGTCAGCATCGGCCGGCCTTCCCCGAGGCCCGGGGCGAACACCACCTCGTCCTCGACCGTGCAGAACGGCCCGGCGAGGGCGCTGAGCTTGGTGACGGCGAACTCCACCAGCTCCACCCCTGTGGAACTGAAGGTCAGCGCCACGAGGTCGCCGCCGTCGTCGATGTCGGTGACCAGGCACAGGAGCGCCCGCAGTCCCTCGGCCGCCACGAACCAGCGGCCCGGCCGCAGGGCCGAGCGCTCCAGGGTGCGGGGGAATCCTTCGAACGAAACCGTCATGGCCAGCCGCAGTGTCGCGTGATTCCGCGCACGCCGCGGCCTTTGTGGTCAAGCAAGACTTAGGCGAGCAGGCCCAGCGACCTGCGCAACGCCTTCGGAAGGCCCGACGCCACCAGCTGGTGCGACTGGGCGAGATAGGCCTGCAGGTCGAGATCCGGCAGGGCGTCGCGCGAGGTCAGCGCCAGCCAGCCGCCGCGCGGCAGGTAGGGGGCGCGGACCGCGACGCCGGTCTCGACCAGGATCTCGAAGCTGAGCTCGGAGGTCTTGAAGACGTAGCTGCCGTCGATGGCGTCGGAGCCCAGACCCGCCATGGCGAACACCTTGTCGCCCACCTTGTAGACATGCGTGCCGCCCCACTGGACGACCAGGGTCGCGGCCGGCAGGCCGAGGCAGAAGGCTTCGAAGTCCTCGAAGGTCATGTCTGGAGCTAGTACCGGTCCGCGACGCGACGCGCCTCGGGGAACCAGCGCTGGCCGGGGGGCGGATAGGCGGCCAGGATCTTCTCGCGGAATCCGGCGTCGCGCAGGGGATCAGCGGGGATGTCCAGCCGCTCGCCCCGCTCGCGGAAGTCCCTGGCGAAGGTCTCCCAGACCTGGTCGGGGGTCAGGTCGTCGGTGTGGTTGTCGTAGGCGGCGGCGTCGGCCGGGGTGCGGAACACCAGCGCCTTCCAGATCACGAAGAAACGCAGCATCTCGGGCGCGAAGGTGAAGCGCGGGCCCGAACGGTCGTCGATCCGCCAATTCCCGTCGGCCTGCCGCTCGATGGTCACGTCGCCCTTCAGGTCGCCGGGCGCGATCCAGGCCGCGCGCGGGCCGACGGCCTCGGCGCGGTGGAACATGAAGTCGTTGTCGGTGACCAGCGCGGTGTTCCACAGAGGCGAGGAGGCGGTCTGCGAGGGCTTGTCGGGCCCGTCCGGCCAGTACTGATAGCCGCCGCCCTCGCCGCGGTAGAACCAGGTGAGCGCCGTGGACTGCAAGACCGTCCAGGGCATAAACAGCATCGAATGGTGCAGCGCCACCTGCAGCCACAAGGGATAGGCGTCGTCGATCCCCCGGTAGCGGCAGATGTCCAGGTGCGGCCGGCCCGCCTGCATGGGCGCGGAGATGTTCAGGTAGATGGCCCTGGGCCGGACGACCTCGGCGTCGAAGGCCTGCCTGGTGGCCTCGGCGAACCGGGGGTTTTCGAGGAACGGCCTGGCCTCGGGGACGAGCTCCTGGCCGGCCCTGTACCAGTGGTCGCGGAACCACGGTTCGGTCCCGCCCGCCTTCTCGTAGCCCTCGGCGGAATAGATCGGCGTGTAGGGGCCCCTGGCGTCGATCAGCCCCAGCACCGCGGCCGGGTCGTCGAAAGCGGTCTCCAACAGCACGGGCCGGGCGACGATCTGCGCCGGGCGCGGCGGCGGGACGAGCGTGGCGGCGGTCATGGGGTTCCTCGCACGAATTGACCAAGCATCGGCCTCGATGGGGGCGATGTGAAGCCGCATTCGGCCTTGCGCGGGGGTCTGGGGAGCGCCGAGGATGTCCTAAAATCAAAGGGAGCCGCCCATGGAATTCGCCTGGTCGCCGGAACAGGACGCCTATCGGCAGACGCTGAAGGACACGGTCGCGGAACTGCTCCCGGACAATTGGACCACCGAAATCGCCCCGCACAGCTACGGCTCCAAGGAGCAGATCGCCTTCTCCAAGAGCTTCTGCGCCGAGATGGCCAATCGCGGCCTGCTGGTCCAGCAATGGCCGGCCGAGTACGGCGGGGGCGACGGCGACGCCTGGCAGCAGTGGATCCTGGCCGAGGAGATGATGTGGGTCGGCGAGCCGCGCGGGCCGCAGTACATGAACGTCAACTGGATCGGCCCGGCGATCATGCGCCACGGCTCTCCGGAGCAGAAGGCCGAGCACCTCTCCCGCATCGCCGGCGGCCAGGTGATCTGGTGCCAGGGCTTCTCCGAGCCCGGCGGCGGCTCGGACCTGGCCGGCATGAAGACCAAGGCCGAGCGGCAGGCGGACGGGGCCTACCTGGTCAACGGCTCGAAGATCTGGACGTCCTATTCACCGAGCGCGGACTACTGCTTCCTGCTGGCGCGCACGGGCGAGCAGCGGAAGGCAATCTCCATCTTCCTGATCCCGATGAGCCTTCCGGGGATCGAGATCCAGACCTATCCCGGCCTGGTGGGCAAGGGTCACCTGAACCAGGTGTTCTTCACCGACATGGTCGTGCCGGAGTCCATGCGGATGGGCGAGGAAGGCCAGGCCTGGGAGATCATCACCTACGCCCTGCGCTTCGAGCGCGTCAGCGTGGCGCGCTTCCATATCGGGCGGAAGGTGCTCGACCGGGCGGTGGTGCAGCTGCAGCGGGAGGGCCGGTTCAACGACAGCGCCGTGCGGGTGCGGGCCGGGCGGATCGTCGCCCTGCTGGAGGCGGGGCGCCTCCTGTCCTACTACGTCATCGACCAGCGGGCGAAGCAGGGCTCCGACGACGTGAACGGCAACATCGCCCGGGTCAGCGTCTCGGCGGCCAGCCAGGAGCTGCAGGCCTTCATCATGGACTACACGCCCGACGCGCTCACCGGCGGCGACTATGTGTTGCACGAGTTCTTCCGGGCGAACCTGTCCTCGACCATCGCGGCGGGGGCCTACGAGATCCAGCTCAACCTGATCGCCCAGGGGGCGCTCAACCTGCCCCGGAGCGCCTGACATGGACTTCGACCTCAGCGACGAGCAGCTGCTGCTGGTCTCCAGCCTGCAGTCCCTGTTCCACCCCTACGGCGAGATCCCCGCGGAGGGGAAAGGGGCGACGAGCTATTTCGCCGCCGACCTGCAGCGCAAGCTCGTGCAGGGCGGGTTCTTCGACACCGCGCGCCAGGCCGGGAACCTGGAGGCGGCCCTGGTGGTGATGGAGGCGGCCCGCCTGCCGGTGGCGGTGGAGGCCGGGGCCTCGGCCCTGGTGGCGCCCAACCTGATGGAGACCCCGCCGGAGGGTCCGATCGCGCTGGTGTCCGGCGACCTCGCAAAGGCCCAGCGGATGCTGTCGGTGGCGCAGACCGCCCTCGTCGACGTGGGCGACGACGTGGTGGCGCTGCCGATCGATCCGGATGCGGTGGAGCCGGTGGAGACCATGCTGGCCGCGCCCTACGGCCGGTTCCGCCAGCCGCCGGACCTGTCCAACGGCCGCCGCCTGGGAGCGGCTGCGGTGGGCAAGCTGCGGCAGTGGTCGCGGGTGGCGCTCGCCGCCGAATGCGCCGGGGCGGCCCAGAGCGCGGTCGAGTTCACCCTCGACTACGTCCGCGAGCGCAAGGCGTTCGGCCAGCCGATCGGCTCGTTCCAGGCGGTGCAGCACCGGCTGGCCCAGTGCCACCAGATCATGCGGGGCTTACACTACAGCGCCCTGCACGCAGCCTGGACCGGGGAGCCCGTGCAGGCGGACCTGGCGGCGACCTACGCCCAGATGCACATCCAGAAGCTGGTCTTCGACCTGCACCAGTTCAACGGCGCCATCGGCCTGACCACCGAGTACAAGCTGCACTACTGGACTTTCCGCCTGCGCTCGCTGCAGCCGGAGGCCGGGGGCGGCGACGCCGCAGCGCTGGCGGTGGCCGACAAGCTGTGGGGCGCCGCGGCGTAGATGCCGCCGCGGGCCTCAGGCCACCACGTCCTCGAACCCCGGATGCTTGTCGAGCCAGCCGCGCACGAACGGGCAATCGGGCCGGACCTTCTGTCCGCGGGCGCGCATCTCGCCGAGCGCGGCCTTGACCAGACGTCCGCCGACGCCCTTGCCCTCCAGCGCCTTGGGCACGAGGGTGTGCACGAACACGAGCCCGCCCGGCATGGGCTCATACATAATCACCGCCGTGTGGCCGTCGACGGTCAGCTCGAAACGGCTGGCGGGGGGATTGTCGCGGAAGTCGGGGTCAAGCGCCTCGCTCATGGCGTCTCCAGGATGTTGGGGCCCTTCGCTAGCAGCCGCGCCGCCGGTTCGCAAAGAGTGCTGGCCCCGGCCCGCGCCGTCGCCTTATCTGCCGCAAACGCCAAGACCCGGGAGGCCTCATGAGACTGAAAGCGCACCGCTACCCACCCCTGTCCGACGCCGAGATGAACGCCGAACAGAAGGAGGCGCTGGCCGAGATGGCCGCCCGCCGGGACGTGAAGAACGTCTTCCGCACCATGGCGCACGAGCCGAAGGCGCTGAAAGGCTTCCTGGCCTGGGGCGGATATGTGCTGTCGAAACGCAACGGGCTGTCGGCGCGGGAACGGGAGCTGGTCATCCTGCGGATCGGCTTCCTCTGCCGCTCGGGCTACGAATGGACCCAGCACAAGGCCATCGGCCTGCGCGCCGGCCTGTCCGAGGCCGAGGTCGAACGGATCAAGGCGGGACCCGACGCCCCCGGCTGGAGCCCGGCGGAGCAGGCGCTGCTGAAGGCCAGCGACGAATTACACCACGACCAGTTCGTCACCGACGCCACCTGGGCGGCGCTCTCGGCTCACTTCGACGACAAGCAGCGGATGGACGTGGTCTTCACCGCCGCCCAGTACACACAGGTCTCGATGATCCTGAACACCTTCGGGGTGCAGCTGGACGAAGGGCAGACACTGGATCCGCAGTTGAAGGGGTACTAGGCGCCGCCGGGGCGCGCTATGGCGGGCCGATGCACGTCGCCGCCCTCCTCGAAGCCCCCTGGCGCGCGCCGGCGGCGGCCTTGTCGGCCTTCGCCGACGAGCCCTGGGCCGTGGGCCTGGTCGGGGCGGGCGAGGATGCGCGCTGGGCCTATCTGGCGCGAGAGCCTGACCGCATCCTGAGGCTGCCAGGCGACGACCCGCGCGATCCGTTCGAGGCGCTGGCTGAGCTGCTGGGGCCGACAGCCGCGCCGACCGCCGGAGGGCCGCCGTTCCAGGGCGGCGTGCTGGGTCTGGCAAGCTACGAGCTGGGCGACCGGGTCGAGCGGCTGGGGCTGGCGCGGCTGGACGACTGGCCCGACCTGGCCTGCGCCCGCTATCCGGCGGTGCTGGCCTTCGACCAGGCCCAGCGGCGGGCCTGGGCGGTGGGCCGCGGCGACAGCGAGCCGCAGGCCGCGGCGGCGGCGCGGCGGGCGCTGGCCTGGCTCGACGCAACGCCCCGGCCGTTCGCCGCCCTCGGCGCCAGGCTCGAGCCCGACGACCCGCTGGCCTATGAGGCGGCGGTGGCGGCGGTGACGGACCGGATCGCCGCCGGCGAGATCTTCCAGGCCAACATCGCCCGGCGCTGGCGCGGGCGGCTGGCCGCCGGCGGGCGGCCCTTCGACCTCTTCGCCCGGCTGGCGGGCGACAGCCCGGCGCCCTTCGCGGCCTATCTGCGGCTGGGCGACCGGGCGGTGGTCTCCAACTCGCCGGAGCGGTTCGTGAGCATCGAGGCGCGGGCGGACGGGCTGCACGCCCTGACCCAGCCCATCAAGGGCACCGCGCCGCGCGGAAGAACCTGCCCGGAAGACAAGGCTTTGGCGGCGGCTCTTGAACGATCGGCCAAGGACCGGGCCGAGAACCTGATGATCGTCGACCTGATGCGCAACGACCTGGCGCGCGTCTGCACGCCCGGCACGGTGAAGGTCCCGAGCCTGTTCGCCGTGGAGACCTTCGCCAACGTCCATCACCTGGTCTCCACGGTGACCGGCCGGCTGGCGCCGGGACGCACCGCCGTGGACCTGCTCCGCGCCGCCTTCCCGCCCGGCTCGATCACCGGGGCGCCCAAGGTGCAGGCGATGCGGGTGATCGCGGGGCTGGAGGCGCCGCGCGGCCCGTTCTTCGGCTCGATCTTCCGGCTGGGCTTCGACGGCGGCCTGGATTCCAGCGTGCTGATCCGCACCGCCGCCTTCGTGCGCGAGGCGGACGGCTGGCGGGTGGAGGCGCGCGCCGGGGCCGGCATCGTCGCCGACAGCGTTCCCGCGGCCGAGCGCGCGGAGACCGAGGCCAAGATCTCGGCGCTGACGGCGGCGCTGGCGGCGCAGGCGTGAGTCTTAGAGCGCCGCGCGTGCGATGGGATTGCCGGCGTCGCGGCCGGCGGCGGGCCGGCCGGCGGCGAGGGCCGCCTCCACGCGGGAGATGGCGGTGCGCAGCTCGGGCTTGCAGGCCTTGGCGCAGGCGACGGCCTGGGTCTTCAGCGCCTCGAGGTCGGCGCGGGCCTTGTCGGACTGGCCGAGCCGGGCCAGGGCCACCGCCCGCTCCTCGCGCGCGGGAATGAACTGCGGATCGCTGGTGAGCGCCTTGTCGAACTCGCCCACCGCGCCGGCAAGGTCGCCCTTCTTGACCTTGACCAGGCCCAGCAGCTGGCGGCCCGCGGCCTGCTGAGGCTGGGCGCCCAGGATGGTCATGGCGGCGGCCTCGGCCTGCTCGATCCTGCCGACGCGCAGGGCCTCGACACCCTTCCGGTAATCCTTGGTGGAGTCATAGGCCGGCGCCGCCGGCGGAGTTTCGGCGGCGGCCAGCACCGGCGAGGCGGCTGAAACCAGCGTCACGCCGAAGACGCCGATGATCAGGACCGATAGTCGCCCCACGCAAACACCTCCGTCAGCGCCCAATACGCAGCGCAAGACCCTCAGGCCCTAGCCTACTCCCTCAGCTTGACTTCATAAAGGCCCCCAGAGATTGACAAATTCCTCCAGGGCCGGGCTCGTTCGCGACCGGAGGATGTGGAGGACGACATGCTGGACCGGATCGCGCCCGAGGCGGGCGACCTGGGGGTCCCGACGCTGGTGGGCCGCAAGGCTGCGCCGGTCGGCTGGCTGATCTTCAACAACCCTGCGCGGCGCAACGCCGTGTCGCTGGAGATGTGGGCGGCGATCCCGCAGGTGATGGCCGCGTTCGACGCGGATCCGGACATCCGGCTGGTGGTGGTGGCGGGGGCCGGGGGCCGGGCGTTCGTCTCCGGCGCGGACATCTCCCAGTTCGAGGCGCAGCGGGCCGATCCGGCCGCCGAGGCCCGCTACAGCGCGGTGAGCGGCGCCGGGCACGGGGCGCTGGCGCGGTGCTCCAAGCCGACGATCGCCATGATCCGGGGCTTCTGCATCGGCGGCGGGCTGGCGGTGGCGCTGGGCTGCGACCTGCGCATTGCCGCCGAGGGCTCGCGGTTCGGCGTCCCGGCCGCCCGGCTGGGGCTGGGCTACAACTTCCCAGGCCTGGCGGCGCTGAACGCCCTGGTGGGGCCGGCCTACGCCAAGGAGATCATGTTCACCGCCCGCCAGTTCGACGCGGACGAGGCGCTGCGGATGGGCCTGATCAACCGGGTGGTCGCCGACGCCGACCTGGAAACGGTGGTCGCCGACTACGCCGCGATGATCGGGGCTAACGCGCCGCTGACGATCAGGGCCGCCAAGCTGGCCCTGGGCGCGGCCGTGCAGGACCCCGACCGGCGCGACCTGGCGGCGGTGGAAACCGCCATCGCCGACTGCTTCGCCAGCGAGGACTACGCCGAGGGGCGCAGGGCGTTTCTGGAGAAGCGCGCGCCCTTGTTCAGGGGGCGTTAGGCCCGCCGCCGCTGCGGCCGGCCGAACGCCGGCTGGGCCTCCCAGCGCAGGGCGTCGCGGACGATGGTCTCGAGATCGGAGCAGCTGGGCGTCCAGCCAAGGATCTCGGCGGCGCGGGCGATGTCGGCCACCAGGCTCGGCGGGTCGCCCGCCCGGCGGCCGCCGATGCTGTGCGGGACGGGCCGGCCGAGAACCCCGGCGACGGCGGCCACAACCTCGCGCACCGAGCGACCCTGACCGCCGCCGATGTTCACCGGCTCGAAGGCGCCGGCGGGCAGGTCGGCCTCCAGCGCCGCCACATGGGCCGCAGCCAGGTCGCTGACATGGACGTAGTCGCGCAGGCAGGTGCCGTCGGGGGTGTCGAAATCGTCGCCGAACACGGTGAGCGCCTTGCCGTCGCCCAGCCCCGCGGCCATCGCCAGGGGCACCAGATGGGTCTCCGGCTCATGCGCCTCGCCGATCAGGCCCGAGGGGTCGGCGCCTGCGGCGTTGAAGTAGCGCAGCGCCACCGCCGTCAGGCCGAAGGCGCGGCAACAGCTCTCGATCATCATCTCGCCGGCGAGCTTGGTGTCGCCATAGGGGCTGGCTGGGGCCTTGTCCGCATCCTCGCGGATGGACTCCAGAGGCCCGCGCCCGCCCTGGCCGTAGACCGCGGCGCTGGAGGAGAACACCAGCCGGCGGACGCCCGTCTCGCGCACGGCGGCCAGCAGGACGGCGGTGCCGCCGACGTTGTGCTCCCAGAACAGCTCGGGCTGGCCGACCGAGCGGCCGACCTCGATCAGGCCGGCGAAATGGATGACGGCGCGCACGTCGTGGGCCGCCATGGCGCCGCGCAGGGCCTGTCCGTCGCGGATGTCGCCCACCACCAGCGGGCCCCAGCGCACCGCCTCGCGGGAGCCGGAACTGAGGCTGTCGTAGACCACCGGGCGGTAGCCGCGGTCGTGCAGGGCCTTGGCGGTGTGGGAGCCGATATAGCCGGCCCCGCCGGTGACGAGCACCGCGCCCCGATCGTCTTGCGTCACTCTTGCAGCCCCCTGGCGTCCGGCGTCTTCGGCATGATGGGCGTTCCGGGCCGTCCGCGCCAACCCTCGAACGTCGGCAGCGGCAGACCGCGCACGCCTGGATAAAAAGCGAACAGGCCGCCGGCCTTCGGCTGGGCCTCGCGCACCTCGCGGGGCAGGCCCACGCGGGCGCTGGTCACATAGAGGACGCCCAGGTCCGGGCCGCCGAAGGCGCAGGAACTGGGCTGGCGCACCGGCATGGGGACGATCCGGTCGACCCGCCCGTCGGGCGCGTAGCGCACCACCTTGCCGCCGCCCCAGTGGGCGTTCCAGAGGAAGCCTTCCGCATCCAGCGCCCCGCCGTCGGGGGCGCCCTCCTCCACCTGGGCGAACAGGCGCCTGTCGCCCAGCGTCCCGTCCGGCCCGACGGTGAAGGCGTAGAGCGCCTTGTCGCGGGCGTCGGCCAGATAGAGGGTGCGGCCGTCGGCGGCGCCCACCAGGGTGTTGGGGATCAGGACGCCATCCATCACGCAGCGGGTCGTCCCATCGGGGTCGGTGCGGTAGACGCCGCCGGGCGCCTCGGCCGCGTCATGCATTCGGCTCCACCAGAAGCGGCCTGCGGGATCGATCCTGCCCTCGTTGGACCGGAAGCCCTCGCCCAGGTCCACGGGTTCCACCAGGAACATGGCGCCGCTGTCGGTGTCGATCCGCGCCAGGCCCTTCTCGGTGGCGGCGATCAGGCCCCCGTCCGCCAGGGGCGCGGCGGCGCTGGCGCGCACCGGCAGCGGCCAGCTGCCGCTGGCGCCGCTGACCGGCTCGAACCAGGAAAGCCGCGAGCTCATGATGTCGAACCAGTAGAGACAGCCCTCGGCCTCCGACCAGCAGGGCCCCTCCCCCAGCCGATCTCCGCCGTCAACCACGCAGACGACCGCCATCACGCACTCCGCTCGTCAAGCCGCACGCCCCCTTCCGCAGGCGAAGCTATTCCGGCGTTCGATGGCTTCTGCAAGGCGGCGCCATCGGCTGTCACGGGGGCGGCCGAGCTTCAAGCTTGAGCTTGACGGCGGGCGGCCTTGCGAGCGCACTGCGCGTCCAGGGCCTGGAGGGGCGTGGTGCGACGGCTTGGCGAGTACGACCTGCCCGAAAGGCTCGGCCCCGCCGCGCCGCGTTTCCTGATCGAGCTCCTGACCGCGATGGGCTGCGTCGGCCTGGCCGCGGTGCTGCGCCTGATCGTCGAGACCGTCCTGCCGCACGCCGCGCCGTTCGCGCTGGGGTTCCCCGCGGTGCTGCTGGCCACAGTGCTGGCCGGCTGGCGGGCCGGCGCCCTGACGCTGGCCAGCGTGGTGGCCGGGGTGTGGTACCTGGTCATGCCGCCGCGGTTCGCCTTCGGACCCATGACGCCCGACGACGCCGCCAACCTGGCGCTGAACGCGATCTCGGGGGCGCTGGTGGTGGCGGTGGCCGAGGGGTTCCGCGCCGCCTCGCGGCGCGCCCAGGCGGAGCGCGCCGCCAAGATCGAATCGCGCGACCTGATGCTGCGCGAGCTGAACCACCGGATGAAGAACAATTTCCAGATGGTGGCGGGGTTACTGGAGATGGAGCGGCGGGCGGCGAGCGAGCCGGCGGCGGCCAGGGTGCTGGAGGGCGTCGTCACCCGGGTGCACAATCTGGCCCAGGCGCACGCGGCGCTCTATGTCCCCTCCGGCGAGGTGGAGACGATCGACTTCGCCCGCTACCTGGAGGACCTCTGCCGCAGCCTGTCGGAGAGCCTGTTGCTGAACACGGTGGTGCACCTCTCCTGCGCCAGCGAGCCGGCGCCGATGGCCACGGACCAGGCCGCAGCCCTGGGGGTGGTGATCAACGAGCTGGTCACCAACGCCGCCAAGCACGCTTTCCCGGACGGGCGCTCGGGTGCGATCCGGGTCGCCTTCGGCCGCAGCAGCGGGGGCTGGCGGCTGACCGTCTCCGACGACGGGGTCGGCCTGGCCGCCTCCGCCGCCGCACCCGGAGGCCTGGGGCGGCGGCTGGTGGAGGCCTTCGCGCGCCAGGCGGGCGGGACGCTGTCGCAGGGCGACGGGCCGGGGGCGGTCTTCATCGTCGACCTACCGGGCTGATCGTCACGGAACTGTCATACGTACTGGACTCCGCCCCCCGCCACCTGCGTTAAGGGCGTGGGTTCGCTTGGATTCGCTGGCGAACGCGACGTGGGTGGAGTTGCGATGCTGGGGTGGTTCCAGGCCCTGATGCCCAGGGAGCTGAAGTTCTTCGGCCTGTTCGAGTCGCACGCCGAGACCCTGGTGGCCGGCGCGCTCGCCCTCCAGGACATGCTGAAGGGCGGGGACGGCGTGCCGGAGGCATGCGCGCGCGTCATGCAGCACGAGGAGGCGGCCGACCAATTCACCCGCGAGGTGCTGCTGGCGGTGCGGCGGACCTTCATCACCCCCTTCGACCGCGGCGACATCAAGGACCTGATCACCTCGCTCGACGACGCCATCGACCAGATGCAGAAGACCGCCAAGGTCATCACCCTGTTCGAACAGCGCCAGTTCGACGCCCAGATGCAGGCCATGGGCGCGATCATCGTCGAGGCCGCCCAGATCACCCGCGAGGCGGTGGGCCTGCTCTCCCGGATGCGCCAGAACGCCCAGCCGCTGCACGTGCTGACCGAGAAGATCATCCGCATCGAGGACCAGGCGGACGCCATCTACGACGAGGGGCGCAAGGCGCTCTACCAGGCCAACCGCCATTCCGACCCCATGGCGTTCATCATCGGGGTGGAGATCTACAGCCACCTGGAAAAGGTCGTCGACCGCTTCGAGGACGTCGCCAACCGCATCAGCGGCGTCGTCATCGAGCAGGTCTAGGCGGGGAGCCCGACCCTTGGATCCTGCGGGCTTCACGCCGGTGCTCATCGTGCTGATCGCGGTGGCGCTGGCGTTCGACTTCCTGAACGGCCTGCACGACGCGGCCAACTCCATCGCCACCATCGTCTCCACCCGGGTGCTGCCGGCGAAGTGGGCGGTGACCTGGGCGGCGTTCTTCAACTTCATCGCCTTCCTGTTCTTCGGCCTGCACGTGGCCAAGACCGTGGGCTCGGGGATCGTCTCGCCCGACCTGATCAGCGACCAGCTGATCTTCGGGGCGTTGATGGGGGCGATCGCCTGGAACCTGATCACCTGGTGGGCCGGCATCCCCTCCTCCTCCTCCCACGCCCTGATCGGCGGGCTGGTGGGCGCGGGGGTCGCCAAGGCGGGGATGGACGCGATCCTGTGGCACGGGCTGACCAAGACCGTGCTGGCGATCGTGGGCTCGCCCGCCTTCGGCTTCTTCCTGGCCCTGATGCTGGTGCTGGCGGTGTCCTGGGCCTTCGTGCGGGCGACGCCCTTCACGGTGGATTCCACCTTCCGGCGGCTGCAGTTCGTCTCGGCCTCGCTGTTCTCCCTCGGCCATGGCGGCAATGACGCCCAGAAGACCATGGGGATCATCACCGCCCTGTTGATCGCCCACGGCCACGGCCATCCCAGCGGCGAGTTCCACGTGCCGTTCTGGGTGGTGCTGACCTGCCAGGCGGCCATGGGCCTGGGCACGCTGATGGGCGGCTGGCGGATCGTCCACACCATGGGCTCGAAGATCACCCGGCTGTCGCCCATGCAGGGGTTCTGCGCCGAGACCGGCGGGGCGATCACCCTGTTCCTGGCCACCTTCACCGGCATCCCGGTCTCGACGACGCACACGATCACCGGCTGCATCGTCGGCGTCGGCGCCGCGCGGCGGGTCTCGGCCGTGCGCTGGGGCGTCGCCGGCCGCATCGTCATCGCCTGGGTGGTCACCATGCCGATGGCGGGGCTGATCGCGGCGCTGTTCTACTGGCTGGGCGGGATGTTTCTGAACTGAGCGTGCGAGGCTATTCGACCAGGCGCGACTTCGGCCGCGGCCTGTCCGTGGGCAGCCGCCCGGACTCGGGCCATAGCCCGGGCGCGTCCCTGGCCAGCTTGTCGGCGAGGTCGGCGTATATTTCGAGCGAAGCCACCGGGGGGTGACCGAATTCCAGCTTGGCCATGGTCCCGAAGAGACGCTTTCGGCGCGTCACCGTTATATCTGTCCACGGAACAAAGAATTTCCGATGAAACAGGCCGAACACCTTCATCAGGCCAACACGCAAGCCCCCTGGGCATACCCAGAGGTTGAGGATGCCGTTCATGCGGACGCCCCCCATGACGCCTGACCGCCAAAGGTGACCGCCGAGCACCTCTTCACGCCGATCAGGATATTTCTGCGCCAGCCGGAACCAGCCGGAAAACACGCCCAGGAGCGCGCCCACCGCCAACCACATGGCGGCGAAGAAGACCGGAAAGACGATCGGAAAGTATCTCTCCAACAGCGGTGACCGATCGAGGTTGGTCGCCGGGCCGCGCCCGGCAAAGATGAACGTCGGGCTACCGCGGCAGCTTGCTGGTCCCCATCAGGAAGGTGTCCACCGCCTGGGCGCATTGCCGGCCTTCGCGAATGGCCCAGACCACCAGGGACTGACCGCGGCGCATGTCGCCGCAGGCGAAGATGTTGGGGGTGGTGGTGCGGTAGTCGAGGACGTTGGCCTTGACCGCGCCGCGGGGGTCCATCTCCACGCCCGCCTGGGCCACGAAGCCCGGCTTGCGCGGGCCCACGAAGCCCATGGCCAGCAGGACGAGGTCGGCCTTGATCTCGAACTCGCTGCCGGCGATCTCGCCCATCTGCATGCGCCCGTCGGCGTCGGGGGCCCATTCCAGGCGCACGCACTGCAGCGCCGTGACCTTGCCGCCGGAGCCCACCACCTGGCGGGTGGCGATGGCGAAGTCGCGCTCGCAGCCCTCCTCCTGGGAGGACGAGGTGCGCATCTTCAGCGGCCAGTTGGGCCAGGTGAGGAGCTTGTTCTCGCGTTCCGGCGGCTGAGGCATGATCTCGAGCTGCACCACGGCGGCCGCGCCCTGGCGGTTGGAGGTGCCGATGCAGTCCGAGCCGGTGTCGCCGCCGCCGATGACGACGACATGCTTGCCCTTGGCGCTGATCGCGCCGCCCGGAGCCGCGATGGTCTCGGCATCGCCGGCGTTGCGCTTGTTCTGCTGGGTCAGGAACTCCATGGCGAAGTGAACGCCCTCGAGCTCGCGCCCGGGCGCCTCCAGGTCGCGGGGCGCCTCGGCGCCGCCGGCCATCACCAGCACGTCATAGTCGTCCAGCAGCCGCTGCACGGAGACGGTGACGCCCACCTCCATGTTGGTGCGGAAGATCACCCCCTCGGTCTCCATCTGCCGCACGCGGCGGTCGATGAGGTGCTTCTCCATCTTGAAGTCGGGGATGCCGTAGCGCAGCAGGCCGCCGATCCGGTCGTTCTTCTCGAACACCGTGGCCGCATGGCCGGCGCGGGCGAGCTGCTGGGCGCAGGCCAGGCCCGCCGGGCCGGAGCCGACCACGGCGACCCGCTTGCCGGTGCCGCGGGCGGACGGCTGCGGCGTGACCCAGCCCTCTTCCCAGCCGCGGTCGACGATCTGGGCCTCGATCGACTTGATGGTCACCGGGTTGTCGTCGATGTTCAGGACGCAGGAGGCCTCGCAGGGCGCGGGGCAGATGCGGCCGGTGAACTCCGGGAAGTTGTTGGTGGACTGGAGGTTTTCCAGCGCGGCCTGCCATTGGTCGCGGTGGACCAGGTTGTTGAAGTCCGGGATCTGGTTGTTCACCGGACAGCCCTGGTGGCAGAACGGAATCCCGCAGTCCATGCAGCGCGCGGCCTGCTGGCGCAGCTCCGGGTAGGGCAGCGGCTTGATGAATTCCTTCCAGGTCTTCAGGCGCTCCGCCGGCTTTTCATAGCTGCGGTCGTTGCGCTCGATCTCAAGGAAGCCGGTGGGCTTGCCCATCGGGTTATGCTCCGAATCTAGAAGGGTTTACTCGGCGGCGACGGCGGCGGCGGCTTGCCGTTCCGCCGCCATGTCGGTGAGAGCTCTGCGGTAGTCCTTGGGCGTCACCTTGACGAAGGCCTTCAGGCTCTCCTCCCAGGATTCCAGGAGCATCCGCGCCCGCGCGCTGCCGGTGTAGAGATGGTGGCGCTCGATCAGGATCCGCAACCGCTCGGAGTCGAACCGCAACGGGTCGCCCATGCCGTTGTTCTCCACCGAGACGGAGCGCTGGCTGGGGCGGAACGGCTCGTCGGCCCGGTCGACCGGCCCGGTTGGGGCCACCGGCTCCAGGTCCACCATCGCCATGTTGACCAGGTCGCGGAAGCGGCCCTTGGGGTCGTAGACGTAGGCGATCCCACCCGACATGCCGGCGGCGAAGTTGCGGCCGGTGTCGCCCAGAACGGCGACGACGCCGCCGGTCATATATTCGCAGCCGTGGTCGCCAACGCCCTCCACCACCGCCACGGCGCCGGAGTTGCGCACGGCGAACCGCTCGCCCGCCACGCCCTCGAAATAGGCTTCGCCGGCGATGGCGCCGTAGAGCACGGTGTTGCCGACGACGATGTTCTGGGTCGGGTCGCGCGTGGAGCCTGGCGGCTGACGCACCACCACGCGGCCGCCGGAAAGGCCCTTGCCCACGTAGTCGTTGGCGTCGCCCATCAGCTCCAGGGTCACCCCGCGGGCGAGGAACGCCCCGAAGCTCTGCCCGGCGACGCCGGTGAGGCGCATGGAGATGGTGTCTTCCGGCAGGCCGGTGTGGCCGTAGCGGCGGGCGACCTCGCCGGAGAGCATGGCCCCCACGGTGCGATTGATGTTCTTGATCGCGTGCTCCCCGCGCGCGGGCTGGCCGTGCTCCAGCGCCGCCGTGGCGTCGGCGAGCAGGGCGTGGTCGAGCGCCTTGCCGAGGCCGTGGTCCTGACGGTCCATGTTCCACAGCCCCTTCGCACCCTCGGCCGGGGCGGCGTAGAGCAGGCGCGACAGGTCGACGCCGTGCGCCTTCCAGTGGTCGACGGCGGGGGACATGTCGATCCGGTCCACGCGGCCGATCATCTCATTGACCGTCGCGAAGCCCATCTCCGCCATGATTTCCCGAAGCTCTTCCGCCACATAGAAGAAGAAGTTGATGACGTGCTCGGGCTGGCCGGTGAAGCGCGCGCGCAGCACCGGATCCTGGGTCGCCACCCCCACCGGGCAGGTGTTGAGGTGGCACTTGCGCATCATGATGCAGCCGGCCGCGATCAGGGGCGCGGTGGCGAAGCCGAACTCGTCGGCCCCCAGCAGCGCGCCGATGGCCACGTCGCGGCCGGTGCGCAAGCCTCCGTCCACCTGCACGGCGATGCGGGTGCGCAGGCCGTTGAGCAGCAGGGTCTGCTGGGTCTCGGCCAGGCCGATCTCCCAGGGCGAGCCGGCGTGCGTCAGCGAGGTCAGCGGCGAGGCGCCGGTGCCGCCCTCGAAGCCCGAGATAGTCACATGGTCGGCGCGCGCCTTGGCGACGCCGGCGGCCACGGTGCCCACGCCCACCTCGGAGACCAGCTTCACCGAGATGCGGGCGGCCGGGTTGACGTTCTTCAGGTCGTGGATGAGCTGGGCCAGGTCCTCGATCGAATAGATGTCGTGGTGCGGCGGCGGCGAGATCAGGCCCACGCCGGGCGTCGAGTGGCGCACCCGGGCGATGTTCTTGTCCACCTTGTGGCCGGGCAGTTGGCCGCCCTCCCCGGGCTTGGCGCCCTGGGCCATCTTGATCTGGATGTCGTCGGCGTTGACCAGGTACTCGGTGGTCACCCCGAAACGGCCCGAGGCCACCTGCTTGATGGCCGAGCGCATGGAATCGCCGTTGGCCAGGGGCTTGAAGCGGTCGGACTCCTCGCCGCCCTCGCCGGTGTTCGAGCGGCCGCCGATGCGGTTCATGGCCACGGCCAGCGTGGTGTGCGCTTCGCGGCTGATGGAGCCGAAGCTCATGGCGCCGGTGGCGAAGCGCTTGACGATCTCGCTGGCGGGCTCGACCTCGGACAGCGGCAGGCGGGCCGCCGCGGGCTTCAGGCGCATGAGGCCGCGGATGGTCAGGCGCCGCTCGCTCTGCTCGTTGATGCCGGCGGCGAAGGCCCGGTACTCGCCGGGCAGGTTCCCGCGCACGGCGTGCTGCAGCTGGGCCACCGATTCCGGGGTCCAGGCGTGGTCTTCGCCGCGCAGGCGGAAGGCGTAGTTCCCGCCCACGTCCAGCATGTGGCGGTAAATCGGCGCATCGCCGTAGGCGTCGCGGTGGCGGCGCACCGACTCCTCGGCGATCTCGCGCAGGCCCGCGCCCTCGATGGTGGTGGCGGTGCCGGTGAAGTAGCTCTCGACGAATTCGGTCGACAGGCCCACGGCGTCGAAGATCTGGGCGCCGCAGTAGGACTGGTAGGTGGAGATGCCCATCTTGGACATCACCTTGAGCACGCCCTTGCCGACGCCCTTGATGTAGTTCTTGCGCACTTCGTAGGGCGAGGTGGTCAGGCCGTTCTGGATGCGCAGCTGCTCCAGGGTCTCGAAGGCCAGATAGGGGTTCACCGCCTCGGCGCCGTAGCCGGCCAGGACGCAGAAGTGGTGCACCTCGCGGGCCTCGCCGGTCTCGATGACGAGGCCGGTCTGCATGCGCAGGCCCTGGCGGATCAGGTGATGATGCACCGCCGCCGTGGCCAGCGCCGCCGGGATCGGGATGCGATCGGGGGACGCCGCCCGGTCGGACAGGATCAGGATGTTCATGTCCGCCAGCACGTTGTCGGTGGCGTCGCGGCAGAGGCGGTCGAGCGCCTCCTTCAGGCCCGCCGCGCCATCGGCCGCCGGCCAGGTGGCGTCGAGGGTGGCGGTGCGGAAGGCGCCGTCCAGGAGCTCGCTGATCGCGCGGATCTTGGAAAGGTCCTCGTCGGTGAGGATCGGCTGGGCCACCTCCAGGCGCTTGTGCGAACCGGCGTGGCGACCGAGCAGGTTCGGCCGCGGCCCGATCATCGAGACCAGGCTCATGACCAGCTCCTCACGGATCGGGTCGATGGGCGGGTTGGTGACCTGGGCGAAGTTCTGCTTGAAGTAGTCGTAGAGCAGCTTCGGCCGGCGCGAGAGCACGGCGATGGGAGTGTCGGTGCCCATGGAGCCGATGGGGTCGTCGGCCGACACGGCCATGGGTTCCAGGAAGAACTGCAGATCCTCCTGGGTGTAGCCGAACGCCTGCTGCCGATCGAGCAGCTCGGCCGGGTCGTTGGCGATGGGCGCGCGGCCCAGGGGGGCCTCGGGCAGGTCCTCCAGCTTGAACTGGGTGTCCGCCAGCCACTCCTCGTAGGGCTCCTCGTTGGCCAGCTCGGCCTTGATCTCCTCGTCCTCGATGATCCGGCCCTGCTCCATGTCGATGAGCAGCATCTTGCCGGGCTGCAGGCGCCACTTGCGCACGATCTTCTCGTCCGGGACCGGCAGCACGCCGACCTCGGAGGCCATGATCACGTTGTCGTCCTCGGTGATCACGAACCGCGCGGGCCGCAGGCCGTTGCGGTCGAGGGTCGCGCCGATCTGGCGTCCGTCGGTGAAGGCCACGGCGGCGGGGCCGTCCCACGGCTCCATCAGGGCGGCATGGTACTCGTAGAAGGCCTTGCGCTTGGGATCCATCAACGGATTGCCGGCCCAGGCTTCCGGGATCAGCATCATCACCGCGTGGGCGAGCGGATAGCCGCCGGCCACCAGCAGCTCCAGCGCATTGTCGAGGCAGGCGGTGTCCGACTGCCCGTGCGGGATCAGCGGCCACATCTTATCGAGGTCGGCGCCCAGCAGCTCCGACTCCATGCTGCGCCGGCGCGCGTTCATCCAGTTGACGTTGCCGCGGACGGTGTTGATCTCGCCGTTGTGGGCGATGAACCGGTAGGGGTGCGCCAGCCGCCAGGACGGGAAGGTGTTGGTGGAGAACCGCTGGTGGACCATCGCCAGCGCCGACTGGGTGAGCGGATTTTGCAGGTCCTGGTAATAGGCGCCCACCTGCGGGGCGAGCAGGAGGCCCTTGTAGACCACCGTCCGGGTCGACAGGGACGGAAGGTAGAGCTCGGTCAGGCCCGGCAGGTTGCGCTTCTTGGCCAGGTCGCCCAGCGGGTTCTGCAGCTGCTTGCGGACGGCCAGCAGCTTGCGCTCATGGGCGTCCTGGTCGCGGATGTTGGGGCCGCGGCCGATGAAGGCCTGGCGGATCACCGGCATCTCGGCCAGCACCGCGGCGCCCAGGCCCGTGGTGTCGATGGGGACCTCGCGCCAGCCGAGCAGCGGCTGCTTCTCGACCTTCAGGAAATGCTCGAACTGGCTCACCGCCACGGCGCGGGACGGTTCGTCGCGCGGCATGAAGCACATGGCCACAGCGTATTCGCCGGCCGGCGGCAGGGCCACGCCCGCACCGCCCGCCCAGTCGCGGAACAAGGCGTCGGGAAGCTGAATCAGGATGCCGGCGCCGTCGCCCACCAGGGGGTCGGCGCCCACGGCGCCGCGATGGTCCAGGTTGACCAGGATCTGCAGGCCGTCGGCGACCACGGCGTGCGATTTGCGGCCCTTGAGATTGGCCACGAAGCCCACACCGCACGAGTCATGCTCGTTCGCCGGATCATACAGTCCTTGGCGCTGGGGAAACCCCATCCCGTCCCTCGCTTCAACTCGGTATCACGCATGCGCAAGCGCGGCCGCGAAGGGCCGTTGCAGGCGCATACCGGCGGCATTTACCCGGCGCGCCCGGGTTTTGTCGATGGGGGAGCGCTCAGCACACGAAATGATCATCGCGCTGGAGGGAGTCGAGCAGGCGTCTGTCTGCTCCGCGTACGGATGTGCAACCGGTGAGCACCATGGCCGTCTCGAGCTCACTGCGCAGCATGGCGAACAGGCGATCGAGCTTCGCGCCGCCGCCGGCGCCGAGCGCATAGGCCCAGGGCCGGCCCACGAAACAGGCCTTCGCGCCGAGCGCCAGGGCTTTCAGAACGTCGAGCCCCGAGCGCACCCCGCCGTCGAGGTAGACCTCCAGGCTGTCGCCCACCGCATCGGCGATGCGCGGCAGGGCGCGGATGGACGACACCACCCCGTCGAGCTGGCGGCCGCCGTGGTTGGAGACCACCAGGCCATCGGCGCTCGCGCGGACGGCGTCGCGGGCGTCGTCCACGTCGAGCACGCCCTTGACCACGATCGGCCGGTCCCAGGTCTGGCGCACCCAGTCGAGGTCGGCCCAGGTGACCGTGCGGTCGAAGTTCTGGCCGATCCAACCCCAGAAGTCATCGACGCCGCGCGCCTCGGGGATCGCCTCCGAGACGTTGCCGAACAGGTGCGGGCGGCCATTCAGCCAGACGTCCCAAAGCCAGGCCGGATGGGTCGCCCCCTGCCAGGCGCGGCGGACCCGGCCCGCCAGGTCGGGCCGACCGGAGAGGCCGGAGCGGATGTCGCGGCGGCGGGCGCCGGGGGCCGGCAGGTCGACGGTGAACACCAGCGCCGGGCAGCCGGCCGCCAGGGCCCGCTCCAGCATGGCGCGGACGAAGCCGCGGTCCTTGATCATATAGAGCTGGAACCAGGGCGGCGCGGCGGCCTTCGCCACCTCGTCCACCGAACAGACGCCGACGGTGGACAGGCAGAAGGGGACGCCCGCCGCCTTGGCCGCCCGGGCGGCCTGGACCTCGCCGCGCCGGCCGTACATCCCCGCCATGCCGACGGGCGAGAGCCCCACGGGCAGCTTCCAGTCCTGGCCCAGGCTGGTGATCGACAGGTCGAGGACCGAGGTGTCGCGCATCACCCGCTGGCGCAGCGCCACCCGCTCGAAGTCGGCCACGTTGCGGGCCAGGGTCGTCTCTGCGTAGGAGCCGCCGTCGATGTAGTCGAACAGCATCCGCGGCAGGCGCCGGCGGGCCAGCTCGCGGAAATCGGCGACCGACGCCGGTGTCATGGCTCCCCTCCCCTGCCGCCCTGTCCCCGACGCATCTTAGACTCGCGCGGCTCTGCGCCGCTATGTAGCGCCCGTACGGAGAGCACGCCCATGAGCGACGGGATCGAACGGCCCTGGGCCCTGATGCGCCACCACGCCGGCTGGGCGGATGTCTTCCGGGTCGATGCGGACGGGGGCGAGACGGTGACCGGCGCCTATATGGACCGCGAGACCGTGGGCGGGACCGCGACCTACAGCGCCCGCGCGGTGCTGGCGCGGTTTGCGACGCTGGAGGCGGCCCAGGCCGCTCGCGAAGGTGCGATCGCCGAATGGCGCAAGCACGACGACGCGATCCACGACGCCAACATACGGCTGCGGGAAGCCGAAAAGGCCCGCGAGGAAGCCTGGCTCGCCCGTCTGCGGGCGGCGGAAAGCTAGAGCTTCAGGCCCTTGGCCACGAACCAGGCGGCGGCCGCGGCGATGACCACGCCGATCGCCAGCCGCCACCAGGGGGCGAACCGCAGGCCGGGGTCGGCGGCGAAGGCGCGCCTGCCGGTGATCATCGGGCCGATCAGGTTCTGGCGCTTGTACGCCAGGTAGAAGATCACCGCGGTCACGTGGATCACCACCAGGACCTGGAGACCGCGGAAGGTGAGCTCATGCCATCCCGCGAACCGCCGGCCGGTGTCGAAGTCAACCAGGTGCGACAGCGGCCCGGACTCCAGCCCGTCGATGTCCACCGCGAACAGGCCGAGCGTCACCTGCGCCGCGAGCAGCAGCAGGATCGCCACGACGCTCAAGGCCCCGACCGGGTTGTGCCCGGGCACGTCGCTGGGCTTGCGCGCGCCCAGGGTGCGGGCGTAGGCCAGCGTCGCCTTCGGGCCTCTGACGAAGCTGGCGAACCGGGCGGATTGCGAGCCGAACAGGCCCCAGTAGAGCCGGAACACCACCAGCCCCAGCACGGCGTAACCGGACCAGCGGTGCAGCTGCATGTTTTCGCCGGCGCTGAACCAGGACACCAGCAGCAGCGCCACGAGCAGCCAGTGCACGAAGCGCGTGGGGCCGTCCCAAAGCCTGGCGCGCACCGCGCCGGCGCTCATGGAGGCGCTCGCCGACGGTTCGGCCACAGGTCTAGGCGGGCTTGAGACGGTACTTGTCGTGGCAGCCGCCGCAGGCCTTGCCGGTCGCAGGGACCTGGGCCTTCACCGCGTCGAGGCTGCCGCCGTTGGCGGCGTCGGCCAGCTTGGTCGTCTCGGCCTGCAGGCGCTTCACGCCGGCCGCGAAGCCCGCAGCGTCGGACCAGATGGCCGGCTTGGCGGCGGTCTTGACGCCGGCTTCGGGACCGCTGCCAGCAGGAAACCAGGTCGCCTCCTGGGCTGCCAGGTCCTTCATCTTCTGGGCCGACGCCTTGATCACCGCCAGGTCCGGCTTGTTGGCCTTGAGCTGGTCGTTGATCGCCTTGAAGGCCCCGCCGAGCTGCTTGAAGTTGGCCTGCCGCGCCTTCACCGCCTCCGCGCCGGCGCTCTGGGCCAGGGCCCCGCCGGCCGCCACGGCCGCACCGACGCCGAGCGCCACCAGCACGCCTATCGCACGCCCTCGTCCCATCATCCTGGATCCCTTCCGCAGGCTTCCCGCGGAAGCGCTCGCGCATTTGGCGAAGCTTTCCGCGTCGCGTCAATGCGCCCAACCCTCGGCGGTTGCGGCGTTCAGCGGGCGGCCGTCTTGACGGGCGCGCCGTGCTGCGCGGCGTTCGCGACGAGGCTCCCGCAGGCCGCGTCCTTGGCCAGGCCGGGGTCGACGAACGGCAGGATGGCGGCGATCGGCGTCGCCAGCGCGCCCAGCGCCATGGCCAGGCCGCCCTGGGCGACAGCCCTGTCGGTCTCCACCCCGAACTTCGGGGCGCGCAAGGGTCCGGAGACGGTCACCGGAGCATTCACGCGGATCAGCTGGGCCTTCTTCGGCTTGCCCTTGATGCGCAGGTCGATGCGCTCGTCGCGCAGGTCGATCATGCCCGTGCCCACGCCCACCACGGGGCCGGTGTCGAAGACGATGTTGTCGGCCCGCAGCACGCCGCCATCGGCGCGGAAGTCGGCGATCGCGCATCGGATCGACGTGGTCTGTTGGTCCTTGGACAGCAGCAGGCCCAGGCCCTTGACCACGTTCACGCCCAGGAGCTCGGCGAAGGCCTGGCGGATCTCGCCGCCCGGGACGAGGACCACGGCCTGGCCGTCCGCGGTGGAGGCCGCACGATGCACGGAATCGCCGGTTCCGCGCAGCTTCACCCGCGCGACCAGGGCGCCCGTGAGCGGCGTCTGGCCGTCCATCACGGGGATGAGCTGTTCGAGGCGGGCGCCCGACAGGCGCAGGTCGAGGTCGGTGACCGGCGTCGCGCCACGGGCGTTCAGGCGCACGACGCCGGCGATGCTGCCCCTGGGCAGGTCCAGTTTCAGGTCACTGGCCGTGAGCAGGCCCCGGTCGAGATTGAGCTTCACGGAGCCGGAGCGCAGCGGTATCGGCGCGTCGCGGATCGATGCGGCGCGATAGGTCACGTCGGCGTCCATGGCCCGCAGGCGGTCCACCTTCAGGCTGGCGTCGGGGAACAGGCGCTGCTGGGCGGCCATCTGGCGGGCGACGGCGACCTGCTGCGGCGAGGCGGTCTCGCCCGGCCCGGTCTTCGGCGCGCCGCCGAACACCGTCGCCAGGTCGTCGAAGTCGAGGCTGCGGGAGGCCATCTGCGCGTCGAGCCTCGGCCGCTGGCCGGACGTGTCCACCGTCATCGTCCCGGTCACGTCGCTGTCGCCGATGCGGCCCGTCATGCCCTCGAACCGGTAGATCCGTTCGTCGCGGACGAAGCGGGCCGTCAGGCGGTAGGGCGGCGTGTTGGGCAGAGTGACGCCGGTCAGGTCGTAGAGGTCGGCGAGGTCCGGACCCGTGGCGGAGGCGTTCATCCGGAGCTGGCCCAGGTCGAAGGGCTTGGGCACGTCGCCGCGGGCGACGATGCGCGTGGCGCCGGCGCGGATGTCGGCGTCGAAGGGATAGGGCCGCGTGCGGTCGATGTTCAGCAGCGGCCCGCCGGTCACCCGCAGGTGGAACGGCGCGCGGTTGAGCGCGCCGTCGCCGGTGAGCTGGAAGCCGCGGCTGGCGGCGCCGAGCGTTTCGGAGGCCGAGATCGTTCCGCTGAAGGTCAGTTTGCGCTGGGCGTCCTCCATCCGCAGATGGCCGTCGTCGATGATGAACCGGCGGATCGGCGGCAGGCGCATGGGCGGCTGCTTCTCGCGCCCGTCGGAGAAGTCCCAGGAGGCGCGCCCCTGCGCGTCGCGTTGCAGGCGCACGTCGGGGCGGTCGGCGCGCACCTGCATGAGGTCCACATGGCCGCGGAGGAGCGCCGGCAGGCGGATCTGCACCGTCAGCCGGTCGATCTGCGCCATGGGGTCGGGGCCGGCCCACGCCGGATTGCCGATGCGAAGCCCGTTCACCGTCGCGCTGGGGTTCCACGACCAGGGACGCACCTGCAGGTCGCCGGTGATCGCCACCTCACGGTGCAGCCGCCCGGAGGCGTAGCGCCCGATCGGCCCGCGCAGGGCGTTCCAGTCCACGAACAGCAGGAAGAGCGCCGCCGCCGCGACCAGGGCGCCGAAGATCCCGGCGGTCCACAAAGCGGGCTTGCGCCAGCGGACGGCGGGCCGCAGCGGGGTTTCCGGCGCTGCGCCGTGCGGCGAGGGCCGAAGGACCCGGCGCGCGCCCTCGGCCGCACCGTGGGTGGCCCGGCGGAGGCGTTCTCGAGCGCGCGTGAAGGCGGTTTCGTTCGGCAAATCAATCGAGTCCAGGCGTCCCCGCGGGGACAACGCCTCAGCTCCCGATCGGGTCCCGGCTAATGCGCCACCCCCCGCCGGACCAGCACCTGGGCGGCGGTCAGCGCGATGATGCGCAGGTCGAAGCCGAAGGACATCTTCTGCAGGTAGTCGCGGTCGAGCTCGGCCTTGACGGCGATCGGCAGTTCGTCGCGGCCGTTCACCTGCGCCCAGCCGGTGATCCCGGGGCGCAGGGCGTCGACCCCGGCCTGGGTGCGCAGCGCCACCAGGTCATCCTGGTTGAACAGGGCCGGACGCGGGCCCACCACGCTCATGTCGCCGATCAGCACGCTCCAGAGCTGCGGCAGCTCGTCCAGGCTGGCGCCGCGCAGGAGCCTGCCCAGGGGCGTGATCCAGGCCTGCGGCTGGCCGAGCAGGTGGGTGGCCACGTCCGGCGCGCCCATGCGCATAGTGCGGAACTTGGGCATCCGGTAGATGCGGTTGCCGCGCCCCACCCGGCGCGACCAGTGCAGGGCCGGCCCTGGGCTCTCCAGCCGCACGGCGATCCCGATCAGCAGCAGGCCGGGGGACAGGATGACGAGTCCGGCGAGGGCCGCTGCGATGTCGAACGCCCGCTTCACGTCGGCGCCGTCTCCCCGTCCTCGTGACGAGGGCCAGCTTTAGGGGCTGGCGGACGGGCCGCCAAGCGCCGCAATCAGCCGCGGCGCGGCCGGCCCGAGGTGGCGCGCGGCGTATGGCGGGGCGTGTAGGCGCTCTTGCGCTTCGTCGCGGCCTTGGCGGGCTTCGAGGCCGGCGGCGTCAGGGTCAGCGTTTCCGGCGGCGCCTCGACGACGGGTTCGGGCGCCGCCTCGGCGACAGCTTCAGGCGCCGGCTCGATGGCGGGCTCCGGCGTGGCCTTGGCTGCAGCTTTGCGCGCCGCCTTGACGACGGGCGCGGGCGCGGCCTCCATCACCGGCTCCGGCGTGGCTCCCGGCGCAGGTTCGGCGACTTCGACGACCGGTTCAGGAGCCGCTTCCAGCGCCGGGGGCGGCTCGACCACGGGCGCGGGCGCCGCCTCGAGAACGGGTTCCACGGCCGGTTCGGGCGCAGCCTCCATCACCGGCGCCGGTGCGGCGACGACCGCTTCCTCCACGGTCTCAGCAGCGGCCAGCGCGACGTCCTCGGCGACCTCCACGGCGGCTTCGGCCCTTTCGACGAGGGGCGTGATCGCCACGGCCGTCTTGCGGCCGAGCAGCGCCTCCAGATTCACCGGCCGGGCCCAGCGGGTCATCAGCCAGTAGGCCACTCCGGCGCCGGTTGCGCCGGCGTAGAGGAACCAGAGGGGCGAGGCCACGCCGAAGGGAATGCGCAGCGCCTTTTCAGCGCTGACGGAACGCTCGCCGGAAGCCTCGATCAATGCCGCCATGGGGGTGTCTCCTGGGTGGGACGTTGTGCAATGCAGCATATCACCAACGGAAAGGGTTCGCACTTGCAAAACAAAGCGTTCAGGACGCCGTCCAGATCCGCGCCGCCGCGCCGTTTTCGCCCAGCCGCTCGGCGACCCAGCCGCAGATCGCCTCCAGCGGCGCCTCCAGGCCGTTCGGCGGCTGCACAACGGCGAGGGCGCAGCCGTTCATCTTCATGGGATCGGAGAGGGGCCGCAGCCGCGCCTCGGCGACCAGGACGGGGACGCGGCCGGCGGCGTCCTCCAGATCGCGCAGGAAGCCGTCGAAGGTCGTCAGGTCTTTCAAGGGCAGCCAGATCATCAGCACCGCCTGGCGGTTGCGCGACAGCACGGCGCGCACGGCCTGGACGATGCGGCCGTAGTCGTCCGCGCGCTCGAACGGCGGGTCGATAAGCACGAAGGCCGGGCCCTTCGCCGGGACCGCGCCCGGCGCGGCGGCGAAACCGTCGGCGCAGCGGGTCTCGGCGCCCGGCTTGCCGCGCAGGATGCGCGCCAGCGCTCCGTGCTCCTCGGCGCGCAGCTCGAAAGCGAGGTAGCGGTCGCGGGCCCGCAGGGCCTGGGCGATCAGCCAGGGCGAGCCTGGGTAGTGGCGGGCGCCCTGCCCCTTGTTGGCCTCGCGCACGGCCTTGGCCAGGGCGGCCAGCGGCGCGGGCGCATCCGTCGCCGCCAGCAGCCGCCCGATCCCCGCCTCGGCCTCGCCCGACCGCTGCGCCTCGCCGCCGGCGAGGTCGTAGAGGCCCGCGCCGGCGTGGGTGTCGACGATCGTCAGCGGCGGCGCCTTGCCCGTCATCCGGGCCAGCACCTCCAGCAGGGCGGCGTGCTTGACCAGATCGGCGAAGTTCCCGGCGTGGAAGGCGTGGCGGTAGTTCACGGCGGCTCCTCTGGACACGGTTCGGAACCGCGCTTGCCCATACCACGTTGAGCGCCGGCCCAAGGAGACCCGTCGCCATGACCTCGCCCGCCCGTCCCGCGCCGTCAGGGGCCTGAGGCCTTGGCGCGCGACCTCGCCGAGCCCCCCGCCGCAGCCGCGGGGCTGTCCTATGCCAACGACGACGAGCCGGGCATCCGCCGCGTGAAGTCCGGGACCGGGTTCGGTTACCGTGACGCCGAGGGCCGCGCCGTCCGCGATCCGAAGACCCTGGAGCGCATCCGCCGGCTGGTGCTGCCGCCGGCCTGGACCGAGGTGTGGATATCCCCCGATCCGAACGGCCACATCCAGGCGGTGGGCCGCGACCAGCGGGGGCGCAAGCAGTACCGCTACCACGACGCCTGGCGGCAGGTGCGCGACGAGACCAAGTTCGACCGCCTGATCGCCTTCGGCCGCGCCCTGCCGCGGCTGCGCGCCCGCGTGGAGGCCGACCTCGCCCGCCGCGGCCTGCCGCGGGAGAAGGTGTTGGCCGCGGTCGTGCGCCTGCTGGAAACCACCCTGATCCGGGTCGGCAACACCGAATATGCGCGCGCCAACAAGACCTTCGGCCTGACCACCTTGCGCGACCGGCATGCGGAGATCTCGGCGACCGGCGTCAGGTTCCAGTTCCGGGGCAAGAGCGGCAAGATCCACGAGACCGGGGTGCGCGACCGGCGGCTGGCGCGGATCGTCAAGGCCTGCCAGGATCTGCCGGGCCAGCGGCTGTTCCAGTACCTGGACGAGGACGGGGTGCGCCGCCCGCTGGAGTCCGCCGACGTCAACGGCTACCTGCGCGAGGCCATGGGCGAGGACTTCTCGGCCAAGGACTTCCGGACCTGGGCCGGCACGGTCTCGGCCGCCCGGGCGCTGCTGACCAATCCGGACTGCGCCAGCGAGGCGGAGGCCAGGCGGCACATGGCGACCTGCGTCAAGGCGGTGGCGGGGGTGCTGGGCAACACGCCGGCGGTGTGTCGGAAGTCCTACATCCACCCGCAGGTGCTGGAGGCCTTCGCCGAGGGGGCGCTGCCGCTGAAGCCCGCGGAGGGGCGCGCCTTCGAGCTGGCGGTGCTGCGGTTCCTGGAGTCGATGCGCGACTGAGCCTCACAATGGCCCTAGCGCCGGTAGCTGAACCCCGCGCGCACCGTCCGCGGCGCGGCGTAGCTCTCCACGCCGTCAGCCGTCTCGCCTACCTCGATGCGGCTTCCCACCACGTTGTCCGCGGCGAGATAGACCTCCCGGCCCTCGCCCAAGCTCCAGGCGGCGCGCAGGTCGAGGCCCGCGGCCGCGGCCAGCACCCGCAAGTTCAGATCATCCTCGTAACGGGCGCTCTCGTAGCGCACGGCGGCGGAGAGCTGCAGCCGCGGCGCCGGGCGCCAGTCCGCGCCGGCGGTGGCGGTCACCTTCGGCGTCTGGCCTGGCCGCTTGCCGGTGAGCTGCGGGGCGGAGGAGCCTCCGTCCACCCGCGCATGGCTCGCCGAGATGGCGGCCCGCACCGCCAGCGACGGGGTTAGGTCGGCGGCGACATCGCCCTCCAGTCCGTAGGCCTTGATCTCGCCGGCGTTCTGACGCTGGCGCAGCACGCCGCCGGCGGGGATCAGGCCGGCGGTGGGGAAGGTCGCCGGGCCGAAGCCGATGGTGACATTGGTGATCGGGTCCTGCAGCCGATTGTAGAAGGCGGTGAGGCTCCAGGCCGCGCCCGCCTCGCCCCCGACCCCGACCTCCACGCCCTGCAGGGTCTCCGGCTTCAGCCCCGGGTTGGCCTCGGTGACGTCGTTGCCGACCCGGAAGGGCCGGTGCAGCTCGTTGAGCGTCGGCGGACGGAAACCGGCATAGGCGGCGCTGCGCAGCCACAGGCCCTCCGCCAGGCTGTAGCGCACGCCGATCCGCCCGGTGGGCGTGGTCCCAGAAGAGCCGGCCGGGCTGTTGTCCAGCACCAGCGCCCCATTGGCCAGGTCGCGTTCGCGCCGCACGCCGCCGTAGCTTTTCCAGGCGTCGGCGCGCACGCCGCCGGCCAGGATCAGCGGCCCGCTCTGCAGCGCCGCCTCCGCGTAGACGCCGGCCACACGGGTCTTGCCGCCCGCTTCGCGGCCGCGCGTGAAGGCGCCGTTCAGGAACCGGAAGCGTTCGAAGTCCGTCCCCTCCGCCGCCCGGGCGTCGAGGCCGAGCTCCCAGGACCAGTCCTGCGCCCGGCCCTGCCAGGCGGCGTTGACGCCGTAGCCTAGCGCCGGCGTGGAATACTGGTCGTTGGCCGGCGTCGTCGAGGCCCTGCCCGGGCCCACCGCCACGGAGCTGTTCTCCAGGTCGCTGGCGCGCACCCAGGTCTGCAACCGCCAGCCGCCGGCGCCCTGCTCCGCGGGCTGGGCCAGGGTGAAGGCGGCGGAGGCGCCGCTAGCCATGGAGTCCGCCTTGTCGAGGCCCGCACCCCGATCTTCCCGGTAGGCGTCGATCCGCAACGCCGTGCGCGCGGCGCCCACGTGGCCGTCCACCCGCGCGGCGAAGGAGCCGCTCCAGAGGTCGGCGCGCCGGTCGGCCGCTCCGGCGAGGCTCCCGCGCACCGGGACATAGCCGCGGGTGGTCTGGGCGCTGGCGACCACCAGCAGGCCGCGGGCCCCGCCGGCGGCGGCGATGCGCCCGCTCCCACGCGACCCCGTGGATACTTCCAAGGCCTGCAGCCCGTCGGCCGACCCGCGCTCCTGCAGGGTGACCACGCCGGTGAGCGCGCCCGCGCCATAGGGCCCGGCGCCCGCGCCGCGGACCACCGTCGCGCCCTCCAGCCCCTCGGGCGGCAGAGCCGACCAGATCACCCAGCCGCCGAACGGATCGGTCTGCGGCACGCCGTCCAGGGTCACCAGGGCGCGACCGGCGCCGGACGGGGCGATGGCGCGCAGCGACAGGCCCTGGATGGTGGGGTTGGCCGCCTCGCTGCCGGTGCGGCGGAACAGCGAGACGCCCGGGACGCGCTTCAGGGCGTCGTCGAGCCGCGCCGCCGACTTCAGGTCCGCAGAATCGAACTGCTGCGCGGAGAAGACCGCCTCGCCGCCCAGCGGCGCCAGGCGCGGCGGCTGGACGATGACGACCTCGACCAGCGGCGGCGGGACCTCGGGCATTGACGCCTCACTTTCAAAACCGCCGCAAACACAGCGCATTAACTCTGATAATTCAAAGCTCTTTCACCTGATGACGCGAAGATCCGGCCCGGGCGCGAGGGGCTCAGGGACCAGGATCGACATGGCCGCGCCGACCGGCAGTGAAATCGCGACAGCGCTGCTCTATCCGAACTACTGGTGGAGCGGGCCGACCGTCACCTACAGCATTCCGACGCTGTTCAGCCAGTGGACCGGCTACGCGTCCGATGCGGAGCCGTTCGATGCGCACTACGCCGTGCTCAACGCCCTGCAGGGGCTGCGCTTCGCCGCCGCCGCCGAGGCTTGGGACCAGGTGCTGGCGCTCAACCTCAACCCGTCCACGGACGGCCAGATCCGGGTGGCCTTCACCGATGTGGCGGCGTTCGAGGGCGACGACGTCTGGGGCTACGCCAGCGCCCCGCCCTACCGAGGGGGCGGCGCAGCGGCGGTCAACGGCGATGTCTGGATCGACTACGCCAAGGCCTCGGCCAGCTTCGCCGACAACAGCTATGACTTCATGGCGACGATCCACGAACTCGGCCATGCGCTCGGTCTGAAGCATCCGTTCGAGGACGGCGGGACGCTGCCGGCCGCCTACGACAATCACCGCTACACGGTGATGAGCTACACCGCATACACGGACGACATCTATCGCACCGTGGAATCCACGGGGACCGGCATCCGCACCGCGGTCAGCGCGATCTATCCTTCCACCCCGATGGTGTTGGACATCCTGGCGCTGCAGAGCCGCTACGGCGCCGACACGGCGACGGCCGCGGGCAGCACGACCTACAGCTGGTCGCAATCGACGCCCTTCATGCAGACGATCCATGACGCCGGCGGGACCGACGTCATCGACCTGTCGGCCCACACCCGCGGCTCCATCGTCGACCTGACCCCAGGCGCCTACTCCTCCATCGCCTTTTTCTCGGCGAGCGCCCAGGTGGCGTACTGGACATCGATCTACCCCTGGGCCTCCAGCTTCCTGTCGCAGCAGTTCGACCAGGCCTCCACCTACACCTGGTCCAACAACCTCGGGATCGCCTTCGACACGGTGATCGAGAACGTCGTGGGCTCATCGGGCGCCGACACGGTGAGCGGCAACGACGCCGGCAACAACCTGGCGGGCGGCGCAGGGGCGGACTCCCTGAGCGGCCTGGTCGGCGACGACGTCCTGCGTGGGGGCGACGGCGGCGACAGCCTCCTGGGCGGCGCCGGCTTCGACGACATCAACGGCAACACCGGCGACGACACGGCCGCCGGCGGCCTCGGCCCGGACTGGGTGGTGGGCGGCCAGAACAACGACCGGCTCGCCGGGGACGAGGACGACGACATTGTCTACGGCAACCTCGGGAACGACACCTGCGACGGCGGAACCGGGAACGACCTGATCCGCGGCGGCCAGGGCGACGACAGCCTGACGGGCGGCGCCGGAAACGACTGGCTGTCCGGCGACCGGGGCGCGGACACCCTGAGCGGCGGTGCGGGCGCCGACATCTTCCACGCCTCCTCCGGAGCCGGGATCGACCGCGTGCTCGACTTCCGCCTGAACGAGGGCGACCGCGTGCTGCTCGACCCGGGCACGGCCTATGCGGTGACGCAGTCCGGCGCCGACACCGTCGTCGACATGGGCGGCGGCGATCAGCTGGTCCTCGTCGGCGTTTCGATGAGCACGCTCACCGGAGCCTGGATCGCCTAGATCACGATGATTTTGGATTGAATCAATCCAAAATCATAACGTGATCGATTCTAAGAGTTTAGAGCGGGATCGACGCGAAAAACCGGTATCCACTTTTTCGCATCCCGCTCTAGGGCGCGAAGCGGCGCCGCAGAAACCAGCGAAATGAACGTTTTGTCGGGGGTTCATAAAATCTTGTGTGGACGCGCGGAGTCCCCCTCCCCAAATGCTGGGGCGTTGGGTGTTGGAGACGCCAGATGCAGGAACTTTCGTTGCCGCCGTTGGTCAAGGTCGGCGTCACTGTCGTCGACGTGACCGTGCTCACCGACGACGGGGCCACCGTGGTGGTCAATCTGCCCCGGCGCAAAGGGCTGCACGACATGCCCGAGTCCGAGATCACCGAGCGCGCCCGCCAACTCGCGCGCAAGGCGATGATCAGCGCCGTCGAAAGCCTGGACGACTAGATGGCCGCCTCGCCCGGCCGGCGGGTGGCGCTGGTCACGGGGGCCGGCAGCGGGATCGGCCGCGCCGTGGCGCTGGCCTTGGCGAAATCCGGATACGCCGTGGCGCTCGCAGGCCGTCGCGCAGCGGCGCTGGAGGAGACGGTGGCCCTGGGCGGGGACGCCGACCTGCTGGCCGTTCCCACCGACGTGGGCGACCCCGCGGCGGTGGAGGCCCTGTTCGCGGCCGTGCGCCAGCGCTGGGACCGCCTCGACCTGCTGTTCAACAACGCCGGGACCGGCGCGCCGCCGGTTCCCCTGGAGGACGTGCCCTACGAAGCCTGGAAGCGGGTGGTCGACGTCAACCTGACCGGGGCCTTCCTCTGCACCCAGGGCGCATTCCGGATCATGAAGGGCCAGGATCCGCGCGGCGGCCGGATCATCAACAACGGCTCGATCTCGGCGCACGCGCCCAGGCCGCGCTCGGCCGCCTACACCGCCACCAAGCACGCCATGACGGGGCTGACCAAGTCCACGTCCCTGGACGGACGCGCCTACGACATCGCCTGCGGCCAGATCGACATCGGCAATGCGGCCACCGACATGGTCAAGGCCATGAGCCGCGGGGTGATGCAGGCGCACGGCGAGATCGCGGTGGAGCCGGTGATGGACGTGGCCCACGTGGCCGAGGCGGTGCTGTTCATGGCCGGGTTGCCGCTCGAAGCCAACGTGCAGTTCCTGACCGTCAACGCCACCAAGATGCCGTTCATCGGTCGGGGCTAGGCGGCTGGCCGAGACCCTAACCTGCTGAGGCGCGGGCTTTTTTCAAGCCCAGGCAGCGAAACTGAGCTTTGGCGGCGAACACCGGGAGCTTGAACGTGCTCAGGCCGTTCTAGGCTCGAGAGGGCCATGATCCAGATGAGCAAGACCATCACCATCAGCATCCCGCACGATCTGGGGCGCGCCGAGGCCAGGCGCCGCGTCGACGAGGGATTCGGCCAGCTCGCCCGCCAGTTCGGCGGCGACGGCAAGATCGCGTTCAACCAGAGCTGGACCGACGACCGCCTCAGCTTCGGGGCCCGCATCCTGGGCCAGCCGATCAGCGGCCGGCTCGACGTACAGGACCGGCACGTGAAGATGGAAGTGGATCTGCCGGACGTGCTGGCGATGATCGCCGGCACCATCAAGGGGCGGCTGCAGCGGCAGGGTCACCTGCTGCTGGAGAAGAAGTAGGGGCGCCAGGCCCCCTGAAGGGAACACTTCGGGCGCGCAGGCGGGCGACCTGACTTGCCCGGGGCCGCAGGCTCGCGTCGACCAGGATTTAAGGATCGGCGGCGCCTGAACGCCGCCCGACGCAAGCGCCTGGCCTGACGTCCGCGAGGGATCAGGAAGCAAGTTCGATTTTCGACCGAGGCCGTGTAAAAACTCACGCGGCCAGAATTTTCGCGCAACACTATGCCTGAGAAGGCCCGCCTTCCGCGGCGTTGGTGCAAAGATGGACCTGCAACTAACACCATCGAGGCAAGGCTTTGCGCTCGATTTTGATCGCCGTGAGTTTTTACACAGCCTGGACCCATCTCAGACGTTGGGAAGGTCGGCTTGTGGGCGCTGATCAACGGGATAACTTCGATGGCTGCAAGCCGCGTTTGGAGCGGCCTTTGGGGGAAGGGACATGAACATGGGACGTTGGACGCGAGCGGTCGCCCTGGCGGCGGCGAGCGCGGCGTGGGCCTCTGGAGGACCGCTAGCGGCTGCGCCCAGGGTAGTGGCTCGCCCGACTTCCGATGAAATCAAGGCCGTTTGGCCGGCTGTTGCGGCGCAGGCCGGCGTGCAGGGCGTGGCCGGGATGCGGTGCCGGGTGGCGGCGGACGGCAGCGTTGCCGACTGCGCGCCTTTGGTCGAGACGCCGAAGGGACAGGGCTTCGGCGCGGCGCTGGTGGCGCTAGCGCCGAAGTACCGGTTTTCAGGGGCCGACGCCGGTCAAGTGGCGGTGGTGCAAGCGAGCTGGCCTGCGTGGGACACTGCGGCGGACTGGCCAGGGCGGCCCGCATTGAATACCGACGCGTTTAGCCGCGTGACCGGCGTGGGAGCCGCGCTGGTGGCCTGCATCGTTGGGACAGATGGGAAACTTTCCAACTGCGTTATCGCTGATGCTGTCGGAGACGCTTCTGTGGCGCGGGCGGCGCTGGACGCGACTATGGGAGTGAAGCTTCGCCCTGCGTTGTCGCAGGGCCAGCCGGTGCAGTCGGTCTTCACGATCCCGATTAATCTGGGAGGCCGCTGAGGACGTCTGCTTCCACCCATTGCGGAGCCTCGGACGGGTTGCTCTCAGCCCCGCCAAGCCACGACCCTCGGGTGCTGAAGGTCGGAATAGTCGATCACGACCGTAGCCCGCTCTCGCGGCGCGACTTCGGCAATGTAAAGCGCCTGCCCTTCGACATACCGTCTGTTGGAAGGGTCTGCGGGGTCAGGCGAGCCGAAGTCCGAACCTCGCGAAGCCCCACGCGGGATGGTCACCTCGAAGGGCGCATCGAGGAAGATCGACACGTCCCAGAAACGACGAAGCTCCTCGCGCTGAAGGAAGATGCCGTCCACAATCAAGATAGCATCTTCAGGCGCCATGTGGGTTGCTGTACTGACAGGCCGATCCTCGCGGTAATCGAAGGCCGCCGCTCGGTACGAACGCGAACCGCCGGGGCTGAGCGGCTCAAGCAGAAGTGACGTCAGCTTCGCGTAATCGTAGGAGTCGCGGTAGAACCCCTCGGGTGATGATTTTCCGAGGCGGTACCTATGCCCACGCGGATTGTGGAAGCCGTCGACCGAGGCCCGGATCGTAAAGCGACCAAGGGACGTCAACGCCGCCGCCAGGCGATCAGCGAATGTGGTCTTACCGACACCATCGACGCCGTCCACCGCCACTCTCAAGACGCCATCGAAGGGACGTTCCATGAGTCGGTTCGCAAGTTCGAAGACGAGATCCGGCATAGCGCGCCTCCGAGCCCATACGTGGCGGCATTTGAGAGCCATCTGCATATATGAGCGAGACAGCATCTTCTGCTTCGTGATTGAGCGCTGGTTTGGCCCGGTGGAAGATGACGACGGGGTGATCATCGACAGTGCTTGCTGGCTGCAGCTAGAGAGGTCTGGGTTTTTCGGGACCCGCGAGGCCGTCAAGGCGGCTCTGCCTACGGGCTGATAGCATGCACCGGCGTTGGCCGATTGTCGGCTGCCTCAACGTCCGCTAGCCATCCTTTTCCGACCAGAGCGGGAATTTGTAGAAGGTGTTTCGAGCGACCAGATTGTCGGAATGACCAGCGATCTATTGCGCCATTTGGGGAGCCTCTCAGCCGACCTTCAAGACGCTTACGACGCGGAGTGGGCTTATTGGTCACCAGAGGAGCCGCCGCGGACTATTTTGGCTGGACGGCTCGCCGATGCATTCACGACCGCGCCGACAAACCCCACACTGATCCGAAGAGTGTTCGAGACGTGCGAAACCGCACTGGCAGATGACCACCCTGACGCCACGGCTATCGCGACCGGCTTCCTTGAGGCGCTACAACATGCGGACGGTAGGGGGACATTCGATTTTCGGACGGTCGCGCCGTTCCTTGGGCCCAGGTCCAGGGGCCATTGCGAAGCGATGGACGCTTTTTATGGAGCTCGCACGCGCGGTCTCTGACATCCGACCAATGACCGGTTTCCACCCATAGGCGACATAGCTCTATCATCGCTGATTGTGGCATGGACGACCAGCGCTTCGCCGAGCGGTGGGCTGACGCGGCGTGTGAACCGGGGTAATGCGGTACCAAAAGGTCAAGGCAAGGTCGGCAGCCAAGTGCGGAGCAATGGCTACGGTCAGCGGTGTGGCACTCCTCCTCACCCTGATCTTCCGTGTGACCGCCGAGCCGATCGTCAACAGCGTCTGGACAACGAGGAGCGGCGGCGGCTACGTCGCTCTAATCGTTGGTTTCGCGCTGTTTTCATTGATTTTCGGCCTCGTAAGCATTGGCAACCTCGTGACATCACCGGCCCAGGATTTGCGTGCACTGCGCTGGGCTCAGTCACGCAAGCCAGCAGGTACATCGAGGTTTAACGAGACCCTCATCGAGCCCAGCCATCCGGATTGGGACGTCCCCACCTACCGCTACCTAATTCGGCGCCTGATCCGATCCCTGCGTTAAACATCTGGCCTGGCCGCGGCGTCAGAATGGATTGCACGCGTACGACATTCGGGATGCTTCCAACGCCCACCAAACGAACGCGACCAGGGGTACGGCCACAGCGAGCCAACCGAGAGGACGGCGAAGCTGAGCGAATGCGAACCACGCCCAAAGCCCAGCCCACGCAATACCAATGCATAGCAAAAACCAGTGCGTGGGCTCCGCGTTTGGGTCCCAAGCGGAGGGCGTGAAGGGGTCTCCCCGGCTGATCAGCCGACCTTGCCAATAGCACACCGGACTCACGAGCGCTGGGCCGCCAATGACTGCGGATGCCGTGAGCAGGGCAGAACACAGCCAGCGCGAACGTTCTTGGAAACTGCGTTTAGGCGAAACCGTCGGTGCCATGACGTAGGCTAGGACGTGAGTTACAATTTCCGCAATCAGGCCGCACCCAAACGTCCGCCTCCCACCCTCAACGGCCGTTCGAGCACGCCACCACTGAAAACGCGGGCATAACCCCAGTCAGTACGTCGAGGCACGCCCACCCTGTGATGAACCGAAAGTGCTTAATCGGCCCGAACGCGGCCTTCCACGTACTGGACTGCGTGGCGGCGAAGGTCGCGCCCTCGACGCGATACGCGAGGTGCTCAGCCACCAGGCCCACCGGGGGTTGGTCGTCTTCCGTGCTAAGCGCCATCTCGTCCAGGAGCCGGACGATGCACTCCCCATCGAATGTGACCCTCAGCAGGTGCTCCTCGTCAAAGGGCATTAGAAAGTCAGCGACTATCCCGCTGGTGGCCCACTGGAAGTCGACAAGGTAGCTTCGGCTTGCCTCCACCGGCACGCCTACGTCGATGGGTTCATAGGTCGGCATATCAGCCGATCATGCAGAGTGGCCCGGAGGTCCGCAACACGCCGCCTATGTGGCCGATGATCAACGTCCGCTTTCCACCCCGAAGCTCGCAACGTCCGCTCGCCGGCTGCCGCACTTGCCGCTCCAGAAGCGGTCCACGTCACTGCAGCCGCCGCGCCGCAAACTCAAAATTGTTCTCGTTTTGTTTGCCTCGCCCGCCGGGTCGGGCTATCCTTGGCCGTGTCGCTTGCGGAGCCCTGCGGGGTGTTGACCGGTCAATCCCCCGGTCAGCGCCTGGGCGGCCTCGTTGTTCTGGCCCGGAGGCGTTACAGGTCTTTGAAAATGTGCAGGAAATCCTAGGGGCGCGGATCGCGGCGCCCTTGCTGAGGCGGGGGTGACCGCCACCCCGGATTTGTGTTTACCAACGAAAGCGCGAGCTGGAGATCAGGCGGCGTCCGGCCCCCTTTCCCCCGCCCTCGGAGCTTATCCTCGGCCCGGCCTCTGGCCGACCCGGGCGGGGACGGGAGAGGAACTCTCTCCGTCACGCCCCGAACCCGCGCGAATAGCCGCTGCTGCTCATCCGCCCGCCGAAGCCGCCGCGGGAGAGGACCGAGGTGCGGGTCTGGACCTTGGGCGGGGCCTGCTTGATCGCGTCGGGCGGGTCGATCCCGTAGGAGCCGATGCGGGTGCGGCCGGTGGCGTAGTCGGTGTTCACCCGTCCGCCGTACCCGGTGTAGAGGCCGCCGTCGCGCTGGTCGCGGTAGAGGCCCCCGCCCCGGAAGCCGCCGTTCATCATCTGGCCGACGATGAAGCCGGTGAGCAACGGGGTGAAGAAGCTCCCCTGCCCCGCCTCGTTTCGCGGCACGCACTGGCCGACGCCGTAGATCTCCTCGCAGCTCCGCTGTTCGGCGAACCGCGGGGCGGTCTTCTCCTGGTCCTGGATCGCGGTCTTGGCCGACTGCTCGCAGACCTCGTCGGACACCTCGTTCGCGTCCTTGCAGGCCTGGAGCGAGGCGTAGGTGAAGGCGGGGACCTGCTGGCCCTGCTCGATCTGCACGGTGGGCTGCTGCGGGGCGGTCCAGGCGGCCGTTGAGCCGCCGCCGTCGCCGCAGGCGCTGAGCGAGACCCCGGCGGTGGCGATCACCGTGGTCATCGCCAGCCGGCGCGACCGCTTCAGGGGCCGGGGCGGAGGCGGAAAGGTCGTCATGCCGGGCTCCTCGCTCACGAGGTCATGCAGGCGGCGTTGAGGACGCCCACCGCCACGGAGATGGCCGCCAGATAGATGGCGGTCGCCGTCTCGCCGCGCTCGATGCGGGCCGAGACGTCGCGCAGGGCGACCTGGCGCACCACCCAGAAGACGGCGATCTGGATCGCGCCCGCCAGCAGCGCCCAGGCGACGAACTCGGGCAGGCTGTGGGTCTGGGACAGCGCCGAGGCCAACGGGATCACATAGCCGATGATGGCGCCGCCCAGGACCACGGCCGCAGCGCTGTTGCCCTCGCGGATCAGGCGCTTTTCGTTGTGCGGGGTGATCCACTGGTAGACATATTTGAAGCCCAGGGCGAACAGGCCGGAGATGGCGAAGGCCAGCAGGAAGTAGAGCGCCCCGCTGGTGAATGCCTCGACGTCGAACATGCGATCCCTTCCGGTCAGGCGCTGAATTCGGCGATGTCCAGGGGCACGCCCAGCATCACCTCGTGGGTCGGCTCGCCGCCCTCGGGCTCCATCTCGAGCGCCAGCAGCAGCTCGCGGCCCTCTTCCGGCAACTCGCGGGCGAAGAGCATGCAGCTCTGGTAGATGCGCCGCCCCCGGGTCATCGCGCGGTCGTCGTAGACGCTTTCCCAGAGGGTCGTCGGCGCCTGCGTCTCGGCCTCGTCGCCGAACCAGAAGCGGCGATACTCGGGCAGGCCCTCGTCGGTGAAGGTGCGGGCCTCCAGCCGATCATGCCAGCGGCGCCGGTCGGCTTTCGAGGACGGATAGGCGCTGGACCAGGGGATGAACAGGGTATGGTCCTCGGAGCCCACGCCCTCGCGGTCGGCGGAGAGGACCTGGAACATCACCTCGTCGTCGGTGTAGAACCGGTGCACGAACCCGTCGGCCCCCAGGTCGATCAGGCCCTGGGCGACGATCTCCAGCGTGTCGCGGTCGAGCGAGAAGCGGGCGTCGGAGCCGAACCGGCGCCAGGCCAGCGGGTCCACCTTCAGGCTCCGCCCGATGGTGATGTTGCGCACCACCGGCAATTGCGCGGCCGGCGCCTCGCGCCCCCTGCCGAACAAGCGGCTGAACATCAAAGGGTCATCCTGCCGGCGCCTCCTGGCGCCAATGCGGCGTCGAGCCGTTGAACCCGGGCCCGCGCCCGGTGTTTCGGGTGGAACTTCGGCGCGCGATTGCATCCTGTCAAGCGTACATGTATGCGTATCGCGAACATGTCGCCGCCGGTCGCCCCCCCCTCCGCCCTCCGCGCCGCCCAGCGCACCCGGGCCTGGCGTGACGCGCGCCGCAACCTGGGCCTGGTCAAGCTGGAGCTGTGGATCCCGCCGGCCGCCAAGCCCGACATCCTGGCCGCGGCCCGGGCGATCCTGATCGCCTCCAGCCGCGGCCCCGCCCTTCCCCATTCCTCTCCGACGCCAGGAGCGCGCCCCATGGATCAGGTCATCGACATAGACTGGACCGTGAAGTCCCTCAGCGAGGCCTTGCAGACCACCCCGCTCGCCCGGGAAGGCGAGATGACGGTGCGGGTCGTGGAGGGAACCGAGCCCGTGGTGCGGATCATGATGCACGAGCACGGCGACCTGCCCCTCTACCTCAGCGTCGGGGCGGACCAGATCGTGGTCTCGGCGCTGCTGTGGCCGGTGGACGAGCAGGAGGAGCGCAACGCCTTCAACGAGTTCCTGCTGAAGGCCCAGAAGATCGTGCCGCTGTCGAACTTCGGCATCACCACCGTGGCCGGACGCGACTATTACGAGCTGTTCGGCGAACTGGCCTGCAAGACCACCCTGCAGACCGTGCTGATCGAGCTGCGGATGCTGGCGGAGAACGCCATCGAGGCCGCCTCGGACCTGCGCGACACCTTCGCCGCCGCCAACGCCGCCTGAGGAGGACCCCACATGGCCATCTGGACCAAGCTGTTCGCCCTGGTGCGCGGGACCGCCCACGAAGCCGGCGGCGCGGTGGTGGACGCCAACGCCCTGCGCATCCTCGACCAGGAGATCCGCGACGCGGACAATGCGCTGGGCAGGGCGCGCGACGACCTGGCGGCCCTGGTGGCGCGCCGGCGGGTGCTGGAGAAGGAAGTGCAGAGCTTCCGCGACCAGGCCTCCCGCTACGAGGGGTCGGCCCGCGCGGCCCTGGCCAAGGGCGATGAGGGCCTGGCCCGCGAGGTCGCCCAGCGGATCGCCGATCTGGAGCAGGAGGTGACGCTGAAGGAGCCGCAGCTGGGCGAGATGCGCACGGCCGAGGACCGGATGCACCAGATCATCGCCGCCACCCAGCAGAAGGTGGAGGGGCTGCGCCGCGAGATCGACGTGGTGAAGGTCAATGAATCCGTCCAGCGGGCGCAGGCCTCGGTGGTGGCCGGCGGGTCCGGCGCCACGGCGGCCCTGGGGTCGGCGGCCGACAGCCTCAAGCGCATCAAGGAGCGCCAGGCGATCCGCGACGAGAAGTTCAAGGCCTCCGCCGAGCTGGAGGATCGCCGCACCGGCGCCGACCTCGACGCCAAGCTGCGCAACGCCGGCCTGCTGCCCGGCCAGTCCAGCGCCGACGACGTGCTGGCGCGCCTGTCCGCGCCCAAGGAGGCCCCGCTGCAGATCGAGGCGCCGGCCCTGCGGATTCCGGCGCCCAAGTCGGAGTCCTAGTTGCGCCGGATCGAGGTCGCCGAGCGGCCGGGCTGGAAGGCCAAGGCCGAAACACTGGGCTTCACCTTCCACCACATGGACGGGCGGCGCTACTGGGACGAGCGCGCCTACTACGCCTTCACCCTCGCGGAGGTGGAGGACGGCATCGAGCAGGCTGCGGCCGAGTTGCACGCCATGGCCCTCGACGTCGCCGCCGAGGCGGTGAAGAGCGAGCGGCTGATGGCCCGGCTGGCCATCCCCGAGGCCCACCGCGACTATGTGGCGGAGAGCTGGGAGACGAAGGCGCCTTCGCTCTATGGCCGCTTCGACCTCGCCTATGACGGAGAGGGCCCGGCCAAGCTGCTGGAATACAACGCAGACACCCCCACCAGCGTCTATGAGGCCGCGGCCTTCCAGTGGATCTGGCTGGAGGACATGATCGCGGCCGGCCGCCTGCCGGCCGGCGCCGACCAGTTCAACAGCCTGCATGAGAAGCTGCAGGCCCGCTTCGCCGCCCTGTTCCCCGCCGGCGGCTTCGTCCACTTCGCCAGCGACGCCGACGCGGTCGAGGACCGCCAGACCGTCCGCTACCTGGAGGACATCGCCACCCAGGCCGGCATCGAGCCGAAGTTCGTTCCCGTGGGCTCGATCGGCGTCGACGCCGACGGCCGGTTCGTCGACCAGGACAACTACATCGTCCAGGCGCTGTTCAAGCTCTACCCTTGGGAGGACATGCTGCGGGAGCCGTTCGCGAAGCACCTGGCCAAGTCGCGCATGCAGATCCTCGAGCCGGCCTGGAAGGCGCTGCTATCGAACAAGGGGCTGCTGCCCTTGCTCTGGGAGCGGGAGGCGGGCCACCCGAACCTGCTGCCGGCCTATTTCGAGGACGACCCGCGCATCGCCGAACTCGGCCGCTCCTATGTGCGCAAGCCGCTGTTCTCCCGCGAAGGCGCCAACGTCGAACTGGTGGACGAGGGCCGCCGCGCGCCGGTGCTGGACCTGGGCTATGGCGAGGAGGGCTGGATCCGGCAGGCGCTGCACCCGCTCAAGCGGTTCGGCGCCAACTACCCGGTGTTCGGCGCCTGGATGGTCGGCGACGAGCCGGCAGGCCTGGGCGTGCGGGAAGACCGCAGCCGGGTCACCAAGAACCTCTCGCGGTTCGTCCCCCACGCGATCTTGGACTAGGGATCAGGCGCCCGCCGCCTCCCCACCATATTGGAAGCGGCCGGCGAGGCGGCCGGCGAGGTCGTAGATCTGCACCTCGGCGGCGTGGCCGCGGCCGCTGATGCGTTGGGCGAGTTCGCGGGCCTTCTGCTCGGCCTTGCCGCCGGCCAGGAACATGAGCGGGGTGCGGGCCGGAGCATGGTCCACGACCCAGCCGCCTGGGACAGCGCTGACGGTGATGACGTTCATGACTTGCTCCCGTCTCAACTCAACCCCTCAGTGTGCATTATTGCCCTAATCTGCGACACTTGTGTGCGCACAAAGAGGTGAATCAGGGCCGGTTCGCGTCGGCGTGAATTCTCCCGATGGCGCGCAGAAATGTGAACGGCGGTTTTCTATCGACCGCACTGCGAGCCTTGAGTCTGCGACGTGCTAGTCGGGCCAGAACGGCCGGACGCCCTCGAAGGTTTCAAAGGCGGCGATGGAGGCTTTCAGCAGTTCCGGCTCCTCCCGCTCGCGGCGGCCGACGATCAGGCCGGCCGTGAAGGCGAGGTCGCCGCTGCGCTGCCCGACGAAGCGGGGACCGAGGGTGCGGGCCACGGCGATGTCGTTGAGCTGGCCCAGGCTTTCCTGCAGCGCCTTGAGCGCCGCCAGGAAGCTGCGGCGCCGGCGCTCGGCCTTGTGGCCGAAGGCGCCGCCGAAGAATTCCGCCGCGTAGCGCAGCTTCTTGGCCTTGATCCGCAGCTTGTGCCGGGTCGGCGGATCGAGTTCGGCCAGGTGCCGGCCGGCCTTGCACACTTTCTGGTGGAGTCGTGAGAGCGACGTGGCGCCGAAGGCCGCGGCCGGCTGATCTCGCCGCGTCCCCTGCCCTTGCGTCCATGGCCCCACCTCCACCCAGGCGGCCACGTCCAGCAGCAGGCCGGCGAAGCGGGGGGACTCGATGGCTGTCACCGCGCGTTCATAAGCGTCGGCCTGGGCGTGGCGCAGGCGCACGCCGAGCGCGGCGAGCGCGGCGTCCTCCTCGGCGGCGTCCTGCGCCGGGTCGAAGGTTTCGTGCAGGAAGACGTCGAGGTCGCGGGCTTCGTCCAGTTCCCCGGCCAGCCACTTGGTCTCGGCGCGCACGTGGGCGAAGACGTCGTCCTCGACGATGGATTTGAAGGCCACCAGCGCCGCGCGCAGCCGGCGCAGGCCGACCCGGGTCTGGTGCAGGGCGTCCGGCATCCGCGCCCGCCGCAGGAGCTGGGCGTTGCCGGAGATCTGGGCCAGGGTGCTGCGCACCACGCGCCGGAAGGCTTCGCCGGCGGTCATTTTCGACGAGAGCGCCGTACGCTCGGCCTTGATGGCGGCCACGCCGTCGTGCCCCGCGAGGCGATAGCCGCGCTCGCCCTTGGAGTCGAAGGACAGCCGCATGGGCGCCCGAAGCGCCAGGTCACGGGCGAGCGAAAACAGGGCCGAAGCCTGGCCTTCCTTCAATTCCAGTTCGAGCTCGCGGATCGGCTCGTGCTGTCCGCCGGCGGTGATCTCGCCCTCATCGAGGCTGAGCTCCACGAGCGCATCACCCTGCCGCCAGAGGCAGACGCGCCGGTCGACGACGGTGGCGAAGATCGGCGCCAGCTTGTGGGCGTCCCCGTTCAGCACGCCGGCGGCGGGGGTCTTGTCGAAGGCTTCGGGGTCAGGCCGCACGCCCGCCACCGCGCTCTCCCATTCGTCACGGTCGAAGAGGCCTGCGCCCTGGCGCCGCTTGACGGTCTGGATGTAGCCGTCGTCGCTCTCGCGCACCCGCAGGGTGACGCCGCTGTTCTTCAGGTCGTGGTGGGGAGTGTCGAAATAGACGGACCGCAGCCGCTTCGGATCGGCGGGCTCGGCGAGCGCCGGGTGCTCGCGCAACTTGGCCACCATGTCGGAATCGAGCTCGAACTTGAGTTCGGTCTCCAGGCCGGCGGTCGGCGGGGGCATAGGGGGGCTCATGTGGCTTTACGCGCGCCAAGGCGGCGCCGGTTTGCAGCCGCCGCTCAGACACGCGCAGACCCTGGACTCAAGTTCGCGCGCTTGTCTATCGCGGCCGCGAAAATCGTTGGGCGCCCGGCGCCCGCGCGCCTATTTCAGCGCGTCGAGATTTCCCCGCAGCATCTGAAGAACCGCCGAGAAGTCCTTGGCCGCAAAGCCCTGCGCGGCGAACAAGGCGTAGAGCGCCTCGGCGCCGGCGCCCATCGGTGTGGCGGCGCCGGATCTGGCCGCCGCCTCCTGAGCGAGCTTCAGATCCTTCAGCATCATCGCCGTGGAGAAGCCGCCGGCGTAGCCGCTGTCGGCGGGCGTCGGCGGACCCACGCCCGGGACCGGGCAGTAGCTGGTCACCGACCAGCACTGGCCGGAGGACTGGGACGCGATCTCGAAGAAGCGGTCCGCGGCCAGGCCCAGCTTCTCGGCCAGGGCGAAGGCTTCGCAGGTCCCCAGCATGGAGACGCCGAGCAGCATGTTGTTGCAGATCTTGGCCGCCTGGCCGGACCCGGCCTCGCCGGCGTGGATCGCCACCCGCGCCATGGGCGTGAGCACGGCCTCGACGGCCGGGAAGTCCGCGGCGGCGCAGCCGACCATGAAGGCCAGCGCGCCGGCCTCGGCGGCCATAACCCCGCCGGAGACCGGGGCGTCGGCGAAGCGGAAGCCCGCCTCCGCCGCCTGGGCGGCCACCGCGCGGGCGCTCTCCACGTCGATGGTGGAGCTGTCGATCAGCAGGGCGCCGTTGGCTGCGTTCGGCAGGATCTGGCCCGCGTAGAGCGCGCGCACGTCTGGGCCGGCCGGCAGCATGGTGATCACCGCCTCGGCGTCGGCGACCGCCTCGGCCGCCGAGCCCGACACGCGGCAACCGCGGCCCTGGGCGCGCTCCAGCGCCGCCGCCGAAAGATCGAAGGCCGCCACCGCATGGCCCGCCTTGGCGAGGTTGGCGGCCATGCCGCCGCCCATGTTGCCGAGGCCGATGAAGGCGATGCGGCTCATGCCTATGCGCCCTCCAGCGGCGTCCATTCCTCGGCAGGCGGAAGGGGCGCGAAGATCGCGTCCACGTCCGCCTCGGTCACGTCCTCCAGCCGGGCGGGGTTCCAGCGCGGCGCGTTGTCCTTCTCGACGATCACGGCGCGGACGCCCTCGGCGAAGTCGTGGGTGGCGACCATGCGGCAGGCGATGCGGTACTCCATGGCCATCACCTCGGCGAAGCTCTTCGCCTTCGCCCCGAGCTGCATCTGCCGGAAGGAGACCTTCACGGAGATGGGCGACTTTGTGCGCAGGGTGGCGAGCTGGGCCAGGGCCCACTCGGAGCCATCACCCTCAAGGTTCGCCAGGATCGCCTCGACGCTATCGCCGGCGAACAGCCGCTCGAGGCGGTCGTGCGCGGCGCCCAGGGGCGTGCGGCCGGCGTCGACTTCCATCTCGGTCAGCAAGGTCTCGATGGCGGCGGGGTCGGCGATCAGCCGGTCCTTGAACGCCGGCAACGAGCCGCTCGCCAGGTCGTCGGTGGCGATGCCGGTGAGCTCGCAGTCGGCGGCCTTGATCCGCGCGCCGGTGAGCGCCAGCCACAGCCCCGTGTGGCCCGGCATCCGCGGCAGGCGCCAGCCGCCGCCGACGTCGGGGAACAGGCCGATGCCGGTCTCCGGCATGGCGAAGACGGTGCGCTCGGTGGCGACGCGGTATTGCGCCGGTCCGGAGATCCCGACGCCGCCCCCCATCGTGATACCGTCCATGATCGCCACCACCGGCTTGGGGTAGACGAACAGCAGGTGGTTGAGCCGGTATTCGGTGTGAAAGAACGCGCGCGCCGCAGAGCCGTCGCCGGCGCCGCTCTCGGCCAGCATGCGGATGTCGCCGCCGGCGCAGAAGCCGCGCTCGCCGGCGTGGTCGATCAGCACCAGTTCGACGGCGGGATCATGCTTCCAGCCCAGCAGGGCCTCGGTCATCGCCCGGCACATGCCGGTGGTCAGCGCATGCAGCGCCTGCGGCCGGTTGAGGGTGATGCGGCCGACGCGGCCTTCTACGCGGATAAGGGTCTCTGGGGCGTCCACTGGGCTCAGCTCATGGTCGGGATGACGAAGGAGGAAGCCGCCGCGTCGCCCTCGGGCCAGCGGGCGGTGACGGTCTTGACCTTGGTGTAGAAGCGTACGCCCTCCATGCCATGCTGGTTGGCGTCGCCAAAGGCCGAGCGCTTCCAGCCGCCGAAGCTGT